>OIZV01000003.1_pt1 | contig 209876 bp, 199 predicted proteins | sample 1588681 | NCBI WGS metagenome assembly OIZV01 (sample SAMN03283281) | human gut metagenome | biome: human-associated habitat; material: feces | host: Homo sapiens | place: Peru | collected 2012 | reverse complement strand
GATAACAACCAGCTAATGGGACAAGAGGGAAGAAAGCTTAAGGGCTTTTGACCCCGGTATCTTGACAAGGAGCATATCAGTAAATACGGCGCGTGGTTCGGACAACATTATTGTGATCACAGATTTCCGGGAATGGGTGATTCAGACTGGAAAAGAATCATGCTACAATTAGCGGAATGCAATTACCGGGGAGACATTGTAATAGAAGGCTTTCATGATCCGGTATATTGCGGTGACAGAGAGATGGAAGGCCAGATGTTGGCCTTCGACTATCTGAAAAAATGTCGTCTTGAAATAGAAAAATGAACTTGTATAGTGTAGTTTTGCATAATTAAAGGGGAGAGAACAAAACGGTTCTCTCCCCTTTGTATGCGGAAATAGATGCTTAAGGTCTTAACCCCATTCCGCCCTCCAACGTAAGGGTTTCGCCGGAAAGGTACTTGAAATCAGGAGATGCCAGCTGCACGCAGACCCGGCCGATTTCTTTTTCCACGTCACCGAAATGACCCATGGGAGGCATGTGTACATTTGCCTTGAAGGCATCCGGGTAGGTCTTTTCAAACTGCTCCAGCTGCGCGGTCCATGCAAGCGGGCAGATCACGTTTACATTGATTCCGTCCTTGCCCCATTCCGTAGCGGCAACACGCGAAAGTCCTCTGATGCCTTCCTTTGCGGCGGCGTATGCGCACTGACCGAAGTTGCCGAAGAGACCTGCGCCGGAGGCGAAGTTGATAACGGTTCCTCTGGTTACGGCGAGGTGCGGATAACATGCCTTCATGTAATAGAATGCGGCATACAGACCGGAGTATACTGCCAGATCGAACTGCTCTGTGGTGTGGTCTGCAAGCGTGACGCCGGAGGCGGATGCCTGCGCGTTGTTAATCAGTACATCAATTCTTCCGAAGGTTTCGACTGTCTGACGGACGACCTCGTTTACGACAAACTCGTTGTCGGAGCCGGCAGAGACATCGGCAACGACAGGAAGAACACTCACTTCGTATAAACGTTCCAATTCTTCTTTTGCATCATCCAGCTTTTTCCGGTTACGTCCGGTAATGACCAGATTAGCCCCCTCTTTTGCATAGGCAGTAGCGATGCCGTAGCCGATGGAACCACAGGTGCCGTCGGCGAGGACAGCTCTTCCTCCGCCTGTAATAATTGCTGTTTTACCTAGCAGAAATCCCATTTGAAACCCTCCTATATATAAAAGTATCAGGAACAATTTCAGTATAGCAATCCCGGAGTGGCGGGTCAAGCATTGGAGAGGGTTTTCTCTGCAACTTACCTCAAATAAAATGCAGCTTACGCAGAATTTGTTGCGAAGTCTGAGGCTCTTCTGTATGCTACGGATAACAGAGATAAGAAAGAAATTCAAAACTACTGTAAAACAGGGAAGGAAAGGAACGCCTTATGGATGAAATTATCAGCGTGAACGGCTTAAAGAAATATTTTAAGGAAGTAAAGGCAGTGGATGACATCAGCTTTTCCGTGGAAAAGGGAGAACTGTTCGGATTTCTGGGAGTGAACGGAGCGGGTAAGTCCACGACGATCAATATGCTGTGTACCTTGTTCTCGCCGACGGCGGGGGACATCAGTATCTGTGGTTACCGACTCGGAAAAGAAGATGCTGAAATCAGAAAACGGATCGGCGTTGTCTGGCAGAACAACTGTCTGGACGAGAGACTGACCGTTAAGGAGAATCTGTATGTCAGAGGCTCGCTGTACGGCCTGAAGGCGCAGGTACTGCGGGAAAACATCGACAGAGTTTGTGAAAAGCTCCGGCTGGCGGATGTCTACACAAGGCGCTACGAGAAGCTGTCGGGCGGGCAGAAGCGCCGCTGTGAAATTGCCGCAGCACTCGTAAATACACCGGAGATACTATTCCTCGACGAGCCAACGACAGGACTTGATCCGGCGACAAGACAGCTGGTATGGGAAAGCATTGACAGGCTCAGGGAAGAGGACGGCATGACAGTATTCCTCACGACGCATTATATGGAGGAGGCTGCGAAGGCAAAGCATATCGCCATCATCGACGGAGGAAAAATGAAGGAATTTGGAACACCTTTTGAACTCAAGGAACGATATGCCAAGGATAAGCTGCGACTGTTGCCGAAGCCGGGCGAGGAGGCAGAGATCGAGAGACTGGCGGAGACGGAGATCGGAGTGGATCAGGGGGGAACGGTTCTGGAACTGAAGCTGGAAGACAGCATGGCGGCACTTCCGATACTGAAGCGTGTGGAGACTCGCATTTCCGGCTTCGAGCTTGTTCAGGGATCGATGGATGACGTGTTTCTTAATGTGACGGGCAAGAGCCTGATACAGCAATAGGGAGGAAGAAGGCAATGAGAGAGATAATTTATCTGACAAAGAGAAACTGCAGGGTGTTTCTCAGGGACAAGGCGGCGGTGTTCTTTTCCTTCCTGTCAATGTTGATTATATTGGGGCTGATGGTGGTCTTTCTGGGGAAGATGAACAGCGACGAGCTGATCAGTGTGCTGGCGGAATACGGCGGTGAAAGAGATACTGTTCAGGATCAGAAAAATGCAACTTATCTGATACAGCTCTGGACTCTGGCAGGAATATTGGTTGTCAATTCCGTGACAGTCACATTGACGGTCATGGGAACCATGGTTCAGGATGAGACGAGAAAGCGTATCATGGCATTCTATGTGACTTCAGTAAACAGAATCAAGCTCTCGCTGGGCTATATCTTATCGTCGTGGCTTGTGGGGACAGGAATGTGTGTGATCACACTGGCGGTCGGAGAACTTTATTTTGTGCTGCAGGGGCATGGACTGCTGGCTGCGGTAGAACTGCTTAAGCTGGTCGGTTTGATTGCGCTGAGTGCGTTTACATTTTCGGCGCTTGGCTATCTTCTGGCATTGTTTGTACACAGTGACAGCGCGTGGAGCGGAATTCTTACAATCATCGGAACACTTGTCGGTTTTGCCGGCGGCATTTACCTTCCGCTGTCCTCCCTGTCGGAGACGGTACAGACGGTGCTGAAATGCATTCCGGTTCTTCCCGGGGCAGCCATGATGAGGGAGGTCTGTACCGCGCAGGCAATCCGGGAAACCTTTGACGGACTGCCGGAGGCCGTTGCGGATGGCTTCAAGGAGAGTATGGGAATTACTCTGTACAGAGGAGAGGTGCAAATTGAATTGTGGCAACAGGTGACATTGCTGTTGATCTATGCTATCATAGCGATTGTGGTTGCAACGCTTGTGAACAGAAAACGTAAGCTGAAGGACAGATAAAAGTATCCACAGAAATGGGGAGCAGGATGAAGATTACAATACAGGATTGTCCGGCGGGCGAGGAAGAGGAGATCATTGTCCGGTGTAGAAGCATGGATGAGCAGATGCTTCGGTTGATCTATTCGTTAAAGGCGGGGAGAGATAAGATTACCGTCTCAAAGGGCGACAAGATATTTCAGGTGCTGCCATCGGAGGTTTATTACTTCGAGGCTGTTGACAACAAGGTGTTCGCGTATCTGCAAAAGGAAGTGTACGACACCCGGTATAAGCTCTATGAGTTGGAGAAGCTGCTGGAGAATACTGACTTTTTCAGGGCGTCCAAGTCTACGATCATCAATCTTGGGAAAGTAAAGAATATCTGCCCGGGCTTTAACGGACGGTTTGAAGTGTGCATGGAGAGCGATGAACGGCTGAGCGTATCCAGACAGTATGCACCGGATCTGAAGAAGAAGCTTGGACTGTAGGGAGGAGAGTAAGCATGATTAAGGAAAAAATAAAATGCGTGATGCAGACATTCAGTCTTGTGACAACCTGCGTGATCTTTGCCGTGGCTGTTTTCTGTACGATCATCGATCCTGTCGAAACGCTTGATCCGATGCTCCTGTGGCAGATTCCGCTGGTATCCATGCTGACCTCTCTGGAGACAATGATTTATCCGTGGAACAGAAAGATGGGCAAGGTGGAGTGCGCGGTCAGAATTTTTATTCACTACCTGATGATCGTTGCGGTTGTCCTTCTGAGCGGCTGGCTGCTGGAATGGTATGATATTTCAAATGCGTTAAGCGTTGTACTGATGATTGGCACAGTAACCATCATATTTGCGATTGTATCAGCAATTTCATGGAGCGCTTCTGCGAAGACCGCAAAATTAATGAATGAAAAACTTCAGGAAAAGAGAAAATCGTTGCAAAAAGATGTTGACAAACAGACACAGAATATGTATACTGAATCAGTGCGTGAAAACAAAACGCGCGAGAAAGATACATAGGAGTCGCTATGTTAGTTAATTTGTCTGATGTGTTGATGACGGAAGGTAAGCAGATAAGCATGGAAGTTCCGCTTGAGATGACTTGCTTTGAGAGTGGGATGGGGAGCTTTGAGATTACAGAGAAGTCTCCGGTTTCATTGATTTTTACAAATGTGGAACGCGGGAAGGCAAAGGCAGAGGGAAGCATTGAGTTGACTTTCCGAACCGCCTGTGACCGTTGCCTGACGGAAGTCATGACGACACTGAAGCTACAGTTTGAAAGAGTGGTTGCCGCTCCGGAGAATGCAGTGGAAGACGAAGATATGGATGACCTGAGCTTTATGGAAGGTTATCAACTGAATGTAGAAACTTTTGTGTATAATGAGATCATTGGTAACTGGCCTGCAAAGATTCTGTGCAAGGAAGACTGCAAAGGGCTCTGCCCTGTGTGTGGACAGAATCGGAATGTGAGGGACTGTGGATGCGATACCTTCGTTCCCGACCCGCGAATGGCAGTGATACAAGATATTTTCAACGCGAATAAGGAGGTGTAACGATGTCTATTTGTCCTAAGAATAAATCTTCCAAAGGTAGAAGAGATAAGAGAAGAGCAAACTGGAAGATGAGCGCTCCTACTCTGGTAAAGTGCAGCAAGTGCGGCGCTCTTATGATGCCTCACAGAGTCTGCAAGGCTTGCGGTTCTTACAACAAGAAGCAGGTCGTAAGCGTTGACTAATTTTTGAACATACGCTGATTAAGGACATCCGGCAAGGATGTCCTTTTTGCTGCCGGGAATTATTTTTGTCTTGATTTTTATAAAAGTGTTTAGTATAGTTAAAAAGTGTATGAGACAGTGGGAATTGTCTGCATGCAAAAGTGGGATGTGAAGGGATAGACTGAATGGCTGAAATGGTGAATGTAGCAGTGGATGCTATGGGCGGAGACAATGCCCCCGGAGAGATCGTCAAGGGAGCTGTTGAGGCAATCAATGAAGACAAGAGGGTTAAAGTATTTCTGGTTGGGCGTGAGCCTGTGATCAGGGAGGAATTAAAAAAATATACATATAATGCGGAGCAAATGGAAATCGTACACGCAGAGGAGGTCATTGAGACCGGAGAGCCTCCTGTTATGGCGATCAGACGGAAAAAGGATTCGTCCATTGTAAAAGCGATGTATATGGTGAAGGACGGGCAGTGTGATGCTTTCGTCTCGGCGGGAAGCACCGGAGCGGTCCTTGTCGGCGGACAGGTTATTGTCGGGCGGATCAAGGGCGTGGAGAGACCGCCGCTTGCCCCGATTATTCCGAATGCCAACGGTGTCAGCCTGCTGCTTGACTGTGGCGCGAATGTCGATGCGAGACCTTCCCAGCTGCTGCAGTTCGCAAAGATGGGAAGCATTTATATGGAAAGCGTTCTCGGCGTAAAGAACCCGAAGGTTGGTCTGGTCAACATCGGTGTCGAGGAGGAAAAGGGCAATGCCCTGACAAAGGAGACCTATCCTTTGCTGCAGAATTGTCCTGAGATCAATTTTATCGGAAATGTGGAAGCAAGGGACATTCCTGCCGGAGTTGCGGATGTGCTTGTGTGTGAGGCGTTTGCCGGAAATATTGTGTTGAAGATGCTGGAGGGTGTCAGCGGCGTTCTTGTCAGCAAGATCAAAGAGGGAATGATGAGCAACCTGCGCAGCAAGATCGGCGCGCTGCTTGTGAAGCCTGCGCTGAAGAAGACGCTCAAGGGCTTCAGCACGGAAGAATACGGAGGAGCACCGCTTCTGGGGCTCAATGGTCTCGTGGTAAAGACGCACGGCAGCAGTAAGGCGATAGAAATCAGACATTCTATTCTTCAATGCATTGCATTCAAGGAGCAGAATATAAATGAAAAAATAAAGGAACAGATTGTTCTGGAAGATTAAAGAAAGAAGGAAACGATATGGAATTTGAAAAGTTGAAAAAAGTAATTGCGGAAGTACTGAATGTAGATCCGAACGAGATTACGATGGAGACAACATTCCAGGATGATCTGGGTGCGGATTCTCTGGATGTGTTCCAGATTATCATGGGAATCGAAGAGGAGTTCGACATTGAGATCCCTGCGGAAAAAGCGGAAAAGATCACGACAGTTGAAGAGGCTGTAGAACTCATAAAAGGCGCGTTAAACTGAATATAAGCTCATGTAAGTAAGAGCAGTCCGCTGAGCGTACTGCTCTTTGTTTTGAGAAGAGGGATAGGATAGACGCCTCGGAATGGGAGAAATGATGGAAGAATATACAATGGAAAATCTGCAAAAGCGGATAGGCTATCATTTTAAGAACACTGCTTTGCTGAAACGTGCATTGACGCACAGCTCCTATATGAATGAGCAGAAAATCAATAAAAACGGCGACTACGAGAGGCTGGAATTTCTCGGAGATGCAGTGCTGGAGCTCGTCTCCAGTGAATTTCTGTTTCATGAGCACCCGGAGGTTCCGGAGGGAGAACTGACCAAGATGCGCGCGTCAATGGTATGCGAGCCTTCACTCGCCTTCTGCGCAAGGGATATTGAGCTGGGTAATTTCATTCTGCTCGGAAAGGGCGAGGAAAATACCGGCGGACGTGAGCGCGACAGCATCATCTCGGATGTCATGGAAGCGGTGACGGGCGCAATTTATCTTGACGGCGGTATGGAACCGGCAAAGGCATTTATTCACAGGTTCATTCTTTCTGATCTCGAGGACAAGCAGCTCTTTTATGACAGCAAGAGTAATCTGCAGGAGCTGATTCAGGGAAAACTGAAGAAGGAGTTCCAATATGAGCTTCTCGAGGAGAGCGGACCGGAGCACAACAAGCTGTTCAAGGTTGCTGTCCGCATGGAGAATGAGGTTCTGGGAGAAGGCGCGGGAAGGACGAAGAAGGCGGCAGAGCAACAGGCAGCCTATAAGGCACTGCTTCTTTTGAGGGATAGAGGATATGTATTTAAAAAGTATTGAGGTACAGGGTTTCAAGTCGTTTGCAAACAAGATAATGTTTCAGTTCCACAACGGCATCACGGGTATCGTCGGGCCGAACGGCAGCGGAAAGAGCAATGTGGCGGATGCCGTCCGCTGGGTGCTCGGAGAACAGCGTGTCAAACAGCTGCGCGGTGCCAGCATGCAGGATGTCATTTTCTCGGGGACAGAGAACAGAAAGCCGCTGAGTTATGCTTATGTAGCCATAACGCTTGACAACGCGGATCATCAGCTTGCCATTGATTTTGATGAGGTCACCGTGGCAAGGCGGATTTACCGTTCCGGAGAAAGTGAATATCTGATCAACGGCAGCCCGTGCCGTTTAAAGGATGTCAACGAACTGTTCTACGATACGGGTATCGGCAAGGAAGGCTATTCCATCATCGGACAGGGACAGATTGATAAGATCCTGAGCGGAAAACCGGAGGAGAGGCGTGAACTCTTTGACGAGGCGGCGGGAATTGTGAAATTCAAGCGCAGAAAGGCGGCTGCCCAGACAAAGCTTGAGAATGAAAAGCAGAACCTTATCCGTGTAAACGACATTCTGTCCGAACTGGAGAAGCAGGTCGGGCCGCTCGAACGCCAGTCTGAGGTGGCAAAGGTCTATCTGCGCAAGAAGGAAGAATTGAAGACGCTGGACATCAATGTTTTCCTGCTGGAGAATAAGCGTCTGCGCGAGCAGCTGGAGCAGGTGGAGGAGAAGTATAACCTCGCCAACGCGGAGCTTGAGGACACGAACGGAAAATACGAGGGCATCAAGGAAGAATACGAGCAGATACAGGCGGAGATCGAGAGCCTTGAGGAAGCGATAGAGCAGGCGAGAAGCACGGTGACGGACACCGGACTGATGCGGGGGAAGCTGGAAGGCGAGATGAACGTCCTGAAGGAGCAGATCAACTCCGCAAAGGGCAGTGAGGCGCATCTCACTAACCGGCGGAACGCGCTGGAGGAGGAAATCTCAGCGAAGAAGAAGGATAAGGAATCGATCCTTACGGAGAAGAGCGAGACGGACATCCAGGTTCAGGAGATCGTTGCCACCGCGGAGGCGGAGAAGGCAAAGCTGGATGAGATTCAGGCAAAGATCGAGGAACTGAACAACGCCATAGAGGCTGGAAAGAATACCATTATCGGAGAGCTGAACCAGAGAGCGACGATCAAGTCGAAGATGGGGCGCTTTGATACGATGATGGAGCAGGTGAACATCCGCAGGGCGGAACTGAATTCCCGCCTGTTGAGAGCAAAGTCGGACGAGGCGGCAAGGGAAGAGAACCTTAAGAAGCTGGAAGAGCACTTTGCCGAGGTGACGGAAGAATTAAGGAAGATGACGGAGCAGGTGGCTGCGACGGAGCTTGAACTGGGAAATATCAGGGAAGCTCTCTCCAAGAAGGATGCAAAGCTCAGAGAGACGCAGAGCGCCTACCATATGGAGAAATCCAAGCTGGAGGCATTGTCCAACCTGACGGAGCGCTATGAAGGCTATGGCGGAAGCGTCAAGAAGGTCATGGAGCAGAAGGAAAAGAATCCGGGAATCGTCGGCGTTGTTGCAGATATTATCAAGGTGGAGAAGAAGTACGAGACGGCGATTGAGACGGCGCTCGGCGGCAATATCCAGAATATTGTCACGGACGACGAGGAGACGGCGAAGAAGATGATCCGCTTTCTGAAGGAGAATCGGTTGGGACGTGCGACCTTCCTTCCTCTCACGAGTATTAACAAGCCGCAGGAGTTCAAGAATCCCGAGGCGTTGTCCGAAAAGGGTGTCATCGGCATGGCGGATGAGCTGGTGCGCATTGAGGAGAGATACCGGAATGTGGCGAAGGCGATGCTCGGGCGTATCGTTGTCGTTGACAATGTTGACAATGCGGTTAAGATTGCGAGAAAATTCGATTACGGCATCCGTATGGTGACACTGGAGGGTGAACTTCTGGTTCCCGGCGGTGCGATCAGCGGCGGTGCCTTTAAGAACAACAGCAACCTTCTCGGAAGACGCCGGGAGATCGAAGAGCTTGAAAAGAATGTGAAAAAGCTGCTCGCAGCCATCGACCAGATGAACCGGGAAATTGATGACACGAAGACGAACCGTAACCGCATGCGTATGGATCTGGAAGCGTTGAAAACGGAGATTCAGAGACAGTCGATCGAGCAGAACACGGCACGGCTCAACATCGAACAGGCGCGCGAGCGTATGGACGAGGAGGTCGAGGCTGAGGCATCCTTGAAGCTGGAGGAGAAGGAGATCGAGAGCAAGATCTTCGAGATCAGAAACGACAAGGAATCCATCCAGCAGGAGCTGGCGGGAAGCGAAGAACTCGAGAAGAGCACGCAGGAACAGATCGCAGGCTTCCAGAAGGAGCTTGAGGATGCGAGACGGCTGGAGACGGAAGCTGCCGCCCGTGTGTCCGACTGGGAGATGCGCGTTGAAAAGATGCGCCAGACACAGGGCTTTAAGCAGACCAACGTGGATCGTATCGACGAGGAGATTAGCCGTTCGCAGGCAGAACTTGACGAGATCCTTGAGGCACTGGAAAAGAACAGCGCAGAGGTAGAACATAAAAAGCAGAATATTGCAGAGATCGAGAAAACAATTGAGGCATCTTACGATGCACAGAATGAATCCGAGAGTAAGCTGAAGGAAAGCGTGGCGCGCCGTGAGGAACTGAATGCGAAGCAGAAGAATTTCTTCCAGAGCCGTGAGGAGATGGCGGAGAAGAAGGCTGCGCTGGACAAGGAGGTCTTCCGACTGAATACCCAGAAGGAAAAGCTGGGCGAAAATCTGGAAGCACAGATTAATTACATGTGGGATGAGTACGAGATCACGCTGACGGATGCAGCGGCGGCGAGAGATGAAAACATGACCGACCTGCCGTCCATGAAGAAGGAGATTTTTGCGCTGAAGGATCAGATCCGAAAGCTCGGTGACGTCAATGTCAACGCTATCGAGGACTATAAGAACCTGATGGAGCGCTTCACCTTTATGAAGACCCAGCATGACGACCTTGTCGAGGCGGAGAAGACGCTGGAGGGCATCATCGAGGAGCTTGACAGCGCCATGAGAAAACAGTTTACCGAGAAATTCGCTGAGATCAACAGGGAGTTTGACAAGGTATTCAAGGAACTGTTCGGCGGCGGAAAGGGTACTCTGGAGCTGATGGAGGATGAGGATATTCTGGAGGCGGGAATCCGGATCATCGCCCAGCCACCGGGAAAGAAGCTGCAGAATATGATGCAGCTGTCCGGTGGAGAAAAGGCGCTGACGGCAATCTCACTGCTGTTTGCCATCCAGAATCTGAAGCCTTCACCGTTCTGTCTGCTGGATGAGATCGAGGCGGCGCTGGATGATTCCAACGTGGGACGCTTTGCGAAGTATTTACATAAGCTGACAAAGAATACGCAGTTTATTGTCATTACGCACAGAAGGGGAACCATGGAGCAGGTTGACCGGCTCTACGGTATCACGATGCAGGAAAAGGGTGTGTCAACGCTTGTCAGCGTCAACCTGATCGATAAGGAGCTGACGGACTAAAAAGGAAGGATGGTTGCATGAGCGAAGAAAAGAAAGGCTTTTTTGCGCGGCTGAAGGAAGGGCTGACAAAGACAAGAAATAATATCGTGCGCGGCATTGACCGGGTCTTCAGCGGCTTTTCCTCCATTGACGACGATTTCTACGAGGAACTGGAAGAAATACTGATCATGGGCGACATCGGCGTGAATGCGACGAATGATATTATAGAGCGCCTGAAGGAGCAGATCAGGGAGAAACATATCAAGGAGCCTGCGGAATGCAAGCAGCTTCTGATCGACAGCATCAAGGAGCAGATGCGCGTCGGTGAGAATGCCTATGATTTCGAGAAGGAGCGCTCCGTGATTATGGTCATCGGCGTAAACGGCGTCGGCAAGACGACCTCTGTCGGCAAGCTGGCGGGCAAGCTGAAGGAGGACGGAAGAAAGGTACTGATCGCAGCGGCGGATACCTTCCGTGCGGCTGCGGGAGACCAGCTGGCGGAGTGGGCGAGACGTGCGGAGGTTCCGATGGTCGGCGGAAACGAGGGCGCAGATCCGGCGAGCGTCGTATATGATGCTGTGACGGCGGCGAAAGCGAGAGGTGTTGACGTCCTGCTGATCGATACGGCGGGCAGACTGCACAACAAGAAGAATCTCATGGAAGAGCTGCGGAAGATGAACCGCATCATCGACCGTGAGTTCCCGGATGCGCACAGGGAGAACCTGATTGTGCTCGACGGAACGACCGGACAGAACGCACTGGTACAGGCGAGAGAGTTCGGTGAGGTGGCGAACCTGACGGGAATCATCCTGACGAAGATGGATGGAACGGCAAAGGGCGGGATCGCGGTGGCGATACAGTCTGAGCTGCAGGTGCCGGTGAAATATATCGGTGTCGGTGAGACAATCGAGGATTTACAGAAATTTGATTCGGATGAGTTCGTGAATGCACTGTTTGATGTCAGGGACGAGGAGACTGACGACAGCGAAGAATAAACAGGAAAGGTGTGTAATGGTATGGAAGAACAGATGCTGACGTTGGAAAAATTTGAGGAAGCAGCGGAGATCGTCAAGAAGGTAACGCTGGAGACAAAGCTGATCTACAGTGATTTTCTGAGCGCGCAGACAGGAAACAAGGTCTACCTGAAGCCTGAAAATCTACAGTTTACAGGCGCGTACAAGGTGAGGGGCGCTTACTACAAGATGAGCACGCTGAGCGACGAGGAGCGGGAAAAGGGATTGATAACCGCATCGGCGGGAAATCATGCACAGGGTGTTGCTTACGCGGCAAAGTGCTTCGGAAGCAAGGCGACGATCGTGATGCCGACGACGACACCGCTGATCAAGGTCAACCGCACCAAGAGCTACGGCGCGGAGGTTGTGCTGTTCGGAGATGTCTATGACGAGGCATGCGCGAAGGCTTATGAGCTGGCGGAGGAGCACGGCTATACCTTTATCCATCCCTTTGATGATCTCGCCGTGGCGACCGGACAGGGAACGATCGCAATGGAGATCGTAAAGGAACTGCCGCTGGTGGACTATATTCTTGTGCCGATCGGCGGAGGCGGACTGGCAACCGGTGTCTCAACGCTCGCAAAGCTGTTGAATCCGAAGATCAAGGTGATCGGCGTGGAACCGGCGGGTGCGAACTGCATGCAGGCATCGCTCGAGGCTGACAAGGTGACAACCCTGCCTAAAGTCAATACGATCGCTGACGGTACTGCGGTCAAGACTCCCGGCAGCAAGCTGTTCCCCTACATCAAGCAGAATCTGGATGGCATCATTACGGTGGAGGACAGAGAGCTTGTAGTGGCATTCCTGGATATGGTGGAAAATCACAAGATGGTCGTTGAAAATTCGGGGCTTCTGACCGTTGCGGCTCTGAAGCATCTGGATGTGAAGGATAAGAAGATCGTTTCGATCTTAAGCGGCGGCAACATGGACGTCATCACAATGTCCTCCGTGGTTCAGCAGGGACTGATTCTCCGCGACAGAATCTTTACCGTGTCCGTACTGCTTCCCGACAAGCCGGGCGAGCTGTGCAGGGTGTCCGGCGTGATCGCGGGAGTGAACGGCAACGTAATCAAGCTGGAGCATAACCAGTTCGTCTCAATCAATCGCAGCGCTGCTGTAGAGCTTAAGATCACCATGGAGGCATTCGGCACGGAGCATAAGAACCAGATCATACAGGCGCTTGAAAAAGAGGGCTATCAGCCGAAGCTGATGCCGACTGTAATCTGATGTGAAACGGAAAGTTTTTTGTAAATTCTTAAAAGAAGTGAATTATTTCACCGATAAAATCCGCATATTAAGGTATGCGGATTTTTGCGTGAGGGCAGATTAAAAAGGAAGTTTGGAGGAAATGGCAATGATGACAAAGGAACAGCAGACGGAGATCCGGTTTGAACAAAAGAAGACCTGGAAACGCAGAGTGCTGGATTATCTGATGATTACGGTGGCATCCTTTATCTATGCGGTGGCGGTCAGTCTGTTCCTTGATCCGAATTCCCTTGCGCCGGGCGGAGTCACGGGTATCGCCATCATATTGAACAGACTTAGCGGACTGGAGACGGGAACATGGGTTCTGATTATCAACATACCTATCATCATTCTCGGTATGTGGAAATTCGGTCTGCACTTTATCCTGTCCACCTTATACTGCACGGCGGCAACCTCTTTTTTCATTAATCTGCTGGCGACCCTCGGGGTAGCGACGGAGGATCGGTTCCTTGCGGCGCTGGTCGGCGGGGCATTGATGGCGGTCGGAATCGGACTGGTATTTAAGGCGGGAGCCACCACCGGCGGCACGGATATTATCGTGAAGCTGCTGCGGCTGCGATTCCCGCACCTGAAGACCGGCTCATTGTTCCTGATTACAGATGCGATCATTGTGACGGCATCGGCGTTTGTGTTTAAGGATCTGGATGTCGCCCTCTATGCCGGACTTGTCGTTTTTGTCAATTCTGTGCTGCTGGATGTCGTGCTTTACGGACGGGATGGGGCAAAGCTGATCTTTATTATCAGCGATGCTCACGCATCCATAACGAAGCGGCTGCTGGAGGAGCTTGACATCGGTGTGACCTATATTTCGGGAACCGGGGCGTACAGCGGCAAGGAGAAGAGCGTTATCATGTGTGTCATGAAGAAGCAGATCTCGGCGCAGGTCGAGGTGATCGTGCGGGAGGAGGATCCGGATGCTTTCATGATTGTCACCAGCGCGACGGAGATTTTCGGGGAAGGCTACAAGAGTATTTACAGTGAAAAGCTTTAGAAAACAAAAAATGGCGGTGTCAAGAATTTTTACTTGACACCGCTTTGTATCTGTAGTAAGATACACAAGGTTGGCAAAGGAAGCTGTTATGGATAAGATATATGAGCAGACAATGTTATTTGATTTCTACGGAGAGCTTCTGACAGAGCATCAGAGACAGATCTATGGGGATGCGGTTTACAATGACCTGTCGCTCGGAGAGATTGCCGAGGAACAGGGAATCAGCAGACAGGGAGTACACGACCTGATCAAGCGCTGTGACAGGATTCTTCAGGATTATGAGAACAAGCTGCATCTCATCGAACGCTTTGCAAAGGCGAAACAGACGGTCAGACAGATCCAGCAGCTTGCAGAGCAGGATCATGGCGGACAGGATGTAAATGCGACACTCCGGCAGATCAGCGGGCTTTCCAACGAACTGTTGAAGGAATTATAAATGATTGGTGAAGGAGTCACGAAGTGGCATTTGAGAGTTTAACAGATAAACTTCAGAGAGTGTTTAAAAACCTGCGCGGCAAGGGAAGGCTTACAGAGGAAGACGTCAAGACGGCGCTCAAGGAAGTAAAGATGGCACTTCTGGAGGCGGATGTCAACTTCAAGGTGGTAAAGCAGTTCATCAAGTCTGTGGAGGAGCGCGCTGTCGGTCAGGACGTTATGAACGGACTGAATCCGGGGCAGATGGTCATCAAGATCGTAAACGAAGAGATGATCGCCCTGATGGGAAGCGAGACCACGGAAATTGCCATGCAGCCCGGCAAGGCGATCACGGTAATCATGATGGCGGGCCTTCAGGGTGCCGGTAAGACGACGGCGACGGCAAAGCTTGCCGGAAAGCTGAAAACCAAGGGAAAGAAATCTCTGCTGGTTGCCTGTGATATTTACAGACCTGCGGCAATCGAACAGCTGCAGATCAACGGAAAGAAGCAGGAAGTGGATGTCTTTTCCATGGGAACGGATCACAAGCCGGTGGAGATCGCCAGAGAGGCGATTGCCTATGCGGAGAAGAACGGACACAATGTTGTCATTCTGGATACAGCCGGACGTCTTCATGTGGATGAGGACATGATGGCGGAGCTGCAGGAGATCAAGAGCAGCGTAGCGGTTCATCAGACCCTGTTGGTCGTGGACGCGATGACCGGACAGGACGCTGTAAATGTTGCAAAGGAATTCGACGAAAAAGTAGGAATAGATGGTGTCATCCTCTCTAAGATGGACGGCGATACCAGAGGTGGTGCGGCACTTTCCATCAAGGCTGTCACAGGAAAGCCGATCCTGTATGTGAGTATGGGAGAGAAGCTTTCCGACATGGAACAGTTTTATCCCGACAGGATGGCGAACAGAATCCTCGGCATGGGAGATGTTCTCACGCTGATCGAAAAGGCGCAGGAGAATATTGATCTGGATGAGGACAAGAGCCGCGAGATGGCCGGCCGCATGAAAAAGGGTAAGTTTGATTTTGAGGATTACCTTGAGAGCATGAAGCAGATGCGGAAGCTGGGCGGTCTGTCAAGCATTCTCGGTATGCTTCCCGGCATGGGCATCAAGGGAGCGGATATTGATTCTGACGCTTCCGAGAAACAGCTGAAGCAGTCGGAGGCGATCGTACTCTCGATGACAAAGGAGGAACGGCGTAATCCCAAGCTGCTGAATCCCCAGAGAAAGCACCGTATTGCAAGGGGAGCAGGCGTGGATGTCGCAGCCGTGAACCGTTTTGTCAAGCAGTTTGAACAGAGCCAGAAGCTGATGAAGCAGTTCGGCGGCGGTGGAAAGCACGGCAAGGGAAGATTTGGCGGCTTCCCCGGTATGAAGGGCGGTTTTCCGTTCTGAGCAAACCAGAGATGAATAAAGAGCAGTCTCTCGGGACCTACTCTTTTTCATAGATAAATTAAGTTATTTTATGGAGGAAAAAACAATGGCAGTAAAAATCAGATTGAGAAGAATGGGACAGAAGAAGGCTCCTTTTTATAGAATCATCGTAGCTGATTCTCGTTCCCCCAGAGACGGAAGATTCATCGAGGAGATCGGAACCTACGATCCCAGCACAGATCCCAGCACATTCAGCATCAATGAAGAGCTGGCAAAGAAGTGGCTGGCTAACGGCGCACAGCCTACCGAGCAGGTTGGCAAACTCTTCAAGGCAGCTGGCATCGAAAAATAAATTTTGATTCTTTGGAGGTGGCTTATGAAGGAATTAGTTGAAGTTGTGGCGAAAGCGCTTGTAGACAATCCGGATGAGGTTGTTGTAACCGAAAAGACCGAAGGCAGAAATACAGTCATCGAACTTCATGTAGCTGCGTCCGATATGGGTAAGGTTATCGGCAAACAGGGCAGAATAGCAAAGGCAATTCGTTCTGTCGTGAAGGCTGCATCATCCAAAGATAACAAAAGAGTGGATGTGGAGATTGTATAGGGTTACTTACTGTAAAGGCAGGGAGGAACAGGCATAGGCATGTCCCTCCCTGTTCTTGCTTATAGAGTGCGGAGATTATAATGGAAGATTTTTTTCAGGTCGGAATTATTACCGCTACCCACGGGCTGAAAGGGGAGGTAAAGGTTTTTCCGACGACAGATGATGTAAAGCGTTTTAAGCGTCTGAGAGAAGTGATTCTTGACACCGGAAAAGAGCGGATCGGGCTGGAAGTGGAGAGCGTAAAGTTCTTCAAGCAGTTTGCTATCGTAAAATTCAAAGGGATTGATGACATCAGTGCGGTGGAGAAATACCGGAAGGCATCTATCCTTGTAACGCGTGAAAATGCGGTCAGACTCAGAAAGGATGAATATTTCATTGCGGATCTGATGGGTTTAAAGGTAAGAGATGAGTCAGATTCTGAGATCGGTGTGCTTCGGGATGTCATGGAGACCGGTGCAAATGATGTCTATGTGATTGATCTGACGGATGGAAGGGAGCTGCTGCTTCCCGCGATTAAACAGTGCGTTCTGGAGGTAGATCCGGAGGGCGGCTTTATGAAAATTCATATTTTGGAAGGATTGTTGGACTGACTATCATGAAGTTTCATGTTTTGACTTTGTTTCCGGAGATGGTAATGCAGGGGCTTGCACCCAGCATCATCGGAAGGGCTGTGGAGAAGAAACTGATTTCACTGGATGCCGTGAATATCCGTGACTACACATTGGACAAGCACGGCAAGGTGGATGACTATACTTATGGGGGCGGTGCAGGCATGCTGATGCAGGCACAGCCCGTTTATGATGCGTGGAATGCTGTGACACAGGGACGAAGGGTGCGCACGGTCTATGTGACACCGCAGGGCGTTCCCTTTAACCAGAAAATGGCTAAGGAGCTGTCGCGGGAGGAGGAACTGGTCTTTCTCTGCGGACATTACGAGGGGATTGATGAGCGCGTACTGGAGGAAGTGGTGACAGACTATGTCTCGATCGGCGATTATGTCCTGACGGGCGGCGAACTGCCTGCCATGGTGATGGTCGATGCTGTCGCACGTCTGATACCGGGTGTCCTCGGAAACGATTCCTCCGCCGAGGAGGAGAGCTTCTTTAATGATCTGCTGGAATATCCGCAGTATTCCAGACCGAAGCGCTGGCACGACAAATGTGTGCCGGAGGTGCTGCTGTCGGGCAACCATGCGCGGATTACAAAGTGGAGGCTGGAGCAGTCGCAGGCGCGCACGGAGCGGTTCCGCCCCGACCTTTATCGCAGATATCAGGAAAAACAAAAGCTGATACGGCTGCTCTCGAAAGAGAAACGCAACAATATCCATATGATAGAGGCACTGTCACGTGGCATTGGGGAGATCCTTTATCACGATGGAAAAAATCTTCTGATCAAGGCAGGGGACAGGGGAAACTATATGATGACAGCCGTGGATGAGGAAGCAGCGGCAGCTTTATGCGCAATGCTTCCGGAGGATGTCCGGTGGGTGAATGTTACGCGGGACTTCCTGAAGGAGTATCTGCTGACGAAAGGCTTTGAACTATGGGGCGGCTGCAGCCAGTATCTCTATACCGCGCGGGAAACGCTTCCGGTGCACTATAAGGACATCAGGACGCTGACGGAGGAAGAGCTTCCCTATATTATTCTCCATTATGAGCATGAGAATGCAGAGTATCTTGCAGAGCGTGTGCAGCTGGGATTGATGTATGGCGCTTTTTCTGACCAGAGACTGATCGGATTTATCGGCATTCACGCAGAGGGAAGTATGGGTATGCTCTACATCGACGAGGCCTTCCGCAGACAGGGAATTGCAAAAGCGCTGGAGGCGTACTGTGTGAACCGCTGCCTGGAAAGAGGATGGATACCCTATGGGCAGGTCGTGGAGGGGAATGAGGCCTCGGAGAGACTGCATGAGGGACTGGGCTTCTACAAGGCATCGGGGAAGGTATATTGGATCAAAAAGGTATAAAAAATACTTGCATTTCTGGAAAAGGTATGTTAAAGTTTTAATGTTGTGTAAACGAAGATGGTCCTCTGTTACAGGAATTGTATTAAGAACATCCATTTTATTTAAGGAGGCTCGTTATGAGTGACATTATCAAAGAGATCGAAGCAGAACAGTTAAAGGCAACCGTTGATGAGTTTGAAGTTGGTGATACCGTAAAGGTTTATGGTAAGATCAAGGAAGGAAACCGTGAGAGAATTCAGGTATTCGAGGGCGTTGTTCTTAAGAGACAGGGCGGCAGCAACAGAGAGACCTTCACGGTAAGAAAGACTTCCGGCGGCATCGGCGTTGAGAAGACATGGCCGGTACATTCTCCCAATGTTGAGAAGATTGAAGTAGTCAGAAAGGGTAAAGTAAGACGTGCAAAGCTGAACTACCTGAGAGACCGCGTTGGTAAGAAGGCTAAGGTTAAAGAGCTTGTGAAATAAAACGATGAAAGGACAATTACTTCTGTAGTTGTCCTTTTCTATTTCAGTAAGATATGCTATACTGGTAGAAACGCGTACAAAACAGGAAAATTCAGATATGGCAAAAAGAGATAACGGATTGAGCTTTTACAGGAGGAAAAAGAAGATCAGCCCGGCGATGATCAGAGAGGTTTTTTCGTGGGTGTTCGGAATCGTTGCGGCGGTGTTTATCGCTGCCGTTCTGGTCTTTTTCTTTGGAATGACGACCCGGGTAGTCGGTGTGTCCATGGAGCCGGCGCTGGGGAACGGACAGCAGATTTTTGTCGATCGCTTTCTCTATGTGCTCTCTTCCCCGAAGAGAGGGGATGTGATCGTGTTCCTGCCCAACGGCAACGAAAATGCCCATTATTATGTAAAGCGGGTGGTGGCAGTGCCGGGAGATCATCTGCAGGTGCAGGATGGTGTGCTCTATGTGAACGGTTTAGAGAGTGAGTGGGTGACGGAGTATATTGCAGACCCGGGGATTGCGGCGAACGATCTGACGCTGGAGAACGGGGAATTCTTCTGCATCGGTGACAATCCTGGGAACAGCGAGGACAGCCGATCGGCGAACATTGGTCCGGTGAAGGACACAGATATTATAGGAAAGGCGTGGTTCCGTGCCAGACATGGCAGTCAGGGCATGGGCTTTGTGAAATAGAGTATGAATTATCAATGGTATCCCGGTCATATGACGAAAGCCAAGCGTATGATGCAGGAAAATATAAAACTGATCGACCTGATCATTGAGCTTGTCGACGCGAGGATTCCTCTGAGCAGCCGCAACCCGGATATAGATGAGCTCGGCAGGAATAAGGCGAGGATCGTGCTGCTGAATAAATCCGATCTTGCTGACCCAGTGTATAACAGGCAATGGGTGCAGTTCTTCCAGGGGCAGGGTGCATATGTTCTGGAGATCAATTCCAAGACCGGAGCCGGGATAAAGGCGATCAACGCAGTTGTGCAGGAGGCGTGCAGGGAGAAGCTTGAACGCGACCGGAAGAGAGGAATTGTGAACCGTCCGGTCAGGGCGATGGTTGTCGGAATCCCGAATGTCGGGAAATCGACCTTCATCAATTCCTTTGCGGGCAAGGCGTGCGCAAAGACGGGAAATAAGCCCGGTGTGACAAAGGGCAAGCAGTGGATCAGACTGAATAAGAATCTTGAGCTTCTGGATACGCCGGGAATCCTCTGGCCGAAGTTTGAGGATCAGACGGTGGGCATGAGACTTGCCTTCATCGGCTCCATGAATGACGAGGTGATCATCATGGAGGAGCTGGCGTGCGATCTGCTGGAATGCCTGAAAGCGCTTTATCCGTCCTCTGTCTGCGAGCGGTATGGCATCGAATGGCAGGAGACCATGCCCGCGACGCTGGAAAAAATTGCGGCCAGCAGAGGCTGTTTTAACAAGGGAGAAAGCCTTGATCTGAAAAAAGCCGCTGACATCCTCACGGATGATTTCAGGGGTGGACGACTGGGACGAATGACACTGGAACGTCCCGATACACAGGGAGAATGAGACGATGAATAAAGTAATGAAGGAAATGATAAGCACGCTGTTGTATCTGCTGGGAGTGCTCTGTCTGACATGGCTCGTGATCACCTTTGTCGGACAGAGAACCGAGGTGGATGGCTCATCCATGGAGCCGACGCTGACGAACGGCGACAATCTGATCGTGGATAAGCTGTCCTATCGTTTTCGTGATCCCGAACGGTTTGACATTATTGTATTTCCTTATAAGCACAAGCCGAAGACATATTATATCAAACGGATCATCGGTCTGCCCGGGGAGACGGTTCAGATCGATGAACAGGGAAACATCTACATAAACGGTGAGATCCTTTCCGAGAGCTATGGACGTGAGATCATACGACCGGAAAATGTGGGGCTTGCCGCAGAGCCGATCGAGCTGGGCGAGGATGAATATTTCGTCATGGGAGACAACCGGAACAACAGCACCGACAGCCGGTTCGCACAGGTAGGAAATATCAAACGGGAAGACATTATCGGCAGAGCATGGGTGAGAATCTGGCCATTCTCGAGCTTTGGAATACTGAAACACCAGTAGACACAAATTTGCTATGCGCAAAGAACGTGCGCAGAAATGAGGAAGTATGTTAAATATCGGTGAAATCAAGTCATGTTTTCAGGCAGCGTCTTTGGAGGAGCTGCCTGAACTTATAAAGAGATACAGTGAGGATGAGCGGGGCGGTGTCAGGAAGCTCGTGGAAGCCTCGGAGAAGAAGCTTGCAGCCCTGCAGCGGGAAAAGGAAAGAATCGAGAAGCTGCGGGTCTACGAGGAAAAGTACCGGGAGTATGAGTTCATCTGCGGAATCGACGAGGTGGGGAGAGGACCGCTTGCCGGGCCTGTTGTTGCGGGTGCGGTCATTCTGCCGAGGGATTGCCGTATTTTGTATATAAATGATTCCAAACAACTCTCCGAAAAAAAGAGAGAGGAGCTTTTCGAGATCATCCGCGAGAAGGCGGTAGCCTTTGCACTCGGCTACGCGACGCCGGAGCGGATCGATGAGATCAATATCCTGCAGGCCACCTACGAGGCGATGAGGCAGGCGATTGACAGACTGAAGGTAAGGCCGGACTTACTGCTGAACGATGCAGTCACGATTCCCAAGGTGGATATTCCGCAGGTCCCCATTATCAAGGGGGATGCGAAGAGTATCACAATCGGCGCGGCAAGCATTGTTGCAAAGGTGACAAGGGACAGACTTATGGAGGAGTACGACAAGGTCTTCCCGGAGTATGACTTTGCGCGCAATAAGGGCTACGGAAGTCCGGCACATATAGAGGCATTGAAGAAGTACGGCCCCTCGGTCATACATCGAAAGAGCTTTATTAAAAACTTTATCGAAGCGTAGGAGAAGGGAAACGGGAATGAATCTTTCACAGCTGTTCACAGGTGCATCACGGGGAGAAAGCCGTGTCGGGGAGATGACAGGCAGGGCAACTGTAGCGCAGAATCTTCATACGGCAGATGTCAACAGGCAGATCCGGTCACTGGTTCCGGGGCAGACACTGCGGGGGGAGATTGTGTCCAGAAACGGAGGGGAGATTCAGATCAGAATATCTGAGGATATGGTTCTGAATGCGAAAGTAGATCAGAGCATTCACCTCGATATCGGGCAGAATGTGACCTTTGAGGTAAAGAGCAACGGAGCCGCGTTATCGTTAAGCCCGTTGTTTACGAATATTTCCGCCGATGTCAATGTCCTGAAGGCACTGGAGATGGCAGGACTTCCGGTCAATGAGACCTCTGTTTCCATGACGAAGCAGCTGATGGAGGCAGGCCTGCCGGTGAACCGGAACTCACTTCAGCAGATTTACAGGGAGATCAACAGCTTCCCGGAGTATGAGGTATCGGACGTTATCAACCTGCACAGGCTGCAGCTTCCGGTCAATGAGACCAATCTTCAACAGATGGCTGCATATCGCAATATGAACCATCAGCTGCTCAATGCCATCTCCGATGTGCTGGAACTGCTTCCGCAGTCGGCAGAGGCAATGCAGGAGAGCGGGAACGCTGACGGGTGGACTGCCCTGTACCGGGCGCTACTTCCACAGATGGCGGGGGCGGCGGAAACGGCAGAGATGGCAGGAGCCCCAGAGGCTGTGCCGACACCGGAGACTGCGCAGACACCGCAGGCGACAGAAGAGGGCATACGACAGGCAGCGTCAGAGATCGCACAGGGGAGTCTTCCGGAAGCAGGGCAGACCACGGCTGAAAAAATTATACAGGAGATCACTGAAGGCACGGTACAGCAGACCAGTCAGGAGAACAGTCAGGAGCCGCAGAGAGTCGGTGCGGATGTGCAGAGGATGCTTGGATTTATAGAGCGGATGGAATTATCCCCGCATGAGAAGACACAGCTTACGGAGCAGTTCTTACAGCTTGCGCAGGACGGTACGGAGAAGGGCAGCTTTTTCAAGCTGGCACAGAATCTGCTTGAGCTGGCAGACAGGGGAGGGCAGACCGGGAGAGCCGTCCGGGAGATCTTTTCTGACAAGGCGTTTCAGAAGCTTTTCACGGAGCAGCTCAAGGAGCAGTGGACACTGCGACCGGAGGACGTCGCACAGTCTGAAAAGGTGGAGGAGCTTTACCGCCGGATGGATCGGCAGCTTAAGGGATTGCAGCTGGCGCTGGATACCGGGGGGCAGGGGGAGAGCGCTGCGTTCAAGGCAGTGACCAATCTCTCGCAGAACCTTGATTTCATGAACCAGATCAACCAGATGTACAGCTACATCCAGCTCCCCCTGCAGCTGAAGGGCTCGGATGCCCATGGTGATCTCTATGTTTATACGAATAAGAGAAGTCTTGCGGAGAATGATGGAAAGGTCAGTGCACTTTTGCATCTCGACATGGAGCATCTCGGTGCGCTGGATGTCTATGTTACGCTGGAGAGCGGAAAGGTTGCCACGAAATTTACCGTGGCGGATGACGCGACGCTTGATTTTCTGGAAGCGCATATGGATATACTGACTCAGAGATTAAAAAAGAGGGGCTATGACTGCTCTGTCTCCATGACGACAGCAGAGAAGAAAGAGCCGTCCGCGGCGGGAGGTCTCGCTCCGTTATTACAGCAGACCGGAGGCGGCCTGGTGACCAGATATGCTTTTGATGTCAGAACGTAGGATGCTGGGGTGAGCAAAATGGCAGAAAATAAGGAAAATAAAAAGGTACAGCAGGCGATTGCGCTGGAATATAATCCGGCGGAGGATGCGCCGCGGGTCATTGCCAGCGGGCGTGGTGTGCTCGCGGAAAAGATTATCCAGAAGGCGAAGGAGAGCGATGTCCCGATACACCGTGACGACAAGCTGGCGGATACGCTGTCCAGACTGGAGATCGGTGAGATGATCCCGCCGGAGCTGTATGAGGTGGTGGCGGAGGTGCTGATCTTCGTGGATGCGATGGATAAGTTGAAGAGTAAGATGTAGCGGGCAATTGCGCAAGTGACGTTGCGCAGGATGCACAGACCACCGCAGGCACGCTTGCGCTACCTTCCGCTCGCAGCGGTGCATAAGATGCCACAACACGGCATCTAAGCACCGGCGGCTCCAGAGTGCGCTGCTTGTGGTCAGGTGCATTCTGTGCAACTGTTATCTGAAATGGTTGCAGTTTGGCAATTATTTATCTACAGTGCTTGATGTCAAAGCAGATGGAAATTTATACAAGCTATTTGGCAGTACATTGTGTAGGATGGGATAGATGGGGTGAGGTATGAATACGAGGGCTGAGGGGGCGGCATGGGAGAAGCGCGCGGCGGAGTATCTGGCGGCGCATGGGATGAAGATCAGGGAACGGAATTTTCGCTGCAGGCGGGGAGAGATTGACCTGATCGGGCAGGATGGGGAATACTTTGTCTTTGTCGAGGTCAAGTTCCGCAGTACGACGGGCAGCGGATATGCGGCGGACGCAGTGGATGTCCGCAAACAGAGAAGAATATGCAGAGTTGCCGACTATTACCGGGCAATTCACGGACTCGGGGACAACACGGCAGTCCGGTATGATGTCGTGACGGTACAGGGTGACGAGATCACATGGATCAGAAATGCGTTTCCGCACATCTATCAGCGGAGACAGCAAGGAGGATTATGAACACATTTCTTACCTTTCCGCTTTTGGAACAGACAGGGATCGTCCGGCATCTTTTTACAACGAGGCAGGGCGGCGTGAGTAGGGGAGAGTTTGCAACGATGAATCTGAGCTTTACCCGGGGAGACGATCCGGCATGTGTCGAGGAGAATTACAGACGCGTGGCGGACGCACTTGGATGCAGATCTGAAGATATGGTCGCCTCGCATCAGACACACACGACAAACATCCGCAGGGTGACGACAGCTGACAGAGGAAAAGGAATCGTGCGCCCGAGGGATTATGAGAACATAGACGGATTGATAACGGATGAGCCGGGACTGGTTCTGGTGACGTATTTTGCGGACTGTGTCCCACTGTATTTTGTCGATCCTGTACACCGGGCGATCGGGCTGGCACATTCCGGCTGGCGCGGGACAGCGGGAAGAATGGGAGAATGCATGCTGCGGGCTATGCATGAGGCATTCGGGACGGAGCCTGAGGAGGTCTGCGCGGTCATAGGCCCCTGCATCTGCCAGGATTGCTATGAGGTGAGTGCGGATGTGGCGGAGCAGTTTGAAAACTATTCAGAGGCGGTCAGAGCGGGGAAGGAACCGGGAAAATATCAGCTGGATCTCAGAGCGGTAAACAGAAGGATCTTGCTGGACGCGGGTGTGGCAGAGGAGAGACTCGAAAGTCCCAGGATATGTACCTGCTGCAACAGCACTGAGCTCTTTTCTCACAGGGCGAGCGGCGGCAGAAGAGGCAATCTTGCAGCGTTTCTGGGCTTGAAGGAAGATTAAGGAAAGCAAAGTAGAGAATAATGGAAGGTGGAATGAGAGGAAATTATGGCAAATATACTTGTATGTGATGATGAAAAGGAAATTGTGGATGCAATCGAAATCTATCTGAGTCAGGATGGCTATCGTATCTTTAAGGCATACGATGGCGAGCAGGCAATCGAAATGCTGAAAAGGGAAGAGATTCATCTATTGATTATAGACATTATGATGCCGAAGCTGGATGGTATCAGGGCAACCCTCAAGATCAGGGAGCACAGCAGTATTCCGATTATCATACTCTCGGCAAAGTCGGAGGATACGGATAAGATACTCGGGCTGAACATTGGGGCGGATGACTATATCACAAAGCCCTTCAATCCGCTGGAGCTTGTGGCGAGGGTGAAATCGAATCTGCGCCGTTATACCTCACTCGGCAGCCTGACGGCGGAGGATAAGGCAGTTTACCAGGTCGGCGGACTTGTCATCAATGATGACACGAAGCAGGTCACGGTCGATGATGAGCCGGTGAAGCTGACACCGATCGAATATAACATCCTTCTGCTCCTCGTCAAAAATCAGGGGCGGGTTTTCTCCATCGACCAGATATATGAGAGCATCTGGAATGAGGATGCCATCGGTGCGGACAACACGGTCGCCGTCCACATCAGGCATATCAGGGAGAAGATTGAGATCAATCCCAAGGACCCCAGATACCTGAAGGTGGTGTGGGGGGTCGGGTACAAAATAGACAAGCAGTAGTGCCGAAAGAGGGATTTTATGAAAAAACCTACATTAAAGAGAAAGCTGATCGGACTGGCGCAGCATCTGGTTGCAGCAGGAATTTTGCTTGCAGTCGCAGCACTCCTTTTAAATTCCTATATTGAAGTCGGCTCCATCGACGGGACACAGACCTATAAGATATTTCCGGTCAACAGCGCGCAGGAGTTTGAGGAATCGGATGTCTATAATGATCTGTTCCGAAACGCGGTGTCAGACATCACACAGCTTGTCGGGATCAAGGGGCAGCTGGAGACAGACGGTGTGCTTGATCCGTCCAAGAGGATCGATGTCACGGAATATGCAGGAAAGATTGGAGCAGACAAGGGCTGCTCTATCTCTGTTGTCTATGAACTGGATGACATGATCAAGTGGGGAAAGTATGGTATTCAGTACACCAACCGCATCATGTCTATTTCCGATTTTGTCAATTATTTCGGCTATGTGATTTTTCCTGAAAATTTTACAATGGATGAATACGGACAGCTCTGCTTTGACGGCTTTTACAGGATGGGAGAGGGGAGCGCAGACACAGGAGAAATTCCTACAGATGCCGCCGGACAGCCGATTACTGGAGCAGAGCCTGCCTATTACGGAAAGAGTGCGGAAGAAATCTCTGTCATATGGGAGAAGATGCACGATCCGGAGCAGAAAGGGGAGCAGTTTGAAGATCTCGCGTTTGCCTATATCATGGCGCAGGAGCTCGACGGAATAGAGGTGTCCCATGAGGATGGCGTGATTCAGGTGATGGTGCCGGTGCTTGACTGCCGGTATGCCCCGGTGGAGGGCGAGATGCAGCTGCTGAAGAATGCCAGCAACTGGGTAGACTATATGCGTCTGCAGAGCAATGTGACGGCAACGATCGACGCGCTGACGCTCAATTACCAGCGCTACCACATCTGTAATAAGGCGTATGCGGCGAACAGGAGCAATGCAAAATACGCGGTCCGCATGATGACGGATGAGGGCGTGTGTACCTATACGAATGTGCCTGAACTGTCGGAGGCAACGGATGAGGACATCACGGAATTCTTTTCCGAATACAGGAGCTATCTGATTTATTATCCGGACAGTCTCGTCTTTATGGGAAATACGGTGGTTACGGAGGATGAACTCTACAGCTACATCAGCGCGAATGACTACGCATATCCGGATACGACACATATGTGGATCGGTGTGGACACGGATTACAAGGTGGAGGGCGATGCTTTTTATAATGCGAATGCGGTATACAGCAGAATTGTGCCCAGCATCGGAAGGTTCGTCTCTTTGTTGGCTGTGCTACTGATCCTGTGGCTCGGGATAGGCGTCTATCTCTCTGTCACGGCAGGGGTGGCACAGGATGAAAACGGTGAGAAGGTCTGGTATCTGAACCGTTTTGACCATATATGGACAGAGGCGCTGATCATGCTTACGGCGCTGTTTACCTACGGTGGACTCAGGGGCTTTCAGGTCATCGTCGGTATCGCGGAAAACGTGGCAGTGGATACGGCACAGGTTGTGAACTTCCAGATGACGAGGGTGTACAGATACGCTGTCTTTGCAGTTTACGGTATGTATTTAAGCCTTGCAATTGACATCGTCTGGTACAGCTTTATCCGAAGGCTGAAATCGGAAAATCTCTGGAAAGACAGTCTGCTTCACTATGTCTGCATTGGAATCGGCAAAATGCTGCGGTTCATATTCCGTCACAGAAATTCCGTGGTGAGCATATTGATCCCTTATAATCTGTTCCTGTTTGCTAACCTGATCGGTATGGTGGCAGTTTATCGGCTGCAGGACAGCCGCCTCTCGGCATTTTTGGCGCTTGCGGGGCTGGTGACCTTTGACGGTATTATCGGCGTGGTGATCTTTAAGCGCGGCGGAGAACAGAATGAGATTGTGGATGGCATCAACCGGATTCGTGACGGCGAGGTGGATTTCAAACTGGATGCCGAGAGTTTACACGGTGCAAACAGAGAGCTTGCGGACGCCGTGAATAATATCGGAGAGGGTATTGGAAAGGCAGTAAAGACCAGCATGAAAGATGAGCAGATGAAGACGGATCTGATCACAAATGTTTCGCACGACATTAAGACTCCTCTGACATCGATCATCAATTATGTGGATCTGTTAAAGAGACTGAAAATTACGGAGGAACCGGCGAAGGGATATATTGATATTCTGGACAACAAGGCGCAGCGGTTGAAGCAGCTGACGGACGATCTGGTGGAGGCGTCCAAGATCTCATCGGGAAACATTGAGCTGAACCGGGAAAAGCTGAATCTGACGGAACTGATCAATCAGGGAATCGGTGAGTTTTCTGAGAAACTGGAGGAGAGAGGGCTGCAGGTCATCTTTGAAAAGAATGACCTGCCGGCATATATATATGCGGACAGCAGGAGAATGTGGCGTGTTGTGGAGAATCTGCTCAACAACATTTGCAAATATGCCATGGAATCCACCAGAGTGTATATTGATATGGAAGTGGAGGACGCTCGTGTGCGGGCATCCATCAAGAATATTTCAAAGCAGCAGATGAACATCAAACCGGAGGAACTGACGGAAAGATTTATCCGTGGGGATTCCGCGAGAAGTACGGAGGGCAGTGGGCTGGGGCTCTCCATAGCACAGAGTCTGACCCGGGTGCAGGGCGGAGAGTTCAAGATTTATCTGGATGGGGATCTTTTCAAGGTGACGTTGGACTTCCCTGAATATCAAGAAAAGACGGCGACTGATGCCGCCGTCTGAGGTTCTTGGTTATTCTGCGTTGAGATCTATGTCCTGCCGCTTGTTATAAGCGTCCAGAATACTATGCATTTTGTCTGTTGTCGCCATGACGTTGGAGAGGGAAGCGTCGTGGTTCATGAAATCGATCAGGGAGGCAATGAACTTACTCATGTCAGCTTCCACAAAATATGGTCTCGTGTAAAGCTCGGGCGGCAGATAGGTCAGATCTGTCGTCACGACGCGGTCGAAATAGCCCTGCTCATATGCTTCGTCGAAGGCCTTGAGACCATCCGTGAACAGACCGAAGGTACAGCAGATGAAAACACGTCTTGCGTTGCGCTTCTTCAACTGTCTTGCAGTGTCAATCATACTTCCGCCGGAGGAGATCATGTCATCAATGATGATGACATCCTTTCCGTCGATATTATCACCCAGAAATTCATGGGCAACGATCGGATTCTTACCGTTGACGATGGTGGAATAGTCGCGGCGCTTATAGAACATTCCGGTATCAACGCCCAGAACGCTTGCAAAATAGATCGCACGGTCGAGAGCACCCTCATCGGGGCTGATGACGATCAGGTGATCCTTATCGACGATCAGGTCATCCTCTGCGCCGAGCAGCGCCTTGATGAACTGGTCGTGAGGGATAAAGTTGTCGAAGCCGTTCAGTGGGGTAGAGTTCTGCACTCTGGGGTCGTGGGCATCGAAGGTGATGAAATTATCGATTCCCATATCCCGAAGCTCGCGGAGTGCGTAGGCACAGTCCAGAGATTCCCTGCCGCTGCGCTTATGCTGTCTTCCCTCGTAGAGAAAGGGCATGATGACATTGATACGGTGTGCCTTGCCATTGCATGCGGCAATGACACGCTTGAGATCCTGATAATGGTCATCAGGAGACATATGGTTGGTATAGCCGTTCATGTTATAGGTAATGCTGTGATTGCAGACATCAACGAGCAAAAATAAATCTTTTCCGCGGATGCTCTCGCCGAAAACAGCCTTCGCCTCGCCGCTGCCGAAGCGGGGAGTGGAGACGTTTACAAGGTAATTGCTCTCGCTGTAGCCGTGGAAGGCCGGGTCGTTTTTCACTTTGTCATTGTGGATGCTCTTGCGGAATTCAACCAGATAATCATTGATCCGTCGCCCCATTTTTTCAGTTGATGTCAGCGCGACGATCTTTAAGGGTGCAACGGGCATTGCGTTTTCTAATTCTTGTAGATTTGGCATTTTTTCTCCCATCTGTCCGCCTTCACGGACATTTCTCTTTCAGCCCGCGCCATTCGCAGTCGCGGCTGGGCAGTCGTTCAGCCCGCGCCATTCGCAGTCGCGGCCGGGCAGCCGTTCAGCCCGCGCCATTCGCAAAGTCGCGCTTACGCGCTTCCCGTCGCTGCGCGACTGGCTTTGCTCATAAAGTGGCGCTCATCTCATGAACATGCACATTCGCAAAATCATGCGAGCATGATTTCTGCTCTCGAGCCTGTTCATGGCTGAACTGGTATCATTAATTTTATATCATTATGCTAGTGACACGTCAAGGTTTTTTGTGTAATATGGAAGTGTATATCAGTTCAGCCGTAGGACGGCAGGAGCGGCGCAGCAGATGCTTTTATGAAGTCTTCCGGGACTGAACTGATATGGGGTCACCCACGGTGAAAATGTAGAATGAGGTAAGGTATGAAAAAAGAACATATTGTGAAAACGGTTCTTCCGGGCAGTATCGCGGAGGAGCTTGAAATAGAACCGGGCGACAAGATACTTGCCATAGATAATACGGAGATCGAGGACATTTTTGACTATCAGTTCCTGATCCAGGATACCTATATTGAGGTTCTGGTGGAGAAGCCAGACGGAGAGCAGTGGGTGCTGGAGGTTGATAAGGAATTTGACGAGGACCTTGGCATTGAGTTTGAAAACGGTCTGATGGATGAATACCGGCACTGCCATAATAAATGCGTCTTCTGTTTTATTGACCAGATGCCGCCGGGAATGAGAAAGTCCCTGTATTTTAAGGATGATGATTCCAGACTTTCCTTCCTGCAGGGAAATTATGTGACGCTGACGAATATGTCGGAGCACGATATTGACCGGATCTGCCGTTACAGGCTGTCCCCCATCAATATTTCCTTCCAGACGATGAATCCGGAGCTTCGCTGCAAGATGCTGAATAACCGTTTTGCCGGAGAAGCTTTGAAAAAGGTGGACAAGCTCTTTGAGGCAGATATTCACATGAACGGGCAGATCGTCCTCTGCAAGGGGCTGAACGATGGGAAGGAACTGGAGTTCAGCATTGAGCAGCTGATGAAATATATTCCGAATCTCGAGAGCGTTTCCGTTGTGCCGGTGGGGCTCTCAAAGTTCCGGGAGGGACTGTACCCGCTGGAGCCCTTTAATAAGGAAGAGGCGGCGGAGGTAATCGATACAATCGAGCGCTATCAGAGGGAATGCTTTGAGAAGTATGGCATTCATTTCATTCATGCGAGTGATGAATGGTACATCCTCGCCGGGAGGGAAGTGCCGGAGGAGGAACGCTATGACGGCTATCTGCAGCTGGAAAACGGTGTCGGAATGGTCAGACTCCTTATAAATGAATTTGAGGATGCCATGAGCCAGCGGAAGGAGAAGGACGGCCTCCCATGCAATACCGTGGAAGGTGAACTGTCCATGGCGACCGGTGTGCTTTCTTATCCTTATATCCAGAAGCTGGCGGACAGGATGATGGAGGCTTATCCGAAGCTGCGCATCCATGTCTATCCGATTATTAACCATTTCTTCGGGGAGAATATTACGGTTTCCGGTCTGATCACCGGGCAGGATCTGATCGAACAGCTAAAGGGGAAGGAGCTTGGCTCGACGCTTCTGCTGCCGGAGAACATGCTGCGGTGCGGCGAGGGACTTTTCCTTGACGATGTCCGCGTGGAAGAGGCGCAGGGGACTTTACAAGTTCCGCTTAATATTGTAAAATCAAGCGGATATGATTTTGTTGAAACTGTGCTGAAAATGGCGCAGGAAATGAGGTAGAAATGGCAAAGAGAGAGACAAAACCGATCGTTGCGGTGGTGGGACGCCCGAATGTGGGAAAGTCTACCCTGTTTAACGCATTGGTTGGTGAAAAAATATCAATCGTAAAGGATACACCGGGTATCACCAGAGACAGAATTTATGCGGATGTCACATGGCTCGACAGAACTTTTACACTGATCGACACCGGCGGTATTGAGCCGGACAGCAATGACGTGATCCTGTCACAGATGCGCGCACAGGCGGAGATCGCCATGGAGACGGCGGACGTCATCATCTTTCTGGTGGATGTCAAGCAGGGACTGGTCGATGCGGATTCCAAGGTGGCGGATATGCTGCGCCGCTCCCGGAAGCCGGTCGTGCTCGTCGTAAACAAGGTGGACAGCCCGCAGAAATATATGGCGGATGTCTATGAATTTTACAATCTTGGCATCGGGGACCCGCACCCGATCTCGGCGGTGAACAGACTTGGTCTGGGAGATATGCTGGATGAGGTGATGTCTTATTTCCAGGAGACTCCGGAGGAGGATGAGGACGATGACAGACCCAGAGTCGCCATTGTCGGAAAACCAAACGTGGGCAAGTCTTCCCTGATCAATAAGCTTCTCGGAGAAGACCGACTGATTGTGTCTGATATTGCGGGAACGACGAGAGATGCCGTGGACACGGAGATCAGCTACAACGGCAGGGAGTATGTGTTTATCGATACGGCGGGACTGCGCAGAAAGAATAAGATCAAAGAGGATCTGGAAAAGTATATGATTGTCAGGACGGTCAGCGCTGTGGAGAGAGCTGACATTGTTGTTCTGGTCATCGATGCAGTCGAGGGCGTTACCGAGCAGGACGCGAAGATCGCGGGTATTGCCCATGAGAGAGGAAAGGCAGTCATTATTGTTGTCAATAAGTGGGATGCCGTGGAGAAGGATGACAAGACAATTTACCGCGTGACGGAGAAGGTGCGTAACACGCTCGCCTATATGCCGTATGCGGAGCTCCTTTTCGTTTCGGCTAAGACAGGACAGCGCCTGAATAAACTGTTTGACACGATTGACATGGTCAGCCAGAACCATGCGATGCGTGTGGCGACGGGTGTGCTGAACGAGATCATGGCAGAGGCAGTTGCGATGCAGCAGCCGCCTTCCGACAAGGGAAAGAGACTGCGCCTGTACTATATCACACAGGTGTCTGTGAAGCCGCCCACCTTTGTTATTTTTGTGAATGACAAGGAATTAATGCATTTCTCATATACGAGATACATCGAGAACCAGATCCGAGAGACCTTTGGATTCAAGGGCACTCCGCTCCGGTTTATCATCAGGGAGAGAAACGAGGAGAAGTGAGAAAATGGTTAGGATCGCATGTTTATTGATCGGCTATGTATTCGGACTGTTCCAGACGGCATATTTTTACGGAAAGGCTCATGGAATTGACATCAGACAACACGGGAGCGGGAATGCAGGAACGACAAATACGCTGCGTGTTCTCGGCACAAAGGCGGGGCTGATCGTCTTTGCGGGCGACTGCCTGAAATGTATCGCGGCGGTGGCGCTGGTGAGACTGATCTTCGGCAGCACCTACCATGACATTATTTATCTGCTTTGTCTGTACACAGGAGCAGGTGCCATTCTGGGACATAATTATCCGTTTTACCTGAATTTCAAGGGGGGAAAGGGAATCGCCGCCACTGCGGGAATGGTAATTTCCTTTCATCCGTATTTTGTGATAACGGGACTTTTTCTGTTCTTTATTCCGTTCTTTACGACACATTATGTGTCGCTGGGTTCGCTGCTGGTATATGCGGGACTGATGATCCAGCTGGTGATCTTCGGACAGACGGGATTCTTTGCAGAGATGTCCCAGGGACAGCTGATCGAGATGTACATTGTCTTCGGATGCCTGCTGGTTCTCGCATACTGGAAGCACAGGGAGAACATTGTCCGGCTCGTGCAGGGCAAGGAGAGAAAGACCTATCTGTTTAAAAAGAATAAGACCGAAGAGGGAAAATAGTTTCAAAGGCGGTTGTGCCGGAATGGAGGACTATGGCAAGGGTAAGTATTTTAGGCGGCGGAAGCTGGGGTATTGCGCTGGCGGTATTATTACATAAGAATGGGCATGAGATTACGGTCTGGTCTGCGCTGGAGACGGAGATCGAAATGCTGAGGGAAAAGCATGAGCACAAGATGCTTCCGGGCGTCAGACTCTCGGAGGATACCGTTTTCACTACCGATGACAGGGAGGCGGTGGAAGGGCAGGATCTTCTTGTCATGGCGGTTGCAAGCTCCTTTACCAGAAGGACGGCGCACCGTCTGAGCGCGCTGGTCGCGCCCGGACAGAAAATACTGAATGTGGCGAAGGGCATCGAGGAGCATACGCTCATGACGCTCTCGGAAATCATCGAGCAGGAGATTCCGCAGGCGGATGTGGCGGTGATGTCCGGGCCTTCCCATGCGGAGGAGGTCGGCCGCGGAATACCGACGACGATCGTTGTCGGCGCGAAGTCGAAGGAGACGGCGGAATACATCCAGAATCTTTTTATGAATGAGGCGTTCCGCGTTTATATCAGCCCGGACATTCTCGGCATGGAGCTCGGCGGAGCGCTCAAGAATGTTGTTGCGCTCGCTGCGGGTATCGCTGACGGTCTTGGCTATGGAGACAATACAAAGGCTGCGCTGATCACCAGAGGCCTTGCGGAAATAGCGCGGCTCGGGATGGCAATGGGCGGAAAATTCGAGACCTTCTGCGGACTGACGGGAATTGGTGACCTGATTGTTACCTGTGCCAGCATGCATTCCAGAAACAGACGTGCGGGCATACTGATCGGACAGGGTAAGACCTGCGACGAGGCGATGTCCGAGGTTCAGATGGTTGTCGAGGGCGTGTATTCTGCAAAGGCGGCTATGGAGCTTGCAGAGAAATATCAGGTACAGCTTCCGATCATTGAGCAGGTGAATAAGGTTCTCTTTGAAAATAAGAGTGCCGCACAGGCGATGAAGGAGCTGATGCTGCGGGATAAGAAGCTCGAGGTTCCCGATTTCTCATGGCCGGTGGAGAAAAAGTAAGAGATAATTGGTTTCAGTAAAGAAGAGGTAAATAGCCAGTGGGGATATATCATCGGAGAAGTGGTATATCCCTTTTTTGATGCAGTGTTAATGTCATTGGAATAAAAGTTGCATATCAGGATAAAATACTGAAAAGAAAGTGGAGATGGAGACTAAATTTTCAATAGCTGTTGACAGTTGGCATGATGGATTATACAATTTTATTGAAAAGAAAGTGACTAAAGCAACTAAAATTTCAATAGAGGTAAATTGGTAATGGAAGGTTGAATGAGGTTTGCTCCACAATTTGGGGCGAACCTCATTTTCCTTTAACAGCGGTTAGTCACTGTTTCTTACTCGATTGGTTACCGGTAGATGGCGTTCATGATTTCCGTCGCCATTTTCGGCTTGTTCATCGTGTAGATGTGGATGTCGCCGACGCCGTTTTCCTGTAGGTCGCGGATCTGGCGGATTGCATAGTCGATGCCAGCCTTGCGCATCTCCTCTGGATTATCGCCGTAGGTGGCAAGGATGTCGGCAAGAGCCTTCGGAACGCTGGAGCCTGCAAGCGTGATCGTCGTGCCGATTTGCTTCGCGGAGGTAATGGGCATGATGCCGGCGCAGATAGGAACCGTGATCCCCTTTTTGGCAGCCTTCTCCAGAAAGCTGTAATAGAAGTCATTATCAAAGAACAGCTGACTGATAAAGAATTCGGCACCTGCCTCCTGCTTTCTGCGGAGATTATTCAAATCGGATTCCATGCTGAAGGCTTCAAAATGCTTTTCGGGGTAGCATGCTCCTGCCATGTGCAGACCGGTATGCTCCCTGAGAAAGCTCATCATGTCGCTTGCATGGGCGAAGTCTCTGGAAAGAAACTGTTCGTCGCTCATGTCTCTGGGACGGTCGCCGCGCAGGGCGAGAATATGCTCGATATGGTTTTCCTTCAGTGCCTCGCAGACCTTGAGAAGCTGTTCCTTGCGGCTGCCCACACAGGTGACATGCGCCATGGCATCAATGCCGAGCTTATTCTGGATGTAGGAGGCAATCTGTATGGTTTCCCCGGAACGGCTGCCGCCTGCACCGTAGGTAACGCTGATAAAATCGGGATTGAGTTTCCCAAGAGCATCCAATGTCTCGAAGACGGTGTCAAAGGCGCCATCCTTTTTGGGCGGGAAAATCTCGAAGGAGATGGATTTCTTATTGTCAAACATATTCTGAAGCATGACGGAGGTTCCTTTCATTCGTTATTTCTGATATAAATTTCTTGCTTTTAAATCAAAACTATCGTAACATGAAAAGAGGTGTAATTCAAGAAAAAAGGTGATTGAAAATCAAGCATGCATTCCTGCGAAAAGCGGGAAGGCGGAATGTGAGGGAATATGGAACAACAGCAATTTCAGGGTACCGGGGAATACGTGGCGAGCGAGGAGCTGATGGCAAGCGTGAACATTGCGATCGCGCTGAAGAAACCGCTTTTAATCAAGGGTGAGCCGGGAACAGGCAAGACCATGCTCGCGGAGGCCGTTGCGAAGGCGCTCGGCAAGAAGCTGATCATCTGGAACATCAAGTCAACGACAAAGGCGCAGGAGGGTCTGTATGTCTATGATACCATCCAGCGTCTCTACGACGGACAGTTCGGCGAAGAGGGTGTGGATGATGTGGCAAAGTATATCAAGCTCGGAAAGCTCGGCGAGGCATTTGACAGCGATGAACAGGTCATCCTGCTGATTGACGAGATCGACAAGGCGGATCTGGAGTTCCCGAATGACCTGCTCTGGGAGCTGGATCAGATGGAATTTTATATCAATGAGACGAAGCGCACGGTGAAGGCGAAGCAGCGTCCTATAGTCATCATTACCTCGAATGCGGAGAAGGAGCTGCCGGATGCATTCCTGCGCCGGTGTATTTTCCACTATATTGATTTCCCTGACAGAGAGCTGATGGAGGAGATCGTCAGGGTGCATTATCCCGATGTGGAGGAGAATCTGCTGAAGAACGCGATGGACGTTTTCTACAGCATCCGCACCATCCGCGATATCCGCAAGAAGCCGAGTACCTCTGAGCTGATCGACTGGATCAATGCGCTTCAGATCGGCGGTATACCCGCTGACAGGATCAAGCAGGCACTTCCGTTTATCGGCGTGGTTGTGAAGAAGGATGAGGATCTGGAGCTGGTAAAGCACGAAACTAACTTTTAGGAGAGCGGCATGTTCATAGATTTTTTTGAGAATCTGCGCGGAAAGGGTCTGCGGGTAACGCTCGGAGAGTGGCTGACATTGCAGGAGGCGCTGGACAAGGGGCTGTGCGGCAGCTCCCTGACACAGTTTTACTATGTCGCCCGGATGATCCTTGTGAAGAGTGAGACAGATTTTGATAAATTTGATATGGCGTTTGAGGAATGCTTCAAGCCGGCGCAGAAGGAGACGGAAGTCGGCAAGGAGATGCTCCGCTGGCTGGACAAGTCGGAGATGCTGGAGCTTGCCCATGAGGAAGCCCGATCGCACCTGAACCAGATGGAGGATATCCAGATAGATAAGGAGCAGGTCGAGGAGACCTTCAAGCAGCGTCTGCGTGACCAGAATGAGGAGCATAACGGCGGCAGCTTCTGGATCGGCACCATGGGTAAGACCTCGTTCGGCAATATGGGCGGAAACGTCGGCGGTGTCAGAGTCGGCGGTCAGACCGGCTATCAGTCGGCATTTTCTGTTGTCGGGGCGAGAAAGTACCGCGATTTCCGGGATGACAGGGTGCTGGATAACAGACAGTTCCAGCTTGCCTTCCGCAGACTGAGACAGTTTTCCTCGAGACTTGACATTCCCGAGACGGAGCTGGACATCAACGGCACGGTAGACAAGACCTGCAATAACGGCGGCTGCCTGCAGATTGTGATGCAGAAGCCGAGAAAGAATGCCGTGAAGCTGCTCCTGCTCATGGACAGCGGCGGAACCATGATTCCGTTCAGCAGCCTTCTGAATGATCTGTTTCAGGCGGTACACAAGTCGAACCATTATAAGGACGTCAAGACCTACTATTTTCATAATTGTATCTACAGCAAGCTGTATAAGACCCCGGAATGCGAGAACGGTGACTGGATCGACACGGAATGGATGTTCCGCAATCTTGACAGCGATTACAAGGTAATTATTGTCGGGGATGCCGCAATGGCACCGGAGGAGCTGTATTCCGATTCCGGCAATTACAGGGGGCCGAACGGTGGTCTGTCCGGTTATGAATGGCTGAGGCTGGTAAAAAAGAAATATAAGAAGGTCGTCTGGCTGAATCCGAAAATGGCGCCGGGACGGGCGCCGTGGCGGGAGGCGGAGACAGCGGTAAAGGAGCTGTTCCCGATGTACAAGCTGACTGTGGACGGTTTAAATCAGGCGATGATAAAATTAATGGCAAATAAATAGTAAAAGGATAAAGGAGTTAAGAACGATGACAGTATTTGACGAGTTGAAGGCGAGAGGACTTCTCGCACAGCTGACAGACGAGGAGGAGATCAAGGAGCTGATCAATAACGGAAAGGCTGTATTCTATATCGGCTTCGACCCCACCGCAGACAGCCTTCATGTGGGACATTTCATGGCACTCTGCCTGATGAAGAGACTTCAGATGGCGGGAAATAAACCGATTGCACTGATCGGCGGTGGAACCGGCATGATCGGAGATCCTTCGGGACGTACTGATATGAGAACTATGATGACGACGGAGATGATCGATCATAACTGTGAGTGCTTTAAGAAGCAGATGAGCCGTTTTATCGAATTCGGCGAGGGCAAGGCAATGATGGTCAACAATGCCGACTGGCTGCGTGACCTGAACTATATCGAGTTTATCCGCGATGTCGGAGCGCATTTCTCCGTCAACCGTATGCTGACGGCAGAATGCTATAAGCAGCGTATGGAGAAGGGCTTAAGCTTCCTTGAGTTCAACTACATGATTATGCAGAGCTATGACTTCCTCTGCCTATATGAGAAATACGGCTGCAACATGCAGTTCGGCGGAGATGACCAGTGGAGCAATATGCTTGGCGGAACAGAGCTGATCCGCCGTAAGCTCGGCAAGGATGCCTATGCCATGACGATTACGCTGCTCCTGAACTCTGAGGGCAAGAAGATGGGTAAGACGCAGAAGGGCGCTGTATGGCTTGATCCTGCAAAGACGTCCCCGTTTGAATTCTATCAGTACTGGAGAAACATTGCGGATGCGGACGTATTGAAATGTATCCGTATGCTGACCTTCCTGCCGCTTGAGCAGATCGAAGAGATGGATAAGTGGGAGGGCAGCCAGCTCAACCGTGCAAAGGAGATTCTTGCTTACGAGCTGACGCAGCTTGTTCACGGAACCGAGGAGGCAGAGAAGGCACAGGAGAGCGCAAGGGCGCTGTTTGCCGGCGGCGGAGATGCAGCGAATATGCCGACCTGTGAGCTGACAGAAGGCGACTTTACGGAGGGCACCATTGACATCCTCGGCATCCTTGTAAAGTCCGGGCTTACCGCATCCCGTTCCGAGGCGAGACGCGCAGTGGAGCAGGGCGGTGTCACCGTGGACAATGAGAAGGTGACGGACATCAAGACGGCATATGCGCCGGAGCAGCTTGGCGGCGATGGCATTGTTGTCAGAAGAGGAAAGAAGAATTATAAGAAGATTATTATGAAATAAAACAGGAAGTATAACGAAAGCCCCTGCCTGAAATATATCAAGTAGGGGCTTTTTTCTTCGCAGATTACTGCAATCTGCGATCAGGTCATTATTACAAATGCTTCGGAAAATATGTTTATACAACGTATAATCTTAAGCGTCTTGCCGGATTTTGTCAACCATTTCTGAATCCTGTCTTGCAACCCAAAAGGCAAAAAGCTATTGTGGATATCTGGGTCAAAAAATGGTCAGAAAAGGAGAACGTAAATGGCAAGACATGGAGAAAACATCAGAAAACGAAAGGATGGCAGATGGGAAGGTCGCTATACTGCGCCGGATAATTTAACGGGACGCAAACGATCCCACTCGGTGTATGCAAGAACCTATGAAGAGGTTAGGGAAAAGCTGGTATCCGCTAAGAAGAGCGTGCCTATCACCAATGATGCTGCAGAGACGGGGAATAAGAAGAATACTTTTCACGAGGCGGCAGCGGAATGGCTGGAGACAGTGGGAAAACAGAGAAAGCATTCCACCTATATAAAATATCGGACGATCTACTCCTGCTATATCAGGGAAACGCTCGGCGTCATTGCGCTGACAGCTTTGACGCAGAAGGATGTGAATGAGCTGGCGGCCGCAGTAGACGAAGCTTCTTCCAGCATTCGCAAAAGTGTAAAAAACGTGACAAACCAGATTTTAAGATTTGCATCCGTGAAATATGGCATTCCGGCATATACCTTTGTCTGCCTGGTCTCAAAGCAGGCATCCAGACCGGTTGAAACACTGACGAAGACAGAGCAGACCAAACTTGTGAAATGCCTGTGCACGGAACCGGATATTTACAAGACGGGTGTTTTGCTCTGTATGTCCACAGGACTTCGCATCGGTGAAATCTGCGCTCTCAAATGGTCAGATATTGATTTTGAGAATAAGCTGCTGTATGTCAGCCGGACGGTGCAGAGAATAGCAGTAATGGGCAGAAAGACCAGAACAGCCCTGCTTGAGAGTGAACCCAAGAGCAGCTTTTCCAAAAGAGAAATCCCCATTGCCGATGAAATCATAAAATTCTTATATCCATACAGAAAACCGGAAGGCTATCTGTTCAAAGGTACAAGGCCTATGGAGCCCCGCACCTATCAGAACAAGTTCGCAAGGTATATCAGGGATGCGGAGCTTCCGAAATCCCATTTTCATATCCTGCGTCATACCTTTGCCACAAATTGCATTGACAGCGGCATGGATGTGAAAAGCCTCAGTGAAATTTTGGGTCATGCGGATGTAAAGATTACGTTAAACCGGTATGTGCATCCAACCATGGAGACAAAGAGAAATCATATGAACACTCTGGCAGTTATCTATTTTTCTATTGTGGGTCAATCCGCGGATCAGGCGGCAGTTTAAAATCCTCAGATCATAAATATATCGCTTTTCTTCGCAGATTGCAGTAATCTGCGAAAGAGTATCTCTGTGTCAGATTACAGGAAAAGCGGAAAGTAAAGTGAACAGAGGAGGAAGAATTATGATTGGTAAGGAACGTGAAACGGAGGAAAAAGCCACAGGAACATCTCCGAAAAAAAGGACAGGCTTATTTATAGCCGCAGGAGTCGTTCTCGTAGTGGCTATTGGTGCAGTTATCTTTTTCAACTCACCGCAATATAAGTACAGGACAGCTGTTTCCGGTATGCTGCAGGCCGTGGAGGAGAAGGATTATGAAAATGTCCGCATGCAGTTTGAAAAAGCATATGACATAGATAGTGACAGCTCTCTCATAGCAAAGCTGATGACGCTGTATGATGCGCAGCTCATAGAGCTTATGCAGGGAAATGTATATGATGACGATACCGAGGCTGAGATAACTGCCGTCTTCCAGAGCAGGGATGCCATATTATCCGACGCTGGAGAAACGGATGATATCCTCGACAGTCTTAATGAAGATTCCGGATATACATGGATTACAGACAAGAAAAAGACAGAAAAGTATTTTGTCATTGGCTGGGCAGATAAAAATTATGCGGATCATCAATATGAAGCTGCGCTTGCACAGTATGATGAGATTTTAACGTATGCGGAATCAGCAAAAGCTGCGGACTATGCTGCTGACTTAAAAAGCAGGGCGACGGATGGAGTGATTCAATGTGAGCTTATGCTTGCCGGACAGCTGATAGGGGAGCAGAACTATGATGCCGCGTTGGAAAAATATGACCATGTCCGGCAGCTCGACCCGAAGAGGGAAGAGGCATACATGGGTGCATCTAATGTCTATCTTTATCAGGAGGATGTTTTTGCGGCGATTGATGTGCTGAAAACGGGAAGCACACAGTGTGCGGGCAGTGCACTGACGGACAGAAGGCAATACATCATAGACAATTCCGTCGTTGCAACCAAAGCGGAATATCAGTCCCGGAACGGTGAGAAAGATGCTTTCCCTACCTACATATGGGAATACAACACAGAAGGTCAGGTGACAACCGAAAAGAGAATTGATTCAGACAATGGGGATTTGATAGCCTCTACGGTATATACTTACGACAGCAATGGTAATGTCATAAGGGAGGATTATCCGGGTCGTGATGAGGAGGAACGGACGGATTGGAAGGAATATCATTATGACGATAAAAACCGTCTCACCGAGGAAATCATGGGGCATACAGGATTTGACGGAAAAAGGACAAATGATGTACAGACGGTTTATAGCTATTATGATGATGGTACACTGCATGAGGAACATCATTATCAGGGAGACGGAACGGATATGCAGGAAACAAAATATCTGATTTACGATAGCCTCGGAAGAATCATAAAGAACTCGGGTAGAGATATCAAGATTGATGGAAGAGCCCTGGGGGGAGTCTATGCGTTAGCGGGACTTGTTTTCACCGAATATGAATATGCTGAAAACGGACGGATAGCAAAAATCAGCATAAACGATGCATCAGGAGTATACTATACAGAAGTTTACACCTATTATGATACCGGTATCCGTTCCAGTATCGTTATCGATGATTTCAGTAATAATACACATACAGAAAAGAGATACAATGAGGCTGGATTTCTGATGGATGATTCCGGAAGATTTGAATATAACGAGTCTGGTGAAATCGTTGCCAGATATAATTGGCACTATAACAATGACACAACGACATTTTCCTATGATGAAAATCACAGGCTCGTCAATATCTACTATACGACAGATTTTGATGAGTGGCATTCGATGTATAACTATTGCGAGGAGGGTTTTGTCCGTATGAACGGACCGACGAGGAACAGGAAAAAGGATACTACGTTCTCCTATGATTCAATGAACCTGCTGATTGGCATGCAGGATTCCACAACAACAGAAACCTGTACCTATGTTGATACCGGCAGTGCATCGTATGATGACGGAACGATTTATTTCCTGACAAACGGTCACAGCTGGTATAAGCCAACCTTTTCTACCACAACCGAGGAAAAAACTTACACATACAAATATGTAAGCTGCGATGAGGATGATCCGGACAGGATTCTATCTGCCTCAGACCAGGTGGAGGACTATTTAGAGGACTTTATGGATTATGAACCATATTATACGGTTTCCGGAAGCTATAAGGAGGTCAGGTCTGCTCCGGAAGCAGAATACCAATATAATGAGTTTGGCGATGTCAGCGCAGAAACCACGAGCTATAGGACACTGTATTATGACTACACTTACCGTTTCGTGGGAGAGATAGAATAACGAATGAGAGAGGAAATAAAATGAAGAAGAGGAAACTAGCTTTCTTATTTGCAGCAATCACTATGTTCTTATCAGCCTGTGGCTCGAAAAGTACCGGCATGGAGACGGATGTCACTGATTCAACAGAAAAGACCATTGAAGAGACCACCACACCTGCGGAGCCGGCGGAGGTGGATAAACTGCCGCTCTATGTGGAGGACGGAACATGTGAACGCGGAAATATCTGTGTATTCGGAAAGTACCAGCTGGATGATGTACCGGGAAATGAAGATATGGAATGGATTATTCTTGAAAAGTCAGACGATAAAATTCTTGTAATCAGCAGATATATCCTGCCGGAGGGAAGACCTTTTAATGATGTCGTTGATTTAAAAACGGGGAGTACATGGGAGCGCTGTACGCTTAGGACATGGCTGAATAAGGATTTTTACGATGCGGCATTCAGCGAAGAGGAGAAAGTGGCGATTATCACAACGCAGGTGGATAATTACCGTTTTACGTCCGGAGATGATGACCCGCACAATTATACTTATGACAATGTCTTCTGTCTGAGCAATGAGGAATACAAGAATTATATGAGTGATCTGCCGACGGAGGCAAAGGATGGCAGATTTTATGCAGTAAATTCGTCCTATGCATGGTGGCTGCGCACACATGCGGAAGGGGATGACGGTCTCCTTTACACGATGTATTACCATAACGGTGTAAAAAAAGAGGGAAAACATAATTATGAGATGATAGGAATCCGTCCTGCCCTCAGCATTGATCTCAATGCGGTGGAGGTAAAGGAGCTTTCCGAAGAAACGGATGTCGAGACTCCTTCCGGCAGCACTACAGAAAGTGTTGTTTCCCAGCCTGAGAGCGAGGTGCTTGAGGCCGGGGATGTGGGCAGCATTGTATCCTTCGGCAAGTATGAACAGGACAACAATAAGGGCAATGGCAAGGAGGCTATTGAATGGATTGTGCTGGACAAGCAGGATGGAAAAGCGCTGCTACTCAGCAAATATATTCTGTATTATGCAAAATATAATGATATGGAAGGCGCAATTACATGGGAGAAAAGTTCCCTGAGAGACTGGCTGAACAATACCTTTGCTGAGAATGCTTTTTCTGCCACGGAAAAAACAGCTTTGCTACAGACGACACTTAAGAATGCCGACAACCCGAAAAAAGGCATTGACGGCGGTAACGATACGGAGGATCTGGTATTCTGCTTAAGCTATGACGAAGTTACCTCTTATATCGGAGATAACAAGGATTATCTTGTAAGCACGTTCACACAAAGCTGCGAGGCACAGAAGGAAGCCGAAAAGGTTGAGGCAGATCCGCCGGTTACATGGTGGCTTCGCACTCCGGGCGGATTTGAAACAAGTGCACTAACAGTAGGTCAGGACGGTGGAATCGGCAGCTATGGCAGCGCCGCGGTATTGCCGGCAGGAGTGCGTCCCGCAATATGGGTAAGCGTCAAGTCCGATGGGAAGACAGCTTCTGTCCAGACCACGGATTCGGCTGCAGGGGAACAATATGCATTCAGCAATAAACTGACTGTCGGCACGGAGGCTGATGTAAAAGCGCGATACCTTGAAAAGCTGGTAATACAGGAAGCAGTCCGTACACTGGTTGCCGAGAGAATGAACGCTACCTCCTTCGTAAAGGTCGATGCACTTGAAAAGTTTGATATCAAGGAGGTTCTGATCGATGAGGTGACCGGAAATCCCATTTTATCCGGCGGAACAAAGGCTTTGTTAAATGCCGTTTCCGATCAGAAGGGAATCGCTGAAATCTTAGATGAAACTCTGGTCGGCGCTGCGGGAGGAGTGGAAGATTATCTTACGGGAGAGATTCAGGGAGCGATAACAGATGTGATCGGCGTGGATGTTTTTTCTGCGGCTGACTTCATAAATGCGTGGAATAATGCAGACAGCACCCCGAGGGTTTTGCTGCAGAATATTGTTGACGACCAGCAGGAAGATGTCGCAAGAATTGTCACCTTTCTCCAGCAGGAGCAGATGAATGCCGCAGATATTCTCAAGGTCGCGCAGCTCGTCTATTGCATGCATGTCAGAGAGGATGAGATTGGCGCAATACAGGGTAAAACTGCGGAGGACAGCGATGACGACTATGCCCAGTTGCGTGAGCTTGCAGCGCGCTATGCCGATGTCGAGGCGCAGATAGAGATCTATGACGCATGTCAGACGGAGGTAGTGGCTGCCGGACTGTCGTCCGATGAGTTAAAGACGGTACAGGGGTTACAGCAGGAGATCGGTGCAGTGATCAGTGGTGATTCGGCGCTTGCGGAGCTGGAGGTCGGAGATATTGCTGTCAACTATGATGTCAGGAGCTTTGTGGAGGCGCAGAAAAGCACTTCGCAGTCAGGTGTGATTGCAGATCAGGTGCTGGGCAGCTTATTTGGCTCCATGGCATCAGAGGACATGCAGACCGTAGAAAACTGGGTACAGGAAAAAAGAAGCGAGCTTTATAATAAGCTGACGGATTATATGGAGGAAAGCTTTGCCAAGGTTGCAAGTGCAAAAGCGTTGTATGATCTGAATACAGAAACCCTGAAGCTGCTTTCGACAGCGGACGAAACTGCCGCATATCTTGTCAGGGCGTATACGCAGGATGGTAGTTATACTTTAGAATATGAGGCGGCAAAGCAGGCATATATTGCTGCGCTGGAGCGGTATTATGTGGATCTGTCCTATGCGTATCAGTTCTATGCATGTGTGCTTACGCAGGAACAGAGAATGTTTCTGGACAATCTGAAGGCTGAGAAAGAGGCGATAAAGGCATGTATCGACAGCTATGACGTCAATATGCTTGCCGGTTACACCAAGGAAGAGAGAGATGAGCGCTATAACGAGCTTATGAAGCTGTACATAGATGCTGTAGACTATATACAGGTCAGAGGCGCTGCTCTCGGGCAGACACCGGGGTTTCAGGATGGCGCTGATGTAAATACATACAATGGTCTGGGAGAATGTCATTCGTATCGTAATGGGGATCAGATAACGGTGATTATCCGTCTGCGGACAGGCGAAAGTATCTATGGCGAGGGTGCCGGTGTGAGATGCTATTATGACATGGAGGGCAATCCGATCTATATCCATGCAGGCTCTGACTGGGTGAGCTTTTTTGAAAATGAAATCATGGCATACAATCTGATGAATGATGCCTTCCTGATGGATTATAAGGAATCTGCGGAACAGACCATGGCTGTTTTTACAAATGCAAACTAGGTTCTGAAATTCGGTCTTCTGTCATACCTTTACTATAGGATATGACAGGAGGCTTTTTCTATGGAACATGTAGCGACTACATACGACTTGTATCATGATATACAGCAACGTACCGGGGGAGAAATCTACATAGGGGTGCTGGGGCCTGTCCGCACCGGAAAGTCAACCTTTATCAAGCAGTTCATGCAGGAGATGGTTCTGCCCTACATGGAGGATGAACATGCCAGAACGAGGGCGCAGGATGAATTGCCGCAGAGCGCCGGTGGGAAGACAATCACGACGACAGAACCGAAATTTATTCCGAATGAGGCGGCAGAGGTTTCCTTAAGTGGCGACATCGCCGTTTCAGTCAGGCTCATTGACTGTGTGGGATATATGGTGGAGGGCGCAGCAGGGCACATGGAGGAGGATACGGAGAGAATGGTGAAAACTCCGTGGTTTGACTACGAGATTCCGTTCACGCAGGCGGCGGAGATCGGAACGGATAAGGTAATGAACGACCATTCCACCATCGGGCTTGTTGTCACGACAGACGGCAGTTTTGGGGAGATTCCGAGGGAAAATTATTTAGAGGCGGAGGAGAAGACGATCCTCGCGCTGAAAAAATTAAAGAAGCCGTTCCTCGTTCTTGTGAACAGCCAGAAGCCATACTCGGAGGATGCGAAGAACACCGTGTCCGAGATCAGTGACAAGTATGCCGTGTCCGCCATGGCGGTGAACTGCGAACAGCTCAAGAAGGAAGACATCAATAAAATTTTGGAAAATGTCCTCTATGAGTTCCCAATCTCTTCGATGGAATTTTATATGCCGAAATGGGTGGAGATGCTGCCGGAAGACAATCGGATGAAGCAGGAGCTGATCGACAAGGTGAGGGCGCTGATGAAGGATTATAACACGATCCGGAATGTACTCGAGAAACCGGTAGAGCTTGAGAGTGAATACATAAGGCGCTGCAAGACGGATACGGTTTCGATGTCTGACGGCTGTATCAGGATCACACTCGATGTGGAGGATTCCTATTATTATGAGATGCTGACAGAGATGGTCGGGGAAAGTATAGCGGATGAATACCAGCTCATCAGTAAGCTTAAGAGTTTTGCGGCGATGAAGCATGAGTATGCCAAGGTTCTCGATGCTGTGAACATGGTAAGGATCAAGGGTTATGGGGTGGTAATGCCGGATAAGGATGAAATCGTGCTGGAGAGACCCGAGTTGATCAAGCACGGCAACAAGTTCGGGGTGAAGATCAAGGCGTCCAGTCCGTCCATTCATATGATCCGGGCAAACATTGAGACGGAGATTGCGCCGATTGTCGGAACACAGGAGCAGGCGGAGGATCTGATTACCTACATTAACCAGACGGATGCGCAGAGCGGTATGTGGGACACTAACATCTTCGGAAAGACGGTCGAGCAGCTTGTGAACGACGGAATCACAGCAAAGGTTGCGGTGATCGGCGAGGAGAGCCAGATGAAACTCCAGGATACCATGCAGAAGATCGTCAACGACAGCAACGGCGGCATGGTCTGCATCATCATCTGAACGGGTAATATTTATATACAAAGGGCTTTGTCTGCTTCGGCAGGCGGGGCCCTTTTGGCGTGTTGATGTGTAGCTTTAGAAATAAACATGAGCAACAGGTACATACAAAATAGCAATAAAGCATATTTGAGAAAAGTCAAAAATGATTTATAATACATCTATACGGTGAAAAGGGACAACTATATAAAGTACGGAAAATGAGGGGAACAGAGTAATATCCAGTGACGAACATCGGAGGGGAAAATGGAGACTTATGGTATAGGGGAGATCATCAGGGAAGAACGGATACGGAAAAATCTGTCACAGGAGGAATTGTGTGAAGGTATTTGTGCCACACCTACCCTGTCAAGAATTGAGAACGGAACACAGAAGCCGTCGCTGAAGATCGAGGAAGCGCTGCTTGAGCGGCTCGGACATAATACGGAAAATCTGGTTATTTACGCGGATGCGAGAGAGGTTGAAAAGCATCGTCTGGAGAGCGAAATCCGGGCAAGAGTAATGCATCATGAGAGGATGGATGATCTGCTGGTACGATACACGGAGCTTCTGACACCCCGCGGCGCGGAAATGACGTTGGAAAAGCAGTTTGTTCAGATGTCGGTTGCCATACAGGCCTTGTATACGCAGGAATGGAGTCTGGAAAAACTGAAGGATAAATTCATCGAAGCCGTCAGATTGACCATACCTGATTATGAGGAGGATGCGTTCACGGCAAGAAAGATGTATACAAATACCGAAATCCAGCTTCTGAATAATTTGGGAATCGTATATGCAAAATCGCAGCAGACATCAAGGGCAGTCAGGCTGCTTCGAGTTCTTGTAGAGTATATTGAGAACAAGGAAATGGATGTGGAGACAAAAAATAAGACCTATCCTATGCTGGTTTATAATCTTGTTATGCTATTGGAAAAGACAGATAGTATGCAGGAGATACTGGAATATGCGGAAAAGGGAATTGCATATTGTATAAAATATAATCGCCTGAACTGTCTGCCGGATCTTGTTTATTACAGCGGTTTAGCTTATCTGAACTTAAACAAAAAGGAAGAAGCAATCAGAAGATACCGGCAGGCAATTAGCTTGCTGGAACTGACAGGACGAGTGGAATCGGCAGAATATCTTCGGAAGGAGCTTGAATTTTCGTCAAATGCTATGGAATGACGAAAAATAGAAACGTATAATCAAAGCAGGGGGATTATCAGGATGAGAAAAAAATATACTTTATTTTTTATGTTAATCACTGCACTGATTGTAGCGCTGACAGCATGCGGAAAAGGGAATGCCTCGGAAACGGGCAGCGAGACCGCCACTCCACCTTATGACTGGAAGGAAAGTGGATTTGCCTTTAAGGATCAGCAGACAGACTCCATACAATTTGTGACGGATTATACGGAGACGGAATATCAGGAGCCGAAGGAATTGCTTGGAAAAAGTATGTGCATGATCTCCGACGATCAGGCTTTTTACACGATGGACAACTTCTACACAAGCGGGGAAACCATCAGCCATTTCAGTAAAATTGCGTGGGATGGAAGTCTGGAGACGGAGCTGACGCTGGATGCCGGAATATGGGGAATCCAAAACAGTTCTGTTCTTAAACTGGATCATGCCGGTGCCGGAGAGCTTGTGTTCTTTGTGGGCAGCGAGTACGGCGAAAACGAACAGGGACAGTGGGAGGCGGGACGCTATTTCGCGGTTTTCACGGATGAACAGTGCCAGCTGTTGAAGGTGAAGGAGCTGACCGATGTCTTAAGGACGAACGGTATCTGGGAAAACAGCACGCCGAAATATGGGGGCACGGAGACAGCCTGTGACGGAGACGGTAATTTATATCTGCGGGATGCGGAAACCCAGACGATTTTTGTAATTAACAGCAGTGGGGAATGTGTCGGACAATATCATTATCCGGTGAGCGACAGAGAGCCCTCCTTCATGCGCTGTGACACAGGAGAACTTCTGTATGTGCTGGAACAGGATGGGGGGAAGAAATTTGTCCTGCTGTCGGCGGAAAACGGGCAGTCGAAAGAGTTTCCGATTCCGGACAAAACCTATATACAGAAATGGTATGGGTTATGGGGAAATACCGTTTTCTATGCGACGAATGAGGAATTGATCGGGTGGAATATTGCGGATGGCAGCCGTCAGACCCTGTTCCGGTTTCGAGAATATGAGATCGGAGATCCGGCGGCGACGGCTCTTCTTGGTGCCGGGACGGCGGAGATGAAGCTCCTTGTGACCAATCAGAAAAAGAGGTATGTTCTCAGCCTGTCGGAGCAGGAACCGGAGACTTCTGCGAATCTTTTCTTTGTGAATATCGGGGGCGAGGATTCCTTTTTGAAGGGAAGAGTCATTCATTTCTCAAAGGAGGAGCCACTGTATCAGATCGATTATCAGGAGTCGTATCAGACGGAGGAGGACAGAAACAGAGTTCTGATGGAGATGGTCAACGGAGCCGGGCCGGACGTGCTCTACATGACGCGCGAGGATGCGGGCAGTCTGATAGAGAATGGGGCGGTTGCGTGTCTGGATACGATTCTTTCTGCGCAGAACAGAGAGGTTTTGCTTCCGGGAGCCATGGAGATGGGAAGCAGGAACGGTGAATTATATTATCTGCCGTTTTCGGTGTATGTAAGTACGCTGGTTACCAACCGGCAGTATTGGACGGAAAATACATGGACGGAAAGCGATGTAGTAAGACTGTCCGGGGAGCATGAAGAAATCGACGGACTCTTTGTCGATCCCTTCGGTGTAGATGATTATTTTTATAATCTGTATTATCTCGTTGGAATGAATCTGCTAGATTCGTGTTACCTGACAGATGGGGAGGCAGATTTTGACTGTGAGGAGTTTCGGAAGACACTTACGGCGGTAAAAGAAAAAACAGGAAATGTTGAGACCGGCAACTCCTTTTCCGATATGGCGGAGAAGTTGAACGACGGAAAACTTCTTGGTATAAGCTGTGCCGTATTCGGTATGCATGACTATGGCAGGGTGCTTGAAAAAATCGGCGGGAATACCTGTATTGTCGGCTATCCGTCGGAACAGGGAAAAGGAAACTATCTGATGACAAACGGGGTGCTTGTCGTCAATAAAAATGCGGCAAATAAAGCGGGCGTTGCCGAGCTGATTAATTATCTGTTCGAGCTTGACACGCAGCTCCTCATCAAGGACGCTGTCAGCGTGAGAAAGGATGTTCCTGAAAGGCTGCTGGCGTATGATGAATACCGGAAGCATTATTATCTTGCATACCCCGATGAGACGAGACAGGAGCTGCCGGATCGCTACGACAAAAGTACCTATCTTGACGAATACCTTGCGTTTATAGAAAGTGCAGTGCCGCGGCCGACGGAATCCGACAGTCTGTTTGAAATGGTGATGGAGGAGGCGGACAGCTATTTTACCTCGGACAAATCATTGGATGAGACAGTGAAGACGATACAGAACCGCGTCCAGCTCTATTTGGATGAGCGGAGATAGGAGCAGGCTGGGTGAAAAGATGGAGCTGCTTTGGTGTGCGCATTCTGATTTCCTTTCTGCTTTTGTTTCTTACTGGCTGCGGCGCAGGGAACGGTGAAGAGGATGCTGAAGCGAAGACGGAATCGAATACGCCGCAGACATATTACAGGATTCAGGAGACAGCCATCCCTGATCCCGATACAGCATTGGCGGAGGAACTGACCGGAAACGGCTGGGTCAGGGAGCTGGATATGCAGTTTGCAGAAGGGAGACTGTACCGGCTCGCGCAGGCGTGGGGAACGGTTGACGGCATTGAACAGACGACTGGTTATTACCTTCAGCTTCTAGAGGAACCCTATTCGGCGTGGGAGAACTATTCCATCTCTTCAAAGCTGTGGGACGATACATTAGAGTACGAAGGCTGGCAGTATCAGCCGGAGAAAATTGCGGCGGTAACAGAGGATGAAATCTACCTTGTTGTACAGAAGATAGAGCTGACAGGCGGACAAATTCAACAGGTGCCATATCTCGGGAGTCTCCGGCTTTGCCCGAAGGAAGGAATAGTGGGAGGTGCTGCCATGGCGGAGGAAGGGTTGGAAGGAACTCTGCTGGGTGTCTTGCCGGATGAGGTAAAGGAGGAGAACCTGTATCGGTCCCGGGAGGGCATATGGTACAGCTACAGAACATCCGGCTCTAAGATCACGATGTTGGATGAACTGCTGCAAGTGAAGGAAGAAAAGTGTGTCGCCGGAAAGATTGACGGGCTGCTGGACGGTACCGGAGATGGCGGCGTTTTATGGTATGGAATCCGGGAGGACAGCTTTGGTATATGGACGACCGATAATGCTGCGGCTTTTGCGGGAGAGCTTCCGAATACTGACACCTATTATTTGGTGACGGAGGGTGAGAACGGCAGTTTCTATGGGACGGACACCAAGGGTATCTGGAAAGCGGCGGCAGATACAGAGCCGGTGCGGATATGCAGCTTTTTTGAAAACGGTTATATTTTGGATGAGGTGCAGGCAATCCGGGTGTTGGATGAGGACAGGCTGGAATTGCTGGTTCGACTGGACGGTTCGCGGGCGCTTCTGTACATGGTAAAGCAGGAGGGCGTGCAGGCGAAGAAAGAGGAGATCGTGCTGGCGCTGGGCGACGAAAATCCACTGCTGATGGACTATGTGTCGAAATTTAACCGCAGGAGCGAGACCTACCGGGTGACGGTAAGGCTTCATGAAGCGAATGAGACAGGACAGGAGTTCATAGACAAACTACAGATGGAGCTTGCAGCCGGCAGGGGCCCGGATCTGCTGATGAATGGACAGATTGATGTGGCAGATATGGCAAGGAACGGTTATTTGCAGGAATTGACAGGCATTCTTGACGACGGGGACGGACTCTGGACGGCTGCCATGGAATACGGAAAGATCGACGGAGTGACCTACGGAATTCCGTATGCGGGACAATTATTTTTTTCGACTTATTCGCAGAAGCTGACAGGCGGCAGGGAGAGCTGGACGATCCGGGAGTTTATGCAGGCGGTTAAGGCGTCGGATGCGGAAATCCTGCAATATGGCCTGAGTGGAGCGGACATTGTATTTTATTACGGTCTGCTTGATAATGACAATACGGAGCTGATCGACTGGGCGAATGGAGAAAGTCATCTGAAAGAGGATTTGTTCCTTGAGATTCTTGCGTTTGCATACCGGTATGCCGACAGAGGGCAGATTCCGCAGGAGGAGGTCGGAGATGCACTCAGGGAGGGGCGGATTGCCGCAGTGGGCAGCGTCTGTCTGGAGTTATCCGAATTGAATTACCAGGAGGCGTGCTTTGAGGGAGAGCCTGCAAATATCGGTTTCCCGAGGTCGGAGGGAAACGGAATCTACGTTACACCGAATATGCTTTATGTCAATGCCGGTTCCAAGGGGAAGGACGGAGCATACGAATTCCTGCGGTTTCTTGTGTCCGAGGAAGGGCAGAGGCGCTATGTGGAGCGGAACAGATCCGGGGGCGGTGTCTCCTTAATGCCAATCAGGCTGGATATTCTGGATGAGATGACCGCACTGGAAATGAGAAAAGCGGGGGAGACTACGGCGCGGAGCGCCACCGGAGTCCTCTTTGTGAAGGACGGCTTTACACAGGAACAGAAGGAGCGCTTTGACTGGCTGCTGGAAAAGGCGGAGCCGGGCAACTGGCATGCGGCAGAAATCATGTCCATTGTGTACGAAGAACTGGAACCGTATTTTGCGGGACAGAAGAACGCAGAGAAGGCGGCTGCAAATCTGGACAACCGCGTCCAGCTCTATCTGGATGAGCGCAAATAGAGATGGAATGCAAAGCAACGATTTCGTCAGGGAATCGTTGCTTTTTTTCTGCCTATTCTGTATAATGAAGGGTGTTCTGTGCGAAAGGAGTGCGGCGGATGAGTAAAGTGTATGACAAACTTTTAAAGTGTTACGAATGTGTCAGGGAAAAGACGGATTTTGTGCCTGAGGTTGCCATTGTGCTGGGGTCGGGGCTCGGAGATTATGCGGAGAGCATCCGCGTCGAGAGCGAGCTGCCCTACAGCGAGATAGAAGGCTTTCCGGTATCTACCGTACCCGGACATGCGGGGAAATTCATCTTCGGCTATCTGGAGGATATTCCGGTGGTGTGCATGAAGGGCAGAGTACATTATTACGAGGGTTATCCGATCAGTGATGTGGTGCTTCCGGTGCGGCTGATGAAGCTGATGGGGGCTAAGATTTTGTTCCTGACGAACGCGGCGGGAGGCGTCAACACATCCTTCCATGCGGGAGACCTGATGCTGATAAAGGATCAGATTTCGGTGTTTGCACCGAATCCGCTGATCGGGGAGAATATAGAGGAGCTTGGTGTCCGGTTCCCGGATATGAGCCATGTGTACGACGAGGAGCTGCAGCAGGTGATACGGCGTGCGGCGAAGGACAACGGCATTTTCCTGCAGGAGGGCGTGTATACGCAGCTCACGGGGCCTTCGTTCGAGTCTCCGGCGGAGATCCGTATGCTGCGCACACTCGGCTGTGATGCAGTCGGCATGAGCACGGTTGTCGAGGCGATTGCGGCGAATCATATGGGAATGAAGATCTGCGGAATATCCTGCATCTGCAATCTTGCGGCGGGCATGACGGCAAATCCGTTAAACCATGAAGAGGTACAGGAGGCAGCTGACAAGGCTGCACCGAATTTTAAGAAGCTGGTAACGGAGTCTGTGAAGGGAATGCGGCGGTCATGACGGAGAAGAAGGATTGGAGCACGCTGATCAGCGAGGCGCTGGAGGCGCGGAAGAATGCTTATGTGCCGTATTCTCATTATACAGTCGGTGCGGCGCTGCTCTGTGAGGACGGCGAGATCATCCGGGGCTGCAATATTGAGAATGCGACCTATGGAGCGACGAACTGCGCGGAGCGGACAGCATTTTTCAACGCGGTGAGCAGGGGAAAGAGAAAATTTACCGCCCTTGCCATCACGGGCGGCATGGAGGGTGCAGAGCCGACGGACTATGCCTATCCCTGCGGCATCTGCAGGCAGGTCATAAAGGAATTCTGCGCGGATGACTTTATAATTATTGTGGCAAAGGGCAGGACGGAATACGAGGAATATCGTCTGCAAGAGCTTCTGCCACATGGATTTGGAGGTGAATCGATCAGATGAATATCAGGCTCTATCACGCAAAGATTCTGACGATGGAGAAGAACCGACAGGTTTTCGACGGAGAGATCTGGATCAAGAATGAAAAGATCGTCTGCGTCGCGGAACAGGGAGAATTACAGAGCGAGTGGAGCAGTGGCTTCCCGAAGATCAAGTGGGATGTGGAGCTGGACTGCAAGGGAAATCTTCTGATGCCCGGCTTCAAGGATGCGCATACCCATTCCGCCATGACGTTTCTGCGCTCCTATGCGGATGATGTGCCGCTGCAGAAATGGCTGCAGGAAAAGGTATTTCCGATGGAGGCGAAGCTCACCGGCGAAGATATTTACGAGCTGACAAAGCTGGCGATCTTAGAATACCTGACCTCTGGCATCACATCCATATTTGAGATGTATCTGACACCGGACACGATCGCAGAGGCTTGTATCGATATGGGGATGCGCTGTGTCCTGACAAGCGGACTGAATAATTTCACCTCCTCGATTGAGCAGGTGGAGGAGCAGTATTTGAGATGGAACAAGAAGGATCCGCTGATCAGCTATCAGCTTGGATTCCACGCGGAATACACCTGTTCCAAAGATCTGATCTACCGGCTGTCCCAGCTTGCGCATAAGTACCGGGCGCCGGTGTACACGCATCTTGCCGAGACAAAGCAGGAGGTGGAGGCATGCAAGGAGAGATACGGTATGACTCCGGCGATGTTCCTCGACATGATGGGAATTTTTGAGTTCGGCGGGGGTGGCTATCATTGCGTTCATATGACGGACGGCGACATGGAGGTGTTCCGCAGACGCAGACTCTCCATAATCACAAATCCGGCATCCAACATGAAGCTGGCGAGCGGCATTGCGCCGGTTGCGGAATTTGACAGAAGGAAGATCCCGGTTGCAATCGGCACGGACGGCCCGGCAAGCAATAACTGTCTTGACATGTTCCGGGAGATGTTCCTCGTGACGGGGCTGAGCAAGCTGCGCGAGGAGGATTCCGCGAGCATGGATGCACTGAAGGTGCTGCAGATGGCTACGGTGAACGGCGCAAAGGCAATGCGCCTGCCGAAGGCGGATGTGCTGGCAAAGGGCAGGCTCGCTGACCTGATACTGATCGATCTGCACCAGCCAAACATGCAGCCAATCCATAATATCCCGAAAAATCTGGTCTACAGTGGAAGCAAGTCGAACGTACTCATGACCATGATCAACGGAAAGATCCTCTATCGGGAGGGAGAGTTCAACGTCGGCGAGAGTGTCGATGAAATCTATGAAAGATGTAATAAGATTGTGAAGCGTATCCTTAACGCTTAACATATTCGCGAAAGCGAAACTTCTCTAATCATTTTAAAATACATAGGAGGGAGATACAAAAACATGTTAGAGAAATTATTCAAACTTAAGGAGAACAAGACGACGGCAAAGACGGAAGTGATTGCCGGTCTGACCACGTTCATGACAATGGCGTACATCATTGCCCTGAACCCGAACCTGCTGACGGGCTTCGGCGCAGAGGGGAAGGAGCTCTGGAACGGTGTTTTCCTTGCAACCTGTATTGCATCCGCAATCGGTATTTTCGTGATGGCATTCGTTGCCAACAAGCCTTTTGCAATGGCACCCGGCATGGGACTGAACAGCTTCTTTGCCATCGTTGTCGCAAACATCGTCGGACTGACGGGCATGACCTATCTTGAGTCCTTTCAGGCGGCACTCTGCATCATACTGATCGAGGGTATCATTTTCCTGATCCTTTCCGTGCTGAATGTGCGTGAGAAGATCGTGGATGCGATTCCGCTCGGCGTCCGCCACGGCATTGCACCTGCAATCGGACTGATGCTTCTGAACATCGGACTTGGCTCTAACGCGGGAGTCTATTCTGAAAACGGCGGGCCGTTCTTTGTGATGAGAGATTTCTTCGGCGCACTGACACCCAGTCTTGCGAAAGAAAATATGGGAAGCGGCTATACCGCTATGGTATTGGGCGTTGTCACAATGTTTATCGGACTGTTTGTCATCATCATCCTTGCACAGAAGGGCGTGAAGGCGGCGGTGCTCCTCGGAATGCTCGTGGCAAGCATCATCAACTGGGCAGGACAGGCGATCTTCCTTGGCACAAATCCGTTTGCGTCTCTGGCGACGGCATCCTTTATTCCGCCCTTCGGAGATATGGCGGCAACGACCCTTTTCAAGTTTAATTTCGCCGGTTTTGCCAAGATTGGCTGGTTTACCGTGACCACATTGATCGTTACCTTCTGTATTATCGATATGTTTGATACGATCGGAACCCTTGTAGGAACTGCAAGCCGTGCCGGTATGCTGGACAAGGACGGAAAGATGCCGCAGATGAAGGAAGCGCTGCTCGCAGATGCAGTCGGCACCATTGCCGGCGCAGCAACCGGAACCTCTACCGTAACTACCTTCGTAGAGTCTGCTTCCGGCGTGGAGGCAGGCGGACGTACCGGTCTGACAGCGTTTACCACAGGTATCGCGTTCCTTGCATGTATCTTCCTTGCACCGGTTGCAGCAATCATTCCGGCAGCGGCAACCTCATCCGCACTGATCTACGTTGGTATTCTGATGTTGACCGGGTTGAAAAATGTTGATTTCACTGACATTACCCAGTCCGCACCGGTTGCACTCATGCTGATCGCCATGCCGATCTCCGGTTCCATCGGACATGCCATCGGTATCGGACTGATTGTTTACACTGTCATCAAGCTGTTCACCGGAAAGGCAAAGGATGTTTCCGTGCTGACCTATGTCCTTTCCCTGATCTTCCTTGTGAAGTTTTTCCTTGTGGCATAAAAGTATCTGACAGCAGACCGGCATCAGAGCCGGGTATGCGGAATAAGAGAAAAGCAGAATGGAGTGGTGGGCTGTTTGACAGAGCAGCCCACCGAAATTTATAGATGGAATATTTGATTATGGTCGCTGCGCTTGTCGCTTTCGCAATTATGATCTTTGCGTTGGAGGGTGGCAGGGCAAAAAAGGCGGAAAAGGAATTTGTTGACAAACTGCGGGAGGGGTATCTGAAGCTCGCGGATAAGAAATATGCGCTGGAACGCTATGAAAAGATAAAAAGCTATTATCTGCGCCATGAAAAGGATGGGCAGATCGACGATATTACATGGAATGATCTCGGAATGGATGAGATCTTTAAGAGGATGAACTATACCTTGTCCGCATCGGGAGAGGAATATCTGTATTACAAGCTGCGGACCTTGTATCAGAGGAACGAAGAACTGGAACACTTTGAAAAGGTAGTCAATGCCTTCGGCACGCATCGGGACGAGCGCGTGCGCTTTCAGTTCCGGATGAATAAATTGGGATACACGGGAAAATATTCTCTTTATGACTATATAGATAATCTGGATTACCTCGGGGAGAGAAGCAACCTGAAAAATTATATCTGTGATCTGCTTTTCCTGCCGCTGATTGCAATGCTCTGGGTTAAGTTCCAGATCGGTATCGTAGGGCTTGTCGTGCTGATGATCTACAACATTATCACCTATTTCAAGGAAAAGAACGAGATTGATCCCTACATTACCAGCTTTGCCTATATTATACGGCTGTTATCGGTCTGTGATGAGGTGGAGAAGCTGAAGCTTGCGGGCTGTGAGGCGGAGCTGGAGAGCATCCGGCTCCACAAGCGGAACATGCAGGCGCTGAGAAGAAATTCCTTCTGGGTCATGAGCGCGGGGAACAGCCGGGCGGGAGCGGCATCCGGCGATATTATCGGCGTGTTTATGGACTATATCAGAATGGTTTTTCATGCGGATCTGATTAAGTTTAATCGTATGCTGAGCGTGCTGCGCGGACACATAGAGGATGTGGATGCCCTGATTTCAACCGTTGGATATCTGGAGACAGCGGTGTCCGTATGGATATTCCGACAGTCCCTCGAAAACGGCTGGTGTCTCCCGGAATTTATCGGGGAGGAGAGGGTCGGCCTGAGAGATGCATACCATCCGTTGTTGGAGAAGCCTGTCAAGAATACCATTATCTCGGAAAGAGGGGTTCTTCTCACCGGCTCGAATGCCTCAGGTAAGTCCACCTTCCTGAAGACGGTGGCAATCAACGCGATTCTTGCCCAGACGATTCATACCTGTACGGCGGACGAGTACCGCGCTCCGTTCTTTTATGTCTATTCCTCCATGGCGCTGCGGGACGACATCGGCAGCGGGGAGAGCTATTATATCGTTGAGATCAAGGCGTTGAAGCGCATTCTCGACGCGGCGGCTTCCGGGAAAAAGCCTGTGCTCTGCTTTGTCGATGAGGTGCTTCGGGGAACGAATACGGTGGAGAGGATTGCAGCTTCCACGCAGATACTGAAATCCCTTGGGGGAGCCGGAATTTTCTGCTTTGCCGCCACGCATGACATTGAACTTACGGATCTGCTTCGGAAATATTATGACAACTATCACTTTGAAGAAGATGTCAGGGACGGGGACATCAGCTTTAATTACAGGTTACAGCAGGGGAAGGCAACGACGCGCAACGCGATAAAGCTGCTGGAGCTGATGGGCTATGACCGGAGCATCATCGAACAGGCATCGGGACAGGCGGAAGCCTTTCTGGAGACCGGAAAGTGGAGCCTACCGGCGGATGTCTGACGACAGACCGGAAGGTGGAGTCTGCTGCTTGACTGGAAACGGCGGGGTTGGTATACTTGAGGTAACGCAAATTCATTGAAAACAGGAGAGATATAAGCGATGAATAATTTTGTGGAATTTGGAAGAATGTTTCTGTCATACGGGGTGCTGCTGCTGATTATTGTTGCTGTCTGTGCGGTTGCCTGCTTCATCGGGATTACACTGGCGAAGAAAAAGAACGCAAAGAAAGAGCTGGAGACAACCGACCACAAGGAAGCGTAGGAAGGTGTAGGGACAGCGGAATCGGAGGGCGGATATGGCAAAGTCGGCGGGACAGAAACTGAAATTGCTGTATATCATAAAGCTTCTGACGGAAAACACGGACGAAAATCATCCGGCGAGTACGACGGACATCATTGCCTATCTGGATGCCAACGGTATACATTCCGAGCGGAAGAGCATTTATGATGATATAGAGAAGCTCTGTGACTTCGGCTACGATATTGTACAGGTGCGTAGCCGGCTCGGCGGAGGCTATTATATGGCGAGCCGTGAGTTTGAGCTTGCAGAGCTGAAGCTGCTCGTGGATGCGGTGCAGTCCTCGCGCTTTATCACGTCGCGGAAGTCGAGAAGCCTGATCAAGAAGCTGGAACTGCTGGCGGGAAAACAGGATGCCGGAAAGCTGCAGAGACAGGTCTATGTCGCCGGGCGAATCAAGACAGAGAACGAGAGCATCTATTATAATATTGATAATATCCACAGGGCGATTCAGGAGAACCGTCAGATCAGCTTTCAGTACCTTGACTGGAATCTGAATAAGGAGCTTGTGCCCCGCGTGGGCGGGAAGAGGAAGGTCAGCCCGTGGGCATTGATCTGGCGCGAGGAAAACTATTATCTTGCCGCCTATGACAGCGTGGACGGCATTATGAAGCATTACCGCGTGGATAAGATGGGACATGTCGATGTCCTGAAGGACGAGCGGGAGGGGCTGGAGCAGTTTGAAATGGTGGATCCTGCAGTCTATACGAACCTGACCTTCGGCATGTTCAGCGGCGATGAGGAGACGGTGACGCTGCAGTTCCCGAACCGGCTGATTGGTGTCGTTCTCGACCGCTTTGGCAGGGAGGCGGACATCCGGCCGATGACGGATCGCGTGTTCCGCATCCGTGTGAGGGTTGCTGTCAGCGGGCAGTTTTTCGGCTGGCTTGCCGGCATAGGCAGAGAGGCTGTGATTGTCAGCCCGGCTGCCGTGAAGGAGCAGTATCAGGGCTGGTTGACCGATATTGTGAAAACGATGCAGCTGACGGACGGGCTTCCCGGATAAAGAGGAGCTGAATTTATTCTAAATCAAGGCTCCTTTTTTTGTGTAATTTTTTAGGGCTGTGTTCGTTGACAAGCAGTGGATTCTTTCTTATACTGTTATATGATGGGTACAATATATAGGGATTAGAAAAGAGATACCACCTATATTTAGTTAAGAGTTTGCTTTAACAAACACTGTAAAGCAACAGAGGATACGGAGGGGAATGGATTCTATGAGCAGTAATTTCGATCAGGCAACCACAGACAACACCGATTACGGTCAGGAGTTTAAACCGGTAAAATGTGTATATGTGATTAAGAAGGACGGCAGCAAGGAAGTCTTCAATGTCCAGAAGGTCATCAATGCGGTCGGCAAGAGTGCATACAGGGCGCTGACGAAGTTCACCAGGGAAGAGGAGGCGCATATCTGCCAGTATGTGGTTGACAAGGTGAACGAGCTGGAGTCTGACGAGATACCGATTCCCATTATGCACAATATTGTGGAGAGTGCGCTGGAGCAGGTAAAGCCTGTCGTGGCGAAGAGCTACCGGGATTACAGAAACTATAAGCAGGACTTTGTCCGTATGCTGGATGATGTCTACAAGAAGAGCCAGTCGATCATGTACATCGGGGATAAGGAGAATGCCAACACCGATTCAGCTCTTGTTGCGACGAAGAGAAGTCTGATCTTTAACCAGCTGAACAAAGAGCTTTACCAGAAGTTCTTTATGACGACGGAAGAGATTCAGGCATGTCGTGACGGCTATATCTATGTACATGATATGTCTGCGCGAAGAGATACAATGAACTGCTGTCTGTTCGATGTCCAGAATGTCCTGAGCGGCGGCTTTGAGATGGGAAATGTCTGGTACAACGAGCCGAAGTCACTGGATGTTGCCTTCGATGTCATCGGCGACATCGTTTTAAGCGCGGCAAGCCAGCAGTACGGCGGCTTCACGGTGCCGAGCGTGGATCTGATTCTGGAGCCTTATGCGGAGAAGTCTTATCACAAATACATTGAGAAATACCTTCGTCTGGGAATCGATAAGGATACAGCGGAGGCAGAGGCTTACGCGGATGTCGTGCGCGAATATGAGCAGGGCTTCCAGGGTTGGGAGTACAAGTTTAACACTGTGGGAAGCAGCCGCGGTGACTATCCGTTCATTACAGTGACGGCGGGTACGGGAACCGGACGGTTTGCAAAGCTTGCGACAATCACGATGCTGAATGTGAGAAGAAGAGGTCAGGGAAAGAAGGACTGCAAGAAGCCGGTTCTGTTCCCGAAGATTGTTTTCCTGTATGACGAGAACCTTCACGGACCCGGAAAGCCGCTTGAGGATGTGTTTGAAGCCGGCGTGGAATGCTCTGCGAAGACCATGTATCCCGACTGGCTGAGTCTCACGGGAAAGGGCTATGTTGCGAGCATGTACAAGCAGTATGGCAGGATCGTTTCGCCCATGGGCTGCCGTGCGTTCCTGTCGCCGTGGTATGAGAGGGGCGGCATGCATCCGGCGGATGACAAGGATATGCCGGTATTTGTCGGCCGCTTTAACATCGGAGCGGTTTCGCTCCATCTGCCGATGATCCTTGCGAAGGCGCGCAAGGAGAGCAGGGATTTTTACGAGGTACTGGACTATTATCTGAATCTGATCCGTCAGCTCCATATCCGCACTTACGCCTACCTTGGGGAGATGCGGGCATCGACAAACCCTCTGGCTTACTGCGAGGGCGGCTTCCTCGGCGGACATTTGCAGCTGCATGACAAGATCAAGCCGCTGCTGAAGTCAGCTACAGCCAGCTTCGGCATCACTGCCCTGAATGAGCTGCAGGAGCTTTACAACGGAAAATCGCTGGTGGAGGACGGACAGTTTGCACTGGATGTCATGGAATACATCAATACCAGAGTCAACGAGTTTAAGGAGGCGGACGGCAATCTCTATGCCATTTACGGAACACCTGCGGAGAATCTCTGCGGTGTACAGGTAAAGCAGTTCCGCAAGAAATATGGTATCGTGGAGGGCGTGTCCGACAGAGAGTATGTCAGCAACAGCTTCCACTGCCATGTCGCCGAGGATATTACGCCGATCGAGAAGCAGGACAAGGAGGACCGGTTCTGGAATCTCTGCAACGGCGGCAAAATCCAGTATGTGAAATATCCGATCGACTATAATATGGAGGCGATTAAGACGCTGATCCACCGGGCAATGGATATGGGCTTCTATGAGGGAGTGAATCTTTCACTGGCATACTGTGATGACTGCGGGCATCAGGAGCTCGAGATGGATGTCTGCCCGAAGTGCGGCAGCCGCAATCTGACAAAGATCGACCGGATGAACGGTTATCTGTCCTATTCCCGCGTGCATGGGGATACCAGACTGAATGACGCCAAGATGGCGGAGATTGCGGAAAGGAAAAGTATGTAAATCATGAGATACCATAATATAACAAAGGATGATATGCGGAACGGTGACGGACTGCGGGTTGTGCTATGGGTCGCCGGCTGCAATCACTGCTGTAAGAACTGCCAGAATCCCATCACATGGGATCCGGACGGCGGACTTGCGTTTGACGAGGATGCAAAGACAGAAATTTTTGAACAGCTGGATAAGAGCTATATTTCAGGAATTACCTTCTCGGGCGGCGATCCCCTGCACCCGGCGAACCGGCTGGGCGTGCGGGAGCTGATGGAGGAGATCAAGGGTAAATACCCGAATAAAACAATCTGGCTGTACACCGGGGATTCGTGGGAGGATATTTTATATTATCCGATGATGAAATATGTGGATGTCCTTGTGGACGGCGAGTTTCATGAGCAGGAGAAGGACGTAAAGCTGCTCTGGAAGGGCAGTGCGAACCAGCGGGTGATTGATGTACAGAGGACACTTGCACAGCCGGACCCGACCATTCCCGTGCTGCACTGCGGGGATTATGCCGATTCCTATGAGATGACGAAGAAGCCGGAGAACATCTGCGGCTGCTGCGACTGAGAATTACTCAGGCCCGAAGAACAGGAGTAAATGAGAATATGAAGAAGATAGCACAGTTTTTCAAGGTCAGCCCTGAAAACTTTATGAATGCGATGCGGGAAGAATTTCCGCAGTATACAGAAGAAGACATTCGGGATATGTACGAGTCGCTTGTGCTGCCGAGGCGTGCGACACGCGGCAGTGCCGGATATGATTTCCACGCGCCGTTTTCGTTTTCACTGCCGCCTGCGGCGATGATCAAGATTCCGACAGGAATCCGGGTGAAAATGGAGGAGGACTGGGTGTTGAAGATTTATCCGAGAAGCGGTCTTGGTTTCAAGTACCGTCTCCAGATGAACAACACGGTCGGTATCATCGACAGTGACTATTTTTATTCGGACAACGAAGGACATATTTTTATCAAGATGACGAACGCTTCCAACGAGGGAAAGACCGTGGATGTTCCGCAGGGAACGGGCTTTGCGCAGGGAATCTTTCTGGAATACGGAATCACGGTGGATGATGATGCGGACGGCATCCGTAACGGTGGTTTCGGAAGCACGACAAAGGTATAAGCGGTTCCTCTTCCGGCAATACTATTACAGCTTATAAGGACTGTGACAGAATGCCGGAAGGGGAATTTTATTTTGAAGAGAGAATGTGTTTCTGGAAAATTACAGCAGGATATGCAGTATCTGGATCGGCTGCTGGATGTTGACAATAATTTTGATGTGATCCACAGAGTCATTGACATTGGCGGCAAAGAGGCGTGTATGTACCTTGTAGACGGCTTCTGTAAGGATGAGCTTCTGCAGAAGCTGCTGCAGTATCTCATGGACCGAAAGCCGGAGGATATGCCGGAGGAGATGGATGGGATATCCAGACAGTTTACGCCGTACGTTGAGGTCGAGGTCGAGGAGGATATGGGGAAGCTGGCCGATGCACTGCTTTCCGGCATGTTTATCCTGCTGATAGACGGTTACCGGAAGGCTTTGCTCATCGATTCGAGAACCTATCCGGCGAGAGGTGTCGAGGAGCCGGAAAAGGATAAGGTGCTGAGAGGCTCCAAGGATGGCTTTGTCGAGACGGTGGTCTTCAATACGGCGCTGATCCGCCGCAGAATCCGCAGCGTGGATCTCCACATGGAGATGATGCGTGCGGGAAAAAGTTCCAAGACGGATATTGTACTCTGCTATATGAAGGATCGCGTGGATGACAGATTTCTTAAGGAGATCCGGCGGAAAATCAGGGAGATCAATGTGGACTCCCTCACGATGAATCAGGAATCCCTTGCGGAGTGTCTCTACCAGAAAAAATGGTATAATCCTTTTCCGAAGTTTAAATACACGGAGCGCCCGGACACGGCGGCGGCACAGGTGCTGGAGGGCAACATCGTCATTCTGGTCGATAATTCACCGTCTGCGATGATTCTGCCGACCTCAATCTTTGATGTCATAGAGGAGGCAGACGACTATTATTTTCCACCGATCACGGGAACCTATCTGCGGCTGACAAGACTGCTGATCACATTATTTACTTATTTTATGACGCCGACCTTCCTGCTGATGATGAATCATGTGGACTGGGTGCCGGAGAGCTTTTCCTTTGTGCTTCTGCGGGAGGAGCCGAACATTCCGTTGATCTGGCAATTTCTGATCCTCGAGGTGGCGATTGATGGGTTGAAACTCGCAGCAGTGAATACGCCGAATATGCTGAGTACGCCGCTTAGTGTTCTTGCTGCGCTGGTGCTGGGAGAATTTTCGGTGAACAGCGGCTGGTTCAACGCGGAGGTCATGCTCTATATGGCGTTTGTGGCGATAGCGAATTACACGCAGGCGAATTATGAGCTTGGCTATGCACTGAAATTTCTGCGCATCCTGAATCTTCTGTTTACAGAGTGGTTCGGGCTGTGGGGTTATATCGGGGGTGTTGTGGTTGCGGTTCTCGCGCTGTGCACAAACCGGACGGTTGCCGGTGGAAGTTACATTTATCCGCTTATTCCATTCGACTGGAAAAACCTGAAAAACCGTGTGATACGCAGGCGGCTTCCGGGGGCGTTGGAGAAATAAGGTTGAAGAAATAAGTGTGACATTTTGTATTATTTGAAATAAAGTTTGTAAAATGGTTTGTTGGATGATATAATGTGGTTTGGAAAACCACGAATCAGAAGCGGCAGTGAGCAGAAAGCTTGTGTTTCTGCCCTGTCGGACAGCTTCTGGATTCTAAATATAGGAATAATGGAGGTGCTGAATCATGTTTATGCTTGTAACAGACAATACCGCAGATCTTCCTTTGGAATATCTGCAGGAGCACAATGTCGGCGTGATGTCACTCAGCTATATCCTTGACGGTGTCGTCTATGGAAAGGATAAGGAGCTGGATTGTAAGAAGTTTTATGGACTGATGCGCAGCGGCAAGATGCCGACGACTTCCCAGATCAATCCTGATGAGGCGAAGGAGTTCTTTGAGAAGAGCATTCTTGAGAACAAGGAGATTCTGTATATTGCGTTTTCTTCCGGTCTGAGCGGAACCTACAACAGCGGTAGAATCGCGGCGGAAGAGATCATGGAGGAGCATCCCGATGTCAGGATTGTCGTTGTGGACAGTCTCTGTGCGTCCATGGGAGAAGGGCTTCTCGTACATAAGGCGGTCAGACTGCGCGATGAGGGAAAGAGCCTTGACGAAACTGCCGAGTGGCTGGAGCAGCACAAGAAGAATGTCGTTCATGCATTTACGGTGGATGATCTGTTCCATCTGCATCGGGGCGGACGTGTCAGCAAGACGGCGGCGCTGCTCGGAACGCTTGCGGCGATCAAGCCTAAAATGCATGTGGACGACGAGGGACATCTGACGCTGATCGGCAAGGTCAGAGGAAGAAAGAAGTCCCTGATTTCATTGGTTGATTACATGGAAGAGAAGATGGGCTCATGGGCGCAGGAGAATAAGGACGACTATATCTTTATCAGCCACGGAGACACTTTGGAAGATGCAGAATTTGTGAGAGATCAGATTAAGGAGCGCTTTGGCATGGAGCACTTTATGATCAATTATGTCGGACCTACGATTGGCGCACATTCCGGTCCGGGTACAATCGCATTGTTCTTCATGGGTGAAGAGAGATAAGCCGGAAAATAGAATGATTCTGGTTGCGGAATGACGGGAGAGATCCCGTCATTTTTTTGTGTTTTTGTTTGGATTTTATCGCATGACATGGTATAATTTTATCCGGGAGAAATGCATAACTTACAGGGGAAAACCTCATGTGAAGGAGGAGAAAGGCATGCTTGACTTTATTCAGCAGACAGACTGGGCGATTCTGCACGGAATCCAGAATTCATTGAGGTGCGGTTTCATGGATTTTATATTGCCGAAGATTACGACTCTGGGAAACGGGGGAGCAATCTGGATCACTCTGGCGGTTTGTCTGATGATTTCTCGTAAATACCGTAGGTATGGTTTTGTGATGCTCAGTGCACTGGCGGCCGGCGCATTGATCGGGAATATCTGTTTAAAGCCTCTGGTGGCGAGGGCGCGTCCCTGCTGGATCGAGAGTGTCAGTCTGTTGATCCGGAATCCCAAGGACTATTCCTTCCCATCCGGGCATACACTGTCCTCTGTGATCGGTGCGGTTGTGCTGACTGCCACTGACCGGAAATTCGGCTGGTTTGCAATTCCGCTGGCGGCGTTAATCGCTTTTTCCAGGCTATACCTGTATGTGCATTTTCCGTCCGATGTATTGACAGCGGCGGTCATGGGGGTAATCATCGGTCTGGCAATGATTATACTGGCAAAAAAGATTCTCTTCCCGAAGTGGGAAAAAGGTTGGAAGATAAGGAGGTAAACCGAGGAAATGATTCATCGATAATTTGATTTAGGTAAAACACATATTGTATATCCCTGTGTTGAGCAGGCTTTTTTGTGTACGCTTAAATTAGATTATCGCATGAAGCATTTCCTTTTATTTTTATCTCTCGGATAATAATAGAAAGGTGTAATTTTGCGAGTCTGTTTTGCGTATGCGAAACAGGCTTGTTTTCGTTTGGGGTATTAGGGAGATGGACAAAAGGAGGCGTTATTTTATGCTACAGATAAAGAAATTAAATATGATTCATAAAAAGGATCTGCGAACGATTCTGGACGGTTTTAATCTGGTTTTGAATGATGGTGATAAGGCTGCAATTATAGGTGAAGAGGGCAATGGAAAATCTACATTGATGAAATGGATTTATGATCCGGCGCTGATAGAGGATTATGTGGAAGCAAACGGCGAGAGAGTGAGCGGTAATGAGCGTATGGGTTATTTGCCGCAGGAATTGCCGGATTGTGAAAAGGATAAGACATTATATGAATATTTTTCAGAGGAAAATCTTTTCTGGAACCAGACGCCTAAGGAGCTGGCAATGTTAGCTGGAAAATTTGGAATGAAGGAGGATGTCTTTTACAGTGGTCAGAGGATGAGGGAGCTTTCCGGAGGAGAGAGGGTGAAGGTGCAGCTTATGAGGCTGCTTATACAGGATGTCTCGATTCTTTTGTTGGATGAGCCATCGAACGATATTGATATAACAACGCTTGAAATACTGGAGAGAATGATAAATGACTGGGAACATATTGTTGTCTATATTTCTCACGACGAGACTTTGATAGAGAATACCGCTAATATGGTGATTCATATTGAACAAATTGCAAGGAAGACAAAATCCCGATATACGGTGTCCAGACTTTCCTATCGTGACTATGTGGAGAAACGGATGCATCAGTTTGATCGGCAGGAGCAAAAGGCATTGACAGACCGGAAGGAAAAGAAAATACGCGATGAAAAGTACAGGAAAGTGTATCAGAAAGTACACAATGCGTTGGAAAGCTGTTCAAGGCAGTCACCCGGTGAAGCTAAAAATTTAAAGGATAAAATGCATACTATCAAAGCAATGGAACGGAGATTTGAAAAGTCGGATGAGAATATGACGGAAATGCCGGAGCAGGAGGAGGCGATTTTCTTTAAGCTGGGGGATGACAGATCGGCTATTCCTGCGGGGAAGACCGTCATTGAGTACCGACTTCCGAGGCTGGAGAGCCCGGATGGAGAGAGGATACTTTCCGAGAATATTTCGTTGAAAATAAGGGGGCCGGAAAAGGTATGCATTGTCGGACACAACGGAATCGGCAAAACGACGCTGTTAAGAAAGATAGCAACGGAATTGTTTAACCGGACGGATATTCATGTTGAGTATATGCCTCAGAATTACGAGGATCAGCTCGATCTTGACATGACGCCGGTTGATTATCTGGATCATACAGGGGACAAACAGGAAAGAACGAAAATCAGAACCTATCTGGGTTCCCTAAAATACACTGCAGATGAAATGAATCATCCGATACGCGAATTGTCGGGAGGGCAGAAGGCAAAGGTTTTGCTTTTGAAAATGAGTCTGAGCGGCGCTAATGTTTTGGTTTTAGATGAACCGACGCGCAATTTTTCGGCGCTTTCGGGGCCTGTCATAAGAAAAATGCTCCGGGAGTTCCCCGGAGTGATTATCAGTATCTCCCATGACAGAAAATATATCAGAGAGGTTTGTGACAGGGAGTACTTGCTGGGCAGAGACGGACTTAATGAGGTTTAGCTGAGGTCAACATGGCGTTGTTTTACTTACAAGGTGCGGAGCGTTATAATCTGAATATGATTTTTATTATGGAGGTGTGATATGCAAAACAATATCGGGGAAACCATTTGCCAGTATCGGCAGCTGCGTAAATTGACACAAGAAGAATTTGCGTCAAGAATTGGTGTCACTGCACAGGCCGTCAGTAAATGGGAGAGAGGAAACGGTCTTCCAGATGTGTCCATATTGTCAGGCATCTGCAAGGTTTTAGGTATTTCTGCGAATTCATTAATAGGTGTTGAAGAAAAAGTAGTTGAGAACGGAAATGTTATAGCAGAGCGTGAAATTAAAAATAATTTGATTGCAGAACCGTTAGTATTGGAATTTGGTGCCGGATTATTATCCTGTATTGTGGAAGGGCTTGAAACAGATTATGTGAATAAGAAAAGAGCATTTCTTGCTAAAAAAACGGGAAAGCTCATGCCAATTTTGCGGATTAGGGACAATATAGAGCTGGATGAGTATGCTTATAGAATCCTGTCCTTTGATAATGTACTATTTACGTCTGTAATTGACGGAGAAGAAGCGACATATAACAAGATAATTGATGAGGTTGCGGAAACCTGCGATAAGCATTATGCAACAATTCTGAATAAAAATCTTGTGAAAATAATGATAGATAATCTGGCGGAAATATATCCCGGAGTTGTAGAGGATATTATTCCGTCCAAAATATCATACTTACAGGTTAAGCAGGAATTAAAGAGATTGTTGGAAGAGGGGAAGCCTATTCGGAACCTTTTGGGAATTCTGGAGGATATGGAATTGAATTTGTAGGGAAAACAGAAACGGACTAAAAAATAACGCTCACTGTCTAAGGTGAGCGTTATTGATGTGATAAGTGACTTTAGAATTAGGGCTTAATTATTACAGCAGCCGGAATTTCCACTGCGGGTCTGCGGCGCATCGTCACAGTTCTGGCACATGTCAAAGCCCGGGTTGAATGCGTAGAAGTTCTTGGAATCCAGCTTATCCTGAGTGATGCGCAGCGCTTCACCGAAACGCTGGAAATGGACGATTTCACGTTCGCGCAGGAACTTAATCGGTGCGCAGACGTCGGGATCTTTTATAAGACGTAATATATTATCGTAAGTCGATCTTGCCTTTTGCTCTGCAGCCATGTCCTCATGGAGATCGGTAATGATATCGCCTTTTGACTGGAATTCACAGGCATTGAAAGGAATGCCTCCCGCCGCCTGTGGCCAGATGCCAATCGTGTGATCGGTATAATAGGGCGCAAAGCCGCTCTTTTCAATTTCTTCCATGGAAAGATTTCTGGTCAGCTGGTGTACAATAGCCGCTACCATTTCAAGGTGCGCCAGTTCCTCTGTACCAAGAGAAGCATCGGAAATGTTTCGGCGATTGACATGATAAAATGGTTGTAACTTCAAAAATCAGCAAAATTTGCGCCGATTTGTGAGTAATTTAATAAAATAATCGTGCTGTTTAGTGTAAAAATCTTGATAAAACTCATTGATTTTTACATGAATATCCAATATACTATGTTTAGTACCTTGTAAGGAGGTTTGCATATGTATAGGAAAATCATGAGCTTTTTGGAAGAGTGGAAAGAAAATGGACATCGGAAACCTCTTATTTTACAGGGGGCAAGACAGGTTGGAAAGACTTATTCCATTCTGGAGTTTGGCCGCACGCACTATGACAATGTAGCATATTTTAATTTTGAAACAAATCCAAAACTGAATGAGACCTTTGAGGAAAATATCAGCCCCGATTATCTGGTGCCGATTTTATCCCATATCGCAGGGCAAACGATTGTCCGGGAAAAAACGCTGATAGTATTCGATGAAGTGCAGCTCTGTGAGAGGGCGTTGACCTCGCTTAAATATTTTTGTGAAGATGCCCCGGATTATCACATCATCGTTGCGGGCAGCCTGCTCGGCGTTGCTGTCAACAGAGCTAAATTCTCTTTTCCTGTCGGGAAGGTCGATATGAAAACGCTGTATCCTATGGATATGGAAGAATTTATGCTGGCTTTTGGCGAGGACGATTTAGTAGAGCAGATTAAGAGCTGTTTTAATACAGACACGCCTTTGCCGTCCGCCCTGCACGATGCTGCAATGCAACTTTACCGTCAGTACCTTGTTGTTGGAGGTATGCCCGAATGCGTGATGCAGTTCGTTCAGACAAAGGATTATATCCTTGTCCGCCATACGCAGGATACGATACTTGCAAGCTATCTCAACGATATGAGCAAGTACAATAATCTGAATGAAATCAAGAAGACCAGACTTGCCTACGACAATATTACCGTTCAGCTTTCAAAGAGGAATACCCGTTTTCAATATAAGCTGATTAAGAAGGGCGGACGGGCTTCTGAATTTGAGAATGCGATTGAATGGCTCTGCTTATCCGGTATTGTGTCACAGGTTTACAAGGTGGAGCAGATTAAAAAGCCTTTGGAAAATTACCGTGATATTGATGCGTTCAAGATTTATGTATCGGATTTAGGGCTGCTTTGTGCCAAGAAAGACTTAGCTGCCAACGATATTCTCTATATGGTTGAGGAAATTAATGATTTTAAGGGTGGCATGGCTGAGAATTATGTCAATGTGCAGCTTTCCATTAACGGCTACCATACCTATTATTGGGAGTCCGAGCGCGGAGCGGAGATTGATTTTATTATTCAGCGTGACGGTCAGCTCATTCCGATTGAGGTTAAATCTGCCGACAACACCAGAGCCAAGAGCCTAAGGGTCTATATGGACACCTATAAGCCCGCCTATGCGATTAAGCTCTCTGCCAAAAATTTTGGACGGGAGGATAATAAAAAGATTGTTCCGCTCTATGCAGCATTTTGTATTTGAAATGAATAAGGTCTACCGTACAAGCAATCGCTCATATCCTGAAAATGAGGGAGGTGTTGCGACTGTTGCGCAGAGAATTTGTCTATATCGGTGACCCTGTCACGGAATTAAACGAAGAGGAACATGTAGCGTTTCTTATGAATGTCCAGAAAGCAATCCTTCTTTCTCTAGAGCAACGAAAGCTGCTGACACATTCTCAGTGTGAACGCTGTTTGGCCAAGCTTGAAAAACAATATAGTCCCAATCAGTAAAGAGAACGCCTGACATAACGCCGGGCGTTTTTGCATAGCCATTACTGAAAAGGGAGTATAGTCATGAATCGATATGAGCGCTTGAATCAGGAGCAGAAAGCAATAGATGCAAAAAGAAAAGTGGCTGCATATTGCCGTGTTTCCACGGACAATGAAGATCAGGCAAATTCGTTTGAAAGCCAGCAGCGGTATTTCAGACAATACATTGAGCGTAATCCCGATTGGGAGCTTTACGGGATTTTTGCCGACGAGGGCATTTCCGGCACGAACACGAAGAAGCGCAAAGAGTTTCAGCACATGATTGCGTGTGCCAAGAACGGCGATTTTGATTTGATTATCACGAAGGAGATCTCTCGTTTTGCGAGAAATACCCTTGATAGTATCTACTATACCCGTGAACTCAGGAAGCACGGCATCGGCGTTATCTTTATGAATGATAATATCAATACTCTGGACGGTGATGCCGAGCTTCGTCTGGCGATTATGTCCTCCATTGCGCAGGAAGAAAGCCGTAAGACATCAGAGCGTGTGAAGTGGGGACAGAAACGTCGGATGGAGCAAGGCGTTGTGTTTGGCAGGAGTATGTTGGGCTATGATGTTGAGGGCGGAATAATGACTGTCAATGAAGAGGGGGCGAAGGTTGTACGTCGTATCTTCCATAAGTTTGTCAACGAGGGAAAGGGGACGCATGTCATTGCCCGTGAGCTTCGGGAGGAAGGCATCAGGCCTATGAGAGTCAAAGAATGGAGCAATACGGTCATTCTGCGAGTGATACGCAACGAGAAATACTGCGGCGACTTAGTGCAGAAAAAGACATATACTCCGGATTTCCTATCTCACGAAAAAAAATACAATCGGGGTCAGGAGGAGTTTGTTATTATCAGAGATCATCACGAGCCGATTATCTCCCGTGAACTGTTTGAGGAAGCAAATCGTATTTTAGATGCAAAGTCGCTTTCGCAGGAGGGCAGGGCAAAGCACTCTAACCGCTATCTGTTCTCCGGTAAGATTCAATGCGGCTGCTGCGGTTCCAGCTATGTGGCAAGGTACAAGACACGGAAGGACGGAAGCTTCTATAAGGCGTGGCGCTGTAACGAGGCCGCAAAGTACGGCAGCCCGCATATCGACAAGGAGGGAAAACAAGTCGGCTGTGCTGGCTTGTCTATCCGCAATGAAGATGTGGTCTACATTATGTCTCTTGTGACAAAGGGTCTTAAGTACAATAGAGACAAAATTACAGGCAATCTGATTTCCGTTATTCAATCTGTTATCAATATGGATATGACGGACACTGACGTTAAAAAACTGCAGGCCCGGATGGAAACGGTTGCGGATAAGCGTGCGAGGCTGATTGACATTTATATGGACGGCAATATAACAAAAGAGGAGTTTTCGGCGGCACGCTCAAAATGTGACGTTGAAATTACAGAGCTGCAATCCGTAATCGGCAGCATTGATAAGCAGCAGGCGATGGATCACCGGCAACAGCAGCTCCTAAAAGAGATTGACGAAGCAATCAAAGAGATTGTCAGCGGCGTGGAGTACGAGGATGAGTTCTATAAACACATTTTAGATAGAATAGTGGTTATGGATAAGAACAACATTGATGTATATTTGAAATTTCTTCCTGCAAAGTGGAGCTACACGGTTGAAAAAACAAGCCCCTGAACGGAATGTTTCAGGGGCTTGCTTGCTCTGCCTTAGACGGCAGAGCAAGCAAGCGTTTTGTGCCGGTTATTTCTGCCTCTACCAAATCAATCATTCGCTTTACATTTGCGGAATGAATAGCCGGAACTTCCTTTTCCCATAAGGGATTGACCTGCTTTGCGATTCCTGCATGATATTTTTGCAGAATAGCAAGGCGTTCGTGTAAGAGCTTCTGACGTTCTTCCGGTGTAAAGGTACTCAGGAAAAATGCGGCAATGGAAAAGATGTTTGTATCATAATTGAACTGTAAAATGGATGCCTTTAGTGTAGCAATAAACTCATCCTTTCCTTTGTCGGAAAGACTATATACGGTACGATCCGGCATATTTCCGACTTTCTCGGCTGTGCCGGATAGGTAGCCCTTTTTTTCGAGGGTTTTCAGCGTGGAATAAACGGTCGAATCAGAAATATTAAACCACCATTTTACATTCATATAGTTTAACTGCTTTATTATCTCATACGCATTCAACGGCTTTTCAGAAATAAGACCTAAAAGCATAGTAGCGGGTTTTGATAACATGTATCTTCCTCCTTGACATTACTTTGTGTTTAGAGTACTTTATATATAGAGTAGTTCTTGCGAACACTACTATTATATCATAGTTGAATTGAAAATGGAATTGCGAAAGGGAGGTTTTTATGCCGCAGCTTAATAAAGGCGGGAAATTTGTGTATGGGTTTTCTGTGATATATCCGGATTTAACCATCCGTATTCCGCCGCAGGCATTGTCGGAGTATGATGCAGCGCAAGATGGGAAGGTTATTATCTTTACAGGTAGCAAAATAACAGGCGGGTTTTGCGTTACTACATATTCATTACTGTCGAACTCAAAATTAAAGCATATTTTAGAGGATTGTCCGGCATTAAGGGATTGTTTGCTTTCAGAGGGTGAGTTTATACAATATAAAGGGCGCAAATATGCATGGCTTTATATTGATAAAAAGGGTGTGATTAAATTGCCGCCCAGCACTTTGGAGGTCTTGGAACTACAAGCTGGAATGGAGTTGCTATCTATTCGCAGCAGCGATATTGCCTTTACGATGGGCGCAAAAGGACCGTTGTTGGAAAAAGCCCATAACTTTCAAGGAAGTATAGAGAAATATTAGGAGCATAATGAAATGAGAAACATAGCGGACAACCGGTTCTTTAATATGATTTTGTTATTCACAATTATAGGTGAGTTTCTCCTTCCGTGGATATTGGAACAATTTTATGTTGAATATAATGGCAGGATAATGGTCATGAGTGCTTTGGGCAGTCCGCAAAGTCCGGTCCGACTGGTTTATAATTTATGGCTTGTGTGGCTTGGCGGCTTTTTGGCATTCACAGCCGTTGCATACTTTGTGAAAACAAGAGCAGCGTTTCCTGTCTTATCTGTTTTAATATTGCTTTCGATTGGTATTTTTGCTGTTGGAGCAGGATTGATTTCTGGGGTTTTTAGCGTAAACGAGAGCAAAGACATCGTTACGACAGCCTCAAAGATACATGGGGCAGGCGCTGCAATCGGTTTTATGGCGTTACTGCTTTTCCCGCTGCTAAATGGGATTGTATCGTTTCGGCAAAATGACACGGTTGAGGGCATTGTCAGTATAAGCTCATTTGTTTTAGCGCTTTTTTTCTTCGCCTGTTTTGTTATGGGAGATAAGGATCAATTTCAAAGTACTATTTTAAAGTATGAAGGATTATGGGAACGAATGACCTTATTCTGCATGTATATCTCCTTTATTTACAAGGCGGTTAAATCATTATTTAGGGAGATATAGGATGAATAAAGCGGATGATAAATTATATCGCGGACTCGGCCAGCTTACAAAAGATAAAACAAAATGGAAAGAAAATATACCGTATGTCGCCTCACTGCTTAAAAGGCAATCCCCTAAAATAACAGCCAAGGCAATGTGGCTGCTTGGAGAAATGGGGTTGTTGTATCCGCAGGAAATTGCAGCATATACAGAGGAAATTGCCCGATTTCTTACAGCAGAAAATGACTTGCTGAGAGAGCGTGCCGCTAATGCGCTGGGGCGGATCGGCAGGACGGATTATGAACTTGTTCTGCCTTATATGGAACGATTACTTTTTTTGGGCAATGATGACAGCCCTGACGTGAGATTGAGCTTTATATGGGCAGCTGAAAATATTTCAACCAATACACCGACTGCATATAGGAATTGTCTGCCTGTATTTGAAAAATTGCTTGAGGATGAGAATGAAAGGGTTCGGATAGAAGCGCCGGAAATATTCAGAATAATCGGAAAACGAAAGCCGGAGCTTGTGTTACCATATTTGAAAAAATTGGATGCTGTAGCAGTACATGATACAAACAGCGTTGTCCGCATTCATGCGCGGGGAGCAATCAGAGCCGCATTAAAAAGCCCCTGAATGGAACATTTCAGAGGCTTCTGTACCGATATCCGTCAGCAGCCCCGCAACCTCGCGGTATGGGGTGGCGTACCGCTGGGAGAGGTAGCGCATGCTGGCACCCATCTCGCCGTCAGGGCCGCCGTACTGGCTCATGATGACCTGCGCCAGCTTGGCGTTCGGCTCCTTGATGTTTACGGGAAACTGTAATCTCTTTTCATAATTCCACATTTATTCACATCCTCCTTCCCAGGGCAGGGGAGCAGCGCCCCATCTCCAGTCTCTGCCGCCTTCCGCCATATCCATGGTCAGAGGGTAGTATTTCATGCAAAATTCCCGCGTCATCTGGTTCCTGATCCGGCTGTAATGGTTGAAGTATTCCAGCGCATTGCGGTCGTTGGGATGCGTGTCAAGGTAAAGCCCAAGCTCGACCACCACAAAGCTGACAATACCGATATCCTTCAGAAGCTGTTCTTTCTGGTTCATGATACGCATCTCCTTCCGGTGAAAGGTTTGTTCAGTTCAGGGAAAACGGTGCCGATGTTGTAAGCCTTTTCGAGATCGTCATACATCTTGTCAAATTTCTGCCAGGGCACATAGGACATACCGATGGGAAATCTGTCAATATTACTCTCAAACTTATAGTCCTGCATTTGATTACAGTCCTTTCGTTGCTCATTGTTTGATAGTAATATATGTCGCACCGTTTCGGGGTGTGAGTTCGGTGACTCCGATAAAGAGAAGAATTTGCTTGCTTTTAAGTGGATATTATGTAATAATATGTAATTAACGCGCTCGTTTGAGAGGGGCAAATTATATAAGGGGGAATGAAAGCAGTATGAGAAAAATTTCTACAAGAATATTAGTACATGCTTTTGCTGTGTTGCTGTTAATGGGATGTATTCCGATGAGAACCTCTGCGGCAGCGGGTGAAAACTGGATAACCTATGCGGCTGATAGTTATGCCGGAGGTACCGGCACAGCGGATGATCCGTATCAGATAGCAACACCGGAGCAGCTGGCGAAGCTCGCGGCTGATACCAATTCAGCAGTAGGTGGAAGAGTTCCGGAAGGAACGGATTATTTTAGACTTACAGCGGATATTGATTTGTCCGGAAAGCTTTGGACACCGATCGGGGCACATATGGGCGGCAACAGTATGGCTGCTTTTTATGGGCATTTTGACGGTAATGGAAAAGCGATTTCTAATATGACGGTAGACATGAGGGGCAGAGCGGTAAGCGAGATTACACCTTCCGGTCTCTTTGGAGCCATTGTAGCGAATCACGCGGATTATACGGTACAGAATCTGACGATCAGCGGCGCTAAGGTATATGCCTTTGAATCGGAAGATGATTCGCTGGATAATTACATCAATTCGGCGGGGGTACTGGCCGCTTATATCGCGGCTGGCGGCGGAAGCAACGGTTGTCCATTGATTAAAAACTGCAAAGTTTCAGACAGCCTTGTGAATGGCATCAAGAAAGCGGGAGGCCTGTTCGGAGAGGTATGCTATGCTCAGATCAGCGACTGCAGTGTTTCCGGCACAGAGGTTACGGGAAACGGATGGACAGGCGGCTTTGCCGGCTATGGCTTTTTGTGCGAGATAAAAAACAGCAGTGTAGAGGATGGAACCGTTAATGGCACATGGAGCACAGGCGGTTTTGCCGGTGTAATAAGCGGCGGAACGGTTGAAAACTGCACGGTATCGGGTGAAGTCACAGCAACAGACTGGCGTTGTGGCGGCTTTGCGGGATACATGGAGGAATTTGACGAGGGGCTGACGGTAAAAAATTGCAGCACGACCGCAGTTGTGAAAAGCAATATTAACTTTGACGGAGAGCCGAGAGTAGGCGGCTTTGCCGGAGAAATTTATTCAGCTACAGAGGTTTCTGATTGTAAGGCACTCGGGGAAGTGGTTGAAAGCTACGACGATAAAAATACGGTGGGAAAATTTGTAGGAAGGGCAGCGCCGACGGGTGACCTTAACTACTTCCAGGATAGCGAGTATGATAACAGGCTGCATCCCGAGCAGAATATTATAGGCAACCGCACTACATTTGATGCAGAGAAGCTCAAACCATATTATGCGGATTATGGAGCGGTTGATGCCGCAATTCAGGCGGCGTCAGCGCTGAACAAGGATCTTTATAAGAATTATGCCGCGGTAAGCGATGCCATCAATGCAGTGGACCGTTCAAAGAAACGTGATGAGCAGGCAATCGTGGACGGCTATGCGGCAGCGATCAACGCAGCAGTGGCGGCACTGGAATATAAGCCGGCTGATTACAGCGCTGTAGATGAGGTGGTTGCAAAGGCATCAGGACTGAAGCAGGATGACTATGAAGACTTCTCAGCTGTCACAAATGCGATCAATGCGATAGACCGCAATAAAAATATTACAGAACAGGCAGAGGTTGACGCTTATGTAAAGGCGGTACAAGATGCAATCAATGCGCTTGTGCTTAAAAAAGCGCCTGTTGCGAAACCGGAGATGATTGAGGGAACGAATCAGAGCGTTGAACAGGGAAAAGCGGCTGTCTTCAAATCAAGTGCGGAACTTGGGGATTTTATAAAGGTACTGATAGATGGAGTGGAAGTATCCGGAGACAACTACACACTTACCGAAGGCAGTACAATTGTTACACTTTCCGGCGAGTTTATAAAGACACTCAGCGCTGGAACACATACCATAAGCATTGTGTCGACGACAGGCTCTGCGGACACCGAATTTAATGTGGTTAATTCATCCTCACAGGAAGAACCCGGTACACCGGCACAGACGACTGAACCTAAGACAAGTGAAGGGACAGCTGATGTGGCGGCGGAAAATTTGAATGCCAATGTCAAGGCACCGAAGACAGGAGATGATACCATACGGTCGATGGGCATCTGGGTGCTTATTATGGCGATAGGGGTTCTTGGGCTCCAGAGTGTTAAGCACAGCAAATTAACAAAATAACTTCCGCGGCGACCTGAAGGTTAGAACGGATATAAGAAAGACTCATGCCATGTTATGTGGCATGAGTCTTTTGTAAGCAGGGGTGTCTGAAAGCACATCCTGTATTTGCAATAGAGGACATTATAGTATACACTTTAAGGAAAAGGGGGGCGCTTATGATTACAGAAAAAAACGGCACATTCTGTCTGGAGACAGAAAACACATCCTATCTGTTTGAAATCATGGAAACCGGACACCCGGAGCATCTGTACTATGGGAGAAAAATTCATTTCCGGGACACGGCGGCGCTGCGCGAGAAGCATCCGTTTGCGGGTGGCAATACGAATTACTACGACGCTGCACATAAGAATCTCGGACTCGAGGATGTCTGTCTGGAGATGTCTGCTTATGGGAAGGGTGACATCCGCGAACCTTTTCTGGAGGTTGTACATGCGGACGGCAGCTTCACCTCGGACTTTCTCTACGATTCCTTTGAGATAACGGAGACGAAGCAGGAGCAGGAAACAGAGTTCCTGCTGCCCGGCTCCTACAGTGAGGACGGCAGGGTGGAGCACCTCTGCGTCAGACTCCGCGATAAGGGCTATGGACTCTTGCTGGAGCTGCATTATTTTGTCTATCCCGAGTGCGATGTCATCACGAGAAGTGCAAGGCTTGTGAACGAGAGCAGCGAAGCGGTGACGGTGAAGCGGCTGATGAGCCTGCAGCTGGATTTTGCGGAGCAGGATTTTATTCTTACTACCTTTAACGGCTGCTGGGTGAGGGAGATGAAGCGGACCGATACGAGACTGCAGGCAGGAAAGCATGTCAATGCATCCTATGCCGGAATCAGCTCCAGCCGGGCGAATCCGTTTGTCATGCTCTCGAGGGAGCACACTACAGAGGATGCGGGCGACTGTTACGGGCTGAATCTTATCTACAGCGGAAACCATTATGAGGCGGCGGAGGTCAGCGGCTTCGGCAAGACAAGAATCATCACAGGGATCAACCCGCAGTCCTTTTCGTGGATACTTCCGCCCGGACAGGCATTTGAGGCACCGGAGGCGGTGATGACCTTTTCCCATGAGGGCTTTAACGGGATGAGCGGACACATGCACCGCTTTGTGAGGGAGCACATTGTGCGCGGTGTCTGGAAGCGGAAGCCGCGTCCTGTCCTGTTAAACAGCTGGGAGGCTGCCTATTTCAGCATCAATGAGAGAAAGCTCTTAGGTCTTGCAAAGCAGGCGAAGGAGGTCGGGGTCGAGCTGTTCGTCATGGACGACGGCTGGTTCGGTGAGCGGACGGATGACACGCGGTCGCTCGGCGACTGGGAGGTCAACCGCAAGAAGCTGCCCGGAGGACTGAAGGGACTCTGCGACAAGATCAAGGCGCTTGGACTGGACTTCGGCATCTGGGTGGAGCCGGAGATGGTAAACATCCAGAGCAGACTATACAGGGAACATCCGGACTGGACGATCTGCATCCCCGGCAGGAGCCATTCGGAGGGGCGAAATCAGCGCATTCTCGATCTGACGAATCCGGTGGTGCAGGACTATATTATCGAGGAGATGACAAGGGTATTCTCCTCGGCGGATATTTCTTATGTAAAATGGGATATGAACCGTATCTTCTCGGATGTTTATTCCGAGAAGCTGCCTCCTGAGCGGCAGGGAGAGGTGTTTCACAGATATGTCTGCGGTCTGTACCGCTGTATGCGGGAGCTGACAAAGGCATTCCCGAACATCCTGTTCGAGGGGTGCAGCTCGGGCGGCAACCGCTTTGACTTGGGAATCCTTTGCTATTTCCCCCAGATCTGGGCGAGCGATAACACGGATGCCCTCTGCCGCGCGGAGATCCAGAACGGTTACAGCTACGGCTATCCCATGTCGACGGTCAGTGCGCATGTCTCCTCCTGTCCGAACCATCAGACCCTGCGGGTGACACCGCTGGAGACGCGGTTTCATGTGGCGGCATTCGGCGTCTTTGGCTACGAATGCAATTTCTGTGACATGAAAAAAGAGGATATGGAGGCAGTGAAAGCGCAGATCGCCCTCTATAAGCAGTGGCGGGAGGTGCTGCAGTACGGCGACTTTTATCGTGGGCGGAGCTTTGCGGGGGATGCTGGAAAGGGTTATCATACGGCAATCGGCATCAGCCCGGAGAATCTGATGGAGTGGACCTGCGTGTCGCCGGATAAGAAGCGCGCGGTCGGTATGCTGTTCCAGAAGCTTGTTGCGCCAAACCAGCCGTTTACCTGTTACCGGGCGAGAGGGCTTGCGGAGGATGCATGCTATCACTTTTATAACCGCAGCCTGAAATATGACCTGCGGAATTTCGGCGATCTGGTCAACTACGTCTCACCGGTGCATATTAAACAGGATTCGCTGACGCAGAGTGTGATTGCGAAATTTGTCAAGATGGATGGGGAGACGGAGGACTGTTTCGTGTACGGCGATGAGCTGATGTATCACGGCGTAAAATTAAAGCAGGCGTTCGCGGCGCTCGGCTACAGCAATGAGGTCAGGTATTTTCAGGATTTCGGTTCCAGAATGTATTTCATGGAGGAAGCGGGAGAAACAGCAGGCGGGGAGACATGACGGAGGGCGCGGCGATACAATTCCGATACAACTCTGTTACAGGATATAATGAGCGCAAGTGAGCCAACATGCTTGCATGATTGGCGAACGGCGAATTTGATCATGACAGCTGCGAAGCAGCGGAAAGCGCCGTAGGCGCGTGTCATGATATATGTAGACAAAAATGAAATACAAGGGGAAAAAGATTGAAAAATGCTTAGAATTCTGATTGCGGAGGATGAGGAGCCGATTGCGAATCTGATCAAAATGAATCTGCGCAGGGCGGGGTATGAGTGCGTCTGGGCGCCGGACGGTGAAAAGGCGGCGGATCTGATGGAGGAACAGCACTTCGACCTGGTGCTGCTGGATATCATGCTGCCCGGCATCAACGGCTATGAGCTGCTCGACTATGCGAAGACACTGGAGCTTCCGGTGATCTTTCTGACGGCGCTGGGCAGCACGGAAAATAAGGTCAAAGGGCTTCGGCTTGGGGCGGACGACTATCTCCCGAAGCCCTTTGAGATCGTGGAGCTTCTGGCGAGAGTCGAGGCGGTTCTGCGCCGTTATAACAAGACCGAATCAAAGCTGAAGGTCTTTGATGTGGAAATCGACACGGCGTCGCGCAGTGTCAGCAGGGCTGGCGAAGAAATAGCCCTTACCATGAAGGAATTTGACCTCCTGCTTCTACTTGCGAGAAACCGGAATATTGCCCTGTACAGGGAGACGATTTACGAGACGGTGTGGGGCGGCGAATACATGGGGCAGAGCCGGACGGTGGATCTGCACATCCAGCGTCTGAAGAAGAAGCTGGGCTGGGACAAGGAGATCACAGCCGTCTACAAGGTGGGCTACCGGCTGGAGGAAGAATAGAGGAAATGACAGTAAATGAAATTTGCAGATAAGCTATTTCTTGCGATGACAGCGCTGCTGACCCTGATCTTTACCGCATTCGGGATCTGGATGCTGTCATCTAACTTTTCCGGGCTGCTGGACAGGGAGATTGAGCGGGGCTGCAGTGAGAGCCGCATGTTCCGCTTCCTCTTTGAGATGGGCTATCAGTCGACGGAGGAATACGGGGAGGAGTATGCCATCAGCCGCACCCTCGACAGCATTCTCGATAGTGTGGAGAGCGGCGGGAGCCGCTGCTTTGTGCTGAACGGGGTGGAGTGGAGCCATGGGAAAGCCTTTATCGAGGGAAGAGCACTTATCGGTGAGGTCGAGGCGCTGCGGGCGGGGATTGACGAGAACACCGGCTCGGTCTATAAGGTCTGCCGGACGGACGAAGGCTTTTATCTGCTGGTACTGACAGGAATGGAGGCAGAAAGTCCGATACGCCTCGGCATGTGCAGGGAGCTTACCGAAATCTACGGTATCCGCCGGACATTGCTCCGCCAATACCGGATCGCACTGAGTGTGCTTCTTGCCCTTGGAATGGCGGGTATTTATCTGCTTTCCCATTACATCACAAGACCCATCGGCCGGCTCGGCAGAACGGCAAAGAGGATTGCGGACGGCGAGTTCTCGCTCCGCAGTGACAATAAGAGCGGCGACGAAATCGGACAGCTGGCGCGGGACTTTAACCGTATGGCGGATAAGCTGGTGGCACAGATGGAGGAGAAGATCCTTGAGGCGAAGCAGAAGGAGGACTTTACTGCGGCGTTTGCACATGAATTAAAGACACCGCTGACCTCCATCATCGGCTACGCGGATATGCTGAACACAATGAAGATGAGCGAGGAGGAGCGCGCGGAGGCTTCCTTTTATATTTACAGTCAGGGAAAGCGTCTGGAGAGTCTGTCACATAAATTGCTGGAGCTGGTCAGCATGGATAAGAATCCGGTTGTGCTGAGGGAGATACCGGCGAAGCGTCTGGCAGAAAATCTCCGTGAGGCCATGCGTCCAATCTGGAGCAAGCGCGGAATCAGGGGAAAGGTTGAGATGGAGAAGGGCGTGATCCGCGGTGACGAGGAGCTTTTGCTCTCGCTGTTCTACAACCTTCTGGACAATGCCGCAAAGGCGATGGATAAGGGAGACAGAGGCTTTATTCTGCTGAAAGGCACGGCGCTTCCCGACGGCGGCTACGAGGTCAAGACGGTTGATAACGGCAGGGGAATCCCAAAGGAAGAGATCGGAAGGATTACAGAGGCGTTCTATATGGTAGACAAATCCCGATCGAGGAAGGAAGGCGGAGCCGGTATTGGCATGGCGCTCTGCCAGAGAATTATACAGCTGCACGGTGCGAGCATGCAGATCGACAGCAGACTTGGAGAGGGAACGGTGATAAAGGTGGTGTTTCACGGATGAGACAGAAAAGAAAGGTTAAACCCGGCAGATATATTTTTCCCGCCACCGGATTAATTTTACTTATTGTGATGGCTTTTCTGGCGCCGAAGCTGATATTTGCTGTTCAGGATACCAGAACATGCAGCGAAGTGAAGTCCGGAGCGTGGGAACTGATGGATGTGACTTCCTTTGACAGTGCCTACGAGACAGATCTTTATAGTCGTCTTTTCCGTTTCGCCTCAGAGCTTGCAGATGGAAAGCAGTTCTATGTGACGGCACAGAGCGGCATCGATCAGGAGGCGGTGAGACAGCTTCTGCTGCCCGGTGAGGCACTGTATTTTAACGGACTGTGGCTTTTGATCGACTGCGGGCTGCTGCCGGTGGAGGTGCAGACCTATGAGATTCTTGACGCGAAGCAATACGTTATCTATGGAGAGAATTTCGCAGAAGGCGTGAACTTTATTGCATGGTATATCGAACTGGGCATGGGGCAGATAGACGGAGAGAAACCGGTCGTGAAGATGCTTGTCGATGCAAAGACCGGTGAAATCTATGCGACGGCGGCGGACAGCAGGATCCTTCCGTGGTATGATTTGAAAAACAGCAAGAAGGGCAATGCTGAGCCAAGCCTTCAGAAGCGTCTGGGGATGCTGGACGAGGATATGCAAGAACTGGCGGTAAATTTTGCCTATTGGTTCGGCGGAGCGGAGAATGCCGGCTATATCAATGTATATGGACAGTACCAGGATCAGATTTCGGTTGACTATACGGAAGGTTACTATACCATACTCGATACGGACGGGCAGAATACCGAACTGCCGGAGGAAGCGGCGGAGAATTTGCAGGAACTGATGACGGAGGTGACGTGGCGGATCGGAGATGACGGAAATGACATTGGCTTCGGATTTCCGTACGGAAGCTGTTCGCTGGATTTTGAAATGTGCCTTACCAACAGAGAGGGAGCGGAAGGCACGGTTCTGATCGGCTTTCCTGAGATTTACAACAGAATACCGGGATTTACGGAGTAAGCATATGTTTTCCCCTGTACCGATATATTTTACAAAGGGTACAGGGGGATTTTCATGTCCGAATGGATTCAGAGAGCAGATGAGCTTGTGTGGGGACCGGGGCTGCTCGGGCTTTTGCTGGGAACCGGTGTCTATCTGATGATAAGCCTTAAGGGGCTTCCGGTGCGCAGATTGAAATTCGCGCTGCGCTGTGCGCTGGGACTGGAGAAGGAGAAAGGCGACAGCGGCGGGCGGCAGGGAGCGGTTTCCTCCTTCTCATCCCTGACGACAGAGCTTGCCGCGACGATCGGGACAGGAAATATCATCGGCGTGGCAACGGCGATGGTGCTTGGCGGCCCGGGAGCGCTTTTCTGGATGGTTGCCGCGAGTGTGATCGGGCTTGCGACGAAGCTCGTGGAGAGTACACTGGCGGTAAAATACAGGGGAAAAAATAAAAAGGGGCAGACGGCAGGCGGCCCGATGTATGTCATGGAGAATGCGTTCCCGATCCGAAGGGCGGGGCATGTGCTGGCGGTCAGCTTTGCCGTCTTTGCGGTCTTCGCGTCCTTCGGCATGGGGAATATGACGCAGTCGAACTCCATCGCGGATGCCGTCGCGGTGACGTTTTCGGTATCGAAGGCGAGAAGCGGCCTGATCGTAGCGGTGCTGACAATTCTGGTTGTACTCGGCGGCATCGGCGTGATCGGGCGGGTGACGCAGGTGCTTGTCCCGCTGATGGGGATATTCTATATGGCGGGAACGATCCTTGTCATCCTTGCCCACTGGCGGAATCTTCCGGGAGCGCTGGCGGGGATATTGCATGCGGCGGTCTGCCCGGCGGCGGTGTCGGGCGGATTGTTCGGACAGGTGACAGTGTCGGCCTTTGAGGCAGTCAGATGGGGCGTATCGAGGGGCATTTTTTCTAACGAGGCAGGTCTGGGCGCTGCCGGTATTTCCGCCGCAGCCGCAGACACGGAGGATTACATAAGGCAGGGCTATATCAGCATGACAGGCGTGTTTCTGGACACAGTCGTCATCTGTACGGCGACGGGGCTGGCACTTGCGGTGTCCGGTGTGCTGGGGAGCGTCGATGCAAATGGGCAGCCGCTGACGGGAGCGGCGCTGACGCTTGCCGCCTTTCACACGGTCTTCGGGGAGTTCGGCGAGCGCTTCATGGCGGTGTGCATCGTCCTCTTCGCGTTTGCGACAATCATCGGCTGGGCGTATCAGGGGGAGAGAGCCTTTGAGTTCCTGATGGGCGGGCAGACAAGGTACAATGTGGTTTATCGTTTCCTGTACGGACTCGTCGCGTTTATCGGGTGTATCTGTCCCTTGCAGGCAGTGTGGAACTTTTCGGATATCTGCAACGGGCTGATGGCGGTTCCGAATCTGGTATGCCTTCTTGTCCTGTCGAAGCCAGTCTGCCGGGAGATTTCCGACTATTGCCCGGAGAGGGGAGAAAACCGTGGCTTCCGGGCAATGCGCCGCGGAGAGAAAAAAGATTGAGATACCCTGCCGGATATGCTATGATAAAGAGGTGTTGCAGCTTTCCTGCTGCACCTATCTTTTTCAGAAAGCAGAGGTTATGAAATATGTCTGAGACAATAGAAAATTTTTTGCGTTATGTAAAATTCGATACACAGTCCGATGAAAATTCGGCATCGACACCGAGCACGGCGAAGCAGCATGATCTGGCAAAGCTGCTGGTTCAGGAACTAGAGCAGATGGGAGCGTGCGAGATCACCTATGACAAGGAGCACTGTTATGTCTATGCGTCCGTGCCGGCTTCGGTTGGCTGCGAGGATGCGGCGGTTCTGGGCTTCATCTCCCATATGGATACCTCACCGGCGGTAACGGACACCAACGTCCGTCCCCGCATTGTGGAAAATTATGACGGGAAGGACATCGTGTTAAACGAGGCGGAAAACATTGTATTCAAGGTGGAGGATTTCCCGGAGGTGCTTGAACTGGTCGGCAAGGATCTGATCGTCACGGACGGAACGACGCTGCTCGGAGCCGACGACAAGGCTGGTGTCGCGGAGATCATGACGGCGGCGAAATATCTTTTACAGCACCCTGAACTCCGGCACGGAAAGATCCGCATCGGCTTCACCCCGGATGAGGAGATCGGCGCTGGGGCAGATCATTTTGACGTAAAGCTCTTCGGCGCGGATTTTGCCTATACGGTGGATGGCGGTGCGCTGGGTGAGCTGGAGGACGAGACCTTCAACGCTGCTGCCGGAAAGCTGACCGTCAACGGGCGAAGCGTACACCCGGGAAGCGCAAAGGGAAAGATGGTGAATTCCATACTGGTCGCACAGGAGTTCCAGAGCCTGCTGCCGACCTTCCAGAACCCCATGTACACCGAAGGGTACGAAGGCTTTTATCATCTCGACAGCATCTCGGGAAATGTGGAGAAAACAGTTGCCGAATATATCATACGCGATCATGACAGGACCCTCTTTGAGCAGAAAAAGGACTGGTTCGTGCAGTGTGCGGACTTCCTGAACCGCAAGTACGGCGAAAACACCGTCTGCGCAGAGGTGAAGGATTCCTATTATAACATGAAGGAAGTGCTGAGACCGCATGCACATCTGATGGAGAATGCGTCGGCGGTTCTTCGGGAGCTCGGCGTGGAGCCGGTGATCTCTCCGGTGAGAGGCGGCACGGACGGTGCGAGACTCTCCTACATGGGACTGCCCTGCCCGAATCTCTGCACCGGCGGTGCGAATTATCACAGCCGTTATGAGTATGCCTGCGTGCAGTCTATGGAGGCGGTGACGGAGCTGATCGTAAGGCTGGCGCAGAGGTATGCCGATTTTCACCCGCAGGCAAAGTAAGCACGGGGATGGAATGACAGAAAATACACAGGAATGAGGAACGGAATGACAGAATTAATGAATTTGGACAATATTGATCTTGCACAGCCTGCACCGCAGGAGGAGCCACAGCGACAGTTCTATTTTATCTGCAAGGTCAGAAGCTATGTCAGGGAACTGACAGAAAAGCTCGGGCGCAGACCGACCTGCTGCGTCACGACATTCGGGTGTCAGATGAACGCACGCGACTCGGAAAAGCTCGTCGGCATTCTGGAGCAGGCAGGCTATGAGATCAGCGAGAGCGAGAAAGCGGATTTTGTGATCTTTAACACCTGTACGGTCAGGGATAACGCGAATCAGAGAGTCTACGGAAGACTCGGGGAGCTCAACGGCTATAAGCGCAGGAACCCGAATATGAAGATCGCTCTCTGCGGCTGTATGATGCAGGAGCCGTCTGTGATTGAGAAGCTGAAAAAGAGCTATTCCTTTGTCGATCTGATCTTTGGAACGCACAATATTTATAAGTTTGCGGAGCTGCTCTGTGCGACGTTCGAGACAGAGGGAATGATCATCGACATCTGGAAGGATACGGACAAGATTGTGGAGGATCTGCCGACAGACAGAAAATATCCCTTTAAGTCCGGCATTAATATCATGTTTGGCTGCAACAACTTCTGCAGCTACTGTATTGTGCCCTATGTCAGGGGAAGGGAGCGCAGCCGCAGACCGGAGGACATTATCCGTGAGATCAGGGGGCTTGTCGCGGACGGTGTCGTGGAGATCATGCTGCTCGGGCAGAACGTGAACTCCTACGGAAAGAATCTGGAGGAGCCGGTCAGCTTTGCGGAGCTTCTCCGGGAGGTGGAGAAAATTGAGGGGTTAGAGCGTATCCGCTTTATGACCTCGCACCCGAAGGATCTCTCAGAGGATCTGATCCGTGTCATGAAGGAGTCGAAGAAGATCTGCCGTCATCTGCACCTGCCGCTGCAGTCGGGTTCGACGAAGATTTTAAAACGGATGAACCGCTGCTATACGAAGGAGCAGTATCTGGAGCTGGCGGAAAAGATCCGCAGGGAAATACCGGATATTGCGATCACGACGGACATCATTGTCGGGTTCCCGGGGGAGACGCCGGAGGATGTGGAGGAGACACTGGATGTGGTGCGCAGGGTGAAGTTTGACAATGCGTTTACCTTTATCTATTCAAAGCGCACCGGAACGCCCGCGGCGGCGATGGAGGATCAGGTTCCGGCGGAGCAGGTGAAGGTGAGCTTTGACAAGCTGTTGAAGACCGTGCAGGACACCGCAAGGGAACAGATCGCAAAGTATCAGGGGCTTGTCATGGATGCGCTGATTGAGGAAGTGAACAGTGACGACAGCTCCATGGTGACGGGACGTCTCTCAAACAATACGATCGTTCATGTGCCGGGAGGCGCTGAGCTGATCGGGAAAATTGTTCCCGTAGCCATGGATGAGTGCAGGGGCTTTTACTATATGGGGCATATCGTCGGCGCGACGGATGTGGGAACGGCGCGGTAGACGAGAATACGATAAGGAAAAGAGGGTTACAAAATGAATGACGACAAGAAAGTGACAAAGAAAAATCTGATCTGTTATCCGATCGGCACGGTTGGGCGCGATGCGGTATACTGTCTGATCAACAGTTACCTGCTCACCTTTGTGTTGTTCACCCACTCATTGACGGCGGCACAGATCGCCGCGATCACCGGCATCATGATTGCCGCGAGGGTGTTTGACGCATTGAATGATCCGATCATGGGCAACATCATCGAGCGGACGCGGACGAAATTCGGAAAGTTCAAGCCATGGCTGGTGGCGGGGGTGCTGTCGACCTCCGTCGTGATCTACCTGCTGTTCAACGTCCAGCTTGAGGGTTGGGCCTTTGTCTGGTTTTTCGGGCTGATGTATTTCTGTTTCAGCATTACTTATACGATGAATGATATTTCCTACTGGGGAATGATACCGGCGCTGAGCTCGGAGGCGGATGCCAGAAACCAGTTTACGTCGAGGGCAACGCTGTTTGCCGGCATCGGCAGCACACTTGCCGCCATTCTGATTCCGATGTTTACCACAGGCAGCAATGCCATCGGAGGAAGCACAAGCGTGGCATACGGCAGGATTGCGCTTATTATCGCTATTTTGGCGCCGCTGTTCCTCATGGTGACGGTGCTTGGAGTCCGGGAACACAGGGAGACGGATCATCTTTCCGCCGAAAAGGGGCAGGAGGGAAAGCGTGAAAAATTCTCCCTCAAGCAGATTTTTGCGACGATAGCGAGAAACGATCAGCTGGTATGGGTCGCCGTGATCTTCCTTATTCAGCAGATCGGAAACGGTCTTGTCATCGGTGGGATCGGCTCTACCTACATCTACTTTAATTTCGGTTACGACGGAGGGCTGTACTCTCTGTTCACGACGGTCGGCATGTCAGCGACGGCGTTCCTGATGATCTTTTATCCGGCAATCTCGAGGCGGATTCCGAGAAAGAAGCTGCTTGGCATCATGGCGGTTCTCGCAACCGTCGGCTATGCGCTGATGCTCGTTGCGGGCTTCCTTCCGTTGGCAGGGAACGGCGACTTCTGGGTGCTGGTGATCGGTTATATGTTCGCTAATTTCGGACAGTATTGCTTCTACCTTGTCATGATGATTTCCATCATGAACACGGTTGAGTATAATGAATATAAGTTCGGGGCGAGAGACGAGGGTATCATCACGTCCCTGCGTCCGTTTATCACGAAGATGGCATCCGCGCTGATTGTTGCAATCACATCGATTACTTATCTGATCTTCGGCGTGACGGATTACACGAACCAGATATCAGATCTGGAGCAGCAGTGTGCACAAGGGCTGATCGCAGAGGAGGAGAAGCTGGCGAAGATTTCCGCTGTTATTTTCGGGGCGACCGGTGGGGAGCATTCGGGTGTTTCCACGGGACAGAACATGGGGCTGCTGATCGTGATGACGGTGCTGCCCTGTGCGCTGCTGTTGGTTTCCTACTTCCTGTACCGCAAGAAATATAAGCTGGATGAAGCGGAGTATAACCGCATCTGCAAGGAACTGGCAAAAGATTCTCCAGTCTGAAATTGCAATTTACGTTTCTGCAAGTAACGTTGCACAAGCTACACAGACCACCGCAGGCACGCTCTCGCTACCTTCCGCACGCAGCGGTGCGTAAGTCTCCAAAGTACGGAGACTAAGCACCGGCGGCTCCAGAGTGCGCTGCTTGTGGTCAGGTGTAGCTTGCACAACTGTTACTGGGGGAGATAACGTTTCGCAATAACGTAGTTTTGTGGTTACTTAAGGAGGTTACATGAGCAAAAAACTGACGCTTGAGAGTAAGATCGGTGAGCTGTACCGCAGCCCTGTCGGGCACGATGCACTTGCGAAGGTGCTGCTGCAGATCGGGCTGCCGGAGAAGGTGATTACCAACCCGGTCGTAGCGGGGATGAAGCTGAAGACGGTTGCCGGAATGACGAAGAAAAAGCTCGGAACGGACTTCTATGAGGCGCTGCTGAGGCTTGTGAACAGCGAACAGGATGAGCCTGCTCCGGGAGACGGCAGGATTGCGGAAAAGTGGTGGAAGGAAGCTGTCTTTTACCAGATCTACCCGAGAAGCTTCTATGACAGCAACGGCGACGGCATCGGGGACATTCCCGGCATCACGGAGAAGCTGGACTATCTGAAAGGACTTGGGATCGACGCATTGTGGCTTTCACCCGTCTATGATTCGCCGAACGACGACAACGGCTATGACATCCGCGACTATCGCGCGATCATGCGGGAGTTCGGAACGATGGAGGACTTTGACCGTCTGCTGGCGGAAGTACATAAGCGCGGAATGCATCTGATTATGGATCTCGTGGTGAACCATACCTCTGACGAGCATACATGGTACCGGCAGGCACTGGCTGACCGGAACTCCCCCTACAGGGAATATTACTTTTTCCGCGACGAGGACGGCAGTGGGCAGCCGCCAAATAACTGGGTTTCCTTCTTCTCAGGCCCGGCTTGGAATCACAATGAGGAGGATCACAGCTGGTCGCTGCACCTTTTCTCAAAGAAGCAGATGGACTTGAACTGGGAGAATCCGGAGGTCAGGAAAGACGTCATAGAGATGATCAACTGGTGGCTGGACAAGGGTGTTGACGGCTTCCGCATGGATGTCATCAACTATATCTCCAAGGAAGAGGGGCTGCCGCAGGGAAATGAGACGATCGGCAGTCTGATGGGCTATCCCGGAATTGAGCATTATTATTACGGCTCGAAGCTTCATCAGTATCTGCGCGAGATTCAGGCGGAGGCGTTCGCACCGCACGGGGCATTCTCCGTCGGGGAGACGCCGGGCTTAGGTATGAAGATGTGCCAGCTGGTGACGGGAGAGGAGCGTCATGAGCTGGACATGGTCTTTTCCTTCGATCATCTTGAGACACCGGGGCATGTCCGGCTGGAGGAATACGAGTATGATCTGAATTACCTCAGGGACTATATGATCGACTGGCAGGAGCATTACGGAAATAACTGCTGGATGTCTCTCTTCTATAATAATCATGACAACCCGAGGATGATTAGCAAGATCACGCAGGATGCTGAGAAACATGTACCGCTTGCAAAGCTTCTTGCCGTCATGCAGTTTACCCTCCGCGGTACGCCTTTTGTCTTTCAGGGGGATGAGATGGGGCTTGCAAATTATGCGTTCACATCCATGGAGCAGATCACGGATGTGGAGGCAAAGGGCTATTATGAGGAACACATCGGGACGGAGAGCGCGGAGAAGGTCTTTGCGACGATCCTTGCGGGGACGAGGGAGCATGCGCGTGTGCCCCTGCCGTGGAACCGGACAGTCCTGCCGTGCCATGCGGGACTTCATCAGGAGCCGAAGGCGGAGGTGACGGCGGCTTACCGGAGCCTCATCGAACTGAGAAAAAATGCGCGCGCGCTGGTCTACGGCGATTTTAAAGCCGTGAACAGGAAAAAGGACAGATTTACCTATGAGCGGACACTGGATGGCGAGAGCTATCTGATTGACTGCAATCTCGGAGCGAGACCCTGCAGGGCACAGAAGAGACAGGGCAGCTGGGAAAAAGTATATGCTACGGTCACGCAGACAGATACGGATTCTTCCGTTCTGGCGGGCTATGAGGCGTGTATCTGGAGGCGGATTAATTCATGAACAAGGTGACAAGGACAACCACAATACAGACGATTTCAGCGAAGCCGGGACAGCGGCTGATTGTCGTCAGCGATATTCACGGATCTCTGGACAGGCTGATCCAGCTGTTAAGGAAGGTGAAATACACGGAGAACGACATTCTGGTCATTGTCGGCGACCTGATCGACAAGGGGCCGGAGAGCCTCAGGGTTGTCCAGTATGTGATGGAGCTTTGCAGCCGTTATCCCGTCTATGTCTCCATGGGAAATGTGGACATGGGAAGGCTTCTGGTTCTGGAAGAGGAGGCGGAGAAGTTTTCCGGCTTTATACACTGGCTGGACGGCGCATGGGGCGGAGGGCTGTTTATAGACATGCTCGCGGACATGGGCATTTCAGTCAGCCATCTCGACGAGCAGAATGCTGCGGAATATAAGGAGCGCATGTGTGCGCAGTTTGAGAAGGAGCTGGACTTCCTGCGGAGCAGGCCGACGATTCTGACGGCGGGGGATTATCTCTTTGTGCATGGCGGTGTGCCGACGGACGATCTGTCTCTTTTAGAAGGGACGGATGCCGCGCAGTATCTGAAGAATGATAATTTTCTGAATCAGGGGTACTGCTTTGAAAAATATCATGTGGTGACGGGGCACTGGCCGGTCTGTCTGTACAGGGAGGATGAGGAGAACAACAGTCCGTTGTTTGATTTTGGACGGGGGATTCTCTGCATCGATGGCGGCTGCGGACTGAAAAGGGCAGGACAGCTCAACGGCATTCTGATTCCGGATTGCCATGCAAAGCTTGAGGATGTCCAATGGACAAGCTATGACGATTTCCCGCTTGCAATTGCACAGGAGCGCCAGAGTGCAGTCCCCGCAACGGTGCATGTCCGGTATTTTGACAGCAAGGTCGAACTGCTGGAGGAGAACGGCGTTATGGCGCGGGTGCGCCAGATCAGCACCGGAAAAGAATTTGAGGTGCCGCGGGAATGGGTGAATGACTGGAAGCAGAATGGCGATCTGCACTGCGACGATTACTGCGACGCCAGGCTTGCCGTGGAGCCCGGGGATGAGCTTTCGATTATCTTCGAGACAAAGAACGGCTATTATGTGAAGCGGAACGGAAGGATTGGTCTGTATGAAGGGGCAATCGAGCCGGTACCGGTGAAGCTGCTGCTGGAGGATGGCAGTCCGGCGGATGCCGCGTGGAGAAGACAGCGGGAGCTGGAGACTTATCGCCTGTTGGATGAGCTGGGGATTCCCTTTCAGCGGATTGATCATTGCGAGGCGAATACCATGGAGGCGTGCGCAGCCGTGGATGAGACGTTGACCGATGCAGTCATCTGCAAGAATCTTTTCCTGTGCAACCAGCAGAGAACACAGTTTTATCTGCTGATGCTGCCGGGAGGAAAGAAATTTAAGACGAAGCTGCTGTCAAAGCAGATCGGCAGCGCGAGACTGTCCTTTGCCGAGGCGGTTTACATGGAGCGTTTCCTTCATATCACACCGGGCTCTGTCAGTGTGATGGGGCTGATGAATGACAGGGAAGGAAAGGTGCAGCTGTTGATTGACAGGGAGATTCTGGGAGGGGAATGGTTTGGCTGCCATCCCTGCATGAACACTTCGAGCATGAGGATGAAGCTCTCGGATCTGCTGGAGCGTTTTCTGCCCGCAACCGGTCACGAACCGGTATATGTGGATCTGACGGAAGAATAAATCTGCCTAAAAGAAAACAAAAATCCGTATAAAATTACGTTAAAATGTGTATTGCATTCGATCCGTGATAGGAATAAGATTAAGTTCGTGCTCTTTTCGCAGGAAAAGGGGAACTAACAAACGAGGAGATTCCAGTCATGGATAAATTGAAACCGAAGCTTTTTTCTGTCATGAAGACTTATACCAAGGAGCAGTTTGTGAAGGATGTGATTGCCGGCATCATCGTGGCGATCATTGCCCTGCCGCTCTCCATCGCGCTTGCCCTTGCGTCCGGTGTAACGCCGGAGAAGGGTATCTACACGGCGATCACCGCCGGCTTTGTCATTTCCTTTCTGGGCGGAAGCCGTGTCCAGATCGCGGGACCGACGGCGGCATTTGCCACGATCGTTGCAGGCATTGTCGCTAAGAACGGGTTCGAGGGACTTGTCATCGCGACGCTTCTCGCGGGCATTATTCTGATTCTCATGGGCTTCCTCCGGCTGGGAAGTCTGATCAAGTTTATTCCTTATACGATTACAACAGGCTTCACGGCGGGTATCGCGGTGACGATCGTGATCGGCCAGATCAAGGACTTTTTAGGGCTGACGATTGTCACGGACGAGCCGCTGATTGAGACGATGGACAAGCTCAAGGGCGTGATCAGCTTTATTGATACGATTAACTGGCAGGCGGTCATTGTCGGCGTGGTATGTATGGCTGTGCTGATCGGCTGGGGCTATCTTCCGGGCTTCTGCAAGAAAATTCCGCCCTCACTGATTGCGGTGCTCGTCAGCATTGCCATGGTGAAGGGGCTGAATATGAAGGTCAACACCATCGGCGATCTCTATGAGATTTCCAACAAGCTGCCGACGATTTCCATTCCGGCGTTCAGCCTGAAAACCGTCAGGGATGTCCTGCCGGATGCCTTTACCATAGCGATTCTTGCCGCTATCGAATCTCTGCTTTCCTGTGTCGTTGCGGACAGCATGGTCAACAGCCGTCACCGTTCCAATATGGAGCTGATTGCACAGGGAGCCGGAAATATCGTCTCTGCACTGTTCGGCGGCATTCCGGCGACCGGAGCGATTGCGAGAACGGCAGCGAATGTCAAGAACGGCGGGCGCACACCGATTGCGGGAATGGTGCACTCTGTGGTGCTGTTGCTGATACTGGTTGTCCTGATGCCTTATGCTGCCCTGATCCCGATGCCTGCCATCGCAGCGATCCTGTTTATGGTTGCCTATAATATGTGCGGATGGAGAAAGTTTGTGCATCTGTGCAAGACCTCTCCGAAGAGCGATATCATTGTCCTTGTCGTGACCTTTGTGCTGACGGTTGTGTTTGACCTTGTCGCTGCAATCGAGGTCGGTGTGCTGATGGCGGCGATCCTCTTTATGAAGCGGATGAGCGATGTCACGGAGGTTGCCGGCTGGAAGATGGTGGATGACGAGGACGATCCCGACAGCCTGAGCCTGCGGACAGTTCCGAAAAACACGATGGTCTATGAGATCAGCGGGCCTCTGTTCTTCGGCGCGGCAGACAAAATTCTGGCGATTACGCTGGATGAGAAGATGAACTGCCTGATCCTGAGAATGAGAAGCGTCAGCGCGATCGATGCGACGGCGATGCATAATCTGGAAGGAATGCTGGCGGAATGTGAGAAGAAGCATATCCGGCTGATCTTTTCCCATGTCAACGAGCAGCCTATGCATGTCATGCAGAAGGCGGGCTTTGTGGAGAGAGTGGGCAGTGAAAACTTCTGCGCACATATCGATGATGCCTTGAAGCGGGCAGAGGAAGCATAGAGCCGTTACTGCGAAAATATGAGCTTTTAGAAGATTTACAAGCACAATATTTTGTAGTAAAATATGAGCGAATGCGCAATTCATTGCGTGTTCGCTTTTTTCACGGGAAAAAGCAGTTTTACAAAAGCAATGGAACAGGAGACAGACATAGAATGTCGGAGCAGATTGCAATAGAAGACCTAACTCCCATGATGCAGCAGTACATGGAGACAAAGAAACAATATCAGGACTGTATCCTCTTTTACCGGCTGGGAGATTTTTATGAAATGTTTTTTGACGATGCGTTGACGGCGTCCAAAGAGCTTGAGATCACCCTGACGGGAAAGGCATGCGGACTCGAGGAGCGCGCACCGATGTGCGGAATCCCTTATCATGCGGTCGAAGGATATTTGACCAAGCTGGTCAGCCGAGGCTATAAGGTAGCCATCTGTGAACAGGTGGAGGACCCGAAGCTGGCGAAGGGACTTGTGAAGCGCGATGTCATCCGAATCGTCACACCGGGCACGAATCTGAACGTGCAGTCGCTCGAGGAGTCCAAGAATAATTTTCTGATGTGTATTACCTACACGCCGACAAGGATCGGCATTTCCGTGGCGGATGTCACGACCGGAGACTATTATCTGACGGAGGTGGAGGATCTCCGGAAGCTGAATGATGAGCTGATGAAATATGAGCCGTCCGAGGTGATCTGCAACGAGGCATTCCTTGTCAGCGGCTTTGATGTGGATGATCTGAGAGGACGGTATCATGTCTCTGTCAATGCGCTCGAGGCGCATGTCTTTGACGATGACGGCTGTAAGCGTGTCCTTCTCCGCCATTTCAAGGTAAATTCCCTGATCGGACTCGGCATCGAGGAGTTCCCGGTCGGGATGATCGCGGCGGGCGCGCTTTTGCAGTACCTCTATGAGACGCAGAAGACGGAGCTTGCCCATTTTACCCATATTTATCCGTATCTCACCAATAAATACATGCTGCTTGACAGCTCGACCAGACGGAATCTGGAGCTGGCGGAGACGCTGCGCGAAAAGCAGAAGCGCGGCTCTCTGCTCTGGGTGCTCGACAAGACGAAGACTGCCATGGGCGGCAGACTGCTCAGAAGCATGATCGAGCAGCCGCTGATCGACAAGGCGGAGATGGAAAAACGTCTTGACGCGATCGAAGAGCTCAACCGGGACAGTGTATCGCGCGATGAGATCAGGGAATACCTGAATCCGATCTACGATCTGGAAAGACTTTTGAGCAAGGTGACCTATAAGACGGCGAATCCGAGGGACTTCATAGCGTTCCGCAACTCTCTCGAAATGCTGCCCGCCATCAAAAAAGTTCTGAAGGGGTTCGAGAAGGAAGAGCTTGCGGGAATTGAGAAGGATATTGATGGGCTTGAGGACATTTATCAGCTGATCCTGAATTCTATCGAGGAGGAACCGCCGATCACGATCCGGGAAGGCGGGATGATCAGGGACGGCTTCGATGAGACGATTGATATGCTGCGCAGGGCAAAGCATGACGGCAAGCAGTGGCTTGCGGAGCTGGAGGAACAGGACAGGGAGCGCACGGGCATTAAGAATCTGAAAATCAAGTACAACAAGGTTTTCGGTTATTATTTCGAGGTTACAAATTCTTATAAGGACATGGTGCCGGAGGATTATATCAGAAAGCAGACGCTAGCCAACGCGGAGAGGTATACAACGCCACGGTTGAAGGAGCTTGAGGACACCATTTTAAATGCCGAGGACAAGCTGACAGCGCTGGAGTACGATATGTTCTGCAAGATCAGGGAGTCTATCGCCATGGAGCTTGAGCGCATCCAGCGGACGGCAAAGGCGATCGCAAAGCTGGATGTCTATGCGTCCCTGTCCCTTGTCTCGGAGAGGAACCGTTATGTCCGCCCGAAGCTGAACGAGAAGGGTGTGATCGACATCAAGGACGGAAGGCATCCTGTCGTGGAACAGATGATCTCCAACGATCTGTTTATTGCGAATGACACCTTCCTCGACAACGGCAATCACTGCATCAGCATCATCACGGGCCCGAACATGGCGGGAAAATCGACCTATATGAGACAGACGGCGCTGATCGTTCTCATGGCGCAGATCGGCTGCTTCGTTCCGGCAAAGAGCGCGAACATCGGCATTGTGGACAGGATATTTACCAGAGTCGGCGCTTCGGATGATCTCGCCAGCGGACAGTCTACCTTTATGGTCGAGATGAACGAGGTGGCAAACATTCTGAGGAATGCGACCGCAAACAGCCTGCTGATCCTTGACGAGATCGGGCGGGGAACGTCAACCTTTGACGGACTCAGCATCGCATGGGCGGTGATCGAGCATATCAGCAACCGCAAGCTCCTCGGCGCAAAGACCCTCTTTGCTACGCATTACCACGAGCTGACCGAGCTTGAGGGCAAGATGAACAACGTCAACAATTACTGCATCGCCGTGAAGGAGTGCGGGGACGATATCGTCTTCCTGAGAAAGATCATCAAGGGTGGCGCGGACAAGAGCTACGGCATTCAGGTGGCGAAGCTCGCGGGAGTGCCGGATATGGTCATCGACCGTGCAAAGGAGATTGTCGAGCAGCTGACGGATAATGACATCATAGAGAGAATCCAGAACATCGCCGTGGATGTCAAGGGTGACGGACATGCGAAGAAGCAGCTGAAGCTGGATGAGGTCGATCTGGCGCAGATGTCTCTCTTTGACACCGTGACGGATGAGGACGTGCTGAAGGAGCTGATGGAGGTCGAGGTAAATTCCATGTCGCCGCTGGATGCATTAAACACCCTGTACCGGCTGCAGAATAAGCTGAAGAACCGTTGGCAGGGCGGAAAATAGGGAAGTGATCCCTGGAGGAAATAATGGCAGAAATACATATTCTGAATTCGGAGACAATAGATAAGATTGCGGCGGGCGAGGTTGTAGAGCGCCCGTCGAGCGTTGTGAAGGAGCTTGTGGAGAATGCAATCGATGCCGGAGCCACCGCGATCACGGTGGAGGCGAAGGACGGAGGAATCGAGTTCATCCGGGTCACGGACAACGGCTGCGGCATGGAGAAGGAACAGCTCAGAAAAGCGTTCCTGCGCCATGCAACCAGCAAGATTGAGAGCGCGGAGGATCTGATGAGGATATCCAGCCTTGGGTTCCGTGGGGAAGCGCTGTCGAGTATCGCGGCGGTCTCAAAGGTCGAAGTGATAACGAAGACGCCGGACAGCCTGACCGGCTGCAGGATACAGCTTGAGGGTGCCAGGGAGATCGCCTTTGACGAGGTGGGGGCGCCGGATGGAACGACTTTTATTATGCGGAATCTCTTTTTCAACACACCGGTGCGGCGGAAATTCCTGCGCCAGCCGTCCACAGAGGGAAGCTATATTGCGGATCTGATGGAGCATCTTGCACTCTCCAGACCGGATATTTCCTTTAAGCTGATCCTCGGAAGCCAGATGAAATTCCATACGTCCGGCAACGGCGATCTCAGGGAAGTCATCTACCGCATCTACGGAAGGGACGTTGCAAACGAGCTTGTGCCGATCCAGTCGGAACAGGACGGCATCAGGATTGCCGGATACCTTGGAAAGCCCGTGCAGGTGCGCTCTAACCGCAATTTTGAAATTTATTTTATCAATGGAAGATTTATTCGGAGCAATATTGTGGCGCGCGCGGTCGAGGAGGGCTATAAAGAGTACCTGATGCAGCACAAATTTCCGCTGTGCGTGCTGCATATCACGATGGATACGGAGCGGGTGGATGTCAATGTACATCCGACGAAGATGGATGTGCGCTTTACAAATGCCATGAGCTTCAGCGCCTTTCTCTGCGGTGCGGTCAAATACGCACTGATGACAAAGGAGATGATTCCCGATGCGCTGCTGACGACAGAGAGGGAACAGCAGGCGGCGAGGAAGGAAGAGCAGCTGCAGCGGGAAAAGGTGAAGACGCCGGAGCCTTTTGAACAGAGGCGGAGCGATAGTTACCGCGTCATGGAGGAAATGAAATACGAGGCGGAACGCCCTAAAATGCAGGAATTTATTCATAATCCTGTCTGGACGAGGGTAAAGGGCGAGGATACTGCACCCAAAATGCAGGAAAAACAGTCAGAACAGCAGAAAACACCGGAGCTGCCGAAGCAGCCGGAACAGGCATTGAAGACTGAACCGCCGGTACAGGAGCGGGAGTCCGATCAGGATTTCTTCACGGAGACGACGGAGCTTCCCGAGGAGCCGCAGACACAGTCCGTGGCGCAGCCGAAGGTGGAGGCAGAGCCGGAAATTGCCGGGAAGCCGACCCAGATGAATCTGTTTGAAGAGAAGCTGCTGACGGCGGACAACCGGAGCCGTTTCCGCATTATCGGTCAGGTGTTCGAGACCTACTGGCTGATTGAGTTTGAAAATAAGCTGCTGATGATCGATCAGCACGCGGCGCACGAAAAGGTGAATTACGAGCGGCTGATGAAGCAGTTTCACGAGAAAAGTGTTGTGTCACAGGCGTTGATGCCGCCGGTGATTGTCAGCCTCTCCGGGCAGGAGGAGAATGTTCTAAAGGAGAATATGGAGGTCTTCGAGAGCCTTGGGTTTGAGGTGGAGTCCTTCGGCGGAAGCGAGTACGCGCTGCGCAGCGTGCCGGTTGATCTCTACGGCTGCGGTGAGAGGGAGATGTTTCTTTCCGTGCTTGACCAGCTTGCGGACGGCGGTAATTTCGGGAGCATCCGTGTCGTGGAGGAAAAGATTGCCTCAATGTCCTGCAAGGCGGCGGTGAAGGGGAATAATGTGCTGAGCTTTGCCGAGGCGGAGACGTTGATTGATGAACTGCTGACGCTGGATAATCCTTATAACTGTCCGCACGGGAGGCCGACGATTATTGCTATGTCGAAGTCGGAGATGGACAGGAAGTTTAAGCGGATAGTGACGTAAGCAGAGGGAGGAGGGCGCGGTTGCATGAAGCCGATGATTATATTGACGGGGCCGACGGCGGTCGGGAAGACGAAGCTTTCTATTGAATTGGCGAAGGCAGTCGGCGGCGAGATTATTTCTGCGGATTCGATGCAGGTCTACCGGCACATGGACATCGGTTCCGCAAAGATCAGACCGGAGGAAATGCAGGGTGTGCCTCACCATCTGATCGACATTCTGGAGCCGTGGGAGGAGTTTAATGTCGTTCTCTTTAAGAAGCTCTGTGAGGAGTGTCTTGAGGGAATTTATGAAAGGGGACATATTCCTATTGTGACGGGAGGAACCGGCTTCTACATTCAGGCATTGCTTAAGGATATCGACTTCACGCAGAATGAGGAGGACAGGGAATACCGGGACGGGCTGGAGCGGCTTACGGCAGAGAAGGGAGCGGAACAGCTTCATGCGATGCTGAGGGAGGTCGATCCCGCGTCGGCGGAGGCGATTCACGCAAACAATATCAAGCGGACGATAAGGGCGCTGGAATTTTACCACCAGACAGGGCAGCGCATATCGGATCACAATGAGCAGGAGCGGCAGAAGGGCTCCGCCTACAATTCCTGCTATTTCGTGCTGAACGATGACCGGGAGCGGCTGTACGAGAGGATTGAGCAGCGCATTGATGAGATGCTTGACGAGGGGCTTGTGGAGGAAGTGAAACGGCTCCGGGAGATGGGATGTCAGAGGGGCATGGTTTCGATGCAGGGACTTGGCTACAAGGAGATTCTCGCGTGGCTGGACGGTGAGACGACCTACGAGGAGGCAATCGATATTCTCAAGCGTGACACCAGACACTTTGCAAAGCGCCAGCTCACATGGTTCCGCAGGGAAGAGGAGGTCATCTGGCTCGACAAGCAGGCTTATGGCTATGACGAAGCGGAGATCCTTGAGGAGATGTTGAGGCATCTACGGATAAAAAATATTATTGATTGATGGAATGATAGAGAAACATGAAGGAGAATGGAAGTTTAAAATGAGCAGAGTAAGTGAAATGTATGAGCAGATGGGAATCGGAAAGACGGTATATGCATACGGCGAAGCGGTTCTGGAGAAACTGGATACCCGTCTGCGGGAGATTGATGAGACGGCAGAGTATAACCAGCTGAAGGTCATCAAGGCAATGCAGGACTGCCGGGTGAGCGAGGCGTGTCTGCTCGGGACGACGGGCTACGGCTATAACGACCTCGGGCGGGATACGCTGGAGGAGGTCTATGCGAAGGCATTTCATACGGAGGATGCACTGGTGCGTCCGCAAATCACCTGTGGTACACACGCGCTTGCGCTTGCGCTGATGAGCAATCTGCGCCCCGGTGACGAACTACTTTCTCCGGTTGGCAAGCCCTATGATACGCTGGAGGAGGTCATCGGCATCCGTCCGTCAAGGGGATCGCTGGCAGAGTACGGCATCACCTACCGTCAGGTTGACCTTCTGCCGGACGGCAGTTTTGACTATAAAAATATAAGGAAGGCGATCAACGAACGCACCAGACTTGTGACGATACAGCGGTCAAAGGGCTACCAGACGAGACCGACGCTTTCTGTGGCGAGAATCGGCGAGCTGATTTCCTTTATCAAAGGGATCAAGCCGGAGGTGATCTGCATGGTAGACAACTGCTACGGGGAATTTGTCGAGACACTGGAACCGAGTGATGTCGGGGCGGACATGATCGTCGGCTCCCTGATTAAGAACCCCGGGGGCGGACTTGCACCGATCGGCGGCTATATTGCCGGAAAGAAGGAGGTCGTCGAAAATGCGGCTTACAGATTGACTTCCCCCGGACTCGGCAAGGAGGTCGGCGCCTCGCTCGGCGTGCTCAAGGACTTTTATCAGGGCTTCTTCCTCGCACCGACCGTGACAGCGTCTGCTTTGAAGGGCGCGCTCTTTGCGGCAAATCTCTATGAGCCGTTGGGCTTTGGCGTCGTACCGGATTCGACGGAGAGCCGTCACGACATCATTCAGGCGATCACCTTCGGCACACCGGAGGGCGTCATTGCGTTCTGCCAGGGCATTCAGGCGGCGGCATCCGTTGACAGTCATGTGACGCCGGAGCCGTGGGACATGCCGGGCTATGACGCGCAGGTTATCATGGCGGCGGGGGCCTTTGTGTCCGGCTCCTCTATCGAGCTCTCCGCAGACGGGCCGATCAAGCCTCCCTATGCGGTTTATTTTCAGGGCGGACTTACCTGGCAGCATGCGAAATTCGGCATATTGATGACTCTGCAGTCTCTTCTGGACAAGAAGATTGTGACGGAGGAGCAGCTGGTTTCGATTATGGCAGGGATGAGATAAAGGGCAGAGAACCGTCGAAAAAGATCAAAATTTATTCTTTGATTTTTGTGTACAGGCTGTCAATTTTATGTTAGAATAATGCTTAATGCGGAGTATGGTGTCTCGCACGGGCAGCGGACACGGTACGACAATACGAAAGAAAGATGAGGTCTTGCTTTGAGAAAGGGAAACTGGCTGCCGGTTTTACTGGTGCTTATCGGATTTATGATAGGAGGATTTATCGGTTCGTATTTTCAGGGAACCTTTCTGAATTACGGGCAGTCCTTCGGACTGAGTTCTCCCATCGTGCTTGATCTCGGCTTCTTTGTCCTCACCTTCGGACTGACGATCCATATCACGATCGCAAGCGTGATCGGCGTTGTGCTTGCACTGGTGGTCTATCGGTTTATCCGCTGATGTCAGCGGTTCTTTGAGGGTGGCTTCGCAGCAGTGTCGAAGAAGGTAGAAGGAGACACAGATGCCCAGAAGAAAAGAAAACAGAATACAGGAGTTTCCCTATGAGAGATTTTTGCGGTTCGGGCCGGAGAATCTGACGGAGGCAGAGCTGCTTGCAATCATCATTAGGACAGGCACAAGGGAGAAGAGCGCCACACAGCTTGCGGAGGAGGTACTGCAGCTCGCAAAATATCCGAAGGAAGGGCTTCTCGGCCTGCACGATGTCAGCCTTGAGGAGCTTCAGAGCATCAAGGGAATCGGCGAGGTGAAGGCGGTCAAGTTGAAATGTATCGCGGAGCTTTCGGTGCGTATGAGCGAGGCGAAGGCGGGAGACGGCGTGAAATTCCAGACCTCGGGTCAGGTGGCGGCGTATTTTATGGAGCGGCTGCGGCACCGGAACACGGAGTGCGTCTATATGGCGTGCATGGATATGAAGGGACAGGTAATCCGCGAGAAGAAACTGTCCGAGGGGAGCGTCAAAATGTCCTTAATCTCACCGAGGGAGATTTTTCTTGAGGCGCTGGACGCAAAGGCAGTCAACATTCTGCTTGTACACAATCATCCGAGCGGCGACCCGACCCCGAGCAGATCGGACAGGGAGATAACGGACAATGTCAGGGAAATGGGAGAGAAGCTTGACATTCCGCTTCTGGATCATATCGTGATCGGCGATAACAGGTATTTCAGCTTCCGGGAAGCTGACTGGTTAGAAAATAGAAATTATTAGTTACGGTTAGAAAGGGGTTGTCGTTTTGGCAAACAATGCATTCGGGATTGATCTCGGCACAAACAATATTAAAATCTACAGCAGGAGTGATGACAATGTTCTGATTGAAAAGAACATGATCGCCATCGAAAATAAAAATACGCTTTTTGCGTATGGTAACTCCGCATTTGAAATGTATGAGAAGGCGCCCGGAAATATTCATATTTCCTATCCGCTGTCCAACGGAGTGATCGCTGACATAAAGAATATGGAAACGCTTGTGCGCTATTTTATCAGCGATCTCCAGAAGGGGAACAGCAAGCCGGCGGACTTCTATATCGCTGTGCCGACGGATGTCACGGAGGTGGAGAAGAGAGCGTTTTACGATCTGATTAAGGATGCGGGTGTCAAGGCGCGCAAGATTATGGTTGTCGAGAAGGCGGTTGCCGACGGTCTTGGACTGGACATCGATGTGAAAAATTCACAGGGAGTCCTTGTTGTCAATGTCGGTTACGAGACGACGGAGATCTCCATTCTGTCTCTGGGCGGCATTGTGCTGAGCAGACTGATCAAAACCGGCGGACTGAAGCTGGATGAGGCGATACGTGCCGCTGTCAGAAAGGAATTCAGCCTGATTATCGGCGGGAAGACCGCAGAGACGGTCAAGATTTCCCTGAATGAACTGGAGCAGAGCGGAAACGGCGCCGTTGTCTATGGACGCGACATCGTGACCGGACTTCCGGTTGAGAGAGAAATCCCGACGAAGCTTGTCGATGAATGTCTCGAAGAGCATTTCAACACGATTATAGATAATGTCAAGGTGATTCTTGAGAGGACGCCGCCGGAACTGGCTGCCGATATCTACAGACACGGCATTTATCTTACGGGCGGTGCATCTCAGGTCAGCCATCTGGCGGAGCGGCTTGCGACGGGCACGGGACTGAAGGTGAACGTGGCTGAAAATCCCACTACGAGCGTGGTCATGGGGCTTGCCAAGATCATCAAGGATGACAACTATAAATCCGTAGCTTATGCGATTGAAGGGATGAGTAAATGAGCCCAGTAATAAAAAGAAAAGGGGAGAGATTTACTTTGCCGAGTAAATATCTCCTTTTAATTTTAACAATCCTGTGTACGCTGCTTATGCTGATTACCTTTGGCACGGACGTCTTCAACAGACCGCTCAATTCGGCGGTGGGCTATGTTGTTGTCCCGTTCCAGCAGGGCATCGGCAAGGTCGGAGAATGGCTGTCAAAGCGCTCGGACGAGCTGATCCAGATCCGGAAGCTTCTGGATGAAAATGCGGCGCTCCGGGAACAGGTGGCGGCGCTGACGGAGGAAAACACCCTCCTGCAGCAGGACAAATACGAATTGAATAGTCTCAGGGACCTGATGGATCTGAACGAGCAGTACGGCGAGTACAATAAGGTCGGCGCCCGCATCATCAGCCGTGATTCCGGGAACTGGTACTCCTCCTTTCTGATCGACAAGGGAAGCAATGACGGCTTTGCCGTAAACATGAACGTGATCGCCGGAGGCGGGCTGGTCGGACGGATCACCTCCGTCGGCCCCAACTGGGCAAGAGTTACGTCAATCATCTCCGACAACAGCAACGTCAGCGGAATGACGCTTTCCACTGAGGACAATCTGATCGTGTCCGGCGACTTGAAGCTCATGGCGGATAACTGTATCAGCTTCAGCCAGCTTGTTGACAGCAAGAACCTTGTCGCGGAGGGAGATAAGGTCGTCACTTCAAATATCAGTGACATCTACCTTCCGAATATCCTGATCGGCTACATCAGCTCTCTGGATAAGGATGCCAACAACCTGACGAAATCCGGTCTGATTACACCGGCTGTTGACTTTGAACATCTCGGTGAGGTGCTGGTAATCACGGACAGGAAGCAGACCGTGACGGAAGAGTGACAGGAGAGAATATGCTCAGAAAAATTGTAGTGACCTTGTTTATTTTGTTTGGATTTATTCTGCAGTGCAGCGTGTTCGGAAACATTGCCATGGCGGGGATCATCCCGAATCTGATGATTATTCTGACATCCTCCTTCGGCTTTATGAGGGGAGAACGCGAGGGGCTGATCATCGGCTTTTGCTGCGGGCTGCTCAACGATATCTTTTTCGGCAGCTTTTTAGGCTTTTATGCGCTGGTGCTGATGTACATAGGCTTTTTGAACGGCAAATTCAGCAGGATCTTTTATCCCGAGGACATCAAGCTGCCGATCGCGCTGATCGTCACCAGTGATCTGTCCTACGGTGTCATCTGCTATGTACTTTTGTTTATGCTGCGGGGCAAGTTCCAGTTTGCTTACTACTTTTCACATGTAATACTGCCGGAGGCGCTGTACACCATTGTTGTCACGATGTTCCTGTATCCGATCATATTGAAGGTGAATGAGAAGCTGGAAGCAGGAGAGAAAAGGAGAGCTCAGAAATTTGTTTGATGAATTAAAGGATAAGTTAATAGGCTTTGTGACGAGCAGGCTGACGCTTTTTACGCTGGCGTTCCTTGTCCTTGCGGGCATTCTTCTCTACCGCTGTTTTGATTTGCAGATCGTACACGGCGAGGAGTATCTGGAGGACTTCGTCTTACAGACGGAGAAGACGCGGGACATTGCGAGCACGCGGGGAAACATCTATGACCGCAACGGCAATGTGCTGGCGTACAACGAGCTTGCCTACTCGGTCAAGATCGAGGACGTCTTCGAGTCCGGAAGAAAAAAGAATGCGAACCTGAACGAGACCGTCATGACATTGATCCGCATGATCGAAAAAAACGGAGATCATGTCATAACGGATTTTAAGATCATTCTCAATGAGGACAACGAATTTGAATACAGCGTTGAGGGGACAAGCCGTCTGAGATTTATCGCGGATGTCTACGGAAAACGGACGATCGACAAGCTGGATGAAAAGCAGAAAAACGCGACACCGGATGACATTATGGAATATCTGAGCAGAAATTCCACATCCGCCTTTGCAATCGGCGGGTACGCGGACCCGGAGGACACCAAGAGCGAGTTTATCGCGGGAAAAGGCTATACCAAGGCGGACTGGCTGAAGCTGGTGACGATCCGCTATGCCATGAACCTGACCTCCTACCGGAAATATATAGGTACGACTGTCGCAACGGATGTCAGCGAGAGAACGGTTGCCGTCATTATGGAGAACTCGGAGATGCTTCCCGGTGTCACAGTGGTCGAGGACACCGTGCGGAAGTATGTGGACAGCAAATACTTTGCGCACATTCTCGGGTATACCGGAAAAATATCCTCGGACGAGATGACGGAGCTCAATGCGACGGCGGCGGAACAGGGACTCGGCGAGGATGTCTACGGGATTAACGACGTGGTCGGGAAATCAGGAATTGAGGCCTATCTGGAGACGACGCTGCAGGGCATCAAGGGCTATGAGAAGGTTGTCGTTGACAACACGGGAAAGGTGATCTCGATTGAAGAACGCGAGGATGCCAAAGCGGGACAGGATGTCTACCTCACGATCGACATGGAGCTGACGAAGGCGGTGTACAATATTCTGGAGCAGAAGCTCGCCGGCCTTGTCTCGAGCAAGATCATCAACACGAAGGAATACAAGGCGACGGAGACCTCCGGCAGTGCGGACATCAAGATCCCGATCTATGATGTCTACTATGCAATGTTCAACAACTCCATCATCGACATGAAGCATATGGCTTCGGAGGATGCGGGAGAGACGGAGGCGGTCGTTTATCAGGCATATCTCGACTATAAGGAAAAGACCTATGCGAAACTCAGGGCGGAGCTGACGGAGGGAAAGACGCCGTACAATAAGCTGAGCACCGAATATCAGGTGTATGAGAGCAACATTGTCACCCTGCTGAACAGGAGCGGTGTGATTCTCTCAGAGCTTGTGGATGCCACGGATGAGACGCAGATTGCATGGGCAACGGATGAGGTCATCAGCCTGAACGAATACCTGAAATACTGCATCGCCCAGAACTGGATCGATGTCAGCAAACTCGAGCTGGACGATAAATATTCGGATTCCGCGGAGATCTATGACAAGCTGGTCGACTATATCACAGCCATGATCGATAAGAACACGGAATTTCAGAAACGGTTTTACAAGTATATGCTGCTGTCGGATGTCATCAACGGGAAACAGGTGTGCATGATCCTCTGTGAGCAAAGACTTGTTGAGATCCCGCCGGAGGATGAGGCTGCCATCTACGGAGGGAAGCTTACGGCGTATAACTTCATGAAAAACAGGATCGACAATCTGGACATTACCCCGGCACAGCTTGCACTTGATCCGTGTAATGCATCCTGTGTCATCACGGATGTCAACACCGGGGATGTCCTTGCCATGGTTTCCTATCCGGGCTATGACAACAATAAGATGGCGAACTCCATTGATGCGGAATATTATGCGAAGCTGACGACGGACAAGTCCAACCCGCAGTACAATTTCGCAACGCAGTACAAGGCGGCTCCCGGTTCCACCTTCAAGATGGTGACGGCGACGGCGGGGCTGATGGAGAATGTCATTACGCTGAACGGAAAGGTGAACTGTATCGGAACATTTACAGAGATCACCCCTTCGCCGCGCTGCTGGCGAAGAAGCGGACACGGCTATGAGACGGTTACGACGGCAATCAGGGATTCCTGTAACTATTTCTTTTATAATGTCGGCTACCAGCTTTCGACGCGGAGCGGAAGCTATAATGAGACGGAGGGCTTAAACACGCTGTATGAATATGCGGAGATGTTCGGACTTGCGGACAAGTCCGGCGTTGAGATCTCCGAGGCGGTGCCGAATGTCTCCGAGAAGGATCCGGTGCGTTCCGCAATCGGACAGGGCACGAACAGCTTTACGACGGTCGGGCTTGCGAGATATGTCGCGGCGGTGGCAAACGGCGGTACCTGCTATAATCTGACGCTGCTCGACAAGATTACGGATTCGGAGGGAAATCTGATCCGCGAGATCGAGCCGGATGTCAGGAATGTCATCGAGATACCGCAGGACTACTGGAATGCACTGCATTCCGGCATGAGACAGGTTGTGCAGAACAAGTCCTACTTCAACGAGCTTTCCGTCAATGTGGCAGGTAAAACGGGAACAGCGGAGCAGACGAAGTCGCGGCCGAACCACGCATTGTTTGTGTGCTATGCACCCTACGAGGAGCCTGAGATTGCGATGGCGACCAGGATTCCCTTCGGCTATTCCTCGGATTATGCCGCGCAGGTGGCAAGAGATATTATCAAGTATTACTACGGACTTGAGGACGAGGAAGACCTGATTACGGGTGTTGCTGACGCGCCGGACGGCGGTATTTCAAATGAAATGTAGACGGAGTGAGGTTGAATGAAAGATTTAGTACTGATCAAAAGCTTTCCGAACGGGATCGCCCTGCATCTGGATCAGGACGCTCCCTTTGAGAAGCTGCTGGAGGAGATTGCCTATAAATTTTCCGAGGCGAGGGCTTTCTTCGGAAATGCCACAATGGCGCTGTCCCTCGAGGACAGACAGCTGACCGGGGCGGAGGAAGTCAGAATACTTGAGACAATCAGAGAAAACAGTTCGCTCAATGTGGTATGCATTGTCGGGCGGGATGAGGCGACCAATAAGAACTTTATCAAGGCTCTCGCCCACATGGAAAAGAAGTTGTCCGGCGGTGACGACGGCCAGTTCTTTAAGGGGAGCCTGAAAAACAGGGAGGTTCTTGAGACGGAGAACAGCATTATCATACTCGGGGATGTCTATCCCGGATGCGCTGTGATCAGCGCAAAGAGCGTGATTGTTCTGGGAGGTCTCTACGGTGAGGCTTATGCCGGTGAGAACGGACAGCCGGGAGCCTTTGTTGCAGCGCTTGAAATGGAGCCGGAAAGAATTAAAATCGGCGATTTCAAATACAAGATGACTGGCAAACAGTCGAAGTGGGGCATACGCCCTAAGATACAACCGAAAATTGCATATGTGAAAAACGATAAGATAACGTTTGAGGCGCTTACCAAAGATTTGCCGGAGACCTTCTGAGCTGACAAGCGGAAGGAACCGGCTGCGACGACAAAATAAATGGAGGAAGCATAGGATGGAAAATCAATTTTCCCAGCAGGAGCAGAAGGGCTCCGAAGTCATTGTCGTCACTTCAGGTAAAGGCGGTGTGGGTAAGACCACCACATCTGCAAATGTAGGAACAGGTCTTGCAAAGCTCGGGAAAAAGGTATGTCTGATTGACACGGATATCGGACTGCGCAATCTCGATGTTGTTATGGGACTGGAGAACCGGATCGTCTATAATCTGGTGGATGTCGTCGAAGGAAACTGCCGCGTCAAGCAGGCGCTGATCCGCGACAAACGGCACCCGGGACTGTACCTGATGCCTTCCGCACAGACGCGGGACAAGTCGGCGGTGACACCGGGGCAGATGGTGAAGGTGATCGAGCATCTGAAGGAGCAGTTTGACTATATCATTCTGGACTGTCCGGCAGGTATCGAACAGGGCTTCCAGAATGCAATCGCCGGGGCGGACAGAGCGCTCGTCGTGACGACCCCTGAGGTGTCTGCAATCCGCGATGCCGACCGCATCATCGGACTGCTCGAGGCGAACGGCTTCAAGCAGATGGATCTCATCATCAACAGACTGCGCATGGATATGGTGCGGAGAGGCGACATGATGTCTGCGCAGGATGTCGTGGACATTCTGGCAATTCCGCTGATCGGTATCATTCCCGATGACGAGAATGTCGTCATTGCGACCAATCAGGGAGAGCCGCTGGTCGGCGGGGCCAGTCCGGCCGGACAGGCTTATGCAAACGTGGTACAGAGAGTCGAGGGGAAGGAAGTACCCTTCCTCAATTTTGAAAAGGGAATTTCATTCTGGACTAAGGTGACAGGTATCTTTCACAAAATATAGGGAGGAGCATTATGAGACATTTTTTTCGCAGAAAGAGCTCCTGCCAGGTAGCCAAGGACAGACTGAAAATCCTGTTGATCTCCGATCGGGTGAACTGCTCGCCGGAGATGATGGAGCTGATTAAGACGGATATTGCAAAGGTGATATCCAAGTACATGAAGATAGATTCCGAGAATATGGAGATACAGATCAACACGAAGGGAAACAAGGTCGGCAGGGCGGCAAAACCAAGTCTCTGCGCCAATATCCCGATTGTGGACATGCAGGGTACGAAGCTTTTGTAAGCGTCCGTCCGGCAGCTTCGGAATCGTTTTGTTGCAAAAGGCGTAGGTAATATGTTTACAAAATTCAGATTGCGTGATTATGATTTCAAACTGGTATTCATGGTGATAGCGCTGGCGATTGTCGGCGTTATGGCGATCGGGAGCGCCGAGCCTTCCCTGCAGTCCAGACAGCTTGCGGGTGTTGTGGCGGGTTCGGTGCTGATGATTATTATTTCTTTTTTTAATTACAACTGGATATTGAAGCTGAACTGGATCATGTATGTGCTGAATCTTTTACTCCTTCTGGCAGTGAAGCTGTTTGGAGATGACGGCGGCGGAGCGCAGCGCTGGCTGGAGATCGGCGGACTGCGTTTTCAGCCGTCAGAAACTGCTAAAATTTTGTTGATTTTATTCTTTGCACAGTTTATTATGAAATATAAGGAGAAGCTGAATACGGTCAGGATCATAGGCAGCTGTATTGTGCTTGTTGCGGTCCCGTGGTATCTGATCTATAAGCAGCCGGATCTCTCCACCAGCATTGTCGTCATTGCAATTTTCTGCGTGATTATGTTTGCCGGGGGGATCAGCTGGAAGGTCGTCGTCGGTGTCCTTGCCGTTGCGATTCCGGCGGTTGCGCTGATGGTTTCCCTTATGCTGAAGCCGAACAGCGATATTAAGTTTCTGGAGGGCTTCCAGCTCAACCGAATCATGGCATTTGTAAATCCTGATGAATATAAGGATACGCTGGCTTACCAGCAGCTGAATTCGGTTACGGCGATCGCGTCGGGGCAGCTGGACGGAAAAGGCTATAAAAATAATGAAATCACATCTGTCAAAAACGGTAATTTTATCTCGGAGGCGCAGACAGATTTCATTTTTGCCGTAATCGGAGAGGAGTTTGGCTTTAAAGGAAGTGTCCTTGTGATTGTTCTGATGTTTGGAATTTCGCTGGAGTGCGTTTCCGTGGCGAGGCGTTCCAAGGATATTGCGGGAACAATCATAGCGACCGGTGTCGGAGGTCTGATTGCCTTTCAGAGCTTTATCAATATCGGGGTGACAACATTCATTCTCCCGAACACAGGACTTCCGCTTCCGTTTGTAAGCTATGGACTCACATCGTTGATGAGTCTGTTCATGGGGATGGGGTTTGTATTGAATGTCAGGCTTCAAGCTAAAAAAACAAAATAGAGAGAGGGGTATCAGTCATGAATATTGCCTTGATAGCGCACGATTCAAAGAAGAAGCTGATGCAGAATTTCTGTATCGCTTACAGGGGGATTTTAAGTAAGAACGAGCTTTATGCAACCGGTACGACCGGTCGGCTGATCGAGGAAGTCACGAATCTGAACATACATAAGTATCTGGCGGGTCATCTCGGGGGAGAACAGCAGATAGGCGCACAGATCGAGCACAACCAGATCGATCTGGTCATTTTCCTGCGTGATCCGCTGAGCCCGAAGATGCATGAGCCGGATGTCAACAATGTAGTCAGACTCTGTGATATGCACAATATCCCTCTGGCTACGAACCTTGCCAGTGCGGAACTGTTAATCAAGTCCCTTGACAGAGGAGATTTAGAGTGGCGTGAAATGTACAAATAGAAAACGAATTGCGGCTGTGCTCAGTCTGCTGACCGCGATGGCTGTTTCCTTCAGCGGCTGCGGTAGCCTGAGCTATGATATGGCATACAGTGCAAACTCGGACACCAGCAGCTTTAATGTTGTGTACGGACAGGACATGGGAACGGCGGTGCCTTTTGCCTCTGACCTTTGTGTTGTCACGGGGGATGTCTCTGAGGGAACCGATGCCGATCTGTCGAAGGCGACGGCAGCTGTACTTTTTTCCATAAGTGATAACGGGGTAATCTACTCCAAGAATGCGCATGAGACCCTGAATCCGGCAAGCCTGACAAAGGTCATGACGGCTCTTGTCGCGCTCAAATACGGAAGCCTGAATCAGGTGCTGACGGCGAGCTCTGCCGTGAACATCACAGAGTCGGGAGCGCAGCTCTGCGGTCTGAAGGTGGGTGACACCATGACGATGGATCAGGCGTTGAGAATATTGCTGTTGTATTCCGCGAACGATGTCGCAATGATGATTGCGGAAGGAGTCGGGGGATCTGTGGACCGCTTTGTGGAGATGATGAACGAGGAGGCAAAGCTTCTCGGGGCGACGAACACGCATTTTGCAAATCCGCATGGATTGACGGATGCAAACCACTATACGACAGCCTACGACCTGTATCTGATCTTCAATCAGGCGATCAAGTATGAGACCTTCAGCGAGATCATCCAGATGACGGGCTATCAGACGGTCTATTATGATAAGGACGGCAAGGAGAAGCAGTTCGACAAGTCCACGACAAATCTGTTCCTGCGTGCGGATTACAGCTATACGGCACCACCGAACGTCACGGTCATCGGCGGAAAAACCGGTACGACGAGTGCAGCCGGGCACTGTCTGATGCTGCTTGCCAGAGATGTGGGAGGCTCTCCTTATATTGCTGTTGTCATGGGTGTTCCGTCCACGGATGAGCTCTATACCGGCATGACGGATCTGCTGGAGGAGATTCAGAATTAGGGTTGTGTTTTAAGGGTGCATCCCTTATAATGATACTTAAGAGGAAGGTAATACTATAAATGTTACTATAGGAGGGTTTCCAATGGTTCAGTTGATCGTAGGCAACAAGGGCAAGGGCAAGACAAAGCAGTTACTGGATAAGGTAAACGGCGAGATCAAGCAGATATCGGGCAACATCGTTTACCTCGACAAGAGCACCAAGCACATGTACGAGTTAAACAACAAGGTACGTCTTATTGATGTCTCCCAGTTCCAGTTTGAAAACAGCAGTGAGTTCATTGGCTTTGTCTGCGGCGTCATCTCTCAGGATCACGACCTGCAGCAGATGTATTTCGACAGCTTTTTAAAGATTGCCTGTCTGGAGGGACAGGACATTACGGCGACAGTCGGAAAGCTGGAAAAGCTCAGCAGTCAGTTCGATGTTGACTTTGTTTTAAGTGTTTCAATGGATGAATCCGAACTTCCGGCGGGGATGAAGGAAAAGGTCATCGTTTCCCTGTAACGGAGAAATATTTCAGAAAAATATTTTATCGGAAAGACAGTGACAAAAGCCTCGGTAGATTCCGGGGCTTTTCTGTAGAGGCGGATAGTGAATGGCAAAAAAGAGCACGAAGATAAGGAAATACAGAAAGCCTTTAAACCTGAATATCGGTATGATCATTTTCGGCGTTATCTTTATCTATGTCGTTGTCTGTGTCATTATGTATTTCCAGACAAGCCGCATCGTCCGCTACGAGGTCAAGGAAGGCTCGCTTGCGACAAATAATATTTACCGGGGCGTCATTATCAGGGACGAGACAGTCATATATAACCAGGCAGCCGGATATATTGATTATTGTGCAAGAGAGGGCGAACGTGTCGCTGCAAATGCACTGGTCTACATTGTGGATGAGACAGGGAAGCTGAGCCAGGAGCTGGAAGAGCTTGGCATGGGGGAGAATACGCTGAGCAACCGGGAGCTTTCCGAATTCCGCAGCGAGATCATTGACTTTGTCCACGGCTTTGACAGCAGCTATTACAGCAGTACCTACGATATAAAATATTCCTTGAAAAATACAGTTTTAAAGCTTGCCAATACCAATATGCTGCAAAGCATAGGCGCTGTTGGCACCAATGGAAATACCGTCAATTATGCCTATGCGCCGATGACGGGTATCGTCTCCTACTGGGTTGATGGGTATGAGAGCCTCCAGCCGCAGGATGTGACGGCGGCTGTCTTTGAAGACGAGACAAAGACTTATGAGAAGAAGCAGATGCTGAGCAATACACTGATGGCTCTGGAGGACCCGGTGTACAAGCTCTCGACCAGCGAGAACTGGTCACTGGTCATTCCGATCGAGGCGGTCAGGGGCGCAAAGCTACAGGAGGAAGGCTTTGTCAAGGTAAAGTTCCTCAAGAATCAGTATGAGTCATGGGGAGAGGTGAAGCTGCTCTCCAACGCGGACGGAAATACCTATCTGCAGCTCTCGTTTACAAATTCGATGATTACGTTTGTTGGCGACCGATTTCTGGATGTGGAGCTGATTCTCGAGGACGAGAAGGGGCTTAAGATACCCAATTCTGCGATTGTGCAGAAGGAATTTTTCCTGATTCCGGAAGCCTTTGTGGCACCGGGCGGAAATAACGGCGGCGACAGCGTGCTGCGGCAGAGCTATCTGGAGAATGGGGAGATTTCCAGTGAATCCCTTGAAATCGAGGTGTATAACTTTGACAGTGAATCCAAGGAGTATTACGTGGACAGCTCTATCCTGAATGCCGGCGATATTCTCTATAAGCAGGACGGACAGGAGACTTACACGGTCAGCAAGCGTGCGACGCTGATCGGAGTATACAATATGAACAAGGGCTACGCGGATTTCAAGCAGATCAATATCCTGTATCAGAATGACGAGTATGCCATCGTCAAGTCGAATACCAAATACGGACTGAATGTATATGACTATATCGTGCTGAACGCGGACACCGTCAGCGACGATCAGTTTATCAACCAGTAACGGACGAAATATGGAGGCAATCTACACCGTGATAAAAGCAAATATGGAAGAAGTGGAAAAGAATATTGCCGGAGCATGTATGCGCGCAGGCAGAAGCCGTGACGAGGTGACATTGATTGCGGTGAGCAAGACAAAGCCGCTGGAGATGCTGAGGGAGGCATATGATGCCGGGGCGAGAGACTTTGGTGAAAACAAGGTTCAGGAGCTCATGGACAAGATTCCCCAGATGCCGTCTGACATCCGCTGGCATATGATCGGCCATCTGCAAAGAAATAAGGTAAAGTACATTGTCGGAAAGGTATGGATGATACACAGCGTTGATTCCCTTAAGCTGGCGGAGGAGATCAGCAGGGAGGCGGTCAAGAAAAATGTCACCGTCAGAATACTGGTCGAGGTAAACGTTGCGGAGGAAAGCAGCAAGTTCGGCACGAAGACGGAGGAGACGACGGCGCTGGTCGAAGCCATCTCGAAACTTCCGGGAATCCGGATCGAGGGACTGATGACGATCGCGCCCTATGTGGAAAATGCGGAGGATAATCGGGACTATTTTAGGAAATTGAAACATTTGTCTGTTGACATAGAAGCCAAAAACATTGATAATGTCTATATGAATGTTCTGTCCATGGGAATGACCGGCGACTATTGTGTGGCAGTCGAAGAGGGTGCTACCTGTGTGAGGGTTGGAACAGGAATTTTCGGAGAGAGAGTATATCATTAGACGGAACAGTCCCTTTAGGTTTAGACAGGCACAGAAAGGCATGGTAATAAGGATATGAGCGTAGTTGACAAGCTGGTTAATTTCATGAAGCTGAACGGCGAAGATGATGATGAATATCTGGATGAGGATTATCTGGATGGAGATGAAGAAGAGATAGAACCGGCGCCCCGCAAGAAACAGCAGGCGCAGAAAAACAGGGAAGAGGACGAGGATGATCTGAGAGCCAGCAGAAAACCGGCTCCGGTCAATAAGATTACCCCCATTAAGCAGCCGCCTGCAAGACGAAGTACTTCCAGCGCGGGAATGGAGGTGTGCGTGATCAAGCCTACCTCTGTCGAGGATGCGAGGGAGATCACGGAGACGCTGCTCGCCAACAGAACTGTCGTATTGAATCTGGACGGTCTGGATGTTGATATTGCACAGAGAATCATTGACTTTACCAGTGGCTCCTGTTTCGCAATATCGGGAAACCTTCAGAAAATATCTCATTACATTTTCATTGTGACACCTGCGAGTGTCGATATTTCAGGCGATTTTCAGGATATTTTCAACGGTAGTTCCTTCGAGATGCCGTTGAGCCGTTAATCAGAAGTGAGAGAGTCCGTCCTGCGGGCTCTTTTCTTTGCTTTGAATCATACATAGAAGGAGAAGATAGACTATGTCAGAAAGAATACCGGTTCTTTACAATAAAAAGCCCTGCTATGATATTCTGCTCACGGATTCCTTCGGCGAGCTGGTTGCCGAACTGAAGACACTGGACTGCGAGAGCAGAAAGCTCTGCGTTGTCGCGGACTCCAAGGTGGCGGAGCTCTATGCGGATGAGGTGCTGGAGCTGTTAGAAGGGAACTGTCTGAAAGCGGTAAAATTTGTATTTCCCAACGGCGAGGAGAATAAGACCCTTGACACGGTGAGGGAGGCTTACCGGTTCCTGATCGAAGAGAAATTTGACAGACATGATATGCTTCTGGCGCTTGGCGGCGGTGTGACGGGGGATGTGACGGGATATATTGCGGCGACTTATTTAAGAGGCATCGACTATGTGCAGATTCCGACGACGCTTCTTGCACAGGCGGACAGCAGCATCGGTGGCAAGACTGGCGTGGATTTCGACGGCTATAAGAATATGGTAGGCGCCTTTAAGATGCCGAGACTGGTATATATGAATCTGGCGACGCTGACTACCCTGGACGACAGACAGTTCTACTCCGGCTTTGCCGAGATCATGAAGCACGGTCTGATTAGGGATGCCGCGCTCTACGAATGGCTGATTGAAAATATGTATGAGATCTGTGAGAGAGATATGGCGGTTCTGCAGGAGATGTTGAAGCGCAGCTGTATGGTAAAGAAGCTCGTGGTGGAGAAAGATCCTTCGGAGCAGGGAGAGCGTGCCCTGCTGAACTTCGGACACACGGTGGGACATGCCATCGAGAAGGCGAAGAACTTTGAACTGTTCCATGGAGAATGTGTTGCGCTCGGGGCCGTTGCAGCGGCTTACATTTCATGGAAGCGGGAAATGCTGTCCATGGAGGAATATTACGAGATACGGGATATGTTCGTTCCCTTTTATCTGCCGATCACGGTGGAGGGCATTGACCCGCAGGAGATTCTGAGACTGACGAAGTCGGATAAAAAGATGGAATCCGGCAGGATCAAGTTTGTCCTGCTCAAGAAGATCGGCAAGGCGGTGATTGACAATACCGTGACGGATGAGGAAATTCTCGCGGCGATAGATGAGATCTATTTCAGCGATGAGGATGCAAAGGCATAGGGAGGCGTCGGAGATGGTGAAGAGAAGCAAAATGTTCATAATAGATGCGGTGATTGCAGTCGTTCTGCTTGCGCTTGATCAGTTCACGAAATATCTTGCGATTGAGCGCTTGAAGGATCGCCCGGCGGTTCCGCTGATCGACGGTGTGCTTGAACTGAATTATCTGGAAAACAGAGGCTCGGCATTCGGAATGCTTCAGAATCAGAAGTATTTTATTTTGTTTGTCGGCGTTGTCTTCATGGCGGTCATTCTCTTTTTTCTGTTCAAGCTGCCGGAGGGAAAGAAGTTCTGTATTGTCCACATTTTCCTCGCGGCCGTAGTCGCCGGGGGCGCCGGAAACATGATCGACAGGATAAGGTTCGACTATGTGGTTGACTTTATTTCCTTTGTGCTGATTAACTTCCCGATCTTCAATGTGGCTGACTGCTATATCGTCGTCTCGGTGATCGGTCTGTTTATTCTGTTCCTTTTTGTGTTTAAGGAGAAGGATCTGGAATTTTTAAGCTTCAAGCAGAAAAAATACCGTGAGATGAAATAGCTATGGACAGATTTTGCTTTGAAATAACGGAAAACGAGGACGGAGAGAGAATTGACAAATGTCTTGCCACGTTGACTGATTCCCTTTCGAGATCCTATATACAGCGCCTGATTAAGGATGAGGCTGTCCGTGTGAACGGGAGTCCCGTCAAGGGAAGCTACCGGGTAAAGCAGGAGGATCAGCTGGAATTTGAACTGCCGGAGGCGGTGGAGCCGGATATTGAGCCGGAGGATATCCCGCTGGACATTCTGTACGAGGATAAGGATGTCATCGTCGTCAATAAGCCGAAGGGAATGGTCGTGCATCCTGCCGCCGGGCATTACAGCGGAACGCTGGTAAATGCGCTGATGTTTCACTGCGGGAAGGAGCTTTCGGGGATTAACGGCTGTATGCGTCCCGGCATTGTCCACCGCATTGACATGGACACGACGGGCTCGGTGATCGCCTGTAAAAACGATATGGCGCACAACTGTATTGCGGAGCAGCTCAAGGAGCATTCGCTCACGAGACGCTATGTTGCCATCTGCCATGGCGTCCTGCGGGAGGACGAGGGTACGATAGACCGTCCGATCGGAAGGCATCCTACGGAACGCAAGAAGATGGCGGTCAATGAGAGAAACGGGAAACGTGCCGTGACGCATTACAAAGTGCTGCAGCGCTTCCGGGATTATACTTTTATTGAATGCCGGCTTGAGACGGGGCGGACGCACCAGATCCGCGTCCACATGGCGTCGATCGGACATCCGCTTCTGGGGGACGAGGTCTATTCCAACCGGAAGAGTCCGTATAAGCTACAGGGACAGACCCTACACGCGAAAATACTCGGGTTCCGGCACCCGTCAACGGGGGAATATATTGAAACAGAGGCGCCACTTCCGGAATACTTTGAACATTTGCTAAAAGTTTTGGAATAGTGAGAAAATTTCTTGTGAAAAACGCCAAAATGGTATATAATAAATATAGCTGAAGAGGGAAGGATACTCTCGAATTTCAGACTCTTGAGAGAAGCGAGGTAGGCTATATGAATACAGTGATTACAATCGGAAGACAGTTTGGTTCCGCCGGACGGGAAATCGGCGAGAGGGTGGCAGATTATTTTGGAATCAAATGTTATGACAAGGAGCTTTTGAGCAGAGCGGCAAAGGAGAGCGGTTTCTGTGAGGAGATGATCCAGAACCACGATGAACGCCCCACAAACTCTTTCTTATACAATCTTGTCATGGATACCTATTCCTTCGGCTACAATGCATCCTCCTTTGTGGATATGCCGATCAGCCATAAGGTTTTTCTGGCGCAGTTTGATACTATCAAGAAAATTGCGGATGAGGGACCCTGTGTTATTGTCGGAAGATGTGCGGACTATGCGCTGGCTGACTACAAGAACGTTGTAAACCTCTTTATCTTCGGTGACGAGGAGACAAAGGTGAAGCGGATCATGGAGAGATACAGCCTGACCGAGTCAAAGGCAAAGGACATGATTATCAAGAAGGATAAGCAGCGCCAGAGCTACTACAATTACTATTCCTCAAAGAAGTGGGGACGTGCGGACAGCTACGACCTCTGCATCAACAGCAGCATTCTCGGAATCGAGGGCACAGTTAAGCTGATTGTCCAGTACATAGAGGACTTTGAAAAGAAAAGCAATTAATTAAATAAAAACTATTGACATTATCAGGCACCTCATGCTATTATACTACGGTATGCCGCATGACTCGGTAGAAGTATGTCTGTCCGTAAGAACAGGGATCACCAAAGTCAGCGAGTAAATGAACGAAAGCGCAGCCGTAGTTCATGAATAGGAGGTGCCTATATTATGTACGCAATTATTGCAACCGGTGGAAAGCAGTATAAGGTTTCCGAGGGAGATGTGATTAAGGTTGAAAAGCTTGATGTTGAGCCCGGAAATACTGTTTCTTTTGACCAGGTGATCGCAGTAAGTGACGGAACCCTCAAGGTTGGCGAGGACGTTGCGAAAGCAACTGTATCTGCAACTGTTATGGAGCAGGGAAGAGGTAAGAAGGTTATTGTATATAAGTACAAGAGAAAAACCGGCTACCACAAGAAAAACGGTCACAGACAAGCATACACTCAGGTTAAGATCGACAAGATCAATGCATAATGACAACTGTAGTGATTTGTAAGGAAAAAGATGGTTCCTACAGAGGCTTTTACTGTATGGGACATGCAGGGTACGCAAAATGGTGGCGAAAGCCGGATGTGCTGTGTGCGGCGATATCCGCGCTGACAATTGGCACGATCAATTCACTGGAGGAGCTGGCGGGCGAGAAGCTGAAAACGACGCAGAACGAACAGACAGGATTCCTGAAATGTGATTTCGAGAGTACCTTGCAGGAAAAATCCGCTTTCCTGATGGATTCCATGGTGTTTTCACTGACGGAGCTCAGCAAGGAATACGGAGAGAAGTATTTGCAAGTAAAATTCGAGGAGGTGTAGACCATGTTGAATATGAACCTTCAATTTTTCGCTCATAAAAAGGGAGTTGGTTCTACCAAGAACGGTAGAGATTCCGAGTCCAAGAGATTAGGTGCGAAGAGAGCTGACGGACAGTTTGTAAAGGCTGGAAACATTCTTTACAGACAGCGTGGAACCAAGATTCATCCCGGTGTCAATGTAGGAATCGGCGGAGACGATACCCTGTTTGCACTGGTTGACGGTGTTCTTCGTTTCGAGAGAAAGGGTAGAGATAAGAAGCAGGCTTCTGTTTACCCCGTAGAACAGTAATCCGAATGCAGAGGACTTCAAACCCAAGAGTTTGAAGTCCTTCTTTGATTAAGAACAAATTTGAGGTTAAGAATATGTTTGCAGACAGAGCCAGAATTTTTGTGAGAAGCGGTAAGGGCGGTGACGGTCACGTCTCCTTTCGCCGCGAGAAATATGTGCCGGCGGGTGGTCCCGACGGCGGTGACGGCGGACGCGGCGGAGATGTGATTTTTGAGGTTGATGAGGGACTGAATACGCTGATCGACTTCAGAAATGTCCGTAAGTACAAGGCAGGAGACGGCGAGCCGGGCGGAAAGAGAAACTGCCGGGGCAGGGACGGAGAAGACATTGTCATAAAGGTTCCGCAGGGAACGGTCATCAGAGAGGCGGCAAGCGGTCAGATCATCGTCGATATGTCCGGCGATAACCGCAGGGTTGTCTTTTTGCAGGGCGGCAAGGGCGGAAACGGCAATCAGCATTACGCCACAAGCACAATGCAGGCACCCAAGTATGCGCAGCCCGGGCAGCCGGCGAAGGAGCTGGAGCTGCTGCTGGAGCTGAAGGTGATAGCGGATGTCGGTCTTTTGGGCTTCCCGAATGTCGGAAAATCGACCTTCCTTGCGCGGGTGACAAACGCAAGACCGAAGATTGCCAATTACCATTTCACGACCTTGAATCCAAACCTCGGTGTGGTCGATCTGGAAGGGACAAAGGGCTTTGTCATTGCGGATATACCGGGACTGATCGAGGGAGCTTCCGAGGGTGTCGGACTGGGACACGAGTTCCTGCGCCACATTGAGCGCACAAAGGTCATCATTCATATCGTGGATGCGGCAGGAACAGAGGGACGTGATCCCATAGCGGACATTTATGCCATCAATAAGGAACTGGAGGCATACAATCCGGAGATCGCTCACCGGCCGCAGGTGATCGCTGCAAATAAAATAGATGCCATAACAGATTTCGAGTCAGATCCGATAGATGCTATCCGCAGGGAATTTGAGCCGAAGGGTGTTGCGGTCTATCCGATTTCCGCTGTCAGCGGACAGGGCGTGAAGGAGCTGCTGTACCATGTCAACGAGATGCTGGAAGGGCTTGGCGAGGAGGTAACGGTCTTTGAGCCGGAGTACTTCCCCGAGCTGGAGGCGCTTCAGAATGCGGACGAGCCTTGTACCGTGGAATATGACGCAGATGCGGACGAGTATGTTGTGGAAGGCCCGAGAATTGAAAAGATGCTTGGCTATACGAATCTTGACAGTGAGAAGGGCTTTACCTTCTTCCAGAATTTCTTAAAGGAATCCGGCATTCTCGAACAGCTGGAAGAGCTTGGAATCCAGGATGGCGACACGGTCAGAATGTACGGCTTCAGCTTTGACTATTATAAATAACACAGGAGGTGAGGGGGATGACAAGTAAACAGAGAGCATACCTTAAGAGTCTGGCGAGCAATCTCAACCCCGTTTTTCAGGTTGGAAAGTCCAGTCTCACGCCGGAACTGACGGAGGCGATCGGCGAGGCATTTAATAAGAATGAGCTGATCAAGGTTGCAGTTCTGAAGAACTGCGCAGATGATCCGACGGAAATTGCACAGATGGTTGCGGAGAGAACGCACTCCCAGCTGGTTCAGGTCATCGGTAAGAAATTCGTGCTCTATAAGCCGGATAAGGACAAGCCGAAGATCGAGCTTCCGAAATAAAGAGGTTATTCAGGACAATGCGTAAGATTGGTATTTTGGGCGGAACCTTCGATCCGGTTCACACAGGGCATTTACTGCTTGCCGAATGGGCTATGGACAGCGCAGGGCTCGACGAGGTCTGGCTGATCCCTGCGGGAATGCCGTATAAGAAGGCAGGAAGACAGATCCTGCCGGGCGAAGAGAGACTGCATATGGCGGAACTGGCGGCGCAGGGGAATCCGAAGCTGCGCTGCATGGACACGGAGATTGTCCGGGACGGCTACACCTACACTTATGAGACACTGGAGCAGTTATGCAAAAGCTTCTCCGGGGATAAGTTCTATTTTATCATGGGTGCGGACTGCCTTTTCTCGATAGAGAACTGGAGAAGACCGGAGGCTATTTTCCAGCATGCAGCCCTGATCGCGGCGGTCAGGAATGACGTTTCCATAGAGGAGCTGCAGGCGAAAGCATCCGCGTTACAGGAAAAATTCGGCGGCGAGATACTTCTGATGCCGTTCCTGCGTTTTTCCGTTTCCTCCTCTGAAATCAGGGAGCGGGTCGCAGAGGGGAAGAGTATCCGTTATCTCGTGCCTGACGCAGTGCTGACTTATATTCAAGAAAAGGGGTTTTACCGTGGATAAGGCAAAATATTTGCGAAAGCTCAGGAAAAAGATGGAGAAGGTGCAGGACGCAAAGCGCTTTGCACATACGCTCGGCGTGGAATTTACGGCTGCCGCACTGGCGATGAAGTATCAGGCGGATGTCACGGATGCCCAGATTGCAGGACTTCTGCATGACTGTGCGAAATGTCTGACCGACGAAAAGAGAGTGAGTATCTGTGAAAAGCACCGGATTCCCATGACGGACATCGAGCGCAGGAATCCTTTTCTGCTGCACGCCAAGGTGGGAGAATACCTGGCGAGGGAAAAGTATGGGATCACAAGTCCCGACATTCTGAATGCCATCCGCTTCCATACCACCGGGCGCGAGAATATGAGCCTGCTCGAGCGGATCGTCTTTGTTGCGGATTATATCGAGCCGGGGAGGAGACAGGCTCCGAAGCTTACGGAAATCCGGCAGCTTGCCTTTACCGATCTCGATGCCGCCATGCTGAAAATCTTAGAGGACACGCTTTCCTACCTGAAGGCTACGGGCAGCGAGCTTGATCCTATGACAGAGATAACCTATGAATATTGCAGGAGGATGTAAATTGGAAAAGAATCAATCATTGGAAATGGCAAAATTAGTGATCGACGCACTGGAGGACAAGAAGGCTGAAGACATTCGTGTGATTGACATCAGCGAAGTGTCTGTGATTGCGGACTACTTCATTATTGCCGGAGGAAGTAACCGGAGCCAGATTCAGGCGCTCTGCGATAATGTGGAGGAGAAGCTGGGGCGCAGCGGATATCCGGCAAAGCAGATCGAGGGCTATGACACGGCGAACTGGATTCTTCTGGACTTCGGGGATGTGATCGTGCATATCTTCGACAAGGAAAACCGACTGCTGTATGATCTGGAGCGCATCTGGAGAGACGGTAAACAGACGGATGTGGATCAGATCAGGAACGCATAAGAAAATTAAGCTAAAAAGCTAGAAGAAGCCGTCAGCGGACGGGCATGTTTTGAACATGGTTATCTGCTGATGGCTTCTTTTTTTGCGCTACAATGCCTGTTTGACTCAGGCGTTCTCAGCGCGGCTGCCCAGATGCATATAAAAACTGATGAGATAAAGACCGCAAAGCCCGACAAGACCATAAATGATTCTGGAGAGCCAGGACATGTCGCCGAAGATAAAGGCTACAAGGTCAAAGCGGAAAATAGCGATCAGTAACCAGTTGATTGCACCGATGATGACGAGCGTAAGCGCTGTGCCGTCTAAATATTTATTTCCCATAGCTACCTCACATTCTACGCGTAGTCGGATATAGTACACGCGTTATTATTATGTGAAAAATCTTGATCTTTATTCACCTTTTTTTAGATGTGTTTTATTTTTTTATTGACAAAAGGTATCAGCTACCGTATGATATGGGAATGATAATTATACCTGTATACAATTATCACGCAATACATCTTGTACATAGCTGTACAAAAAGGAGGAGAATTTATGAAGAAATTAAACAGAGTTCTAAGTACAGTTCTCGCTACTGCAATGGTAGTTTCCATGGCAGGCTGCGGCTCAGGGGCGAATGCATCATCAGATACCTTTAAGATCGGTGGAATCGGCCCCATTACCGGAAGCGGCGCGGCATACGGTCTCGGCGTAAAGAATGCGGCTCAGCTTGCAATCGACGAGATTAATGCGGCTGGCGGCGTGAACGGATATAAGCTTGAGCTGAATTTCCAGGATGATGAGCTGGATGCAGAGAGATCGGTCAATGCATACAATACCATAAAGGACTGGGGCGCACAGGTTCTGCTCGGCTGCGTTACCAGCGGCTGCTGTATCGCGGTTACAGATAAGACAAAGGCAGACAACATGTTCCAGCTGACCCCTTCCGGCTCGGCAGTTGCATGTACACAGTATGACAATAACTTCCGCGTATGCTTCTCAGACCCTGCACAGGGTGCGGCATCCGCACAGTATATTGGTGAGAACGGTCTTGCAAGTAAGGTTGCCATCATCTATGACAGCTCTGACGTATATTCCACCGGTATCTACGAGAGCTTTGTGAGCGGCGCTGCGAGCCAGCCCTTTGAGATCGTTGCGGCAGAGGCATTTACGGCTGATAACAGGACAGACTTCTCCGTTCAGCTGCAGAAGGCAAAGGATGCCGGTGCAGACCTTGTATTCCTTCCTATTTATTATCAGGAGGCTGCGCTGATCCTGACACAGGCAAACGGTATGGGCTATGCACCTAAGTTCTTCGGCGTTGACGGTATGGATGGCATTCTGACAGGTGTTGACAACTTTGATGTCAGCCTTGCAGAGGGACTTATGCTTCTGACACCTTTCGCGGCAGACGCTACGGATGATCTTACTGTAAAGTTTGTCAAGGCTTATCAGGAGAAGTACGGCGATGTTCCGAACCAGTTCGCAGCAGATGCCTATGACGGCGTATATGCAATCAAGGCTGCTCTTGAGAAGAGCGGTGTAAAGCCCACTGACAGTGTTTCCGATATCTGCGAGGCTTTGAAGGCTGCGTTCCTGGAGATCAAGATTGACGGTCTTACCGGAGAGGGTATTGTTTGGGATGCATCCGGCGAGCCCAACAAGGCACCTAAGGCTGTTGTAATCGAGAACGGTGCATATAAGGCAATGTAAATTTTCAGTGGCCAATGGGGGCTGCCGTGAAAAGGCAGCTCCCTATTTTTACTTGATTGGTTTATTCATATCTGCTATACTTAATTACGTTGAAAATACATATTAAAATGGAGCGAGGGTTTATATGAGTTTTGTCAGATATTTGATCAGCGGAATCAGCCTTGGCAGTGTTTATGCACTGATCGCACTTGGATATACAATGGTCTATGGTATCGCTAAAATGTTGAATTTCGCCCATGGCGACGTTATTATGATCGGAGCATTTACGACCTATACAATCTGCAGCACCTTGGGACTGCCTCCGGCGGTCGGTGTGCTTGCGGCGGTCGTTCTCTGTACGCTGCTCGGCATGGGAATCGAGAGAATTGCATATAAGCCTTTGCGAAAGGCGGCATCACCGCTTGCCGTACTGATTACGGCGATCGGTGTGAGCTACCTGCTGCAGAATGTTGCACTGCTGATATTCGGTGCCAACACAAAGGCATTTTCCTCCGTTGTCTCCATTTCGCCGCTGGTACTGGCGGGCGGAGAGATTACAATCACCGGAGAGACCATCGTCACGATCCTTTCCTGTATTGCAATTATGGTCTGCCTGATGCTCTTCATTAAGAAGACAAAGGCGGGACAGGCAATGCTTGCGGTTTCGGAGGACAAGGGAGCTGCCCAGCTCATGGGAATCAATGTAAACGGCACAATCGCACTGACATTCGCCATCGGCTCAGCGCTTGCGGCGATCGCGGGTGTATTGCTTTGTTCGGCATATCCGTCACTTTCTCCCTATACAGGTTCCATGCCCGGCATCAAGGCGTTCGTCGCTGCGGTATTCGGCGGAATCGGGTCGATACCGGGAGCCTTTATCGGTGGAATCCTTCTGGGCATCGTGGAGATTTTTGCGAAGGCATACATATCCTCGCAGATGGCAGATGCCATTGTGTTTGCGGTTCTGATCGTTGTCCTGCTGATTAAGCCCACAGGTATTCTCGGTAAGAATATTCAGGAAAAGGTATAAGAGGGTAGGTGAGAGCATGAAGTCAAAGTTGATTAACAAAATAAAAACGAATAAGATGTTGAGAAGTAACCTGATTACTTTCGGAATGGTGGTTTTCGCCTACATCCTGATGGAAATTCTCATGGCTGCCGGTGTTGTCTCCAGCCTGCTCAAGGGTCTGCTGGTACCGCTTTGCATTTATGCGATCCTTGCCGTATCGCTGAACCTGACAGTCGGCATCCTCGGCGAGCTGAGTCTGGGGCATGCGGGGTTTATGTGTGTCGGCGCTTTTTCGGGAGCCTTCTTTTCAAAATGTATGCAGGATGCGATTCCGATTGCCGGTGTCCGCTTTACGCTGGCGCTTCTGATCGGGGCACTCTGCGCAGGACTTTTCGGTTTTCTGATTGGTATTCCCGTACTTCGCTTAAAGGGAGATTACCTCGCCATCGTAACGCTTGCGTTTGGCGAGATTATCAAGAATATCATCAACATTCTGTATGTTGGCATCGACGAAAACGGTTTTCATTTTTCGACGAAGAGTTCACTCGAACTGAATCTGTCGGAGAACGGTAAGATTATCATTCAGGGCGCACAGGGAATCACCGGTACACCGAATGATTCCACCTTTACGATTGGCATTCTCCTTTTGCTGATTACGCTGATTATTGTGCTGAATCTTATCAACTCAAGGGATGGGCGTGCCATCATGGCAATCCGTGACAATACGATTGCTGCGGAGTCTGTCGGAATCAATATTACAAAATATAAGCTGATGGCGTTCTCCATTTCCGCTGCACTGGCGGGAGTTGCAGGCGTGCTGTACGCACATAACCTGTCAACGCTGACAGCGCTGCCGAAGAACTTCGGCTATAACATGTCCATCATGATCCTGGTATTTGTCGTGCTGGGCGGTATCGGAAATATCAGAGGATCTGTGATCGCAGCGGTTATTCTGACACTGCTCCCGGAGCTTTTGAGAGGGCTGAACGATTACCGTATGCTGATCTATGCGGTTGTTCTGATCGTCATGATGCTGTTTAACTGGGCGCCTGCATGTATCAAGTGGAGAGAAAAGATGACCTATAAGATCAAGAGCAGATTTTCTCCGAAGAAGATCAAGGACGGAAAGGAGGCTTAAGCCATGGCTTTATTGGAGGTTAGTAACTTAGGTATTTCCTTTGGCGGTCTGAGAGCTGTTGATGATTTTAATCTGAATATTGAAAAGGGCTGCCTGTATGGTCTGATTGGGCCGAACGGAGCGGGAAAGACGACCGTTTTTAACCTGCTGACAGGTGTATATAAGCCCAGCGAGGGCATTATAAGGCTTGACGGACAGGACATCACCGGTAAGAAGACCATAGAGATCAACCGCGCCGGAATAGCGCGTACCTTCCAGAACATCAGGCTTTTTGAGCAGCTGACCGTGGCGGAAAACGTAAAGGTCGGACTGCATAATCATTTACATTACAATACGATTACCGGAATTTTAAGACTGCCCAAATATTTTTCCGTGGAAAAGCAGATGCAGGAACAGGCGCTTGAACTCTTGAGAGTATTCGGACTGGATGAGGAAGCGGATGTGACAGCGGCGAATCTGCCCTACGGCAAACAGCGTAAGCTGGAGATCGCAAGAGCCCTTGCGACAAAGCCGAAGCTTTTGCTTCTGGATGAGCCTGCCGCGGGAATGAATCCGAATGAGACGCAGGAGCTGATGGACACCATCCGTTTTGTCAAGGAGCACTTTGATATGACAATCCTCCTGATCGAACACGATATGAAGCTCGTCAGCGGAATCTGTGAGGAACTCACCGTGCTGAATTTCGGTCGTGTGCTCTGCCAGGGCAAGACCTCCGGGGTGCTGAATAACCCGGATGTCATCAAAGCGTACCTTGGAGAATAATTACTTAGCAATTTTAAACAGAAATGGGGATTAAAGTATGTCAATGCTGGAAGTGAAGGATATTCAGGTATATTATGGAATGATTCAGGCGATCAAAGGCGTCTCCTTTCATGTAGATGAGGGAGAGGTCATTGCACTGATTGGAGCAAACGGAGCCGGAAAGACGACGATTCTGCATACGGTGTCCTGCCTTCTTGCCCCGAAGTCCGGCTCTGTCATCTTTGAGGGAACTGACATCACAAAGATTCCCGGTCATAAGATCGTCTCTATGGGTATGGCACATGTGCCGGAGGGACGCCGCGTATTTGCACAGCTTTCCGTGCTGCAGAACCTGAAAATGGGGGCATATACGAGAAAGGATAAAACGGAGATTGCACAGACCCTGAAGACGGTATTTGAGCGCTTCCCGCGCCTTGAGGAGCGCCAGAACCAGATGGCGGGAACCTTGAGCGGAGGAGAACAGCAGATGCTTGCCATGGGACGCGCACTGATGTCCCACCCTAAGCTTATTCTGATGGATGAGCCATCCATGGGACTTTCGCCTATCTTTGTCAATGAAATCTTTGACATTATCAAGGAAGTAAGCAAGAGCGGAACGACGGTTCTGCTGGTTGAACAGAATGCGAAGAAGGCTCTTTCCATTGCTGACAGGGCGTACGTTCTTGAGACCGGAAAGATCGTGCTCGAAGGCAGGGCAGATGACCTTCTGAACAATGACTCCATTAAAAAGGCATATCTCGGAGAATAAAACAGTATTATAATTTCGGAGCCGGATGAAGCGGCAGAAGGTGAGGAACTATGGATAATGTTGTGATTACGATTGCCAGACAGTACGGGAGTGGCGGTAAGACCATCGGTGAGATGCTGGCTGACAGACTGGGGGTACATTTTTACAACAAGGAACTGATGAAGCTGGCGAGTGAAGACAGCGGTATCAGCGAGGCACTTTTTGTCAATGCGGATGAAAAGGTAAAAAATACCCGTCTGTTCAAGATTGCCCAGAATGTCTACAGCGGGGAACTGATCCCGCCGGAGAGCGACGATTTTACATCGACGGATAATCTCTTTAATTATCAGGCTAAGATTATACGGAAGCTGGCAGAAGAGGAATCCTGCATCATTGTAGGACGATGCGCCGACTTCGTCTTGAAGGACTATGACAATGTTCTCAGCGTCTTTGTTCATGCACCGCATGATTTCTGTATGGAGCAGGCGGCGAAGAAGCATAGCATGAGTGCGAGGGAGCTTGATAAATTTATCCAGAAAACGGATAAGCACAGAGCGGAATATTATAAGTATCATACCGGCAGGGAATGGACGGATGCAAGGAATTATGATTTGTGTCTGGACAGTTCCAAGCTCGGCTTTGAGAGATGTGTGGAAGAAATCATTGCCTATATGAAGGTCAGATTTCCGGAATATAAGTTGTAAAATATATAAGCTTTCAGACAAATGGATAGCTCATTTAGAAACTCGGACATGGGAGTGAAGAATGGAAACATTCAACAATCACATGTCCGAATTTATGTTTGCAAACACACTTTGTTTTTAGGTAAGAAACACTTTTAGCGGAAGAAGCGCATAACACCGTAAACCCTGCCGAGAATCTGGCAGTTGTCTACAATGATTGGGTCCATGGTATCGTTTTCCGGCTGGAGACGAATGTGACCGTCTTCCTTATAGAAGGTCTTTACGGTAGCGGAATCATCGATGAGGGCAACCACCATATCACCGTTGTTTGCCGTGCTGCATGCATTGACAATCACCTTGTCCCCGTTCAGGATTCCCACATTGATCATGGACTCTCCGCGGACATTCAGAATAAAGCATTCGCCCTTGGGAACGACTTCCGCGGGAATAGGAAAGTAATCCTCAATATTTTCCTCTGCAAGGATCGGCTGTCCGGCGGCAACGTTGCCAATGATCGGGATGCTTACCATCTCGGTGCGCACCATCTGGAAGCTGTCATCGCAGATTTCGATTGCACGCGGCTTTGTCGGGTCACGACGTATGTATCCGTTCTTCTCAAGCGTCTCCAGATGTGAGTGAACGGAAGAGGTCGATTTCAGATTGACCGTTTCACAGATTTCCCTTACCGTGGGCGGGTAGCCCTTCTTCAGAATCTCATCCTTGATATAATCCAGAATTTCCTGTTGCTTTGCCGTTATTTTTCCATATCCCATAAAAATCCTCCTTAAATTGACAGCCGGTCTGGTCTCTTTTATGTACCTATAATACATCTTAGTAAAATACTATCACAGAAACCGGAGAAAAGCAAACATATATTCCAAAAATATGTTCGATTTTTCTATTGAAGCATCTGTTGAAGCATCTGCTTAAGATATTGCAAATCGGTATATCCTACATCCTCAGCTATTTCAATCAGAGGAAGCCCTTTTTTATAGAGTTCGCAGGCTTTGGCAAGGCGGGCAGACTGACGCATCTGAGAAAAGGTTTTATTATAATTTTTTTTCAGAAAACGTTGCAGCTGTCTGGGACTGAGAGCAAGCAATTCACAAAGTCTGCTCTCGGTGATGGTTGCATAATACAACATGAAGTATTGATCAATAAGCATTGTACGCCTGTGTGTAAGAGAAATATTTGTATGTTCCTTTAATTGAACGCGTCCGGTATAATTGCGGACCAGTTCCACAATCATTTCTGAAATGAGACATTCTACATTGTGAGCATAACCAATTTCCTGATTGGCGGATTCCTGCTCCAGACTTTGGAACAAATCAAGGCAATGATTGCAGTAATCGTTTCCGAACCAGAACGTTGTCTCGAAAAAAAGTTTTGCCATAGTAGACATTTTTGTTTTTTTATTCTTTTTTATATCAAGCGCAATGCAGTATTCCTCCATAGGAAAGTTTGTATCCGTCTGCTGACCGTGTGCAATCCCGGGTCCAGTCATATACAGATTTCCTGTGCTCAGTGATAAAGCAGTGTCTTTTAATATGAGTGTGCCTTTGCCGCCACTTACCAAATGCAGTTCATACGTTGAGCTGCTGTGCTGATGCATTGGGCAGGCGTATTTGAAAATACCGTGCGAGGCTTGTGTTACGGAGACCATAAGGCTATCGAACATGAATTTTATATTAAGGTGATCCAGATTAAACGGTACGACCATGCTAATCCTCCTGTTTAGGTTATATATCATAAATTATAACAAAATTTTTATAAGAAAAAAACGACATTATTTAGAATATGTGACGCGTGAATCTCTACATTTTCCAAGATTTTTGTGATATAAAGTATTTAAAGACAGATATGTCTGAAGTATCAAAAACAATATAAGTGGAGGAGTGGGCAAAATGTACGATCAAAAAGAATTGAAGCGAATATTTCGTTTTGGAATTTTAGGAGCTGCTAATATCGCTGATAAATTCTGTAATGCGGTTATGAAGATTGCTGGCTGCGAGGTGGTTGCTGTTGCGAGTAAGAGCATAGAACGTGCAAAAGACTTTGCAATAAGAAATCAAGTATTACATTTTTATGACTCTTATGAGGAATTACTTGATACGGAACGACCAGACTGTGCTTATATTGCTGTTACTGTAAATGACCATTACCGTTTAACAATACTATGCATTGAGCGGGGAATTCCTGTACTGTGTGAAAAGGCAATGTTTCAGACAGCAGAAGAAGCAAGGATGGCGTTTGTACGTGCAAAGAACTCCGGTGTATTCGTGATGGAAGCTATGTGGAGCCGTTTCTTACCTGCTGTGAAAAAGGTTAGAGATTGGATTTTAAATGGTCGAATCGGAACGGCAGAATTAGTGCAATTTACGATAGGATTCATTGCTCCTTCCGGAGATGCAAATCGTTATTATAACCCACATCTGGGTGGGGGTGTGGCGAAGGATATCACTGTGTACGCGTATGAGTTAACAACCTTTCTTTTAGGACAGAGGATAAAGGACATGACCGTAGCAGCTTCGTGGAGTGAAAGCGGTGTGGATATAACGAATCATGTTACAATTACGTTTGAATATACAATGGCCAGTTTGATGGCAAGCTTTGTTTGTAAAATGGACGAGCAAATGGTGATTTACGGGCGAGAAGGTAAGATTGTATTGCCATTTCCACACTTTGCTGAAGAATGCTTTCTGTATAATCGGGAAGGTTCATTAGTAGAATACTTTAAAGATGAAGAAACACAAAATGGGTTCATTTATGAGATCGAGGAAACTATTCAGTGCGTATGTGACGGGATCCTTGAAAGTAGCGTAATTCCACATTCTGACACGATCGCTTGTGCTGAATTATTTGATAGGATTAACGAAACGAGAGTAAAATGATGCGGGAAGTTATCAGACAAGGAATATTAATAACAAACAAAGTGGAAAAATATGGGAGGTAATATAAATGGTCGAAACTAAAAAAAATCCTGTTATAAATTCAGATTTTCCTGACCCCGAAATCATTCGGGTCGATGATACTTACTATATGGCAAGCACTACAATGCATTATATGCCAGGGTGTGATATACTACGTTCATATGATTTAATGAATTGGGAATTTGTATGCCATGCATATGAAACTTTGGATGATACACCGGGGCATAATTTAGAAGGGACAAACCAAATTTATGGTAACGGTATGTGGGCTCCTTCTTTTTGTTACCATAATGGCATTTTCTATATTAATTTTACCGCTAATGATACGCACAAAACATATTTGCTTACTGCAAATGATCCTGCAGGACCGTGGAATAAGAGAACAATAGAAGGATTTTACTATGACAGTTCTCTGTTTTTTGACGATGATGACAGAGTTTATATTGTACACGGTCAAGGGAAATTATATGTTACTGAATTGGATTCTGCGGTAAAGGGACCGTTGGCTGGTGGGCTTGATCGTTTGATTGTTCAGGATGAAGAAAGTGTTGTTCTCGGATATGAAGGCTCGCATCTGTATAAAAAAGATGGGCGATATTATCTATTTACCTGTCATGGGCTGGCGTATGGGAATAAGTGGAAAACAGAAGACTGTTTTATTGCAGACTCTTTGACTGGGGAGTTTAGAGGAAAATGCATTATTGATGACGACATGGGGTATCATCGTCTTGGTGTTGCCCAAGGGGGAATGGTAGATACCCCAGCAGGGGATTGGTATGCATTTATGTACCAGGATCGGGGGGCATTGGGAAGGGCGCCAATGATTATGCCACTTCATTTTGATGATGACGGATTCCCTGTTGTCGGTACCGACGGGAAGGTACCGGAAATGGTCTCAGTTCCCAGCACAAGACCACATTATGTCTATACTCCTTTAAACAGTGATGACAATTTTGATTATCAACCAGATAAAACCGGGAAAATTAAGCTTAAACCCTGCTGGCAGTTTAATCACAATCCCCAATATGGATTATGGTCTGTAACGGATCGTCCCGGAGCATATCGAATTTATTCAGGCAAAGTATGTTCCAGTCTTGTATATGGATATAATACACTTACACAGAGAACCTTTGGTCCGAAGAGTGAGGCATGTGTAACAGTGGATGCTCGTCAGCTGAAAGAAGGGGATTACGCGGGTATCAGTGCCTTTTTAGGATGTTATGGAGCGGTTGCATTTACCAAGGAAGAAGGAAAATATTATTTGGTCATGTTAGGAAAACCAGCATTAAATGATACTGTGTTTGCAGATGCGGATTATCTGGAACCAGCGATAGAGTATGAGCGGGTTGAGGTGAATCAAAGCAGTATTACCCTGAAGGTTCATGCAGATTTTGAAGATAAACATGATAAGGCAAGTTTTTTCTACTTAGCAAAGGATAAATGGATAAAAATTGGAATTGATCAACAGCAGTATTTTAAAATAGATCATTTTACAGGATGCCGTTTTGGATTGTTTCTCTTTTCTACTAAAGAACCGGGCGGCTATGTCGACTTCATGAAGTTCCGGTATAAAATTATTGAGTAAGGTATGGTGGGGAGACAGGAACTGGTAATCATAAACATTATGCATTTAATGTGAAAATTGATCAAACATTATATTAAGGAGGATGTAAGATGAAAGAGTATGTAAAGGGCGCGAATCCATATATGCCTTTATGGGAGCATGTGCCGGATGGGGAGCCAAGAGTATTTGAACACAATGGTGAAAAACGTGTCTATGTATATGGATCTCACGATATCGAAATAACTCAGTATTGTGGACGTAACTATGTCGTCTGGTCGGCGCCGGTGAAGGATTTGACAGATTGGACTTATCATGGAGTGGCATATGAAACTCATTATGATTCCGTGCTTTATGCGCCTGATGTTGTGAAAAAAGGGGATACCTATTACATATATGCTGCTGAACGAAAGGGAGAGCTCATCGTAGTAGCCAGTTCAAAGACTCCCTGGGGACCCTTTGAGAATCCGGTGGAAACGAAACTGGGGTTTGATCCGGGAGTGTTGGTGGATGACGATGGAAGAGTATATGCTTACTGGGGTGGCTGCGCTTCTTCCTGTTATATTGCAGAGTTGGAAGAGGACATGGCAACTATCAAAGAAGGAACCTTAGTATCCGATCCCTTGGGGCATTCCACATGTCCATGGAATCCGGTGAATGACGGGCATATATCCTTGATTGATGGTTTTTTTGAGGCCTCCAGTCCACGAAGGGTAATGGGAAAGTATGTTTATATTTATTCCAAACGTTATGAAAAACCTGTTCCGGAATATGGTGTGTATACGGCAAATAATGGATTCCTGTCGTATCGTTTCAGCGATTCTCCATTCGGTCCATTTCATGACGGTGGTGATATCAGCTTTAATGGTGGTGAAATTCTGAAATGTGCGGATGGCTGCGGTGTTATGACATACCAGTGGGGCAATAATCATGGTTCTATCATGGAAGTAAACGGTAAATGGTATGTATTTTATCACCGACAGACGGGTGTAAATGAGTTTTCCAGACAGGCGATGTTGGAGCCCATTGATGTTGCTATGGGTAAGGATGGAATGCTTTATATCGGCAAGGTCAGATATCTAAATGGAGAGCCGGTAGATTCCAAGCCGGTGGAGATGACCTCGCAGGGACCGCATATAAATGGATTAGATGCATACAAGTGGATTTCGGCAGGGTATGCCTGTCATATTTACGGCAGCACCACCAAAGCTTATATTCGTCCAGAATATGAGAGGAGAGAAGATATTTCCACACCTGTAGTAAATATCTCTTCTGGAACTACGGTCGGATTTCGTTATTTGCAGTTTGGCAACAATACACCAAGGCAAGTGAGTGTGGTTTTAGGAATACATAAGAACCTTGTCGTAAATGTAAGAATAGATTCTTATCGGGGATGGATTGCAGCTTCCATAGAGTTTGGGGAAAATGAAATGGAAAAAACAGCCGAATTGACAGCTGGCATCATTGGAAAGCATGCTGTTTATTTTGAATTCCTATCTGAAGAAAGTGAAGCAATATCTGAATTTGATAGATTTAGTTTTGACTAAGGGTAGCAGCCGAAGTTATAATAAAAGAATTTAATTGTCAACGTCAGCAAAATCAATAAATTTTGGCTTGACAGAATAGGAAGGCAAATCATGGAAAAATTATGGTGTTATACGAGAGAACCGATGGACAGTGTCTATTATGATCCCAGACTGGCGTACAGCATGCATCTTTTGCTTGAGGAGGACGGAAAGGTAATTACACTGAATCACAACAGCGGTATTCTCTTTGCAAAGGCTACAGAGAATGAGGATGGTTCCCTGAACCCTAAAAGCATAAGATACCCTTATATCCATTCTATGGGAAATGGCCATTATGAGGTTCTGGCAGTTCGTACATTGGCGGATGGTGAGCCGGATGAAGAGAGCAACGGGCTGGTTCTGTCATTTACAACAGATGACTTTGTTTCTTACATAGAGCAGGGGTTACGGGAGCCCGGTGAGGAGTATAAGGCATTACATGCGCTTTGGGCATCCGGAAAAAATCTGGAAGAAGCAGGGGAGCTGAAGGAGCTTCCGGAAGGAGCATGCCTGTGTAACTGCATTGAGATTTCAGACGAGACAGCACAGCGTTTAAAGAATAAGTTTCTGACTGCGCATCATGTGGAGACGATTTTTCCCGAGAAGGTGCTTGCAGGCTCCAAAGAGGAATTTTGCGAGATTAAGGCACGAAAGCTTTTTTCTGACGGAACCGAGAGTACGGCAGCTGTTGACTGGAATCTGGACAATGTTGATTTTAATGTACCGGGAGAATATAAGGTAGCGGGAACTCTCCATCAGGACAGTTTTCCTTTTCCTGTAGCAGAAAATCATGCAGATCCATGCATTGGAAGGTGGAATAATAAGTTTTATTTTATCGCAACCAACGATGCCGATCATGAACACACGATGTATATCCGCGAGGCAGATTCCATTCCGGAGTTGGTCAATGCCAAAGAAAACCTGATTTTGGACAGTACCACATATGAGGGAATCGGAGGACTTCTGTGGGCACCGGAATTACATATTATAGGTGGAAAATTGTGTATTATGCATGCAGCGACCCCGGAGCCTTTTTTTGAGGAAGAGAGCCGTGTGATGATTCTGAAGGATGGCGGTAATCCCATTATAAAGGAAGATTGGGAGGCGCCCCGAAGGATCGTGTGCGCAGACGAAAGTGATATTTGTGAAGCTGGGAAAACGATTACACTGGACATGACCCACTTTACATGGGAAGGAGATGATTATGTCATCTGGTCCCAGAGACAATTTCTACCCAAGGATCTGGGAGCATGGCTCTATATTGCAAAGCTGAATCCGTGTGAGCCGTGGAAACTGGCAAGTGATCCGGTTATACTGACAAAACCGGAATATGGATGGGAAAATAACCATACCTTTGTCGTGGAAGGACCGTATGCCCTTATGCGGGATAACAAATTATATGTCACTTATTCTGCAGCAGCGGTGGACACGACCTATGTAGTGGGTTTGTTATCAATCGCGAGCGGTAAAGATCTTTTAAAGGCTTCCAACTGGACAAAATCCAATTACCCTATTCTGACTTCCAGAAGCGTACCGGGAGAGTTTGGAACCGGTCACAATGCTTATGTAGAGGATGCAAATGGAGACATCTGGAATACTTATCATGCAAGACCTGGTGTAGACGCTCCCCGCTGCAGCGGGATCAGACAGGTACATTTCGATGTCGATGGTCAGCCTGTTCTGGATATGACGGAGGATATGACGTTGAATCAGACACTCAAATATGTCAATACTACGATCATTGTTCCATAAAATGCCTGTTATCAGAGATTTACGGCATGGATAATAGCGTCTGCGTGAAAATTTCTGCATTTCGAAAATATGTTCGAACTATCTGTTGACAAACATCTGTTCTTATCATATAATCCAAATATAGAACAGATGTTCCGAACAAACAATCGAACATTCCCTAAGCAAGAGAGGATGAGAATAATGCAGAACAGAAGAGATTTCAGAGCAATGGATGACAGAGAGTTAAGGAGCTACAGACGTGCGCTTCGACTGCGCAGAGCACGGAGACAGAAAATCATGACTGCCTCCGTGGCTGTCTTCGCAGCAATCTGTATGGTTCTGATCTGTTCGCTTTCCTACAGAGCCATTAAGTCAAATGCAAGCAGTGGTTTTAAATATTATACCAGTATTACTGTGGAGGCAGGAGATACCTTATGGGATATCGCTGACGAGTATATTGACTATGGGTTCTATAAGAACAAGAACAGCTATATCTCCGAGGTGAAGCACATCAACCATCTTGAGGAGGATGCGATTACAGCAGGCCAGACGTTGGTTGTCCCCTATTATTCTTCTGAATTTGTGTATTAAATTCAGTCAGTTCCCTTTTCGCGCAGATGAACCATCTGGGCAGCGCTGCGTCTTCGCTCGTCGTCCTGGGCTGCATAGTGTTTTCTTGTTGTGTTGACATCCTTGTGACCGAGAACATCTGCAACGAGATAAATATCGCCGCTTTCTTGATAGAGTGTTGTACCGTAGGTACTTCTCAGCTTGTGCGGTGTGATCTTTTTCAGCGTTGTCACACGCGAAGCATATTTCCTGACAAGGTTTTCCACGGAGCGTACAGCCATTCTGCGGTTTTGGAGAGAGAGGAAGAGTGCATTTTCATGTCCCTGCTCGGGAATCATGTGTTCCCGCTCCTCCAGATAATCCAACAGTGCAGTTTCGACCTCAGTTCCGAAATAAACGACTGCCTCATAGCCGCCCTTTCGCCTGATCTTAATTCCATCCACATCAAAATTGACATCCTGAATATCCAGCCCGACACATTCCGACACACGGATACCGGTGCCGAGAAGCAGCGTCAGAAGGGCAACATCCCGATTTTTTGTCTTTTTGTGGTATTCCAGTTCCTTCTTCGTCAGCTTTGTGCCGTCTTCCACCTGATCCAGAAGAATAGCGACCTCGTTCGGCTCCAGCCGGATGATCTCCTTTGCGTGTTTTTTTGGCATGGGGACAAGCGCAGCCGGATTATTTTTTATCATTTCCCCCTGATAAAAATAGTTGTAAAAGCTCCGCAGGGAGGCGAGCTTGCGCTCCTTCCCGCGCTCATCGTTAGAGATTTCCTTACCGTCCTTTTCATACAGAGACATATATTCCAGATATTCTTCAATATCCACTCTTGTCAGCTGTTCAAGAATTTCCAGCGGAAAGTCCGTTATTTCTATTTTAGAACAGACAGGATTCTTTTCGTGCAGAAACTCAAAAAAGAGCCGGATGTCATAGGCGTAGGCAAGTCTTGTCCGGGCTGAGGTATAGTCCTCGATACCACGGAAAAACGTGCGGCAGAAGCCGGGCAGCGTCTCCAGAACAGCTCTCATCTTCAGAATATTCTGCTTATTTTGTTCATCGTGATAATTATTGGGCTTCATTACTGCCATGGTCGTTCCTCCAGCCATACATACCGCTGACAATAGCGGTAAACATCCTTTCCTTCACACCCGGATTCTCAAGGTTCAGATTACGAAGAAGATTTTTGACATATTCTCGCTTGGTATGTCCGTCTGCCGGACAGGGGCTCTTGACGACGGGAACCTGATATTTATGTACAAAGCCTATTACATCAGCTTCATTCATGTACATCAGTGGACGAATTACGGTGAGCTCCATGCGGTCAAGGTAGGTGACCGGTGAAAAGGTATGAAACCGTCCCTCATAGATCAGAGACATCAGCATGGTTTCCACGACATCATCCTTGTGATGTGCATAGGCAACCTTGTTGCAGCCGGCGGCTTTGATCGCCTGGTTGAGAGCGCCCTTGCGCATTTTTGCACACAGCGAGCAGGGATTGTCCTCCTTGCGCTCTTCAAAGACAATCTGGGCAATGTCTGTTTTCACGATTGTATATTCAATATCTAGATTCCGGCACAGTTCCTTGATTTTGTCCAGATTCAGATTTTCAAAGCCCAGATCCACCGTGACGGCATGAACCGTGAAATGCTTTGGATAAAAACGGCTCAGACCGTGCAGGGCATAGAGCAGTGTCAGACTGTCTTTTCCGCCCGATATGCCGACAGCGATTTTGTCGCCCTCCTCTATCATCTGATAATCGTCCACGGCTTTGCGGACGTGACTCAATACCTGTTGTAGTTTCATGCTCGTTGTTCAGCCTTTCCTTTTTCGTAAAATTCCATTAATTATATTCTATATTTTTTTTGCCTCCGAAACAATAGAAAATTGATACAAAAACAGTTCAGCGGATATACTAGAAGTGGAAAGGACGGAGAATAAATTTGGCAATCGAATTTGAAAACAGTGTAACGAAGGATAATCTGATGCGGGCGTTTGCCGGGGAAAGCCAGGCGAGAAACCGCTATACTTTTGCCGCCTCTCAGGCTAAGAAAAACGGACTGCATGTGATCAGCGCGGTCTTCGCGTTTACGGCGTCACAGGAGAAGGAACACGCGGAGATATTCTATCATCATCTGCGCGAAATGGCAGGGAAAAATATCTTTATCGACGGCGGGTATCCGATTGATCTGTCGGATGACATTTCAGAGCTTTTAAGCATGGCGCAGCACAATGAATATGAGGAACATGACGAGGTGTATAAAAGCTTTGGCGAAAAGGCCAAGGAAGAAGGCTTTCAGCAGATTGCAGCATCCTTCTTCCGGATTGCGGAGATTGAGAAGGTGCATGGCGACCGCTTTGGAAAATATGCGCAGCTATTGAAGGAGGGAAAGCTTTTCGTTTCGGATGTCGAGGAGGAATGGCTTTGCCTGAACTGTGGCTACGTCCATCGCGGGAAAAAAGCACCTGCGGTCTGCCCGGTATGCCATCATGATCAGGGATATTTCATCCGTTTTACCCTGCTTGCGTTTTAGATACGAATTTTACAGAAAATTTATCATACAATACTTGTGATAACAGATTATTAAGTGTATGATAGATATATCATTACCAAAGAAGGGATAAGCGCATGAAATTTAAGTTAAATAACAAGTATGTCAGATGGGGTGTCACGGCTTTTCTGGTTATTGTGGCTGGAATTACATTTTACTATTTCGTTTTTCACAGTTCCAATATCCGGTCCGGTGTTAAAATGATCACGGATATTCTGATGCCGGTGGTTGTCGGAATGGCGATCGCATACCTTCTGACGCCGGTTCTGAATTTTATAGAAAGTAAGCTCCTTTATCCGCTCTGCAATAAGCTGCGGATAAAGCAAAGCAAGAAAAAGAATTCTATTATCCGCGGTCTTGGGATCCTGATTACGGCTTTTCTCTTTGTGGCGTTGATCTATGTATTGCTCTATATGCTGATTTCCCAGATTGTGCCGAGCGTCCAGAATATTGTTTCCAACTTTGACGCTTATACCAGCAACTTTACGAAATGGCTGAATCAGACCATGAATGACAATCCCGAGGTTCAGGCTTATCTGGTGAGAACCTTCGACAAGTACTCCAATGAACTGGAGAGCTGGATTACCGATATTCTGCCTAATACGGGACAGCTTATCAAGACGGTTTCCCTCAGCATTCTCGGCGTCGTTGGTGTGCTCTGGGACTTTGTGATCGGCTTCATTATCTCAATCTATGTTCTGGCGAGCAAGGAGAAGTTTGCGGCACAGGCAAAGAAGGTGTCCTATGCGCTTTTTGAGAAGGACACCGCCAACACTGTGATCAGGAACTTCCGCTTTACCCATAAGACCTTTATCGGTTTCCTTGGCGGGAAAATCGTTGATTCCATTATTATCGGAATCCTATGCTTTATTGGAACCTCGATTTTAAAAACGCCCTATGCGGCACTGGTCAGCGTAATTGTCGGTGTGACAAATATTATTCCGTTCTTCGGACCGTTTCTGGGTGCTGTGCCCAGTGCATTATTGATCTTCGTTGTCGATCCGCTCCACCCGCTGAACTGTCTGTACTTTGTAATCTTTATCATTGTTTTACAGCAGGTCGACGGCAATATTATCGGCCCGAAGATCCTTGGCAGTTCGACCGGTCTTGCCGGCTTCTGGGTTATTTTTGCGATCACACTCTTCGGCGGACTCTTCGGTGTCTTCGGCATGATTATCGGCGTACCGATCTTTGCCGTGATCTATGCAGGAATCCGTTCGGGCTTAAATATTCTGTTAAGCAAAAAGGAGATGCCAACGGAACTGGAAAAATATCGGAATCTGGACTATGTGGACGAAGAAGGCATGCATGATATGCCGGAGGAACAGCCGGGTGAAAAAAAGGCATCAAGAAGGCAGAGTAAAAAAGCCGGCGTGAAGGATGGGCAGTCCGAGTCCGGGCAGGAAAAGACTGAAAAATAGTATATGCGTTTAGAAATGGAGAAAAAATGAGATTTTTAGTACAAAGGGTGAACAGAGCGAGTGTCGCTGTCGAGGGAGAATGCATTGGAAAGATTGACATGGGCTTTCTGGTTTTTATAGGTATCAGCAACGAGGACACGACTGCCATCGCGGACAAAATGGTTAAAAAGCTCTTAGGTCTTCGTATCTTTAAGGATGAAAACGACAAGGTCAATCTGGATCTGAAATCCGTGGACGGGCAGCTGCTGCTGATCTCGCAGTTTACACTCTATGCCGATTGCGGAAAGGGCAACCGTCCATCCTTCGTAAATGCCGGTGCACCGGACATGGCAGAATCCCTGTACCGCTACATTATCGATAAATGCAAGCAGGAAATAGCAGTAGTGGAGGAGGGAAGCTTTGGCGCAGACATGAAGGTTTCTCTTGAAAATGACGGTCCTTTTACGGTTTATCTGGATTCCAGTGATATTTGCAGATAAAAATTTACAGATAAAAAATTTATAAATAAATAGAATAAAATAATAGCACCAAGGAGGAAAGGTATGGAAATTATTGCGATTGTTTTAGCGGCAATTCTGTTTGTATTGATCATTCTTTTTGTCACAGGTTATGTGAAGGCTTCTCCGGATACCGCCATTATTATCTCGGGTCTGCGGAAGAATCCGAAGGTTCTGATCGGTAAGGCCGGAATCAAAATCCCTTTTCTGGAGCGCAAGGATGAATTGAACCTGCAACTGATTCCCATTGATGTCAAGACGTCCAATGCCGTTCCGACCGCTGATTATATCAATATCAATGTAGATGCAACGGTCAATGTAAAAATCAGTGACAATGAAGAGCGTCTGAAACTCGCGGCGCAGAATTTCCTGAACAAAAATGCGGAATACATAGGACGGGTTGCCAGAGAAGTGCTCGAAGGTAACGTCCGTGAGATTGTCGGTAAAATGGCGTTGGAAGAAATGGTTTCCGACCGTCAGAAGTTCGCTCTTCTTGTAAAGGAGAACGCAGAGCCGGATCTGGCGGCTATGGGGCTGGATATTATCAGCTTCAACGTCCAGAATTTTGTTGACGGAAACGGTGTTATCGAGAACCTCGGTGTTGATAATATTGTAAAGATACAGAAGAATGCTGCGATTTCCCGCGCAGAGAGCGAGAAGGAAATTGCAAAGGCACAGGCAAATGCAAAGCGTGAGGCGAACGAGGCTGAGGTAAACGCGGCTTCCGAGATTGCTAAGAAGCAAAACGAGCTCGCTATCCAGAAGGCTGAACTGAAGCGTGAAGCGGATGTCAAGCAGGCTGAGGCAGATGCAGCTTATAAGATTCAGGAAGAGGAACAACGTAAAACAGTCGAGATTACGACCGCAAATGCAAATATCGCAAAGCAGGAAAAGGAAATCCTTCTGAAACAACGTGAAGCTGAGGTTATGGAACAGGCACTGGATGCGCAGGTTAAGAAAAAGGCTGAAGCTGACAAATTTGCCAAACAGCAACAGGCGGATGCACAGTTGTACGAGCGTCAGCGTGAGGCGGAGGCAAAGAAATTCGAGACGGAAAAAGAAGCCGAGGCAATGAAGGCACAGGCGGAAGCCAAGAAATACACCATGGAACAAGAGGCGGAAGGTATCAGAACCAGAGGACTTGCCGAAGCGGAAGCCATCCGTGCCAAGGCAGTTGCTGAGGCGGAAGGTATTGAGAAAAAGGCGGAAGCTATGGCTAAAATGGGTGAGGCTGCCGTACTTGAGATGTACTTTAAGGCATTGCCCGAGGTGGTCAAAAATGCAGCTGAACCCCTTAACAGTGTCGATAAGATTACGATGTACGGTGACGGCAACTCCACGAAGCTCATGAAAGACATTATGGGAACCGTTGTACAGGTTACGGACGGCTTAAAGGAATCAACGGGGGTTGATCTGCAGGCAGTCCTTTCCGGATTCCTTGCCGGTAAAACTGCGGCAGGCGATAAGAAAGATGACATAAATCATACAGCAGAATAAGGTAAAATATAATGTTAGAAATATTACAACAATTTTTAATTCCATTTTGGCATATGTTCTTAAGCACACTGTTTAAGCCGATTTTGGTGCTGGGAATAGTATTAATTCTAATATATGCTAAGAAAAATAGAGACTATAAAGCCAGTGCTTATTATCAGATAACAAAAGTTCCGTTTTTTTCAATAAGACATGATTTAGGAAGGTATGGTGAATATCTTACATATAAGCGCTTGAAATGTTTTGAGAATGACGGGGCAAAATTCCTTTTTAATGTTTACATTCCTAAAGATAATGGTGAAACTACGGAAATAGATGTTTTAATGATAAGCCCCAAAGGAATTTTTGTGTTTGAAAGTAAGAATTACAGTGGTTGGATTTTTGGTAGTGAGAATCAAAAGAATTGGTATCAGACATTGCCTATGGGCAGGGGACGAAGTCGCAAGGAGCATTTTTACAATCCGATTATGCAGAATTGTTCGCATATAAAACATCTTAAATTATTGATTGGAGAACAATTTCCGACGTATTCGATTATTGTATTTTCTGAGAGATGCACTTTAAAAAGCGTCACGCTTAAAGGCCATGATGGCATTGTGGTTAAACGCGATAATGTGTTGCATGTGGTGTCTGATATATATGAAAGAACCTCCGAGCACATCTTGAGCGAGAAGGAAATTATAAATCTTTATGAAAAGCTCTATCCATTTACACAGGTTAGTGATGCACAGAAAACACAGCATATTGCTAATGTTCAAAATAAATTAGCAACAAAGTCTTCAGTTTCTGTATCTAACGATAACGAGCCTACGCTGGAAATTAAAGAGGTCTCGAGGGAAAATGTTTTGGAAGAAGTCAGGAATTTATGGACAAATGAGCCTGATGAAGCTAATAATGTTGTATTTCAGAAAGAGATTGTAAATGAAACGTCAGCAGTTGAAGTAAATAATGATAAACCTCAGACTTGCCCTGATGAAGCAAAGAAAACGCCAACAAATATATGTCCTAAATGTGGCGGAAAACTCATTATGAAAACTGCCGCCAAAGGAGCCAACAAGGGAAATCAGTTTTTGGGATGTGCTAATTTCCCTAAATGCAGATATATTAAGAATGTGCAGCACCCCCAATAAATAGAAAAACTCTTAATCCAACTATTCGTTAAAGTTGTCTTTTGCGCATAGTTGGAATTCTTTTTGGAACTCTTCTGTTTTGGGGGTTGACGGCATCCAGACTATTCCATAAGCCCTTCTGAGAAGAAATAAGAGGCGAGCTGAGCCCTTGAACTGAAGGACTCAGCTTCAAGTAAAGCCTTTACCTCATCCCTTGTATAAAAGGCGGCTGTGATCTGTTCGTTGTCGGACGTGTGATCCGCGATGGTTCCGGTTGCTTCGACAAACGCTATATAGGTAGTCATATCTGAAATGGCAACTGCGGCAAACGACGGCGGAAGGATTTTGCGAATGCTTTTCACCTGCAGCCCGGTTTCCTCATAGAGCTCACGCGCGATACATTCCTCAATCGTTTCACCGGCTTCCAGCATACCGGCGCAAAGGTTATAGATTTCTCTGTTGACACCCATGCGGAACTCACGCAGCAAAAGCAGCTTTCCGCCGCAGGTGGCAATAATGGACACGCCGCTTGGTCTGGCACCAATGTCCTCCACCTTCTGAAGCTCCTTGTGGCTTACGATTTCATATTTCTTTTGTTGACCTGACTTATTCAGATAGGTAAGCTCATAACTTTTAAGATAACAACCGTCTCTTACCTTTTCAAATTGAACGAATTTCATTGTATTGCTCCCACAGCGGTTTCATGATTTTTTTCCTTGTAATCTCCACGAGCCCCAGAGGGGTCATATCAACGACGTTGGTACGGATTCTGTCGTCCTGTACCAGCCCCTTCATCTGCCGGAGAAGTCCTGCCCTGCTCTCTTCTGCTCTCATATTGATAAAATCAACGACAATTATACCGGAAAGATTTCTCAGCCGGAGCTGTCTTGCTATTTCGACTGCCGCTTCCGTATTGACCTTCCATGCCGTCTGGTCGTCATTGCCCTTCCGTGCTTCAAATTTGCCGGAATTGACGTCGATCACGGTTAAGGCTTCCGTTGGCTGGATAATGAGATATGCACCGGATTTCAGCCATACCCGCTCACCGAATGCCTCATCAATCTTGCTGTCGAGATTATAGAGCTTTGACAGGGAAAGCATAGAATCGTCATAAAGTCTGCATGGTGTTGACGGCAGATGGATTTCCGCATATTTCTTTAGTTCAGTATACACAGCCGGATCATCCGTTATGATTTCCGAAAATTCGTCGGGCGATACAAGCTGGGGCAAAATTCTGTCTGCCATGCACTCCGGTTCAAGGACGCAGACACGGCCGGTGCGGTGCATGCAGGAGCCGAGGAAGCTGACAAAACGTTCCAGAATGGAGGAAAACTGTTCCTTCAGTCTCTCGCGGTTCGATTCAGAACAGAACTCCGTCGCTCTTGTTCTGACTACCAGCCCGACAGAGGGAATGATTGTTCCGGGGAATCGGCCGGCAACCAGACCCTGAACGAAGCAGCCGTCAGCTATGATTCCGGCTTCAGTCAGCAGCCCGGTCAATGCCTGTTTCTGAGCCTTTTCCAGCTTGGATGAAATTCCGAGCGTGGGCTCGCCAAAGTAAAAGGCAAAAAAGTCATCGGAAAATGAAATATGAGCGGTGACAGATGCCTGTTTCGTTTTCTGGACGTCTCGGACAATCTGTACGGGGAACTCGTCTCCTTCCAGAATTCTGCCGTCCGGCTTGCGGTTCAGCAGAAGCACCTGCCTTGCATCCTTCATTGGAAGAAAGCATAGTTCTCCGTTTGTAATCTCCACGAAACATGCCTGAATATTCGGGACAACATTTTTCACGCGGCAAAGGTAAATCGCGCCGACCTTGCTGCTCTCCGGGAAATTCAGCATCGTGAGTCTGGAATTTACGAGCAGCGCGGCACAGGGCTTCTTGTGATAAGTGGTAAAAATCAGTTTCCCGTCCGCGGTGCTGCGGAGGGCTGTCTCATCATTGGAAAGTGTCAGGGACAATTTGGTTTCTATCTTACGGCTCATCTGTCCCTCCGTATTCCTTGTCGTCGCCGATGTCGCCAAGGGAGACAAACTGATGCACTTCCTCCTCCGGGCTTATATCGGTATACATGTCCTCTCTGGTGACAAGCAGGGCATTTTCCTTCGGAGTCTCACCGTGTTCTGCGAGCAATGCCTCAATAATTTGTATCGGTTTGATATTTCCGGCGCTGGAGGCGTTGACAAGCATGGAAAAGGCATTCCCATCCCAGTTCATCTCGTAGATGCCGGGACGGAGATCAAGCTCTCTGCTCCCCTTCTTTGTCGCTTTTGTAATCAGGATGCTGTCCTTGGCAAGAAAAGCTGGCAGAACTTTTTCGATATCAATATTAGGTTCCCGTCCCTCACGGAATCGCACGGTGTAAGAGGCTGCCGCTACGCTTGCCATCGCATTTCCGACGCTGTCCGGAAGGATTTTCGTGCCGACAACCTCGATGCCGTAAACACTGACCGCATTGAGACGGTCGGTAATATCCTGACAGGATAGAAGGGAATTGACTTCAATATCCATATATTCGCCGTTGCTCTCCAAGCCGACACCGAGCGGTGCCGCAAACGTCATGACCTGGTGCGGACTGTAGCCGCCGGTGTAGACGACATCCAGCTCCGCGCGGCGGATCGCTTTCTGAAAGAAGCGCATGACGTCCAGATGTCCGATAAAACGGACGGGACCGTATTTTCTGAATTTGATTCTGATCTTCATAGGTTCTCACATTCTGCCGTTGTACGGCTCTTTGTCTCTGTAACTAGCATCCGCCGGTGACAAGTCCTTGTGCCGGTTTGGATTCAAAGCAGATTCCGCCACCGAATTTTGCTGCGCCGCAGCCCTGACATTTCAGCTTGCAGTTGGCGGAAACCTCCTCCCGCTGTGCCTTTTCCCATTCGCGTTTCAGAAATTCCTTTGTCACACCGCAGTCAATGAAATCCCACGGCAGGATCTCGTCCAAAGAACGCTCACGGTGGGTATAAAAGTCAACCGATAAGCCGCATTCCTCTATGGTGTCCAGCCAGCGGTCATTATCGTAAAATTCACTCCACGCATCATAGAAGCTGCCCTTTGCGTATACCCTGCGGATCACCTCGCAAAGCCTCCGGTCGCCTCTGGCAAGAACTCCTTCCAACACGCTCGCATCCGCCTCGTGCCAGTTATACTTGATGCTTTTCTGGTTCAGCTGCTCTGAGATCGCCTTCCTCGTCAGATAAGCCTTCTCGATAAACTCGTCCTTTGTACACTGGGAAGCCCACTGGAACGGTGTAAACGGCTTCGGCACAAAGAAGGAGGTGCTCGCTACAATCTGCACTCTTCCGTTGACACGCTTTTCCTTCGGAACCGTGTCGAAGAAGGTAGCGGCAATCTTGTTGCAGAGCTCGGCAATTCCCCGGATATCGTCTTCCGTTTCCGTCGGCTGTCCGAGCATGAAGTACAGCTTTACTCTCGTCCAGCCGCCCTCAAACGCGAGCGCAGCACCTTTCAGGATGACCTCCTCCGAGAGTCCTTTGTTGATGACATTTCTCAGGCGCTGACTTCCCGCCTCGGGGGCGAAGGTGAGGCTGGATTTCTTGACATCCTGCACCTTGCTCATGACATCCAGTGAAAAGGCATCGATTCTGAGCGACGGAAGGGAGATATTGATATGCCGCTCATTGCATTCGTCGATCAGGAAGTTAATCAGCTCAGGGAGCTTGCTGTAATCACTGGAGCTCAGAGAGCTCAAAGAAATCTCTTCATGTCCGGTATTCTTCAACATTTCCAGCGCCCATTTCTTCAGGGTTTCGACATCGCGCTCCCGGACCGGGCGATAGAGCTGTCCCGCCTGACAGAACCGGCAGCCTCTGATGCATCCGCGCTGGATCTCGAGCACCACTCTGTCCTGCGTCACCTTGATAAACGGAACGACGGGCTTCATCGGATAATAGGTATCTGTCACATCCATCTGGATTTCCTTTGTGATCTTTTCCGGGATACCGTCCTCGGTTGGCAGAAAGCTCCTGATCGTTCCGTCCTCATGGTAGCTTACCTCATAGAATGCCGGCACATACATCCCCGGCACTTTGGCGGCACGGCGCAGAAATTCCTTCCTGCCAACCTTCTGTTCCCGGCATTCCTTATAGAGATTCAGAAGATTCCTATACTGGGTCTCACCCTCTCCGATATAGAAGATGTCGAAGAAATCGGCGATTGGCTCAGGATTGTAGGTACAGGGACCGCCACCGATCACGATCGGGCAGTCCTCGCCCCTGTCTGCCGCATTCAGCGGAATTTGTGCGAGATCGAGTATCTGAAGAATGTTTGTGTAACACATCTCGTACTGGATGGTGATGCCGAGAAAATCAAATTCCTTCACCGGGTCCTGCGATTCCAGAGCAAAAAGGGGGATATTTTCCCGGCGCATGATAGCGTCCAGGTCGATCCACGGAGAGTAAACTCTCTCACACCAGACATCCTCCCAGGAATTAAACATATCATATAATATCTGAATGCCCAGATGGGACATTCCGATTTCGTAAACGTCGGGGAAACACATCGCAAAGCGCACCGCGATCTGTCCCTTGTCCTTGATGACGGAATTTACTTCATGACCGATATAGCGCTCAGGCTTTTCCACCTTCATCAGAATGTCATCCGAAAGAGCCAGCTTTTCGTTTGGGTTCATATTTGACAGCCCTCCATATACTTATGCGCTTCATTTTATCATACCTACGAATACAATGCAAATTCCGTCATATCTTTTAGTAACGGTCAGGCAATCGCCGGAGGAAATCAATGAGCGGAGTGACAGCAGAACAAAAGCTGCAGCTTGTACAGCAGATCAGACAGCAGTATCGCCGGAACAGATATGACATGAGCAGCCGGGAACAGATTTTATACGGAAGCACAAGTGATAACTATGCCATGGAGGATGAGAACCTCGATCAGGAAGCGCCGCCGGCATCGTCACTCGGCCTGCGGACAGTGCTGGCAATCCTTCTCTTTGCAGCGGTTGTGATACTGGATGCCAACGGTCTTTCTATCGGTGAGTTTACATCGGAAAGGCTGTTCGGACTGCTTTCCGCTGATTATGAATATAGAATTACAGAATGGCTGGCGGCGTTCTCCGCAAAATAGAGAGCACCGCCAGATAAATAGTTTTTTTATAAGGTTCCGGTGAGATAAGCATAGGCATTCAGGATATTCTGCTGTTTCCCGGCGATAAAGTAATAATCCTGCTGTTCCTGCCCTTCCATGCAGAGATAGGAGCCGTAGGCGGGAATATCGCAGCTGATAGCAGTGCCGGAGGAAGCCGGAAGAATCGCATAGCCTTTATCCGAAAGGACAAACGGCAGCTGTCCCTCTGTTGAGATAATCCTTGCGCCGCCGCGAAGCTTCAGACCGCCCTGGCCTGCAGGCCCCATGGCATAGATCTGCTCCTTCTTCTGCCAGTCAAAAAAGATCCATGATCTGTCCGCGTCAAGCTGCCTGCATTCCTGTCTGCGCTCTGCCAACAGCAGACTTCCCGTTCTGTCAAGGTAGCGTCCGCTTCCGGTCAGCTTGTCAATTTGCAGGGTGAGCTCGCCGGTCGTCAGTTCAATCATCTTTCCGGTGTCACGGAATTTCCAGTTTTTGTCTGTCCTGTTGACGGCAATCAGCGGATGCACGCCGTCTGTCAGCTTCTGTCCCCGGGAGAAAGTAATCCTCAGAATCGCGCTGCCGATCGGGCTGATCCGCAGTGTTCCGTACTGGGACTGGAGATATAAACCGTCCGCCTGCCTGGAAGCCCATTTCACACCGAGATTGATCTTTGCATGTCCGGCAGGACGCAGACTCTCCGTCACCGGCATATCTCCGAAGGAAACCGCCGGAACATTGGAAGCTGGCTTTTCCATGGATGGGCGGGAAACGGTCTGTGCCGCCGTGTAATCGTTTCTGTCCGGCTTTCTGCGCGGTGTCTGGCTTTCTGCGTTGGCGGAGGCAATGACAATTCTCGGCTTTACGCGGGGACATTTCTCCTGACCCACGCGCGGGAGCGGCTGGGTTTGCACTGTTTTTCCGGCAGCATCAGAGCTCTTTTTTTCCTGTGCGTCGGATGCGTCCGGCATAGGCTTTTCCGGCAGGGGATCGGCGATCAGTCCGGTCAGGTCTCCGGTGTGCAGCACATGCAGCTCATGGAGTGCTCTGGTCGCAGCGACATAAAGGAGCTTCGCATGGCCGTCATCGACCGGGTAATCCTTACGGCTCGGGTTCATAATCAGGACAGCGTCAAACTCCAGTCCCTTTGTGTATTCTACCGGCAGTACCAGGATTCCGCTTCCGAAGTCCGCCTTCTCCAGATCACTCTCCAGAATGGTAATATGTCTTGAAAGCTGGACGGCGGTTCGTCTTGCGGAGGCGGTATCTCTGCAGACAACCGCAATTGTGTCGAGCCCCTCCGACTGCCAGCCGCGACAGATCTCGGCGGCGCGGGCGGCGATCAGCTCCGGTGCACCGGAAAGCTGCTCTACTTCGACCTGCTTTCCATGGCGGATGATGGGTTCGACCGGATAGATGGAAAAGCTGCCGTGGCGGAGAATGTTTGTGGCAAAATCTGAAATCTCCACGGTGTTCCGGTAGCTCTTGCGCAGCACGCCAAAGGAATCAGCGGCATCCGGCAGCAACAGCTTCCGCAGGGCTTCCCAGTCGCTGAGACCAAAGCCGAAGTGGATATTCTGGGAAATGTCCCCCATCACGGTATAGGTACAGTCCTTGATACAGGCATGTAAAACCTCATATGCCATCATGCCGAAATCCTGCGCTTCGTCGACGACGATATGGTGTGCCTCGCTGATTACCTCGGTCTCGCACACCCGCTTATAGAGCAGCGCCAGCGCCGCAAGATCATACACATCATAGCTGTCATCTGCCGGTGCTGTGACCTCATACCCCTTCCGGAGCTGTTCGGCGAGAAACTGTGTATATAAGTCATAGATGGAGGTCTTCCACTGCGTTCCCCCGTAAAAGCCTCTGTATGCCTTGAGGATCGCCTTTCGTTCCTCGGCGGTATATTTGATGCCCTTTCCGAGAAATTCATCCTTGACCTTGATCAGGAGACGTTCGTTCAACATATTGATCTTGCTCTGGATGGAGACAGCCGGATTCTGTGTGATATAGCGCTCCACGCTGTCGCGTTCCACCAGCCGGACAAGAATCGGCTGCAACCCGGCTTTTCTGTCCTCTGCCGTCCGGTCGTATACGCCGTTTTTGCCGTCCTGCAGTCCCTCGACGAACTGCCTCGGATTCAGATAGACCGTCTCGCGGCGTATGGTGTCCCACTCCAGTTTGCGGATGAAGGCTTCGAGATCATTGTACCACTGCTCGGTTCCTTTTACGATGTCTGCACTGCCGGATACCGGTTTGATCTTGCTCTTCCTTGCATCCCATGCCTCATAGAGAAGCCGGATAAAGAGCTGTTCCATCGTCATCTGCTTTACACCATAGACATCCAGATCCGGCAGAACACCCGTGATATAGTTCAACAGGATGCGGTTACTGCCGACAATGTAGAAATCCTCCGGGCGGAAGCGCTCCTGATAGTTGTACAGGATATAGGATATCCGATGCATGGCAACGGTTGTTTTCCCGGAGCCAGCAACACCCTGGACGATCACGTTGTGGAAGGGAGATTTCCGGATGATCTCGTTCTGTTCCTTCTGGATTGTCGCAACGATCTCACCGAGCACGGCTTCCTTGTTCTTTGACAGGTATTTCATCAGCAGATCATCGTTTGCAACAACCTCGGTGTCAAAGTAATCCAGCAGCTTTCCCTCGTCGATCTCATAAGTCCGTTTCAGCTTGAGGTCAATGGGGAGCTCCATTCCTTCCGGTGCGCTGTAGCTGCATTTTCCCAGCCCGTTTTCATAGTAGGCGTTGGCAACGGGGGCGCGCCAGTCGATCACCATCCAGTGTGTGTTGTCTTTGGAAATTCCGCCCTTGCCGATGTACAGGGATTCTTCGATTCTCAATGTCTCATCATAGAAGATAATCCTGCCGAAATACGGCTTGTGCAGCGCCCTTTCATTTCGCTCCAGCGCGCGCTTCATGTGCTCGTTCAGAGTGATGGTGTTGTTGAGTATTGTCCAGACCTCGACATCGTTGTCGTGGTAATGCTCCAGCATTTCATCAATATCCTGCTGCATTCTGGCGACTTCACTGCCATAATTCTCCAGATTTGTCTCAATGACCTCCATTGTCTCCTGCAAATACTGTTCTTCCGATGCCCGGTCTGTGTTCTTCATGAGTACCTCCCTCTTTATAAATGACTGGTTTTGGCTGAGCTGTAGTTAAAAGTATACAGGAAAAGAAAAATAATGCTAGACTTTTCTTTCTTTTTTTGGTAAAGTGTTATATAGAGTCGTGCCTAAAAAAAGCTGCCGTAAACCGGCAGCTTTTAAACTTTATATTGATATTCATCTGAGGGAACCTATCGGTTTGCAAGCTCTGTTGTAATCTCCTCCCAGCTTACCCCTTTTTCGACCATGAGCACCATCATATGATAGAGGAAATCGCTGATCTCGTACTTGACCTCGTTAGCGTTGGGGTTCTTTGCGGCAATGACGATTTCGGTCGCCTCCTCGCCCAGCTTTTTCAGGATCTTATCGATACCTTTGTCGAACAGATAGTTGGTGTAGGAGCCCTCCTTGGGATGCAGCTTTCTGTCCTTGATCACATTCAGCACATCCTCGAAGACCTGCAACGGGTTCTCCGCCTCCTCATACTCCTTCTTTGCGATCTCATTAAAGAAGCAGCTGTGGGAACCGGTGTGACAGGCAGCTCCGACCTGGGATACCTTGGCGAGAATCGTATCCATGTCACAATCTGCAGTCAGGCTTTTCACATACTGGTAATGTCCGCTGGTCTCCCCCTTCAGCCACAGTTCATTTCTGCTTCTGCTGAAATAGGTCATCTTTCCGGTTACAAGCGTCTTATTGTACGCCTCCTCATTCATATAGGCGACCATCAGCACCTCCAGCGTCCGGTAATCCTGCACGACGACCGGTACCATGCCGTCATTGTTCTTCTTGAAATCAGCCCATGCAAATGCCGCGTCCAGCGTTTCCACGGACATACCGTTTTCACGGCAGAGCTGCTTCAGGGAAAGAATCTCCCGGTAATTATCATTGATGGTATTTCCGGTAACGCCGCAGACCTGCTTGTACGCGAAAATTTCCATCAGCTTATTCAGTGCAATCTGATTGATCTGCACATAAAAGGGAAGCTCCGTGATCCCCTCTGTCTCACGGATCTGGTGGGGATTCATGAGCACCAGTGTTGAAATGTATTTCTCGACAAGCTCCCTGTTGGCGGCGATCACCTGTGGATCGTTGTAGGAGGCGAGAATCTTATCCCGTCCGAACTTCAAAGAGACCTCTTCCGTAATCTGGATGTTTTCTTCCTTTTCATAATCCAGAATTGCCCTTTTACATCCGGCATAGAGCAGCTTCTTCACATCCTCCATGCGCTTGATGTTTCCGGCGCCGATGACATCCGTCTCCGCGACAGCACAGATTTCCTTGATGATGTCCAGAGCGGCTTCATGCTCAGCATCCTCCGACGACATATCAAAGACGATCAGTTCATCCGCGTTATTTTCATTGTACAGACGCACCAGACGCAAGGGATCGGTTTCCACAACGGAGGTATCTGTAAGGGATTTTACGGCGTGCTCATGAAATAAATAGATACAGGGCACAAATTTTTTTATTAACATAAGGTGCATCCTTTCTTATCTATATGTATTATTTCTAAATGGATTATGCTATAGGCTTCCCTTGGTGCTCAGGACATCCGTGATCCTCGGGTCAAAGCTGACCGCCTGATCCAATGCCTTTGCAAACGCCTTGAAGCCCGCCTCGATCATATGATGTGCGTTCAATCCGTCCAGCATCTTGATGTGCAGATTCATTCCGGCACTGTAGGAGACTGCATAAAAGAATTCCCGGACAAGCTCGGTGTCCAGTGTGCCGACCCTCTCCACGGGGAAGGTGCAGTCAAAGTTGAGATAGGGACGACCGCAGAGATCGACGGCGCAGAGAGCAAGCGCGTCATCCATCGGGAGAATGAACGAACCATAGCGGCGGATGCCCTTCTTGTCGCCGACAGCCTGTGCGATCGCCTTTCCGAGAACAATGCCGGTATCCTCGACCGTATGATGTCCGTCCACATGCAGATCACCCTGTACCTTGCAGTTTAAGTCAAAGAACCCGTGCCGGGAAAAGCCTTCCAACATGTGATCGAAGAATCCGATTCCCGTGGAGATGTCGGCGGCGCCGCTGCCGTCCAGATTTAATTTCAGGGTAATATCCGTCTCTTTTGTTGTGCGTGTGATTTCTGCTGTCCGATTCATCTGCTTCTCTGCTCCTTGTCATGCTTACTCAAAACGAACCCGAATACTGTTGGCGTGTGCCGTAAGTCCTTCGCTCTCGGCAAAGGTTTCGATGTCCTGATGTATCTTCTCAAGTGCCTCACGGGAATAGGAAATAATACTGGTCTTCTTAATGAAATCATCCACGTTCACCGGCGAAAAGAATTTTGCGGTTCCGTTTGTCGGCAGAATGTGATTCGGACCGGCAAAATAGTCTCCGAGCGGTTCGGATGCATATTCTCCGAGGAAGATCGCGCCCGCATTGCGGATCTTTGTCATGATCTCGAACGGATTTGCCGTCAGGATCTCCAGATGCTCCGAGGCAATCTCGTTTACGGCATCAATGGCATCCGCCATGCTTTCTGCCAGCAGGATATAGCCGTAATTATCCAGAGACTTCTGGATGATGGCTTTTCTCTCAAGCTCGGTGACAAAGACATCAACCTGTGCGGAAACCTGTTCTGCCAGAGCTTTCGAGGTCGTAATCAGAATGGCGCTTGCCAGCTCGTCGTGCTCTGCCTGGGAAAGCAGATCGGCTGCGACATATCTCGGGTTTGCCGTCTCGTCTGCCAGAACCAGTATCTCGCTGGGGCCTGCAATTGAGTCAATGCTAACATAGCCGTAAACAGCCTTCTTTGCCAGCGCGACAAAGATATTGCCGGGGCCGGTAATCTTATCGACCTTGGGAACGGATTCCGTGCCGAATGCCATCGCTGCGATCGCCTGTGCGCCGCCGACCTTGTATATCGTATCGACACCCGCAATGTCCGCCGCAACCAGTGTTCCGGGGTTGACGCTGCCGTCCGCTCCGGGAGGTGTCGTCATGATGATCTCGGACACTCCGGCGGTCTTCGCGGGAATGACATTCATCAGCACACTGGAAGGATACGCTGCCTTGCCGCCGGGAACATAGACACCTGCTCTGGCGATCGGCGTGATCTTCATACCGAGAATCGTTCCGTCCTCCTTGGCGTCGAACCAGCTGTTGCGGAGCTGCTTCGCATGGAATGCCCGGATATTTTCGGCGGATTTCCGGATAACCTCGACCAGACCGGCATCCAGCTTCTGATATGCCTCGTCGATCTCCGCGCGGGTAACCCTGATGTTATCGGCAGACAGGGCAAATTTGTCAAATCTTAAGGTATAGTCAAAGAGCGCCTTATCCCCGTTCGCCTTGACGTTGGAAATAATCTCGTTGACCGTGCTCTCATATTCCGAATAATTGTTGGGGCTTCTCTTTAAGAGATCATTCAGAATCCCCTTTTTACTTTCTTTTGTCAGCGCTACGATTCTCATGCTTTTTTCCCTTTCCGCGCACGTCCTTTGCACATAGCGGGTTTGTGTCAAGTGCGCGCAGACACAAATTCCGTGCTTGAAAAATTCTATTTTTCAAGCTTTTCTCTTATCCTGTTGACTAAGGTCTTGATTCTCTCTGTCTCCATCTGCATACTGACCGGATTGACGATCATTCTCGCAGAGAGCGGGCAGACCTCCTCCAGAACCTCCAGTCCGTTTTCACGCAGTGTGGAACCGGTCTCGACAATATCGACGATGACATCGGAGAGCTCCACCAGCGGCCCGAGCTCCACCGAGCCGTTCAGCTTTATGATGTCTACGGTCTGGTGCTTCTTATTATAGAAATAATCCTTCGCAATGCAGGGATATTTGCTTGCCACGCGGATGCGCTCGTGATGCTGTAAAAGCTCCCTCGCGGAAGCCGGTCCGCAGACGCACATCCGGCATTTCCCGAAGCCGAGGTCAAGTACCTCGTAGACATTGCGGTTCTCCTCAAGGATTGTGTCCCTCCCGACAACCCCGATGTCCGCCGCTCCGTACTCAACGTAGGTCGGCACATCCGGCCCCTTCGCCAGAAAGAACCGGAGCTTCAGCTCCTCATTGACAAAGATCAGCTTGCGCGAGCTTTTGTCCTTCATCTCATCACAGGTAATGCCCAGCTGCTCAAATAATTCCAGTGTCTTGTTTGCCAGTCGGCCCTTGCCAAGCGCAAAGGTCAGGTATCTATCTTCACTCATAATCCTCTCCATCCTGCATCTCTTTCGCAATGAGAACAGCAGCATGACCGGCTGCCCTTAGCGCCTGTGCCTCAGCCAGCTTCTCCTCAAAATTGTCCGGCAGATAAGTAATCACGCGGACGGACTCCGGCTCCGGCAGTACAACCTTCTGTCTGGACAGCGCTTCGAGGATGCTGTCGATCACCATGCAGAAGCCGATTGCCGGTGCTTCCTTGCCAAATTGATGGAGCAGGTGGTCATATCTTCCACCCTTGACAATGGCATCGCCCACACCGTAGGTGTATGCTTTGAAAATGACACCGGTGTAATATTTGTATTTGCTGAGCATGCCGAGATCAAAGGAAATGTAATCGGCAACCCCATAAACCTGAAGCACCTTATGTAATTTCTCAAGACGCTCGATAGCGGCAAGGGAACGCTCATTGCTGACCATGTCGCGCGCGTCAGTCAGGGAACACATGTCCCCGAACATATCGGCAACCTTGAGCAGACGGCTGTGGTAGGGTTCGACCACCTTCCGCTCCTGAAGCAGCTCCTGCGCCGCAAAATAGTTCTTCCCGGAAATGCAGGCGCGGAGATCCATCTCCGTCTCCTCATCCAGCCCCGCTTCCTCGCACAGACCCTTGAAATATTCCACCTCGCCGATAGATACCTGAAAGCGCTGCAGTCCGGTGTCCAGTAATGCCTTGATGACAAGGCTGATGATCTCAGCATCCGCCTCGACGGAAGGATCACCGATCAGCTCAGCACCCATCTGTGTCGATTCCTTCAGCTTGCCCTGTAGATTTGAGGTGTTCGTAAAGGTGTTTCCGACATAGCTGAGCCGGAGCGGCACCTTTTTCTCGCTGAAATATTTTGCCGCACATCTTGCAATCGATGGTGTGAAATCCGGGCGGAGCACCAGCGTATTCCCTTCCTTGTCAAAGAACTTGTAGAGCTCCCGGCTGGGGGTCGTTCCGATCTCCTTGGAAAACACATCGAAAAACTCAAAGGTCGGTGTCTGTATCTCCTGATAGCCGTACAGGCGGATGCGCTCGTGAAGCCGGTTTTCCACCTCCAGCTTTCTGTGGTATTCTTTTCCGTAGATGTCCCGGACACCTTCCGGGGTATGTAATAGTTGTTTGCTCATAGCTACCTCTTTAACACTTTAACGTGCTACCATAGCACCATGGTAGAGAAAGAAACTAAATGTAGTATACCGAAGGATATTTATAGTGTCAAGAATTATTTTATACGCTGTCCCGGTCATCCAGATCCTGCTGGAGAATGTCGAGATACGGCACAAGAATGCCGTGTCTCCTGGGCAGAATGTACGCGGGATTCAGCTCCTCGTAGCGAAAGCTCTTTCTTCCGCCCTCCTGCGCCCGGTTCCAGAAAAAGAGCAGCATCTCCAGAGGGAGATAGTAAAGGATGTCCTTATGTGTGTAATAGATCAGGAAAAAGGCGATGCCGCCCTGCTTCTCAAACCGCTTCATAAATTCGACCTGATGCGGATGGATATTTTGCAGGGAAAAGGTATCTACCGAGCATTCCTTGGCGTCAAAGCAGACCGGAAGCCCCTGCACTGCACCAATGTAATCGACAGTGCTCTTCTGTTCAAAATAGGCAAGAGTGATCTGACGATGCTCCTTGTCCATTTTGATCGGTGTGATTGGTGTGGGAACCTTCTGGATCAATGCCAGTCCGGCATCGGCGTATTTCTCGTTTGTCCGGTTGATCATATCCTCCAACGTCGATCCTCGCAGGCCTCTGGAATTCCATGTTGCCATCTTAATTCAAAATCTCCTCTCCGAACAGCTCGCACTGTATGCGCCGGAACTGTTCAGGATAATCGGAAATATAGGTATTTCCGGCGGTTGCCGGGAGGAAAGCTCCCGCTTCTCCTGCCTTGGGAAAGACAAGTCTGTATGCGTGCAGCAGCTGGCAGGAAAGCCCGAAATGCTCCTTCATATAGCGGTTAGTCTTCGCATTGCCATATTTGTGATCCCCGATCAGCGGATGGCCGATGCTCGCCAGATGCGCACGGATCTGATGCGTCTTTCCGGTGATCAGCTCTACTTCAAGCAGGGTGTAACCGTCTGCCGATTTCAAAGACTGGAAACGTGTCTCAATATAATCACTTTCCGAGCCGGGGGCGGCATCACCGCTGACAGTCACCTTGTTCCGGGCGGTGTCCTTGTTCAGGTAGCCGCGCACCGTCATTTCCGTATTTATGCTTCCGACGCAGATTGTGCGGTAGAACTTATGGACGCTTCTCTCGCGGATGCACTGGCTTAAGTACTGGGATCCGCGCAGGGATTTCCCACAGAGGACGAGTCCGCTGGTATTGCGGTCGAGGCGGTTACAGACCGACGGCTTGAAGGTGCGGAGTTCCTCTCGCGGAAAATGCGAGGCCTCCAGCAGATAGCCGATCAGCCACTCATTCAGACTCAGATCGGAGGGCGCTGCCTTCTGAGACAGGACGCCTACGGGCTTGTCGGCGATCAGAATATCCTCATCCTCGTACAGCACACGGATGCCTTTCAGGGTTTGGAATGCCCGAAGGTATTCCTGAACGGGAGGCTCCTTGACAGAGACCTGCCCCTCCGGCGCGGTCCCGGATTTTGCATGGCTGCCTGTATCCTCCGCAGGGCAGAGACCGGTAAATTTCCGATAGGTCTCCTCCGAGAAGAAAAAGGAAAGCGTGTCGCCCTGTGCGAGGATCTCCGGGCCCTCCGCCCGGTGGCCGTTCAAGGTGATGTTCTTCTTGCGCAGCATCTTATAGAGGAAACCGTTTCCGGCATTCGGCATAAATTTATGTAAAAATTTGTCCAGCCGCTGCCCGGACTGGTTCTTTCCGATTGTCACTGTCTGCATGTTGCATTTCCTTCTGTCAAAGTATCACGCTCTTTAAAGTCTCGATGATTGCGGTGGAAGCGGTCTCGTTTTCCTCCAGCGCCTTCATCTGCTCCAGCCGCTCCGTGTAGCGGGAAAGACTGGTGAAAATTTTGACCGTTACATCCTTATGTCCGTCCAGCTTTAAAATATCGGTGATGTGCTTGTTAAATTCTGCCTCGTCAAAATTCGGATCCTCCGTAAAGCCGCAGACCGTTTTGCCGCGGACGGCGAGGTGGCTGACGCGGTAGGTCTTGCTGTAGGAGGTAAAAATACAGTCAAACAGGGTGAGCAGCCCCTCACTGTGCGCTTTGATCTCCGCCGCGTTCTCCGGCTTGCAGCTCTTAAAGCGGAAAAACATGATAGCGCTCACGGCGCTTTTGCTCGCCGGCAGACAGCCGAGAACGGCAACGATGGTCAGCAGGTTGACCTTGCTCTTTGTCTGTAAGTAGCCACCGATGAACAAGGATGCCGAGATTCCGAAATAGAGAAGGGTTCGGATCAGCTCGTATTTTTTCTGGGTGTCGAGGTATTTTTCCGTTCCCTTGACATCCGCTGTGGTAAATAAACGTTTCAGGTAGTACATCTTTTACAATCCTCTCTTTTTCATCAGTCCCATGACATCCAGAATCAGTCGGTGGGGAAGCGTCTTGGATAACACATGCAGCCCCTTGATCGGCAAACCGCAGACAGACACCTCACGCTTGAAGTAGGAGTCACGGAGCGCCTGTTCCACGACTCTCTCGGGGCTTTCCATCACATATTTCTTGATGGCGAGTGTTGTCCCGCCCTGCTCCGCAATATCAAAGAATGGCGTATCCACAGGTCCCGGGCAGACCGCCGTCACCCATATGCCGAGCGGACGAAGCTCCCGGGCGAGGGCTCTGGAAAAGCTCTGCACATAGGCCTTGGTTGCCGCATAGACCGCGAAATCCGGCTGCGGAAGGAAGGCGGCACTGGAGGCAAGCTGGATAATGCGGCTGTTTTTGCGCATAAAAGGAATCATACGGTGCGTGAGGTCGGTCAGGGCAAGGCAGTTCAACCGGATCATGCCCAGCTCTCCCTCCGCCTCCTGCTCGCAGAAAGCACCCATCAGTCCGTAACCCGCGCAGTTGACAAGCATACGGACAGTCGCATTTCTGGCGATCACTGTGTCCTCAAGCACATCCAGATTCGGCGCGGAGGTAATGTCAATAGCGAAAATGCGGGTTTTGTGGCGCAGGGCTTTTGCAAGCTCCCCGAGCTTCGCCCGGTCTCTCGCTACCAGCCAGAACTCGTCGATGCTATCAAAATGAGAGTCCATCTTCAATGCAAATTCTTTTCCGATCCCGGACGAAGCGCCGGTGATGATGACAATATTCATAAAATATCCTCCTTATGGGGCTATACCTACAGTATAGCATAGTAATCGCTGATGTAGTAGTCTGCGAGCGCTTTTTTTCGTTCGCGGTCATTGACCGAATAGGCATCCTCGACAGCGCAGACCCGCATTCCGGCAGCCTTGCCCGCCTGAATTCCGGGAATAATGTCCTCAAAGACAAGGCATTGTGAGGGCGGACAGTCCAGCCCCTTGGCAACTGCCAGATAAATGTCCGGTGAGGGCTTTCCGTGCGCAACGTCACAGCCGGTCATGATGCAGGAAAAATAATTACGGAGATTATGCACCTTGGCTATGTTTTCCACAAGCTGTCTGGAGTTGCTGGTGGCGATTCCGAGCTTTATGCCCTCCTCCCGGCAACGTTCTAAAAATTCGGGAATGCCGGGCTTTAACGGCACCTCGTTCGCGTATTTGTCCCACGCCATACGGTTCCAGTCTTCCTTGATCTGGTCGATGCTGTCGGGAATCGGAAAATGCTCCTTGAAGTACACGGCGGTCTCGCTGAAGCTCATGCCCTCGATGCGGGATTGCAGATCCTCCGGCAATGTGATCCCGAATCTCCCCAGATATTCAATATCGATCGCGCGCCACATCCACATGGAATCGACCAGCGAGCCGTCAAGGTCAAAGATGACCGCCTTTATATTCTGTAACATTTCATGCCTCATGAAGAACTTCTACCTCCTCTTCGCTTAAGGGTCTGTATTCGCCGGGAGCAAGCGTCCCATCGAGCTTCAGACCGCCGAAGGCTGTGCGCCGCAGGGCGGTGACAAGATTGTTGACCGCAAACAGCATCCGCTTGACCTGATGGAATTTCCCCTCATGTATCGTCAGCAGAAGCTCCGTCTCCGGCGAGAGAACCTCCACCCTCGCGGGCAGCGTCAGCTTGTCCTCCCCGATGTCCACACCCTGCTCTAACCGTTGAATATCCTGCGCTGTCAGCGCGTGCTCGATTATGACATGATAGGTCTTGTCAACATGCCTTCCGGGGGACAGCAGCCGGTGTGCCAGCGCCCCATCGTTTGTCAAAAGCAGCAACCCTTCCGTATCCTTGTCCAGCCGTCCGACCGGAAACAGATCGGCGCGTCTGTCCTCCGGTCGGAGCAGACCGATCACGGTATCGGAGAGATTGTCCTGCGTTGCCGAGACAACACCGGCAGGTTTATTCAGCATATAATAATAAAATTTCCGATAGGAAAGCGCCTGTCCCTGTACGCAGACAATGTCTTTCTTTTCATCAATTCTCAGATCCGCAGTCTTTACGACAGTGTTATTGACACTGACCTTTCCGTGCCTTATCAGTTCCTTTACCTGACTGCGGCTTCCGATATTCAGTTCACATAAGAATTTATCCAGACGCATATACTCAATTTCCCTCTTCATATATTATACAAAGCCTGACCTGTCTGCAAAGGAATACCGCTGATGATTGTTCTGACCTTCCTTTTTCTTGCGCTGGCGGCATGCATTCTCGGCAATGCGGCTCTGAGTATGCATTACGCCTGTATCGGTCTGGAACTCTGGTTTCAGAAAATGATCCCCGCCCTCCTGCCGTTTATGATCCTGTCCGGTATCATGATCCGTCTGGGACTGACGGAAAAGGTTGCAATGCTGCTCTATCCTGTCGTCGGCCCGCTCTACCGGATACGGAAAAATGTCGTCTATGCGATGATGCTCGGCTTCCTCTGCGGCTTCCCGATGGGTGCGAAGGTGACGGCGGATCTCTATGACCGGCAGATGATTACAAAGCGGGAGGCAGAATATCTGCTGGCTTTCTGTAACAACATCGGCCCTGTCTACTTTTGCAGCTTTGCACTTCCTCTTCTCGGAAGGACAAAGCTGTTTCCCTATCTGTTCGGCATGTACGGGCTTCCGCTTCTCTACGGGCTGTTACTCCGCTTTACCTGCTTCCGCGACCTTGCAGCGGAAAGCAGAAATAACTCTGGAGATAGAAAGGCTGCCCAGCCACAGGAAAGGGTGTCTGTCGGCAGACTGTTAAGGGCGATCGACGACTCCGTCAAAACCTCCCTGCAAAGCATACTGTCGCTCGGCGGTTACATGATACTCTTTAATCTTCTGAACCTTCTGCCACATATGCTTCTCGGCAGGGCACCTGTTCTTCTGGCTCCGCTTCTGGAAATCACGGGGGGTCTGTCGATGCTGGATTCCTCGCTTCCGCTCTACAGTCTCATGGTATTGAGTTTCGGCGGCCTTTCCTGTATCGCCCAGACCTACAGCTGTATCGGTCATACCGATCTCTCTGTCTCGGACTACATTATGCACAAGGTTGTGCTCACGGTAGGGAATGCCTTGTTTTATCTGTTATGGTTTCTTCTCTGTCCGGCGTCCTTCCTGCGCTGAGCTCTTCGCCTCTTTCTTCTGCGGTACGCGAGAAGCTGTGAAAAGCCCAACAGCACGAAAAACAGTCCAACAGCAATAAAACAGATGATCAGAAAGGTGGCAAAGCTGACCGGGGAGGCGCTGTCAGCCGCAGGAGCACTGGCTGGTTCGGCTGTATCGGAGGCTTTCGCTTCCACAGAGCTGGGGACAGACTCCGGCTCCCCGCTTCCCGTCTCGCTTTTTTCCTCATCCTGACCGTAGTGGAAAGCCTCCGATACCTCGACCGCATTGCTCTCGGTAAAGAGATCAAAGAGATTATAGGCGCGGACAATCACGGTCGGCTTTACGCCGGAGGGCACGGACAGATTCAGCGTGAAGGTATCTGTGTAAGTGCCGTTTAAGGCATCACTGTCCGGCCAGGCATTTCTGGGGCTGAAGGTCAGTCCACCGTCGAGGCTATAGTCATAATAGATCAGCGGAGAATCATAATCGGCAGCATTTACCTGAACAGAGAGCTGTCCTGTGCTGTAATCGGCGTTTTCGAGGGCTGCCTGACAGACGTCCGGAGCCGTGTCGTCCCGCAGCGTCGAAGGAACAGGCTGTGTCCCACTGACCTCCTGAAGCTGATAATCGGAATAATCGACATTTAAGATACTGCTTTTGAGTCCGAAGTACTTCGCAACTGCGGTAGCATCATCCTTTCCGAACTGGATCAGGTCGTCCTCGCTGTCGCAGAAGCCGGTATCTCTCTCCTCATCCACATGACAGTGTTCCAGAATGACCGCTGGAATATCGCGCGCGTTGGCAAAGCGGATAATGCCGTAGTAGTCCAGTCCCTTATCCCCCACTCTCGTCTTGATTCCCCGGAGGAACAATCCGCGTTCCTTCAGGATGGAGAGAAATTCATAGCCGAACTGGTAGCCGTAATTATTGAAGGGGGCATTCAGCGGAACCCATATCTCCGACCCGAACAGTTCATGGTACTCGGAGGCATTGTAATGGATGCTGAACAGGAAGTCGGCATTGACGTTCTTCGCAAACTCTGCCCGCTCCTCGAGCTTCATGTCCACATCCTCTGTATGGGTCAGATAGACCTCGACGTTGTCATAGAGGGAAAGCTCCTCGTACATGGCGCGGGCGGTCGTCATCGTCATATACTTTTCCTTTTCGGTCCCGGCAATTGTTCCTTCATTTTCGCCGCCGTGTCCCGGATCGATGACGATGACTGTCGTTTCTGTTTTCGTATGCTGGAGCCGCTCTGCCGCCGACGCCTTCGCCGGCTGCAAAGACAGGATAGCGGCTGCAAGTGCCGTAAATGTAATGAAAATTCTGCGAATGATCTGCTTCATCAATAAAACCTTTCAATTATAAACATTCTCAATATCAAATAAACCGGTCTTCAAAGGGGGAAGAACTGTCCCCGAGAAAACCGGTTCCTTTTTGTAGCTCTGTTACTGGATGACCTTCAGATTGTCATCGTTATTATTCGTGCCTTCCAGAGGCAGCTCCTCAAATTCCTCCTCGGTGGGATGCAGCGCCTGACGGTTGGACTGGATGAGATCCTTGTACTGATTCAGGGAGCCGAGCAGACTCTGGTAGTTTGCACTGGAGGACTGGATTGCGGAGAGAATGATGTTTTCAAGCTCTGCCAGTCTTTCTTCCGTGTACTGGGCTGCCTGCATACGAAATTCATTCGCCTCAAGCGTAGCCTTGTCCAGAATGTCCTGCGCCTGCTTGGATGCCATGGTGACAACCTCGTTTGCCTGAGCGTATGCCTGCTGCATGATCTCATGCTCGCTGATCAGCTCGTTGGTCTGGATCGTTGCCTCGTTAATCAGCTTTTCCGCCTTCTTCCTCGCGTCGTTCAGGATTGCTTCCCGGTTGCTGATTACCTTCTGGTACTGCTTGATCTCATCGGGAGTCTTCAGACGGAGCTCACGGATCAGTTCGTCGATCTCGTCCTTATTGACAATGATCTCCGAATTGGACATGAATTTCGGCTTACAGCTTTCAATGTATTCTTCCAGTTCATCTATAACCTGCTCAATTCTACTGCTCATGGGCGTCACTCCTTGCTTTCTTGTTTTATCCGGTACTTCTCATAGATCAGATCAGCCACAAATTCAGGGACACACCGGCTGATGTTGCCGCCGAAGCTTGCGATTTCCTTTACAGTCGAAGAACTCAGATAGGCATATTCCAGACTGGTCGTAAGGAACATGGTGTCCAGCTTCCCCTCGGAAAATTTGCGGTTTGTCTGTGCAATCTGCAATTCATACTCGAAGTCCGTGATTGCGCGCAGCCCTCTGACCGCGACATGAAGATCGTTCTCAGCCGCATAATCGATCAGCAGTCCGCTGAAGCTGTCCACCTGTACATTCGGCAGATCCTTGGTCGCTTCTTTTAATATCTTAACACGTTCTTCCACAGAAAACAACGGTGTCTTCTCTTTATTGTTCAAAACACTGACGATCAGGACATCGAAAATTTTCGACGCCCTTTTGATAATATCAAGATGTCCGTAAGTCATGGGATCAAAACTTCCGGGATAAACAGCTCTCTTCATCGTCATAACCCTCTTCTAGCAGCTGCGTCTGATAAACGCATGTCTGTTTGTCTTGTAACGCTTATCCTTCTCCAGACAGAAGCCAAGCTCCGGCAGATAGGAAAAATCGGTTTCCAGTGATGCCTCGACAACGATCAGCGTATCCTGCGTCACATAACGCATTCCCGCAAGAAGCGCAAGCACCTCCCTCTCATAGCCGAGATTGTAGGGCGGATCCATGAAAATGAGATCAATCTCCTTTTCATAGATGCTGTTCAATGCGCTGCACGCATCCTGTTTTATTACTATAGCACGATCCCTCATTTTCGTAAATGTAAGATTTTGCTGAATACAGTTCAATGCCTTGGGTGCATTATCGACAAAATAAGCCTTTCTGGCGCCTCTGCTCAGTGCTTCAATGCCGATCGCACCGCTGCCGCTGAACAGATCCACGAAGACAGAGCCGGGAATCTCAGCCTGCAGCATATTAAAGAGTGTTTCCTTGATTCGGTCTGTCGTAGGCCTTGTATCCAAGCCCTCCGGAGCCTTCAGCGGAAGACTCCTCGCTGTTCCTGCAATGACACGCATAAATGATCCTTTCCGCGGCATCAGATTCTGATTTTTGTTCCCTTGGTATCTCTCTTTGCCGCCTTCAGATTGTTCAGAAGAATTTTCTTTTCCTTGTATTCGATGGAGACCTCTACACCGTTCTGTGTATAGTATACCCGCTCGACCTTATCCTTTGCGCCCAGCTTCATTCCGCGGACACCGACGGCTCCCTTTTTCTTCTCGGGAATCTCCTCGATCGGGAAACGAAGGAAGAAGCCCTCCTTTGTCTGGAGAATGATGTTGCGCTGCTCGAGGACAGACATCACACTGACGACCTTATCTCCTTCGCCCAGCTTTGTCGCCGCTACCGTCCGCTTGGAGACATCAAATTCGCCGCCGTCCACCAGCTTCATCATCGACTGCTCCGTGACAAAGACAACCTGTCTTAAGTTCAGCTCGCTCTGGCTGGTGATGTAGACAATGTTCTCCTTCTCGGAATTATAGTTGCTCACATTGTCGATGGGGATGCCCTTGTCCCGGAACTTGCCGAAAGGAAGATCCATGACCTTGATCGTGTGGAGCTGTCCTGCATCCGTGAACAGGCACACCTTTCCGGTATTCTTGCAGACAAAGACGAAGCGGTTCTCCGTGTCCGCTGCCTCTTTGTTTCTCTCGTAGGTCGCAACATCGACGGTCTTCGCATAGCCGAATCGATCCATGAGGAAGATGACGTTCGTCTCCTCGATCTCCTTCTCCTTGTAGACCGCTTCCTCGGCGTTTTCAATTGCTGTCCGGCGCTTGCGCCCGTATTCCTTTTTGAAGCCGTCAAGCTCGTTCATGATAACCTGTGCCATGGAATCCCGGCGCTCAAGGATGTCCTCATAGCGGTAGATATTAGCCATGGTCTCTTCGTGCTCATTGATCAGCGCCTCGATCTCGAGTCCGATCAGCTTATACAGACGCATGTCCAGAATGGCGTTCGCCTGCTTCTCCGTGAACATGAGCTGTGCTGCCATGATCTTTGATTCCTTAGACTTAAATTTGATGCCATCCGTCTTTCCCTCGGTCAGACATGCCTTCGCCATTGCCCGGTCCTTGGAGCCTCTGAGAATCTCGATAATCAGATCAATGACATTACATGCCTTGATCAGCCCCTCCTGCACTTCCTTCCGTTCCATCTCGTGCGCGAGGAGGTTCGTGTACTTTCTGGTGGCAACCTGAAACTGGAAATCGACGTTTGCTTTCAGAATGCTCTTCAAGCCCATCGTCTCCGGTCTGCCGTCGCAGATCGCGAGCATATTGACACCAAAGGCATCCTCAAGCCTTGTCTTCTTATATAAGAGGTTGACGAAATTCTCCGGGTCGGCATCCTTCCGCAGCTCAATAACGATCCTTATGCCCTCCTTGGAGGACTGGTTGGAAATGTCCACAATATCCTGCGTCTTCTTCGTCTCGGACAGTGCGGCGACATCCTGCAGGAACTTTGCAATATTCATGCCGATCATAGGATAGGGAATCTCTGTGATGACTACATTCGTTTTCCCGCCCTTGGTCTTCTCAAATTCCACCTTGCCGCGGATCTTGATCTTTCCGATTCCCGTCTCGTAGATGGAGAGCAGCTCGTCCTTGTTGGTGACAATGCCGCCTGTCGGGAAATCAGGACCTTTGATATAACGCATCAGCTCTCTTGTGCTGATGTTTTCGTCGAGCATATAAGCCTTTGTCGCGTCAACGACCTCACAGAGATTGTGAGGCGGTGTGCTTGTCGTCATGCCGACAGCGATTCCCTCGGAACCGTTGATGAGGAAGTTCGGAAGCTTCACCGGCAGAACGGTCGGTTCCTTCTCCGTCTCATCGAAATTTGGCATGAAATCAACGACATCCTTGTCCAGATCCGCCAGGAACGCCTCCTGCGTCACCTTCTGGAGCCTTGCCTCGGTATAACGCATTGCAGCGGCACCGTCTCCCTCGATATTGCCGAAGTTGCCGTGACCGTCGATCAACGGCATGCCCTTCTTGAAATCCTGCGTCATCACGACCAGTGAGTCGTAGATGGAGCTGTCGCCGTGAGGATGGTATTTACCCATGGTATCGCCGACGATTCTGGCGCTCTTTCGGTAGGGTCTGTCATAACGGATTCCCAGCTCATACATATCGTAGAGCGTCCGGCGCTGAACTGGCTTCAGGCCGTCCCTGACATCTGGAAGCGCTCTGGCAATAATAACGCTCATGGCATAGTCGATAAAGGATTTCTGCATCTCCTCAGAGTATTCTGTTTTTATGATTCTGCTGTCTTCCATTCTGTTGTTCATGCCTTTCTATGTATGCGGGGGTTATGCGTTGTAATCCAGCTCCGCATCGGTTGCGTGGTCGTAGATGAATGCTTTTCTGGGCGGAACCTCGGTGCCCATGAGCAGGCTTGTAATTTCGGATGCCATGCGCGCGTCCTCGATCTCCACGAGCTTCATGCGGCGGGTGTCGGGGTTCAGTGTCGTCTCCCAGAGCTGGTCGGCATCCATCTCGCCGAGACCTTTGTAGCGCTGCAGGGTGAAGGAGCCTTTGTGTGTCTTTCTGTATTTTTCCAGAGCCTTATCGTCGTACAGATATTCCTCCTGTCCCTTGGAAGGCATTGCCTTGTACAGGGGAGGCATTGCAATATAGACATGCCCCTCGAAAATCAGCTCAGGCATAAAGCGGTAAAAAAGCGTCAGCAGCAGGTTGGAAATATGTGCGCCGTCCACGTCCGCATCCGCCATGATGATGATTTTATCGTAGCGCAGCTTTGTGATGTCGAAGTCATTTCCGTAGCCCTCAGAGAAGCCGCAGCCGAACGCATTGATCATCGTCTTGATCTCGGCGTTTGCCAGCACCTTGTCGATGCTTGCCTTTTCCACGTTCAATATCTTGCCCCTGATGGGAAGGATTGCCTGAAACATACGGTTTCTCGCCGTCTTTGCGCTGCCACCGGCGGAATCTCCCTCGACGATGAAGATTTCACATTTCGAGGCATCTCTCGACTCGCAGTTTGCAAGCTTTCCGTTGGAGTCAAAGGAAAACCTCTGCTTCGTCAGCATGTTTGTCTTGGCGCGCTCCTCCGTCTTGCGGATCTTTGCCGCCTTCTCCGCGCAGCCGATGATATTTTTCAGTGTCTCAAGATTCCGGTCGAAGAAACGGACAATCTCATCTCCCGTCACCTTGCTGACGACCTTCGCCGCATCCTGATTGTCCAGCTTGGTCTTCGTCTGTCCTTCAAAGCGCGGGTCGGGATGCTTGATGGAGACAACGGCCGTCATACCGTTTCTGACATCCGCCCCGGTGAAATTCACGTCCTTTTCCTTCAGAATGCCGAGTTCCCGGGCATAATTGTTGATCACGTTTGTGAACATGGTTTTAAAGCCGGTCAGATGTGTACCGCCTTCGGAGTTGTAAATATTATTACAGAAGCCGAGCACATTCTCATGGAACTCGTTGACGTACTGAAAAGCGACCTCGACGGAAATGCCGTCGCTCTCGCCGCTGAAATACACGACATCGTGCACGGTCTCCTGATTTTTATTCATGTCCTTGATGAAGCCGATAATTCCCTCCGGCTCATGGTATGTAATATGTTCGGGAACAGCCCCTCTCAGATCGTGGAAAACGATCGTCAGCTTCGGGTTCAGATACGCCGTCTCATGCAGTCTGCTCTTTACTTCATCTTCCTTAAAACGCGTCTTGTCAAAGATTGTATCGTCGGGCAGGAAGTTGATCGTCGTGCCGGTCTCCCTCGTCTTTCCCTTGACGGGAAGAAGACCGTTTTCCAGCGGAATAACCGGTGTGCCACGCTCGTATTTGTCCTCATAGATAAAGCCGCCTGTCTTTACCGTGACAGTCAGCCTTGTCGAAAGTGCATTTACAACGGAGGAGCCTACACCGTGCAGACCTCCGCTGGTTTTATAGGCAGAGTTGTCAAATTTTCCGCCGGCATGCAGGGTTGTGAAGACCAGACGCTCCGCACTGATACCTTTCTCGTGCATTCCCACGGGTATTCCTCTTCCGTTGTCGGCGACTGTCGCCGAGCCGTCCTTTTCCAGCGTCACAGTGATTGTGTCACAGTACCCTGCCAGATGCTCGTCCACAGAGTTGTCGACAATCTCGTAGATCAGATGATTCAGCCCCTTGGTCGACACGCTGCCGATATACATGCCGGGACGTTTTCTGACGGCCTCCAGCCCCTCTAAAACGGTGATGCTGGATGCGTCGTAGTTATTTGACTTTGCCATCGGTAAACCTCTCTTTACAGCTTTATATTTCCAGTTTTTTAGAACAGGTCACTGCCAGTGCGCCGGGCCCGATGTGGCACGCAACACTTAAGGACAGCGGATCCATATGGATCTCAAATCCGGGGAAGAGCTCGGAAACCTCGCGCCGGAAGGCCTCTCCCGACTCCAGATCCTGTGTGTAAGCCATGGCAATCCAGTGCTTCGCAGGGTCGGGTGCACCGCCGAAACGGTTCTCCAGATCGCTTTTCACAGCATTCACCATGATATTTTTTCCCTGATTCGAGGTTCTCGCCTTGGCAAACGCGTCCAGCTTCTCCCCCTGAATCTGAAGGACGGGCTTCAGCTTCAGCATTGTGCCGATTGCAGCCGCAGCCGGTGTAATTCTGCCGCCCTTCTTTAAATAATACAGTGTATCCAGCATGATATAGATACTACTGTTCAATTTGTCTTTTTCCAGAATATCCTTGATCTCCGCAGCGGTTTTATCCTTTTCGGCAAGCAGCTTCGCGTCCAGACAGGACTGGCGCTGCGTGACGGAGATACGCTGGTTGTTGACGACCTGAACACGCCCGTCGTACTCCTGTGCAAGCATCATCGCGCTCTGACAGGAGCCGGAAAGACCGCTGCTCATGGGAATGTGTACGATTTCGTCATATTCCTTTAAAAGCTCGTCCCACAGCTTCATCACCGATTCGGGAGAAGGCTGGCTGGTGCAGATATCCGCTCCCGAGGAGAGTTTTTCATAGAACTGCTCCTGTGTCAGGTTAATATCTTCATAATAGGTTTCTTCATTAATCATAAAGGGCATCGGAAGGACATAGATACCCAGTTCTTTTGACGCGTTCTGGGTAATACCACTGTTGCTGTCAGTGACGATTGCGATGCTGGACATAATCAGTTTTCCTCTCTTTTTAAACGTTTAAAACTTATGTTCTCTATTTTACCGTCAGATGCTCCGAAAGTCAACATTCCTTGCAGAGATGGCGGTCATATGAAGGCGCAATGGCGCATGTTCGGGAAGCACAAGCTCCGGGTCTGTCCCAAGCAGTCCGTCAAGTGCTTCCGAGACCTGTTTCAGCACGGACGCATCCGTGTAAATATCGCCGACGCGGAATGCAAATTCCCCGCTCTGCCGGATACCGAACATATCCCCCGGCCCTCTCAGCTTTAAATCCTCCGAGGCGATAAAGAAGCCGTCATTGGACTTATTCAGGATCTGCAGTCGCTCCATCGTCTCCTGTTTCTCCTGAGTGCTGACGAAAATACAATAGCTCTGATACTCTCCTCTGCCGACACGTCCCCTGAGCTGGTGGAGCTGCGCCAGACCGAAGCGCTCCGCATTTTCGACCATCATAACGGTTGCGTTCGGGACGTTGATTCCGACTTCGATGACCGTCGTCGATACCAGAACGTCGATGGAATGCGCCGCAAATTCCTCCATGATGCGGTTTTTGTCCGCGGGACGCATCCTGCCGTGCAGATAGGCGACCTGAATGTCGGACGGGAGCGCCGCCTTCAGCTTTTCCGTGTAATCGACAACATTCTCGAGGTCATCCATCTCGCCTTCCTCGACCTGCGGACAGATGACATACACCTGTCTTCCCTCGGCGACCTGTCCTGCAATGAATTTGTATGCCTTCGGGCGGTAGGAGGTGTTGACAACACAGTTCTTGATCGGCAGCCGGTTCGCCGGAAGCTCGTCTATCACGGAAATGTGGAGATCACCGTACAGGATGATGGCAAGGGTGCGCGGGATCGGTGTTGCGCTCATCACGAGGATATGCGGATGCTCCCCCTTCTCCGAGAGCGCCTCGCGCTGGTGAACACCGAAGCGGTGCTGCTCATCCGTCACAACCAGGGCGAGCGACTGGTAGACCACCTTTTCCTGAATCAGCGCATGTGTGCCGATCACGAGATTCGCCTCTCCCGAGGCAATCCTGCCGTAAGCCTCCCTCTTCTCCTTCGCGGTCATGGAGCCGACCAGCAGTACCGGCCGGAACGGAATACCGTAATTTTCCACATAGCCGCATATAGTCTCATAGTGCTGCATGGCAAGAACCTCCGTCGGTGCCATGAGCGCCCCCTGGTAGCCGTTTGCAGCAGTCATCAGAAGTGCGAGCACGGCAAGGATCGTCTTGCCGGAACCGACATCTCCCTGTATGAGCCGGTTCATGCAGGAGCTGCTCCCGAGATCGTCCCTGATCTCCTGCCATACCTTTTTCTGTGCCTTTGTCAGCGGGAACGGAAGCTGTTCCAGAAAGCGCACGGTGTCCGCCGTCTCAAACATCCGGTAATGGTTCGGCAGGCTCTCGCTGAAACGCTTATTCTGCCTGAGCAGGAACAGGAAATCAAAAAATTCGTCGAACACAAGACGTTTTCTCGCGGCGGCAAGCGTCTCCCTGTCTTCTGGGAAATGGATGCTCTGCATGGCCGTCCGAAGATCAGACAGTCCATATTCCTGCAGCATATTCTGCGGGTAATATTCGTCCTCAAAGCTGCAATTCTGCAGGGCGTACTGCACCGCTTTGCTGAAAGCATGGTTGGAAAGTCCTTTGGTCAGTGAATATCGTGGAAGCAGCCGGTCTGTCTGCTTCCGGTAGTCCTCCAGTGAATAGATTCGCGGCTGTTCCATGATATAGGTGCTACCCCGGCTCTGTACGGTTCCGCGGAAGACATAGAAGCCGCCCTGCTTCAAGGTCTTTTTCAAAAAAGGCATATTGAAGAAAGTGAGCTGCAGGCTGCCGCTTCCGTCCGAAATGTTCACATTCAGAATGGAGAGCTTTCTCACGCGCTTTTCGTTCGGGATTCCGGCGACACAGGCATAGACCGCGCAGACCGCACCGGGCGTAAGCGCATTGATCCGGACAGGGGCTTCAAACTCCTCGTAGTCGCGGGGATATGCCGCAAGCAGTTCTCCGACGGTCTCGATGCTGAGCTTCCGGAAGAGTTTTTCCGTCTTTTCGCCGATTCCCTTTATTTCAATGACAGGTGATTCACGATTCATGCGGCTCCCCCTCTTATATCTATACATAGAGTAAAAAAGGGAGCAGTCAGCGACTGCCCCCTCCTGCATCAGCATGTTGCTTATTCAACAGACATAACATAATAGTAAATAGGCTGTCCGCCGTACTGCAATTCTACATCGCAGTCTGCGTGCTCCGCTGCCACAGCGGCGCGGAACGCCTCAGCGTCTTCCTTCGTCACATCGTTTCCGTAATAGATACTGATCAGCTCGGAATCCTCCTTGATCATCTCCGCAATGGTCGCCTTCGCCACCTCATTTACAGAGGTTCCGACGGAAAGGATTCCCTTATCGCCGATACCCATGAAGTCGCCCTTTTTGATCTCCTTGTCATCGATCATGGTATCGCGCACGGCATAAGTGACCTGACCGGTGCTCACATTGGCAATCTCGCGGATCATATTCTCCTCGTTCTCATCCGCAGAAAGCTCGGGAACAAAGTTGATGACTGCCGTGATTCCCTGCGGTATCGTCTTGGTCGGGATGACGAGAAGCTCTTTCTCGGTCGTCAGCTCCGCCGCCTGGTTTGCCGCAAGAATAATATTTTTGTTGTTCGGAAGAATGAATATCGTCTTCGCGTTCACCTTTTCCACAGCATCCAGAATGTCCGCTGTGCTGGGGTTCATGGTCTGACCGCCCTCGATGATATGGTCAACGCCGAGACTCTTGAAGATCTCATTTACACCGTCGCCCACGGAAACAGCGATGAAACCGTAATCCTTGGGAGGCTCCGCGCTCTTCGCCGGTTCGGCGGCAGCCGTCTCCTTCGCCTCTTCCTTTGCAAGCTTTTCCTGATGTTCAAGGCGCATATTGTCAATCTTCATGTTGGACAGTGCGCCGTATTTTAATGCCTTCTGGATTGCCAGACCGGGATCGTTGGTATGTACATGTACCTTTACCACGTCTCCGTCTGCAACACATACAATGGAATCACCGATAGATTCCAGATAAGCCTTGAAATCCATCTCCGTCTTTACATTGAAGGTCTTGTTGAGCAGAATGATAAACTCTGTGCAGTAGCCGAATTTAATCTCAGCCTCCGCTTCCTTTGCCTCGCCCTGCGCCTTGCTTTCCGCAGCGGGCGCTGTAAAGCTGAGATCAATCTCTTTTCCCATAAAGGCGTCAAAAGCGCCGCTTAAGACCTCGACAAGTCCCTGTCCGCCGGAATCGACAACGCCTGCCTGTTTCAGCACGGGAAGCATCTCGGGTGTCTGGCTTAAAACATATTTTGCATGCTCGATGATCTCATGGAAGAAAGTCTCAAGATCTTCCGTTCCCGCCTCATGGAGCTCCTTTGCCTTGTCTGCCGCACCGCGCGCAACGGTAAGGATTGTTCCCTCCTTCGGCTTCATGACCGCCTTGTATGCGGTTTCCACCGCCTTGTCAAAGGAATCGACAAGAACCGGTATCGTCAGAACCTCCTCCGTCTTGATCCGCTTGGTAAAGCCGCGGAACAGCTGGGACAGGATAACGCCGGAGTTTCCTCTCGCACCGCGAAGCGATCCACTGGAGATTGCCTTGCAGATCGTCTCCATGCTGGCGGCATCGCCGAGCGCGGAAACCTCCTTCGCCGCGGACATGATCGTCATTGTCATATTTGTGCCGGTATCTCCGTCGGGAACCGGAAAAACATTCAGTTCGTTGATCCATTCTTTCTTCGTTTCAAGATTTTTCGCACCGGCTAAGAACATCTTGGACAGCATCTTAGCGTCGATTTGCTGTAAGCTCACAATAAAAGTCCTCCTTAATCAATCACTCTGACACCGTCAACGTAGATGTTGATCTTTTCAATTTCAATGCCGGTAAATTCTTCTACTTTGTACTTTACGCTGTCAATCAGGTTGTCGGCTACCGCCAGAATGCTGACACCGTAAGAAACAATAACATGAAAATCAAGAATCAGCTTGTTCTTGTTCCGCGTCACGCTGATTCCTCTTGTCAGGCTGTCCATCTTCAGGAGCTTTACCAGACCGTCCTTCATGCTGACACCTGCCATGCCGACAATGCCGAAGCATTCCACGGCAACGCTGCCCGCATACTGGGCAATTACTTCATTGTCAATGACAATATTTCCCATATGAGTATTCAAAAGAGAACCCTTCATATACAATAACCTTTCCTTTCTGAGTCTTTCAGGATACCGTCCGCCCGATAATGATGCAGACATATATACTATATTCTAACAGCTTTCCCCGAAAAAGAAAACATGAAAAACAAAAAATTTAAAAAAGTATTTTTTTTGCTTGCTTTTCAGTTACATTTCTGTTAAGATATCAATGTTGTGAACTTACTTAATGTCGAGGAGGTGTCAATATGGCTAAGTGTGATGTTTGTGGAAAAGGCGTTCATTTTGGTAACAATGTAAGCCATTCTCATAGAAGAAGCAATGCAATATGGAACTCTAACGTAAAGAGTGTAAAGTGCAAGATCAACGGCGGCGCTAAGAGAATGCATGTATGCACAAGCTGTCTGCGTTCCGGCAAGGTTGAGAGAGCTTAATCGTGTCAGCTGACAAAGTGGATTTTGAAAAGCAGGTCATTGCGACCTGCTTTTTTTCTACCCTTCTTCTCTTCTGCGGGCATATTCTTTATTAATCAGCTGGATCAGCTCAGCGTCCCCAAACAGGTTGTCCGGATGAAAAATCTTGACAAGATCGCGGTACCTCTTCCTTAACGCAAGCGGATTGCCGGTTCCGTCGAACATCCTTTTGACCGCTTCAGCGGAGACCGTCAGGCGACTTTCGGTGGAAACGGTTCTCTGCTGCTCTGCCAGCTGGCGCTTCTGCCGCTCTAACGACCGTCTGTCCTCGTCCAGCTGCCGGAAACCATCCTGCAGGATTGCCAGCTTCTTCTCGAAAAAGAGGTTCTCCTCCTTCAGTCGCTTCCGCTCCATGACCGTGCGGCGATTCAGCTCGTCCAGCTCCCGCTGGAGGCAGATCCGTTCCTTTATATATTTATCACGGGAAGCCTCCAGATCCCGGCGTTCGTTTTCCAACCGTATATTTTCCTGAAAAAGCCAGAGCTTCGCTTCCCTGAGCTCGTCCGCGTCGGTAGCAGCGGCAACCTCATCCCAATCAATCATTTTATGACAAACCTCCGGAGCTGATCCGCTAATCACCGCAGAAACAGCTGTAGCCTACAAACAATAAGAGCGCGATCATAATAAGCCCCGCCAGGCGATTGTGGGTGATCAGCATCAGCAGCATTCCGATTGCTATTAAAAAAGCGACAAGTCCAATCAGTTTTTTCATGACACCCTGTTTTTATTATCTCGCTCTAATATATGCGGAAACCCTCTTTAGGATTCTGTTTTCTCCTCGGGAAAAGCGATGTCCACAACATCCTTGTCCGACATTTCCTCTTTCTGCTTCGGCTTGGTAAATTTCTCCACAAGATCGGGAACCATATCCAGAACCTTGGTGACCGCATCCTGATTCTTGATGTTTACCAGCTTTGTATTGCCGTCCTTGATGACAAGAACTGCACTGGGCGTCATCTTTCCGCCGAGCCCGCCGGCTCCCGATGCGGAATTTTTCTGCCCATTGCTGCCTGCACCCGCCGCAACGCCGAAGGAGACATCCACGAGCGGAAGAATGATCGTGTCACCGACCGTCGTTGCCTCTCCGACCACAGTCTTTGTGGACAGTACCGTGTCCATTCCCTTCAATAATGCTTCTACAACTCCCTGAAAATTCTCTTTATCAGCCATGTTTTCCTCCCTTTTTATGCTTTGCTCTCCGCTTCTCTTCGCCCTGCCTTCATCTTCTGGATAAACAGGCGGAGCTTTTTATCCAGAAGCAGCTTTAATCCATTCCATGTCAATGCCCAGAGTGTGATGTGCCCGGAGATGTCAATGCTTCCCTCCAGTATCTGCTGGGTAAAATCCGGTGTCACACATAAGCCATAATGCAGCAACGGCGAAAGCATACCGTAGACACCGAAGAGATAGCCCGTCGTGTCCGGCGCGCCTGTTCCGAAGATCAGAGAGCCGTTGATTCTTCTCGGTCGGATCGCCCGCAGCATCTTTCCCAATCTCTGCCGTACATGCTTCCAAAGAGCCACGGTGTTGTCTTCCCGCAGAACTCCCGCATAATAAGACAAATGTTCCCAGATGTCCTTTATTTTACCATATATTTTCAAAATTGTGTACTTTATCTTACTGATTTTTCCAAGGAAACCGTCCGCAGGCGTATCCGCGCCTTCATCATCTGCATCATGCGTCTCATTGCCACTGTCGCCGGTCTCCGTTCCGGCAGCCTCCGCTTTACTGTCGTCTGTCTCCACACCGGGGGCTTCCGCTCCGTCGGTGGTGTTGGTTTCTGCTTCGGCAGCTTCTGTACTGCCCCCGTTCTCCGGTACAGCCTCTGCCTCGCTGTCACCGCCTGCCTTCTGTTCTTTGTCGCTGCCCTTCTTTTCCTGATCGGCATCTTTTCCTTTTCCAGAAGCAGCTGACGTGTCAACCAGCTTCTTCCACAGCAGCTTCACTGTAACGTTCCCCGGCTCCGGGTAGGCGTACCTGACGCGGATCACGCCGAACAGCCAGTCCGCCCTTGCGGAGGCGGTTAGCTTGTCCTCGCTGCGTTCTCCTCTTAGCCGGTAGGTAACCGGAAAGAAAAGAACCAAAAGCAGAAGCAGAAAGACGAGCGCCAGCAGTCCGAGAAGTATTCGCCCTATCAGAGATAAGATCATTATAATTATGTTTGGCATAAAAGATACTCCTTCAACGCACAGTCCCCTCTTTGCGCCAGACAATTTACCGTGATAAGCTCTACGATCCGGACAGCCTCGTCATAATCTCCCGCAATCCCCGCGACATAGACAGGATTGGATTCATAATATTTCTGTGCAAGCTGTTTTGCACTGAAAATTTCCAGCTGGTCGGAAGGATTTCTGGAAATGGCAATCAGAAAAACGCCGGAGAGCAAAGGCTTTCTTTCCAGCTTTTTCTTTATTTTATCCAGTTTCTCTGTTCTGATACTTTCACCCAGATACAAATCAGGGTGATAAATGAGCTTTTTTCCCATAATATGGTTTCCTTTTTGTCGGATGAAAACAGTATAACACATCTTATAAAGTTTGTAATCAAAAAACATGTACGATAACAAATAGTTGACTTTTTTTCAATATAATTTATACTTAACTATAGTGCTTTACATAAGGAGGAAGGGGTTAATGAAAGCTTTGGCACAAATGGCGTTGACACCGGGAATGACTCTCGGCGAGGACGTAGTTGACAACGGAAACGTATTGATTCCGGCTGACACTGTATTAAATGAGGGGTTGATTGAGCTCTTAAAACGTTATTCCATCATGTGTGTGACAGTAAAGGAAGACGCTGATCTTGCGAAAACGCACAACGAAATGATCCGCCTGAGCGACGGATTCAAAAGCTTTGCACAGAAGCATGCAGACAATCTGCAGATCTATAAAAAGCTGTGCACTTCTCTTGTCAAATCGGGAACTGCCATCCCCGATGAAGCGCTGATGGCGATCTACAATGATATTTCCACCACCTACGGCAACGGTATTGAACTGTTGAGCTTTTTATACAATTTGATGCCGAACGAGGATGAACTCACCTTTAACCACTGTCTGAATTCCGCATTGCTCGGAGGAACCTTTGCCGACTGGAGCAATATGACACCGGAGGATAAAAAGACCCTGATTCTCTCCTGCTTCTATTATGATATCGGCAAGCTTAAGCTGCCCTATGAGCTGCTCTGGAAGCCGGGCAAGCTAAGCGACGAAGAATATAACGAGGTCAAGAAGCATCCCGTCATCGGCTATGCGCTGCTCAACAGTGTTTCCATCGACCAGCACATCAAGAATGTTGTCATCATGCACCACGAGCGCATGGACGGCAGCGGCTATCCCTATCACATGAAGGGAACCCGCATTGACCTTTTTGCCAGATATGTTGCGATCATCGACACCTATACGGCAATGGCATCGCCGCGTGCCTACCGGCTTGCGTTGACACCGCTTCAGATCATCGGACATTTCGAGGCAAATATGCCGCAGTATGACACGGAGCTTCTGTTGCCATTGATGCAGAGAATCGCTGATGCACAGATCGGTACGACCGTACAGCTCTCGGACGATACAGTCTGGAATATTTTCCTCATTCATCCCGGACGTCTCTCCAGACCGGTATTGAAGAACGAGAAAAATGAGTTCCTTGATCTTGAGGAGAACCCGCAGCTTGAGATCGTCAAAAATCTGTAATTTCTTTCAAATAACAAAGTGACAGCCGGAATACCCTAAAAGTATTTCCGGCTGCCCCATAGATTGTTTCTTTTCAATTCCAGATATTCATCAAACGCTTTTTCCAGTATCTGCTTTTCATTCGCAAATTTCAATAAATGGTAAGCTTCATGGTATTTGTAGAATCCGGAATCTACAAAATATTCTTCCCTTTGTGGCTTGCTGTAATAACTGTCCGCCATCATCAGATACCAGTGGACTTCCTTTTCCACAGTGTCCTCCGGGACACTGAAGGTGTATTCACTCCTGCCGATATACTTGATAATGGTAGCCTTCGCTCCCGATTCCTCCAGCACCTCGCGCAGCGCAGTTTCCTTATACTCCTCGCCCTGCTCGACCGTGCCTTTTGGCAAGACCCATCCCTCATATTTGTTCTTGATATTCTTGTATAAGAGCAGAATCTTTCCACGAAATATTACCACACCGCCACAGCTTGTTGCTTCTATCATTGCAATTCCTCCTGACTGGTGTGCATGTACACAACTAAACAAAGTATAGTCCAATCCCGGCCGAATCGCAACTACTATTTTTTACCGCTGGTCTGTTTCTTCCGCGCGGCCCTTAAAATAGGCGTCAAATATCTGTCTGGCAATCGGCACTGCATAGTCTCCTCCGCTCCCGGCGCCCTCTACAATGATCGTAACGCTGATCTCCGGCTCGTCAGCCGGGGCAAAGCCGGTGAACCATGCGTGGCTCTCCCCCTTTACCGTTCCGTATTCCGCCGAACCGGTCTTTCCGGCTGCGGTATATTCCCTGCCGGACAGCTTGGTCGCTGTTCCGCTCTCGACGACCGCCGTCATCAGTTTTTTCAGGATCTCCGCCTCTTCATCGCTCATCAGGCTGCCGTAGCGCTGCGGCTTAAAGGATTTTACCACGGTTCCGACATCGTTCTCAATATGATCGATGACATATGGCTTCATCAGGACACCTTTGTTTGCGATCGCGTTTGTAATCATGTTCAGATGCACTGGCGTGATCTGCGTCTGCCCCTGCCCGATTGACGTCTGCATCATGGCGCTGTCCGTCATATCGGATGATACGGCGGCGTTGCTCTGGGAATAACGCATCCTAAGCGGAAGCTCACCGCCAAACAGCAGGCTTTCCAGTGTCTTCTCGAATTCTTCCCGGTTGAGACTCATACCGATATTGGCAAAGGAGGAATTACATGATTTCGCAAAGGAGCGCTCAAAATCCACCTTCCCGTGACTGATACCGTGATAACAGTTGATTCTGCCGTCGCCATGCTTATAATAGCCCGGACACTGGAAGGAATAATCTGCATAGGTATCCGGATTCTCCCGGATATATTCGAGCGCCGTCACAATCTTAAAGGTCGAGCCCGGCGGGTACAGTCCCTGCGTCGCGCGGTTCAACAGGACGGAGCTCTTGCTGTCGGCGAGCAGCGAGTCCCATATCTCCTGAATTTTGTTCGGGTCAAAGTTCGGATGGGAAACCATCGCCAGAATCTTGCCGGTCGAGACCTCGCTCACGATCACAGCGCCGTTGTAGACGCTGAGCTGTTTATCCGCGACCTGCTGGAGCGTGACGTCCAGCGTGGTAAAAACATTGTCCCCCGGATTCTTCACGCCCGCCATGTCGTTTGCCACCTTGCTTGTCAGCGGCGTATTCGTATTGATAAGGTAGTAATTTGCCTGTGCCTCCACGCCCATCCTGCCGTTTGTGGAGTAACCGACAACATGGGAAAACAGATTCTGGTAGGGATAGATGCGGGTCTCGCTCTGACTGTCATCGAGCAGCGTCTCGGCAAGTATCTCCCCTCCGGCGGCATAGATGGTTCCACGGTAATTTTGTGAGAGCAGAATTTCCTGCCGGGAATTATAGCTGTTATTGACCATATCCTGCTCACTCGTGGCGACAAAGTGAACGAGGAATCCGATCATAAACACAAATAAGGCAGAAAAGAGCACTCCGCTGACAAGAATCGGCTGTTTAGGATTTTGCTTCTTTTTCGGCTTTTCCGATGACATTCGCGGTACCTCCTCTCTGTTGGAGTCTGATATAGATACCCTGGATCAGGAAGAACATAATCATTGTCGTCATGCAGGAGCTGCCACCATAGCTGAGAAACGGAAGCGTCACTCCGGTGAGCGGAATCAGGTTCATACCGCCTCCTACCGTCAGAAAGATCTGGAAGAGGTACATGATGCCGATACCGAAGACAATCAGCCGGTAGAATCTGTCACCAACCTGCATTGCAATCCTGCAGCTGATGAGAAAACAGCTCAGCGTAATGAGCAACAGACAGATCCCGTAGAGTATGCCCAGTTCTTCGCAGATGGCGGAAAAGATAAAGTCCTGATCGACATAGGGGATGGATTTCGGATTGCCCTTCAGAAGCCCCATTCCGAACCAGCTGCCGCTTCCCATGGCAAACAGGGACTGCGTGATCGCCCAGCCTTCATTGTCAATATAATCCCACGGAGACCTCCATACCATAACTCTCCTTCTGACATGCGCGAAGAGACGGCAGGCAGCATAGGCAGCGCCGCTCCCTCCCACTGCACCGGCAAGCAGGTACAGATAATTTCCGGTGGCGGCGAAGACCAGAAAGACATAGCCGACAAAAAAGATCAGCGCACTGCCCAGATCTTTTGAGACAACCAGTATGATTACATGCAGACCGGCAATGACTGCCGTGAGGGCAACGCGCGGAAAAGTCTGCTTCTCCCATAGTGCCCCCGCGACAAAGAAGACAAAAAGGATTTTGACAAACTCGGACGGCTGAAAGGTGATACTGCCGAAAACGGTAAAGGAAATTTTAGAGCCGTGCGTCGCTTCCCCGAGAATCAGAACAACTGCGAGGAGAAGGATGCCGACAACTCCGTACACCCATGTCAACCGTTTCAGAAACCGGACCGTCAAGAGGATATAAGGAATGAAAAGCGCTATAATCAGCGACACAAGCGCTATGATATACTGGCGCACCGTCTTGTCAAACGACAGCCTTGACAGGATGCAGAAGCCGCTTCCCATGAGCATACACATATTGTTTAAGAGCATCCGGTGAACGTTCTCGTAGATCAGCGGAACCATGACGAGCACAGCGAGTAGAAATGCCTGCACGAACGCATAAAGCAGCAGATACTCCTTATCACCACTGACAAGCGTAAGATTCAGAAAGCTCAACAGCTGGGTCAGGAACAGGACTGCGCACTGTAAGAGATATGCCGGCTTAGCCGTCTCCTTCCCCAGAAAAAAGGTGACGAAAGAGATCAGCGTATAGGTCAGCATACAGACTGTGATGCCATATTTGGACAATTCTATGATATATTCCTGCATTTCGCTGCCTTTCTTTTATTCTACGCCCCGCTTTTCGTGTCCGGTCGTATATTCTCCAAGCTCAGTCTGTGTTCCGAGCAGGAACGCATCCAGCACATTGCGCATCTCCTCCGGGGACTCCACCGTAAAGTCCAGCCGCAGCCGTGCCCTGTCCTTCCAGCGCGGCAGATCGCGCAGCAGGACAAGAGGAACGCTGTTATAGATAATGTTCATGCAGTGCATGCAATCCCTTATCACGGGAAATTCCTTGTGATACCGGTCACAGAGGACAGTCTCGGTATCACTGTTCTTTTTACATTGGTCGGTGGTCCGCAGAACGCAGTTTGCCGTCACCATCATGGGTATTCTGCCATATACCACCTTCTCAAACGGAGCACCGCAGGTTATCAGTCTCTGCTGCTCCGCCTTATTCAATTCATACGGAAGGCAGAAGCTCTCCGCCTTGGCACCAAGCTGTAAAAGGGCCTGTGTATTCCATGTATAAAGTGAGGCATCAAAATGCCATTCCCCGTTCTTTTCCCTATCCATAAGATAGCCGAGTCCGTCTGCGGAACGAAGCAGATAACCGGAGAAAACGCTCTTCCGCTCCCCGCAGAGCGCATACAGCCGGTCGAGATACGGCTTATCGGCATTGCGGAGCACATGAGGCAGTGTCAGGAAAACCCGGCTCCGCATGGAAAGTCGTCCGCAGATTTCCAATTTTCCGTCCTTATCCTGCACGACCAGGTTTCCATTTACATAAACCGTCGTGATATCGGCACTCTCCGGATTCCGGTTCAGCCAGTCCTCCAGCGCGGCCAGCTGCTCATGGCTCGCAACACAGACCGCAAAGCCTGTATGTGTTCTTTCCGAAAACAGGGCTTCCGCAGTGTCCGGTGATACGGCTGCAGAAGTGCATTTTCTGTTTTCAATACCGGCAAGCAGCTTCTCTTCCAGCCCGGAGACAGCAAGTCGTCTGAGGTCATTGATCTGCTTTAAGGGATAGAATGCATCGGAATCTAACTCTACGCAAATATCCTCCGCGCAGAAACAGCTGTCACCGAGCTTGCCGAGCTGTTTTCTGACATTCTCTTCTGTGACGGGCTGCTTTAGGGCATGATCCACTGTCTGACCGGTGACACAGACCGAACAGCCTCCGCTGCTGATTTCAAGGCGTGCGGGACTTCCGATATGGAAATATCCCTTTAAAACGACCGGCAGCTTCTTTTTATCGCCAAGGAACTGCTCGTGAAGCCGCTGCAGCAGAGCGTCATCCGTGGCGCTGTAAGCAGGGCTGTCCAATGTTACCATCTCTTTGCCGTTGTGCTTGAAATAATAGCCGTCCTGTACCTCGCTTCGGATGTAGAGGGAGTTTAAGATTCTGCGATCCAGCTTTTCCACACGGAAGCGTTCTGCCGCCTCTGCCGCATCGCAGTTCCCGCGCAGCTGATAATAACGGTCTATATATTTACGGTAGACCGATGTGACACCGGCGGCGTATTCGGGGCGTTTCATCCTTCCCTCAATCTTAAAGGAATCGATGCCTGCCTCGATAAGCTCCGGCAGATGCTCTATTGTACACATATCCTTCAGGCTTAAGGGATATTGCTCCCGGCTCCTGCGCCCGTCCAGCTTTACGGAATAGGGAAGACGACAGGGCTGGGCACAACGCCCCCTGTTTCCGCTTCTCCCTCCGAGGATGCTGCTGAACAGGCACTGACCGGAATAACAATAGCACATGGCTCCGTGGATAAAGGTTTCCAGTTCAATATCGACTGACTGCCGGATTTTTATCAGTTCGGCAAGGCTCAGCTCTCTCGCAGGGACGATCCTGCTCGCCCCCATCGCTTTTAATAATTCCGCCCCATAAACGCTGCACAGTGTCATCTGGGTACTCGCGTGAAGCTCCAGTCCAGGGAAATTTTCCTTTATCTGGCGGAAAGCGCCAAAATCCTGAACGATCACCCCATCCAGCCCCGCCTCATAAAAGGGACGCAGATAGTCGTTTAATTCGCTTACCTCGGTCTCCTTCATCAGGGTATTTACCGTGAGATACACCCTGCACCCGACAAGCCGTCCGTACCTGATACAGGCAACAAGCTCCTCTGTCGTAAAGTTTTCCGCATATGCACGCGCACCGAATTTCGGTCCGCCAAGATAGACGGCATCCGCTCCCGCATTTACCGCCGCATAAAAGGCTGCCGGACTGCCCGCAGGCGTCAGCAGCTCCACATATTTTCTTTTTTCCATAGAAACCTCGATCTATACATCTGCCTAAAAAGAGAAGCTGTCCGGCTATGGACAGCTCCGAATTATTTTTTCTTAAGTTCCGTCTCCAGCTTAATTATTTTCTTGGCATTCTCGTTTGCCTCCTGCTGAAGTGTTTTGACCTGCTCCTCAGAGTTTTCGAGCTTGATCTGTGCGGAGATCAGTTCGTGTTTCAGATCGTACAGCTCCTTTTCCTTTGTCTGGAGTTCTTCCTCCAGAATGGAAATCTGCTTCTTCGCCTTGAAATAATCGTCGGCAATGTTCAACTGAAGCAGGACTCCCTGCGTATCCATCGGCTGTCTCCGGAAGCTGTCAACCTTATTGTATTCGTTAATCTTATTGTTGATATAGGAGGCTACCTTCTGCAGGTATTCCTCGCTTTCATAGCCGCTCAGCGTAAAGACCTTGCCGCCGATGATTACTTCCGTATCTGTTTTGGCTGACATTCGACACACCCCTTTTGTATATGCATACACTCATAGGGATTATTATATATCAATCTGCCGTTACAGGCAAGTAAAAATAAAGCTTATTTTATACTTTACACCCCTAAATGGTGATAAGCTAACTCCGTTACCACCCTGCCCCTCGGCGTTCTGTTGATAAATCCGTTTTTGATCAGATACGGCTCGTAGACATCTTCAATCGTGCCCGCATCCTCTCCGATTGCCGCCGCCAGCGTATCCAGACCGACAGGGCCGCCGTCAAATTTGTTTATCATCGTCAGCAGCATGTTGCGGTCGATATGATCCAGCCCGAGCTTATCGACATCCATCAGGTCAAGCGCTGTCCTTGCGACCTCCTCCGTGATCACGCCGTCGTATTTCACCTGTGCAAAATCACGGACGCGCTTCAGAATACGGTTTGCCAGTCTCGGCGTGCCGCGGCTCCTGCGGGCCATCTCCAGAGCGCCCGCCGGCTCAATCTCCACATTCAGTATCTTCGCGGAATGAATGATGATGACCTGCAGCTCTTCGATTGTATAAAATTCCAGATGATGAATCATGCCGAAGCGGTCTCTGAGCGGCGCGGTCAGAAGTCCCGCCCTTGTCGTCGCGCCGACTAAGGTAAATTTAGGCAATTCCAGTCTGACAGAACGGGCAGTCGAACCCTTTCCGATCATAATATCAATGCAATAATCCTCCATGGCGGGGTAAAGCACCTCCTCCACCTGACGGTTCAGGCGGTGGATCTCATCCACGAACAGAAGGTCACCCTCCTCCAGATTATTCAGAATCGCTGCCATCTCGCCGGGCTTTTCTATCGCCGGGCCGCTGGTTACCTTTAAGTGGACACCCATCTCGTTTGCAATGATTCCCGCAAGCGTTGTCTTTCCAAGTCCCGGAGGCCCATAGAAAAGGACATGATCCAATGCATCGCCGCGCTGCTTCGCTGCCTGAATATAGATCTTAAGGTTCTCCTTGATCTTAGACTGCCCGATATAATCGTCCAGCGTCTGCGGCCGGAGGGTACCCTCGATCTTGATGTCTTCTTCGGTTATATTCGTCTCAATCATCCGCTTAGGCATAATGAAATTTCCTTATCGTAATCAGAATAATTTCTTCAGGGCAGCCTTCAAAACTGCGCCGGAATCCAGTGTCTCGATGTCTTCGATGGCATTGACTGCCTTGGTACTTTCCGCCTGACCGTAGCCGAGTGAGACAAGGGCTGCGATCGCTTCCTGCTTCTGCGGCGTATCGGCATGGAGAGAGGCGGCACTGCCCTGTGCAATCTCCCTGCTTATCATCTCATCATCAATAGAAATCTTGTCCTTCAGGTCAAGAATGACCCTCTGGGCTGTCTTTGCCCCGATTCCGGGCGCCTTGGAGATTGCCTTGGCATCGCCGGACATAATGGCAAAGCGTAGATCGTCCGCGTCCATCACGGAGAGGATCGCCAGACCACCCTTCGGCCCGATGCCGTTGACTGTAATCAGCTTTTTAAAGATTTCGAGATCGCTTCTGGTAAGAAAGCCGAAAAGCTGAAAGGCATCCTCTCGCACACAGGTATAGGTATAAAGCTTCACCGCTTCCCCGATACCCGGCAGTCTGGATGCCGTATCCGCTGAGATTTTCACGTTGTAACCGATCCCATTGACATCGATTACCGCGTTATCTTCCGTAATATCTTCTATAATACCTTTCACATACGCTATCATAGGTACACTCCATTTCCGCATTCATATTCTCAGTGTACCACACTCGAACATATGTTTCAAGCTTCTTTTTTGAGCAACTTCCGATAGACGATCACAAAGCAGATCAGATGTACCGCAAAGGTCAGTGCCCAGCTGATCGGATAGGAAATGTAAAGGCATTCCAATGTCCTGTATTCCCGGAAGATGGTATAGATCCATACGATCCGGAACAGACAAGCGCCCGTCAGCGATACCAACATCGGCATGATCGAGTAGCCGAGCCCTCTCAGTCCGCCGACCATGACATCCATCATTCCGCAGAGGAAATAGGGAATGCAGATATATCCCATCCTCAATATGCCGTAGCTGATGACCACGGGATCGTCCGTGTACAGCTTTAGCAGCGTCCCGGCGAGGAAATAGGCGCCGTTGCCCATGGCAAGTCCAACAATTACGACGAGGATTTCACATAACAGCAGTGACTTCCCCACCCTCCTGTACTTCTTTGCTCCATAGTTCTGCCCGCAAAAGCTGATCGCCGCCTGATAAAAGGAGTTCATCGAGGTATAGACGAAGCCCTCCATATTGCTTCCGGCGGTATTGCCCGCCATTGCAATCGAGCCAAAGCTGTTGACGGACGACTGGATCAGTACGTTGGAGATGGAGAACAAGGCTCCCTGCAGACCCGCAGGCAGTCCGATCTGGATCATCTTGAGCAGCTTGTCCTTCTTAATACAGATTCCTTTCAGCTCCAGCTTATATACACTGTCCGAATTGACAAGACAGCGCAGAACGAGAACGGCGGAGATTGCCTGTGAGATCACGGTCGCCGTCGCCACTCCCGCAACGCCCATCGAGAAGACAATTACAAAAAAGAGATTCAAGCCTACGTTCACAATGCCTGCGATCAGCAGGTAATAGAGCGGCCGCTTCGTGTCCCCGACCGCGCGCAGCACTGCGGCACCGAAGTTGTAAGCCATCATAAAGGGCATTCCCGCAAAGTAAATCCTCATATAGAGAACGGAATGATTGATGACATCATCCGGTGTTCCCATCAAGACAAGAGCAGGCTTCGAGATAAAGAAGCCTGCAAAAACGAGGATGATCCCGCCGATGACCGAGGTTGCGATCGCTGTCTGGATCATGGTCTTCAATTCTTCTGTCTGCCCTGCACCATAAAACCGGGCGACCAGAACATTTGCGCCGACGGACAGACCGATAAAAAGATTTACCAGTAAATTTGTCAGGGAACTGGTGGAACCGACCGCTGCCAGTGCCTCGTTTCCTGCGAAATGTCCTGCAACGGCGATGTCCGCCGCGTTAAATAAAAGCTGTAGAATGCCGGACAGCATCAGTGGAAAATAAAAGATCAGTATTTTCCCCAGAAGCGGCCCGTTGCACATATCGATTTCGTATTTTTTTGTATTTTTCTTTTCCATATCATTTACTGTTGATGTAGTTTATCAACCCTTCTGATGCAATGATTTTCTGCATAAATTCAGGGAATGCCTGTCCTTTGAAGGAGGTACCCTTCGTGATGTCGGTGATGATGCCGGTATCAAAATTAACCTCAACCTCATCCCCCACCTCAATTCCCCGGCTTGCCTCGGGGCACTCAATAATCGGGAGTCCGATGTTGATCGCGTTTCTGTAAAAGATTCTCGCAAAGGTCTCCGCGATAACACAGCTTACCCCGGCCGCCTTGATTGCGATCGGTGCATGCTCGCGGGAAGAACCGCAGCCGAAATTCTTTTCAGCCACAATAATATCACCCATCTTTACCTTTCCGATAAATTCTTTGTCGATATCCTCCATGCAATGAGCCGCCAGCTCTGCCGGATCGGAGGAATTCAGATACCTCGCGGGAATAATGACATCTGTATCCACGTTATCGCCGTATTTGAAGACCGTTCCTCTTGCGTTGTTCATCATAATATAACCAACCCTTTCTGTAATCTGCAAACTTTAACCGAGCTCCTCGGGGGAGGAAATGATTCCCGTGACAGCGCTTGCCGCCGCTACCGCAGGGCTTGCAAGGTAAATTTCCGAGGAAATATGTCCCATACGTCCGACGAAGTTACGATTTGTTGTGGAGACGCAGCGCTCTCCCTCCGCAAGGATGCCCATATAGCCGCCGAGACAGGGGCCGCAGGTCGGGGTGCTGACGACCGCTCCCGCCTGGATGAAGGTCTTCAACAGTCCCTCTTCCATCGCCTGCATGTAAATCGCCTGCGTCGCGGGGATGACAATGCATCTCATGCCCTTTGCGACATGTCTTCCCTCTAAGATGGCAGCTGCCGTCCTGAGATCGTCCAGTCTTCCGTTGGTACAGGAACCGATCACAACCTGATCAATTTTAATCTCATCCATTGCCTTGATTTCATCAATCGTATGTGTATTCTCCGGCAGATGGGGGAATGCAACCGTCGGGCGCAGCGTGCTGAGGTCGATCGTGTATTCCTCGTCATACACAGCGTCCGCATCCGCCTCATAAACCTTGTATGCTCTGTCGGAATGCTCCTTCATATACTGCTTCGCAACATCATCCACGGGGAAGATGCCGTTCTTTCCGCCCGCCTCGATCGCCATATTTGCAATGGTAAAGCGGTCGTCCATGGACAGATTCGCAATGCCGTCTCCGACAAATTCCATCGACTTATATAATGCGCCGTCCACGCCGATCATTCCGATGATGTGCAGGATGACATCCTTTCCGCTGACATACTTCGCAGGCTTTCCGGTCAGATGGAAACGGATTGCAGCCGGAACCTTGAACCATGCCTTTCCGGTCGCCATACCGGCAGCCATGTCCGTGCTTCCCACACCGGTCGAGAATGCGCCGAGAGCGCCGTAGGTACAGGTATGTGAATCCGCTCCGATAATGACATCTCCGGCAACCGTCAGCCCTTTCTCGGGAAGCAGCGCGTGCTCAATGCCCATCTCTCCCACTTCAAAATAGTTGGTGATCTCGTTCCTTCTTGCGAACTCTCTCACACATTTGCAGTGCTCTGCCGACTTGATGTCCTTATTCGGTACAAAGTGATCCGGAACAAGAGCGATTTTATCCTTGTCAAAGACACCCTTGACCTTGAATTTCTCCATTTCCTTAATTGCAACAGGGCTTGTGATGTCGTTGCCCAGCACAAGATCCAGATTTGCTTCGATCAGCTGTCCCGCCTCGACCTTATCCAGTCCCGCCGCAGCCGCAAGGATCTTCTGTGTCATTGTCATTCCCATACGCTCTACCATGCCTTTCTTTGGTTTTTCTACTGAACATGATAGCACAGTTGAGAATATACTTCAAATACAAGTTATTGATTTATTTTCTCCTCGTCGCCCAGCTTCCACGTCGTTGTCACCTTGAACAGGTCGCCGTCCACGTCGATGGCAAGCTCGCCGCCCTGAAGCTCCGTGAAGCTCTTGGCGATAGCGAGTCCAAGCCCAGACCCTTCTGTGTTTCTCGACGCATCGCCCCGCACAAAGCGCTCTGTCAGATCGGCAGAGTCAACGGTGATCTCCTGTGCCGAGATATTCTTAAAGTTCAGTATGACCTTGTCATTCTCCCTGAACCCGTTAATATAGACTCTCGTCCCCTTCAAGGCGTACTTCGCAATGTTTCCGAAGAGGTTCTCGTAAATGCGGTAGGTCTTCTGGCTGTCGAGGGACAGGATCAGCTTCTCATCGGTGAGATTCATTCTCAGGTCAACGCCTGCAGCCTCCAGCTTATCAGACATCTCGAATGCCACCTGCTTCACAAGGCTCATAATGTCCACGTTCGTCAGGTTCAGGGTAATGTTCTGGGAGTTTGCCTTGCTGACTTCAAACAGATCCTCAATCAGCACCTTCAGGCGGATCGACTTTCTCTCCAGCACGTCCAGATATTCCCTGCGCTGTTCCTCTGTGATATTCTCATCCTTTAGGAGGTTTACATAGGTTATGATCGCCGTGAGAGGCGTTTTGAGGTCATGTGAGACATTTGTGATAAGCTCCGCTTTCAGCTTCTGGCTTTTCACCTCCTCATCCACCGCCTTGCGGAAGCCGGACTGGATCTTGAGCAGCTCCGGGCGGAAGGGCTCGAATACGCCCAAGTCCTCCTTGATGACAACGTTCAGGTTGCCCTCCGCCATCTCATTTTCCGCTGCAAGCAGGATGCGGTACTTCTTCTGGAGGGTGCTGATATACTTTCTCAGGACAAAATACAGGAGTATGGAATAAACGATCGTCACCGCAAATCCACGGTACCAGAGACAGCTGATCAAAAACAGTATCCCCGCATTGATCAGGACGATCTTTAAAATCATTTTATGGGCATTCTTCGTCACATCCAGATGCTCCAGCGCATCCCACGCTCTCTGAACCTTTTCTTTAATAAATGGGAAGAATCGATAGACCAGGCTCTTCTCCTTCACATAGTTCACGGCGCCGTATGCGAAAATCCTGCGGAGGCAGGTGCCGACATACCATCCCATAAAAAGACTGACTGCCATAAGCAAAGTCGCGGAATATACAAGTAAAGTCCTTGTCCCGTCAAGCCCCATGGAAAGCCATGTCGAAGCGCCGGCAAGCGTTGTCTGATTCATGGCAACCGTCAGAAAATGGATCGGCAGTGTCATTACCGCATTGGAGCAGAATGCCACTCCGGCTAAGACCTCAAAATACGGGGATAAAGCACCGGAGTTCCCCCACACCCGGGAAGGCACAAGCATCCCGAGCGCGGCAATCAGCAGAAGCCCCGAAAAAAACACCCTGAAAATCATCATCTCGGAAGCTTCTGCATTTACCACATTAATTGTCTCACAGGCTTCTTCCAGGTTCTCACCCGCCAGCGCATAGGTTACCGTACAGTCCTTCGGGGCGCTGATACTTCCGTAAAGGCAGAAATGCACCATTGATTCCCGGAACTGATCTACCGGAGACTGCTCCCGCAAGACCGCGTTGGCTGTCTTTCTCGCCGCATCGCTATTCTCTGACATCAGCGCACCGATGGAAGCGTTACCGTTAGCATCAAATTTAATAGAAAACAGGAAAACGTCACCGGAGGCCGTTCCGTTCAAAAGCTGTTCCGCCCTGGTATCAGAGACATTTGTCACAATTTTTCCGGTACTGTCATCCCTGATGGCATAGTCGTAAACCTTGTTCAGATCGTTGAACTGCTCTTCCAGCTCCTGAAAATATTCCATGAATCCCAACTGGATTTCACCCTCAATGTACGATGCCTCCTCATCATCCGGCCACTCCTTCTCTACATGCAGATAAAGCTTTTCATAGTCGAGCTGGGAATTGTTCTGAAGGTTATAAAGATCCCTGTACAGAAGGAAGGTACTCTGGTAGAGCCATGTGAAATTTTCCGTCTGCTCCAACGCCTCTTCCGCGCACTGACTCTCGTGCTGTTGGAGCGTAAGCGCGTAGTTCATAATGGCAGAAACCGTAAGCGATATAAGGATTCCCCATAGAATCCATGACTTTCTGACCTTTTCCGTCTGCTTCATAAAATGTAATCTCCTATTGTCTGTCAATCTTATAGCCAACACCCCAGACGACCTTAAGGTATTTGGGATTTTTAGGGTCAATCTCAATCTTCTCCCTGATATTTCTCACATGAACCATGATCGTATCGGTGTTGACCGCTTTCTCGTTCCAGATACGTTCGTAGATTTCATCTGCTGAGAAGACTCTTCCGGGGTTTTTGATGAGAAGCTGAACAATCTTAAATTCCATCGGTGTCAGTTTCACCGGCTCACCGTCAACGGACACCTCCACGGTATCTTCGTTCAGCTCAAGGCCGCCGATCTCATAGATGTGATCCCCGCTGTCCTTCTCACTCACCGCTGCCAGATACTTGGAATAGCGCCGCAGATGGGAATTTACGCGCGCGAGAAGCTCCAGCGGCGTAAAGGGCTTTGTCACATAGTCGTCCGCCCCCATGTTCAGCCCCATGATCTTGTCAACCTCCTCGGACTTTGCCGAAAGCATGATCACGGGAAAATCCTGTCCGCACGCGCGCAGCTTCATCAGCATCGTGACACCGTCCATCACAGGCATCATAATGTCTACAATGGCAAGATGAGGCTCTTCCTGTTCTGCCACCTTCAGACCCTCCGCGCCGTTTGCTGCCTGATAGACCTCATAGCCCTGATTGCGCAGATAAATCTCTATTCCCTCCCGGATTTCCTTGTCGTCCTCAACTACCAGAATCTTATACCTACTGTCCATTCTACTCTCCCGTCTATGCGACCACAGGAGTAACCGGAATGCGCTGCCTGTGAGCCGTAATAACTTCATTATAGACGCGCACCGCCTCCTCCGCAACCGCTTCTTCCCTGTAAGTGAGACCGGTTCTGTGGGCATGCTCCTCCAACTGCCGCCGCATTGCCTCATCGCCGCAGAAGGCAAGCATGGCGGATGAAAATTCATCCTGATTCTCAGGCATCAGATAACCATTGACTCCATCAGTCACCAAGTTCTCCACGCCGGAGGCGCGGACGGCGATCACCGGTGTCCTTCCCGCAAACGCCTCCAGAATGACAATCCCCTGTGTCTCCGTCTTGGAGGCGAAGAGAAAGGCGTCTGCCGCTGCGTAGTAGGCTGCCGTCTTTTCGTTGGGCAGGGTTCCGGTGAAGACGACCTCATCCTTGATCTGAAGCTCCTCACAGGCTTTCTCATACTGCATTCTGTCCGGTCCATCTCCCACCATCACGAGCCGGAAGGGCTTCTGATAACGGATCTTAAAGGTTGCGACGCTCTCCAGCAGGAAGCGGATATTCTTTTCCTGTGCCAGTCTTGCCACGGTCAGGAAAAGCGGCATCTGTTCCGCGGCACATTGCCTGCGGACAGCCATTCTCTGTTCCTCCGAAACACGGAAGCTGCCCTCTTCAATTCCCGTCGGCAGGATGCTCAGCTTGTCAGGGGAGACCGAACATGCCCCGATCAGATAATCTCTTATCCCCTCGGTCGGTGCAAAAACGTGCTGGCAGTGCTTCATAAACATTCTCAGGTAGAGCGGCATCAGGTGCTCTACCCTGACGACACCGCCGGTATAGCATTCCACATATTTCTCATAGCGGGTATGATAGGTAAAAACAAGCGGGATGTGATATTTTTTAGACAGATGAATTGCAGTCCGACCGATCAATACCGGATGGTGTACATGGATAATATCGAATTTCTGTCTTGCAAATTCCCGGTCGATCCGCCGGTCAAACGGATTCGGCAGCACAATGCCGCCGATGAAGTGCTTCATGCCGGAGGCGTAGCGGAAAACATTCTCCTCCTGCTGTTGTTCCTCGTAGGTCGGGGCAAAGACCGTCACCTCGTGTCCGAGCGCTTCAAGTCCCCGCTTCAGCCGCTCGATAGAGATCGGCACACCACCCATATAAGGCTTATAATTGTTCGTCATCAGTGCAATTTTCATGTTCTGTTTCCTCCCTCTTCCGAGTATTCCTGCTTTTATGTATTGTCCGTGCCATTCCCTGCCTACGCAATCCCCAGCATGCTGAAAACGCGGTCGCCGAAGAGATACCCCGCCCCGACAAACACAAAATTCCAGATAAAAATGCCGCAGGTCGAGCTGATGATGTACTTCCCCGGCTGCATTCTGATTACACCCGCTGGTATGGAGACAAGCGTCCGCACCATGGGAAGCAGCTTCCCGAGGAATACCCCGAGGCAGCCTTTACGGCGTATCCATTCGATATTTTTTTCCAGCGCTTCCTTCTGCTTCGGGAATTTTTTCGTGTAGGCATTCAGGAACACCTCTCCGCCCTTCCAGCCGAGCGCATACAGCAGCAGGCTTCCGAGAAGCCCTGCGGCAACAGTGATCACCATGACCCAGAAGAAATTAATATTTCCCTTTGCCGCCATGATCCCGGAAAGCGGCATAATGATTCCCGCCGGAAAGCCCGGAAGATTCAGGTATTCCAGAAAGACAATCACAAAAATGGCGATTGCGCCGTACTTCGTAAAATAAAAGGTCAAAGTTGCCAGATCCATAGCTGTTTCCTCCCTCGTATGAAACAACTATAGTCCTTAAAACTAAACAGTCTTTGCAGGAAAATCAAAAGAATTTCTAAAGAAAATTAAAGGAAATGTAAACGGACTGCCCATCGGAGGACAGCCCGCATAAGAATCTGTGTGAGATTAGTTGTTGATCAGCTTGTCGTCTTCGTTGTTCCAGCTGTAGAGCTTTCTGATCTCCTCGCCAACCTTCTCTGAAGGATGCTCGGATGCCAGCTTTCTCATAGCCTTGAAGTGAACCTGCTTTCCGGCAGGAGACATATCAAGCAGGAACTCCTTTGCAAAGGTACCATCCTGAATATCACTTAAGATCTTCTTCATGGTCTTCTTTGTCTCTTCGGTAATCAGCTTGGGACCAGTGATGTAATCGCCGTACTCCGCTGTGTTGGAGATGGAGTATCTCATTCCGGCGAAGCCGCTCTGGTAGATCAGATCTACGATCAGCTTCATCTCGTGGATACACTCAAAGTATGCGTTTCTGGGATCGTAGCCAGCCTCAACCAGTGTCTCGAAGCCTGCCTGCATCAGTGCGCATACACCGCCGCACAGCACAGCCTGCTCGCCGAACAGGTCGGTCTCTGTCTCGGTGCGGAAGGTTGTCTCAAGCACACCGGCTCTTGCTCCGCCGATGCCGAGTGCATATGCCAGCGCCAGATCCTGTGCCTTTCCGGTAGCGTCCTGCTCTACAGCGATCAGACAGGGAACACCCTTGCCGGCCTGATACTCGCTTCTTACGGTATGTCCGGGTCCCTTGGGCGCGATCATGGTAACATCCACATCTGCGGGGGGAACGATACAGCCGAAGTGAATATTGAAGCCGTGTGCGAACATCAGCATATTTCCTGCTTCCAGATTCGGCTCAATGTCATTCTTATAAAGGTCTGCCTGCTTTTCATCATTGATCAGAATCATAATGATATCGGCCTTCTTTGCTGCCTCTGCGGCAGTATATACCTCAAAGCCCTGCTTCTCGGCCTTCTCCCACGACTTAGAGCCCTTGTACAGACCGATAATAACATGACAGCCTGAATCCTTGAGGTTCAACGCGTGTGCATGTCCCTGGCTGCCATAGCCGATAATCGCAATGGTCTTGCCCTCTAACAGAGACAGATTACAATCTTCCTGATAAAAAATTTTTGCCATTTCCTTTTCCTCCATTTGCTTGAAGTTTTTATAACTGACAGGATAACCCTGGAGCTAACAAAAGTGTCCTACTCTTCCAGATAGGTGATATGTTCCGTGCCTCTTCCCAGACCTGCGATACCGGTTCTCGCAAGCTCCAGAATACCGTAGTCGTTCATCAGTCCGATAAACGCCTCGACCTTCTGCTGGTTGCCGGTAAGCTCGATCATAAGGCTTTCCGGTGCGAAATCAATGATCTTTCCGCGGAAGGAATCCACCACGGCGATGACATTCTGGCGCTGTTCAATCGTCGCATGCACTTTAATCAGGACAAGCTCTCTGTATACGCTCTCATCCGGCTTCAACTCCTTGATGTCACGCACGTCAATGAGCTTTGCGACCTGTTTTTCAATCTGTTCGAGAATCTCATCGTCCCCGGTGGCAACGATCGTTATTCTCGTAAACCTCGGGTCGGCGGTCACACCCGCCGTGATGCTCTCGATGTTGTATCCTCTCCTGGAGAACAGACCGGATATCCGGCTCAGAACACCGGAGGTATTGTCCACAAGTAACTGAAATACTTTTTTCTGCATGGAATTCACCGCACCTCGTTTTCTTTAAAGATTAATATAGCAACATCCGTGCCGCTTGTCAACCAAAACAATTTAGCCCGTTAAAACTTTAAATCATTACCGTCGATGGAGTGCGCCTATTTTGCCTCATCGTTCTCACAGCACTTCGAGAGTGCAAGTGTCCCGGTTCTGGCGACCTCGACGATACTGATCGTCTCGAGCAGTGTAATCAGGGATTTTACCCTCTCCGGCGTGTCGCAGATCTGGAGCATCATAAAATGCTTTGACATGTCTACAATCTCCGCCGTGTTCATGCTCTCGCAGATCTCAAGAATCTCCCTGCGGTTGTTTTTATTGTATTTCACCTTGACGAGCATCAGCTCCCTTGTGATACACTGCTGCTCCGCAAAGGTTTTAACTTTGATGACGTCCAGCTTCTTATTCAGCTGCTTTTCAATCTGCTCAATCGTCCGCTCGTCGCCGCCGCTGACGATTGTCATGCAGGAGACCGCAGGGTCGTCCGTCTCGCCGACGGCAAGGCTGTCGATGTTAAAGCATCTCCGTGAGAAGAGCCCCGCCACCTTGCAGAGCACGCCGGAGCGGTTCTCCACCAGAACCGAATAAATTCTTTTCTTTATCTTCATGACCTGCTCTCCTTTCACTTCACCGTATCCATCGGATCAATCAGACACTCCAGCAGTACGGAGCGGTCACCCTTCAGAAATTCACCGATGACCTCGTCGCAGCGCTCCATGTTTTCCAGACGCAGAAAATCTATCCCATAGGCTTCCGCAATTTTCTGCAGATCGGGGCTTCCCGTCAGATCTACAACGGAATAGTGGTCTTTATAGGTAAAATGCTGGTACTCCCTGACCATGCCGAGATAGTTGTTCCGCAGCACAATAATCTTGACCGGGATGGAATGCTGCTGTAATGTCGCAAGCTCCATCATGGACATCTGGAAGGAGCCGTCGCCACACACAGCGATGACCTGTCTGTCCATGGCGGCTTTCTTCGCCCCCATTGCCGCAGGGATGGAATATCCCATTGTTCCCATTCCGCCGGATGTCAGGAACTTGCCGTCCTTTACCTTTGCATAGCCACAGCTCCAGATCTGGTTCTGTCCGACATCAGCGACATAGACGGCATTGTCCTCCATCCGCTCGGACAGTCTTGTGATAAATTCCGCAGGATCGACATATGCCGGATTGGGCTGTCTCTTCGGAACCATGCTCTCACGGTAGGAGTCAAGCGTCCTGATCCACTCCTCGCAGTTCGTTGCAAATTCTTCGCCCAGCAAATCGTGGAAAATATTTTTCGCATCTCCGACAAGGGGGATCGTAGGGCCTGCATTTTTGCCGATTTCTGCCGGATCGACGTCGATATGTACCAGAACCTTGTCCCGCGTGATCAGATCCGGCTGGCTCACGGCGCGATCCGCCACGCGCGCGCCAACCATGATCAGAAGGTCAGACTCATTCATTGCCCTGTTCGCATAGGGTTTTCCGTTATTTCCGACCATGCCGTAATACAGCGGATGCTCCGTCGGCATCACGCCGATGCCCATCATCGTAGAGACAACCGGTATCCGATGCTGCTCCGCAAAGCTGCGCAGCTCCTCCTCCGCCTCGCTCAGGAGCACACCGCCCCCGGCGCAGATGATCGGCTTCTTCGCGCGCTCCAGTTCACGAATGACCTTTTTGATCTGTACGGCATGTCCCTTGACAGTCGGCTTGTAGGTGCGGAGCGAGACCTCCTCGGGATAACGGAACTTACTGATCGCCGCATTCTGAATGTCGATCGGAATGTCGATCAGCACAGGACCCTTTCTCCCGCTGTTGGCAATGTAGAACGCCTCCTTGAAAACACGGGGAATGTCATTGACATCCTTGATAAGATAGCTGTACTTGACAAAGGATTCCACCGCGCCCGTGATGTCAGCCTCCTGGAAGACATCACTTCCCAGCAGCTCGCTGTTTACCTGACCGGTGATGCAGATCAGCGGAATGCTGTCCGCAAAGGCCGTCGCAATGCCGGTAATCACATTTGTCGCACCGGGGCCGGAGGTGACTGCGCAGACACCGGGCTTTCCGGTTATCCTCGCCATTCCGCTGGCGGCATGCGCCGCATTCTGTTCTGTCCTTATCAGAATCGTCTGAATTTCAGAGTCCAGAATACTGTTGAAAAAAGGACAGATCGCCACGCCGGGATACCCGAAAACCGTGGTAACTCCCTCCGCCTCAAGGCACTTTATGATCGCATCTGCTCCTATCATTCCTCATTCCCCCTTGTCTCACTTCCGATCAGTCTTTTTGCGAGTCTGACCGCCTCCGCCGCGTCGCGCGAATAGCCGTCAGCGCCGATTTCATCCGCATATTCCTGCGTAATGACCGCTCCGCCTATCATAATCTTTGCCGGAACCTTTTTCTCCTTAGCATAGAGAACGACCTCTTTCATGCGCTGCATCGTTGTCGTCATCAACGCGGACAATGCGATGATCTGCGCGTTGTTTTCCAATGCCGCCTCTATGATCTTTTCCTTAGGGACATCCTTTCCGAGATCGATGACCTTAAAGCCGTAGTTTTTCAGCATCAATGCAACTAAGTTTTTGCCGATGTCATGGATGTCTCCCTCGACCGTTGCAATCACAACGACCGGCATGTCCTCGTCTGAATTTGCCTTCAAAAGCAGCGGCTCCAGAATATCAATCGCATTCTTCATCGCCTCCGCGCTGGCAATCAGCTGCGGAAGGAAATATTTGCCCTTGTCGAACAATTCTCCGACCTCGTTGATTGCCGGAAGCAGGATTTCATTCAACAATGCCGACGGTTCCTCCCCGGCATCCAGCGCCCGCTGTGTCAGCTTGGCAATCCCCGACCGGTTGCCCTTCATGACCGCGTTGTGAAGCTCCGCTCTTGCGGCGCTTTCCGTCCTTTCCCCTGCCGGTGCCTTGACCGCACCGGAGACCTCCGATGCCGCCTTCTCCGGGGCTGTGCCCTGACGTGAGGCAGCAGCAAGCGCAAGCGTTTCCTTCAGCTCGGCTTCCTTCTTCTCTCGCCTTTCCGTCACCTTTGCGGCGTATTCAATATAGCGGATGTCCGCCTCCTCCTTCGCAAGCAGCAGATCCGTCGCCAGCGCACAGCTGACAAGCAGCTCCTGCGAGGGATTTGCGATCGCCATGGTAAGTCCTTCCCTGATGGCAAGCGTCAGAAACGCGGTATTGACAAAGCTCCGCTCCGGCATTCCGAAGGAAATATTCGATAAGCCGCAGATGGTGGCAAGTCCGTTTCTCTTGCAATAGCGGATTGTGTCAAGAGTCTCCAGTGCCGCTTGTTTATTCGCGCCGACCGTTGCCACCAGTCCATCGACGACGACATCCTCCTTCGTCATTCCGAGTTCTATTGCCCTCTGCAATACTGCCTCGATGATGCCGTTCTTTTCCTCCGGATTTTCCGGCAGTCCTTTATCTGACAGCGGCAGCAGGATAAACATTGCGCCGTATTTTTTCACGATGGGCAGCAGCTTCTCCAGCTTTTCCTTCTCCATGGAGACGGAATTGACCAAGGCTCTGCCCGGATAATGTCTTAACACCGCTTCCAATACATCCACATGGCTGGAATCCAGCGACAGCGGCAGATTGGTAACGCCGCTCACTTCTTCGATCGCCCTGAGCATCATCGCTTTTTCATCAATGCCGCTCATTCCCATGTTGACATCAAGGATGCGTGCCCCGCCGCTCTCCTGCTCCTCGGCAAACTGCAGCACCTTGTCCATGCAACCTTCCCTGAGCTGTGCCTGCAGCAGCTTTTTCCCGGTCGGGTTGATCCGCTCGCCTACGATAATGAAGCCATCGTCAAGCCCGAAGGAAACCGTCTGCCGCTCCGACGTCAGATAGCGTATGCCCTCTTTTCTTCTCTCGGCGGAAACGTCCACCTTCTTTCCGAAGGTGTCTCGGAGTCCTCTGATAAATTCCGGTGTTGTTCCGCAGCAGCCGCCGAGAATCGTTGCTCCGGCAGCCGTCAGCTGTTTCATTTCCTCGACAAATTCCGCGGCGGTCATATTGTAGCAGGTATGTCCCTCCTCGTCGAGAAAGGGCAGCCCTGCGTTTGGCTTTGCAATGATGGGGATATCTTTCGTGACACCCGCCATGTCTTCGATAATCTTACGCATGGCTGCGGGGCCGGTGGAACAGTTCACGCCTACCGCGCAGGCACCGAGACTCTCAAGGACGATGGCGGCAGATTTGGCATCCGTTCCGTATAAGGTTCTTCCGTCCGGCTCAAAGGTCATCGTCACCATGACAGGAAGCTCGCAGACCTCCTTTGCCGCGATCAGCGCTGCTCTCGCTTCGCCAAGGCTCATCATTGTCTCCACGACCAGCAGATCGGCTCCGGCAGCTTCCAGCTCACGAATCTGTTCCTTATAAATATCAATCAGCTCCTCAAGCTCCATATTTCCCATGGGCTTGAGCTGTTCACCTGTCATTGTCAGGTCGCCGGCAACCAGAACCCTTCTGTCCTCTGCCGTGGAAGCAGCCTCTTTGGAGAGGGCGACCAGCTCCCGGATCATCGAGGACTGTCTGTCGGCAATTCCGTATTCGGCGAGCTTTACCCTGTTTGCGGTAAATGTGGGCGCGTACAGAATATCCGTACCCGCCTGTACATATTGCCGCTGTAAATCCACAAGGACATCTCTGTTTTCCAGAATCCAGCTCTCCGGGCACACTCCTGAAGGCATCCCCGCCTTGACAAGATTCGAGCCGGTTGCTCCGTCAAGATAAATATATTGTTCCGCTAATTCTTTGAATTCTTCGCGTGTCATGTGCTGTATCTTCCTCTGATGAAAAACTTAACATTAATCATACCACATATCGGAATTAATCGTAAAGGGGAGGATTTAACCTTTTTCCGGGCATGCTATTGCCAGATATTACAAAATATGATAAATTATAACGTAATGAAAAAGGAACCGGAGGATATAAGATTGAAAAATAAATTACGCCTGCTCATCATTGCTGTGCTGGCAACTGCCATGCTGACAGCCTGCGGCCAGAGCAACCAGCTTACGCAGTTTCATAAAGATATGGATGACTTTTGTACAAAGGTTTCGGAGATTGACCAGTCCATCAACAATATTGACGCCTCATCCGAAAATGCTGTGACAGAGCTCCTCGGCTATCTGGATGAACTGGACACTGCGTTCCAGAACTTTGCAAAGCTCGATTTCCCTGACGAATTCAACTATCTGGAGTCAACTGCCGCCGAGGCAAGCCAGTATATGACGGAGGCTGTTCAGAGCTATCATGAGGCTTACAGCAACGGCTCCTACAACGAGTACACTGCGGATTACGCACAGGGAAATTATTCCAGAGCGTACAAGCGCCTTCAGATCATCCTCAGCTTTCTTCATGGGGAGACGCCTGACGGCATTGATATGAGCAGTGACGACTGACGAAAACAAAATATTCCATAAGTTCATTGTAAAACGGCCATTTTCTTTTGATAGTGATGGTCGTTTTTCTTTCGCCTTTTCTCCAGTCTCCGCTCAGATTATTGTACTTTACATAGCGGATCTGTATCCTGCTGTCCCGGTTTTTCTTTTCGGTGATATCCATCACTTCCAGAATTTGGCGTTTATATTCTTCCAGCTTCGCCTGCATTTCCGGAGTGGTCTGTCTCGAATACAAGGGACTGAGCGCTATCTTTTTCTCCGCATCCCTTAATGCTTGCCCACTGTCAGGGCGGAGCTCCGCACAACGCACAACGATCCGGTCATTGTCATCAATAACTACGCCCCTGTAATAATCGCACTGGTAATCCTTATGCCATACTGTTTCAACCTCAGGAATAAATTTTCTTGTTTCACTTCCCATTTTATTCGTACCTTCTCCTTTGTCAGTCCATTAAAATCCCAAAGCCCAAACGCAAAACATTTTTCAGGATAAAATTCACGATCAGCAGAATCAGACCACCCCACAGATACCAGTAATGGAACTTCCATGGCCTGACTCTCTTAAAGCCAAGGCGGCTCAGTCCCTGCGTCAGCATGAAGCCGCAATAAATAAATGCCAGATAAGGAATGAGCGGGTGATACCACAGAGCTTTCAGGAAATGTCCATGAAGCATGGCGATTAATGCTCTCGTACCGCCACAGCCCGGACAGTAGATGCCAATTACAGATGAAAAGAAACAGGGAATCGGCGGGAGTATTTTGCGAAGCAGACATAGATACAGCACTGCCAGCATAATTACTGCCGCCAGTGCTGCAATTCCGATTTGAAAAAGTTCATCTTCCAGTGTAGCTTGTTTTTTCACTTTTTCCATATTTTGCATAAATTTTAATAAGTTCCGTACTCCTGCATCAGTTCCTGCATCATCTCTTCATAAGTGATCTCACCGTTCATCACTCTCTGAATAAGGGGGCCAAAAGCCTGCAGAACATATATGTAGTACACTGAAACTATAGCGCCGAAAACAATCGCTATAATGGAACAAACAAGACCTGCAATACCGATTCCCTTGTTCCGGCTTCTCTTGTTTCCGACAATCGCCAGTATCAATCCAATGATACCGAACAGCACGCCGGGCACACCATAACAGCAGCACGCCGGAATTCCGATAATGCCGAGCACGAGGCTTGCGATCTGCATGCCGTTTGCCTTGTCAGATCCCTCTGAATCATAGTCGTAAGGAGCCTGATACTGCATGTTCGTGTAGTCCTGGTAGTTGCTTCCGCCTTGCTGTACATTTCCTGTTGGCTGGGACTCGTTCTGGTTGAACTGTCCGTTTTCGTAATTCTGTTCGTCCATATTTTCCTCCATTTCCACGCGCGCTCTTTGCGCATAACGAGTTTGTGTCAAGCGTGCGCCGACACAAATCTCGTGATTGAAAAATTCTATATTTTTCAATCTTTTCACCATTCCCTATGTTTTTTTAAGTACAATAGTATTATAGCATTACTGTCGGTGTAAAGTAAATAGGAAGGTGGATAAATCACGTTACAGATTGCAAACTGCATATAATGGGATATTCTTCATCCATCCTTGATCTACATACTTTTTTGTTGAAAAACGCACTGCCTCCTCCGGATGAAATTTGTCACAATAGGCTTTAAGGCTCTGTGAATGAATATTTGCATCTGCTTTTACTTCAATAGGGACAATGCGATTCTCCTTCTGAATCAGAAAATCCTGTTCAAAAGTAGCTTTTTCCGTTCCAAAATAATAAGGAGTATAATCCGTATCTGATATTAGTTGTTGCAAGACATATTGCTCGGTAAGAGCCCCTTTAAACTCTACAAAAATATCATTTCCTTCTATTATAGATTCTGCGGTTAGTTCACTTAACGCGCCCAGCAGACCGACATCCAACATAAAGATCTTATAGGCATTCAGGCTTTTATACGCCTTTAACGGCATATGTGGCTCATTCACACGGCTTACTTTGTGAATCAGTCCGCAGTCTAACAGCCATTGAATTGCTATTTCATAGTCACCGCTTCGCGCACCCTTCTTTATCTGACCAAAAAAGATATTTATCTGCGAAATTGTCAATTAATGTATAGTCCTTTGTGGAAAGTGCATCCGATAAAGGTTTCTCATCCATGGCGCACAAAAATTCTCGAAAATTCAGAGGATAAAGATCTAATATATCTACCTTTCCCACTGGATAGGAAACGCCTTCATGAATCGCCACCCCTAACAATGATCCGGCTGCTACAACATGATATTCCGGTGCCTCCTCACAAAAATACTTTAGAGATTCCAACACTCTCGGCGTATCTTGAATTTCGTCCAAAATAACCAGTGTATCACCCGGAGTAATCGTTACCCCTGACTCAATATTCAGATTCATAATTATTCTCTGTACATCAAAATCCATCTGAAAGACATCATTCATTCGTTTATTATTGTAGAAAGATACATAAGCAACCTTTTTATAACAAATACGGCCAAACTCTTTCATTAACCAAGTTTTTCCAACCTGCCTTGCACCCATAATAATCATAGGCTTCCTGTATGATTTTTCTTTCCACGCATAAAGTTTTTCCATTGCAAATCTCTGCATAATAGTTACCACCTTCCACGCATATTAGTATATCACATTTTTTCTTGGCTATTAAATCATATATTTAACATTTTTTCTTAGCTAATGCGCTCAGAAATATACATTTTTTCTGCCCATTGTTATGCCCCGTGGTTTTTTTATCTCCATTCCCATACTACATCTTCCCAATAGTTCGGCATCCGGTAAAAGAAAACAATGGTTGAGTCGGTCAGATAAAAATCTACCTCGTCCCATGAAGCAACTGTATCCATTCCCATTTCATCGCTCACCTGACGTAAGATTTCATCACTGCTCTTCCCCAAAAGCTCCGTTGCCGTGATCTCCTGTCCGGTCTTGCAATCTATGGTAATGCCGTCAAAATAAGAATACGGGTGTGCACCGCCCATATAGGAGATGTTGTTATATTCAATACTGATATAATCCTCTCCAACAAGGGTAAGATTCAGCAGATGCCATGAATCATAGGGGGTGTCAAATCCTCCAGAGGCAGCTTCCGCATTTTCTCTGTACGACAGCTCATATGTATCGTATATCTTTTGCAGGGTATCATTTATCTTGTCTGCATTCTCAAAAGAATCGTTTACATAGAAATTTTCCATTTCATAATAATAGGTAAGTTCGCCTGTTTTCTCATCTGTAAATTCCTCCCGCAGCGCTACAATCTCACCATAATCTTCCGAGCTCTTCCCTGTCTCTGTCTCATTGGGCTTATCATCACCACAGGAAACAAGGGTTGTTATTGCCGCAACCGCAACGCATGTCATGGCGATGCGCATAATCCTTTTATTCTTGATTTGTCCTGCTATATGAATCATACAAGCACCTCCCATATTTCATTATTTTATCTCTGATCACTTCAATTTCCGCATATTCAATCGGTTATGGCAATATTTCATGCCCTCACTTATATTACCAAATCAAAACAGGAAAGGAAACAAATTTTAACTCTGTGAAAATCAGATATCGCCGAATCAGAATTTAAAATAAAAGGGACTTCCGAAATTGCTCTCGAAAGTCCTGAAATGGTCTTTATGAACTACTACCTACTTTTTAATTACCGGTATCCATACCTCATACTGTGCATTTTGAGGGTCTGCATTCAGATAAACTTCAACGTCAGGGGCATTGGCATATTCATAGCCCGATGTAGGAAGCCATTCCGTCACAATGCGATGTTCCAATTCCTGCATTATCTGGTTGGTGCCTGCTCCTGCTGTTATCCCGCATTTTATCTGGTCCTAAACCATCCCACATTCAATCAAATAAAAAAGAAGCACGGCATAAATTATTCTG
>OIZV01000002.1_pt1 | contig 216210 bp, 196 predicted proteins | sample 1588681 | NCBI WGS metagenome assembly OIZV01 (sample SAMN03283281) | human gut metagenome | biome: human-associated habitat; material: feces | host: Homo sapiens | place: Peru | collected 2012 | reverse complement strand
GGACTGTTTTCTTCCGCAGACAAGTCTGCTCCCTCCTTGTTCGAATCCCTCTTTTTGTTTTGTCAAAGCAAAAAGCAGGCCTTGCGACCTGCTTTTCGTTTTGGCGGAGAGCAAGGGATTCGAACCCTCGAACAGGCTTTGACCTGTTACACGATTTCCAATCGTGCTCCTTCGGCCAGCTCGGACAACTCTCCAAATTCTTTTTCACTATTTAATTGATGTTACACGATTAAAAATCGTGCTCCTACATAGCTTTAATATTATACCCGAACGTAAAGTGAAAATCAAGTGTTTTTTCAAATTTTTCACTCGATATCAAAATGTTTCTTCCATTCTGCCTCACGGAAGCCGATCAGGACGGTGTTGCCGTCAATAATAAGCGGTCTTTTTACCAGCATTCCGTCCGTTGCGAGCAGGTCAATTTTCTCCTCGTCGGTCATGGTCGGAAGCTTCTCTTTAAGATTCAGCGACTTGTAGAGCATGCCGCTTGTGTTAAACAGCTTTTTAATCTCAATACCGCTTGCCTTGACCCACGCCTTAAGCTCATCGGCGGTTGGATTTTCCTCTTTAATATGTCTGTCAACATAATCAATGTTATGCTCGCCGAGCCACTTCTTCGCCTTTTGGCAGGTTGAGCATTTAGGATATTCAATAAAAAACATAACGTCCCTCACTTATCATAGCTTTCCGTGAATGAATGAAGCTCGCCGCCGTCGCAGTCACGGTAACCGATTATCGTTGCAAGGTTGACATTGTGAACACTCTTGAAAATGTTCATATCCACGTTGTCGTTCTCCTCCTTGAGCTTTTTAATGAGCATTTTGACCTCCTGGCGTTTGGAGCCGTTATCGGCCTCCTCATTTGCCCGGGTAACCTTGCAGGCACAGCGGATAAATTCAAGCTCGTTGTATCTCGCCCATGAGATTATATCCTTCTCTCTGACCATATAAAGCGGTCGGATAAGTTCCATACCTTCGTAATTCGTACTTTTGAGCTTCGGCATCATCGTTTTTATCTCCGCACCGTAGAGCATACTCATCAGCGTTGTTTCGATAGCGTCGTCAAAATGATGACCGAGTGCAATTTTGTTGCAACCAAGATCCTGCGCAAATTTATAGAGGTATCCCCTCCTCATTCGGGCACAAAGGTAACACGGTGAACCGCCCTCTGCGGCATAGACCGTTTCAAAAATCGGCGAATCGTAAATCCTTATCGGAATATCCATAATTGCGGCATTTTCAGTTATTTTTGCCCTGTTGTTGCCGACGTAACCCGGATCCATGACAATGTATTCAACATCAAAATGAAAGTCGCTGTATTTCTGCAAATGCTGCATACACTTAGCAAGGAGCATAGAATCCTTACCGCCGGAAATACAGACGGCAATTTTATCGTCAGGCTCAATCAGCTTGTAATCCTTTATCGCTCCGACAAAATTATTCCATATTGATTTTCTGTATTTTTTTATTATGCTGCGTTCAATTAGCTGGTGTCTTTCCATAAATCGCTCCGAAAAAATAATATATCTAATTTTATCATTCAAAACACTATTTTTCAACAGCTTTGGTAAAGTTTTTAGGTTGAAAAAGTTCTCTTTTTAATGTATAATGTCAGCATATACACGAAATATCGGAGTTGATTTTTTGAATAAAGCATCGGAATACAGGGTCATGCCGACCGTCGCTCTCAGGGGCTTGGTTGTTTTCCCGGGTATGGGGATAACCTTTGACGTCGGAAGAACCCGTTCATTACAGGCTATCAAGGCCGCTATGGCGGATGATCAGCAGATTTTTCTCGTCGCCCAAAAGGACGTCAGAGACGATGAGCCCGACTTTGATAAGCTTTATAAAATAGGCACTATTGCAAAAATCAGTCATATCCTGCGCCTGCCGAACAGTGACACTGTTCGTGTTTCGGTTGACGGAATCTCAAGAGCAACTATGGTTGATATGCTCCAGTGCGAACCATATCTGATTACGGACGTTAAAATTCGCCGTGAAATCAGCGTTAAATCCGACGACAAGGACTATGCAACCGCTCTTGTTCGTCAGACAAAGGACTATTTTGAGGATTACGCCGAGGTTGTTCCGCAGATGCCGGCCGAGATAATTCTCGACGTACTTGAAAAGAACGATCCGGGCGAACTGGCCGACTATATCGGTTCAAACATCATGCTCGAATACAAGAAACGTCAGCAAATTCTCAACGAATTCAATCCTCTCAAGCGGCTTGAAAAGGTCTGTTGTCTGCTTGCCAACGAGGGCGACCTGATGAAGCTCGAAAACGAGATCAATCAAAAGGTTCAGGAGAATATCGACAAGGGTCAGCGTGAATATTATCTGCATGAGCAGATGAAGATTATTTCCGAGGAGCTGAATGACGGACTTTCTCCGCAGGCCGAATGTGACGAATTCAGAGAGAAAATTATTGCACTCGGACTTGGCGAAAAGTCCGAGAAGAAGCTTCTCAAAGAATGTGCAAGGCTTGAAAAAATGTCCTCAACGTCACCCGAAGCGACAGTTATCAGAGTTTATCTCGAAACCTGCCTTGAGCTTCCGTGGCATAAATATTCAACGGACAAGCTTGACCTTGCTCATGCGAGAAAGGTGCTCGACCGCGATCATTACGGTCTTGACAAGGTCAAGGAAAGAATTATCGAAGCTCTTGCCGTGCGTTCGCTTTCGGACGGCTGTTACGGTCAGACGCTTTGCCTTGTAGGCCCTCCGGGTGTCGGTAAAACCTCGATTGCAAAAAGTATTGCAACGGCGATGGGCAGAAGCTTTGCGAGAATTTCGCTCGGCGGCACAAGCGACGAGGCTGAAATCCGAGGACACAGAAAAACCTATATCGGTGCAATGCCGGGCAGAATTATAAATGCAGTTAAGCAGGCCGGCACGCAGAATCCTATCATTTTGCTTGACGAAATCGACAAGCTCGGCTCTGACTACAAGGGCGATCCTTCGTCGGCACTGCTTGAAGCTCTTGACGGCGAGCAGAACAGCACGTTTGTTGACCGCTATATTGAGCTTGAATTCGACCTGAGCAAGGTTATGTTTATCACAACGGCGAACGACGCTTCAACTATCCCTGCTCCCCTGCTTGACAGAATGGAGATTATCGAGCTGCCTGGTTACACTAACGAAGAAAAATTCAACATTGCCAAGAGGCATCTTATTCCAAAACAAGCGAAGCTGCACGGACTCAACGGCAGAACGTTCAAGATAAACGACAAGGCACTTTATGCGCTGATTGACGGCTATACCCGTGAAGCCGGCGTAAGAAAGCTTGAACAGAAAATCGCCGCACTTTGCAGAAAGGCGGCGGCGGAGATTGTCGGCGGCGAATCAAAATCGCTCACCGTTAAGGAAGCCAACCTTGAAAAACTGCTTGGCCCCAAAAAATATCTTCCGCTCTCGGTAGATAAGGAAGCTGAAATCGGCGTCGTAAACGGACTTGCATGGACGAGCGTAGGAGGCGAAATGCTTCAGGTTGAGGCAGCTGTTTTCGACGGAACGGGCAAGGTTGAGCTTACAGGCTCACTCGGCGACGTTATGAAGGAATCGGCAAAGGCGGCGGTCAGCTTTATCCGAAGCAAGGCCGACAAATACGGCGTTAATCATAATTTTTATAAAGAAAAGGACATTCATATCCATGTTCCCGAGGGTGCGGTTCCGAAGGACGGCCCGTCGGCAGGCGTTACAATGGCAACAGCTTTGCTCTCGGCTCTCACGAATACCCCTGTTAATCAGTTTGTAGCCATGACCGGTGAAATTTCGTTGAGAGGACGTGTTCTCCCGATCGGCGGCTTGCGTGAAAAAACAATGGCGGCTTACAGAATGGGAATCAAGACGGTTATCATTCCTCAGAAGAACGTTCCCGACCTCAGCGAAATTGATGAAAAGGTCAGGGCGGCATTGAAATTCGTTCCCGTCACCGAATTGGACGAGGTCTTTGAGATTGCACTTGTGACCACTAAGGAAGAAAAAGAAAGAAAAAGCATCGCCGCAGTAGCGAAGAAAGATTCCGGCTACACGGCAATGCGAATCTGAGGATAAACAAATGAGATTTGACAAAGTAAAATATGAGGCTTCATACGGCACAGCTCAGCAGCTCCCTGCAAGCGAGCATATCGAGATTGCGTTTGCGGGACGTTCAAATGTCGGCAAATCATCCATGCTCAATAAGATTCTTAACAGGAAGAATCTTGCGAGAGTCAGCTCCGTTCCGGGCAAGACGGTCACGGTCAACTTCTTCGACTGCGACGGAATAAAGCTGGTTGACCTGCCCGGCTACGGCTATGCAAAGGTCAATTTCAACGAGAAAAAGCGTTGGGCTGACCTCATGGAGGGCTACTTCACCTCCGACAGAAACATTCGCCTTGTCGTTCAGCTTACGGACATGCGTCATCCGGTGACAAAGGACGACCTTGATATGATGCGTTTCATGCAGTCGGCAGGCTATGATTTCATCGTCGTTATGACAAAAAGCGACAAGCTCAACAAAACCGAGCGTACCAAGCGTATGGAGGATATCCACACGGAGCTTGCGGAGTTCGGCGATGTGAAAATCATTCCGTTCTCGGCCTCCAACGGCGAGGGTGCAGACGAAATTCGCAAAGCAATCGAAGCCGCCGCTGAAAAATAAAAAATATATAACTGTCTCCCCGATTACATCCGTAGTCGGGGAGATTTTTGGTGTGGGATATTTTCGGGAAGTAATCGGATATTTTGAGGCAAGAAAAACGACCGCCCCAATCGGAGCGGCCGAAATATTATTTAGATGTACCAAATCCAACCGAAGAGAACAATGATAATGAACCATTGTGCACCGGAATAGTCAACATTAACGTTGCACTTGTCAGTTACAGCGTTTCCGTAACTGTCGGTAACGGTGCAGGTAATTGTTGCACTGCCCCTCTTTGCGGCATAGACCTTGCCGTTGTTGTCAACGGTTGCGACCTTTGCGTTCGAAGTCGAATACTCAACCTTGTACTTTGCACCCTTGTCGGCTGTAATTTCGGGCGAAAGCATATATGTCGATTTGTAGTTGACCGTAGCATTGTGCTCGATTTTGACATCTTTAACGACTGCTTTCGTTTCAGCATTCTTCGTCCAGTGTGCATATATGGTTGTGTTTGCGGTGACCTTTGTGGAATCGGTAATCTTTGTTCCGCCGTTTGCGGCAGTGTACCAACCGTCAAAGGCATAACCCGAGCGTGTCGGAGTCGGAAGAGAACCGATTGACAGGTTTGCATACTGGGCATAAAGCGTTACGCTTGCGTTTGCGCTGTATGTTGCGCCTGCATTGTATGCCGTGCCGCTTCCGTTTGCTGCTGTGTTCCAACTCGTGAATGTCTGCGAAACAGTTTTGCTTGATGTAGAAACCGTACCGCCGTTAGCATTGTATGTAACAGTGAAGCTCTTGCCTGTCGGCTTGTTTGTTGTAAGGGTAAGATTTGTGTTATGAGTTTTTGTCTGACTTGCAATCGAGCCAGTTCCACCGTTCACGTTGTAGGAAACGGTGTAAGCGTTTGCTTTCCAGTGAGCATATACGGTTGTGTTTGCTGTAACCTTTGTTGAGTCGGTAATCTTTGTTCCGCCGTTTGCGGCAGTGTACCAACCGTCAAAGCCGTAGCCCGAGCGTGTCGGAGTCGGGAGAGAACCGATTGAAGGATTTGCATACTGTGCATAAAGTGTTACGCTTGCGTTTGCACTGTATGTTACACCTGCATTGTACGTTGTGCCGTTGCCGTTTGCCGCAGTGTTCCAATTTGTAAAGGTTTGCGAAACAGTTTTGCTTGAAGAAGAAACATTTCCACCGTTAGCGTTGTAGCTGACCGTAAAGCTCTTGCCTGTCGGCTTTGCCGAGCTGAGTGTGAGCTTTACGTCATGAGTTTTCGACTGTGAAGCCGGAGCATTACTGCCGCCGTTTGAGTTGTAGGAAACGGTGTAAGCGTTGGCTTTCCAGTGAGCATATACGGTCGTGTTTGCCGTAACCTTTGTCGAGTCGGTGATCTTTGTTCCGCCGTTTGCGGCAGTGTACCAACCGTCAAAAGCATAACCCGAGCGAGTCGGAGTCGGCAGTGAACCGACTGACGGGTTAGCATACTGTGCGTAGAGCGTTACATTTGCGTTTGTGCTGTAGGTTGCACCTGCATTGTATGCCGTGCCGCTTCCGTTTGCCGCAGTGTTCCAATTCGTGAAAGACTGAGAAACGGTCTTGCTTGATGATGAAACCGTGCCGCCGTTAGCATTATATGTAACAGTGAAACTCTTGCCTGTCGGCTTTGCCGAACTGAGTGTGAGATTTTTACCACCGGTCTTAGTTTGGCCGGTCGGTGCATTTTGCCCACCGTTTGCATTGTATGAAACAGTGTAGGTATTAGCTTTCCAAACAGCGTAAAACGTCAAGGTATCACTTGTTGCGCCAAGGTTTACCCATGATTGATCCAAGGTTGCTTTCATGCCATTACTATAGGTACTTTTTGTATATCCATTTGCATTTATATTCTTTTCTGTTTGCCAACCTTTTTTTAGAGTATACCATTTACCATCGGACTTTCTATAAACATTCCAGCCTGCAAACGAGTATCCGCTTTTTGAAAATGCATTACTTGAAAGTTTAAATGAATTCTGATATGTTGTTGAGCCGCTTGACATTGATCCGCTTCCGCCATTAGAATTGTACGAGATTGTATAGTTTAAAGCAGAATTAGGAATCCATCCAACCTTATAACCTCCACCGGTCAAAGGATAGGCAATTTGCACTGCAGAAGATGTGAATCCGGCAATATAGATTTTGTCCCCTGCATCCGCATAACCCAATTTTTGTGATAAATCAGATCTGATGTAGGTGTTTATTCTCTTTGATGCGTACATTATAAAGCCACCACTTTTCATAAAAACGGTTACTTTGCAATATCCGACATCAGTTCCACCGGAATCTAACGGAAATGTAACCTTACACCAATCGCAAGCATAAACTTGTTCAATTGTGCAAAGATCTGTGTCATATATTTTATTCGATTTCGCGTTTCCGTTTACTGCGTCATATACAACTGTCTTCCCGGTGCTAATTGTATATGCATAAAATGGTTGCACAAACGCCCAAGATAATTTCATACATTCCGAACAGTTATTATAGGCTTTTGTTTCCCCAGTATAATACCAGTCTCCGCAACTGCATTTTGCATAAACCCTATGTGGGTGAGCAGCCTCAAAATTATATGAATATGAGTGTGAATGTGCAGAAGATTTCGACATTTTTGCAACATAAGTACATGGATAGCCACTGCTAAATCCGCCAGATGCCTGTGCCTTATTATGTGCAGCATATTTAGGGGCTCCGTTATCTTTTTTTACGCATATTCCTACATGTCCGTCACGATATTTTAACTTACCATTTGACATTGAATACATGAAAACAACATCACCGACATCTATATCCGAGTTTGAAGGATTAGTAATAATAGTATAGTTTTCTGATAGATAAAGCAGCAAAGAGGCAGAACAAGTATAGGGATTTGTATATGCCCCTAATGTGCCACTATTATTTGCGTATGATTTTGTACTTGAAGAATAGTACGATCTGTTTGGAATTGAAATTCCTCCGGCATTAAGACATCTTGAAACAAATTCGGCACATAGACCAATTCCATCATTCCAATGGTTGTTTGCAAACTTTACAGCAGCAGTTGCATCATATCCAGCTGCTTTAACTTTTATTGTCTCGCTGTCAATAGCGGATATGCCGACAAGCATCACCGCAACAAGCAATGCCGCAAAAATTTGTTTTACTTTTTTCTTCATTTTAAATCAATCCTTTCCAAAATTAAACTTAATATATACTGAATCTATTCCCTTTTATGTTTTTATCCCTCCTTAAAAGAAAATATATCTGCATTACAGATAATAATTGATATCTGTTAAAAAGATATTACATAATATTGCTTGGGGTGGTATTATGATTTACGAGAACATACGAAATTTGAGAGAGGACAGAGACCTCAGGCAAAAAGACCTTGCCGCAATGCTGAATGTTTCGCAAAACACATATTCACAATATGAAACGGGCGTAATTGAGCTGACCGCTTCAACGCTCATTAAGCTTGCCGATTTCTACGACGTGAGTGTGGACTATCTTCTCGGCCGCAAGCAAACCGAAATATAAGCATTTTTTTAAATGATATTACAATATTAACATTAAAGGTTTACTTTGTCAACACATTCTACCTTGTTTTTGGAATTAAATAGTTATGGTAAAATAAACATAACAGGTTGGGTGATGATATGGACGATTACAAGCAGGGAATGGGACAAAGAATTAAAAAACAGCGCAAGGCGGTCAAGCTCACTCAGGAAAAAATCGCTGAGGAGCTGAACATCTCCGTCAAGCATTTCAGCGAGGTCGAGCGGGGAATCGCAGGGCTTTCCGTTGAAAATCTGATTAAGCTCAGCGACATTCTCGGCGTAAGTATAGATTATATGGTAAAGGGCGAAGCCGATTGCAATCGTTGGTATTCGGTAATAAATGCCCTCGACAATGTTCCGCCCGAAAAAGAAATGCTGATAAGAAACCTTTTGACTACAGGAATTGAACTTGCAAAATAGTCCGCAGACGCAGAAATAAGTTGTGTTTGCGGATTTTCTTTTTCAATTTGCATAATATTTAACTATATAGGCATATTATAGTCTATATAGTTTATTTTATATTAGCACAACTGCCTATATAATTCAAGTATAAATTAATGAAATGGGCGATTTTGTGGATTATTATGCAATAGGACAGAGAATAAGAAAATATCGCAGGGCGTTGAACTTGTCTCAAGAGGCCTTGGCGGAGAAAATTAACATTTCAACAACCCATATGAGTCATATCGAAACAGGCAACACAAAAATGAGCCTGCCTGTGCTCGCCGCTATTGCCGTTGCGCTTAATGTAAGCACCGACAGCATTCTTTTTGAGGAAAAGCGAGAGAGCAAAACGACCGCAACCGGTGAAATTGACTGTGAGCTTGGAGATTGCACTCTGACGGAGCTGAAAATTATTAAGGATATGGTCTGCTCAACCAAATCGGCACTGAGAAAACATCTTTAATTTTTAAAAAATCCGCATTTTGCCACTTGACAATAAAAATAAAACGTTATAAAATGTAGACAATATTAAAAAACGTTGATGCAGAAGGCTGCTTCGTTGGAATATTCTCAGAGAGATGTGCATTTGGTGCGAGCACATCGGTATTTTGAATCGGCTACCACTGCGGAGTGCGTTCCGAAATAAGGTTCGCCGTTCGCCGCGTTAAGGCATTCGAGTGGCAGTCTTTGGCTGCAATACGGGTGGAACCGTGGAGCTATGCTTCATCCCTGTTTTGGGATGGAGCTTTTTTGTTTTTATTAGGAAATTTCGGCTTTCCATTAGATGGTTTCGGTGATTTGCGTTGAAGTCGGGGAATAAAGATTAAAGTTTGATGAGATATCACTCCCTCAGTCGGCTTCGCCGCCGGCTCCCCCAGAGGAGGAGCCCACGCTTAAAACAAATTTCTGCAAACTCTTTGCAAAACCCCTCAGTCACGGACAAGCCGCGACAGCTCCCCTAAAAGGGAGCCAAGAATCAGTTTCTGTTGACATTTTAATCCCCTTGCTTCAAGGGGAGGCTGAGAACAAATAAGTTACCGAAGAACTTTCGGGCTGCATTTTAAAATGTATCATAAACCCTAAAACATGAAAGGAATGATTATAAAATGGCAAACGTAACATTGAAAGGCGGCGTCGTTAAGGAGTACGAAAACGGCACAACCGCTATGGACATTGCTAAGAGCATTGGCATGGGTCTTTACAAGGCTGTTTGTATCTGCAAGATCAACGGCGAGTATCAGGATCTCAGAACCCCGATCACGGGCGACTGCGAGCTTGAGTTCCTCACCTTTGAGGATGACGAGGAGGCAAAGAGAACCTTCCGACATACAGCTTCGCATATCCTTGCTCAGGCAGTTAAAAGACTTTATCCCGAAGCAAAGCTCGCTATCGGTCCGTCAATCGCAAACGGCTTCTACTATGACTTTGACGTCGAAAAGCCGTTCCTTCCCGAGGATCTTGAAAAGATTGAAGCCGAGATGAAGAAAATCGTCAAGGAGAAGCTTCCGCTTGAAAGATTTGAGATGACTCCGGACGAGGCTATCAAATATTATGAGGATAAGGGCGAAATCTACAAGGTTGAGCTTGTTAAGGAGCACGCAGACAAGGGCGAGAACATCAGCTTCTACAAGCAGGGCGAGTTCACAGAGCTTTGCGCAGGTCCGCATATTCCCGATACAGGCAGAATCAAAGCGTTCAAACTGACCTCGGCAACAGGTGCTTACTGGCGTGGAAGCGAGAAAAACAAGATGCTCCAGCGTATCTATGCAACCGCTTTCACAAAGCAGGCCGACCTTGACGCTTACCTTGAGGCTATTGAGGAAGCAAAGAAGCGTGACCACAGAAAGCTCGGCAGAGAGCTTGGACTTTTCGCTCTCAGAGATGAAGCTCCGGGAATGCCGTTCTTCCTCCCGAAGGGCATGGTTCTTCGCAATACTCTTATCAATTACTGGCGTGACGTTCATAAGAAGTGGGGCTACTATGAGATTTCAACTCCGCAGATCATGCGCCGTTCGCTTTGGGAGACTTCGGGTCACTGGGATCATTACCATGACGATATGTACACAACGGTTATTGACGGCGAGGATTTCGCAATCAAGCCGATGAACTGCCCCGGCAGCATCCTTGTTTACGAGCTTGAGCCTCATTCATATAAGGAAATGCCGCTCCGTTACGGCGAGCTTGGCAAGGTTCACAGAAACGAGCTTTCGGGCGCACTCCACGGACTTTTCCGTGTTCGCTGCTTCACTCAGGACGACGCTCATATTCTCCTCGCTCCCGAGCAGATCCGTGACGAGGTTGTCAGAATCGCACAGCTCTTTGACGAGGTTTACACCCTTTTCGGTCTTCCGTATGAAATTGAGCTTTCAACAATGCCCGAGGATCATATCGGTTCGGAAGAGGATTGGGAGATTGCAACAAAGGCACTCGCAGACGCAATTACAAGCGTCGGCAAGACTTATACAATCAACGAGGGCGACGGTGCTTTCTACGGCCCGAAGCTTGACTTCCACATCAAGGACAGCCTCGGAAGAACATGGCAGTGCGGTACTATTCAGCTTGACTATCAGCTCCCGGGCAGATTCAATCTTGAATACACAGGCTCAGACGGAGAGAAGCATACTCCCGTCATGATCCACCGTGTTGTATTCGGTTCAATCGAGCGTTTTATCGGTGTTATCACCGAGCATTTTGCAGGTGCATTCCCGATTTGGCTTGCTCCGGTTCAGGTTAAGCTTCTCCCAATCGCTGACCGTCATCATGATTATGCATTCGAGATTGCAAAGAAGCTCGAAGCCAAGGGCATTCGCTGCGAAGTTGATACAAGAAGCGAAAAGACAGGCTACAAGATTCGTGAAGCTCAGCTTCAGAAGATTCCGTATATGCTCCTCATGGGTGATAAGGATATCGAGGGCAACTGCGTTTCGGTTCGTAAGCGCGGCGAGGGAGATATCGGCGCAATGGGCGTTGACGAATTCGTTGAAATGGCTGCAAAGCAGATTGAATCCAAGGAGATTTTCTGATTATGTCCATAGAAAAAGGTAAGGCGTACCTCAGCCGATTCGGCATTGAGGACAGAGTGAGAGAATTTGACGTATCAAGCGCAACGGTTGAACTTGCAGCTCAGGCGCTCGGCGTTAATGGTCAGCGAATTGCAAAAAGTCTCTCGTTCAAGGTCGGCGACGAAGCGATACTTGTTATTGCTGCCGGCGACGCCAAGATTGATAACAAAAAATATAAAGCAACCTTTTTGACAAAGGCCAAAATGCTTACACCCGATGAAGTCGAAAGCATGATAGGCCACAAAATCGGCGGTGTTTGCCCGTTCGGAATTAACGAGGGCGTTAAAACGTATCTTGATGAATCTCTGAAAAGATTTGATACGGTTTTTCCTGCCGTCGGAAGTTCAAACAGTGCGGTTGAGCTTACCCCCAACGAGCTTGAAGAATATGCTCAGGGCTTCAGCGGCTGGGTCGATGTCTGCAAGGTTGTTGAAGAATAATTAGGTAGATGTTTTGAGGATTTTTCTTTGAAAAAATATTGTTTCAGGAATAAACCTATTAGCCTCCCCTTATGGTAAGGGTAGCGAAGTGTCGACACGGTAGTGAATGACAGTCCGGTGGACTGTCAGAGCCGTGGCGTGACCGAACCGCAGTGAGACGGGGGACCGCTTGCGGTGGAAGGGATAAGCATTGATGTGTCAGAAATAGGTCTTTATCCCCTCCGTCGCTCATGCGACACCTCCCCTTGATTCAACCAAGGGGAGGCTCAGGAAAATTGAGTTTACAGAATTGTTTATAAAATATACTCACAAGGCAGGTGCTAAATATGAAATATGTTGTTGTATTATATGACGGAATGGCGGATTATCCCGTCCCCGCTCTCGATGGCAAAACACCGATGATGGTTGCAAACAAGCCGAATTTTGACCGTCTCGCTCAGCGTGGCGAGGTCGGACTTGTCAGAACGGTTGCCGAGGGTCTCAAGCCGGGCAGCGACGTTGCAAACCTCAGCGTTATGGGATATGATCCGAAAAAATATTACACGGGACGTTCTCCTCTTGAGGCTGTCAGCATCGGCGTTAAAATGGCGGATGACGATATTGCACTCAGATGCAATGTTGTAACTCTTTCCGACGAGCCGAATTATGAAGATAAGACGATGGTTGACTACTCGGCAGGCGATATTTCGAGTGCCGAAGCAGCCGAGATTATCAAAACGGTTCAAGAGCATTTCGGCGGCGGTGAATTTGATTTTTACCACGGCGTAAGCTATCGTCACTGCCTCATTCATCACGGCGGTACGGTCGATCTCGGCAATATGACTCCGCCGCATGATATTTCCGACAGAGTTGTCGGTCCGTATCTTTCAACATCGGAGAATGCAAAGCCGCTTGTTGCAATGATGAAAGAAAGCTATGATTTGCTCAAGGATCATCCCGTTAACAAAAAAAGAATTGCCGAGGGCAAGCGTCCGGCTAATTCGATATGGCTTTGGGGCGAGGGTAAAAAGCCGATTCTCCCGAAGTTTGAGGATCTTTATCATAAGAAAGGCACGGTTATTTCCGCCGTTGACCTTCTTAAAGGTATCGGAATTTCGGCGGGTATGAATACGCCCGAGGTTGAGGGTGCAACCGGCTACATCGACACGAATTTTGAGGGAAAGGCAAACGCTGCCGTTGAGGAGCTCAAAAACGGAGTTGATTTTGCTTATGTTCATTTTGAAGCTCCCGACGAGTGCGGTCACAGAGGTGAACCGGAGAACAAGGTTAAGTCGATTGAAATGATTGACTCCCGTGTTCTTCCGATTATTATAAAAGGCCTCGAGGAAATCGGCGAGGATTACAAGATTATGATTCTTCCCGACCACCCGACTCCGATCGTTACCAAAACTCATGCAAGCGACCCTGTTCCCTACATGATCTATCATAAATCCGAGGAGAAGGAAAGCGGCGTTGAGTCAATTAACGAGGAATCAGCTAAAGCAACAGGCAACTATATTGATTTCGGCCCCGATTTGATGAAGAAATTTATAGTATAAAGACGGATTTTGCAGTTTTTCACCTGTTAATGAAAATTTATTTCAAAAAGGTCTTGATTTTTTCGCATAAATCTGTTAGTATATGAAATGTTGTTTAGTATTCGTAATTAAAGGAGGTGCCGACAAATGGCAAAATGCGAATTCTGCGGTAAAGATGTTGCTTTCGGTATCAAGGTTTCCCACTCACACAGACGTTCAAACAGAACATGGAAGCCGAACGTTAAGCGTGTTAAGGCAATCGTTAACGGTTCTCCGCGCAAGGTATATGCTTGCACACGTTGCTTGCGTTCAGGTAAGGTTACACGTGCCGTTTAATGGTAAGATGATGATTCAGAGACTGTCCAAGTGACAGTCTCTTTGTCTTATAGGAAATTTTATGAATTTTAAAGATGTTTTTCGTCAAAAGCTTTTCAAAGCCTATATTGATTGAATCAGACGATAACACGGATGTCGAATTCTCATATCCTGCGGCGATAACGGACGGAAAATATATTTATATTACATACATCCATTACCGCAAGACGGTTATGTTTGTCAAGTTTGAAATAATTCCCGATTAACGAGGTGAGTTTATGAATAGTATTAAGAAAAAAATTGTTCTGCTCAGAAGAAAAATACTTTTCTTTTGGCTTTGGCCCATGGCGTTCAATTTGTTCTCAAAAAAACCGATAAACGAAAAACTTATACTTTTTGCATACAATCAGAATTACGATAATCTTCCGGACAATATGGCAGGAATTTTTGATTTTCTCAAAGAGAGAGGTTATGACTGCCGCATAATGCATTCACCGAAGAACCCGTTGAAAAGATTTTTATTCGGTATTACTTTTCAAAAGTATTATGCCCGGTGCAAGTGTGTTTTTTTGACCGATAATTTTGACCCTCTCTATGCCCATCAGCCACGAAAGGGTACAAAGGTTATTCAGCTTTGGCATGCATGCGGAGCTTTCAAAAAGTGGGGTTATTCAACTCTTGACCTTGCTTGGGGCGGAAGCCGTGAGGATATGCTCAGATTTCCGATGCACAATACATATACACATGTTTTCGTCTCGTCCGAGGCGGTTATTCCGTGCTATGCGGAGGCTTTCCGCTGCTCCGAGCGTAGAATTATGGCTTATGGTACGCCGAGAACCGATGTTTATTTCGATAAGAATTTTGTCTCTTCTCAGCGTGAGGAGCTGCTGAAAATCTTCCCTGAGATCGGTGACAGAAAAATTATTCTCTATGCACCGACGTTCAGAGGAAATTCGCCGACCGCAGCTTATAACGAAAATCCGCTTGATTATGAAAAGCTTAAAGCGTCTCTCGGCGATGAGTATGCACTCGTTATGAAGCTGCACCCGTTTACGGCGAAGAAATTCGGCTTAACCGAAGATGAAAAAGAGAAGTACGGTGACTTTATTTTCGACGGCTCAAATAGCCTGAAAATCGAAACTGCACTTTGTGCCGCAGATATTCTGATTGCCGATTATTCGTCGCTGATATTTGAGTATGCTTTGCTCAACAAGCCGATGCTTTTCTATGCGTATGACCTTGAAGAGTATGAGCACGACAGAAGCTTTTATTTTGATTACAAGAGCTTTGTTCCGGGCAAGATTGTTATAAATAACGATGAAATAATCAAGGCAATACAGGATAATGATTTTCGTGCCGACAGAATCCCCACATTCAGGGAAAAGTTCATGGGAGCATGCGACGGCGAGTGTGTAAAGCGTATCGCCGAATGTGCCGTGATGTAAAAAACAACTCAGTCCATTCATGGGAAACGGACTGAGTTTTTCTATCAAAAAATAAATAAGAAAAAGTTTATTTTTGTATGTGTTAAAATGATATGACCCAATAAAAAAGAGAAGTAACTTCAAAATATCGTATAATGTGATTCACTACAAAAACATAACCAAAGAAAGAAGTACTTCTCATGAACATAATAACACAAGAAGCAAGAAAAAAAGCAAGCAATATTTGCAACGCAGACGATTTTCCGTATAATTCAGAAATAAATATTGACATTAAGTGCGGGCGGTGCTACAATAAGGGCGTCAGTTAGCAGAAACTAACCAGCACTGAATTGTAAACCCGTTTAATATAATTCAGAGAAACATGCAGATGGCCTTCGGGTCATCTGTTAAATAAAAATTCTCAGTTAGCATAAGCTAACGGAATGTGAGGGATTTATGGCTATTGTTGAATTCAAAAACGTCAGCCGTGTTTATCAAAGCGGTGACCATCAGCTTAAGGCATTGGATAACGTCAGCATGAAGCTTGACGAGGGCAAATTTGTCGTTGTTCTCGGTCCGAGCGGTGCAGGAAAGAGCACATTGCTCAACCTTTTGGGCGGTCTTGACAGCCCGACGGACGGTAAAATCTTCGTTGAGGGCAAGGATATCTCCACCCTTTCGGACAATGAGCTTGCCGAATACAGAGCAGAAAAAGTCGGCTTCGTTTTCCAGTTCTACAACCTTGTTCCGACACTGACAGTTCACGAAAATGTTGCACTTGTCAAAGAGATTGCACCGGACGCTCTCTCGGCAACAAAGATGATTGAAGAGGTCGGTCTTTCCGACCATTTGAAGAACTTTCCGTCCGAGCTTTCCGGCGGTGAACAGCAGAGGGTTTCCATCGCCCGTGCACTTGCTAAGAACCCGAAAATTCTTCTTTGTGACGAGCCGACGGGTGCGCTTGACTCCGAAACAGGTGTTATGGTGCTCAAGCTTCTTCTTAAAATGGCTCGTGACTATGGCAAAACAATCGTAATCGTTACCCATAATCAAAACATTGCCAAAATGGCAGACGTGGTTGTTCGAGTTAAAAACGGAAAGATTGTTTCGCAGGAGGAACAGAAAAATCCCGCCTCTGCCGACGGCATCGACTGGTAAAGGGGTGGCGATATGTTATTCAAAAAGCTTTGGAGGACAATGGGTCTTTACCGTGCTCAATTCATTTCGATGATTATAATGATTGCCATAGGCACGGGAATATTTGTCGGCTTCAACATGGAATGGTACAGCATTGAAGGCAACACCTCGTCATTTTTTGATGAAACCGGTTATGCCGATTATCGCATCATCTCGGAAAAAGGCTATTCAGCCGACGACCTGAAAAAGATATTCGACATTGACGGAGTTGACAACGCCGGCCGATATGTCAGCGTTGCCGCCGATGTTAAGAATCGAAAAGACGACTCCGTTGCACTCACGGTCACGACAAACGAAAAGGTCTCTGGAATGCTTGTTATAGACGGCGATAAATACGACGCCAAAAGCACCGACGGTGTGTGGCTTTCCGACAAATACGCCGACGCAAATGATTTCAAGGTCGGCGACAACATAACTCTCGCTTACAAAGGCATTGAGATGAAGGGCGTGATAAAAGGTCTTATCAAATCAGGAGAACAGCTTATCTGCGTTCGTGATTCAAGCCAGCTCATGCCTGATTACAACACGTTCGGATTTGCCTATGTCTCCCCTGTTATGTATGAAAAGGCAATCGGCAGGGACTATTATCCGCAGATTAATGTTGTTTCGTCAATGTCCAAAAAGGACTTTACGGAGAAAGCGGATGACGCTCTCGGCAACACAGCGCTTATTCTCACAAAGGACGAATCCGCTTCATATTCAAATGCTCACGGAGAGGTTGAAGAGGGTCAGACGATGGGCTCGATTTTGCCGACGCTGTTCCTGCTCATTGCCGTTTTGACAATGGTTACAACCATGCATCGTCTGACGGCAAAGGAAAAGACGCAAATCGGTACGCTCAAAGCTCTTGGCTTTAAAAATAAGCAAATTCTCAGGCACTACACATCCTATGCATTCATGATAGGAATCATCGGCTCGGCAATCGGTGTCGGTATCGGATTCTTCATTGCATGGTACATTATGAATCCCAACGGAATGATGGGTACATACTTTGATATGCCTGAATGGAAGCTCTATGTTCCGAATTTCTGTTACTACATTCTTGCGGCAATAATCGCAGTCCTTACCCTCATCGGTTTTCTCTCTGTCAGGAAGATGCTCTCCGGTACAGCGGCCGATGCACTCAGGCCTTATTCGCCGAAGAAGATGAAACCGATGCTTATTGAAAGGACAAAGCTTTTCCATAAGCTTTCGTTCGGAACACGTTGGAATCTTCGTGACATTGTGCGTCACAAATCACGCACGGCGATGAGCCTTATCGGAATTGTCGGCTGTACGCTGCTTATCATGGCATCGTTCGGCATGAGAGACACAATGAACGCTTTTCTTGATACCTACTACGACGGTGCAATGAAATATTCTTCAAGAATTTATTTCACGGAAAACGCAACGGACGAACAAAAAGACAGGCTCACGGAGAAATACTCCGCTGACCTTAGCGCATCCGTCAGCGTTCAGGCAGAGGATAAAACAATTTCAGTCGATATTTACAGAATCAAACACGACCTGATTGCCTTCCCCGGCGATGACACGGATTATATAAAACTTCCCTGCGACGGTGCATTTATCTGCGAAAGACTTGCGGATGACTTCAATGTTAAAGAGGGCGACAAGCTGACATTCAGTCCATTCGGCACAGACAAGGAATACACTGTAAAAATCAGCAAGATAATGCGAAGTGTTTCCGAAAGTATTGCAATAAGCTCTGATTACGCAAAAGAAATCAAGCTTCCGTTCACCTTCGATTCCGCCTACACAAAAACGCAAAAATCGGATATCTCAACCGATTCAAGTATCAAAAGCATCCAATCGAAGCAGATGATAATAGATTCGTTTGAAACCTTTATCGATATTTTCAACACGATGATCGTTATTCTCGTCCTCGGTGCTCTTGTTCTCGGAATTGTTGTTCTTTACAACCTCGGCGTTATGAGCTACACGGAGCGATACCGTGAAATGGCTACTCTTAAGGTTGTCGGATTTAAAGATAAAAAAATCGGGCAGCTGCTTATCGGACAAAACCTGTGGCTCTCTCTTGTCGGCGTTATTCTCGGAATTCCGGCAGGAATAGGCGCACTCGATTATCTGTTGAAGGCTCTTGCCGGCGAATATGAAATGAAAATGCAAATCAGCGTATTCTCGGTTGTAATCAGCATTGCTCTGACAGTCGGAATGTCGCTTCTCGTCAGTCTCATGGTTTCTCGCAAGAACAAGCAGATCGACATGGTCGAAGCTCTTAAGGGCACAGAATAATGAACGAGTTTAAAGAAATTATACTTGCCTCGGCAGTAACGGGCATAACTTTTGCTTGCACAACGAAAGTAAAAGCGTTATTATATAATATAGCAAACAGAAAGGATGATACGAATGTTGAAAATCACAATGGGAATTGACGGCATGATGTGCGGAATGTGTGAAAGCCATATCAACGATGCTATTCGCCGTGAATTCAAGGTAAAAAAGGTTACTTCCTCCCACGCAAAGAAGCAAACGGTCATCTTAACGGAAAAGCCGCTTGATGAAGGTAAGCTTCGCAAGGTAATTGACGATACCGGCTACAAGGTCACGTCGATTGAAACATCGGAGGAAGAGAAAAAAGGCGGAATTTTAGGCCTTTTCAAAAAATAATGCAGATATCAGCTTTAAAAGTCGCCATGGAATCATTTTCCACGGCGGCTTTTTTCATAAAAATCCGAATTCTTAAGATTTGATTAAGATTTGGCTAAAAACATTGTGTTTTGTTTCCTTTTATTCTATAATTTACGCAGAATAGGAGAGGAGTACCCGAAATATGATTAACATTATTGCTTGCGATGACGACAAGGACATTGTTCGTGCATTAAAAATTTATCTTTCCTCCGAGGGCTTCAATGTTTTGGAAGCCTATAACGGCAGACAGGTTTTGGAGCTTTTGGCCGATAACGACGTTCAGCTTGTTCTTATGGACGTTATGATGCCGCAGATGGACGGCATTGAAGCAACGGCTGAAATAAGAAAAAAATACAATGTTCCCGTTATCCTTATAACGGCAAAAAGTGAGGACTACGACAAAATACTCGGTCTTGATGTCGGAGCCGACGACTACATAACCAAGCCGTTCAACCCCGTTGAGGTTGTTGCAAGAACCAAATCTCAGCTCAGACGCTATCTTAAGCTGGGCAAAGCTCCCGTCGGTCAATATCTTCGCAACGGAGGCATTCTGATTGACGACGTTTCCAAAAAGGTTCTTGTTGACGGCGATGAGGTTAACTTCACTCCGACCGAATACTCCATTCTTAAGCTGTTTATGGAAAACCTTGACAGTGTTTTTTCACCGAAAGAGATTTACAAAAACGTATGGAACGACAGTGCATTCGGCGGAGAAAACACCGTCATCGTTCATATACGTCACATAAGAGAGAAAATAGAAATTGATCCTGCCAATCCTCATTATATCGTTGCCGTTTACGGGCACGGGTATAAAATGCAAAGGAGAGATCGCTGATGAAAATAAAGCTGAAAACCCTGTCGGATAAAATAACGGCGGTGGTTCTTTACCTCATTTGCATGACAATAGTCATTACCATGTTTCTTGAGGTCAGCTACATGGCGGATTACGGATTCTACGATAAAGTCGGCACCACTCAGGATACATTTTACACGCTGATGGAAGAAAAGGTCGATAAGGAATACTCTGACATTGAGAAATTCGTACTGATAACCTTTGAAAAAGAGGCCGAAAACAAGCTGAAAGAAAGCAATATTGATAATCGCACAGCGGCGAATTACACCGAAAACCCGCTTTACAGCAATAAAAGGGCAGAAAGTGAAAAGGACACTATTACATATAAAACCCTTTGTGATAAATATCAGAACCACAATAAAACAAATCTGATAATTGTTGCAACCTCAAACAATAAAATGTATACCCTCGGCGAGCCTGCGGCCAGTCTCAATGAGGAAACTTGCTTTGAAACGACAAGAACAACAAGCTTTTATGATGTAACGATCAAGGGAATGCGTCCCGTTACCATACAAATCAAGATAAAAAAAGACCTTTCTGCCGACGACACCTTCCGGCTAACGGCTCGGCTTATCAAAACAGCCAACAACCTCAAATATTTTATCGTTGTTGTAATGTTCATTGCCCTTGTTACCGGTATGGCAATCGTCGCCGTGCTCATGGTCAACATCAACTACACTCCCGGTCATATGCGGTTCATCGACAAAATTCCGTTCGATTTATTCTCAATTCTGACCGTCGCAATGAACGGATTTGTAATTTCCATGATCGTGCTAATGTCCGCCGACAAAACCAGAGAGGACGATATCGTTCTGTGGAATGCAGCGTGTGCGATTCTTGCTTTTGTTGTGTTCTGCATAATGCTCATTTATTTTCTCTCTCTTGCCGTCAGAATTAAGGCGGGGCATATTTTCAGAAACACTCTTATTTATAAAGCTATCGAACGAATACGCAGGGGAAAAGGCGGCAGTAAAGAAAGCGGCTATTTCAAAATGCCTTTTGTCGGCAAGCTGATTATCACCGTCAGTTCTGTTTTAGCTCTGGATCTCGGCCTCATAATCTTCAACTATTTCCGCTTCAAATCCAAAGGTCTTTCCTATAACTTCTCCGTATTTGCACTTATTCAGGTCACTATGGCATTCATCGTCGGAACATTGCTCTTCGTTATTGCAATCAACTTTAACCGGCTGCGTGAAAGCGGCAACAGACTTGCCAACGGAGATTATGGCGAAAACCTTGACTCAAAGGTTATGTTCGGCGATTTTAAGGCAATTAACGATAACTTTATTACTCTCAAGGACGACGTTATAAATGCACTTGAAGAAAAGAACAAAAACGAAAAAATGAGAAGTGAGCTTATAGCAAATATTTCCCATGATATTAAAACTCCGTTGACCTCAATAATCAATTATACGGACATTATTAGTTCCGGAAAATGCAGCGAAGCCGAGCTGAATGAATACTATGAAATCATCAATAAACAGTCAAAGCGTCTGACAAATCTTTTGCAGAATCTTATTGATGTGTCGCAGATCACAACAGGTTCGGTCAAGATAAATCTTGATAGTCTTAATCTCGGAATATTTATTTCACAGATACTTGATGATTTTGGCTCCAAGCTTGAAGAGAAGAACCTCACTTTTGAAGACCACATACCGCAGGAGGATATCTATATAACCGCCGACGGTCAAAAGCTTTGGCGTATCTTTGAAAATCTTCTGAGCAACATTTCAAAATACGCTATGCCGAATACAAGAGTTTACCTTAACGTTATGGAAATTGAGGATAGCAAAGTAAAGATTGAGCTGAAAAACATCTCCGAAAAGAAAATCGAATCAACCCCCGAGGAACTTTTGGAGCGTTTTGCCCGTGGTGATTCGGCAAGAAACACCGACGGCAACGGACTCGGGCTTTCGATTATCCAGAGCTTGACCGAGCTTCAGGGCGGCAAATTTGAGATTGCCGTTGACGGCGACCTGTTCAAGGCGATACTCATCTTCGACAAAGCAGAAATTGACGCTGAATAAAATTTCACCGGCAAATCATCACGGTTTGTCGGTGCTTTTTGTTGACAGGCTCAGATTAAAAGATTATTATATATTTAATAATTTTATCGGAGGTCAGCTATGGCAAAGGGTTTACCTAATTCACATAAACACATCAGAAACGGTCAATTCCCTCTCCGCTTCGGCGAGGACGGAAAATTCCGTATTCTTCACCTGACGGATATTCATGAGGTCGATCCCGAAATGGACGACGACGAAAATCGCTCAATTCCGATAAACAGATCCGCAGAAACGCTCAATGTTATCCGCCGCTGTGTGGAGCTTGCGAAGCCGGACCTTGTTGTTTTCGGCGGCGACAACATAAGCGGCTATTGGCAGGAGTTTACTTATGACTACATGCGTAAAACGATAAAGAAAATTGTTGAGCCGATTGCAGAAAAGAACATTCCTCTTGCAATCGTTTTCGGCAATCATGACGCCGAAGCCGAACCGCACTGTCCCTGCCTCACAAAGGAAAATCAAATCAGCATTTATTGTGAATACGATAATTTCAGGGGCACAATGAATGATGAGGACGTTCACGGCTGTGGCAATTACAACCTGCCGATTCTTTCCTCCGACGGCAAGCGTGTCGCATGGAACATTTGGTGCATTGATTCAAACGACTATGTTCGTGATGATAATTATAAAGTCATGAAAGACGAGGGTTACGGATTTGTTCACGACGATCAAATAGCATGGTATGAGAAAAAAGCAGCCGAGCTTAAAGCGAAAAACGGCGGAAAAACCGTTCCGTCTCTGCTTTTCCAGCATATCCCCGTTTTGCAGGAATATAATAACTTAACCGAAGTCAGCGAGGGTACTCCAGGAGCAGTCGACCACAACGGAAAATTCTATATAGCCGCTGACGGTGCTCTTCTCGACGGAGTGCTTCTTGAAGGCCCTTGTCCTCCCGATAAGGTTAAATCCCAATTTGAAAGCTGGCAGAAAACAGGCGATGTTGTTGCCGCATTTTTCGGCCACGACCATAAGAACACTTTCACAATGGATGTTGACGGAATTAAGCTTGTTCAGTCTCCCGGCGCAGGCTACCACACCTACGGCGGCAATCATGGCGGCAGGATGATTGTCATTGACGAGAACAACCCCGACACATACGAAAGTAAAGTGCTTTTCGTCGATCGCATAACCGACGGAGAGATATAATAATATAAAAAATGACCCGAGAAGCATTAACGTTTCTCGGGTCGGATTTTATTTTCGGGTAGGTTTCACATTGATATTCGGGTCGATGTCGCCCTCGATTTTTCCGTTCTGTTCCTCAAATTGCTTGATGTTTTCACGAATAAGAACAAGAATATGACTGTTCACCGAACGTCCTTCGTAGTCAGCGACATAGCCTATCTTGCGGAGCATTTCCTCCTCAATTCTTATTGAAACACTCTTAACTGCCATAAATTCACCTCATAATAACTATATTGTGTGTTTATTTTATAGTTTTTATGTGTTATAATGTTGATATTGAATATACTGTATATCTATTATTTGAGGTGATTATATGAAAATTGCAGTTATAGGATCCCGAAGTTTAGTTGTAAACAATTTAGAGAAATATCTTCCAAAAGATGTGGATGAAATTGTCTCAGGCGGCGCAATAGGTATAGACAGATGTGCAAAAGAATATGCGATACGGAACAATATTACTTTAAGAGAATTTTTGCCCGAATATAATAAATTTGGGCGAAGTGCACCATTAAAAAGAAACATTGAAATTATAGAATATTCGGACTCTGTCTTAGCTTTTTGGGACGGACATTCTCGTGGAACGTTATTTGTCATTAAGAAATGCAAAGAAATAAAAAAACCAATTAGAATTTTTATAAAAAAATAAACCTGAGAAAAAACTCAGGTTTACAAAATTTCTTTAAGTGCTTAAACATCAATAACCGTGTATCTGTGCTTTGAACAGGGCAGAAGCTTTTCAAGAATATCCTTGGTTTTCAGCTTCATGTAGCCCGTCGTAGTGCCGTCGGAGCAGCCGTACCATTCGTCCTCGCATACAACCTTGTCAAAAACAACCTGAACATCCTCGGCCTCGGGTCGAAGAACGCCGAAAATTGTTGTTGCGCCGACCCTTGTGCCGATTATTTCGTCAAGCTTTTCCGCCGAAGCAAACGACACTCTGGAAATTCCGAGAGCCGAGCTGAAATCCTTTGTCACAAACGGCTTGTCACCCGCCGTAACAAAAAGATAAAAATTAGTTTTTTGTCGGTTACAGAGAAAAAGCGTCTTAACGGTTTTCATATCGAGAGCCTTGTCAATCTCGATGCAGTCCTCCATAGTAACAGCTTCATCATTCTCAACACGGCTGAACGGGATATCGTTTTCATCAAGAAATTTATATGTCATCTTCTGCAAGGGAGTTTTGTACTCCTTGGGCAGATCGGTCATCGGTTTGCTTACATGTATCATTGAAATCACCTTTTCTTTTGTTATGTCGATTATTATATCACAATAATTATTTTTTGCAAAGAAAAATCCGCCTGCTCGGGAAAAATCTCAAACAGGCGGATCGTTTTTATTTTCAATTCTGCTGATCGCTGTAATTATAAGCGTTAAACTGATGGTCGGTATTTTCAACGCTGTACATAACTTCCGTTCTTCTGAGATTCTCATAGAATTGAGAATGAGCGGCGGCCATATAAGCATTTACCCAGAGTGTACCAACGCCGCAGCAGCACGCGCCGATAATCATCCAGCCGAGAAAGCTGAGGTCAAGCACAAAAAGCTCGCCCTTGTGGCCCTGCATCATGCGCTGACTTTCATCAATGCACTGCTTCCAGTCATAGTCGGGGTGATCGACCTTAACATACATAGCCATTGAATAACTGTACGACTTAACGATACCCGGGATGACAAAAAGTAAGCTCCACAAAAAAGTGAAAACAAACGTCATGAGACCGATAAGAAATGTGTTTGAAAAATCATCTCTGAACCCGTTAAAGATATCGCCGATATCCATTTTCTCGCCCGTTCTTGTCTGCTTGAGGAACATTGCCGCAACGCCAAAAGAAACCGGTCCCGCAAGCAAAAGCGACGCAATCTGTCCGATTCCGGGGACTGCATTAACGAGGTATGAAATAGCCGTTTGGATTACAACCACTACAACGGCAATAAGCCATGTGTTGCCGAAAATCTGATTTCCGAGCTGTGCTTTTGCCATTGCCTTCATCTGTTGTCTTGTCATATTTTTTCCTCCTTTTACGACATTATTCCTGTCGCTTACCCCTATTATAGCATAAATATTTTACTAATCAATATCTACGAAAAATTTTACATATTATTCATTTTGTACGGCAAAATCAATCTTTGTTTTCGACGTCCTCTTTCTTCCTGTAAGCAATGTACTCATAGGTCGAATTTTCTTCCGCCCTTGCTTTCATTGCATTGTAGCATTGGTCTCTCAGCACCTTTTTTCTCTCCGGCACGGGGAGACTTTCATCGGGATAAAACGGCCCGTCTATAAATGTTACCGTTTTCGGGAAGCTGCCGATTTTTCTTTTCTGATAGCAGGTTGTCATCGCAAAAACAGGTGTGCCCGTATGAGCAGGGTAGCTGAAGGATGCGTCCGTAAACGGCCTTATTCCTGTATAGTACGGCCACATGTGCGCCTCCGGATAGATTGTAATAAGGTTTCTTTGGCGTATGCGTGTTTTAACGCATCTGACCATTTCCTTTTTCTGCTTAATCGTCGAGCCGAGCGGAATTGCGCCGAGCATTTCAACTATATTATTAAGTCCCGGAACCGACATTGTATCGGGACCGACAACGATATATCCCCTGCGGAAATGTCTCAGCAAATTCGGCAGGAAAGCATCAAGAATAAAATTTGTGTGGTTAGCGTAAACATATGCGCCGGAAATGCCCACCTTTAAAATAGCCTTTTTATTCTTAAAACGGTGAAGCGGCACAATTTTAGTATAAAGCCATGCAAGCGGCTGACCTATGATTCTGTAAAGAATGAATGAGAAAAGACGCCACAACGGACCTCTGTGAATATAACGGTAGTTTTCACGCAGAGGTTTTATTTCAATGCCCATTTTTGCAAAATCGTCGGTCAATTCGTTCTCATAATATATTGTTTTTCGGGGTATATTCTTTTTATTTTCTTTCATAAATTGAATTCCCTTCTTAGATATTTTTTAAAAAAACATAATTTAATCAAGCATTTTAATTATATCATACCTTTATTTTGTGTCAATAATTCACATTTTGACGATTTGCTTACCTTGTCCAAAATTTTCTGTCCAGTGAGCGATATTGAATCGCTTCCGCAATGTGAGGAGCTTCGATTATCGCTGAATTGTCAAGATCGGCAACCGTCCTTGCAACCCTTAGAATTTTATCGTATGCTCTGGCAGAAAGTCCGAGCCGATCAAAAGCCACCTGAAGCATTTTCATTGCCGAATCGCTCGCCTTGCAGAATTCACGGGTCATTGCCGCATTCATCTGTGCATTGCAGTTCGCCGAAGTTCCGCTCAGACGGTTCTGCTGAATTTTTCTTGCCGCTTCAACTCTCTTTTTAATCTCCGATGACGGTTCTCCCCTGTGCTCATCGGCAAGCTTTTCAAAATCGACCGGCGGCACTTCGATATGTATATCTATTCTGTCAAGCAAAGGTCCGCTTATCTTTGAAAGATACTTTGCTGCCGCACCGTCACGGCAGGTACATTTTCTCGTCGGATGTCCGTAATAACCGCATGGGCATGGGTTCATTGCGCATACAAGCATGACCGAACAGGGATACGTTGACGCTCCCGACGCTCTTGAAATTGTTATTTTTCCGTCCTCAAGCGGTTGGCGCATCATCTCCATTGCCTGACGTGAGAATTCGGGCAACTCATCGAGGAACAAAACACCGTTATGTGCGAGCGAGATTTCACCGGGTTTCGGAATTGCACCGCCGCCCGCAAGTCCGATAGTCGATACCGTATGATGCGGTGCACGGAACGGCCGCTGAGTTATAAGACTTGAATTGTTTTTCAACGCACCGGATATCGAATAAATCTTTGTCGTTTCAATACTTTCTTCAAATGTCATTGACGGCAGAATTGACGGGATTCTCTTGGCAAGCATACTTTTGCCCGAGCCCGGGCTGCCTATCATCAGCGTATTATGACCGCCTGCCGCTGCAACCTCCAAAGCACGCTTAGCTTCAAACTGACCCTTGACATCGGCGAAATCAGGCATATAGTCAAAGGCTTCCGAGCCTTCGGATCTCATCGGCTTGGCAGGCTCGATCGGCTTCGTTCCTCTAAGATGATTGAGCACGGCAAAGACATCGGAAACGGGATAAATTTCAACACCTTCAACCACTGCCGCTTCGTTAGCGTTCTCCGAGGGAACAAAAACCTTCTTCACTCCGCTCTGGCAAGCTCCGATAACCATCGGCAAAACGCCGTTGACCCTGCGTACCTTTCCGTCAAGCGAAAGCTCACCGAGAAAGATATACTCGTCCGTGTCGGCTCTCAGCTGCTCCGAAGCCATGAGCAAAGCAACAAACATTGCAAGGTCATAGAGAGGACCTTCCTTTCGGCGGTCGGCAGGAGCAAGATTAACGGTAATACGGCTGACCGGGAAATCAAAGCCGCTGTTCTTTATCGCAGAATGGACACGGTTTCGTGATTCGCTGACAGCGGAATCGGGCAAACCTACCACGTCAAAGCGAGGCAAGCCCGAGGATATATCAGCCTCAACACTGACGGGGAAAACCTCCATGCCGAAAATACCCATGCTGTTGACCTTTGCAAACATTCTTTCATCCTCTTTCGTTAGATTTTTTCGAGTGCGGCTTGTGATTTTATCCCCACCACCGCAAGCGGTCCCCCTCCCCTTACAATAAGAGGAGGCTGATAGTCGAGTAATCTTCCGTTTTTTCTTTACTCATCCGTCATCTTGAAAAGCTCATTCGGCGTGCAGTTAAAAATTTGGCAGAGTGCATCAATATTTTCATACTGAATCGACTTCGTTTCGTTGTTTATCATGCGGCTGAAGTTCTGATAGCTCATTCCGAGCTGCTTATAGAGCCAGTATTTTGTTTTGCCGTTCTTTTCAAGTAAATTCAAAACATCTAATTTTATCATAAGATATCTCTCCGTAATATACTTTCTTGTGAGATAATATTATACTTCTACTGCTTGAATATAGACTAATACATTAGATAATTGCCCTTATTTAACATTTTAATAGCTTAAACAAAAAAATACAACCGAATTTATGTAACTTTTTCCTGTATTTCTCTTTATTTTTCTTTAAACATCAGTTATAATAAACTAAATATAGATAAAAGGAGTATATTATTATGCTTAAAAACATACCTTCGATTCTTTCACCCGAGCTTCTTAAAATTCTCATGGAGATGGGTCACGGCGACTACATCGTAATCGGCGACGGCAACTTCCCGGCAGTCACAAATGCTCAGCGTCTTGTTCGCCTGGACGGTCACGGCGTTCCCGAGATTCTCGATGCCATTCTCAAGCTTATGCCGCTTGACACATATGTTGACGCTCCCGTTTCTCTTATGGATAACGGCGACCCGGACAACCGCCCCGAAATCTGGGCTACATACAAAGAGATCGTTGAGAAAAACGAGGGCGATAAGAATATCGGACTTGTTGAGCGTTTTGATTTCTACGATAAGGCAAAGAACGCTTTTGCAATAGTTGCAACGGGCGAGACTGCAATTTACGCTAATATTATTCTCCAAAAGGGTGTTGTAATAAATGACTAAAAGAGTTTTAGCCTTTGACTTCGGCGCATCAAGCGGCAGAGCGATAATCGGCTGCTTCGACGGCGATAAAATCACATTGGAAGAGGTTCACCGTTTCTCAAACGACCCTGTAAGTGTCGGAGGCACGGTGTACTGGGATGTTCTGCGTCTTTTTTATGAGATCAAGCAGGGCATTATCAAGGCAAAAATCGCAGGCGGCTTTGATTCGATCGGAATTGACACATGGGGTGTCGACTTCGGACTTATCGACTCCGAGGGCAAATTGATGGAAAATCCCGTTCACTACCGTGACGCAAGAACCGCCGGACTTGTTGACGAGGCATTCAAGACTATGCCGAAAGAAAAGCTTTACGGCATTACAGGAATTCAGTTCATGGAGCTGAACACCCTTTTTCAGCTTATTTCACTTAAAAAATACAGACCGTGGATGCTTGAGCGTGCGGATAAAATGCTCTTTATGCCCGACCTTTTCGGCTATATGCTCACGGGCAAAATGTGCGCCGAATACTCGATAGCTTCCACATCACAGCTCATTGACCTTGATAAAAGAACGTGGTCAAAGGAAATTCTTGATGCTTTCGGAATTAAAGAATCTGTCTTTGCTCCGCTCGTTCAGCCGGGCACGGTTCTCGGCGAGCTTTCAAAGGAAATCTGCGAGGAATGCGGCGTTGATCCTGTTCCCGTTATTTCCGTCTGCGGTCACGACACTCAGTCGGCTATCACCTCCGTTCCGTGCGAGGACGGCGATTTTGCTTTCCTTTCGAGCGGCACATGGTCGCTCTTCGGCACAGAGCTTGACAAGCCGATAGTCAATGAGACTTCAATGAACATAAATATCACGAACGAGGGCGGCTTTGACGGTTCGACAGGCTTTCTCAAGAACATAATCGGACTTTGGCTCATTCAGGAGAGCCGCCGCCAGTGGAAGCGGGAGGGCAAGGAATATTCCTATGCCGATCTTGAAAAGCTTGCACTTGCCGCAGAGACGTTTAAGTGCTTCATTGATCCGGACGCTCCCGAGTTTGTTCCTCACGGCAACATTCCCGAGCGTGTGCGTGAATTCTGCCGCAAAACGGGTCAGTACGTTCCCGAAACGGTCGGCGAGATCATGCGCTGTATCTACGAAAGTCTTGCAATGAAATACAGGCTGACATTTGAAAAGCTTCGTGAATGTACGGAGCGTGACTACCCTGTTATTCATGTTATCGGCGGCGGCACAAAGGACGGTCTGCTTTGTCAGATGACGGCAAACTCCTGCGACCGCACGGTTAAGGCAGGTCCGATCGAGGCTACCGTCATGGGCAACGTTGCCGTTCAGCTCATGTCCGACGGTTCTGTTAAAAACATCGGACAGGCAAGAAAAATCGTTGCCGACTCCTCCGAGCTTAAAACCTTTGAGCCGAAAGACACGGACAAGTGGGCAGGGGCTTATGAGGATTTTCTCAAAATAATTTAAAGCAACTTTGAACTCGACAATGACTGCCGGGTAGTCAACAGATTGTCTTTTATCACCTGCTATAAAATCGTCAATATTTATTTCACGTGTCTTATTTCAGGTACAGAACTGTAAGTAAAGGGGAAAACATATGAACGATTTGCAAAAATGCGAACTGGAAATTCTCAAAGAGTTCGACAGGATATGCAAAAAGAATAATCTATCTTATTCTCTCAACAGCGGAACTATGCTCGGCGCAATTCGTCATAAGGGCTTTATCCCTTGGGATGACGATATCGATGTAATGATGCCGGCAAATGATTATAAAAAACTCTGCAAAATCGCACCTAAACAGCTCGATTCAAAGTTTTTTCTCCAGACCTCTTACACTGACAGCTGGTATGCTCCAATTACAAAAATAAGAATGAACGGAACAACTGCGATTGAAGAAGGCTTTGAAAAATATCGTTTTCACCAAGGTGTATGGATAGATATTTTTCCGATTACAGGTGTAGGCAACAACGATTCATATCTGAAGCTTGTCAACAAGCTTTTGCTTGCCAGAAACGTTCTTTTAAAAGACGCTGTTTATAAGGAGCACTATAAAGAATATCCGCAACTTTTAAAAAAGATAAAGCTGATAATGCTGGTTCCATTATGTATAAGAAGAATCATTTGCAGAATCTTAGACTGCATAATTTTACGAGACCATAAAAACAAAGAATATTTTTGCTACCTTTTAGTTGGAGGAAAAATATTCAGAAGATTCAAAACCGAGTATATTAAGGATTATATTCCGATGCAGTTTGAGGACGGTTATTTCCCCGTTGCTGTAGAATATGATGAAATGCTAAAAAAAACATATGGAGATTATATGACTCTTCCTCCCGTCGAAAAAAGAAACGGCGGAGATCATATTCTTTCAATTGTTGACCTGAATAACGACTATCGCAAATACTTGAAATAAAGCGCATTCAAGCAACTGTGGGGGATTATTAAAGATTGTATTATTAAAAACTTTAATCAAACGATTTAAGGTGTGATTTGATATGACGAAAACGGTAAGGTTACAAAAGTCGAAACAACTAACGATGCAAGCAGGGGATAAAATGAAAAAGGTAAAAGAATCAAATGCTGCAATTAAAATAATTCTTTTGACAATTTTCGTTATACTCTTTATCGCTGTTTATTTTATAGACTCTGTGTTTTTGGCAGGAGATGCAATAAGCTACGGAAAATTCAGCTTTATCGGCAAATTAATACCTTCCGTAATGCTTGCGGCTGCTTTTGCTGCCCTGTGCTTTGCGATGTTCAATAAAAAGAAGCGAAAGCTCTGTGTAATAATATCCGCAGCACTGGTTGTTTTCATTGTACCCATTCTTTTCTTGGCAAACACTATAGTAATCAATATAGAATACAAGGCTTTTGATTCTGAAAAATGGAAAAACTATTCAAATTATGCGCAAGGCCGTCAATACATGATTGACGATCTTGAAGAAAAGCACAAAATTGTAGGAATGAAAACTTATGAGGTTAAAGACTTGCTCGGCAAGGGAACGGATGAAACATCCGCAGACGGGTCTAATAAAATAACATATGATGTCGGCGTCTCCGGTTTATGGCATAAGACCTATGTCCTTGAATATGACGAAAACGGCATTATCACAAAAACTTATACTTCAGTTGATTAACATATTAAGTTAAAAATCTGCTTGCAGATTTATATAAAAAATAATTCAACGAAAGGATGAATTTTATATGGCAGAAAACAGATATCTGGGCGAATACCCCGTAATCGGTATCCGTCCTATCATCGACGCAAGACGCGGACCTCTTAAGGTCAGAGAGTCTCTTGAGGAGCAGACAATGGGCATGGCTAAGGCGGCCAAGAAGCTCTTTGAGGAGAACCTCAAGTATTCAAACGGCGAGCCGGTTAAGGTCGTTATCTCCGACACAACTATCGGTCGTGTTGCCGAGACGGCAGCCTGCGCCGAGCAGTTCAAGAAAGAGGGCGTTGCCATTACTCTTTCCGTAACTCCCTGCTGGTGCTACGGTTCTGAGACAATGGACATGGATCCTAACACGATCAAGGGCGTTTGGGGCTTCAACGCAACAGAGCGTCCGGGTGCAGTTTACCTTGCATCCGTTCTTGCAGCTCATGCTCAGAAGGGTCTCCCGGCTTTCGGCATCTACGGCAGAGAGGTTCAGGAGGCTGACGATTCCGAGAATATCACAGAAGATGTTAAGGAAAAGCTTCTTCGCTTTGCACGTGCCGCTGTTGCAGTTGCAACAATGAAGGGCAAGTCATATCTTCAGATCGGTTCGATCTGCATGGGTATCGCAGGTTCTTCAATCGACCCCGATTTCATCGAGGAATATCTCGGCATGAGAGTTGAGTCCGTTGACGAGGTTGAAATCCTCCGCCGAATGGAAGAAAACATCTATGACGAGGAAGAATACAAGAAGGCTTACAAGTGGACTAAGGAGCATTGCCCCGAGGGATTTGATAAGAACCCCGACTTCGTAAGAAAATCGGACGAGCAGAAGGAAAAAGATTGGGAGTTCACGGTCAAGATGATGTGCATCATCAAGGATCTCATGAACGGCAACAAGAATCTTCCCAAGGGCAGAGAGGAAGAGATGGCAGGTCACAATGCTATTGCCGCAGGCTTCCAGGGTCAGCGTCAGTGGACAGACCATTGGCCGAATGCAGACTTTGCCGAGGCACTTCTCAACACCTCATTTGACTGGGACGGCGTAAGAGAGCCTTACATCCTTGCAACAGAGAATGACGTTCTCAACGGTATTTCGATGCTCTTTGAGAAGCTCCTCACAAACCAGCCGTCAATGTTCTCCGACGTTCGTACTCACTGGAGTGCGGAATCCGTTAAGAGAGTTACAGGCTATGAGCTTGAGGGTCACGCAAAAGAGGCAGGCGGATTTCTCCACCTCATCAACTCCGGTGCCTCATGTCTTGACGCTTGCGGCGAGCTGAAGAACGACAAGGGCGAAGCTTGCATGAAGCCTTGGTATGACGTAACCGACGAGGACGTTGACAAGATGCTCAAGGCCACAACATGGAACGCAGCCGATAACGGTTACTTCCGTGGCGGCGGATATTCCTCACGCTTCGTTACGAAGAACGAAATGCCCGCAACAATGATCCGTATCAACCTTGTTAAGGGTATCGGACCGACAATTCAGATCTGTGAGGGTTATTATGTCGGACTTCCCGAGGACGTAACAGACGCTCTCTGGAAGAGAACAGACTACACATGGCCCTGCACATGGTTCACTCCGATCTGCAACGGCAAGGGTGCTTTCAAGTCGGCTTACGACCTCATGAACAACTGGGGCGCAAACCACGGTGCATCTACATACGGCCATATCGGTGCAGACCTCATCACAATGTGTTCAATGCTTCGTATTCCCGTTTCTCTTCATAACGTTCCCGAGGAGAAGATCTTCCGTCCGGCAAACTGGAACTATTTCGGTATGGACAAAGAGGGTCAGGACTACCGTGCATGCCAGGTTTACGGCCCGATGTACAAATAATCACATATTTTCAAAGGCTGCGTCACACTCGGCGCAGTCTTTTTTTGTTGAAAAAAATATTGATAAATGATATAATGACTGAAAGAGGTGAATTTTTATGCGTCCTTTAAAGGAAATCTTCGTTGAGGAATACTGGGATATTGCTTTCCGCCGTTATTCAAATAACGACACGGTTGTCGACGCCGATAAAAAGTCTTATGCTTTTGATGAATTGAAAGCGACAAAACGCTATTGGTATGCCGATCCGTTTCTTTTTGAAAAAAATAACAGAACATATCTTTTTGTCGAAATGTTTGATAACGTAACGGAAAAAGGCTTGATTGGATACTCGGAATTTATCGGAGGCAAATTCACACAACCGCAAGTTGTTTTGGAAGAAAAATTTCATCTCTCATATCCGTATGTTTTTGAGGAGAACGGAATCGTTTATATGATGCCGGAAACCCGTGATGACGGATGCATTCAGCTCTATCGTGCCGTAAAATTTCCAACCGAATGGGTAAAGGACAGAGTGATTGTTAAAATAAAAGATGCTGTTGATACCGTTATTGACGGTGAGGACATTATTACATCGGTCATTACCTCTCCGGTTGAAATGAAAACGCAGCTTGAAATATATAATATAAAAACAGGCGAGCCGAGCTTCAAAAACCCCGTCAAATTAACCGACCAAATTTCAAGAGGTGCCGGCCGAATAATTGACCATAACGGCATTCGTCTTCGCCCGGCACAGAACTGCACAAACGCAAGCTACGGCTCGGGACTTATCTTTTATGAGATCAATAAATCGGGAAGCGGCTACAGCGAGAAAGAGTATTCCAAACTTTTTTCGTCGCAAATCGCAAGCGGAAATGATACCGTTCTCGGCGTTCACACCTATGCGAGAACAAATGAAATCGAAATTGTTGACGTAAAGAAAAAGCGTTTTAACCTAAAAAGAGTTTATTGGATATTTAAAAAGAAAATTTGATTTTCGGGAGAATTCTTGATGAAAAATATTTTATTCTTCATGGAAACCGTTGACTTTGGCGGTGCAGAAACGGTTTTTACCAATATAATAAAGAACATAAATAAAAGCAAATTTTGTATCAAGGTCGTAACCGAGCGTGACCATGAACTTTTTACCGACGAAATAAAAGCGGCAGTTCCATACGATTGTTTCATTAAAACCGAGCGATCGGCTGTAAGAGATTTTTGGAATAAAATCGTTATCAAGCTTTCTTTAGTCCTATCCGAAAAAAATATAAGAAAATATTTTATACGTGGAAACTATGATGTTGAGGTCGCTTTTTGCGAGGGATATTCAACAAAAATAATCGGGAACTCAGGTAAAAAAAATTGCAAAAAAATCGCATGGGTTCATACAGATGTGATAAAAAATCCCTGGAGCGAAAAAATTTTCGGCTCGGCAGAAGAAGAAAAAAAATGCTATGAAAAATTTGATGCAATCGTCTGCGTAGCCGAAACAATGAAAGAATCTTTTATCAAAAAATACGGCATGGCCGAAAAGGTACATGTTCTTTATAATCCTCTTGATTTTGAGAGCGTAATTAAAAAAAGTGCAGAAAAAACAGACTTAAAATTCGGCGACGGAATGAAGTTTGTCCTTGCCGGAACTTTTATAAAAATTAAAGGCTTTGACCGTTTTGTAAAAGTTTGCAAAAGATTAAAAGACGATGGCGAGCTTTTTTCCGCACTGATTATGGGTGACGGAGAAGAAAAAGAAAATATTAAAAAAATAATCGCCGAAACGAATCTCGGCGATACAGTAAGAATTCTTGATTTTCAGACGAATCCGTATAAATATATTACACACTCCGATGTCTATGTCTGTTCCTCTTATGCCGAGGGCTACAGCACCGCAGTGAGCGAATCCGTTGCGTTGAACGTGCCGGTTATAACGACCGAGTGCTCCGGAATGAGAGAAATTTTTGGTGAGAACGAATGCGGAATTATTTGCGAAAATTCCGAAGACGGGCTTTACAATGCGATGAAAAAAGTTTTGAACGATCCGTCGCTTCTTAAGAAATTCAGCGCGGAAGAAAAGAAACGTGCCAATGATTTTTCACTAAAGAAACGAATGAAAACGATTGAAGATTTTTTAGAGAGTGTCTGATAAAAATGAATGAGATTGAAAAATATGTTCAAGAAAAATTATTTGAATTGCAGGACGAAAAGTACCGTGATTTTCATGCTGCACTGATGCCGACCGTTGACAAAGAAACTGTCATCGGTGTGCGCTCGCCGCAACTGAAAAAGTTTGCAAAAGAGTTTTACAAAAGCGGTGATTACGAGAGCTTTTTGAAAATTCTTCCGCACAAATATTATGAAGAAAACAACGTGCATGCCGCTTTGATCGGCTTTGAAAAGGATTACGGAAAAGCAATAGAACTGCTTGACGAATTTCTTCCGTTTGTCGACAACTGGGCGACCTGCGATATGATGCGAATTTCCGTCTTTAAAAAGCATTTGCCGGAGCTTTACTCGAAAATCCCCGACTGGCTCGGCTCAGATAATCCGTATACCGTTCGGTTCGGAATAAAAATGCTTATGGACTTTTTCCTCGGCGAGAATTTTACAGCAGAATGTGCGGAGCGTGTCTGCTCAATCAGCCGTGAGGAATACTATGTTAAGATGATGGTTGCATGGTACTTTGCAACCGCGCTTGCCAAAAACTACAACGAAATCCTTCCGTACATTGAAAACAAACGTCTTGAAAGACAGACACACAACAAGGCGATTCAGAAAGCAATCGAAAGCTATAGAATTACAGATGAACAGAAATCATATTTACGAACGCTAAAAGTTAAATAGCAAAAACGGCATCAACCGATTTGGAAGATGCCGTTATTTTTTATCATACAGTTTCAACCTTGATAAGATTCGTGTTACCTGAAATGCCGTTTGTCATGCCGCCCGTAACAATAATTCTATCGCCGGTTTCAAGCCCGAAAGTCGCAATCGCTTTGTTCTTTGCCGCATAGAAAAGAACGTCGGTGGATTCATAGGTCTCGCAAAGCACAGGAGTTACACCCCACGACATTGAAAGCTTGCGCCATGTTTTTTTGTCAACCGTCATTCCCATGATGTCGACCGGAGAACGAAAACGTGAAACCATTCTGACCGTCATTCCCGAAAGCGAACAAACAGCAATAACCTTTGCGCTAAGATCAATCGCCATACCACAGGTTGCATGCGAAATCGCATCAACCGGGTTCTTGATTCTGAACTCCGTCGTTCCAAAGCGTTTTGTATAGTTGATGTTCTTCTCTGTCTGCATTGCGATTCGAGCCATTGTGTCAACCGCCTCAACAGGATATTTTCCTGCTGCCGTTTCGCCAGAAAGCATAATTGCACTTGTTCCGTCATAAACAGCATTGGCAACATCCGAGGTCTCGGCTCTCGTCGGTCTTGGGTTGTGAATCATGGATTCGAGCATCTCGGTCGCCGTGATAACCCGCTTGCCGAGAAGTCGGCATTTTGTAATAAGTGCCTTTTGAATTATCGGCAGCTCAACAAACGGAATCTCAACACCCATATCACCTCGTGCAATCATTATTCCGTCACACTCGGTGCATATATCATCGATATTGTCTATTCCGGTGCGATTCTCAATTTTCGCAATAAGGTCGATTTTGTTCACACTGTCCCCCATGACCGCCTTAATATCAAGCAAATCCTGCTTGCAGGAAACAAACGAGCAGGCTATAAAATCAACATCGTTTTCGATTCCGAAGAGAATATCCGAACGATCCTGTTCGCTGACATATTTCTGTTTGAGCGTCTTTCCAGGGAAGCTCATGCTCTTGTTGTTTGAAAGCTCACCGCCCGCAACAACACGACAGTTGATGTCGTGTCCTTCAATCGAGACAACCTCAAAATTTAGCAAAGCATTGTTGAGAAGAATTGTATCTCCGACAGAAAGCTCGTCCGCAAGACCGGGATAGCTGACCGAAACCTTATGCTCATTTCCGACGATTTGATCGGTCGTGAACGTAAAATCATCGCCGTCATTGAGAAATACGGAACCGTTTTCAAAGCTTCTGATGCGGTACTCGGGTCCTTTTGTGTCAAGCATAATCGCAAGCGGCACGTTGAGCTTTTCTCTTACATTCTTCAACATGTTAATTGTTTCCAGATGCTCGGCATGCGTTCCGTGTGAAAAATTGAGCCTTGCAACATTCATTCCCGCCCTGATCATGGCAGTCAAAGTCTCCTCATTGCGGCATGCAGGGCCGATCGTGCAAATAATTTTTGTTTTTCTCATTTATATCAAATCCTTTAATGAAATCAAAACTTGCCTATTTTATAATTTTTTATATTATATCAATTAGCCGAATTCATGTCAAGAAAACGTTTACACAAATTGTTCAAACGGGTTGATTTTTTTGCTTGCTTTAGGGTATAATGAAAAAAAATTGAAGAAAAGTGAAGTGATGCGCCAGATGAAAAACAGAGTTATATCGTTGATAATTGTAACCGTTTTGCTTATGCTCAGTGTTATGCCGAGCATTTCGGCGGAACAGACGACAATTCCGACTGCGGAAGAAATAATGCAAATGTCAGTGTATGACGGCAGAGAATACGGAATTGTTACTCCCGTTAAGGATCAGGGCACCAGTAATCTCTGCTGGGCTTATTCTTCGATTGCGGCTTCCGAAACAAGTATTTTGCGTCTCGGTATTGACCCCGACGTTGACAAAAACCGCCTTTCTTTTAACCCGGTTGCGGCGGCTTACAGAATCTACAGAAGAGAATCCGACCCTCTCGGAAACACTAACGGCGATTGGCAGTCCGTCGATTACACCAAGGCAACAGGTAATCCTCTCAAAATCGCTAAGATTTTTTCTCTTTGGTGGGGACCTGTTTCAGGCAGTCAGGCGAATATAAATCCGTTTGAAAACCCTACTTACAGATTTGAAAACGCTTTCTATATTCCGGAGAATAAATCAAATCCCAAAGAATGGATTCTCGCAATTAAAAAGGCGATTGCACAGTACGGTGCAGTCACTTTTCAATATAACAATATGCGTGAATGCGAGTACTATAATCCGAAAAACGAGTCAGGTTCATCCAGTTCACCTCACGCTTGCACAATTGTCGGCTGGAACGACAATATTCCTGCCGAAAAATTCATCCCCGGCGGTGCTTCGCAGAACGGAGGATGGCTTGTAAAGAACAGTTACAGTTCTTGTGAATATTTCTGGCTCTCTTATGACAACACCAGCTCGAGCGCATACGCTTTCACCTATGCGCCCAAGGACAAGTATGATTTCAACTACTGCTACGACGGCAACCTTGAAGATTTTTCATTGAGAAAAGACAAGTGTATAGCCAATGTCTATCAAGCCAAAAAAGGCGGAACAAACGGAAAATCCGAGCTTTTAAAAGCAGTTAATGTTGCTGTTAAGGGAGAGAATATAACCGTTGAAACCGAAATAATCAAGAATTTGGACGCACCGTACAACGGACAGAGTAATGTCCCCGTTTCGGGAGGAGCTTCCGCCGGCAAAACAACGAGATTTTTTGAACATGGCGGATATGTGACGGTTGAGCTCAACGAACCCGTGAGGCTTGAAAACGGCGAATGGTTTTCTGTTATTGTCAGGGTTTCAAACAATAGCGGTGACGCAAAAATCGTCACCGGATACCGAGACCGCAAGGACCTTTCTTACGTTCCGAGCGGTGATAACTGGTACACTCTCGGTTATTATGTCGGCAGGATCAAAGCTTACACGGCACTTATCGGTTGTGAAAATCCGAATGACCACATATGGAGTGCTCCGACGGTCACAAAAGAGCCGACTGCAGCCGCAGACGGCGAAAGTATACGCACCTGCACCGTTTGCGGTGAAACGGAGAAAACGGTAATCAAGCGGTTTGCCCACAATTGCTCTGCTGATGATTCGATTATTTACGGGTTAAAGCAAGGCATTACCTCCGATAAATTCCAAGATTACTTTTCAAGCGATTACGCTGAAATATCACTGACCGTGAAGGGAGAATATATCGGCACGGGGACTGTTGTTAAGGTAACATATCCGGACAAAAGCATTAAAGAATATACCGTCGTTCTTTTCGGCGACCTTGACGGAGACGGACTGCATGACGGACGAGACGCTGTTTGGGCTCAACTTATCGCATCCGGAATGTTGTCTCCTCAAATGGCGGTGCTTGCCGCTGCAGACCTAAACCGTGACGGAAAAATTGACAGTCATGATGTCGATAAGCTCGTGTCCGCAGGACTGTTTATGTCGGAGCCGGATCAGATAAAAGCTCCGGTTTTGTAATATTGTTTGATATACAACGCTTTTTGAGTATTTTATAAGAAACAGGGCAGTGACGAAAATCGCCACTGCCCGCTGTTATTATTTCATTTACTCTCTGTGCCACTTTACGCCTTGTGCGGTATCTTCAAGAACGATGCCCTTGGCTTTAAGCTCATCACGGATACGGTCTGCCTCAGCCCAATTTCTGTCCTTACGGGCCTGTGTTCTCTGCTCGATAAGAGCTTCAATCTCGTCATCAAGGCTATCCTTTTTACGGTCATAAACAAGACCGAGAACTCCTGCAAGCTCGTCGAATACCTTTATCGCTTCCTCAACGGAGCCTTTGTTTGCGTTTGCGGCAATGACGTTTGAATTGATGTCACGGACAAGCTCAAACAAAGCGGCAATGGCGTCGGCTGTATTGAGATCGTCGCTCATTGCATCGATGAACTGCTGACGGCGCTTGTCAAACATTGCGAGAAGCTCATCGCTCACTGCTCCGTCCTCTGCCTTTTCAAGTGCAAAATCAAGACCGTCACGACAATTATAAAGTCGAACAAGGGAAGCCTTGCACTGTTCGATTATATCGGTGCTGTAATTGATAGGACTTCTGTAATGCGATGAAATCATAAGGAAACGAATCGGCTCATATCCGTATTTTTCCGCAACGTCTCTTACGGTGAAGAAGTTGCCGAGCGACTTTGACATTTTAACATTATCAACATTGATATAGCCGTTGTGCATCCAGTAGTGAGCAAACGGAACACCGTTGCAGCACTCGCTCTGTGCAATCTCGTTCTCATGGTGAGGGAAAATAAGATCCTGTCCGCCGCAGTGAATATCAATCGTCTTGCCGAGATAACGTCTTACCATTGCCGAGCACTCAATATGCCAGCCCGGTCTGCCGTGACCCCACGGTGACTCCCAGTAAGGCTCACCCGGCTTTGCACTCTTCCAAAGAGCAAAGTCCATCGGCTCCCTCTTGACCTCGCCGACCATGATTCTTGCACCTGCTTCAAGGTCCTCAAGCGGCTGATGCGATAGCTTGCCGTACTCCTTGAACTTTGAGGGGCTGAAATATACGTCGCCGTCAACTGCATAGGCATAGCCCTTGTCGATGAGCGTTGAAACAATGTCGATAATCTCGTCGATATTCTCCGTAGCCTTCGGATGAACCGTTGCTTCCCGGACATTCATGCCCTTAACGTCCTTCCAGAATTCCTCGATATATTTCTCACTGACCTCCTTGTAGGTCAAGCCTTCCTCGTTTGCACGCTTGATAATTTTATCGTCAATATCCGTAAAATTCTGAACAAATCTTACATCATAGCCGATATATTCAAGAAAGCGGCGAAGAACGTCAAAAACGCAGAGCGGTCTTGCGTTGCCGATATGGATAAAATTGTAAACGGTAGGGCCGCAGGCGTAAATCTTAACCTTGCCCTCCTCAATCGGTTTAAACTCTTCCTTGCTTCTTGTGAGAGTGTTGAAAATCTTCATCTATTTGTCCTCCAATTTCTTTTTAAGCTTTTCAATTTCGCTCTGCAGTCTGCAAAGCTCCTGGGAAACGGGGTCGGGAATGTGAATCTGGTCAAGATCCTGAACTCTTTCGCCGTTCCTGCGAACGACTCTTGCCGGAACGCCGACAGCCGTTGAATTCTTCGGTATTTTATCAAGAACAACCGCACCTGCGGCAATATTTGTATTATCGCCGACAGTCACGGGGCCGAGTATTTTTGCACCTGCACCAATCAGCACATTGTTACCGATAGTCGGGTGCCGCTTGCCGATATCCTTACCCGTGCCGCCGAGAGTCACGCCCTGATAAACCGTAACATCGTCGCCGATTACCGTTGTCTCGCCGATAACCGTGCCCGTACCGTGGTCTATGAAAAATCTTCTGCCGATCTGTGCACCGGGATGTATTTCGATTCCGGTTTTTCGCACACAGTGCTGAGAGATCATTCTCGCAATAAAAAACATATTATGATTATAAAACCAATGTGCTTTCCTGTGACTTCGTATCGCTTTAAATCCGGGATACAGCAGCATGACCTCAATCGCCGAGGTTGCCGCCGGATCACGCTCACAGAAGCACTTTATATCCTCTTTTATTCTTTCAAACAATAAAAAGTCTCCTTTCAAGTAACCGCCAATATGCAAATACCGGCAGATACTCAACAGCTCGGAGTCGAAAACTAAAGCCTCCGCCGCACATAATGCGACAGAGGCGGTTTTTCCGCGGTTCCACTCCGACTTATAACTTTCAGTCCTGTAACGGGGACGTCCGCACAGAGATACTTGCCTATGCTTTCCCTCTGCGTGCTGGCGGGTGCATTTCATCCGAACGTTCACAAGAGGCTTTCACCGTTGCGCCTCACTCTCTGCTGTGTCCGTTTCGGGTTACTTCTCCCGATAAACGCATTTTCTATGTGTCATTATATCACAAAATCATAACAAATCAATATCTTTTTAGAAATTGCCGCCGTTCCAGCCCCACATTTCAACCTCTTCATACTTAATATACACGTTTGAAGCATCAATATCGAGAACATCGCCGAAAATTTCGCATATTTTTGCGGTCAATTTGTTGGACTGCGAATAATCTATCCTGCCGAAAACCTTAACCTCAACATAGGCAATCGGATTGGAATTATTGCCCTGAAAATAGAGGTGACATTTGTCCTCAAAGCTGAGCATAAGCCAGCGCTCACTCTTGCCGGAGAGAATTGAAATTGCCTCGCCGAGCTTTGATTTGAGTGTAAGCTCCTGCTCGGGAGAAATTGTAACATTTGTCTTTGTCGAAATCATTGGCATAATAAATCATCCTTTCATCATTGATTTTATAGTATCTCTTATCAAATTTTCGCCATCATCGGCGTCATTAACGTTAAGAACAGCCTCTTCCATGGGGCACATATCCGTTCCCAAACGGTTTATTATGTGATCCGTCTTTTTCTCATATGTTAATTTTACGCTTTTATTCTCAAGATATGCAACGGCATATTTGCTTGTGACCTGCGCATAAATTTCCGAAACGCCGTATTTTTCAAGTAGCATAGCCGCCTATTACAAACCCTGTCAAAATCACAGGAATGTGCATCGGCGGGAAAATCTCTCCTGCTTGCGGAATTCCCGTCAGGTGAAAAAGCTGCGGTAAAGCTATTCCAAATGCCAGCATCAGTGCATCGGCAGTTAATCTTTTTGTTGTTGATTTCCGTTTCACAATTATACTCTCAATAAATAATGTCTGCAAGCTGTATTTTACATCAAAAGCTGTTGTTTTTCAAGTTCCTAATCAATATAAGCAATATTTTTCTTGAAATTCAATTTCACATATGTTATTATAGTTTTATCACAAAGAACTGAGGGACAAATATGGTTGCGGAAAAAGAAAAGACCGAAAACAAAGAGAAGGCTCAGAAGCCTGTTAAGAAAACAGAAAAATATATTTGGTTTTTAGCTTCTGTCATTATTGCGGCAGTCGGCAGTATTTGCCACATAAACGGAGTTAAGTTCAATATCTGGGTCAGCGTCGCTTACTCATCATTTCTGCTGTTTACAATTATTATGTCAGCTCAGCGCACCAGCGTTGAACGGTTCGGTTACGCCGACGAAGAATCTCCGACAGCCGACAAAACAAAATATGCCCTGACATCAATTCTCTACTACATATTCATCATAATCGCAGTCGCTTATGCGTTCCTTGCACTTTGGGTGTCCGGAGTATTTTCAATATAAATTTAACCCGCCAAACGGCGGGCTTTATTTTTTAGTATTATGCGATTGCCCGGGAAAAATATCAATAATATCTCATAACAGCAACCACCTTGCCGAGAATTTCACATTCGTCAACAATAATCGGCTCATAGGTATCGTTTTCCGGCTGCAAACGGTAGTGACCGTTCTCCTTATAGAAAGTCTTACAGGTCGCCTCGTCATCAATAAGTGCAATAACAATCTCTCCGTTGCGTGCAAACGGAGTTTTCTCAACAATTACAAGGTCGCCGTCAAGAATTCCGGCGTTTATCATACTTTCGCCCCTGATGTGCAGTCCGAAAAGCGGCTTATCCCTTGTAACCGTGCCTGTGTATGGGAAATATCCCTCAACCTCTTCAACGGCAAGAATAGGCGCACCTGCCGTTACCGTACCGAGAATGGGAACCTGAGTAACATTCTCTGCCTGACCCATAATTCTGATTGAACGCTTCAAGAGGGGGTCACGCTGAATATATCCTGCCTCCTCGAGAGCATCAAGGTTAGACTGTACGGACGAGGTGGAGCGCAAACCGACCGCTGCGCCGATTTCACGAACTGACGGTGGGATTCCGTCGGCACTGCGCTGAACCAGAAATTCATATATTTTACGCTGAGTTTCGTTAATAGACATAGGCTCAACCTTCTTTCAAACTTAGTGTAACTGTATTATAACACATTTGTTCGGGAAAAGCAAACATTTGTTTGGCAAAAAATATAGAAAATTTTTCTTTATTTTTTCAAAATTTTGTGATATAATTATATAAATGAATAGATTTGAGGTCGAATATGGTTAATTTTAGTAGAAAAACGGCAGTTTTAATGCTTTCACTTATACTTTTTGTTACACTTTTGACGTCAACGGTGCTTGCCACGAATGCTTCGGACGTTGCGAGCCGCTTTTCCGACGGTCAAAAAAAGATTATTTGCATAGCTCACAGGGGCGATTGGCATAGTTTTCCGGAGAATTCCGCAGAGGCAGTCAACGCTGCCGCAGAATATGACGCAGTATCCGTAGATGTCCGCCTGACATCGGACGGCAAGCCCATTCTCATGGCTGACGAAACGGTTGACAGAATGCTGGTTGACGGCGAGGGCAAGCCTGTTTCGGGTAATGTTTCATCTTTTACTCTTGCTCAGCTTAAGGCACTTTATCTCAGAAAGGCTAACGGCGGAGCGGACAAGAAAAAAACCGATTGTCGCATTCCCGAGCTGAAAGAAATTTACGAAACAGCTGACGGCAAAACGGCAATTATGCTAAACGTTCAGGTAAATGATTTTAAACCCGTTTATGACTATGTTAAGTCACTCGGCAAACTCGATGAAACGATTTTTCGAATCAATGCTAATGCTAAAAAAATAATCGAGCTGACAAAAGGCCTTGACGATATTAACGTAACCGGCAACTATCAGGGCAACATTATTTTTCTTGCCACGTCTGCGGCAAAAGAATGTTTTGCAAACAAAATTTATACAATAGAAATGGGCAGCACCAACGGCAACGGTGTTCTTTACGGTAATTTTCTTATGAAACGCTTCACGGGCAACAAAAGAGCCATGGTTTCTATGGTAAACGGCAGATGCGGAAAGCGAGCCGACAACGAAACCGGCTGGGACGACCTTATCTCCCGTGGCTACAGCGTTATTGAAACCGATTATCCTGCCGAACTGACAGAATATATAAAGAAAACAGAGTCGACGGCAACAGAGCTTGAAAAGTACATCGATCTTTACGGAAACACAGATCTTTCGCCCTACACAAGCGAAAGCGAAAAAGCTTTTGCCGCCGCTCTTTCCGATGCTAAAGAACTTCTAAAAGACAAGTCGTCTTTTTCCGAGCTTACCGATGCACGTTCGGCATTGCAGACGGCTTACGATTCACTGACAGTCGGCGAAAAGAAAAATGTTTCGCTGAAATTCAAATTTACTCCCGGTAGAATAATCACCGTTGTTCTTTGCGCAGCGGCATTTACGGTCGGAACTCTTTATTTGAGAAGCAAAAGAAAAACGACTGATAATTAAGCGCAAAAGCAGCTTAAAAACCGCTTTGAAAGGCGGTTAAAATAGGAGGGGTCATACATGGAAATCAAAGAAAAAATCCGTCTTCCTCGTGCGGATTATCCCGAGCAGGTCGGTATTTCGTCCAAGACAATACATGAGCTTATCGAGGATTTCCGTGCACACAACGTTGAGGTTCACAGTATAATGATTTTGAGGGAGGGCAAGGTTGCCTATGAAACGTGGGCATCTCCATACTCAGCCGACTATCCTCACATGATGTACTCGGTCAGCAAAAGCTTCACCTCAACTGCGGTCGGCTTTGCGATTGATGAGGGGCTGATGACGCTTGAAACCAGGCTCATTGACATTTTTCCGGAATACAGACCGAAAACAAAAGATGAGAATCTGGAAAAGCTGAACGTCCACCATCTTCTCTCCATGCAGTCGGGTAAAAACGTCAGCGTTTTCTCTGACAAGGCAAAAAATCATTGGATCAAAGACTACTTCGATTCTGCATGGAAGTTTTCGCCCGGTGACGGACACTGGCAGTACATAAGCGAAAATCAATATATGCTCTGCGCAATGCTGACGAGAATAACAGGCATGTCGGTCGTTGAATACCTCACGCCGAGACTTTTTGAGCCGCTTGGAATTGATGTCCCTTTCTGGGAGCATGATGTAGACGGCATTGAAGCAGGCGGCTGGGGACTTTATCTCAAAACCGAAGACCTCGCAAAATTCATGTATTGCTATCAGCAGCACGGCTTGTTTAACGGCAAGCAGGTAATTCCCGAAAAATGGACTTATCTTGCACAAAAGCAGCAAGCAAACAATTCTCCCTTTACCAATGTTATTGACAGCCAGTGCGGCTACGGATATTGCTTCTGGCGCTGCGGCGGAATAAACGGATACAGAGCCGACGGAATGTTTTCACAATTCGGAATCATATCGAACGACGATGACATCATTTACGTCATGACGGCAGGAGAAATAAATGAGCAAAAAACAAGAGATTGCATTTGGCGTCACTTTGATAAGCTCATAATCGAAAACGACGGTGAACCGACTCCGGAGGTCAAGCCCGAGCTCGGAGCCTTGCCGGACGACCTTGAAGCAAGGGAACACAGCAGCTTTGAAAAACAGCTCGAGGGCAAAACAATCTCCATGCAGATCAATCCCATACTCAACGCTGCAGGCTTTCCGTTCAGCATGCTTCCGATTCCGATAGTTTATATGTCGGGAGACAGAGCCGGCAATGTTGACAATATCGTATTCCGCTTTGACGGCGACACCTGCACAATGACGTGGGACGAGGGCGATGAGCACAACACCATCCTTTGCGGAATGGACGGCAAGGCTCGAACAAGCCCGATAACTCTTGCAGGAATGAATTTCACGGCATTTTCAACGGCGGCATGGATAGATGAAAACACAATCGAGGTTCACATGCGTCCGGTCGGCGGAATATGTATGAGAAAAATTAAGCTTAGTTTCAACGGTCATATTGTTTCTCTCCGTCCGTCAAGCCAAATGCCGATAAGTGCAATGGCTGAATCTTTGGCACTTGATGTAGATTCGTTCTTCCCGCCGATACTTCACAAATTCGGACTGGTTGCTTTTGACCAGCTTCCGGGAATTATAGACGCACCGATCCTCGGAAGGATTAAATGATATTGAGAAAATAAAGCTTTGAGAGAATAAAACTGAATCATATTTTATTCGAGGTGACAGCACTATGGATGATAGGCTTTATTATGTTATTTTTGTTTTGTTGCTTATAGTAATGGCGATTGTCATTCCGTTTTTTCTGAAGGCGGAGCAGCCTAATCCTTGCAAGAAATCGCTTGTTCTTAAGCAGACCTGTTCAACCATTTTCCTTGCAAACGCACTTATCGCCGGTCTTATCGGAGACTTTACGAGATATGCGGCGCTGATGTTTGTCGGCCTTTGCTTCTCATGGCTCGGTGATTACCTGCTTCATGTCCGCCCCGGTTCAGGATTTTTCGTCGCAGGACTTTCTTCGTTCCTTGTAGGCCATGTTTTTTATACCATCGCCTATTGTAAAGCTTTCAAGGTTCTTTTCCCGTTTGCTTCCCTGATTACTGTTGTCGAAATAATTATATACATAGCTCTCATTGCAGCGGCACTTCTTTCGGCAATATTCATCGTCAAAATTGAGCTTGGCAAACTGCTCGTTCCCTGTATTATCTACACGGCAACGATAGCGGCAATGGTGGTTAAGGCTTTTTCGCTTGCAATAATGATAATGAAAGCCGGAAGCTTGGTTGAAGCTCCGATATTTACAGGCATAATGCTTATGCTCGGTGCATTTCTTTTCATGCTTTCTGACTATACGCTTTCAATTCTCAATTTCAAGAAAGATGTCGAAAAGCATGGAGCACTCAGGCAGGTAAACATCTGGACCTACTTCTATGCTCAGATGTTCCTCGGTGCAACGATATTCTTTATTTCAACATAAAAACAAAAACAGCGGGTCGCTTCTTCTTTTATGAAGTCGCGGCTCGCTTTTATTTTAACAGATTGTTTTTAGCAAAGAGCTTCCTGCTTCGTATCGTTATTCAACAACGACCGAACGGCAGGGTTTCTATGTCTTGTTTTTTTAATTTGACTTTCCCCAAATTCCCCCACAAGGCATATTGCCCTGCCCCGACAGCAAATATTCAGCCGTCAGAGCTTCGGTCGTAACTTAGCTCTGTGCCAAACAAAACTCTGCTGTCGACTTTTTTCCCCCTTTTCTGCGGACGCCTCTTTCCCAACCGATGCCCGCAGAAAAAACTTTTCAATTTTATTTTCCTCTTGATTTTCATTCTTTCCTCTTCCGGATTCTTCTTTCCCTGACGGTTGTATTTTGCACTTTCCCGGATATATCAAAATCGGAACGTAACGCTCCTTTTCATGATACCTTGTTCATAACGGCGCACATACCGATATGTGCATTGTAATTTGCATTCACCATATCTCTCGCCTGTGCCGAGAGAAGGAAATCCGAGGTAGGATATGATGCTTTAAATGTCTTTCCGCAGCATGGGCATCTCTTAATATACTCTGATCTTGCGATAGGCTTATGTGTTCTTTTTACAGCAAACAATTTCATGATTATTCCTCCGATTTAAGCTTATTTTTCTTTCCGTTCGGTTCTCTGTGAACCTAACAGGTGCTATTATATCACGCAAATTTCGCTTGTCCATAGGCTTAATCCAATCTTAATCAGTTCTTAAGCAAATCTTAATTAAATCTTAAGAATTCATCCTTTTCTTAATGTATTTCTCCGTTAACAAAATAAAAACGTGCCGCTTATCTAACGATTGCAACACGTTTTATGAATCATTTGTTTTAATATTATTGCTCCATTTGCTTACCGATAAAGGAGGCCGCCACCTGGGCAAGCTTTGTCTCCGTCGTGGAAATTTTGGAGCCGTCGCTCCAAAGAAAAACTACTGCTCCGAGAATGTCTCCGTTACCGATTATCGGCATCGCAATAGAAGCCCCATAGTCGATTCCCTCAATCGGGAAAAGCTGCTTATCTCTATCACCAGTGTAGAGCTGTCTTGACTCCATTACACTTTCCAATTCAGCACTGATTCGCTTCTCAAGAAAATCCTTTTTGGAAACACCTGCACAGGAAATCACATGATCTCTGTCGCAAATCAGCACCGGTGTGGTAACACTCCTGTAAAGCACATCTGCGAAGTGCTCTGTTACATCGGAAATTTCATTTATCGGCGAGTATTTTTTAAATATAACACCGCCCTCCGTGTCGGTGAAAATTTCCAGCGGCGCACCCTCTTTGATATGCATGGTACGGCGAATCTCCTTTGGAATAACCACACGGCCGAGGTCGTCAATTCGCCTTACAATTCCGGTTGCTTTCATATATAAATCTCCTCTTTTATGACCGCCTGTCGGTCGGTTTATCGTTTGCAAAATTAGTGTTTGCCTTATTTTATTTTTTATGCCATTATAATTGCAAAAAATACGATAAAGAGTTATAATATAGAAAGTTTTTGAGGAAGTGAGAAAATGAAACCTTGTTTTTACTCTTTTTGCTGTCGTTTACCGGGCGGAGAACGGTTCAATGATTTTATAAAATGTATTTTGGCTTATTTGAAGCACCCAAGAGCTTTTCCGCCCTCTGCCTTTCACACCTCCCTGCACCACTTTTTTCTTGGCGGCGGTCACGGTATAAGTATTCCTCGGGACGGTGTTGAAATTCCCGATAAGCTTTATCATGTAACTTTCGAAAAGAATCTCGATAATATCCTCAAAGAAGGAATATCCTCTGCTTGCGGCGTGGTTTTTCTCACAGACAGCTTTCAGGACCTTGAGGACTATCTCGAATGGAAACAAATTCACCGCAAGAATTGGGACAAAATATTTCTGCTGACTATCAACACAAAGCTGTGCCGTAAACAGGGCATCGGAATTTGTAAAATATCCCGTGACAGGGAATTTATTGCTCAAAGCGTCCCTCCCGAGGCGATCGTCGCCTGCGAGAATTTTCAAGAACGGCTTGCTTCAAATCGTCACGGTAATTAAGCAAGGCAAACGCCTGATTTTTTCTGAATTTTAAAGGCAGAGAGCTGTCACAGATATTATTTTCAAGATCCTTGATTCGCTGTTTCAGATATTCTTCTGTCGTCATAAACATCACCGATATTACTTTTTGCATATTAAGCGAGGTTATTAAATGCAAGTACAGGAAGAATTGAAAAAATTTTTATTTGAAAACGGAGTCGCCGACGTTGGCTTTACCTGCGTTTCCGACGGTCCTTTCGGTGAAAGAAGCTATGCCTTGAGCATTGTCGTTAAGCTCTCGGATGCGGTTATTGACGAGATAACCGACGAACCGACTCACTCATATTTTCACCATTACAGAACCGTGAACGCCTTTATCGATCGCACGCTTTTGCAATGCGGATTCATCCTTGAAAAACACGGGTATAAATATATTCCGATAGGTGCATCGCAAAGCGTGAATAAGGATGGTTGGAACTATTGCGGAAGATATTCCCATAAAAAAATTGCTACGCTTTCCGGCCTTGGAGGAATCGGCAAAAACTGTCTTTTTCTCCACAAGGAATACGGTCCGAGAGTTCGTCTCGGTACCCTTTTTACCGATTGTCCGTTTGAAACGGAATCGCATGAATATTTTTCACCGTGTATTGACTGCGATTTGTGCGAAAAGGCTTGCCCATCGGGTGCTATTCGTGGTAAAATGTGGACTGTCGGCATGGAGAGGGAAGAATTCTTCGACCCTGAAAAATGCAGCACATATATGAAAAAGAAATTTCAACATATCGGCAGAGGTGCAGTCTGCGGCATTTGCATGAAGGTTTGCCCCGCCGGAAGGAGAACAACCGATGGACGATAAAAGAATTGCAAGAATAAACGAGCTTTCCGCAACAGCAAGAGAGCGTGAACTGACCGAGGAGGAGCATGCCGAGCGAGCACAGCTTAGGGCAGAATATGTTGCGGCATACAAGCAAAGCCTCGTGAACCATCTCAACAATGTTAAAATTGTTGACGAAAAGGGTAACAAAACTCCCCTTCGCAAGAAAACGGAGAAGAAAAATGAAAAACACTAAGCTTTACGCCGTCGGCATGTCCGTTATTGCCCTGTTTAGCGTTATTTCAAGACTGCTTGACAAGCAGTTAGCAAAGCTGCTTTTTAAAAGCGGAAATTTTATCGGCGGACTTTGTGAAATTGTTGGCGGTGCAATTCCGTTTGCACTTTGCGCCTTTTGCTTCGCAACGCTGATGTTCTGCCGTCACACAAGAACAACTCGAACAAAAAATAAAATACTCACCGTCGTTTTCGGTGCAGCGACGCTGCTTTCGTCTGCGGCGGCGATATATATTCCCTTGCGTGAGGTTTCAAACAAAAATTATTATGCTATTGCAGGTGCAGCGGCAGTTCTGACGGCTTTGTTTATATATCTCGGAGCAACTCTTTTCAAAAACACATATCAAAAAATGCTGATGACGAAGCACGCAAAAATCGGTTTGTTCGCTTCGGCAGTCTCCGTTGTTTTTTTCTATGCGGCATCATTTATTCCCCGCAGAGCTTCATATTCGGCCCTTCAGGTTTCCATGGAAAAATTCGGAAATTATGACTCGCCCGAAGCTTTTGTACCGTTTCTTGCCCTTTCGGGTATCGGTGCGGCATTGGTAATCTGGATGACCTGTTTTACGGAGATTTTTCCGAAGCTTAAATTCAGTAAAAAAATATTCGTTGCTTTCTCCGCCTTTTTTGCCGTTGCAATGCTTTTAGGCTCGGTCTCAAGCGGTAACACCTATGCTTCGGAATTTCTTTACGGACTCGCCGTCGGATACACGTCACTGTTTTTGATTTCAACCTTTATTGAGAAAAAAGAGCATTTATAATCTTTTCCGCTTTAAATCAGCGAACAGATAATTCGAGCAATTTATCGGCATTTTGATGCATTTCCCGACACCCATCAAACTCTTAAGAAAATGTTTTTATTGACATTATTGTTCTTCTATGGTAATATGGAGTTGCAGATAGAAATATCTGACACTCAAAAAGGAGGATAATAAAATGGAAGCTATTCTTGCCTTTGTACAGGAGCTCCTTACTCATCTTAAGGAATTTGATGCAGCGGCTATTATTGAAATTATCAAAAACTTCTTTGCAGGTCTTGTATAAGTTAAACCACTTGCCCCGATTTTTCGGGGCATTTGTTAACTGTTTCATAATTTTTCTGCTTTATACATTGTTGAATATATGGTTATTTTACCTATTTTATGCATTGTATAATTGACAAATTGATACTTTATATGGTAAAATATACTTGCAGATAGTTATCTGACACTCAAAAAGGAGGACAAGGCCATGGATGCTATTCTCGCTGCAATTCAGAAGCTTCTTGAGGCTCTTAAGGATATTGACTTCTCTCATATCATCGATGTTCTCAAAGAGTTCTTCATTAAGTTTGCTTAATTAAAATTGCAAAACAAATCGGCATCCTGCTTTTGCAGGATGCCGATTTTTCGCATTCTTATTATAAAATACTCTCTGTTGGTTTGATATTCATTATGCTTATAATTTCGGAAACGGTTTTTTCTACGTTATCGGTAACCTCAACCTGTATATCTGCAAGGAATTTATAAATCGGAGTTCTCTCATCATCAAGGCGTTTGAGCGCTTCAAAATTTCTTATCAGCGGAACACCGTCAAATTTCAAGCCGCTCAACTCACGGGTAAGCCATACGACATAGCCGTTCTGACGGATATAATACTGATTTTCCTTGCTGAGTATCGCTCCGCTTTCGCACGCAATGACCTGACCGCCGTTGCGTGTTATTTTTTTAAGCGTCTCCGTCTCAAGCTCACGGTAGTATCTTTCACCGTATGCGAGGTAAACCGTCGAAAGAGGAACACCCGCTTTCATTGAAATAAGCCTCTTGACATCAATGCAAGGTCTGCCGAGCTTAGCGGCAATAACCTTTGCGATCGTCGTTTTTCCGCAGCCGGGAAGTCCGACAAGAATAATATTCTTTCTGCGGTCACTCATCGTCTTGTACGTTGTTCTGATAAGCTCGTCATCAGGCTCAATTCTGCCAAACTTGATCTCGGTCTGATACGCCTGAGCAACAAGCATGGAAAGTCCGTCGGAATTGGGAATATCTCTGTCCTCGGCATCGCAAATAAGACGTGTTCTTCTCGGGTTATAGATAAGCTCCATAACGCCGCAAAGCCTCGGAAAGCGGTCAAGCTCAATGAATTTCATTCCGTTATTAGGATACATTCCGTTGGCTGTGGTATTGATTATTATATCAACCTCTTCGTGATTATAAAAATCCTCCGACTCCTCAATCTCCTGCCTTGAAACGGTGACAATGTTCTTTGCTCCGAGATCCTTTATAACAGCCTGAACCGTCAGAGAATCGCTGCCTGTTCCGAAAACAATCACATTTTTGCCCGAAACGTCAATGCCACACTTGTTTATCATGAAGCAAAAGCCGAAATATTCCGAATTATCGCCTATGAGTTTGCCGTTTTCATCAACAACGATTGTATCGACGCTCCCGATTTTCTTTGCCGACTCAGTTATAACGTCGCAGTATTTCATAACATCTTTCTTATAAGGGAAAGTCACATTGATTCCAGCAAAGTCACGCTTTTCAAAAAAAGCGTCAAGCTCATTGGGTTCAAGCTGGAAAAGATCATACCTGTTATTTCCCAACTCTCTGTGAATTTCCGGAGAAAGACTGTGGAGAAGCTTTCTTCCTAACAATCCGTATTTTTTCATTATTCATGCCCTCCGTCTTTATCTTTTTTCCTGTTTTTTATTCCTGCCGCACATCCGGCCGCAATGGCAACAATCGCCGCCGCTGCACCCAAAGCCAGCATAAGCTTTTTCCTTCTGTTGTTTATCTCAATATTGTTGTCGATATCCGAATCAATAACGACCTGAGAGTCATCTTCGTCGTAATAGTCCTCGTCGTCATCTTCGTCTTTATTGGTCTTAGCCTTCTTGGTTCTCGTCTTTTTTGTCTTTGTCGTTTTACGTTTTGCAGTCTTTCTCTTTTTCTTGGTCGTTTTGATTTTGGTTGTTCTAACCTTTGTTGTCTTTTCTTTGGTAGTTTTTTCGGCCGACGACTTTTTAGTCTCCTCTCCGGGATTATCTTCTAGCGCCTCGATTTCTTCGGTAATATCGACCTCGTATGTATTTGATTTCACGCCGTTAGTGTCAATAACAATGAGATCCATTATTACATTATCCGGAATTCCACTCTTGATTCCGACAGTTGCTTCAAGTAAAACGTTTTTGCTTGAAGCGTCATGAAGCTCATCCTCAAGCTCGGCAAAATAAACACTGTTATTGTATTCTGCCGTACCGTCACACATCATTTTTATATTACCCATTCCGTTGAAATTCATGATAACGCCGCAGGAATCTATATCATTAAACTCTTCAAATTCAAACGTGAACAGTAGGTAAATGCGATTGATTTGATAATCGTATCTGACCTTAACCGCCGCAAAATTAAGATCGTTATTTGCCTCTTCGTTTGCATCAAGAATCGGGCATTCCGTGCTATCCCTCCACAATCCGTTGCCAGATATGGCACTTGCACCGAATGTTGCCGAGCAAAGAATCGCCAAAGCAATCAGCAAAGCAACGAACCCGATTAAAAATCTCCTCAACTCTATCCCTCTTTTATAATCCATTTATTTTACCTTGATAGTAATAATCTCAAATGGCTTTGCTTTAAAGCTTACCGAATTATTTTCAACCGTCAGCTTTTCAACATCTCTTTCGAGAAGATCGCAAAGGATTGCTTCCTTAACATCAAATCCGAAATTAAGCGTTACAGAAGTTCCCTTATTGTAGCTTTCATAGCCACGAACAATAATATCATCGCTGTTTTCTGCTTTTTTAACGGTTTCAACAATGAAATTGTCCTTATCGCAGGAAACGAATGAATATTCCTCGGGAAGTGTTCCGTTCTGTTTATCTATTAATGAAGCCTTGAGCGGATTATTGATTTCATACGCAAGCTGAACCGTACCGGCGTCCCTGTAATTGCCTGCATGAGGGAACAATGAATATGTAAAAACATGCTCGCCCTTGTCGGCATCGGGATCGGGATAAGTTGCACACTTGAACAGCGAAAGCTTCATCGTACCGTTATCGACATTGTAGCCATACTTGCAGTCATTGAGAAGACTTACGCCGTAACCGTAATCCGAAATATCCATATACTTGTGTCCGCAAACCTCAAACCTTGCCGCATCCCAGCTTGTGTTCTTGTGAGTAGGACGTTCAACGGAGCCGAACTGAATTTCATATGTTGCCTTATCTGAATTGACGTCAACATCAAACGCTGCCTTGACCATGATATGTTCTTGATGCCAATCGGCACGGGTATCGAAATCAATTCTTGCACTGTTGTCGTAGAACCAAATCTTCTGGCAGAACTCCGACTTGTAAAATTTTCTTTTTATATTGAAGCCAAAACGTGCACCCTCGTCAATAAACTCAACAGAGGAGACATCGCTTATTTCATATTTCTTCTCTGTGTAGTAATTGGAAAGCTCCCATGCATCATAGGAATACGGGAGATCCTCAAACGCTTCAATGTAGTTTGCTCTGCCGCCATCACGGAGAACCTCACGGTCATTAATTTTATCATAAAGTCTCGTGATCACATATTCGTCATTAAATTCAACGATATAGTTTGAGGTTTCAAGCTGTTTTCCGTCAAGCCTGTAAGCCGATTTGTATTCGTCAAGTTTAATCACCTTATAGCCCTTGGCCGGTATTCCGTTCACACGGTAGGTCTTGCCCTCAAAATTAAGGAAACCGTTATCCGTGAACGAATTCGGATTGAACACAACCACTCCGCCGTCGGTTTTAATGTTTGATAATATGGTATTATATGCGTCGTTCTCAACCTTGTTACCGATTGCAGCAATTTTTGCATAGTCCTTGTCGCATTGCTCATAAACCGAATGGATTGACGAACCGGGAATTATGTCATGGAACTGGTTAAGGAGTATGCATTCCCATCCCTCATTAAGCTTTTCCTGCGGATATTCCGTATTGAAAAGCTTGTGAGCCATTGATGAAACCGTCTCGGCATTTTGATAGAGAAATTCGCTTTTTCTGTTGTTCTTCTTGTTCTTTGCCTGAGAGGTGTAAGTACCTCTGTGGAACTCGAGATAAAGCTCACCGACCCATTTCGGCAATCTCTTGCTTGACTCGGTATTCTTTCTGAGCCTTTCGAGAAAATCACCTGCGAACTCCCAGTGCGGCTGAGGGCAATTTGCAACACCGTATTTAAGTCTTTCAATAAGCTCGATATTTTCGGTCTCCGGTCCGCCGCCTCCGTCACCGTGACCGAACGGCATCATGACCTCATTTGTAAGCTCTTTCGGCTCGAAACGGTCATATGTGCCCTTGAGATAAGATGCTCTTGTCATCGGTATATATGATGCAATGCTGCCGTCGAGTTCGCCCTTGTTATTAAGCTCCATTGCGGTCATGAAGTATGAAAAGACCTCAGAGCCGTCAATGCCCTTCCACATAAATGCGTCATAAGGCATTCTGTTTGTCTCGTTCCAACTGATTTTTGATGTAACGAATTTATCAATGCCGCTCTTTTTCATAATCTGCGGCATGGCTGCACTATAGCCGAAAACATCCGGCAGCCAAATTATTCTGTTATCAACGCCGAACTCGTTTTTGAAGAAACGCTTGCCGAAAATAATCTGTCGAACAAGACTTTCGCCGCTTGTAAGGTTGCAGTCCGCCTCAAGCCACATTGAGCCCTCAAGCTCAATCCTTTTTTCCTTAACAAGCTTTTTGACCTCAGCGTACTTCTCCGGGCTTTCCTCTTTGAGGAACTTCAAAAGCTGCGGCTGACTTGACATGAATTTGTAATCGGGATATTTTTTCATCATCTCGATAACACTGCCAAAGGTGCGCTGAACCTTTTCCCTCGTCTGGTCGAGCGTCCAACGCCATGCAACGTCAATATGGGTATGACCGATTACGCTGACTTTAATATCCTTATCACAGCAATATTTTCCGTAAAACTCGGTCATCAGGTATTCATTTGCCGCATTGATCGATCGAAGAAATTCCTCCGACATCGGATCACACCAGTTGATATAATTGATTGCCGTGTTGAGGTATTCTCTTACATCGGCATACTCCTTGGCACTTTCGTCTGTATAATAAAGAATCCTGTAAGGTGCTTTGAGATTATAATAAAGCTTCTCCACCTCACGGTTAAACTCACAGAGCTGAGCAAAAAAGTCTGTTCTCTTTCCCGACGGCTGAGAATATGCATAAATATGAACATCGTAGCTATCCTTGTTGCCGTTGAGCTTAACGTATCTGTGCTTTGTGTCCATTCCTCGGACAAACTTTCCGTCAAGATAAACCATGAACTGCGGTTCCCAATCCTCATCATGAACATCGGTTGAGGAAACATAAAGCTCCAGGTCCTTACCTTTAAGCTCCTGAGGAATCTCTATGTGCTTAAAGAACCATCTGTGCTCCTCAGGCTTCATGCCCCAGCGCTCGGTTTCGCCGAATTCACGCCATTCACCCTCATTTAGAGACGGAACAACATTGCCGCTCTTGTAGCCGCACTCCTTTGTCAGCCAGCCGTTTATCGGAATCCTGACAGGCGTAATATATTTTTCAAGCTGATTAATTACTTCTCCGATTCGTTTGTCAAGAAAATTGTTCATTTGCCGCTCCTTAAATTAATTCATAAAGTTTTTTTATTTCATCCGATTTTGAAAAATCGATATTGCTTATATTCTCAGCAATTTTTTTCTGAAGCTCTTTATCGTTCACAAATCGCATCAGACCCTCGGCACAATCTTTGTTATCAAGCGGAACGATCACACCGTCAACACCGTCATTTATCTGGCTTTTCGCCGTTGCATAGTTCGTTATTGCGACCGGCTTGCCAAGTATCAGAGCCTCGTTAACCGTAACGGCATTTCCCTCATAGCGTGACGGCTGAATATAAAAATCACATGCCTTAAAATAAGGATACGGGTTCGTTTTTTTCCCGAGCAAAATCACCCTGTCCTGCATGCCAAACTCTGCAATTTTACTTTTGATTAGGTCTTCATCAGCTCCGTAGCCGATTATATACCACTTGACATTTTCAAGCATTGAGCAAATCTCGGGAACATTGTCAAAATTCTTTGCATCGCAAAAACGTCCGACCGAAAGAAACTTTACAAAGCCGTCATCGGGCATTTCGTCCGTCACATTAAATTCATTCGCCTGTGTCTTAACAAAATCGGCAGGATGAATATTTTCGATAACCTCTATTCTGTCTGCAAGGGCCGGAAATTTTTTCAAGAAAGCAGCTGCAACGCTCTCTGAAATTGCAATTATTTTATCATATGTCGACCACATTTTAAGCTCGGATTCAACATCAATTTCAATGAAAGAATAATCGGTATGAATCCATGCGATTTTTTTCTTCGCTTTGGTTTTCTCCGCCGCAAAATAATGGGGCGTTAAAAAACTGATTACCAAATCATATTCCTTTTCGGATATCATCGGCATATGGCGAACCGTGTATTTGTGGCTGTATTCGATAAAGACATATTCGCTGCTTTTAAATCCCTGTGCAGCCGTGAATTCCGCCGCCCTTTTTTTGCCCTCAAGTCGACCGAACGCAACTCCGAATGCACCTTTTTTTATAACGTCCGCAAGCGGAACGGCAAGCGAAGAATACTTCTTATTTTCGGGCAAGAGCTTGACCCTCTCGGGAATATACTGCATCAATTCACCCGTATGACGCAGAAGGAAAAGCTCAACATTGTATTCATTATAATCAAATGCACCGAGAAGACCAAGCAACGCCCTTTCGGCTCCGCCTATCTCCATACAATGGCTGATTATGAGCACGTTTTTCATGCCGCACCTCCGATACTCGAAAAAAGAAACACAATCCGAATATATAAATTTTATTATACTTATTTAATAGCATAAAGTCAATGAATGTTTCGACATATTTCCAATTTTTTTGCACATGCGGCATATTTCGGCTTGCAAGACTAAAATACTTTGAAAAAAGACTGTATTCCGAAGCTAAATATATTGACTTTTCTAAATGATTTTGATAGTATAAATTGATTTAGATTTTTTAAAGCAAAGGAAGTATCATATGCTTTTGGACAAAACAATTCATATTCCCGATTTGGGAGAAATAGGCGCAGACAGCGGCTTTCACGTTTTAAATTCTACGGAGGACGGAAAGTTTTCAGTCGGCAAAAACGGCGTTGTTGATATCGTCTCGACAGGCGACAGCAAGGTTGAGTTTGTTTCTTTCGGCTCGCACACTCTCGCTTGCGTAAAATCGGCAATCGCATACCCTGTATATTATCCCGTTGCACCCGTTACCCTTGAAAAGCCCGTTAAGGCTGTTCTTATGGATCTCGACGGCACAACGGTTCGCAGTGAGGAATTCTGGATCTGGATAATTCAGATGAGCATTGCAAGTCTCCTCGGCAACCCGAAGTTTGAGCTTGAAGAAGCCGACCTCCCGTTTGTTTCCGGTCACTCGGTTTCCGAGCATCTTCAGTATTGCATTGATAAGTATTGCCCCGGTGCATCGCTCGATAAAGCCCGTGATTTCTACTTTGAACATACTCACAGAGAGATGGAAGAAATCATGGCCGGCAGAGGCAAGGACGGTGCATTCACTCCGACACAGGGAGTTAAGGATTTCCTCTATGAGCTTAAGGACATGGGCGTTAAAATCGGACTCGTTACCTCGGGCCTTTACGAAAAAGCTTGGCCGGAAATTCTTTCGGCATTCAAAACCCTCGGAATGGGCGACCCGAAGGACTTTTACGACGCAATTATTTCCGCAGGCTTCCCGCTCAGAAAAGGTTCGGTCGGTACTCTCGGCGAGCTTTCTCCGAAGCCGCACCCGTGGCTCTACTCGGAAACCTCTATCGTAGGTCTCGGTGAGGCTTTTGCAGACCGTAACCATGTTGTAGGCATTGAGGACAGCGGTGCAGGAGTTTGCTCCGTCCGTCTTGCAGGCTACACGACAATCGGTATCGCAGGCGGCAATATCGTTGACAGCGGCACAAAGGCTGTTTGCAATTATTATGAGAACAGCTTTGCCGATATTTTAAAAATTATAAAGGGATGATTTAATTGAAGAAAAGGATCACTTCCGAAAAACTTGTACACGCAGTAAGTTTTGCTCTCTTTGTTCTCATGCTGACCGAAGCATATCTTGTGCATGAGGATGAAATTAAAGCGAGTGTTGCAAGGCTCAAAACAATCATCGAGAATAAAAACAAAACAAATGAAGCCGAAGCCGGCGAACAACCGGAAGTTTCGGAAAAAGGAGAACAGACAGATGGACAACAAACCGCAGAAAATTAACTGCCATTTCATCTCCAACACCCACTGGGACAGAGAATGGCGTTTTTCGGCAAGAAGAACACAGTACATGCTCGGCTACATGCTCGACATGCTGACGGATATACTTGACAAATATCCCGAATACAGACATTTCCATCTTGACTCTCAGACTATGCCGATTCAGGACTACCTTGAGGCATATCCCGAGAAGAAAGAGCTTATGAAAAAATACATATCCGAGGGTCGAATCGGTGTCGGTCCTTGGTTCTGCCTCCCCGACGAATTCACTGTCGGCGGCGAGTCGCTTATCCGTAACCTCCTGCTCGGTCACAGAATCGGCAAGGAAATGGGCGGCATAAGCAAGACAGGCTATTCACCGTTCGGCTGGGGCCAGATTTCTCAGCTTCCGCAGATCTATGCAGGCTTTGACATTCATTTTGCCTCTTTCTATCGCGGAATCAACGAGTATTGTGCTCCGAAATCCGAATTCTACTGGGAAAGCCCGGACGGAACAAGAATTTACGCTTCTCGTCTCGGCAAGCGTCCCCGTTACAACATTTGGTATATTGTTCAGCGTCCTGTTTATTATAATCAGCAGAATGAGAACAACCGTGACATGGTATGGAACGACAACAACGGTATATTCAAGTTCATTGATTCCGAGAACAAGAATCTTGACTATCAGTATGCTCACCCGTTCTATGAATATCACAAGGAGAACATCAAACCTCGTGCAGAACAGGCAATAAAGGAGCAGGACAACGACTGGACAACGTCTCACCGTTTCTGGTCGCTCGGCCATGACTCATCATGCCCCGATGCCCGTGAGGTTGAGATGATTAAAGACCTTGATGCAGCTCTTCCGAATGCAGTTGTTTATCACAGCTCGCTTAAGGAGATGGAGCAGGGTATTATCGATGAATTTGACCCAAATTCACCGGTTCTCAAGGGTGAAATGCGTGACCCTTACACCAAGGGCAGCGTCAGCAGCATGATGGGCTGGATCATTTCCGCAAGAACCTACGTTAAGCAGGCTAACTTCAAGACGGAAACTCAGCTTCAGAATTATGCCGAGCCGATGGCAGTTTTTGCAGCACTCAGCGGAGCACCGTATCAGAAGAACTTCATTGATCTTTCATATAACTATCTCCTTCAGAACCACGGCCATGACAGCATCGGTGCATGCGGACGTGATGTTGTTTACGAGGATGTTATCTATCGTTACAGACAGTCGAGAGAGCTTTCAAACTGCGTTTATGAGCGTGCATTTATGGACGTTGCCGGCGATATTAAGCTTGACGGCTTCAGCCGTGACGATGCGGCGATCGTTGTATTTAACCCGGCTCCGTTCAAGAGAAGCGAAGCAGTCAAGATGACGGTCGAGCTTCCGGCAGAATGGAAAGCAGACAGCTTCAAAATTACCGATCCTGACGGAACGGTTCTCACCTATCAGGTAATTACAACCAACAAGAACTCCGCTCAGATCATTCAGAATCCGAATGACGTCGCTAACGTTCTTCATACTCAGCAGTACACGATCGAGCTTGACGTCAAGGACGTTCCGGCTATGGGCTATAAGACACTCAAGCTTCAGCCTCTCTATCATGTTCGTGCAACCACGCCTAAAACCATGCTTAAGAGAAATCAGGTCATGGAGAACGAATACCTCAGAGTTTCGTTCAACTCCAACGGTACTTATAATGTTCTTGACAAGGAGAACGGCAAAAGCTACGAGGGCCTCGGCTACTTCAAGGATACCGGCGAGATCGGCAATCCGTGGGAGCACTTCACTCCGGAGAACGACGAAACCTTTACTACTCTTAACGAGAATGCCAAAATTACTCTCCTCCATGAGGGTGAGCTTGCCGTTTCATACAAGGTAGCTATCGACTGGGCACTTCCCGAGGGAAGAAATCCGGACGAGAAAACCCGTTCAAAGCACCTCAATCCCTGCAAGATCGAGAGCATTATCACATTGAAGAAGGGCTCACGTTATCTTGAGGTTGAAACAACAATCGACAATCAGAGCGAGGATCACTACCTCCAGGTAGCATTCCCGACCGATATTAAGTCGGAATTCTCATATGCTCAGGGTCAGTTTGACGTTGTTAAGCGTCCCGTTGCAAAGCTTGACTATTCGCTTTATGACGAGATTCCGATGACCGAGCAGCCGATGAACTCTTTCGTTGACGTAACAGACGGCAAGGTCGGTGCAGCTCTCCTTAACACAGGTCTCAAAGCATATGAAGCCTCAGACGATGAGTGCGGCACGGTTTACCTTTCGCTTCTTCGTGCTTTCCCGCTTCGTATCTGTGTTACAAGCGATATGCAGGATTACAGCGCAAGCGACAAGGGCTCACAGTGTATCGGCAAGAACACCTACCGTTATGCATTTTTGCCGCATAAGGGCGACTGGGAGGACGGCAATGTTTGGGGAGAGAGCGAGAGATTTAATCTTGCTTTCGGCGTAGCGCAGCTTGCTCCGACAGACCATGGCAAGAACGACCTTGTTCACTCTTTCCTTGAACTCGGAACAGAGAAGCTCAATGTCAGCGGAATTAAGCAAAGCGAGGACGGCACAGGATATGTTGTTCGTCTCTTTAACCCGTCAGACAAGGCCGTCAAGACCAATATTCGTCTCAACGGAGGCATTGCTCCGATTAAAAAGGCTCAGTCTCCTGTTGAAAGACAGCAAACGGAATTTGAACTTCCGCCGTATTCGGACAAGAAATGGAGCGAGGTTAAGCTCGTAAGCCTTGAGGAAAAGGACGTTGCTCCGCTCACGGTTGACGAAAACGGATTTGCAGACTTTGAAATCACAGGCAAAAAGATTCTTACAATTAAATTTGTCGGCTGATAAATTATAACTGAGGGGACGCCATTAGTCCGGCGTTCTCTCGGGCAATTCGATTGCCCGAAATTGAGGATAAATCAAGAATGAAACATCTTCGGAAATTTATGTTTACGGCGGCGGCTCTGTTCGCTGTCCTCAGCGTTATTTTCCTTATCTCACATATTCATCACGATAATCACTATTCTTTCACATGCTTTATCACTTTTTCGACCTGCTTCTATCATTTTGCATACAGGATTCTTGTTTCTGAAGCTGTGTCCAAAAAGCACGCAAACTTCAACTACAGAAACGGCTGGTTTGCTCCGAAAAAATTCGAAGAGTCTGTTTTCAAGGCTCTCAGGGTAAAACGATGGAAAGAAAAGCTTCCGAACCTCCTGCCTCAGACGTCCTCGACAAAGGATTTTCCGGTAGAAACGCTCATCAACGAGACTTGCTCGGTTGAAGCTGCTCACGAGATCGATATTGTTCTCAGCTTCGTACCGTTTGCCGTTTCGCTGTTCTACAGTGAGCACGAATGGATTTTCCTTGTTTCAGGATTGGTTACGGCTCTGTTTGACCTTTGCTTCGTTATTTTCCACAGGCATTTCAGGCCGAGATTGATTAAACTGTTGAATACAAAAGCATAAAAGCCATCGAACAAAACTGTCCGATGACTTTTGATAAATCTCATGTTGACAAATTGCGCTTCACAGCGTATAATAAAGATACAAAGGGTGGCACTACCGATAGACGGTTACGCCCTCGAATGAAAAGTTAAAGAATAACCGCTCGTTTTCTCAGGACAGGGCGGTTATTTCTTTTTATATGCAAGAACTGCAACGAACACAGTCACAAGTCCGATGATTACAAGTGCGAATGTGAATAAATTCTCATATGTAACGTATTGCATAAAATCACCCCCTGACGAGGGCAAAGAGTGTACCCGCCTACCGCAATGACAGTGCCACAAGAGCATTATATCTGCCATGGTTAGCTTTGCCGATACTTCATAAAAAGATTGATTACAGGTTTTTCTCAAGGCACACAAGCTGTACGCCGTCAATACCGTTAAACACACATGGCACGATTGAAACCTCACTGTATCCCAGCTTTTTATAAAGACTGCGTGCGACAGCATTTTTCGCATTGGTGTCCATTCTGAGATACGGGCAGCCGTTTTCAAACGCATATTTTTCATAGAACTCGACAAATGCCGTGCCGTAGCCCCTGCCATTTATTTTCGGCGAAACGACAAGCGCATGAAGCACCATAACCTTATCGTCGGGCGCATCGGCAGTCCATGACGCATCGGCATATTCCGGTACCTGCTCCTTATTTATTCTTGCGGCGGCAACAACTGTTCCGTCAATTTCTTCAACAAACATATCACCTTCCGCCACTGCAGCTTCCGCTGTCTTTCTTGTCGGATAAATTTTTCTTATCCATCCGATTGTAACCAGTCCGGCTTCTTCGGCGTCATGAATTTCATCATATATTTCACTGATACGGTCAATGTCTTTTCTTGTAGCTTTTCTGAACATAAACTTTCATGCCTTTCAAAAAAATCGCCCGTTGAAACGGACGATTTTCTTTATTTATCTTACCAAATCGTCAAGCTTTTCTCTCATTGCCTGCTCGGTATCACGGTAATATTGCGTTTTAGGATTAGGATGCTTATTTTCAGCCCAAAGCTTGTCCGCCTGTTCCTTCCATGCTGCGGCGAACTTATCGCACTTTGCGCAAAGATGCTCAACCCCCTCCTGATTTTCAAGGTCGGTCGATTTTGCACCTGTCTGCTTAATCATTTTCCTGAGATATTCGGGATTCTCAAGCATCGGGCACGGACGCAGGTGGTTATCATTAAACGGCTGATTGTGATAATAGCTCATAAACAGCGGATTTCTCAAAGCCTCAAGAATCGTATGTGTTCTGATATTTGAATCAGAAAAATGAATGAATACGCAAGGCTCAATGTCACCGGCGGAATTGATGTGGAAATAGTTTCTGCCGCCCGCGATACATCCGCCGACATATTCGCCGTCGTCCTGGAAGTCCATTACAAATAACGGCTTACCGGTTTTGCCGTTTCGCATCTTTTTGAGCCAGAAATACATATGCGTTCTCTGCTCAGGGGTAGGAATAAGCTCCTCAACAGCTCCCGTACCGACCGGCATGTAATTAAAGTAAAGAGCAAATTTTGCACCCTTATCAATCATCAAATCAATAAATTCGTCACTTGTTACCTTATCGACATTCTGCGAGGTGTAGCAAATCGAAAGGCCGTAAATGCACTTATTCTTTTTGAGAAGCTCCATTGCTTTCATGGTTCTCTCGTAAGCTCCCGTGCCGCGGCGGAAATCGTTTGATTCCTCAGAACCTTCGATGCTGAGTGCAAGAGTAAGATTACCGACATCCTTCATGTCGTCGCAGAATTTTTGGTCGATCAATGTTGCGTTTGTATAAGCAAGGAACGTACAGTTTTTATGCTCACGGCAAAGACGAAGAATATCGTTCTTTCTGATAAGCGGTTCGCCGCCCGTAAACATATAAAGATGTGTTCCGAGCTCAACGCCCTGATTTATGACATTATTAATTTCATCATATGTGAGATTGAGTTTATGACCGTATTCCGCTGCCCAGCAGCCCTTGCAATTCATGTTACATGCACTTGTCGGGTCAATGAGCATCAGCCACGGAATGTTGCACTTATATTTTTCACGATTTGCCCTGACGGCTCTCGTTCCGTGGAGGCCTGCACCGAGAACGAACGACAAAAACATTTTTTTGAGATAATCCCTGTCGATATCCTTAAGCAGATTCATCGCATAGGTGTTCCAAACGTTATTGTCATCGCTTATCGCATCGCGGAAGCCTTTAAATGTCTTTTCGGGAAATGTTTTATCTGCAAACTTTTCGGCAAGACCGATAAGCTTGAGAATATTCTTTTTCGGATCCTTGTCAATGTACTTCAGCATTCTGTCAAGCAAAAAGCCTACGCCTGCTCGCTGAATATTTTCTTTCAGTAACATTTCGCTGTACCTCACTACTAAAATTGATATATATTTTCTCATATTTTCCTTATAAAGTCAACCGAGATTAGCAATAAAACAAACTTATTCGACACATTGTCTATAAATTAACAATTATAATGCATTCTGTCTGTCGTTCATGGCATTATAGTTTCAATTCAAAAAGTATTTTTCCATATTATTTGCAATAAATCCATAAGCCGATAAAATTATACCGCTTTATACGGTATGTAAAAACGCAACACTTCCTTTTTGTGTAAATTGTCATATTTTTCCCTGTGTATCTAAACCTTTATGTTGACTTTATATTTTTGTTGGTGTATAATTAAGTTACAAAATTATTTTTTCGGAGGTTAAAACAATGAAAAAAGTCATAAGCATTCTTCTCTCGGTTGTTATGATTGTCCTCCTTGCTGTCCCGAGCTTTGCGGCGACCGGCACCGACACGGCATTCAAGTTCAACTCAGACGGAAAATTTAAGATCATGATGATCAACGACACACAGGACGTTATCCTCAAGGACGTTATCCAGGCAAGCTATCTTAAGAAGATTGCCGAAAAGGAAAAGCCCGACCTCATTGTTATGGCAGGCGACCTTCTCACAGACTTCTTCCCGGGTGCAAACAAGGCTCAGCTCAAGAAGTGCCTTACTCAGGCTCTTGACGGCGTCAACGCTCTCGGAGTACCTTTCGTAGCTACCTTCGGCAACCACGACCATGACTGGGAAGAGATTTTTCCGCTCGAGGAGCAGATGGAGGTTTACAAGTCATATTCCAACTGCGCAATCGTTAATAACGGCTGTGACTTAGGAACATATTATATCCCCGTTAAGTCGTCCGACGGCAAGAAAATTCCTCTTAACATCTATGTTATGGACTCCAACAATAAGGCTAAGGGCGAAGGCCTCCTTACAGGCTATGAGGGACTCAAGCCGGAGCAGGTTCAGTGGTATAAGGATACCCGTGACGGACTTAAAGCAGCTACAGGCAGCTATGTTCCTTCTCTTGTTTTCCAGCACGTTCCCGTCAAGGAAATCTATCAGTTCGTTGATAAGGTTCCGTTCAATGCAGATCATACAGACTGTATCTTCGGTCTTGATGACGGCCAGTGGTACAAGCTCAACGATAAGGCTACAAGCGGCGTTCTCGGCGAGGTTCCTTGCTCAGAATCCGTTAATGGCAATACAGGCGAATACGAAGCATGGCTCGAGCATAAGGAGATTATCGGTGCATTCTTTGCACACGACCACGTTAACAACTTCATGGGCGTTACGGACGAGGGCATAACTCTCGGCTACAACGGCGGTTCAGGCTTCAGCACATACGGCAGAGGCGGCGACCGTTCGGCAAGAATTTTTGAGATCGACGAGAACGATGTAAGAAATTACGAAACTCATCTTGTAACATATAATGATGTTGCATCTAAGCCGATAAATTACTACATCATGGATCTCTTCTCACCTGTTATTGCAACATGGATCGGCAGAATTATTGATATCGTTTGCCCGAAGTTCATCAAGGACATCATTGCAAACAAGCAGAAGTAAAAACTGATTTTTCAGCTCCCCGAGTTCGGGGAGCTTTTTCATTTTCTCTGTTATTTTTAATTTAACTTCTCGGCTTTTTGTTGACATCAACTTTTATTATTGATATAATTTTTTTACAAAATAAAAAGGAGTTTAAATTATGATAATCAACAGACCTCCCATGGGTTGGAACTCATGGAACACATTTGCCGAGAATATAAACGAAAAAGTTGTTATGGAAACCGCCGATTTTATTGTTGAAAGCGGACTCAAGGACTGCGGTTACGAATACGTTATCATTGATGATTGCTGGAGTCTGAGAGAGCGTAATGAAAAAAACGAGATCGTTCCCGATCCCGAAAAATTTCCCCATGGCATGAAGTATGTTTCTGACTATATTCATTCTAAAGGTCTGAAATTCGGTATGTATTCCTGTGCCGGTACAATGACCTGTGCCGCTTATCCCGGAAGCCTTGACCACGAATTCATTGATGCAAAATGTTTTGCCGAGTGGGGCGTTGACTATCTCAAATATGATTATTGCTACCACCCGTTTACAACCTACGGTCATGTGCTCTACAAGAGAATGGGGCTCGCCCTTGCCAACTGCGGAAGGGACATTCTTTTTGCCGCCTGCTCATGGGGAAGCGAGAACACAAAAACATGGATCAAAGAAACAGGCGCACATACATGGCGCTCAACAGGTGATATCTTTGATACATGGGAGTCTATAAAGGAGCTTGCACTTTCGCAGTACAAGGTTGCGGAGTATAACGGCTGCGGCTGCTTCAACGATATGGACATGCTCGTTGTCGGCATGAAGGGCAAGGGTCACGTCGGTCTCAAGGGCTGCACGACCGAGGAATACAAAACCCATTTTGCTTTCTGGGCAATGATGGGCTCACCGCTTATTATCGGCTGCGACCTCAGAGAAGCAGACGATGAGGCTATGGCTATTCTAAAAAACAAGGAGCTTATCCGAATCGACCAGGATGCGGCATACAGACAGCCGTATTTCGTTAACGGAAACAGAAATGTGAATAATGAGAGAAAAGGCGACGAACCGATTTACATCTGGTATCCGGAACATATGCCCGTTATTGTCAGACACCTTGAAAACGGTGACATTGCAATCGGATTCTTTAACTTCACAGATGACGAGCATTACGAATGCTTCACCCTTGACGCAGTCGGTCTCGGCTTTTGCACAGGCAAATCTCTTGAGCTCACCGACGTTTGGACCGGCGAAGTTTCAAAGCCCGTTAACGATACCGTCGGTGCAAATCTTCCGGCTCACGGCTGCGTTGTTTACCGTGCAAAGGTAGTTGACAGATAATGAGCACCTGCAAAAAATGCGGCAGAGAGCTTAGCGGCAACGATATAGGCCTTACAAAAAAGTTAATTAACCGCGGCTCGACGGAATTTTTATGCATAAACTGCATCGCCGAAAAATTTGACTGCTCCAAGGAACTGCTTGAAGAAAAAATCAAGCAGTTCAAAGCGGCAGGCTGTACACTTTTTAAATAAGCTTTTTCGGAGGGAAATCTATGAAGAAAACCTTGCAAAGAGGATTTGCAATTTTACTTTCCTGCATCATGATTTTCAGTGCCAACTTTACTTCCGTTTTTGCGGCTCAGAGCATTTGGCAGAGAATCGGTACGGGAGCGCTCGGAACGGTTGTATCCACCGCTCTCGGAGCGATAAACTCAACTCTCCCGGACGGCAAGAATTTTATTGCCGAGAAGGATTACAAAAGCCATGATTTTTATGAGGGAAACAATATATTTCTTTCGGCTCCGACCGAAAAAACCTGCTGGAAACTTGGCTATAAAAGCGTAAGCCTTATTCCCGATGACTGGCAGGAGCATCAATATTATATCGGCGGCTACATAATGGCAGAAAATTGGTTCACCAATAAGGTTGAGGGCATAATCGACGATATGAAAGCCCGTGTTATCGCCATTGACGATTCAAGCGGACGTGGAGTTTCTGTTTTTGCAACGATTGACTGCATCGGCATGACAAACAGCGATATTAAAGAAATCCGACGCCGACTTGTTGAAAAATCGGGTGACAAATTCAACTTTACTACGATAAATGTTGCTTCTACCCATTGTCACAGCGGAATCGACACCGAGGGCATTTGGACGAACCTTTTCGGCAAGCTGATTCCGAACCTTTTCAAACTTAAAACAGGTCTCGGCGAGGTTAAACAGGGTACGGATAAGCACTATATGGACTTCCTTTTTGATAAGGTTTCCGACGCAATGCTTGATGCGTGCAGCAGCATGACCGAGGGCAAGCTTACCATTTCAAGAAAAGATATCGGCGACGGTTATTTCACAAACAAGAACCGTTCCTCCGCCTCTGCAATTATGACGGACATGACCGTTATGACCTTCACTCCGTTCGATAAGAGTGCAAAACCGACCAAGATTGTCAACATTGCCGCTCATCCCGACGTTGCCGGATTGCCGACAAGCGACGGACAGAGCAGCGGCCGTGAGGTCAGCGGCGACTATGTCTACTACATGGACGAGCTTATTTCAAAGGCAGGCTTCAACTGCATGTTCTTCAACGGAGCGATTGCGGGAATTTATATGGCAAGAGGCTTGACGAACGATTCGCAAGACTTTAACCGACGCTGGGAACAGTCCATGCGCTACGGTCATGAAATCGCTAAAATGGCGCTTTCACTCAACCTGACAGAGGCACAGATAAAGCAAAACAAGCTTCTCTACGACGAGGAAGAGATTAAGCGTGAAACCGAGATTGCCGAAAAAAACGGCGGAGAATACACACTTTGGTGCGAGGGCTGGACACCTGTTCAGGACACCGAGGTCAAGCCGTTCTTCAACATCAGAATGAAAGAAGTTCGTGTGCCTGTTACAAATCCTTTTATACTCATGGCAGGCAAGCTGAAAATGGCGAACTACGAGGTCATTAAAACTGCAAACGGCTATGAAATTTCTACCGAGGTCGGTTACATGGAATTCGGCGACTCGCTCAAAGCCGTCACCGCTCCGGGTGAAATCTGCCCCGACATTATCTACGGCGGCACGTCGCTGACAGCTGCCGATTCATACTCAGGCAAGGATTATGAATATCCGAAAGCCACGGAGATTTTTGATAACGACGAGCTTATCTGCTTCGGTCTAATGAATGACGCCGTGGGCTACATTGTCCCGGATAATGACTATTGCATGGCCCTTGCATTTGACCATTATCATGAGCTTGTTTCGCTCGGAAAGCACGTCGCAAGCAGCGTTTCAAAGGCATATACCGAACTGGCAAAATAATCTCTTTTAAATTTAAAAAGCGTCGAGTTATCGACGCTTTTTTCTTTACCAGTTTAAATCATTTTTGTTTAAATTCCTTTAGAGATTAAGTTTAATTTGTTCATCTGTTTCTTTTTCACCTTGAATACCTGTTTGAATTTCAATTTTTGAATTTGGTATTTCTAGTCCCCAATTGTCCCATCCAACGTAATTATTTCTTGCAAAAAGTTCAATTTTTTCTTGTTGTGGAAACATTTTCGTTATTCCTTCAATAACCTCAATCGGTTTTTCACTATGCCTCCCCCTTGGTATAGATAACATTTGTTTAATATTTCGTGCACCACGCGGGGTAGGAAATTTACCCCTTTTAAAGGCCAATACAAATTCTGTCTGTGACAATGTGTACCTGCCAGGATTATGAATCATTTTATCCCAAACAAATGCAACTGTTTTATATTCAAACCCCCAACACTTGCCCAATTCTATTGAATTGGCTAGTTGAGGACCCGTTGTCCACATGAATAAAATGCAATCTTCTGATGCTATAGAAGATACATCCAGCTCTTTTAAATATCTTAATTTTATAGTCGGATATTTAAATGCCGCCGAACTAATAAATATATTTTTTTTAAAGCCCACATTTTCGCTTTTTATTGTAGTTTTATCATATTGCATCTTTCCCCCGTAGTCCCATGGAGGATCCGCATAAATTACCTGATATTTTTTTTGAGGTAGCTGTGGATAAATATCTTTCAACGGATTAATTTTTATTCGCTCTTTAGCTTGCCTATTATATATAGAATATGCAGAAATCTCTCTTACATTTTCAGCCATTTATAATCAATCATCCTTTTATTATTTATTTTATTTTACCTCATAAAGCTCAAAATGTCAATAGTGTTGTGGCTTATAGTCCGTTGTCTTAGATGCATCTGCTGTTTATAATGTTAATAAGAGGTGAAATAATGATTACTGAATTGTTAGGTAAAAGAATAAAGGATTTGCGGTTATCAAAAGGATTAAGTCAGGAAAAATTTGCTTTGTCTATAGAAATGGATAGAACATATTTTGCATCTGTTGAGAGTGGAAAAAGAAACATTTCTTTAAAAAACATTGAAAAAATCGCTAACGGTCTCAATGTTTCTATAGAAGAATTGTTTAAAGGACTATAAGGAGTTTTAATATGGGAAAAAGTGAATTGTCTAATCGAGCAAACTGGGAACACAACAGTGGACAAAAGGCAGCTCAAGCAGAACAAAATTTATATCGGGCTTTCAAAAAACATTTTGAGGGAACAGAATATATTTTGCATGAAAAGCCAAAACATTTAAAAAATTTATATGCCTCTGTAAAATTACCAAGTGACGTTATTGTGCAAATTTATAATCCACCAATTGATTTAAAGAAAGCTAAATGGGGTGTTTCTCCTGATTTTGCAATTGAAAACGTCAATACACATAAGATCCTTTTTGGTGAAATTAAACGTCAAGATGGGTGGGTTGAAAACAAAAATCCTAGTGCTGGACGAGGCAATGCTCATGAACGTCTTTGTAAATTATTTACTCCTGGATTAATACATGCCTACAGAAAAATCGGTAACATTAAATCGGAAAAAATTCTTCCATTTTTCGTTGTATTCCAAGGTGATATAACACGAGACCCAAAACGGAATCGTGAAATATCTTTTTGGTTTGGTAAATACAAATACAATTATTTTATGTGGCGACCCAATATGTCAGATAAAGATCTAACAAATCATTTTGATATGTACTTAAAAAAATATTTGGAATAATTCATCTGTATGTGCTTTTTTATTTTAGTTTTTAATATGTGCAAAAAAACAGACCATGAAAAAACATGGTCTGTCTTACTGGCAGCGGAATAGGGATTCGAACCCCAACAAACAGAGTCAGAGTCTGTCGTGCTACCGTTACACAATTCCGCTAAAGAACGTTTGATATTATACATCAGCGAATGGGTTTTGTCAATATGTTTTGCAGAAAAAATTAAAAAATTCCGAAAAACTAACCCATTGCAACGTCCAATAGCATCATTATGGCAAAGCCGACCGTCGTGCCTGCCGTTCCGACTCGGCTTTTGGCCTCGGGGATCAGCTCGTGCGACACGACATATATCATGGCCCCTGCCGCAAATGAGAGAACATACGGCAATATCGGTGCAACAAGCCATGTAAGCAACACCGTCAAGACCGAAGCTACAGGCTCAACGGCTCCCGAAATCACACCGTAAAGAAATGCTCTTTTTTTGCTCATTCCGTCAGTCACCAACGGGGCGGATATAATCGTACCCTCGGGAAAATTCTGCACGGCAATGCCGATTGAAAGCGTCAACGCCTCCGATAACGGTATAATTCCGCTTATCAAACCTGCAAAAGCCACACCGACAGCCATACCCTCGGGTATATTATGCAAGGTCACGGCAACAAAAAGCATAAGGTTTTCACCGAGCTTCGGCTCCTTATCCGTATTCAAATCAAAATCGGGCACAAGCGTATCCAAAAGCATCATTGCCGCCGTTCCGACAAGAAAGCCCGTAACGGCGGGAATCCATGAGCCTGCCGCTTCGATTGACGGAATCAAAAGCGACCAAACCGACGCCGCCGTCATAACACCCGCCGCAAAGCCGAGCATAGCTCGGTGGAAACGTGGATTTGTCTTTCCTTTTATAAAAAGCACTGCCGCCGCTCCGATTGTTGTCCCGAGAAAAGGCAGTAATATTCCGACGACTGTTTCAGTCAAAAAGTTCATTAAAATCACCGATTTCACAAATATTCCTACTATCAGAAATATTCGCTCCGTCAAGAAATGTTCGTTATTAAAGGTTGTTTTTTTCTCGTCTGTGTATTATAATATTTTCCATGAACGGAGGGATATTGATGAAAGAAAACCGCTTTGACGCTTTCTGCGAAAGAACGGCTTCCAAAAGCAAGGCTTTTTCAGGCAAAATGTATTCCGCTTTTTGCCGTGCAGATAATCAAATTAACGCTAAACAAAAGCTGAACGTTGCGATTATAGCCGTCGTCAGCGTGATTCTTTTTGCCGTCATGCTTTTTCTCAATTATTGTACTCCGTATCTTAACGACGATTATATTTATTTTAATATTTTTTCCGAGAACGGAATCGGAGATTTCATCCTGCTTTCTATTAAAGATCAAAGGGTTGAGAGCATTTCAGATATCGTCGAATCCATGAAGGCACACTACAATGTCATGAACGGACGAATTCTTATCCATGCAGTTGTTCAAGGTGTTCTGATTCTCCCGAAAGGTGTTTTCAACGTTCTCAATTCTGCGGCTTACGTTGCACTGATGCTTCTTATTTACAAGCATTGCAAGGGTACAGGCAAAAAGCACAAATCCGTTCTTTTCGTGCTCATCTGCCTTGCGGCGTGGACGTTTCTTCCTGATTTCGGCAAGACGGCACTTTGGCTCACGGGCAGCATAAATTACCTTTGGAGTTCGGTTTTCAGGCTCGCCGTTCTGCTTCCGTTCAGGCTCTATGCAGACGGTAAAAACGACAAAATTCCATGGCTTAAGACGATAGCAATGACCCTCGCCTGTCTTGCGGCAGGTGCAACAAACGAAAACACAAGTGCAGCATTCATCGGCGTTACCGTGCTTTTCATGATTTATTGCCGAGTTCACAAAAGGAAGCTTCCGATTTGGTCGGTCACAGGTCTCATCGGTGCACTCTGCGGATTCTTCTTCATGGTTTCAGCTCCCGGCAATTCAAGACGTGTCGATATCGGCGACGAGGTCGGTAATTCGATTGCAACAAGACTCGTAAATATCCCTGCGAATATGATTCTATTTCTCTCCGTTTTCGTTGGAGCATTCGTTGTGTGTGCAATTATTCTTTATGTCTACGACCGTGAAAACGGCAACAAAAAGACAGGCATCGCATTTATCGCCTTACTCGGAGCATTCGGTGCGGCTGCGGTCATGGTCGCTTCTCCCCAGTTTCCGACAAGGGCATGGTTCGGCATTTATGTCTATGCCATGACGGCTGTCGGAATCCTCGTCTACCGAATTCTGCTCAGTGAAAATCTCACTCGCAGACTCCTTCTGATTTCGGTCATATTCTGGTCGATATGGAGCATGATGTCGTGCGTTCATACGGCACAGGATATGAAAAAATTTCATGCATTCAACGTCAAGCGTGATGCATATATCGAAGAACAAAAGGCACAGGGCAACTATAACCTTGAGCTTGAAAAATACTACACAACCGATAAGCACGCACCATCAACGGACGGTGCGGACATAACCGAGGACCCGGAGCATTGGCGCAACATTACCTTTGCCATGCATTACGGGCTTAACAGCGTTAAAGAGAAGAAATAACTTGACCCCGGAGGGAGCGGCATATATGAAAATCACAAATATTCTCAACAACGGAAAAATGTCTTTATCTTTTGAGGTTTTTCCGCCCAAAACAGACACAGCTTTTGAAAGTGTTCTGCATGCAACCCATGAGATTGCGAAGCTCAAGCCTTCTTACATGAGCATAACCTACGGTGCAGGCGGCGGAACGAGCAGATATACGCTCGATATTGCCGAGGACATCATGAAGGATTACGGCGTGCCGACACTTGCTCATCTAACCTGCGTTTCCTCATCAAAAGCGACCGTTCACGAGCGAATTGCCGAGATGAACAAGCGTGGGATAAAGAACGTTCTTGCACTTCGTGGTGATATTCCTGCGGAAATGGAGAACGAGGACAGGAGCGGTTGGGATCATCAATTTGCCGTTGACCTTATCCGTGAAATCAAGGAAAGCGGTTTTGATTTCTGCATCGGCGGCGCATGCTACCCCGAGATTCATCCCGAAAGCCCCAATCAGAAAGAGGATATCAAACATCTTAAGGAAAAGATTGAGGCAGGCTGTGAATTCTTGACGACTCAAATGTTTTTTGACAATAATCTTTTATATAATTTTCTTTATAAAATCCGTGAGGCAGGTATCACCGTGCCGATCGTTGCCGGAATTATGCCGATAACCAATGCGAAACAGGTTGACCGTGCAATAAAGCTTTCAGGCTCATTCATGCCGCAAAGATTCAAAAGTCTTGTTGACAAATTCGGCTCCGACCCCCTTGCGATGAAGCAGGCCGGCATCGCCTATGCAACGGATCAGATCATCGATCTTTATGCAAACGGCGTTGAGAATGTTCACGTTTATTCAATGAACAAGCCCGACGTTGCACAGAAAATACAGTCCAATCTTTCCGATATTTTAGGCAAGTGATGTTATGGAAACGGTTTACAGCTTATCATTCCCAGAACCGGATATAAACAAAAGAGAGATTATGCGATATATGTCGTCGCTCGGCGGCGGTGATGAAATTATCGAGCTTATCGACGAATGTCTCGCCGAGGCTCGGGCAACGCTTCAATATAAGGTTTGCTATGCCGTTTTGTCGGCTGAAACTAACGGCGATACAATAGCTCTGCCGTGCGGACAAATCGAAAGCAAAAACCTTGCAAGAAATCTCAGCGGCTGCGATAAAGCAATAGTCTTTGCCGCGACAATCGGTGTGGGAATCGACCGACTGATTTCAAAATATTCAAGACTTTCGCCGACAAAGGCTCTCTGCTTTCAGGCAATCGGTGCCGAAAGAGTTGAAGCTCTCTGCGATGAATTCTGTGAGAAAATGAAATCGGAATATGAAAAAAACGGAGAAAGACTCAAACCGAGATTCAGTCCCGGCTACGGTGATCTGCCGTTAGCAACCCAAAAAATGATTTTTGCGTTGCTTGACTGTCCCAAGAGAATAGGCGTAACGCTCGGCGACACACTGTTGATGTCACCGTCAAAATCGGTAACAGCATTTGTCGGAATACCAGGATGATAGGAAGTGTTTCAATGAACATTCGTGATTTTATTAAAAATAATATAGTTTACCTCGACGGCGGTATGGGCACGCTCTTACAAAAAAGCGGATTGCAGCCGGGGGAGCTGCCCGAGCATTGGAACATCTCCCACCCCGAGGTAATCCGAGAAATACACAAAAACTACTACGACAGCGGCAGCAATGTCGTAAACACAAACACCTTTGGTGCAAATACGCTTAAATTCAGCATAGATGAGCTTGATGAAATTATTTGTCATGCCGTTAAAAATGCCGATGAGGCAAGAAAAGCTTCGTCGGGAGAGCAGGAAAAATTTATTGCACTCGATGTAGGCCCGACCGGAAAATTGCTTAAACCTCTTGGCGATCTTGACTTCGAGGATGCGGTTAAAATCTTTGCCGAAACGATAAGGCTCGGCGTAAAATACGGCGTCGACCTCATCACTATTGAAACAATGAACGACAGCTATGAGACTAAGGCTGCCGTGCTTGCTGCCAAGGAAAACAGCGACCTTCCGATTATTGTAACAAACGCATACGGTGAAAACGGGCGATTGATGACGGGAGCGAATCCTGCGGTTATGGCGGCAATGCTTGAAGGAATGGGCGTTGACGCAATCGGTGCAAACTGCTCACTCGGCCCGAAGCAGCTTATGGACGTCATGGACGAGCTTTTGAAATATTGCTCTGTTCCCGTCGCGTTCAAGCCGAATGCCGGCCTGCCGAAAAGCGACGGCAAGGTGACATATTACGACGTTGACGCAGATGAATTTGCGCAGGATATTAAGCTTTCCGTTGAAAACGGAGTGAGAATCGTCGGCGGCTGCTGCGGCACAACACCGGAATATATCAAAAAAGTTTGTGAGCTTACACGCGGCATGAAGCCGAAGGAGATTGAAAAAAAGACATACTCCGTCTGCACATCATACAACAAAGCCGTTTTCTTCGGAGAAAAGCCGATTCTGATCGGCGAAAGAATCAACCCCACAGGTAAAAAGCGTTTCAAGCAGGCTCTTCTTGAAAACGACATAGGTTACATTCTTCAGGAAGCGGTAAACCAGCAGGCCAAGGGAGTTCATGTGCTCGACGTTAATGTCGGTCTGCCCGGAATCGACGAGGCACAAATGCTGACAACCTCTGTTTGCGAGCTTCAATGCGTAACCGACCTTCCGTTGCAGATAGACTCATCCGACCCTGTCGCAATGGAAAGCGCACTACGCCGATACAATGGCAAAGCGATGATAAATTCGGTCAACGGCAAAGAGGAAAGCATGAATGCGATTTTCCCTCTTGTTAAAAAATACGGCGGATTTGTCGTTGCGCTCACACTTGATGAAAAAGGAATCCCGTCAACGGTTGAAGGCAGAATGAAAATCGCAAGAAAAATTCTTCTGACTGCTGCCTTATACGGAATCAACAAGAAAGATATTATATTCGACCCATTGGCAATGACCGTCAGTGCAGATAAAATGTCGGCGGTTACAACGCTTGAAACCGTCAAAAAAATTACGGAACAGCTCGGATGCAACACCTCGCTCGGCGTTTCCAACGTCTCGTTCGGCCTGCCGTCAAGAGAGCTTGTCAATGCGGCATTCTTCACCACGGCGATGGAAAACGGCCTTTCCGCCGCAATCATGAACCCGTATTCGGCAAGAATGATGGAGGCCTACTACAGCTTTAACGTTGTTAAAGGTCTCGACGACAACTGCATGGACTTCATCAATTTCGCTTCACAGCAGGAGGTTCAGCCGACAGTTAAGCATGAAAGCTCCCTCACTCTCAAAGAAGCGATAGAAAAGGGGCTCAAGGAGAAATCAAGCGAGATAACGACGGCTATGCTTGGCAAAAACGCACCTCTCGATATAGTAAACTCTCATGTTATCCCCGCACTTGACGATGTGGGAAAGCGATTTGAAGAAAAAAAGCTATTTCTTCCCCAGCTTCTGATGAGTGCGGAAGCGGCAAAAGCTTCATTTGAGGTCATCAAGGCAGCCATGGCGGCGGACGGCAACAGTGTCAAAAAAGGAAACATTGTAATTGCAACCGTCCACGGTGATATCCATGATATCGGAAAGAACATTGTAAAGCTTTTGCTTGAAAACTACGGCTATAATGTTATCGACCTCGGCAAAAACGTTCCGCCCGAGACCGTTTTAAACGCCGTCATAGAAAATCATGCTCCGCTCGTCGGTTTGAGTGCTCTGATGACAACGACAGTTCCTGCGATGGAGGAAACAGTAAAGCTTGTAAAAGAGAAAGCCCCCTGGTGCAAAACCGTTGTAGGCGGTGCTGTGCTCACTCAGGACTATGCCGATAAAATAGGCGCAGACAAATACGCAGCCGACGCAATGGAATCCGTTCGTTATGCCGAAACCGTAATAGGATAAAAACACAAACAAATTGCTCCCCGACTTACGTCGGGGAGCTTGGTTTTATATTCTGATTTATCAATCGTCCTCAAGAAGCTTTGAGTCTGCGATAACCTTTTCCGCAACGGGAACGGGAGCGTCCTCATAGCGTGTGAACTCAAAGGTGAACGATCCTCTGCCTGCCGTAACGGAGCGGAGAACGGTTGCAAAGTTAGCCATTTCAGCCATCGGAACTTCGGCAACAAGCTCTTGGAGGCTGTGATCCTCTTCAGACGGACCCATGCCGAGAACACGGCCGCGACGCTTTGTAACGTCACCCATGATATCGCCGAGATATGCTTCGGGCATAAGGGCCTTAAGCGTTCCTATCGGTTCAAGGATTGCCGGGCTTGCCTGCGGAATACCGGACTTGAAAGCAAGAGAAGCGGCCGTCTTGAATGCCATTTCAGATGAATCAACCGGATGGTAGGAACCGTCATAAAGTACAGCCTTGAGACCAACCATCGGATAGCCTGCCATAACGCCCTTCTTCATGCACTCACGAAGTCCCTTTTCAACTGCCGGGAAATAGTTCTTCGGAACGGAACCGCCGACAACCTCAGATTCAAATACGAGATCGTCGCCCTCTGTCGGCTCAAAGCGAATCCAAACGTCACCGAACTGGCCGTGACCGCCCGACTGCTTCTTATGGCGACCCTGAACCTTAACGGTCTTGCGAATAGCTTCTCTGTAAGCCACACGAGGCGGAGTAAGCTCAACGTCGATACCGAACTTGCTCTTGAGCTTAGAAACGATAATGTCAAGGTGCTGCTCGCCGAGACCGGAGAGAATCTGCTCCTTTGTCTCGTGATTCATCTCAAACTTGATTGTCGGATCCTCTTCGAGAAGTCTGTTTATACCGGAAACGACCTTTTCCTCGTCGCCCTTCTTGCAGGCCTTGACAGCCATTGAAAGACACGGCTTCGGGAAGTTTATTCCGCTAAGCTCTATAACATTTGATGCCGAGCAGATTGTGTCGCCCGTCTTAACGCAGCTAAGCTTTGTAACAACACCGATATCACCGGCAGGGATGCACTTGCAATCCTCTGACTTATTGCCTCTGATTGTAATAATCTTACCCATACGCTCCGTTTCGCCTGTGCGTGCGTTATAAACCGGAGTTTCGGGGGTAATCTTACCGCTGTCAACCTTGAAATATGACATCTTGCCTACGAACGGGTCAGCAACAGTCTTGAAGCAAAGTGCTGCAAGAGGACCGTTCTCGTCGCACTCAACATCCTTACCGCCTGCGTAAGAAGCGGCATCGGGAGCAGAGTATGCCAACTCGTCCATAAGAAGGTCAACGCCATCGGTTGTATAACCGGCACATGCATAAACAGGATAAACCGAGCTGGTATTAACGCCGTCGTTAAGAGCCTTGATAATCTCTTTACGGGTAAATTCTTCACCTGCGAAGAACTTTTCCATAAGCTCATCGCTTGCCGTTGCAACAGCCTCGGTGAGGATATCGAGCATCTCCTGAATCTTCGGGTCATCCGGCATCGGGATTTCAACAGCCTTGCCGTCATGATACTCATAGCCCTTGCGAGCGGCAAGGTTAACATAAGCCTTAACCTGACCGTCAACTATGTAAGGAACGATAACAGGACAAACCGCTCCGCCGTGAACCGCCTTGATCTCTTCAAAGGTTTTATAGAAATCAGCATGCTCCTTGTCACAACGAGTAATCGCAAACATCTTGCCACGCTTCTTGGCGGCCTTGAAAGCTTTCTCTGCACCGACGTCATATTTGTGACCTGCACCGAGGACGATAAGTACACACTCGGAAGCGGCAATACCTTCGCACATTTCTCCCTCAAAGTCAAAAAGACCCGGGGTGTCTATTATATTAAGCTTGCAGTCCTTCCACTCGATCGGAGCGACGGCTGCCGAGACTGAAACATTTCTTCTTCTCTCCTCGGGGTCAAAGTCAAGAACGGCTGTTCCGTCATCAACTCTGCCGAGTCTGTCTGTCAGACCTGCGATATAAAGCATTGCCTCAACAAGGGTAGTCTTGCCTCGTCCTGCATGGCCTGCAACAGCAATATTTCTGATATCCTTAGCGTTATAGTATTTCAAAAGAAAACCTCCTTACGTTCTACATTGATTTCAGCGTACCTTAGATGATTTTGAACGCAGAATTGCAACAAATAACAGAGTTCCTATCAATGTATCAACGCTCTAACTATATCACATATTAACATAAATTTCAATAGGTTTTTAAAAAATATGTTTAATATTATTAAAAACAGAGTAAGAAATATGGACGCAAGCATTAAGCCTGCGTCCTAAATTACTCAGATATTTATTTTACTTCCGTTTTGAACTTAGTTTACGGCTTTGAGGGAGCCGCAGCCTTAGGATAAAGGCTGCCGAGATCTTCAAGGCCGACCGAAATTCTGAGAATCCTCAATGCGTCCGAAGAATTGACATTGTTGTTTGCATCAAGATCGGCAGCTACAAGATTTGCTCCGGCCAATGTCGAAAGGGCAACCGAATGTCTGAGAACACAAAGCGCATCGGCAGAATTGACTGCACCGTCGCCGTTGACATCACCCATCAGAGCAAATGTGTAGGTGTTTGAAACAGATGCACTGTACGATGTCTTGAGTGTTGTTCCGGTTGTGACCTTTTTAATTTCACTGACCACAAGATCCTTGCCGATAATAAAATCGGCCATGATTTTCTCTTGTGTTGCGTCCTGAGCATAAATCTTAATTATTTTTGCATTCTCGTCAAGAGTACATATTGTTGCCTTATCGCTGAGTTTAAATGTGGTATCCGCCGTAGCAGGAGGATCAACTGTCGGGTCAAGCGTTACAAAATCAATTCCGTTCTTTGCGGCATATGTTTCTGCCGCAGTTGCAGCATAACCCTCGATAATACAATTTTTATTGAGAATAAAATTGCTAACCTCGGTATTATCGTCATTCAAAACGATATCCTCCGAAAAACCGATTGCATGATCGCCAATAGTTGTTACGCTCTTTGGAATTCGGAAGGTGATCTTGCCGTCACCGTTCTCGATATCAAGGAATCCGTTTTCGGCGATCTCCTTTATACCCTCTTTAATAACAACCTTCTCAACGGGATAACCCTCTGCAATGAAGCTCGGTACAGATGTCTCGTCATAATTCATATCAGCCTTACCCTCGCCGCTGATTGTCAGCGTCTTGGAAGCTTTATCGTAATCCCATGTCGATTTTTCGCCGCAGCTGCCGTCATCAACTATTGCAATAAAGGCGAAGCCGTTATTTTTTGCATATGTTTCAGCAGCCGTACCCTTATAACCGACAATCTTGAAGTCCTTAATTTTAACTATCCTGCCGACCTCGTCAAAATAATAGCCGATAGCCTTTTCGCCGATAGAAGTAACTTTTTCCGAAACAACAAATATGTCGCCAAAATTGCCGAACAACGAATATGCGCCAATCGCCGTTATTCCGTCATCAATAACAATTTCCTGAATTTCACTGTTGAGATAAACAGGCATATTATAAATTGAATAATCAGCTACCGCACCGCTGCCTGTAAACACAAGCACAGCGTTCTCATCAATTTTCCATGTAATTTTATCACCGGCATTTCCGCTCTTGGCAAGCGGATCACCGAGAGAAGTGAATCCAATCTTATTGTCGGCAGCATATTTCTGTGCCGCTGTTCCGTCATAACCCGTAACCTTAAAGTCGCTTATCAGCTTACCCCTTTTACCATATCCGAGGGCCTTAGTTCCTATTGTTTTAACGGAATAAGGAATCCTAACCGTTTTTAAAGATGTGCAAAGCGAAAAAGCTTCGTCCTCAATCGTTTGAATTCCTTCGGGAATGAGCACCTTTTCAAGGCTATTGCAGCCGGAAAAGGTTGCACTTGCTATTTTCTGAATACCCGCCGGGAGTGTGATTTCTTTTAATGCGGAACAACCGTCAAATGCGTTTGCTCCGATTGATTCAACATTCTCTCCAAGCGTTACGACCGCAAGATTTTCACATCCGGTAAATGCCCCGTCACCTATCGTTTTAAGCGTTTTAGGTGCATTAAAGGCTTCAACGGCAGTGTTGTCAAAAGCACTTATGCCGATTGATGTAAGCTTATCGCCGTATGTTACATTCTTGAGCGTTTCACAGCAATAGAAAGCTCTGTCACCGATTGTTTCAAGCGATTTCGGAGCGGTAAATGTCTCAAGAGACGTACATGTATTAAATGCACTTATATCTATCGTTTTTACCGAATCGGGAATTGTAATAGCTTTCAAAGCCGTACATTTATAGAAAGCATTTTTTCCGATTCTTGTTATTCCGGTCGGAAGCTCAACTGTCAAAAGTGCCGTACAACCCATAAAAGCTTCGTCGCTTATCTCGGTAACACCGTTTTTAACAGTAACACTTTTAAGAACGAGCGAGTTGGAAAATGCCCCGTTGCCGATTTTTTTAATCGTCTCGGGAATAGTAACGGCAACAAGATCAGAGCTCTTTCTGAGTGCATAATTACCGATACCTGTGATTTCCTTGCCGAACTCAACGGTATTGTACGCACAGCCGGCCCAGGGAATTGTTGATTTTCCGTTCTCATCCTCGTATGTATCATAGTCCGGGATGTTACCCTTTCCGCTGAAGGTAAGAGTTTTGCTCGTGTAATCAAAACTCCATGTAACCTCCGAGCCTTCGATTTTCTCAACGGCAGAGACCGTGATTGTCATAAATCCGGCGCTGCACACCGTCAACATAATACATAACGTCAACACTAAAGATAAAATCTTTTTCATTTCAACTTCTCCTTAATATTTTTTGTAAAAAGCCCGAAGCTGTGGACTTCTATACATCGTAATTATAAATCATTTTCCCTTTTGTGTCAATATACGAAGATATATCCAAATAATAGAAAAAGCATTGCACAAATCGTTGTTTTGTCCAATGCCTTAAATTCTGATTTGTTCGTGATGTAAATAACCACCCATAAAAAGGGGGAACGGTCCGACGTGTGCAACATCGAACCGTTCAAGGGAAAGAGAAAATAAAAATGAAAATAGAGATAACTATCTCCATCGATATAGTATTATATCAGTGCTGAAAAAATGTTGTAATTGTGTGAACAAATTGTTAACAATTTCGCGCTTTCGACATTTTTTATTGTTGTTTTTGACTTTACGGCACAATTTTGCTCTTTTTCATGTGTTAACAGAAAAATAACAAGCGTTTTTCAGTTTTATTTTTCTTTATTAATATTAATCTTTTTCAAAAAAATTTTTAGGATTTTTAAATCTTATCCCCTTGTTCGTTGACAATCGCAGTTTGCACTGGTAAAATAGCTGTATAATTGAAAGGAGAGGTTTTATGTTAAAGAAATCAATGAGCATTATTCTTTCGCTGACTATTATTTTATGCTCGTTGCTTACATTGACTGCTTCGGCAGAAAAAAGCGGCGAAAATTTCGGTTTTGCGGTCGCATCAGATACTCACTATGTCCATCCTGTAAAGCAAGTCGGAACAACTTTGGCTGATGAGGGTTGGGTTACAACCTTTAAATCGGAAAGTGAATCGCTCACCAATCAAAGCGGATACATAATCGACCAATTTCTTAAGGAATGTGCGGAAAATCCGAAATGTCAGTTTGTTCTTGTAACAGGCGACCTTGCAACTCACGGCAGAGACTATGTTTCCGAGCATGAAACTGTTGCCGCAAAATTCAGAAAATTTGAGCAGGAAACCGGCAAACAGGTTTATGTTATTAACGGCAACCATGACAATGCCAAGGATATGCCGGTTGACCACAAAAAGTTCACGGAAATTTATCATGAATTCGGCTATGATGAGGCTCTTTCAACCGATGACGGCACCTGCTCATACAGTGCAAATCTCAATGACGAATACACCCTTGTCGCCCTTGACACCTGTGATGAGAGATATCGGGTTGTTCCGAGCAACGACGTAACAAGAATGGATTGGGCAGTAAAACAGATTAAAGCGGCAAAAAAGCAAGGCAAAAAGGTCATTATGATTATGCACCACAATCTCCTTGAGCACAATCCGTTTCAGAAGCTCAACGAAAAGAACTATGTTGTCAACACTCCGTATTCGTTTGCCGGACTTCTTGCCGATTTGGGTGTTAAGCTTGTTTTTTCGGGTCATACTCACTGTAACAACGTAAAATCCTACACAAGCTTTCTCGGCAATACAATTTATGATTTCTCGATGTCGAGTCTCGGCAACTTCCCGGCCGAATACAAATGCTTTAACGTATCCGACAGCGAAATCAATTACGAAACGAAGAAAATTAACCATATTGATGCCGATAAACTTGCCGAGGTTTGTAAAGGATACTCGAAAGACGCTCTCGAAATGATGAAGAACAGTCTTCAGAAATACACTTGGAGTATGTCTTATAAGGAGTATTCCGAGAATCTCAGAGAGAACATCTCCCCCGAAACGCTCGGAGTTGAGGAATCGAGTGCGCTTTATGCAAAACTTAAACCGATTACAGACATGATAAAAGAAATGTCAGATACTCCGATTTACGGCGAGGGCGGAATCAAAGAGCAAGCCGCAGAGTACGGACTTGAAATTCCCGACAGCGAATACAAAACTCTTAACGACGCCATAACCTTGGCCACGCTCAGATGTAAAATCGGTGACAAAAGATACAATCTCGGCTCAGACGACTTCACCGTGCTCATCAGACTGTTTGCATTCACTGTTCGCAAATCCATTGCCGAGACGGCAGACAGCGACATTCTTGCAGGTGCAAACGAGCTTCTCGGTAAGCTCGGCTACAAGGGCAGCCTTGCAGATAATATGCTTCGTGAATTCAGCGAAAAATACGGTTTTGCCACTCCCGAAGAGAAAGAAGCACTTGCTATCGCTTACAGCCTTTGGGGCGGATATATCGGAGAGGTAGACGGAGTTGAAAACCGTAACGGTACAATCCCGGGCTATGAAGTAAAGGAAGCTAACACAAATCAGTTCATAATCATCGCAGAAAACCTTGTTAATCTTGCAAAGAACATAATAAAAAAGCTTATAACTTTTGTTTATCCGATTTTCGGCAAATAATTTGCTCAAAATTAAAAATTAGTATTGACAAAACGATAAACGTGTGCTAATATAACTAAGCTGTTCTTTTTCAAAGACAGCAGGTGCAAAACAGCGTAATGGTTTTAAAAGACCGCCTGCCGAGAATGGGAGCATACGATAACCGATTTTTCGGGTCAATATTTGTATGTCATATCCCTGTTCACGGTAAGTGGACAGGGATTAATTTTCGTTTATAAGCACCTATTTCATTGCATGAGAGGTGAAAAAAATGCCAAGTGCAAGCGTATTGGAACAGAAGAAGCAGATAGTTGCTTCCGTTGCAGACAGAATCAGCAATTCATGCGCAGGTGTAATCGTAGATTACAAGGGAATTTCCGTTGCCGACGATACAGCTCTCCGTAAGGAGCTTCGTGAAGCAGGAGTTGAGTACACAGTTGTTAAGAACACTCTCCTCAAGCTCGCAATCAACGGTACGTCTCTCGAAAGCATGGGCGAGGTTCTCGACGGAACAACAGCTCTCGCAACTTCCAAGGACGACTATGTAGCCGCAGCTCGTATCCTCAACAAGTATGCAGAGGATCACGAAAACTTCAAGCTTAAAGCAGGTTACCTCGACGGTGAGGTAATGTCGATGGATAAGCTCAAGGATCTTGCAAACCTTCCCTCGAGAGAAACATTGCTCTCTATGGTTGCAAATGTATTCAGCGCACCTATCGCAGGCTTTGCTCGTGCTGTTCAGGCTATCGCCGATAAGGCAGAGGCTCCCGCTGAGGCTTAATTGTCAGCGAAACTAAATTTTAAAAATTACTAAAATTATTATGGAGGTAAATTACCATGGCATCAGAGAAGATTAATGCTATCGTTGAAGAGTTGAAGACTCTTTCAGTTCTTGAGCTTTCAGAGCTCGTACACGCAGTAGAGGATGAGTTCGGCGTATCAGCTGCAGCAGCAGTTGTAGCAGGTCCGGCAGCAGCAGGCCCGGCAGTTGAGGAGAAGACAGAGTTTGACGTTATCCTCAAGAGCGCAGGCGCACAGAAGATCAAGGTTGTTAAGGCAGTTAAGGACATCACAGGTCTTGGACTTGCTGAGGCAAAGGCTCTTGTTGACGGCGCACCGAAGGCTGTTAAGGAAGGCGCTTCTAAGGACGAGGCTGAGGACATCAAGGCTAAGCTCGAAGAAGTTGGCGCAGAGATCGAACTCAAGTAAGTTTGTTTCAACAAAAAAATTAAGCTCTCGGATTTTTCCGGGAGCTTTTTTAATGACGTGGCAATCAAATTGCCACGTCATAATTTTATTCTTTATCTTTGTCTTTATCTTTGTTTTTATTTTTCTTGTCCGAGTCGTCATCGTCCTCATCTTTTTCCTCGATGGGGAGAATTTCGACCTTGACCTTTTCAATGCGTCGGTTTTCGACCTCAAGAACGGTAAATCTTATGTTTTCAAACATAACCTCGCTGTGCTCGCCCTGCTTCGGGAGATATCCGAGCTGACTTATAATGTAACCGGCAATCGTATCATAATCGCCCTCCGGCAAATCCTTGCCGATTATCTCGTCAAGCTCATCGATATCCGTTAAGCCGTCAATCGTAAAGGTTGTCTCGTTGATTTTTGAGATTTCCTCTTCTTCATCGTCATATTCATCCTGAATATTTCCGACGATTGCTTCAATGATATCCTCAAGGGTGACAAGTCCTGCCGTTCCGCCGTATTCGTCAACAACAACAGCCATTTGCGTATGCTGACTTGTCATTTCCTTGAAAAGGTCACCGCAGCTCTTGGATTCCGGAACATACATCGGAGTGCGCATAATTTTTCTCATAGCGTGCTTCGGAAGATCCGTTCCTATATATCTGAGTAAGTCCTTAACATAGATGATACCGATTATATTGTCCGGGTCGTCATCGAAAACCGGAATTCTCGAATAGCCCGATTCAATCGCAGTTTTGACAACATCCATTATCGGATCGTTGACGTCAACTGCCGTCATATCGGTTCTGTGGGTCATAATATCGCCTGCATCAAGATCGTCAAATTCGAAAATGTTGTTTATCATTTCCTTTTGAACGTCTTCGATAACACCTTTTTCGCCGCCGACATCAACCATCATTCGGATTTCTTCTTCGGTAAGAGGCTCTTCATCGGCATGAGGATTGTAGCCGAGAAGTCGAACGACCGCATTGGTTGAGACGGACAGCACCTTGACAAACGGAGAAAAGGCCTTGGAGAAGAAAAGCAAAATTCCGACTACCTTGAAAGAAATTTTTTCAGGGTCCTGCATAGCGATCTTCTTCGGTGTAAGTTCGCCGAGAACAAGCGAAAAATACGACATGATGATTGTTATTATAACAATCGAAAGTCCGCTAACTACGCTTGCACCGAGAGCGTTATAAAATGCCGTGCCCTTAAGAGCCTTGACTATCATGTCTGCAAAGGTCTGCGATGCACTCGCCGAAGTAAGGAATCCCGCAAGGGTTACTCCGATTTGTATGGTCGAGAGAAACTTGCTCGAATTTTCGGTCAGTTTAACAACCTGCTTTGCTTTCTTGTGGCCGTCTTCAGCCATCTTTTCTATTTTGTTATCGTTGAGGGATATTACCGCTATTTCACTCATTGCAAAAAACGCATTGACTAAAATAAGTAATAAAAGTAAAATCAGCTTGAGTATAATCCCACCCGGGTCATCCATTGTGGACAAACTCCTTTCATGAAAAAAATTTTAGTTATTATATCACATAATGCATAAATAGTCAATAACTATCATTTTATCCTTGTCAAACCGGTTTTTTTATTATATAATTGTATGCAATCGGGAGGCGATAAAATGTCAATACCTTTAGCTCAACAGCTCAGGCCGCAAACCCTTGACGAGGTTGTCGGCCAGCGTCACCTTATCGGGGAAAACAAGCCGCTGAGAAATATAATAGAATCGGGCGAACTGCCCAATATGATTTTCTACGGCCCGTCGGGAGTCGGCAAAACCACTGTCGCCTCAATAATTGCAAAGGCAACCGACAGGAAGCTCTGCAAGCTGAACGGAACAACCGCCGGAACAGCAGACATTAAAGCAATCGTCGCCCAGCTTGACACATTTGAAGCCCCGAACGGCATTTTGCTCTATCTCGACGAGATTCAGTATTTCAACAAAAAGCAGCAGCAAACGCTGCTTGAATATATTGAGGTCGGTTCAATAACCCTTATCGCTTCAACAACGGAAAATCCGTATTTCTACGTTTACAATGCTATCCTCAGCCGTTCAACGGTCTTCGAATTCAAGGCAGTTACACCTGCCGAGATCATTCCTGCCGTTGAGCGTGGATTCAAATTTCTTGAAGAAAAAAGAGGAATGAAATTTGAACTTGACCCGGATGCAATAAAACACATTTCCTCCGCTTGCGGCGGAGATGTGCGAAAGGCGATAAATTCGGTCGAGCTTTGTGCCCTTTCGACCAAGCCGAACGCTGACGGAATAATCCACATCACGGCAGAAACCGCCCGTTCACTGACGCAGCGCAGTGCAATGAAATACGACCGTGACGGCGATGAGCATTACGACATAGTTTCGGCTTACCAGAAATCAATGCGAGGCTCAGATCCCGATGCGGCATTGCATTACCTCGGAAGGCTGCTTGATGCAGGTGATTTGCCCTCAGCTTGCCGCAGGCTAATGGTTTGCGCCTGTGAAGATGTAGGTCTTGCCTATCCGATGATAATTCCGATTGTAAAAGCTGCCGTTGATGCTGCACTCATGGTAGGTTTGCCCGAGGCAAGAATTCCGCTTGCCGATGCGGTAGTGCTTGTCTGCACCTCTCCGAAATCCAATTCGGCATACCTGGGAATTGATGCCGCTCTGAGTGATATTAAAAAGGGTAAAAGCGGTCCCATTCCACGCCGGCTTCAAAACAAACACTGTGACGGCGAGGACAACCCGAATAAGGGTCAATTCTATCTCTACCCTCATACATATGAGAATCATTGGATACCTCAGCAGTACCTGCCCGACGCAATAAAAAATGCCAAGTATTATGAATTCGGCGACAACAAAATGGAGCAGGCGGCAAAGGCTTACTGGGATAAGGTTAAAGGTAAAAAATAATTGCATAAAGAAACACGGACGGATAGAAAAACCGCCCGTGTTAATTTTTGTGTTGAAATTATTTGATTCCCGCTGCCTTGCGAATCGGCTTGATGCTGATGAGAACAACAACCATTACAAGAGAAAGAACGGTTTCGGGAATGCTGAACGTTGCGTTGTAAATAACCGAATAAACTGCGCTGAGAACGTTTCCGCTGTAAGACGAAAGAATCTTTGAACCGTAGGACATTCCGCCGCCCTCTGTAAAGAACCATTCGGCCCAGCCGCCAAAGAGAATGTAGCCTGAGAAGAAGTGTGAAATATACTTGAGCACGCAAGCGAAAAGTGCGCCGAGTGCAAACGATGCCTGCGGATTCTTGATTGACTTCTTGAATACGCCGCTGAGACCGAGTACACCGAATGCTACAAGATAGTCAAGAAGTGCGCAGAGAACTACCTGATACCATTTGAAACCTGCACCTGCAGTTGCACCGGAGATTCCGAAGATCATCTGAAGAATTCCGTGAACAAGACCTGCACTGAGACCCCATTTTGCACCATAGGCATAGCCTACGAAAAGAATCGGCACAAAGCTGAAGAGTGTTACCGATCCGCCATACGGAAGCTCGGAAAACTTGATGAATGAAAGCACTGTTGAAAGTGCAACCATGATTGCGCTGACCGTCAATTTTAAGGTCATTTCGTTTGATTTGTCCGTTGTTTTGCTTTTCATAATAAAACTCCTTTCACAGCATTACCTGATCAAAGAAAATCGCCCGGCGGATAACCTGCCGGGCGTAGATTTTACTTCAATAGCTTCCTACGTCGGTATTATCCGAATCAGGTTAAGGGTATGATCTCAGCCGATTTCTCAGCACCCCTGCTGTTGTGAATATATTACATCAATTATATCGGTTTGTCAAGGCTTGCAAGCAAGAAAATCAGTCCATTTTCGGCAGACCCGCAAAACCCTTTTCAAGGTCGGCATCGGTCGGGATGTAATCGGACATTGTGCCGTTGTTGAATGCTTCGTATGCGTACATATCGAAATAGCCTGTTCCTGTCAAGCCGAAGAGAATCGTCTTTTCCTCTCCGGTTTCCTTGCATTTGAGAGCCTCATCAATAGCAACTCTGATTGCGTGGCTGCTTTCGGGAGCCGGAAGAATACCCTCAACTCTTGCGAACTGCTCCGCCGCTTCAAAAACCTTGGTTTGTTCGACGCTTGTAGCTTCCATAAGACCGTCATGGTAAAGCTGGCTGAGAATCGAGCTCATGCCGTGGTAACGCAGACCGCCTGCGTGGTTTGCCGACGGAATGAATCCGCTGCCGAGTGTGTACATCTTTGCAAGAGGGCAAACCATGCCGGTGTCGCAGAAGTCGTAAGCAAACTTACCTCTTGTGAGGCTCGGACAGCTTGCCGGCTCAACTGCAATGAACCGATAATCGGCCTCCCCTCTGAGCTTTTCGCCCATGAACGGAGAAATGAGTCCTCCGTGGTTTGAACCGCCGCCTGCACAGCCGATTATGATATCCGGCTTGATGCCGTATTTGTCCATTGCAATCTTTGACTCAAGGCCGATGACAGACTGATGAAGAAGAACCTGATTGAGAACGCTGCCGAGAACATAGCGATAGCCCTCATGAGTTGTTGCAACCTCAACAGCCTCACTGATAGCACAGCCAAGGCTTCCCGTTGTGCCCGGATGCTCTGCAAGAATCTTCTTGCCGACTTCCGTTTCCGTGCTCGGGCTCGGAGTAACAGTTGCTCCGTAGGTTCTCATAACCTCACGACGGAACGGCTTCTGCTCATAGGAGCATTTTACCATATATACCTTACAGTCAAGTCCGAGATATGCACAAGCCATGCTAAGTGCTGTACCCCATTGACCTGCGCCTGTCTCTGTCGTAACGCCTTTAAGACCCTGCTTCTTTGCGTAATATGCCTGAGCGATCGCACTGTTGAGCTTATGGCTTCCGCTGGTGTTGTTGCCCTCGAATTTGTAGTAAATCTTTGCCGGAGTGCCAAGCTTTTTCTCAAGGCAATAGGCTCTTACCAGAGGAGACGGACGGTACATTTTGTAAAAATCGAGAATCTCATCGGGAATGTCGAAATAAGCCGTGTCATTGTCAAGCTCCTGCTTAATAAGCTCGTCGCAAAAAACCGGACGAAGATCGTCAAAGCCCATAGGCTCGTGCGTGCCGGGATTGAGAAGCGGTGCAGGCTTGTTCTTCATGTCTGCACGAACGTTATACCACTGCTTCGGCATTTCCTTTTCATCGAGGTAAATTTTGTACGGAATTTTTTCTGTGTTGCTCATAACTGTCTCTCCTTTTCAAAAATATTTTGTCTGAGCCGTGCCGGGGCATAAAAACAAAAAACTCCTGTCCCGACAACATTGCCGGGACAAGAGATATACTCCTGCGGTGCCACCCTGCTTGACACATTTTCGTGTCCACTTAGCTCGTACCCCATTATACGACGGCCATTGTTAACGAAGTACCCTCTCCGGCTTGCATACTTTTAATTCTGCTCGCCCTCGGAAGTCCATTCAACTCTGCTTTCCACACTGTATCGCACCAAACTACAGCTCTCTGAAGTGTCCGTCGGAGTTTACTTACTCTTCCTCATCGGTTTACTGCATTGTAGTACAAAAAAATATATTTGTCAATGGCTTTTCTGAAAAAATTGCAAAATCCCGACATTATTGCAATGTCGGGATCGTGTTACGCAAAAAATTTATGCCGCTCTCGATTCACCGAAGCCTCTCGGTCCAAAGAGATAATAGAGCAACTCGCTTGCTGTTTTGCACACAAAAAGAAGAGCGTCATCCTTTGTCGTGTCTTTCTTTTCGTAAACGCCGATTTCGGCAAGAGCATTGTAAAGCTCCTCCTCTGCGGCTTCCTCCTCGCCCTCGACAACTATCGTTGTATCAAGGATTGCCTTTGCATTTGCAAGCGCAGTTGAAAGTCTTTCCGCCTCCTCTGGGGTAAGCGTTGAAAGATCAACCTTTTCCGCCTCGGCGATATATTTCTTGAGGTCTCTTGTATTTCTGTGTCCGTTAAACTGCGGATATTCAACCGTTGTGAAAACGTCCATATCCTTAACAAGAAGCAAATCCATTGCAAGTGAGATTACAACGTCATTCCTTGCAAGCTTTTCGTGATCCTGATTGCCAAAGAACCATGTTGTATACGGGAATGCACAGGTAGATGCATCCACCTGACCGTCGGGAGACATAAAGTTCGTGCCCTGATATCCCTTCTGCGTGTAACCGCTTGGGAACTTTTCGTTAACCTTGCTGAATGTTGCACCGAGCGAAGTTGATGCAGAATGAATTATTTTGTCGGAATTCGAATCTGAATCAATAAGACTGTAAAGCTCAAGGCCGTAGCCGCTGATGTCATAAATCTTAACTCCGTTCGCAGCGTAATTTTTTAGATTCTTAATATAATTAACCTGTGACTTATGGAACTTTTCAACATCGTCGGCGAATTTTGTACCCTTGACAAGATACTTTGCGGCAAGCTCGTCATACATTGATGACGGAACAAGGCCCCACATTGTTGTTACTCTTGCAAGTGCCGAATCGGCAAGACCCGATGCAACGCCGTCAAGAAGTCCGATAACAACATTCTTCGGTAAAACTCTGATGGCAATATTTATAAGCCAACCGGTGTAGTTATCCTCTCCGCAGAGCTTTGTAAACATATTTCTGTAAAGACCTGCGTCACTGTAATCAAGTTGACCGAGCATAACCTTTCCGACAATTTCCGAACCGTCGGCAGCAGGAACAACGAGAACAATTTTGTTTATATCCTCTCCCTGCGGATGCTCACCGACATATGCAACGGAAACCGCACCGCCGAGACTGATCGGGAGAAGATTTACCTTATCCTTACCCGTATCTTTCTTTGCTTTTTCAATGAGCTTTTCAAGATTATCGACAATCTCATACATATCACCGAATGAATTATATGCGAAATAGTAAAGATTTTCTTCACCGACTACATCGGTATAACCCTTAATCGGAACATGGTCATAAATTGTTTCCTTTTCCTCCTCTGTGCATTCGGCAACAGAGCGGTTACCATAATTTTCAACACGGAAATTATTCTTCGGCGTGCCGTCTTCATTGTATGCAATATACTCCAATGCATCATATACCGCATTATATGCTGTCTTTGAAAGACCGCAGTCTTTCTGAGTTATAAGTGAAAGAACAAGCGGAACAATGAGCTTTACAACAAGCTCGGGAACATAGAAATAAAGCGGCCAGCCTGTAATCTTTTGACCGTCGGGATCAACGGCATCATTACCGTCCTCATCCAGCATAAATGTTTTTGCCTGACCGATTCCGTGAATAAGAATTGTCGGATAAACCTCATCCTTTTCAAGGTCATCAACATGTTTGTTGTTAAGTAACACGTCCGTTGCGGCTTCAACGCTGTTAACTTTCGTAACTGCATCCTTATTTATTGCAAATCCGGCGGTTGCGAAAGATGATGCGGTTATGATAACGGTAAGAATGACTGCGATAATCTTTTTTTCAAAGCTGTGCATAATTTTACCTCACTGTTAAATTAGTTAATGCCATGTCTTCTTCGGCTGTTATGATAAATCCGCACTCGGCAGACTCACCTGCGGCAATTTCTTCACCGCCAAGCGTAACGCTTTTGCCCTCGACGAAAGAATTGCAATCCCAGCTCTTTGTCAGCGAAACTACTTCCTTGTCAAAAACAATGGCAGCTTTCCATGAATCGGAATCCGAATCGGAATCGTTGCGAATCGTCAGATTAACCTGATAAGAATGTGTACCGTCGTTATTGTCCCACTCGTTAACAATCTGTGCTGTCGAAGTGAAGCTTCCGCCGGTAACGGTTTGCTTTCTTTTATATGAGCTGTTAAGAAGTCTTTCTTTTTGCTCGTCATACGGAATTGAGGCGATATCCCCGATTGAATATCTGAGTATAAGCAGCGCATCCTGGGAATTGACCTCTTCGTCAAGATTTGTATCGGCATTTTTAATCTGATTCTCAAAAAGCTTGTCCTCTTGACCGACCATATACTTGAGAATAAGAATTGCGTCGCCCGAATTGATCTTACCGTCTCCGTTAACGTCGCCCACGGCACAATTCGCATAAGAATCGTTTGTAACTCTTGTTGTGAAATGAATTATAACCGCAAGGGCTGCAAACAAAACAGCAAGCGAGAGAAGAATTATGCATGTTTTTTTTACGTTATATTTTTTCTTTTTTCGTTTTTTTATAACAGTTGCGTTTGTATTATCCATAAACATCCTCTTTATTCATTTTTATACATTATATCAAACAAAAAAAGTTTTTTCAATCAAATATGAAAAATATAATATTATTTTATAAATAAAAGCGGATAACTGTACAAATAACCGTTTATGCCGTATATCCGGATCCGGCCCCGTGCGTGCCGGAACCGAATTGAACCTGCCATAATTGTCGAATAAATACCGATTTACATAACACTTGTTCGGCAAATGAAGCGAATTGTTTTACGCTTTACCTTTGTTCTGCCGAATCTTAATTAAAAAATGAGTCAAAATGTAAGTGATAAAACTTGACTACCGACCGATAATATATTAAAATATAATAATCAAAATGTAAAAGTGGCTCGAATTTTTGCAAAATCGGCACATCCTATGCGGGATTTTGCAAGAACTCGAACCACCGGATAATGAAAGGTGATACTATGTCAAAAAGGGAAAATCTCAGAAACGTTGCCATCATTGCTCACGTTGACCACGGCAAAACGACCTTGGTTGACGAGCTTTTGAAGCAGAGCGGAACGTTCCGTGAAAACGAGCAGGTTCAGGAAAGAGTCATGGACTCCAACGACCTTGAAAGAGAGCGTGGAATTACAATTCTTTCAAAGAATACGGCAGTTCATTACAAGAACACTAAAATAAATATTGTCGACACCCCGGGTCATGCCGATTTCGGCGGCGAGGTTGAGCGAATCCTCACCATGGTTGACGGAGTTTTGCTCCTTGTTGACGCCTTCGAGGGCTGCATGCCTCAGACAAGATTTGTTCTTAAAAAAGCTCTTAATCTCAAGAAAAAGGTTCTTGTTGTTGTCAATAAAATCGACCGCCCCGGTGCAAGACCGTCCGAGGTTATCGACGAGGTACTCGACCTCTTTATCGAGCTTGGCGCAGACGAGGATCAGATTGAGTTCCCTGTTGTTTACGCTTCGGCCAAGGACGGCTATTCGTCGCTCGACCCCGACGTTCGTGAGGGTGATATGAGACCGCTCCTTGATGCAATTCTCGAGCATATCAGTGCTCCCGAAGGTGACATTGACGGGCCGCTTCAGATTCTTTTCTCCAGCCTTGATTATGATGATTATATCGGCAGAATCGGTGTAGGCCGAGTTGAAAGAGGTAAGATTCTCCGTGGAGAAAACGTTGTTCTCTGCAAGCAGGACGGCGAACAGGAAAACGTTAAAATTTCACGCCTTTACCAGTTTGAGGGTCTTAAAAGAGTTGAGGTTGACAGTGCAATGATGGGTGATATCGTTTGCGTTTCCGGCATTGCAGACCTCAATATCGGTGAAACGGCATGTGACCCGGAATGCATCGAGCCGCTCCCGTTTGTTAAAATTGACGAGCCGACTATTTCAATGAACTTTATCGTTAACGACAGCCCCTTTGCAGGACGTGAGGGTAAGTTTGTCACATCAAGAAATCTCCGTGACCGACTTTTCAAAGAGGTTGAAACAAACGTAAGCATGAGGGTTGAGGAAACAGACTCAACCGACACCTTCAAGGTTTCCGGCAGAGGTGAGCTTCACCTTTCCATTCTTATTGAAACAATGCGCCGCCAGGGCTATGAATTCCAGGTTTCTCGCCCTGAGGTTATCTATAAAACAATTAACGGTCAGCTTTGCGAACCGATGGAGCTTCTCATCATTGAGGTTCCGGAGCAATACGTCGGTTCGGTTATTGAAAAACTCGGCTCACGCAAGGGCGAGCTTGAAAACATGGGTTCGAGGAACGGCGGAGCAACTCACCTTGAATTCAAAATTCCGGCAAGAGGTCTTATCGGCTACCGTTCGGAGTTTATGACCGACACCAACGGCAACGGCATCATGAATCAGCTCTTTGCGGGCTATGAGCCGTACAAGGGCGATATTCAGACCAGAGAGCGCGGCTCGATCGTTGTTCACGAAACAGGCACAAGCACAGGCTATGGCCTTTTCAACACTCAGGACAGAGGACGTCTGTTCATCGGACCGGGCGTAGAGGTTTATGAGGGCATGATCGTCGGCGAATGCTCAAGAAATGAGGATATCGTTTGCAACGTTTGCAAGAAAAAGCAGATGACAAACACCCGTGCCGCAGGCAGTGACGATGCGCTTCGCCTTGTCCCCCATTCGACGCTCAGCCTTGAGCAGTCAATGGAATTCATCAAGGACGACGAGCTTCTTGAGGTCACTCCCGAATCGCTCAGACTTCGCAAGCGTGTTCTTTCGAAGGAACAGCGCATGAAGCAGATGTTCAGGAAGAAATGATTGTTTTTATGCCCCATATTTCGGCGGCATCCATTAAATCAGACTATTAACATTCTCGGTGATACTATGACAGACGAAGAAAATGCAAACAGAACAGCGGTTGCTCTCGGCAACTTTGACGGCATGCACGTCGGTCATATGGCGGTGCTTGAAGCTGCAAAAGGCTTCCGAAAGGAGGGTCTTGTACCCGTTGCCGTGCTTTTTGACGAGCACAGTATGAAAGCAATCACAGGCACTGCTCCGCCGATGTTGATGACCGTCGGCGAGCGAAACGAGTTTATAATAAAAACCGGACTGAAAATCGAAACAATCATTTTTAACGAGATAAAAAATCTTTCTCCCGAAGATTTTGTTGAAAAAATTCTAATTAAAAAGCTCAGAGCGGCGGCAGTTTGCTGCGGCTACAATTATCGCTTCGGCAAGAATGCTGCCGGTACAGCACAAACAATGCAGGAAATCTGCAACAAACTCGGTATCAAATGCAAAATTGCCGGTGAGGTTGATGTTGCCGGCTGTGCAGTAAGCTCAACACAAATCAGGGATTTAATTGAAAACGGCGAAATAAAAAAAGCAAATGAAATGCTCGGCCATAAATTCGGCTTTTCTGCGCCCGTTATTGACGGAGAAAAACGAGGCAGAAAGCTCGGTTTTCCAACCGTTAATCAGGAGCTGCCAAAAGAGCTTGTGCTGCCAAAGTTCGGAGTTTATCAGACGGACGTTACCGTTGAAGGCAAGCACTACAAAGGCGTAACCAATATCGGCAGACGCCCGACTGTCGGAACCGAAAAGGTTCTCAGCGAAACATATATAATTGATTTTCACAGAAATATCTACGGTGAAAGCGTCGATATACGGCCGATAAGATTTATTCGTCCGGAAAGAAAGTTTTCTTCATTCGATGAGCTTGCCTGTCAAATAAAAAACGACGCAAAGGAGTGCGCTGATGTATACTAATTGGAATGAGCTGAAAAACGACTGCTACGGTTGTAATAAATGCGAACTCGGTGCAACGAGAACCAATCTCGTTTTCGGCGTCGGAAATGAAAATGCAGAAGTGCTTTTCATCGGCGAAGGTCCGGGAGAACAGGAGGATCTCAAGGGTGAACCCTTTGTCGGCAGGAGCGGCCAGCTTTTGGATAAATACCTTGACGCAATAGGCCTGGATAGGAAAAAGAATATTTACATAGCTAACATGGTTAAGTGCAGACCTCCGCACAATCGCGACCCAAAGCCCGAGGAGCAAAACGCCTGCATCGCGTGGCTTAGGGAGCAGGTCAGACTTATGCGACCGAAAATCATTGTTTGCGTCGGAAGGATTTCCGCACAGCGGCTCATCGGTCCCGATTTCAAGGTTACGAAGCAGCACGGCGAATTTATTGAAAAAAACGGCGTGCTTATGATGGGAACTTTCCACCCTGCGGCCCTGCTTCGCAACCCCAACAACAAGCCTCAGGCACTTGAGGATTTCCTTGGGCTGAGAGATAAAATCAATGAAGTATGTGAGCATACATACTGAGTTTTTGAGAGGAGAAATCACATGAAAAAAGCACTTTCAATCCTTGTGGCGGCCGTAATGCTTTTCGCAACCTTTGCAGTCGGTATTTCGGCAGAAAAATCTTCCCCGGCACTTCGTTTCAATGAGGACGGAAAATTCAGAATCATGCAGGTTGCAGACCTTCAGGACAACGCAGTTCTTAATCCCGTTGCCAAAGATTTTCTCAAAGCGGCAATCGAAAACGAGAAGCCTGATCTTATCGTTCTTACAGGCGACAACTTCGCAGGCTATTCAACAGGCACAAATATTTGTCACACCATTGACAAATCTCTTGCCAAAAAAGCAATCAACGAGTATATGTCTATCTTTGAGAAGTATGGCATACCCGTGACAATGGTTCCCGGCAACCATGATGATGACGATATCAAGCTCACAAAGGAAGAGGAGCTTGCAATGTACGAAAAGTACGATTGCTTTATCGGCTATGATGCAGACCCCGAGATGTACGGCTGCGGCACGCATAATATCCCGATATATTCTTCAAAGAACGCTTACAAGCTTGCATATAATCTCTGGATGTTTGATTCAAACACATATGACGAGGAGCTTGGCGGCTATGACTATGTCCATGACGATCAGGTTGAATGGTATGTGAACAAGTCAAATGAGCTCAAAGCCGCGAACGACGGCAAGACTGTTCCGTCAATGGTATTCCAGCACATCATCGTTAAAGAAATTTACGATATCCTTGAGGAATGTCCGGCAGGTACTCCGAACTCAATGGAGAAAGACGGCAAGACCTACAAGTTCAAGGACGAGAACTATAAGACAGGCAGCTTCAAAGAGTGGCCCTGCCCGGGAACAAGACCGAGCAAGCAGTTCGGCACAATGGTTGCCCAGGGCGATGTTGTTGCAATGTTCTTCGGCCATGACCACAACAATTCCTTTGAAGTAAACTACAAAGGAATTGACCTTGTTGCAACTCCGGGCTTTACCTTTTCAAGCTACGGCAACGAGGAAAAGGGATTCAGAGTTATTGACCTTGACGAAAACGATACCTCCACATATGAAACTCATATTGTTCAGTGGCAGGACTATTACGGCTCAAGCAAGATGGCAATGAACCATTACAACATGTATGCACAAGAAAACAGCGGCTGGGTTAAATTCACTTCGGCCCTCAAGTATATCCCGTTTGCACTTATCAAAGTTCTTTTCGGTTACATATTTTAATTAAAAAAAGATAATCCGTCGGAAAATTCCGGCGGATTTTTTATGCTCACTCTGAGCTACACAATATATTGCAAAAACACCACAGTTATAAAAAACAAAGTCCGAAAGCATAACTTCCGAACTTTGAAAAATTTTGAATTTTTATCTCTTTGAAAACTGCGGTGCACGACGAGCGCCTTTGAGACCGTATTTCTTTCTTTCCTTCATTCTCGGGTCACGAGTGAGGAAGCCTGCCTTCTTGAGAGCTGAACGAAGTGATTCGTCATACTGAAGAAGAGCTCTTGAAAGACCGTGACGGATAGCACCTGCCTGACCTGTTACACCGCCGCCGTTAACACGGCAAACGATATCGAACTTCTCGGTTGTACCTGTAAGCTCGAGAGGCTGACGAACGATAAGCTTGAGTGTCTCAAGTCCGAAATAATCATCAATGTCTCTGTCGTTGATGGTTACCTTGCCCGTACCTGCATAAACACGAACACGAGCTACTGATTTCTTTCTACGGCCTGTACCGTAGAAGTAAGGATTAGAATCGTACATTATTGTTGCCTCCCTTCATTAAAATGCCCACTCTTCGGGCTTCTGTGCGGCATGCTTGTGCTCTGCACCTGCATATACACGAAGTCTTGTGAGTGCTTCACGGCCGATTGTTGTGTCGGGAATCATACCCTTAACAGCCTTCTCAACTGCAAAAGTCGGCTTTGTACGCATAAGAGTGCTGTACTTAACCTTCTTCATATTGCCGATGTAACCGGTGTGATGATAGTACATTTTCTGATCGAGCTTGTTGCCTGTAAGAACAACCTTCTCTGCATTGATTATGATAACGTGATCGCCGCAGTCTGCATGAGGAGCGAACTGGGGCTTATGCTTACCACGGAGAAGAACCGCAGCCTCAGCCGCAACACGGCCGAGCGGCTTTCCCGCTGCGTCAAGCACATACCACTTGCGGACGATGTCGCCCGACTTAGGCATATAAGTTGACATAAACTTACCTCCAAATAAAATTTTACTGCTCGAATATATTAACACAACCCTTTGATTAAGTCAAGAACTTTTTCTCAATTTTTTAATTTATCGTTCACGAACTCTCGTATACTCGTTTTTTCTTCGTTTTTCATGCACTTTTCTCATTAATAATTTACAGAATTTTTTAGAAAAAATCTATGTGCTAACCCATTATCATTCACGTTGTCCCTCTTTTTATTGAATCAGGCCGTAATATATGTTATAATATTTTATATATGGGAGGGTTGTGTATGACAAATGTAACTATAAATATTCCCGCAAGAACGCTGCATCTTTGCCCTGTTATGACAGGTTTTATTCTGCTTAAAAATCAGGGGAAGCTTAGCTTAAAAATAAATACAGATGTCAGCTTGCCCTCGGCGAGCATCATGGAAGCTATTGTCGACGGTAAACGTCTTGCATACGACATGGCAGACGGATATAATTTTCATAACCTCGCCGAAATCGAAGAATATATAAAGACCTGCGATTTCTATTTTAAACGCAGCTTTTCCGACAATCAGAACCGTAGCCTTTTTCGAGAGCAAGCCGATAAAATATATCGGTGGGGTTTTAACTATCTTGTAACCTGCGACGGCAACGACTGTTTCAATCACAATCCCGAAAAAAGGCTGATTGAAATCGTAAATTTTTTCAGAGGAAGAAAACCGTTAAGATATTTCACATATGACCGCTTCGAAGCCGTTCCGAACAAAAAAGACGAGCAAAAAATTTTGTTTATGACCCGTCTTTGGAGCGATAAACAAACCACATCAAAAAATATTGACGAAGCCAATTCAATGCGAATCGACATTGTGAAAGCCCTGCAAAAGGAATACCCGAACAATTCAATTACGGGAATCTACGACAGCGAGCTTGCAAGAACGCTTTGTCCCGAGCTTATTCTGCCAGATAAAATCACCAAGAGAGACAGTTATCTTGAAACAATGAAGGCCTCGGATATCTGTATAGGCAGCACAGGACTGCACGGCTCAATCGGCTGGAAAACAGGCGAATATATCGCCGCCTCTCGTGCAATTATAAATGAAGCTTTTTGCTATGAGGTAACAGGAGATTTTGAGATAGGCAAAAATTATCTTGCTTTTCAAAGCGTTGACGAGTGTATAACACATGTCGACAAGCTTTTCAACGATTCCAATATGGTTTACGAAATGAAGCAAAATAACCGTAACTATTATCTGAACTATCTTCGCCCCGACATTCAGGTTGCGAATTCTCTGAAAGAAGCGGGTATTACAATATAATAAACTAAAAAAGGCGTTCGCCCTCAGGAGAGAGTGAACGCCTTAATTTTATTATGTTTTATTAAAGCTTTGCTGCAAGGTCCTTGATATAAGCCTTGAAGTCTTCGCCGATTTCATCATGATTAAGAGCAACTTCACAGTTAGCCTTCATGATGCCGAGCTTATTGCCCATATCGTATCTGATTCCGTCAAAGTCAAGAGCGAGAAGATCGCCTTCCTTGCCGAGACGTGTAAGAGTATCTGTGAAATAAAGCTCTTCTCCCTCGGGTGTTCTTGCAAGATCTTCTGCAAGATAATCAAATACCTGCGGCGGCGCAACAACACGGCCGAGAATCGAATAACAGGACATAATCTGGTCGTCTGTCGGCTTCTCGATGATATTGTGGACATCCATAACCTTCGGGTTATCCTCATGATGCGTTACGTCAAGCGAGCAATATTTCGGAACGTCCTTTCTCGGAACTTCCTTAACGCCTACAACGCCCTTGCCTGTTGCTTCAAAAACATCGCAAAGCTGCTTTGTTACCGGATACTCATTGTTGATGATAACATCGTCACCGTAGAGAATGGCAAACGGCTCGTTGCCGACAAAGCTCTTTGCACACATAATAGCATGGCCGAGACCCTTTGTCTCCTTCTGACGAAGGAAATAAACATTTGCAATGTTTGAGCAGTGAAGAACATCCTCGTAGAGCTTTTTCTTGCTCGGATTCTTTGCAAGCTTATCTTCAAGCTCGTAGCTGTGGTCGAAATGATCCTCAATAACACCCTTGCCTCTGTTTGTGATTATAAGGATATCCTCAATGCCTGCCGCTGCGGCTTCTTCGACAATGTACTGAATCGCCGGCTTGTCAACGATGTTGAGCATTTCCTTCGGAACTGCCTTTGATGCAGGCAGAACTCTTGTTCCGAGACCTGCTGCGGGAATTATGGCTTTCTTGATTTTCATAAAAAATCCTCCTGAAATCAGAAATTTATTTTATATGCAATGTTCAACAGCAGGCTTGGCAGATAATTATCCACCATGATTGCAATTATCGGCATAATAACTGAAACGCCGCCGTTGCGCATAATTGTATACTTAACAATGTTCGGCTCAGTCGATGAATCGTGTGCAAGACTGATAATCCTGAGCATTTTTTTCTTGAACAAATAGTTTGCAATAAGTGCAGCTATTGTATTAGGAATGACTTTTTGAATCAATAATATAATAGCAAGCGTCGGGATTGCCGCCTTGGTAAGCTTCTTTGCTTCGGCATAAAGCTTATCAAACTTTTGACTGTCCTCACCCGAGAGATCGTCCTTACCCTTAACAAGCTCGTTTATCTCCTGCTGAACGGAAACCATTTTTTCATAAACTCCGTACACCTTTTCGGTCTGCGAAATAGTTGCAAGACTAAGCGCAACAGAAAGTGCGAGAAAAACAGCTCCTACCTTGTAAAGCTTCCTGTAAAAGAACCAATAGGGTGCAAAGAAGAATGCCGCCCAATTCCATGAGAGCTTACCGTTTTTCTTTTTCTGCTTCATGAATTTGGAAATATATCTCGGAGCGGAATTCTGAATATAGTCGGCAGCTTCGCCGACTGTTGCCCCGCCGATATCGTCCTTCGGGTCGTAAAGCACACCTCGCATGAACACAGATTCCATGCTCTGCGGCGTTGCCTGGACAAAAGGTGAGCTCTGCTCCGGTTGTTCCTGCTCCTGTTGAACGGCCTGCTCGGCTTCCGCCTTTCGCTTCTCTTCATCGGGATCCGTCCACGTAAAGCCCGTTGAGTGGAGATACTCATTGACGCATTTATTATTTTTTTCGTAACAGCTTCGGTGCTGAGGTGTTCCGCATATCGGGCAAACGACAATATCGTCGCCTTCCTTGAGCGGTTCTCTGCATCCGTCGCAAATTTTTCCTGTATAATTCATCAATTTACCCCAGTTTTCATATTTGACGGTATTATTATAACACAACAGTCAAGTATATTGTAGCATTTTTTTGAACTTTTTGGGAAATATTATTTAAATCTTTCTTTACATACAACCATTTTTACGATATAATCTATTCGTAAAACTATGTGTATATGGTATTGTGAGGTATTCTAATGGTACAATTTGAAGAATTAAGACTGCATTTGCTTGAATATGAAGATAAGCTCAAGGAGCTGGGTGAAGCTCTCGGCTTGGAAGAAATGAAAAAGACCGTTGCCGAGCTGGAAGCAAAAACAGCCGAGAACGGATTTTGGGACGACGTTGCCGGAACGCAGGTCGTTCTCCAGAAAATTGCATCGCTTAAAAATAAAATTCAGAAATACGAAAATCTTAAGGCAACCTATGAGGACGATCTGACAATGATCGAGCTTTCAGACGAGGAAGAGGATCTTGACATGCTCGAGGAATGTCAGCATAGCGTTGATGCGTTCATCAAGGAACTTGATGCGCAGACCCTCAGCACCCTGCTTTCGGGCGAGTATGACAGCAAAAACGCTATCCTCACCTTCCACGCAGGTGCAGGCGGAACAGAGGCTCAGGACTGGAACCAGATGCTTGTCAGAATGTATACCCGTTGGGGCGAGCAGCATGGCTTCAAGGTCAGCATGCTCGACTTCCTTGACGGCGATGAAGCAGGCCTCAAATCTGCCGTTCTTTGCATCGAGGGTGAAAACGCATACGGCTATATGAAGAGTGAAGCAGGTGTTCACCGCCTTGTTCGTGTTTCTCCGTTCGATTCATCGGGACGTCGCCATACATCGTTCGCTTCTTTGGAGGTTATGCCCGAAATCGACGATACAATCGAGGTTGAAATAAATCCCGAAGATATCAAGATGGAGGTTTACAGAGCATCCGGTGCAGGCGGACAGAAAGTTAACAAAACTTCATCTGCCGTTCGTCTTATCCATATCCCGACAAACATAGTTGTTTCCTGTCAGGTTGAAAGAAGCCAGCATCAGAACCGTGAGGTTGCGATGAGAATGCTCAAATCAAAGCTCCTTGAAATTAAAGAGAGAGAGCATCTTGACAAGATTGAGGATATCAAGGGCGAGCAAAAGGAAATCGGCTGGGGCAGTCAGATTCGTTCATATGTTTTCATGCCCTACACTCTCGTTAAAGATCACAGAACAGGCTTTGAGGTCGGTAACATCAACGCTGTTATGGACGGCGACATCGACGGCTTCATAAATGCATACCTTAAGCAGGCGTCTTTGGAGAATAAATAAAAAGGGATGTTATTATGAATATCATTGACATTTCAAAACCGCTTTTGACCACAGTCGAATATCCGGGCGATCCCGAAACAAGACTTGACACCGTCCGTTCTATCGAAAAGGGTGATGAATGCAACCTTTCGGCCGTTTATGCGTGTGTTCATACAGCAACACATGCCGACGCTCCGTGTCATTTTCTTGACGGCGGCGAAACGATTGAGGAGGTTGACCTTAGCAAATACATCGGCCAGTGCACAGTCATTGAGGTTCCGCCGGGGGTTATAACCGGTGAATATGTCAACAGATATTTTCCGAAAAAGTGTTCCCGGCTTCTCATTAAGGGCGACGCCCAGTCGTTCTTCATGGAAAGTGCCGCATACGAGGCGGTTGACACGGGAATTTGCCTTATCGGCACGGATGCCGACTCGGTCGGAAAATCGGGTAACCAAATCAAGCCGCATAAGGCTTTTCTGCAAAACGGGGTTGCAATACTCGAAAACCTTGACCTTTCAAAAGTTGAGCCGGGTGACTATTACCTTATTGCACCTCCTGTTAAGATGGGTGCAATAGACGGTGCACCCGTCAGAGCAATTTTGATTGACGATTACATTTTATGGAACAGAGTAACCCTTGATTAAACGGAGGACAGAGATGAAAGATTTCATAAAACAAGCGGCACATGTTAAGCCAAGTGCAAATCAGCTCAGGCTTTTGACCGAAACGCCCTTTTATGCTTTCATTCATTTCAGTCCCAACACATACACAAATCTTGAATGGGGTACGGGCGATGAAGACCCGACAATTTTTAACCCGGTAAATCTTGACTGTGACGGTTGGTGCGAGGCCGTCAAATCCGCAGGAATGAAAGGCGTTGTCATCACAGCAAAGCATCATGACGGTTTCTGCCTTTGGCAAACAAAATATACCGATCACAGCATGAAAAAAAGTCCGTATAAAAACGGTAACGGCGATATTGTTAAAGAGCTTTCCGACGCATGCCGCCGTTACGGGCTGAAATTCGGCTTTTACCTTTCTCCATGGGACAGGCACTCCGAACTTTACGGCACGGACGAATATAACGATTACTACAAAGCACAGCTTACCGAGCTTCTGACAAACTACGGCGAGATTTTTCATGTCTGGTTTGACGGAGCGTGCGGCGAAGGGCCGAACGGGAAGAAACAGATTTATGATTTTGACGGCTATTTTGAGCTGATACATAAATATCAGCCGAATGCAACTGTTTTTAACGATAAAGGTCCGATTCGCTGGTGCGGCAATGAGGATGGGGCATCGAGACATGCCGAATGGGCTGTCGTTCCGTCCGAGCTTTGTCCCAACTGTGAGATTCAAACCGAGCCCGGGCCTTTAAACGGCGACCTTTCCTATATGTATAACATGGACGAAAACATCGGCTCGCTGAGCAATATACTTTACTCAAAAGGCTTAGTCTTCGCTCCGTCCGAGGTGGATATGTCAATTCGCCCCGGCTGGTTCTACCACGAAAACGAAGAACCTTATTCGCTTGACCGTTTATTTGACACATATTTGCGTTCGGTCGGCGGCAACACAACTTTTATTTTGAATATTCCGCCAAAACCCAATGGCACCTTTGACAAAAAGGACGTTAAAAGGCTTAAGGAGCTTGGCGAGAAAATACGGGGATGCTTTTCGGAAAATCTTGCCGAGGGCAAAAATATAACGATTGAACCGTACCATGGCAGCGATTCGCAATGTACGGTTGAAATTGATCTTGAGAAAGAAGAAAATATAGCTTACCTTGAAATATGCGAAAATATTGCCAACGGGCAGCGCATAGAAAGCTTTTTTGTTCAGCTGTTCAACGGCAGATGGGAAAACAAATTTGAAGGCACTACTGTCGGCGCAAGGAAAATTATTCGTTTCAATAACGGGCTTACTGCGAGTAAGCTGAGAATTTTCGTTACCGCTTCCCGGGATATGCCCGAGTTTGGAAAAATTGCGGTTTACTAAAGCGACTGTTGATTAATTCAGCGGTTATCAAAATGGAGGTATGTTATGAAAAGGGTTCTTGATTTTATAATCAGCCTTTTTGCATTGATTATTCTTTCACCATTGTTTCTGATAGTTTCTGTCTGTATTCTGATATCCGACGGAAGCCCTGTGTTTTTCCGCCAAAAACGAGTCGGTAAAAACAATGAGCTTTTTGAAATATATAAATTTCGAACGATGAAACGCGGAACGGAGAACGTTGCCAGCAACGACCTCTCCGATGCCAATGTGAAAATAACAAAATTCGGAAAAATTCTTCGTGCGACAAGCATTGATGAACTTCCTCAATTTCTTAATATTCTCAACGGAACCATGAGCCTTATAGGCCCTCGTCCGCTTATTCCCGAAGAAACAAAAATCAGAGAGCTTCGCCAAAAATATAATGTATACAGTGTTCGCCCGGGCATAACCGGCTGGGCGCAGGTCAACGGACGTGACAATGTTTCGGCAGAGAAAAAGGCTCTGCTCGACAAGGAATATGTCGAAAAGCAAAGCCTTATGTTTGATATTAAAATTTTCTTTATGACGATTCATCAGGTTCTTTGCCGCAAGGACGTAAACGAAGGAAACAACAGAACTTAATTTGCGTTCAGGTATTCCTCAAGCGTAACGCCTTTTGCCGTGATATCCTTTGCGGCCTCAACGCCGACAAAGCGGTAATGCCACGGCTCATAGATAACCTTGGTAATGGCACGGGATTTTGCGTCTTTCGGATAGCGAAGTATGAATCCGAAATCGGCGGCATTTTCTCTCAACCATGCTGCCTCATCGGTATCCTCAAAGCTTTCGGAAAGTGAGCAGATATCCATTGCAAGACCCGCATTGTGTTCGCTTCCGCCGGGAATCATTACCTCGGTTGCGGCAGCAACGGTTGCCTTTGTTTTGTCAAGACCGTTGTTATCAATTTCAAGCTGAATTTGGTCTTCGAAAAGCTCGACCTGAAGATCATATGAGCGGTAGCCGGAAACAGGTGTCAGCTCAATTCCGTCCTCCAAGGCCTTGTCATACATCGCCTGATAGTACGGTGCAACACGGTAATCGAGATATTTTCCCGATCCTTTAACAGCTTCGGCAAGTGTCGGTTCATAGCCCTCCGGCAAAACATGAGTTCCGTTAAGAAGAATTGATGAAAGAGAAGAATTTGCATCAATGTTGATTATCTGCGGATTAAATCCGGCATAGGAATATTTATAATTGCTGACAACATTTTGCTTCTTTTCCGTTTTTCCTTTACTGACGGTTGTTTCATTTTCAGCGGTCGTGTTTTCATTCTTTTTGGACATTTCGTCTGAATTGTTCGTTGTGTTCACCCCCGGAATTGTGGTAATCTCAACTTGTGCATTTACTGTTTTTCCGGTGTTTTTATATTCGCTGTGCACATTAACCGCCGCGCCGACGGTTGTAACGGCAACGATAAGAATGATTGACTGTATGACAATCATCTTTATTACACGTGGCGTAATTTTTTTATTCATTGTTATGTCACTTCCTTGATATTTTATATTTCTATTTTATTCGTTTATTGAGTCATTGTCAACAATGCTTTATAAAAATTATATTCTTTGAAAGGAAAGATTCCAATGAAAGCATCGGAAAGCGTAGAGAGATACGATTCGGAAGTCCGTCTCTATACAAACTACGCAATTAAAAACATTAAAAAAGTCTGCAAGGACTTTGGCCCCCGCCCTGTCGGCAGTGAGGCAGAAAAAAACGCTCAGCTTCACATGAAGAAAGAGCTTGAATCATCATGCGACACCGTTACGAGAGAAGAATACAAATGCTCGGACAAAGCGTTTATGGCATGGGTTCCCCTCGGAGCAGTTCTTATTCTCTTCTCAATCGTAATGTTTACGCTTGGTATTCCCGTTGCATCACTTGCAGCTTCACTTGTTACTCTTTTTATCATTCTCGCAGAGTTCATTTTTTACAAACCCGTTCTTGACGTTTTCTTCCCGAAAAAGACCTCAGGAAACGTTATCGGTGTTCGTAAGGCATCCGGAGAAACCAAGAAGCGTATCATCATTGCCGGACACACAGACTCGGCTTTTGAATGGACATACACTTACCATGGCGGACATAATGCCGTGCTCACAATTATTCTCACAGCTGTTATTGCAATCCTCCTCGGCATCGGCGGAAGCATCTACGCTCTTATTGCCGACGTGCAGGGCATTGTTTGGACAGGCGATAACCTCGCTATGAAAATTATTGCTGTTGTTACCTATGTAACTGTTCCCGTTATCTGCGCAGCTATTGTTTTCACAAACTATAAGCGTCCTGTTATGGGTGCAAACGATGACCTTTCCGGTTGCTTCATTTCGGCAGCTGTTGTAAAGTTCCTTGCCGCAAACGATATTCGTTTTGAAAACACAGAGGTCGTTGCGGCTATGGTAGGCGGCGAAGAGGCAGGCCTCAGAGGTACAAAAGCTTACATGAAAGCTCATGCGCAGGAGTTTAAGGACGACAAGAACGTTGAAACAATTTTTGTTGCTTTCGATACAATCCGCGAGCATGAATTCATGGCTATCTATGACAAGGATATGACAGGCGTTGTAAAGAACGACAAGAGAGTTGCAAAGCTTCTTCAGGATGCGGCAAAGGAAGTCGGCTATGACGTTCCGATCAAGGCAATCGAGCTTGGTTCAACGGATGCAGCAGCAGCTTCTCAGGCAGGTATCCCGGCCGCTTCATTCACGGCTATGGACCCCGCTCCGGCAAGATACTATCATACACGTCTTGATACCGAGGATAACCTCGACCCGAAAACACTTGAGATCGGTCTCAAAATTGCTCTTGAAACCGTATTTGATTTTGACGAAAAGGGAATCTGACAGAATTCAATCACTTTTCCCAAATATTTTCCTTAAAACTATTGGATTTTTGAATTTATTATGGTATAATCAGATAGTGAATTTATTATTGCTCAAAAGGAGTTGGCATTGTGAATAAAAAAATTGTAAGATTTTCGTCACTCTTGCTTGCATTGCTCATGGTACTTTCCCTGTGCGCTTGCGGCGAGGAGGAAAAAACGTACGATTATAAGTCACCCATACCTACAACTACTGAAGAAATCCTTACAAGATTTAATGACGCAATGGCAGATGCAAAAAAGGGCAACCCGGGCATCAGCTACAGCATCAAGCAGGGAGCAAGCATGAGCGGTGAGCAGAAGGATAAGTGCGAGAACGAATACGTTAAGGCCGCTTTCAAGACCGTTTCAAAAGCTATCACAAAGGAGAGTTTCTCTAACGATACTGCCTACGGTGAAAGCACAAAGGATATTTTCCCGACTTTCGGTTCCGAGGAATCTCCCGTACTCACAAATGCCGACATTCGTTCTGCATATGTTATGGAGAACAAGGATGACGGTACAGGTGCAACCTACATAATCGTTATCAAAATTTATCCCGAGAAGAATCCTAACCAGAAGGACAGCATATACGGAAAGCTTTATAACATCATGGATGATAAGGAAATTCTTTCTCACTTTGATGTTGTCAACAGCGTCGTAACGGTTGATTCCTACAGTGCGCAGTACGGTGAAGGAACAATCCGTGCAACTCTCAGGAAAGATAACAATCAGCTCACAGAACTTAAGCTTACAAGAAACGTTGTTGTTTCGACGGCTCTTACGGGCGTAGGCACTCTTGCAGATCTTGGCACAGTTCCGTTTGAGTTCAACTATGATGCAACCGAAACTTATACTGTTGACTGGTTTGATCCCGCAACAAAGGATGCAAAATAAAATAGCTTAATAACAAATTACCCTCGGCGGAAACAATCCGCTGAGGGTTTTGTCATGTTATGTTTTTACTTGCAATAGCTTTCAATATAATTATCAATGGCTTCGGATATAACCTTAATTGCAACGCTGCGTTCGCTTACTTCATTTACCGCAGTTTCTTTATTTTCAAGTGTTTTATAAACCGAGAAGAAATGACGCATCTCATCAAAAATATGCTTTGGAAGCTGGTCAATGTTGGTATAAATATTGTAATTCGGGTCATTAAAAGGAATTGCAATTATTTTTTCGTCGTTGCGTCCATTATCAATCATAGAAATTACGCCTATCGGATAAGCACGGCAAAGAGTAAGAGGCTCAAGCGGCTCGGAACAGAGCAGGAGCACATCCAGCGGGTCGCCGTCATCACCGAGCGATCTTGGAATAAAGCCATAGTTAGCCGGATAGTGAGTCGAGGTATAAAGAATTCGATCAAGAATAATCAAGCCCGTTTCTTTATCAAGCTCATATTTTTTCTTGCTGCCTTTCGGAATTTCCACCACGCAGACAAAATCCTCCGGTGAAATTCTTTTCGGCGAAATATCATGCCATATGTTCATAAGTTAACACTCCTTTGGTTTTATAGTAACTTATTTCAAAATAAATGTCAAGCAACGGGATTGTTCAAAACAAATTCATTTTTCCCGACGGTGAGCGGCATTTTTTTATTGAATGCAACGAGCGAAGCGTTGATTCCGTCACACAGATCAATACAAATTTCAATTTCGTTACCGCATCGCTTCCATGAAACCGCAACCTCACCGTGCGGCGTCGTAATTTTTCCCTTTGCAAATCCGAGGCATTCGGGAAAAGCGGGAGCTATTGTAATTTGGTCATATCTTACGGTTTCTTTCCCCTGCTTTATACCGAGAATTTCTTCAAACAGGAACTCGGTACTTGCTCCGAACATCGGGTGAGAATGAGAAGCCTCGCCGTTCCAGTTTTCCCAGAGCGTTGTTGCGCCTGCACGTCGCATAAAATCAAAAGAGACCTCGCCCTTGTTGGCAAGCAGTCTGGTTGCAAGCTCGCCGTTACCTGTTTTATAAAGCACATTGAGAAGTATTTCCGTGCCGAATATCCCCGTGTCAAATTCTGTTTTTTCGCTGTATTTTTTCACTATATTCTCTATCGTTCTCTCATCGCCGAAACCGCAATCGACAGCAAAAGCATTTGCACCCTGAATATTATTGAAAAAATCTCCCGTCGTCTCATCAAAATATTTCTCCGTCACCGCCCGTGAATATTTTGTGATTAAACTCTCGTATTTGTCATACGGTCTGCCGAGCACCTTGGCGCAGAAAATCAATCGTTTAAGCTGCGAAATAAACATTGTTGTGTTGACAAACTCTTCGGGAATTTCTATCTTCGTCGGCGCACACCAATCGCCAAGACACCATCCGTCTTTTTCTTCCCGGACAATCAGTCCGTTTTCTGTTCGGCTTTCCATGTATTCAACAAATTTTTCCATAGAGGAAAACATAGCTTCAAGCTCATTTCTGTGGCCGTAATGCCGATAGAATTGATACGGTACGTTGATTATCGCTCCTCCCCAGCCGGCCGGGCCGCCACCGCCGCCTGCAAACGGTGCAGTATGCTGAACATGGCCTGTCATCTTGTCCTGGCAGTCCCATATATCCGCTATCCATTTTCTGTAAAAGCTTTCTGCGTCAAACTCAGTCATTACGGCGTTACACGTCAGCTGACCGTCCCCCGTATATCCGAGCCTTTCACGATGGGGACAGTCCAACGGAACGCCCGAATGCATATTGGAAAGCTGAGTATTTACAAAAGTCTTGTAATACCAGTTAAGCGTTTCATCGCTGCACTCAAAAGCCGATGTCACATCAATATCCGAATGAATCACTCGGATTTCGACAGGTCTTGCATTGTTTGTCAAGGTAAAAAATCTGAACCCAAACCAGCAGAAAAACGGCTGATAAATTTTTTCTTCATCTGTTATAAATGTTTCCATCTGCCGCTGCTCATTAAAGCCTACAGACATATTGTTGAGCGTTAAATCGTCGTTCAGGTTTTCTGCACATTCCATTACGACCGTTTCGCCTGCACGCTCACACATAACAACGGGATATCCGGAGACATTGCGCTCAATTTTATAAACCGAATACTCGCCGAAATCTTTGACAAACTCGGGCACAAGCGTCTCAGTCACCCTGTCGGGAGGACAATCCTGAATATAAAAATCACTCTTCGGAGGAACAACTTCGAGCGGCTCTTCGCCGTCGGCCAATGTTCCGTCGACCGTGTTCCATTTGCGGTCAAATCCGGAAAAATCCAATGTTTCACCAAAATATAAATTTGACTTTTTAAAGAATCCCGGGGAACAAGTTACATCTTTTCTGTTGGAACAGAAAACCTCACCGTCAATATCGATCTTATAACACAGCTTAATCTCGCCGTAGTTCATATTGCCCTCGGCCTTGCGAACCGTCTGATGATAATATCCCCCGCCGACAGCAATTCCCACAACGTTTTTGCCGCTATGTAAATATTTCGCACCATCATATTTCATAACATAAATCCGGTGCGACCACTCATCGTTGAGCGGATAGTACAGACTCAAATCCGGCCGCTCGTGATAATCCGAATAAGCCGGAACAAACTCATCAACGCCAACACGCTTTCCGTTTATGTAAAGAATAAACCAGCCAAGACCGCAAATAGTTATCTCAGCCTTTTTAATTTGCTTTTTTATTTCTATCTCAGAGCGAAACAGTGCTGCATCTAACGAGGAACGTGGACTGAGCCAACGTGCCTCACCGAAAATTTCTCTGTGCTTCATATAATTAATTCCTCAATTAAAAATACCGCCGTATTAAAGCTTATTCGCCTTAATACGACGGTCAATATTTTAGTTTATTTTACCGTCGCAGTATATCTGCTTACATAGCCCATGTACTGCTTATTGGCCTTAGAACCGTTAAATGCCTGCTCGTTGCTCTTTGTCCAACCTGCAATAGCTACAGAACCGTCCCCGAGCACCGCAACGTCCATCACGCTGTCGTCCTGTTCTCCGTTGAGACGAATTGTTGAGGTTGTTTTACCCTCATCGTTAAGATAAAGGATATATCCGTCCTCTCCGCCGCCTACCTTATAGCCTTGGAAATCCTCCGTTGCCGACTTGGACTGTCCGACCACGGCATAGCCGCCTTCGACACAAACAATTCCCATTACGGAATCGTTATCCGCACCGCCGATAAGCCTTGACCAGCAAACCTGACCCTTGGAATTATATCTGAGAACATAGCCGTCACGCTTGCCGTAATTCATGGTATAAATTCCGTCGGCTCTCTTGTAAATCGTAAAGGTTCCGCCAACGACACATCCTCCGTCATCCGTTGCGGCGAGTGCGTTATATTCGCTCAGACCCGAACCTTGAAGATACTCGGCCCAGTCAAGGTTGCCCTTTTTGTTGAGCTTAAGAAGCACAGTATTTGCAGCCTGAATCTTATTGAATCTGATTCCCGAAAAATCTTCATCCGAGGACATGGTTACGCACGTTGCATAAATATCTCCGTCCGAGGTGACTGCCAAAGCGGAAATATTGTTTGACTTTGAACCCTGAAGAACCTTACGCCATTTGATATTTCCGTTTTTGTCAAACTTGAAAATGAATGCCTTTGTGCCGCCCTTTTGCGTTCCCGTGAAAAATCCCGACTCGGAAATAGCCTTACCTCCGGCAACGAAGCCGCCGTCCGGGGTTGCAGCCAAAGAGCTGATATATTCGCCCGTTGAAGAAGAATCGGACGGGAAAACGTATTTCCACATAAATGTTCCGTCAGCCTTAAGACGAATAACAAAAGCCGAGTTTATAGATGCCGTTTTTACAACATCACCGCTTGTAGCCGAGGTATATCCGGCAGCAACGACTGTGCCATCCTTCAGCTCTATAACATCATTAATATTAATCGAATCGTCGCCGCCGATTATGTATTTCCACTGAACCTTGCCGTCTGCGGAATACTTTACAAGAGAAGTATGCTGTCCGTCCCATTCGCCGGAAACGCCCTTATAATCGCCGTCCTTTGATGCCGATATACCTGCGGCAATAAATCCGCCGTCCTTACAGCCGATAATGTCTCTGAAAGCGTCAAGACCTGTACCGCCGAAATATTTGGTGTATTCGCATTTGACGTCCTCAATCTTTTTCTTTGACGGTTTGTCAACGCCTACGGTTGTCGATGTCGTTATCTTAGCGGAAGAAACCTTGGTTGTCGGGGTTTTATTAGATGAATAATCCGGAGTTTCGTTGGTTTGCTCAAGCTCCAGCTTTCCGTCCTTAATCTTGCCGGTATAATAAATCATATCGCCAAAGGTATCAACCTCATTCTTTGTGTAAAGAATATTGCCCTTGGAATCTTTTTTGCCGGTAGTATAAATCGTCTTAGAGTAGCTGTCCTTAAGACCTGTTGAGTAGATTCTGTGGCCCGCCTTGTCGATGATTCCCGTTGAGTCAGTAACCTTACCGTTTATATCGGTAGCCCCCGTTATAGCAGTAACCTCTTCGGCACCTTTTTTAAGCTCGTCATCAACAATGTCCAAATCATCCGGAGTTTCCGAGATAAGCTTATCGTTCTTTTCGCCGGGAGTTGCAGAATTGCCGCACGCAGCCAAAGAGCACACAGACAAGGCCAATATAAGCAATAATGCAATTATTTTATACTTATTCATGTTAATTCCTCCTTTAGAGTTTATATTTATGATATCATACTTTATAACTTTTTTCAATGCCCTATCATAACTGTTTACATTCGTTTTAAAAAAATACATTTATTTTATCTTTAAAGCTTTATTTTAGATTGATTCCATAGTATAATATTCATTTAAGTGAGGTGTATGCTTATGACAAAAAAACAAAGAGCCTTACTTTGCGTTGAGGCTTTAAAAAAAGAGTACCCCGATGCAATTTGCTCTCTTGAAGCGAAAAGCGATTTTCAGCTTCTTGTTGCGACAAGGCTTTCCGCCCAATGCACCGATGCTCGGGTAAACATCGTCACTCCTGCACTTTTTGAAAAATATCCTACCGTCGAAGCGTTTGCAGACGCAAAGGTTTCCGACGTTGAAGAGCTCATTCGCTCATGCGGATTTTATCGCACCAAAGCAAAGGATATTGTCGCCATGGCACAGAAAATCCTTTCAGATTTTAACGGTAAAGTTCCGGATAATATTGAGGATTTAACCTCCCTGCCCGGCGTAGGCAGAAAAACCGCAAATCTGATTTGCGGCGATATTTACGGCAAACCTGCGGTTGTTGCCGACACTCACCTTATTCGCATAAGCAATCTGCTCGGTCTTGTCGAAACAAAAGACCCCTACAAGGTTGAGCTTGCCTTGCGTGAACTGCTCCCTCCCGAGGAGAGCAATGATTTTTGCCACAGATGCGTTCTGCATGGCAGAGCCGTATGTATTGCAAGACGTCCGGCCTGTGAAAAATGCTGCATGGCGGATTTCTGCAAATCGTTCAAAAAATAAAGCAACACCCCAAAATAGGCATTGCTCTTTAATCCGATTTTTTCAGAATATAAAACGACTGACAATCAGTGCAACGGTAGCTCCGGCAATGGCAGACCCCACAAGCTTTGCGGCAAGAATCAATCTGCTTCGCTTCACCTTTGTCGGCGGCGGTGCGCCGGTTTCACCTGCTATTTTTCCCGCACGTTCTCTGAGCGTTCCCTCGCTGACTTGAGAAAATTCGGGCTTCACAAAGAAGATAACACGCTCAAAATATTCACAGGTCGGCTTTGTAACCTCAACGACCTGATGATTTACTCCTTTAATCAAACTATCCCTGCTTTCGCTTGTTTTTCCCTTTTATTGTTGTCATTCGGATTGATTTTTATACAAGACAAAGTGAATAAAACACGACCGAAAACGACAGCTTGTAACATTTTCCACGTTTTCTGTGGAAGTGTGGAAAACTTTGATTTTTTCACAAAATCGGTGGAAAACTATGTGGAAAGTGTGGATAACTCCTTTCAAGAACGTTGATTTTACGCATTTTTCCACATTTTTGCCCGTTGAAAACCTGCTTTTTGTTAAATTATTAACAATCGTCATTGTTCTTTGTCAAGTATTTTTTTGTTATAAAAAGCGGGAAAAATTACTCAAAATTTAATAAATCTTTGTGCAAAACAGAGTTTAAAAAAAGCTTGACAAGAAATATGTGACAAAAGGTTACAAAATGAATATTTTTACAAGAGCTTACCATTTTATCGTATGAATCGAGGGAGATTTGGCATGAAAAGCTATATTAAGGACAACAGTATAATTTTTGACGAGGCGGACAACCTCAATCTTGCCCTGACGCTTGACTGCGGACAAGCCTTTCGCTGGATTCAAAAGCCGAACGGGGCTTGGCATGCCGTCGTATCCGGTCGAGCTGTCGATATAACGCAGGACGGCGAGAGAATTACTGTTATCGGCGACACCGATGAGCGCTTTTGGCGAACTTATCTTGACCTTGACCGTGACTACGGGGCAATTTGCGAAAAGCTGAAAACCGACCGTTGGCTCAACAGAGCAATAAAAGAATACAGCGGAATCAGAATTCTCAGACAGGATACATGGGAAGCGCTTTGTTCCTTTATTATATCGCAAAACAATAACATTCCGAGGATAAAGGGAATTATCGAGCGGCTTTGCACAGCCTTCGGCGACGACCTGGGGAACGGCGATTTCGGTTTTCCGTCTGCCGAAAGACTTGCAAAATGCAGCGTTGACGACCTTGCTCCTCTACGCTCGGGATTCAGAGCGAAATACATAATTGATGCGGCACAAAAGGTTGCCGGCGGTGCGATTGATCTTGATATTCTTACCACGGAGAATATGGACGTTTGCCGAGCCGAGCTGATAAAAATCAAGGGAGTCGGTGCAAAGGTTGCCGAGTGCACCCTGCTTTACGGCTGCGGAAGAATTGAGGCTTTCCCTGTTGACGTATGGGTTAAACGCATCATGGCGGAGCTTTATCCCGAGGGTTTGCCCGAATGCACTTTTGGCATTGAGGGAATCGCTCAACAATTCCTCTTCCACTGGAGGAGAAACACGGAAACAATATAAACTAACATGTAACGGGAGGCAATATGAAAGAGCTATTAAAGTATTTGCGGCACTATATCAAGGAAAGTATCCTTGCACCGCTGTTCAAAATGCTTGAAGCGAGTTTTGAACTGTTTGTTCCGCTGGTAATGGCGGCGATAATTGACACAGGTATCAAAAACTCGGACAAGCCTTACATTTTCAAAATGGCAATGGTACTTGTCGGGCTGGCGATAGTCGGCTTTATCAGTGCACTGACAGCTCAATATTTCGCCGCAAAGGCATCGGTCGGCTTCGGCAAGGAACTAAGAGGCGACCTTTACCGCCACATCAACACTCTGTCCTATTCCGAAATTGATAAAATCGGAACATCGACGTTGATTACACGCTTGACGGCCGATGTTAATCAAATGCAAACAGCTGTCAACCTTTTTCTCCGTCTTTTCCTGCGTTCGCCGTTTATTGTTATCGGTGCGGTTGTCATGGCATTTACGGTTGACCCGAAAACAGCAATAATTTTTGCAGTTTCGATTCCCCTGCTTGCGGCCGTTGTTTTCGGCATCATGTTCTATTCCGTGCCGATTTACAAAAAGGTGCAAAACAGGCTCGACTCCGTAATGAGAATAACGAGAGAAAATCTCTCCGGCGTTCGTGTTATCCGTGCTTTTAATCATGAGCAGAAGGAAATTGAGGATTTTGACAAATGCTCTGAGGAATTAAAAGATATGCAGCTTTACGGCGGCAAAATATCGGCATATCTCAACCCTATAACATATGTTATAGTTAATCTTTCAATCGTTCTCATTATTTATGTCGGCGGAATTCGAGTAAACACCGGCAGACTGACACAGGGCGAAGTAATTTCGCTCATCAACTATATGTCACAGGTTCTCGTTGAGCTTATCAAGCTCTCAAACCTCATAATTAACCTTACAAAATCCGTCGCATGCGGCAACAGAATTTATGATGTCTTTAAGATAAAGCCGTCAATCAACGACGGTAGCGGAATAAAAACCAACGGTGAGGCGGCCGTTGAATTCGACCATGTAAGTGCCACCTATGCCGGCTCAAAGGAAAAATCCCTTGACTCTCTTACGCTCAGCATACCGAGAGGTTCTACGGTCGGCATAATCGGTGCAACAGGCTCCGGCAAAACAACGCTCATTAGCCTTATTCCGAGATTTTACGACGTCAGCGAAGGCTCACTCAAGGTCAACGGAACCGACGTTCGCAATTATAATGTTGACGAGCTTCGCAAGCTTATCGGCGTTGTTCCGCAGAAAGCGGCACTTGTCAGCGGTACGGTTCGTGACAATGTAAAATGGGGCAAGCCGGACGCAACAGACGGGGAAATCATTGAGGCCCTTAAGACCGCTCAGGCTCTCGATTTTGTCAACGAAAAGGACGGGCTTGACAGCAAGATTCTTCAGGGCGGCAAGAACCTTTCCGGCGGTCAGATTCAGCGTTTGACGATTGCAAGGGCACTTGTCAGGAAGCCCGAAATTCTTATTCTTGACGACAGCTCATCCGCCCTTGACTTTGCGACGGACGCCGCACTCAGACGTGCAATCAAGGCCGACACGGATAATATGACTGTTTTCATTGTTTCTCAGCGTTTTTCGACAATTAAAAATGCCGATATGATAATTGTACTTGACGATGGCAGCGTTTGCGGAATCGGCAAGCATGACGAGCTTTTTGAAAACTGTGAGGAATACAAAGAAATTTGCGAATCTCAGCTTTCAAGCAAGGAGGCGGTATAAATGAAGAATAATAACAAAGGTACATTCCGCCGCCTGCTCAAGCTCATTGAAAAATATAAGTTTCTCGTGCTTCTTTCCCTGCTTTTGGCTGTTGTAGTCGTTGCAACTCAGCTTTATGCACCGATACTTTTCGGCAATGCAGTTGACCTTGCTCTCGGCAAAGGTCAGGTTAACATTGAAGGAATTGTCGCCATTCTGATTAAAACCGCCATTGTAATCGGCATAACAGCTCTGGCACAGTGGATAATGAATATCATAAACAATCGCATAACATACAGGGTTGTTAAGGATCTGCGTGTTCAGGCGTTCAGACACCTGCAAAGCCTTGATATTGCTTATATCGACTCTCACGAGCACGGAGATATCGTCAGCCGAATTATTACTGATATAGATCAGCTCTCGGATGGTCTGCTGATGGGCTTTACCCAGTTTTTTACGGGTGTTATAACAATTCTCGGCACATTGATTTTTATGTTCTCCGTTAATGTAAAAATCGCCCTTATCGTTGTTCTTCTCACACCCCTTTCACTTTTTGTCGCTTCGTTCATTGCCAAGAGAACCTATTCAATGTTTCAAAAGCAATCCGAAACAAGGGGAGAAATAACAACACACATCAACGAAATGGTCGGCAATCAGAAGCTCGTTAAGGCATTCAGCCGTGAGGAGGCTTCCGAGGAAAAATTTGACGAGATAAACGACAGGCTCACAAGATACAGCCTCAAGGCTTCATTCTTCTCCTCTATGGTCAATCCGTCAACAAGACTTATCAATGCCATAGTTTACGCCGGCGTAGGTGCATTTGGTGCTCTCTCAGCCATTACGGGCAGACTTACAGTCGGTCAGTTAAGCTGCTTCCTCAGCTACGCAACGCAGTACACAAAGCCTTTCAACGAGATTTCCGGCGTCGTTACAGAGCTTCAGAACGCTCTCGCCTCGGCAGCAAGAGTATTTGAACTCATCGACGAAAAGGAACAGATTCCCGACTGCTACAATGCGAAGGAGCTTGAAAAGGCAAACGGCGAGGTTAAATTCGAAAATGTTTCTTTCTCATATGACAAGAGCAAGGAGCTTATTAAAGACCTTAGCATCAGTGCAAAACCCGGTCAGCGTGTTGCAATCGTAGGTCCGACAGGCTGCGGCAAGAGCACGCTCATAAACCTGCTCATGCGCTTCTACGACCCCGACAGCGGTATGATTAAGGTTGACGGCGAGAATTCAATGAATTTCACAAGAAAATCCCTGCGAAAAAATTTCGGCATGGTGCTCCAGGAAACATGGCTCAAATCCGGCACGGTCAGAGAGAATATTGCATATTCAAACCCGGACGCAACCGATGATGAAATTATTGCCGCCGCAAAGCTTACGCACGCTCACAGCTTTATAAAACGTTTGCCCGACGGCTATGACACGGTTCTCGGCGAAAACGGCGGTTCGCTCTCTCAGGGACAGAAGCAGTTGCTTTGTATAACAAGAGTTTTGCTCAATCTGCCGCCGATGCTCATTCTTGACGAAGCAACATCGTCAATCGACAGCCACACGGAGATTAGAATTCAGAAAACCTTTGCCCGAATGATGAAGGGCAGAACATGCTTTGTTGTTGCTCACCGACTTTCAACGATTCGAGAATCGGACATCATCCTTGTTATGAACAAGGGTCAGATTATCGAGCAGGGCACGCACGAACAGCTGCTTGAAAAGCACGGCTTCTACTACGACCTTTACAATAGTCAGTTCGCCGTGACAGAATAACAAAACAAAAATTTTAACCGCTCTTTCGGCAAATGAAAGGGCGGTTTTGGTTATTTCATTACATTAGTTGCATGTCAATTTGTTATATTTTCTCTATCACATCCAGCTCTCTGATACAACTTTCCAACAGTAGAGCCCAAATTGTTTATGCTCATTTTAAATACTTTCCGCTTTTAAAATTATTATGAAATTAAATCACCATATGGTAAAATACGTTTTCGTGATTTTATTTCACTTATGCGTCGTTGAATGAACCTCCTCCCGGGTCGATGTATATCATTGCACCGAAAAATTTTTGTTTAATTCATCATTGTCTTTATCCCCTCCCCTTGCAGCAAGGGGAGGCTTGGATGATTTCTGCTGATTTTATGATTGAATAATGAAATTTACGTTCTGTTTCAGCACCTTGAAAATTTTGATGATTATTACTTTCGGTGCTGAATATTCGTGGCCTCCCTCTTGAGGGAGGTGGCACGACGAAGTCGTGACGGAGGGAGTTTTAGTTTGATGAGACTTTACTCCCTCAGTCAGCTTCGCTGACAGCTCCCCCATTGGAGGAGCCCATTATCACTTTCGCCGCCAGCGTCTCGCTGCGGCTCGGTCTAAGTTTTCTTCTGACCTTGGGTCGATGTGGGCATCGACCCCTACGGAATGTGCCTTTATCGAACTTCGTCGTAGGGTGCGATGCCCACATCGCACCGAGAAAGTTTGATGAAATTTCTTTTGACGCAGACTTTTTCTTGCCGCCCCTTTAGAGAAGGTGGACAGAGGTTTATTTATAAGTCTGATGAAATCATACTTTCTCAGTCAGCTACGCTACCGGCGTCTCGCTGCGTTTCGGTCACGTCGCTATCCTACGGGGAGCAAAGAGGTTTCTACTAACTTTTACAGCCTTCTTCTTAAGGGTAGCCGAGAGGAATTCCAAGTTTAGCTGATACCCCAACAAAATACAAATTCAGGTGATATATTTGAGAGAAATTGATGTAAATAAAATAAGCGAGGCAGTCGCAGGGCTTTGCGTCAAGGCGAATAAGCTTTTGCCGGATGATCTTGCCGAAACAATCGGTAAATGCCGAAATTGCGAAAGAAACAACCTTGCAAAGAGCGTTCTCGGCGATATCGAGGCCAATCTTGACGCAGCAAAGGAACTTGACATTCCAATCTGTCAGGACACGGGAATGGCTGTCGTTTTCCTTGAAATAGGCCAGGATGTGCATTTTGTCGGCGGCAGCCTTAGCGAAGCCGTAAACAAGGGCGTTCATGACGGCTATGTCAACGGCTATCTCCGCTGTTCCGTTGTCGGCGATCCGCTCAGACGTGTCAACACAAGGGATAACACTCCTGCCGTTCTCCATACGCACATTGTTGACGGTGACAAGGTTAAAATCACCGTTGCTCCCAAGGGCTTCGGCAGTGAGAACATGAGCTGTCTTAAAATGATGACCCCGGCGAGGGGCAGGGAGGACATTATTGAATATGTTCTTTCGTGCGTCAGAACCGCAGGCGGCAATCCGTGCCCTCCGATCGTTCTCGGAATCGGAATCGGAGGCGATTTTGAGCAGTGTGCATACCTTGCCAAAAAGGCTCTTTGCCGAAGTGTTTCGGAGAAAAATCCCGATGAATTCTATGCTCAAATGGAAGCGGAAATTCTTGAACGCATAAACAAGGAAACGAATGTTGGCCCAATGGGCTTCGGCGGCGACACAACGGCACTTTCCGTCGCCATTGAAACCGCACCGACTCACATTGCCGGATTGCCTGTAGCGGTTAATTTTGGATGTCATGTTACACGGCACTCTGTTGAAGTGATTTGACGGATCTTTTTCCGTTATACAGCCTAAAGCCCTCTCGGCATATAAGAATATAGCCTTTGAGAACTTTAAACTGTCTAACGAAAAAATCTCTCGTCAAATGGTTTGCCTCCTTTTTCGCTATACAGCAAAAAGCCATCTCGGCATATAAAAAGATTGCCTTCGGAGAATTAAATTCGTATAACGAAAAATCTCTTGCAAAATGGTTTACATTTTTCCGTAGTACAGGAATATAAGAGCATTTGCGAGAAAACAGGTAGAATTTTGTGTTAAAAGATTATTCATATAAATATTAAATTGTTTTAAATTTGAGGTTATATAATGAAAATAAGATTTGTAATACCGTGCCTTCTGGGTCTGGAATCAATAATTGCCAATGAAATGAAAACACTCGGTGCTGAGGACGTTGTGTCCGAAAACGGAAGAGTTCTCTTTTCGGGTGACGAAGCAATGCTCGCAAGGGCAAATATCTGCTCCCGATTTTCCGAGAGAATTCAGATTCTTGTCGGCGAATTCTATGCCCGAAGCTTTGAAGAGCTTTTCCAGGGCACAAAGACCCTCCCGTGGGAGGATTGGATCGGTGCATATGACGCTTTCCCGGTCAAGGGATATTCGCTTAATTCAACGCTTTTCAGCGTCAGCGACTGCCAGTCGATAATCAAAAAGGCTGTTGTTGAACGCATGAAATCAAAATACGGCATCAGTTGGTTTGATGAAACAGGCCCTGTGCATCAGATTCAGTTTTCGATTATGAAGGACAAGGTCAGCCTGCTCCTCGATACAACCGGTGCGGGACTGCACAAGAGAGGCTACCGTCCGCAGGCGAATGCCGCTCCTATCAAGGAGACGCTTGCCGCCGCACTCTGCGACCTCGCAAGACTTCGCCCTTATCACACACTCTATGACCCAATGTGCGGAAGCGGTACAATCCTTATCGAGGGTGCAATGATGGTTCACAACATCGCCCCCGGAGTGAACAGATATTTCTCCGCCGAGCGTTGGGACGTCATTGACGAAAAGATTTGGGCAGATGAACGCAACCGTGCAAGGGACCTTGTGAATTATGACACGGATTTCATCGCTTACGGTTCGGATATCGATGAGGATGCGATTGAAATTGCAAAAATCAATGCCAAACGTGCAGGTGTTGAGAGAAAGATTAAGTTTGAAAAAGCCGATATCAGAAACTTTGAGCCGAAAAGCGAAAAGGGTACGGTTATTTGTAATCCGCCATACGGCGAGAGACTTCTCGACATCGAAGAAGCGCAAAAGCTTTATAAAATAATGGGCGAAAAATTCATAAGAAAACACGGCTGGTCGTATTATGTTATAAGCCCGTCCGAGGAGTTTGAAAAGGAATTCGGCAGGAAGGCGGATAAGCGTCGCAAGCTCTATAACGGTATGATAAAATGTCAGTTGTTTATGTATTTTAAGTGATTTTGGAGGTATTTAGTAATGAAGCACCTTTTTTTAATCAATCCGAATGCAGGTAAAGGAAAGGCCTTTGAAACGGTTATGCCGAAGATTAAAGAAGCAACTGCCGAAAGAAATATGGATTATAAGGTCTATGTCAGCAAGTCATCGCAGGATACGCACGACTATTGCAAAAATATAGGTGAGAGCGGCGAGAAAACAAGAATTTATGCTTGTGGCGGTGACGGAACGATATATGATATCGTCAATGCGATTTATGGCTACAATAACGTTGAGTTTGCCGCTGTTCCTCTCGGTTCGGGCAATGACTTTATCCGTCTTTTCGGAACAAAAGAGCAGTTTATGGATATAGGCGCTCAGATTGACGGAACGGCAATAAAAATCGACGCCATTAAGTGCGGCGACAGAATCGCTGTCAACCAGTGCTCAATGGGCTTTGACGCCGAGGTTTGTTCCAAACAGGCGGATTTCAAAAAACTTCCATGGCTTACGGGTGAATCGGCTTACACGGCTTCACTTTTCTATTGTCTTAAATCAAAAACATCTAACCGCTTTACAATTACAATTGACGACGGAGAGCCGATAACGGATAATTTTGTCTTTGCTTTCTGCGGAAACAGCCGTTTCTACGGCGGCGGATATCAGGCGGCTCCGTATGCTGTTCCCGATGACGGACTGCTCGATTTTTCAATCGTCAGAGCGATGAAAATTCCGAGACTTGTAACTCAGATAGGTAATTACAAAAAGGGCAGACATTTTAAATGGCCCGAGACTACATATGTCAGAGGAAAGAAGATGACTGTTCACAGCGATACACCGGCCTCGGTTAATGTTGACGGCGAATGTGACCTCGTTACGGACAGCACGTTCGAAATTATTCCTTCTGCATTCAGCTTTGTTATTCCGACAACCTCAAGCTATATTGAGGACAGAAAGAACGGAATAATTTCCGACGAAATAGGTGTTGAAATTAAATAAAAGGAAATAATAGAGTGAAAGCAATTACGCAATACTTTGTTATTTCGGTGAGCACTATGGATATTTTTAATGCACTAACTATGATCGGCGGCTTGTGTCTGTTCCTGTTCGGAATGAATGTTATGGGGCAGGCGCTGGAGCGCCGCGCAGGCAACAGCCTGAGAAACACACTCGAAAAGCTTACATCAAATAAAATAGCCGGCTTCTTGACCGGTCTGGGCGTTACTGCTGTTATTCAGAGCTCGTCTGCGACCACGGTCATGGTGGTCGGCTTTGTCAATTCCGGACTCATGACGCTCAGACAGGCTATCAATGTTATCATGGGCGCAAACGTGGGCACGACCGTGACAGGCTGGGTGCTCTCTCTCGGCGGAATCAGCAGCGATAATATTTGGATAAGACTGCTTAAACCAAGCTCGTTTACGCCTGTGCTTGCCCTTGCCGGAATCGTGATGTATCTTTTCATGAAGGATTCAAAGAAAAAGGACAGCGGAGCGATTCTTCTCGGATTTTCGGTATTGATGTTCGGTATGGAAACAATGTCATCGGCTGTATCGGGACTTTCGGAGGTGCCGGAGTTTCAGCAGCTTTTCGTGATGTTCAAAAATCCGCTTTTAGGACTTTTGGCAGGCACACTCTTGACAGCTCTTATTCAGTCAAGCTCGGCCTCGGTCGGCATTTTGCAGGCCTTGACGGTCACAGGACAGGTTTCGATCGGCGCGGCTATTCCGATAGTAATGGGCGACGGTATCGGCACATGCGTCACGGCAATTATATCGGGTGTCGGCACAAAGAGAGAAGCGAAGCGTGCCGCAACGGTTCATTTGCTGATAAACGCTATCGGCTCAATTGTTTGGGTAACGGTATTCTGGCTGATTAAAGCATTTTTGAAGCCGGCAGTTTTAGATTCGTCGGCAACGTTTGTCGGAATCGCAATCATAAATACCGGTTTTAAGATATTGAATACGGCACTGTTCCTGCCGCTCTCGGGCGTGCTTGAAAAGCTTGTGTGCAAGCTTATTCCCGATTCAAAGGATGCGGAGGAGGACACAGAGCTTGATGAACGACTTTTGTTTACGCCGACGCTTGCACTTCAGCAATGCAGCCTGAAAGAAATCGAAATGGCTCGCAGAGCGGCGCAGGCTTTGAAAAACAGCATCAAATCAATCACTGCGTATACTCCCGAGCTTGCCGAAAGCATCAAAGAAGATGAGCAGCGCTGTGACCGTTATGAGGATATGCTGGCAACCTATCTTGTTAAGATAGGTTCGGAACGTCTTGCCGACAGCGACAGCGAGGAAGCAAACATGCTCTTGAAGCTGCTCGGTGATTTTGAAAGAATTTCCGACCATGCGGTAAATCTGCTCGAATCCGCAGAGGAAATGAGGGATAAAAAGATTGTCTTTTCCCCCGAAGCGGCACATGACTTTTCTATTATATCTTCGGCTGTTAACGAAATCCTTGACCTTTCAATGGAGGCGTTTATCAATAACGACCGTGCCAAGGCGGGCGACGTTGAGCCGCTTGAACAGGTCATTGACGAGATGAAGGAGAACATGAGGACAAGCCATGTTCTGCGCATGAGAAACGGTGAATGCAGTATGGAGATGGGATTCGTCTGGTCGGATATCCTCACGAATTTTGAACGTGTTTCCGACCATTGCTCAAATATAGCAGGCTGTGTCATTGATGCTGCGGAGCATAACCTGAATCTTCATGAAACGCTCGGTAATTTTAAGCACAACAGCAAAGCGTTTGAAGAAAGATACAAATATTATTCGGAAAAGTACAGCAAGATATAAAAATTTAAAGGTTGCTCGGAATTGACCGTGCAACCTTTTTTATGTGCGATATTTTATTTTACAATACTGACGGTATATCCGCCGTTGAACGTTACAACCCGTTCCGCCTTGGATATATCGGCCTTCGGAGGATAGTCTGTCGAAACGATCTGTGCGCCGCTGTTTAGGGCGATCTGCGAATCCGTTTCCTTGTATGAGCCGTAGTTATCCGATCTTGTTCTGATTATAAGCTTCTTTCCGAGAACCTCATCGATCTGAGTTTTGATATCCTTAGGCTTGTTGATGAGCAGGAATGAGGCATAATCCTTGTCACGGCTGTCGTAACGAAGCATGGGAAACATAGCTTGAGTTTTGATTGAGGTGTCCTGTTCAATGTATTTGTCCGTCACGGTCGTGTCATGCAAGAGAATCATAACGTGGCCTCTTGTTTCGCTGAGTGTCATCCAATCGTCGGCCTCACGCATCTCCTTGAGCGATGAATGATTTCCCATCATGTCGGCAGGGGTTATGAGCGTGTCGCCGAAGATTTCTTTTGCCTGTTCGCCAAGCTCATTGGCATAAGCACAGGTGAAATAATGCATGTTTTTGTCGGGAATGAATACCTTTTTCGGCTCAATGATTATCGTAATGGGGAGATGATTCGGATTTGCGTCCGACCAAAGCTTAATTTCTTTCAATGCAAGTGCAAAGTCATAGCAATGCGTCGGCATATCGAGAACAGGGGCGTGAGAACAAACGAAGCTCGTCTTGCCGTCCTTGACAACCGTTTCAACGTCAAGCTCAACGCTTCTGATTCCGAGGTTGAGCTGGTCGGTCAGATAGTCGGCGGAGAAAGCTGCCTTCTCAGCCTTGACAAGGCCGAAGGTTACAGTCGAAGCATCCTGAAAAAGCTTTTGCCTTGCCGGAACGCACTCTTTCTGGTAGCTGTTGTGAGTGCCGAGGAATGAAACCTCGTTAAACTTCACACCGTCGGCACAGGCCTTGTTGAGGTCAAAATCGCAGAAAGAAATCTCGTTAACCTTGGTGTAATTACCGCTTTTGTAGTCCTTTTCAAGCTGTTCGATTCGGTCGAGCTGCTCCTGAATGTCAATTTGCTTCTGCTCCTGAACCTGCTTTATCATGGCAGGGTATGTAAAGACAAAGCAAAGAATGAGTGAAAGAAGTGCGGAAATATACTTCGTCATATATTTCATTGTCAACAGTCCTTTATTCAATAAGATTATTTGTTGAGAAAAGGGCGGTTATTGAGCCGCCCTTAATTGATTATTTACCGTGGTTTGCAGGATTTCCGCAGCACTTTTTATATTTTTTACCGCTTCCGCAGGGACAGGGATCGTTCGGACCGGGAGCAGCCTTTTTACGGACGGTTCGGCCTTTTTCGCTTCCGTCGGAAGCACCGCTCTCGCTTGTTACCTTAGCTGTCTGCTCACGCTTTGTGTCCTCCTCGCTTCTGATACGGACGGTGAGCATCTGACGGACGGTGTTCTCACGAATGGAGTTGCTCATCTCGTCGAACATGTCGTAGCTTTCCATTCTGTATGCAACAACGGGATCCTGATTACCGTAAGCACGGAGGTTGATACCTCTCTTTAGCTCTTCCATTGCGTCGATGTGATCCATCCAGAACGTATCAACGTTTCTGAGAAGAATCATGTGCTCAAGGCTTCTCATGATTTCGGGAGTGAACTCCTTCTCGCGGGCTTCGTAACGCTCATGACCTCTGTTGATGAGCATTTCTCTTGCTTCGTCACGGTCAAATGCTTCGATATCCTCAAAGTCGTCCGGTTCTGTAATCCAGCCGAGGTACTTCTCTTTAAGGCCTGCGATGTTCCACTCATGCTTCGGGAGAGCCGATGCACAGTAGAAGTCAATTGATTCGGTTACGGATTCGTCAAGCATCTTGAGAATCGAAGCCTTGAGATCCTCTCCGTCAAGAACACGGTTACGCTGCTCATAGATAAGCTCTCTCTGACGGTTCATAACATCGTCATACTGAAGAACGTTCTTACGGATTGCAAAGTTTTGCGACTCCTTCTTCTTCTGAGCGGATTCGATTGAACGTGAAACCATCTTGGAGTCGATCGGCATATTATCATCTGCACCGAGTGTGTTCATAACGCCCTGAAGTCTTTCACCGCCGAAGAGACGCATAAGGTCATCTTCAAGCGAGAGATAGAAGCGGCTTTCACCGGGATCGCCCTGACGACCCGAACGACCTCTCAACTGGTTGTCGATTCGGCGTGAATCGTGACGCTCTGTGCCTATGATGTAAAGTCCGCCTGCTTCACGAACCTTTTCGGCCTCTTCTTTAATGGATTCTTTAAAAGAGCTTTCAAGCTCTGCGTATTCTTTTCTTGCATTGATGATTTCTTCATCATCTGTCTCGGCAAAGCCTGTTGCTTCAACAATCATTTCCTCTGAATAGCCCTTGCGGCGCATAGCTGCCTTTGCAAGGAACTCCGAGTTACCGCCGAGCATAATATCCGTACCACGTCCGGCCATGTTTGTTGCGATCGTAACGGCACCGAATTTACCGGCCTGAGCTACAATCTCTGCTTCCTTTTCGTGGAACTTGGCATTGAGAACCTCATGCTTGATTCCTCTTGATTTAAGAAGCTTGGAAAGAACCTCCGATTTTTCGATTGAAACAGTACCGACGAGCACCGGCTGACCCTTTTCGTGGCACTCCATGACCTGATTGATGAGTGCATTGTACTTGGCAGCCTCGGTCTTGTAAACAAGGTCGTGATTGTCAATACGGATCATCGGCTTGTTAGTCGGGATTTCAACAACGTCGAGAGAGTAGATCTCCTGGAATTCCTGGCTCTCTGTCATTGCGGTACCGGTCATACCGGAAAGCTTCTTGTAAAGACGGAAATAGTTCTGGAAGGTGATGGTTGCGAGAGTTTTGCTCTCGTGCTCAACCTTAACGCCTTCTTTAGCCTCGATAGCCTGGTGAAGACCTTCGTTATATCGTCTGCCGAGCATGATACGGCCGGTGAATTCGTCAACGATAAGAACCTGATTGTCCTTAACAACGTAGTCTATGTCACGTCGCATAACGCCTACAGCCTTGATAGCCTGATTGATATGGTGGAGGAGAGTCATGTTCTCTGCGTCCATGAGGTTTTCAACGTTGAAATAAGCCTCGGCCTTAGCAATACCGCTCTTGGTAAGAGATGCCGTTCTTGCCTTTTCGTCAACAATGTAGTCGCCGTCGGCAACATCCTCGGCATTCTGCTTGGAGTCGATCTCCTTAACAACAGCCTTTGTAAGGGTGTGAACGAAGTTGTTTGCAAGGGTGTAAAGCTCTGTTGACTGGTCGCCTCGGCCGGAAATAATAAGCGGAGTACGGGCCTCATCAATGAGGATTGAGTCGACCTCATCGACGATTGCAAAGTTATGTCCTCTCTGAACCTTGTTCTCCTTGTACGGAACCATGTTATCACGAAGATAGTCAAATCCCATTTCGTTGTTCGTTCCGTAGGTTATGTCAGCGGCGTAAGCTGCCTTACGCTCGTCGTTGTCAAGTCCGTGAACGATAAGGCCTACCTTGAGGCCCATGAACTTATAGAGCTTGCCCATCCACTCGGAGTCACGTCGTGCAAGGTAATCATTGACCGTAACGATGTGAACGCCGTCGCCCGAAAGAGCGTTGAGATAAGCGGGGAGGGTAGCAACAAGAGTTTTACCTTCACCTGTTTTCATTTCTGCGATTCGTCCCTGATGAAGAACGATGCCGCCGATAATCTGAACCGGGAAGTGCTTCATACCGAGAACACGCCACGAAGCCTCACGGCATGCGGCAAAAGCCTCGGGAAGAATATCGTCAAGCGTTTCGCCGTTTGCAAGTCTCTCCTTGAATTCGGGAGTCTTTGCCTGAAGCTCTTTATCCGTGAGCTTTGCATACTCCTCCTCAAGGGCGAGAACCTTATTTTTTATCGGGACTACCCGCTTGACTTCCTTAGCGGAATAGTCGCCGAAGATTTTTTTAAGAAGACCCATATTTTCATTCCTTTCAGAAATTGAATTTATATTAGTTTCTTCACGGAAGAATGAGGTACAATGTGCAATCTCAAATCAAGGCTTCCCCTTGAGGGGAAGGGTCGTCATAAATGCTTGAAAATTGTCAACAAAGTACAATATTTCAAAGTTTTTCGTGAAGAGTCTTATATTAACCTATTAAATATATCACAAAAAAGCAAATTATACAAGACTTTCGTCAAAGTTGATTGTAATTTCTTTGTGCGGCAGAGTCAACTGCTTGTATTCCACTCCTGCGGCGTCAAACATACGCTTGGAGGCAAGGTTGCCGCTCGTTCCGTTATACTTGTCGGAAAGGTAATAAACCTTTTTGATTCCGCACTGGATAATTGCTTTGGCACACTCGTTGCACGGGAAAAGAGCAACGTAAACGCTGCATCCGTTCAGCGGTGCACCGGCATTGTTGAGTATTGCGTTAAGCTCGGCGTGGCAAACATACGGATATTTTGTGTCGTAGTCGTTATCTGCGGCTCTGTCCCACGGGAAAACGTCGTCGCTGCAGCCGAGCGGAAAGCCGTTATAGCCGACCGACATGATTTTCTTGTTTTCATTTACTATGCAGGCACCGACCTGCGTGTTTGGATCTTTACTTCTTTTGGCTGCGAGCAGTGCAACTCCCATGAAGTATTCGTCCCAGGAAATATAATCCTCTCTTTTTGACATTGTTTTCCCTCTCATTCTGCGTTGAATTTAACAATACGGTTTATTGCTGCGCCATCCTCGGTGAAGTTTGACACAAGAACCGTTTGGTTGCTGATGAAGCAATAGTTGCATATTCCGCTGTTGAATATATCGCTGTCGGAAATTATGGTTGCCTTATTGTTCTCTGTGGTGTAGATTACCATTGCTTGCTTGTCGCCGCCGCAGAAAACAACAAAGTTTTTGCCGCTCGGCGAAGCAATGAAGCCTGAAAGTGATTCAAATCTCGTTTTCTTACCCGATACGGTTTCACCTGTGTACATGTCGGTAAACTCCGTTGTTGACGGGTCAAAAATGAAATGATCGCTTACAACATAATCCGAGAAATTTCCACTGAACTTCTTAAGCGGATCATCTTTTTTGCCGTTCTTAACAAGGTTAAATCCGTCATCGGTGTTCGCAAAGCAGTAATATGCGCCGTCCTTTTCACGGAACTGATATGACGGAGAGTTGACGAACTCGGTCGATTCCGCTTTTCTGACGCTTCTTGAGCTTTCAACCGACATGAAGTCATAGAGAACCGTCTCTGCGTTGGTGTCGTGATATCTCGTCGAAGCAAACCAATCGTATTTGCTCATGCTGTTTACGGAGCTGTCGGTGAACACAGTCCAGGTCTCGTTCTGCGTTGCATCCTCCTGAACCGTTCTGTCTCTTGAAGAAACAATCAGTGTTGCCGTTCCCGAGTTCATATCAAACGAATAGATATCGGAATAGGTTTTATCTGTCTTGTAAGCATCGCCGGCATCCATATCAAGGAACAAAACGTAGCTTGTCCTTGCCGTATCCCTATATGATGACGGGCAGTCCATAAGACGTGCAAAAATATAGGAAAAGGTCTGAACATCGCTTTCCTGCTTGGAATTGAAAAGTCCGTAACCGATTGTGCCTACGTCGGTATCTTCCAAATAGTAAAGCGTCATAGGAACCTTCTGGTAGCTGCATGTTATGTTAATTTTTTTCGTCCTGACATTTGTAATCTCAACAAACTCCTTGTCGGAATACTTAAAGTATTTGATTTTGCCGTCCGGATAGGCTTCATAGAAAATATTTTCCTGCTGAGTTTGAACAAGGGGATAGTCGGATTTGTATTCCATGCTTATAACGGACGAAAGCGGTTCGCCGCCGTTAATGCCCATGCCGCCGAAAAGCTTGCCTGTGAAACTCTTGCTGAATGTAAGCCCCGTAAAGATAAGACAGACGGCAAGCACGGCCGAAAGAATTATGATAACTTTTTTGTTTTTCTTTGTCATTGTAAAATCCCTCTTATTTTAAAACAAGTTCGACCGGACAATGATCCGAGCCGTAAATTTCCGAATGTATTTTAACGCTTTCAAGCCTCGGTTCAAGAGCTTTTGAAACGCAGAAATAGTCGATACGCCAGCCGACGTTCTTCTCTCTCGCCTTGAAACGATATGACCACCAGCTGTAGGCATTTTCAAGGTCGGGGTAGAAATAACGGAAGGTGTCGATAAATCCTGCGTCGAGCAGCTCACCGAATTTTCCTCGCTCTTCGTCGGAGAAGCCTGCATTACCTCTGTTCGTTTTCGGGTTTTTCAAGTCGATTTCATTGTGGGCAACGTTGAGATCACCGCAGAAAACAACCGGTTTTTTCTTCTGAAGCTCCGAGACGTAAGCCCTGAAAGCATCCTCCCATTTCATGCGATGGTCGATTCTTTTCAGTCCGTCCTGAGCATTCGGAACATATTCCGTAATAAAATAGATATCGTCAAATTCAAGCGTGATGAGCCTGCCCTCTGTGTCAAGCTCCTCAATGCCGAGACCGTAGCTGACGCTGAACGGTTTTTCTTTGGTGAATATCGCAGTGCCGGAGTAGCCTTTCTTTTCGGCGTAGCTCCAGTATTGATGGTAGCCGTCAAGCTCCAGCACGAGCTGACCCTCCTGCATTTTAGTCTCCTGAAGGCAGAAAATATCAGCATCCAGCTCATTAAAAACGTCCATAAAGCCCTTATTCATACAGGCTCTTATGCCGTTAACGTTCCATGAAATAAACTTCTTGCTCAAATGAACACCTCCGCATACAAAATGTATTATAACATACATATAAATAAAAATCTATGAAAAAGATATGAATTTTTAACACGGAATAAAATTTTTTCAAAAAATGTATAAATATACTGGATTTTATTAAAAGCATGTGATATAATTCATTTGTCTATGACAAGATTTTAAAAAAGAATTGGGGTAAGTAACTTATGAAAAAGACAGTTATCCAGTGCGTGACTGCATTGCTTTGCGTTATCGCAGTTGCAGTTACATCTGTAATCAGCGTTGGCAAGATAAGCACAGCTAAGGTTGACGCTGCTAAGGCTGCTGGGGCAAATTCTTCAACCTCCGGTGATCCGTCGGCAGATCCGTCTGCTAATCCTTCGGCTGATCCTTCGGTTGATCCGGCTACTCCGACAGACCCGTCAGCTGATCCGTCGGCAACAGATCCTTCAAATCCGGCTTCTCCGGCTGCAACAGATCCGGCTTCTCCGGCAACTCCGTCGGCAACAAAGCCCGGCTCATCAAGCACGGCATCAAAGGTTCCTTCAACGGCAGCCGATATCGCAGCATACTACAATGCAGCAGTTAACAAGGCAGTTAACTCCAAGGCCGGCTTCTCAAAGAAGAGAACAACTACGCTCAGCAACCTCAACGGCGGTGCACTCCTTAAGATTAAGCTCGTTGTTGATACGGTTAACGATTTCCTCGGAGTAGGTACACAGAATAAATCTTATGCAAAGGGCAAGGTCGGCGAGATTTCAAAGGCTTCTCTTACCGCTAAGGACATTTCTTCCCCGACATGCAAGCAGAGCGGCGGTAACTATGTTATCACAATGACCCTCAAAAACGGCACAAGCAAGGCAAGCAAGGCAGGTAAGAGCGATTCAACAGCTCTTGCAAGAACAGGTCTCTACTCAGGCGTTGGTGACAAGAAGGCTTATGACTACAAGAACGCAGGCAACCTTTACGACGGTATCAATAATGCCGATAAAGCTTCTGTTGAAGCAATCACAGAGAACAACAGGAATATCAAGATTACAGCTACTGTCAACTCAAAGACAGGCAATCTTGTTTCTCTTCATGTTTCCTATGATTGGGATGTAAGTCTTACAAACGTTAAATACTCTGTTGCTACGATTTCAACAGCAACAGGCGACGCAAAGACATCTGTTGACTTTACAAACTTCGTATTTTAATTGAATACGCACATCACCTTCCTCTTTTAAAAGGGGAAGGTTTTTTGCTTGTTATATAATACTTATTTTTTTGTATAAATTTAATATTTTATATTGCATGATACTGCAATATATGTTAAAATAGCAAGGATAGAATTATAATTATCTGTCAAATTGATATCAAGGAGTTTTTATATGGCAAGCACTTCGAAAAAAGCTGCGTCAAAGGCTGCCCACAGCGACGTGATGCAGGAAAAATTTGTCGAATCCAAAGAGTTTCGTATGTTCTGTCTGGCAGGACTCGGACAGGGCATGATATACAGTGTAATGTCCTCCTACATCTCGGACTTTTACACCAACGTTATGAAGCTCCCTCTTGTTTTTGTTCTTCTGCTCATGCTTTTGGCAAGAGTTTGGGACGCTATCAATGACCCTCTCATGGGTATGATTATTGACCGCCACACAACACGCTGGGGCAAGATGAAGCCGTATATTGTGTTCATGTCGGTTCCCATTGCGTTACTTACCTTCCTTATGTTCTATTATCCCGACCTTGACAAAACAGACCTGATGATTTATGCAGGTGTTGTTTACGTTCTTTGGGGCATGATCTACACAGCGGCAGATGTTCCGTTCTGGAGTCTCCCGAATGTTATGACTCCCAATCCGAATGAACGAGGCAACCTTATTTCCGTTGCCCGTACCTTTAACGGTATCGGATCGGCTGTTCCTATGGCTCTCTATCTTGTTGCGGGCTTGGTTCTTCCGGGACTCTGTGCTAAGATGCAGGCGTCGGATAACGATTTGGTTCAGGCCTTCTTCAATAAATTCACGGTTGTTGTCGGAAATACAATAAACTACGATAAAATGAAATACATATTGATTGCCGTGTTTGCTGCGGTAATCGGCGTTATTCTTTATGTCAGTTCATATCCGCACGTTAAAGAACGTGTTGTTATTCCCGATAAAAAAGCCGTCAAGGGAGAACCCTCACAGCTTTCGAGAATATTCAAGTGCAAGCCGCTTATACTTGTTATCGTCATGGGTATTCTTTCATCCGGCAGATATATGCTTCAGGCGGCTTCGGTTCATGTTGCACGTTATGCGGTATATATCGGCGGAGACCTCAGCACAATGACGGGACTTGAAAGATCCGAAGCTATTTCAAAGAGTATCGGAACCGTCAGCACAATACTTTCGGTTTGCTCGGCAGTCGGAATGTTCGGTGCAATGCTCTTTATGCCTGCACTTATAAAAAAGTTCAATTACAAACAGATCGTTGTAACAACATGCACCTTGGGCTTCGTTGCAAGTCTTTTGACCTCCTTGGTCGGCTACTTTGTTGTTGCGGGAAAACTCAGCTTCTTTATCTGCATTCCGTTCCTCATTATTTCTGCTGTTCCGCTCGGTGTTCTCAACGTCGTATCATATGCGATGATTGCTGACAGCCTTGACTATATGGAGTGGGAAACAGGCTACAGAGAAACGGGTCTCGGCTCGGCGTGCCAGGGCTTCGTCAACAAGCTCGGCAATGCCCTTGCAACGGCAGGTATCATAGTTATGTATCTTGCAATCGGTCTTAATCCGGAACAAATGCTTGCAAAGGAAGCAGCCGTTGCCGCAACGGATCTTTCGATGACTATGAGATATGCAATGTTCTCACTTATTTCTATCGTTCCCGGCATCAGCCTTCTTCTCAGCACGATTCCGATGAAGTCATATGATCTTGTCGGCGAAAAGATGGAAAAGATTACGCTCGAGCTTGCCGAAAAGAGAGAGGAACGCGGAATTCACATCGGTTAATTATTTATTGAATATATCGGAGGTTTCAGTATGAAATACATTGATTTTGATGAGTCAAGAGAGCTTGACCTCATCCCGATCGGCAGAGTTGCAATCGACTTTAACCCGACGGACTACTACAACACACTTGATAAGTGCGAAAACTATAAGAAATATGTCGGCGGTTCTCCTGCCAACATCGCTGTAGGCCTTGCACGCTTGGGCAAGAAGGTTGGCTTCATCGGCAAGGTTTCCGATGATCAGTTCGGTACATACGTTGAGGATTTCTTTGCAGGCGAGGGAATCGACATTTCCCACGTTACTCGCACAAAGGGCGGCGAAAAGCTCGGCCTTACATTTACCGAGATTAAGTCGGAGCACGAGAGCAGCATTCTCATGTACCGTGACGGAATTGCAGACCTTATGCTTCACCCGGACGATGTTGACGAGGACTACATAAAGAGTGCAAAGGCTATTCTCATCAGCGGCACGGCTCTTTCTCAAAGCCCGTCAAGAGAGGCTTGTCTTAAGGCAATGTACCTTGCCAAGAAGGTCGGCACAAAGATTATTTTTGATATAGACTATCGCCCGTACAACTGGAAAAATGCGGACGAGATCGCAATATATTATTCAATCGTTGCTTCCAACAGCGACATGGTAATGGGTTCACGTGAGGAATTCGACCTTACCGAGGCCATTTCCGCTCCCGGCAGAACCGACAGGGAGACAGCCGAGCACTGGATGAAGATGGGCAACAAGATTGTCATCATCAAGCACGGCAAGGAAGGCTCAACGGCTCACACGGCCGACGGCGAGTATTCAATAAAACCGTTCCCGGTCAAGGCATTCAAGTCCTTCGGCGGCGGCGACGGTTACGGTTCGGCATTCATTTACGGACTTCTCGAAGGCCTCGACATCATGGATTGCCTTGAGCTCGGCAGTGCATCGGCTTCAATGCTTGTTGCCGCTCACGGCTGCTCACTCTTCATGCCGACGGTTGATGAGATTAAAAAGTTTATCAAAGAAGAAAAGGATAAGTACGGTGAAATGGTAGCCCGCGCTTAAATTTGGCTAATTTTGCCCACAGCACATTTTTCGTTCGGGGCAGTATATACATACAGCTCCCGAACTGCAAAAAGCACTGTGAACAAAATTTTCTCAAATTTATTTTAAGGTTTGATTGTAGGACGAAATAAAATCCGCCTAACAAAAATCTCTCGCTAAAATACGTTTTGGCAGTATGGTTCGGTAGAATACATTTGGCGAATTCTGTACAGCACATTTTTCGTTCGGGGCAGGAAAAGACAGCACTGAAAGTACAGATATCTAATATCTAATATCTACAATCTAACGTCTATCCCCCTACATCCTCAAAGAAAGGATCAATAAGATATGAAAACAATAAGATTGACTGCCGGTGAGGCAATCGTCAAATACCTTGACAATCAGTACGTTGCCATTGAGCAGGACGGAAAGCTCGTTGAAAGCAAATTCGTTGAGCTTTTCTATGCTATTTTCGGCCACGGCTGTGTTCTCGGCGTCGGCGAGGCTCTCTCTCAGGCAGAGCACTCAATAAAGGTTATGCAGGGCAGAAACGAGCAGGGTATGGCTCAGGCTGCAACGGCATATGCCAAGATGAACAACAGACTTAAAATCATACCCTGTATGTCATCAATCGGCCCGGGTGCGGCGAATATGGTTACTGCGGCGGCTACTGCCACGGTCAACAATATTCCGCTTCTCCTTTTCATGGGCGACACATTCGCAAGCCGTCAGCCCGACCCCGTTCTTCAGCAGGTTGAGCAGCTCCATGACGGTACATGCACGACCAATGACGCTTTCAGAGCGGTAACACGTTATTTTGACCGTATTACCCGTCCCGAGATGGTTATGACGGCTCTGACAAACGCTATGAGAGTTCTCACGGACCCGGCTCACACAGGTGCAGCGGCAATCGCTCTCTGCCAGGACGTTCAGGGCGAAAGCTATGATTATCCCGTTGAATTTTTCAGAAAAAGAGTTCATTTTATTTCCCGACAGATTCCGTGTGACTATGAGGTCAAAGCGGTTGCCGAGGAAATCAAAAAGAGCAAGAAACCCCTTGTTATTGTCGGTGGCGGTGTTAGATATTCGTTCGCAGGCGAGCAGGTAAAGGCTTTCTGCGAGAAGCACAACATCCCGTTCTCCGAGACCCAGGCAGGTAAGAGTGCAATTGAATCAAGGCACTATCTCAATGTCGGCGGTATCGGCGTAACAGGCAATTCAAGTGCAAACGTGCTTGCCGGGGACGCAGATTTGATTATCGGTATCGGAACGAAATTCTCCGATTTCACAACCTCGTCAAAGTGGCTTTATGCCGATACTCAGGTTGTAACGATCAATGCCAGTGCATTCCACGGCGGCAAGCTTGACAGCATAAAGATGGTAGCCGATGCCAAGGAGGGCATAACTGCTCTTGAAAAGTACCTTGACGGCTATAAATCAGCTTATACAACCGAAATTGCAGACGCAAAGGCAGATTGGGATAAGGAAATGGCACGTCTTGCCGCAACGCACTACGGCGAAGGCTACACTCCCGAAATTCCGAACCATATGCCGGACGCAGTTGAAAGTTTCATAAAAGCAACGGGCGGTGTTATCACTCAGACGGCGGCTCTCTCGCTTATTCGCAAGCTCATCCCGGCCGACGCTGTTGCAGTCGGTGCGGCGGGTTCGCTTCCCGGCTGTATGCAGAGAATGTGGACGACAGACAAGCTCTATTCCTACAATATGGAGTACGGCTATTCATGCATGGGCTATGAAATCGCAGGTGCGTTCGGATCAAAGCTCGCTTGCCCCGATCAGGAGGTTTACGCTTTCACCGGTGACGGCAGCTACAATATGCTTCATTCCGAGATGCTGACTGCATTGCAGGAGGGCAAGAAGATCAACGTCATGCTCTTTGATAACGCATCATTCGGTTGTATCAACAATCTTCAGATGGGTCAGGGCGTTAATTCGCTTTGCACCGAAGCTCGTTACCGTGACGGCGACAAGCCGATCCGTGAGGGCGAGTTCATGAATATCGACTATGCCGCATGTGCAAGAGGCTACGGCTATGTCGCATACACCGCAAAGACTATGGATGAGCTTGAGGCGGCGGTGCTTGATTCACTTAAGCAGACAAAGCCCGTGCTCATTGATATAAAGGTTCTTCCTAAATCCATGACTGACGGATACGGCGGCTGGTGGAATGTCGGCTGTTCGGATATGCCCCGTACAGAAAAGGGTAAGGAAGCACTTGCCGAAAGAACGCAGAAGCTTTCCGAGGCTAAAAAGTATTAAGGCAACACCGCACACATCAATTTTGCGATATTGCCTTAAGGCAACACCTTACAAAAACTTACTACGCAATTCTTTAACAAGGAGAGGTAACATGGACGCAAAAAAAATTAAACTCGGTATTGCACCGATCGGTTGGACAAACGACGATATGCCTGATCTCGGCAGTGAAAACACCTTTGAGCAGTGTGTAAGTGAAATGGCACTTGCAGGCTTTGAGGGCTGTGAAATCGGCAACAAATATCCCAAGACCGTTGAGGAAATGCATGAGTATCTTGATATCAGAGGACTTAAGATTGCTAACCGCTGGTTCTCATCATTCATTCTCACAAAGCCCTTTGAAGAGGTAGAGAAGGATTTCAGAGAGAACTGTGAGTTCCTTAAGGGCTGCGGCGCTAAGAGAATCGGCGCATCGGAGCAGAGTTACAGCATTCAGGGACAGATGGACACACCTGTTTTTGAGAATAAATACGTTATGAACGACGAGGAGTGGAAGAAGTTCACAGACGGACTTTCAAAGCTCGGCAACATTGCTAAGGAATACGGCATTACGCTTGTTTATCATCATCACATGGGTACGGTTGTTCAGACAGCCGAGGAAATCGACAAGATGATGGATATGTGCGATCCCGACGCCGTTTACCTTCTTTTCGATTCCGGTCACCTTGCATATTGCGGCGAGGACTACATGGCAGTTCTCAAGAAATATGCCAAGAGAATCAAGCACGTTCATCTTAAGGATATCCGTCCCGAGATTGTTAAGCAGGTTAAGGACGAGCATAAGTCATTCCTTCAGGGCGTTCGTATGGGTGCTTTCACAGTTCCCGGTGACGGCGCAATCGATTTCAAACCGATTTTTGATGTTCTTGACGAAACAGGCTATGAAGGCTGGATGCTCGTTGAAGCTGAGCAGGATCCCGCAATCGCAAATCCGTTCAAGTATGCAAAGATGGCAAGAGCCTACATTGCAGAAAAGGCAGGACTTTGAGTATAATTTATAGTGAATAATTAAGGTGAAAGTCAAGCAAGCCTCCCCTTAAATCAACAAAGGGAAGGCTTGAACAGATAGACTAAGCTTGATTATTCTGTTTAAAAGTTAACAGAGATTCTTGGCACCCTTTTAGGGAGAGGAAAGGAAAGCCGGCAGAAACCGACCAAGGCTTTCAATCAAAGCGGAGGTCTGAAAAACAAGTTAAAAAATAGAATAACATACAAGGAGATGTAACAATGTCCGCAGAAAAACTCAAATACTTTGTCAACGGTGAGTACGTTGAATCAAAGACAGACAAATACTACACTCTTGTCAACCCCAGCACGGGCGAGACAACGGGTTATGCTCCCTGCTGCACCAACGACGAGGTTCTCGGTGCTATTGCAGCGGCTAAGGCAGCTTTCCCGGGCTGGAGCTCAACTCCGGCAATCAAGAGAGCACAGATCCTTTACAACATCCGTGATCTTCTCATTAAGCACATGGACGAGCTTACAATGCTTGTTGCCGAGGAAAACGGCAAGGTATGGGCTGAGGCCGAAGGCGACGTTCTCAAGGCTAAAGAGGGCACAGAGCTTGCAACTCAGGTTCCGTCACTCATGATGGGCGAGAGTATTATGGACGCTTCAAGAGGCTATGACACAGTTAAATACCGTGAGCCGATGGGCGTTTTTGCCGGTATTGTTCCCGTTAACTTCCCGGCTATGATTCCGTTCGGCTGGATGGCTCCGACGTGTATCGCATGCGGCAACACAATGGTTCTCAAGGCTGCAAGCCTTACTCCGAGAACAGCTCTCAGAATTGCCGAGCTTTATAAGGAAGCAGGCGTTCCCGACGGCGTTATCAATGTTGTAACCTGCTCAAGAAACGAGATCAACACGATTCTCGAAAGTCCCGACGTAAGAGGCATCACCTTTGTCGGTTCAACTCCCGTCGGCAAGCTTATATATGAAAAGGCTGCAAGCGCAGGAAAGAGAGTTCAGTGCCTTTGCCAGGCTAAGAACCACGCTCTTGTTCTTGCAGACACTCCGATTGAGAGAACGGCGGCAGGCGTTATGAACTCAGCATTCGGTTGTGCGGGCCAGAGATGTATGGCTCTGAGCTGCTGCGTTGTTGAGGAGAGCATTGCCGATAAGTTTGTTGCAGAGCTTGTTAAGCAGGCTAAGGGACTTAAGCTCGGACCTGCATATGACAAGACCTCAAAGCTTGGCCCAATTACCTATGAAAAGCACTATAAGGAAGTTCTTGCAGACATCGACAAGGGCGTTGCAGAGGGAGCAGAGCTTGTACTTGACGGCAGAAACTGTGTTGTTGAGGGCTATGAAAACGGCTTCTTCGTCGGCCCGACAATCTTTGACCACGTTACAGAGGACATGACAATCGGCCGTGATGAGGTATTCGGACCTGTTCTTTGCATCAAGAGAGTTAAGAGCTTTGAAGAGGGTCTTGCAGTCATGAACGCTAACCCGTATGCTAACGGCTCGGTTATCTTCACTCAGAACGGCTACTATGCCCGTGAGTTCGTTCGTCACACCGACGGCGGCATGGTCGGCGTAAACGTTGGTATTCCTGTTCCAATCGGATTCTTCCCGTTCGCAGGTCATAAGGATTCGTTCTTCGGCGATCTCCATTGCCTCGGCAAGGACGCATATCGCTTCTTCACAGAGAGCAAGTGCGTAACAACACGTTGGTTCGACGAGGAAGAAATGAAGAAAACAGAAGTTTCCACATGGGACGGCACAATATAATCAGGAGGATTTTTAATTATGATTAATGTTGGTATTATCGGCGCAGGCCGTATCGGTAAGGTACACTGCGAGTCAATCATGAGATATGTTAAGTCAGCTACGGTTAAGGCTATTGCCGATCCGTTCCTCAATGACGAGACAAAAGAGTGGGCAAAGGGTCTCGGCGTAAACGAGTTCTACACCGATTATCACAAGATTCTTGAGGACAAGGACATTCAGGCTGTTCTCATTTGCTCATCAACGGATACACATTCAACGATTTCTCTCGAAGCTATTGCCGCCGGCAAGCACATCTTCTGCGAGAAGCCGATCGACCATGACGTAAACAAGATTCTTGAGGTTAAAAAGGCTCTTGAAAACAGCAACGTTAAGTATCAGGTAGGCTTCAACCGCCGTTTTGACCATAACTTCAAGGCTGCAAGAAAGGCAGTTGAGGGCGGTCAGATAGGCGACCTTAATATCCTTAAGGTTTGCTCCCGTGACCCGGGTGCACCGCCGGTAAGCTACATCAAGGTTTCGGGCGGTATCTTCCTTGACATGACGATTCATGATTTCGATATGGTTCGCTTCATGTCAGGCTCTGAGGTTGAGGAAGTTTTTGCATACGGTGCAGTTCTTGTTGACCCGGCAATCGGTGAGGCAGGCGACATCGACACAGCTGTTATCTCCATGAAGCTCGCTAACGGCGCAATCGCAGTTATTGATAACTGCCGCCGTGCAAGCTACGGCTACGACCAGAGAGTTGAAGCTTTCGGTTCACTCGGTCAGGTCGCTATTTCCAATGACTCCGAGTCAACGGCAGTTGTTTCCGACGCTAACGGCGTTCACGGTGAGGTTCCGCTCAACTTCTTCCTTGAGAGATACATGGGAGCATATGTTGAGGAGGTTTCCGAGTTCGTTGACTGTGTTGTTAACGACAAGCCGATCACAGTCGGACTTGAGTGCGGTCTCCAGCCCGTACTTATCGGCATTGCCGCAAAGAAGTCTCTTGAGACAGGTATGCCGGTTAAGATTGCTGATGTTGCAGCAGAATACGGCCTTTAATATCCAAAAAAAAACAATAACTTCGGCGGCACAGGTTTCCTGTGCCGTTTTCATATTCTAATAACTTTTATACATTTCTTTTCGGCATATTCTACTGATTTTGCCGCTCCGCCAAAATCGTGTCGCAAGAAGGCAATTACGTAATCGGAATTATTGACCATCCATTTGTTACGCCAAGGAATAGCAAATTTTGGAGGAACTTTTTCTATTCCCTCCGGATATATCGAGTCAGAGCTAAAGGCGTCGTTGTTAGGAAGATACGCAAGTATAACATATATTTTTATTTCATAAGTACATTTTAATGATGATAGGGTTTTATAGACAATTTTATCAAAGTTACCATTATTTCCGACATAGAATGTGTCAACCGAATAATTTTCTATTAAATTGACAATTTGTTGCTTTAAAGATAATTCAATTTGTGACGGGCAGTCTCTGTGTCCAAAAAAAGTACATATCATAAATATCACCCCCTGTGGGATATATCGTAATTATAGCACATAAATAATAATTATGCGATATATCCCACACGATTTATCGCATAATTATGTAAAATTTTAAATGATAAACATTAGGAGGATATATTTATGACCGCAAAAGAGGCTGTTGCAAAGAGAATATTACAGCTTTGCGATGAAAGAAATATTGCCGTCAATGCGTTGGCAAATATTTCCGGCGTGTCTCCATCGACGGTTTACAGTATGCTCAACGAAAAAAGTCAAAATCCCGGTGTTGTTTCTTTGCAGAAGCTTTGTGACGGGTTGGAAATAAGCTTGCGGCAGTTTTTTGACAGTGAACTTTTTGATAATCTTGAGCAGGAAATAAAATAATAACTTCGGCGGCACAGGTTTCCTGTGCCGTTTAATTTTGATAACATTTTCATTGCAACGGTACGGATTGTATTGTATAATATTAACGGTTGCGATGGCTGTCGCATTAAGGCGAAATCCCTTTAATGCGGCGGCTGTTTTCTTTTGTTAAAAAATTTTTGAAAAATTAATGTCACAAACCCGGTTTGGGCTGACTACTAAATGAAGGACAAAATAAAGGAGGGTTGCACATGGACGTTGACGAACGTTTGCTGACGGACAACACCGTCGGCGATTACTATGAAAAATACTATCAGAGCATCTATAAATACTGCCGTGTGCGGCTCGGTGAATTTTCGCAGCATGCCGAGGACTGTGTGCAGGACGCCTTCTTAGTTCTTCATAATAAGCTGACGGACGGAGAAACGGTCGAACAGCCGAGAGCGTTTCTGTATAGGACGGCGGATAACTTCGTTAAGAGGACGATTGAAAGCTGCCGAAAGCGGCAGAGCCGAACAGTCGATATCGACGAAGCGGCTGAAAAAATTGCCGCACCGCCCGATAGCTTGCCCGATGATTTCGATTATGATGAATGTGCACGGCTCTTAATCGAGATGCTGACGGTTGAAGAAAGAGCTCTTTATGAATTGAAGTTCATAAAGCGAAAATCACTAAAGGAAATTTCCGAAATTCTGAACATCACGCCGACTGCAACGGCAAAGCGTGTTTCACGATTACGCAGTCGGATAAAAGATTTGGTAAAAACCTACTGTATAACATGAGATGAGGTGAGAAACCGTGAATGATCTTAAGTTAACAAAAGAGATACTCAACAGCATATATGATGATACAAGCTTTAAGGCAGAGGTTGCAGAGCTTATTAATTCGCTTATCGACGAGGAGCTTTCAAAGGATGAGCCGAATTGTGATTTTATTGATGAATGTATAAACACGCTTGAGGAGCTTGAGAGCGAAAACTTTGCAAAGGTCATTCCGTTTGTAAAGAAGCACGCAGGTAAAACCTTTAGGCAGAAGTTTGTATCGGTTGCGGCGGCATGTGCGATATTGGCGGCGATAAGCTTCGGTGCTGTGGCAGTCAGCCATACGATAGAGCAAAAACGAGAAGCTAAAACAACCACTGTAACTCAGGCTGTGACCGAGAGTGCAACCGCCGAAAGGACAATGACGACCGAAGCCGTAACGACCACGACAAAGCCGACAACGCAGGCGGCAATTCCGACGGGAATAAGGCTCAGATTCGGTGACAGCTTCAAGGATGAATACTACATCGGCGAAAAGCTTGATACATCCGGCATAACGGCTGTTGTCAGCTACTCCGACGGAACTGAAAAAATTGTTCCGCTTGCCGACTGTAAGGTTACTGCGGATGACGGCTTCGGCACAAGGGAGCGTTACGAAACGGTAAAGATAAGCTTCGGCAATGCTTCGGAAACGTTCAGGGTAAGGGTGCTTCGCAAGGAGGACACCAAGGTGCTCAATTCCGTTTATGCATCTTTCCCGGAAGGATTTGACTTCACGACGGAGGACATAGATAACATCGATCTGGGCGGCATGGAGGTCTATGCGGCTTACAGCGACAGGAGCGAGAAGAAGCTTAACAGAGGAGAATACACAATTAAAACAGAGAAGCTTCCTAATGGGACTGCTTTTATAACAATCACATACGAGGGAGTTTATACGACCTTCGGAATTAAGGAGGAGACAAAATGAAGAAAACACTTTCTAAGATTTTATCCGTAATGCTTGCCGTTATATCGGTTATAACCATGGTATCCGTTGCCCGGCCGGCGAAGGCATACGATTTCAGCGACCAAATGACAGAGGATTATCGTTATAATTACAGTTATGACGGAAAGCTTAGAATTCTTGAATATTTGAAGGATGAGGAAATTGTAACGATTCCGAATGAGATTGACGGTATTCCCGTTTCTAAAATCGAAAAGGGCGCATTTATTAATAAAAAAGCACGCAAGGTGATTTTTTCGGAAAATGTGCGTGAAATGAACAGGGAAACTTTTGTTGACTGTCCGAATCTTGAGGAAATCGTTTTCAATGACGGTTTTGAATCAATGACAAGGAAATCATTCACTAATTGTCCGTCGATAAAGACGGTTCATCTGCCGAAAAGCTGTTATAAATTTTCCTATGCTTCTTTCTATAATTGTGACGGTATTGAGAAGTTTATTATAGAAAAATCTTTGTCGCCGTCCTCAAAAGCATCGTTTTCAAAATTTTCTATGAGCGATAAAACTGTATTTATGCTCAAGGAATGGCCAAGTATTGATATTTATTGTTATCTTGCAAATGGTGGTTACTTTTACAGCGGAAAAGAGAACGAATACTATATTTTCAAGAGCAAGGAAGCGAAGAAAGAGTATTCGTCGGGCTATTTCACCTATACGCTTGATGAGGATAATAATGCCGAAATAACAGGCTATACGGGAGCTGCGGATGCTTCTCTTCTGGATATACCCGCCGAGCTTGACTCGCATAAGGTTGTAAGTATCGGAGCAAAGGCATTTGAAAGCAAAGTGGAAAGCAGGTATAAGTCGGTATCGAAGGACGATATCGGGAAATACACTTCAAAATATAGTTTTCTTGCAGTCAAATTTCCGTTAACGCTGAAAAGAATAGGGGACTTAGCATTCACAGGCTGTACCTCGCTTGAATATGTCAGTATTCCCGATTCGGTTGAGTACATTGGTTACGGTGCATTTGCACTTTGTACCTCACTTGCAAATCCGGTTCTTCCGGCGTCGCTGAAAACGCTTTGCGGTCAGGCATTCGCATTCTGCCCGTTTGATGGCGAGCTGAAACTCCCGAACGGAATCGAATACATAGGTACGGAGGCATTTGCAAGAGCCAACAGCAACTCTATTTCCGACGATATGGGAAGAATCAGCTCGGTTGAATTTCCGAAATCGCTGAAATTTATCGGAGTGAAGGCATTTGCGTATAATTCGATCGAGTCGATAAAAATCCCGAAAACTCTTAATTCATGGGACGGTGCAATGGCATACTGCCGAACGCTCAAAAATGTTGAATTTGAGGACGGCTGGACATCGATTGCGGCGCAGGCATTTGATAACTGTAAATCTTTGGAAAGCATTACTTTGCCCGACAGTATAAAGAGAATCGAACGCGAGGCGTTTAATGATTGCCTTGAATTGAAGGAAGTTATTGTCAGTGAGAACAGCAATATTGAATTTGTAGGTAATCGTGCCTTCGCTTACACAAAAATCACAAACGCTGACTTTGCGCAAAGGGCGGAACTGGGAAACGGTGCTTTTCGCAAGACCATGGTAACTTCATTTGCCTTTACCAAAAATCAGAAAATTATTCCCGGATATTTATTTACTGATTGTAAGAATCTCAGCGAGATAAGCTTTGAGGACGGCGTTATTACGATAGGCCCGGGTGCTTTTGAAAATACGGCTGTGAAGAATGTTGTCATGCCCGATTCGATCGTTGATTTCGGAGGCAGTACATTTGAGTTCTGTAAGGAGCTTGAAACTGTAGTTATCCCAAAGAATACGGAATATATCAGAGAGTGGGCATTTGCAGATTGTGAGAAATTATATAAGGTCACATGGAACAGGATCGGAAACAAGGAAATTTTGTATGAGGCTTTCCGATATTGTACATCATTGAAGGACTTCACATTTGAGGATATAACCTGCATTGATGAGGGCGCATTTGACGAAACAGGAATCACCGATGTTAAGCTGACACTTTCAAATCTGGATGCACAGACGGTTGGCGAGAGCAGTTTCCAGTATTTCTCGCAGCTCAAAACCCTTGAGGTCGGCGGAAATGTTAAGGAGATTCGTACGCTTGCATTCGCATCGTGCGAAAACCTTGAAACGGCAGTCATTGCCGATTCTGTTGAAAAAATTGCCGATGACGCATTTGACGGCTGCGAAAAGCTCACAATTTATTGCAACGAGAATTCCTACGCCGAGAGCTATGCAAAGGCAAACAGAATAAGAGTAACAACACTCATCGTGGCTCCTATCGCAAATCAGAGCTACACGGGCAAGAAGATTGAGCCGCAGGTTTCCGTCAGATTTTCCGACAGAAAGCTTACGGACAACAAGGACTATTCAACAGAATATATTAATAACCTGAATGTCGGCACGGCGAACGTTATCGTGACAGGTCTTGGGGATTTCTCAATGCTCATTACTAAGGTTGATTTTGCAATTATCGCCGTTTCAATCGACAAGGCTGAAATTGCTTCGATCCCGACGCAGACTGTTAACGGACAGACTCCTTGCGAGCCAAAGCTCAAGATTAAGTTCAACGGCAAAACGCTCAGGGAGGGCGAGGATTACACCGTGTCCTATAAGAACAACAAATCGGCCGGCACGGCAACCGCCATAATAAAGGGCATAGGCAATTTCAAAGGAACGGCAAGCGTTGACTTCAATATTGAGGTTAAGCAAAGCTTCAAGGATAAGCTTCAGGTAGCATTCAATGCCGTTAAAGCGGTATTTGTTAAGGCGATCAACTGGTTTTTGAAGCTCTTTAAGTAAGCGACAGATTAAAAAATCATGGGCTGTGACGAATAATTTTTCGTCACAGCCCATTAATACAGCTATTTTATTAAAGAAGGTTCACCAGCTCGGCCACAGTGAAATCGTTATACATTGCGTCGTCAAGAATATCGAGGTTTATCTGCGAGTATTCAACCTCTTTTGAGTAGCCGTAAAGGATTCGCACACGCTCGTCAAAGCTCGGCTCGGGAACGCTGTCATAGAGCCTTTTCGTAATTATGCACGCAAAGATGCCGTATTTAACCTTTGTCAGCAGGTCGAGGTCGAAGCAGGCCGTCATCATGTATCGCATGAGATAGTATTTGAAAAGCCGAACGATATCCCCGGCAAATTTTTCGCTGTTGTGATAAATCGCTTTTTCTTCCGAGAGGGAAACGAGCCTTTCTTTGCGTTTATCACTGATGTATTCCATCTTTTTAAGGACATTGATGCACTCGGAAAATTCAACGCTGCTGTCGCCGCCGAGCATGTCAACCTTGTCAATATCGCTTTGAAATTCGGCGGCGGAGAAAAGCACAGCGGAAAGCTTCATTTTGAGGTCAAAATTTTTATTGTCGAGAATCGCAAAGAATTCTTCACGCTTTTCCGTCAGCAGATTATATATCCTGTCGGGGCTTTTAACCGTTCTGTCGAGCTCCACGTCTGTTTCGGGGGAGAGCAAAATTCTTGCCGCCTCGGGACAGCCGAGACCGAGACCCGTTTCACGGATTTCGCCGTAATCGTCGAAGTATCTCGGAAAAAGCCGGCAGGTGTCACAAAGTGCCGTTTCGCCGTGTTCAAGCTGAATTCGGCAAAGATTATTTTCATCAAGCATAGGGCAGCGGCCGTCGACAAGCGAAAAAATATATCCGTCCTCGTCTGTTGTCAGGTGCTTGTCAAAATATTGCTTCAAGCAGCCTGTTTCGCTTTTATACTTTTCCGCCGAAGCGTCATCAATCTCAACGTCCCAGCCTGCGCAGCATGTGTCCGGGCAGCGGCCGGCGATGCATTTAAACGAGTTAAAATATTTCGGCTTAACAATTTCCATGTTTTAATCTTCCGTTCTCACAACGTCGGCGAAAAAACCGACGTTCTTTTTAAATTTGTTAATAAAATTGTAACACCTTGAGTTTGTTTGTCAAGTATAATATATAAAGATAAGTAATCGGCGGTTACTTGAAAGAAAACGACCTGAAAGCGGGTTAATTCAAAATGAACAATTTTATGCAAAAATTATATAACTTTATGTATGGCAGATACGGCCTTGATAAGCTGACGGGATTTTTGATTCTGTTAAATCTTCTGCTCAACGGAATCGGCTCGTTTATGCGCAATCGCATAGCTTACTATATTTTCTATGTTTTGGCTCTCGCTGTTTTCGGATTCGCCGTATTCCGTGTGCTGTCGAAGAATATCGAAAAACGCCGCCGTGAGGGCGAATGGTTTGATAATCTGCTCGTCAGAACCAATTATACCGAGCATTTCAGAAAGATGAAGCGTTGGTTCAAAAGGCAGGGCTTGAGATTCAAGTATTTCAAAACTCACAGGTTCAGAGTTTGCCCGAATTGCGGAGAAAATTTACGTCTTTCAAAAAAGCGGGGCAAGAGGAATATAACCTGTCCGATTTGCGGAAATAAATTCACTATTCATATTTTGTTCTGAGGAAGTGGACATTTGCTGGGGTATGTCAGGGCGTACAGGCCCGAAATGAAATTCAAGGATTATGATATGTACAAGGGCGTTTACTGCTCGCTTTGCAAGTCAATAGGCAAGCGTTACGGCTTGCTCGCAAGGCTTACGCTTTCGTATGATTTTACGTTTCTTGCAATTCTGCGAATGGCGGTCAGAAAAAACAAGGTGTGCATGAAAAAATCGCACTGTTCATTTAATCCGATAAAAAAATGCTACGACTGCTCGGGCAGCAGCGTTGATATAGCATATACTGCCGATGTGTCAATGCTCACATTTTATTATAAGATAAAGGATAATATCGCAGACAGCAAATTTTTCAAAAAATTGCTTTGCAAAATTTTGATGCCTTATGCAAATCATATATTTAAAAAGGCGAAGAAAAACAATCCCGTGATTGCCGAAAAGCTTGGAAAGCTCATGGAGGAGCAGGCCGAGGCGGAGAAGAGAGACGCAGGTGTTGACGAAGCGGCGGACGCAAGTGCAAAAATGCTTGCCGAAATGGTTTCGACGGATATCGAAGCGTCGGACAACACGGCATTGAACAGGCTCGGCTATTTCTTAGGCCGCTGGGTTTATCTTATTGATGCGGTTGACGACTGCGAGGATGATATTAAAACGGGCAGTTTCAATCCGCTGAAAAAGCGATATAGTTTGCCGGATTTTAAGATATATTGCGAGAGAATGCTGTCGCTTACCGTCGGAGAAGCAATAAATAACTTAAATAAGCTGGAAGTTTACAGATTTTATGATATAATAGATAACGTGCTTGTATACGGAACGGAATGTTCCGCAAAAAAAGTAATCTGTAAGGAGGTTGAACGTTGTGAAAAATCCGTATGAAGTGCTCGGCGTAACGTCGTCGGCAAGCATGGATGAAATCAAAAGAGCATATCGTGACAAGGCTCGCCGATACAGCGAAGATCAGGCGAAAATGAATGAGCTGAATGATGCTTACGATTTTATAATCAATAATTTAAGCGGCAGCAGAACGGACAACTCCTATGCCGATACCGGCTTCGGCGCAAATGCGGCAGGCGGTCAGACCTCCGAATTCGGCGATATAAGGGCAAAGCTCAACAGCGGCAGAATTGACGACGCCGAAACACTGCTTGACGGTATTCCTTACCAGCGCAGAAATGCCGAGTGGTATTATCTCAAGGGCACAATCCAGCACAGAAGAGGCTGGCTTGAGAGCGCACTCGAAAGCTTCAGAAAAGCCAAGGAGATGGAGCCGGGCAATTCGGAATATGAAGCTGCATTCAATCAGCTTGAGCGTGAGTCAAAGGGCAATTTCAGAAAAAACAAACAGAATGACGATAACGACGGCTGCTGCAGCCCTTGCAATATCTGCTCGTCGCTTATGTGTGCGGATTGCTGCTGCGAATGTATGGGCGGCGACCTTATAAGATGCTGTTGACGGTGATGATATGAAGAATACGGTAAAAACGGCTCTGGGCGGAATGTGTATAGGACTTTCGGCGGCGTTGATGATGCTGGCCTCTGTTATTCCGTTCCTGACCTATGCGATTCCTGCACTTGCGGCGATTCTCGTTATGTTTATGCGTATTGAGTGCGACTGGAAATGGGCGCTCGGCGTTTATGTGGGAACCTCGGTGATTAGTACACTTGTTGTTCCCGAGAAAGAGGCTGTGGCGATTTACATAGCTCTGATAGGCTACTATCCGCTTGTTAAGCTCCTCTTTGACAAGCTGCCGAAGTTCCTCGGCTACATAGTCAAGGCGGTGTTCTTTGTCGGGGTAATCGTTGCGACTTATTATATAATAATGCACGTTTTCGGCATTTCGACCGAGCTTTTGGAGGATACGAAGGGGTTCATGATTCCGCTGCTTGTTGTGCTTGGATTAGCCGCATTCATTATGTATGATATTGCGATTGAAAAGCTCGAAATGGCATACTACAGAAAATGGCAAAAGCAATTCAGAAAGTTATTTAAGAAGCACTGATTTTTTCGGTGCTTCTTTTCATATGTATCGACTTGTCCGCATAGTATTTCTTCGGGAGGAATGAATGATGAGGAAATACATGGTGCTTTGCTCGGTTCTGATGGCGGCGATGATAATTCTGCCGCTGACAACCATGGAAAAGCCGCACAAAACGGCGGTTGTTGATGAAAAGCCGTCCGTAAACACGGAAAGCGGAGCAATAAGCGTTATGAAAAGCGAAAGCGGAAAGGTCGAAAAAACCGATATAAAGGAATATACTGTTGGCGCATTGGCGGCGGAAATGAGCATGGAATGTCACGATGAAGCTCTCAAGGCGCAGGCTGTTGCGTGCTACACCTATGCGCTTTATTGCAAGGGGAAGGGGAATAAAGACGATCTTAACGGAGCGGATATCTCGGATGATTCCAAAACTCATCAGGGATATCTCAATAAGGATGCAAGGAAGAAAAAGTGGGGCGACAAGTATGCCGATTATGAGGAAAAGGCGGAAGAGCTTGTCGGTGAGGTGCTCGGAAAAAGAATGACCTATGACGGCGATCCGATTTTGGCGGCCTATCATGATATTTGCAGCGGAAAAACAGAGAGTGCAAAAACAGTTTGGGGAGAGGACATCGCTTACCTTCAATCCGTCACGAGTGACGGCGATAGGCTTGCCCCGAATTATGAAACTGTAATCGGACTTGACAAAGAAAAGTTTCGCTCGGCAATTCAGATAATTGACGGAATCGAGCTGCCGGGGAAAAGCGAAAATTGGGTCGGAAAAACCGATAAAACAGACACCGGCTTTGTGCGTTCTGTTGAAGTAGGCGGAACAAAGATTGACGGTAACGACATAAAAAAAGCTCTCGGCCTGCCGAGCAGAAATTTTACAATAAGCTGTAAGGACGAAAAATTTACAATCAAAATCATCGGCAACGGACATATGGTCGGCATGAGTCAATACGGTGCCGATTATATGGCCCGTCAAGGCTCTGATTGGCAGGAGATATTGAAGCATTACTACACCGGCATAAAAATCGAGTAAAAAATAATAGTATTTTCCATGAAAATAATTTGTAAAAACTCTTGCTTTTTTGCAGGAATATGTTACAATAAAGTCAAATCAACCAGCAAGGAGGTAACAACAATGGCTTTTAAGATTACAGACGACTGTATCGCTTGCGGTGCTTGCGAGGCTGAGTGCCCGGTAGGCGCTATTTCCGAAGGCGACGGCAAGTATGAGATCGACGCTGATGCTTGTGCATCCTGCGGCGCTTGTGCCGATGTTTGCCCGGTCGGAGCTCCGGTAGAGGAATAATTAAAGCTTTGTGATGTTTAACGAGGCGGTTGAAATCATTCCACAATGTGATATTCGCTTCCAAAACATAATAAAAGATCAAAGACGCTGTGCGTATCGAAAGGTATGCACAGCGATTTTTGTTATGATATCGGTGAATTAAGGTTGACATGCACAAAGAAAAGTGTTATAATTATAGAAATTCTAATTTTAGACTATTTGGAGGATATCATGACTGCGATAAAGATGATAGCGGTTGGGAAGAAGCTGGCGAATATCTACAACGGACTTTCTCAGCCGTTGTGCAAAAAATACGGGATAAATCAGTCCTGCTTTGATGTTCTTATGTTCTGCGCAAACAATCCCGAGAACAACACTGCGAGGGACATTTGCTCCGTCAGGGGAATCAAGAGCGGGATTGCTTCCGTTGCCGTTGAAACGCTTATTCAAAAGGGCTATTTAGTCCGCACGGACGATCCCTCCGACAGGCGAATTCACCGTCTTGTGCCGACCGAATCGGCACAGAATATAATCTCGGACGGCAGAGAAATGCAGGAAAAATTTATTTCCGCACTGAAAAGAGGAATTTCCCCCGAGGAAGAGGAAATCTTTGAAAGAGTGAATGAAAAAATACTTGAGAATGTCAAATTATTCGGTCGGGAGGAAGCTTAATGCCTTTTAAAATTATAATTTGTATCATTGCCGGTATCGGTGCAGGCCTCGGCACAGGCTTTGCCGGAATGAGTGCCGCTGCCGTAATCAGCCCCATGCTTATTACATTCCTTGACATGGATTCTTACCTCGCTGTCGGAATTGCCTTGGCGAGTGACGTGCTTGCGAGTGCGATTTCGGCTTACACTTACGGTAAAAACAAGAATCTTGATATCCGTAACGGACTTATCATGATGGTTTCGGTGCTCTGTTTTACACTTGTCGGCAGCTACGTTGCAAGTACCGTGCCCAAAACGACTATGGGTAATTTTTCCGTGTTTATGACCTTCCTCCTCGGTATAAAGTTCATCGTCAAGCCTGTTGTCGCACCGAAAGCAAGACTGCAAAATGCCACGGCGAAGCAAAAGGCAATTCGCTCGGTGATTTGCGGCTCAATGGTCGGATTTATCTGCGGATTTATCGGCGCAGGCGGTGGAATGATGATGCTTCTCGTCCTCACAACAGTGCTCGGATATGAGCTTAAAACGGCGGTCGGCACAAGCGTATTCATCATGGCGGCAACGGCACTGACCGGCTCTGTCAGCCACTTTGCGATAGGCGGTGCACCCGATCCGGTTGCTCTTGTCACTTGTATAATCAGCACGCTTGTTTTTGCGCTCATTGCGGCATTGATTGCCAATAAGGTCTCGGCGAAAACGCTGAATCGTGCAACAGGCGTGGTTCTTGTTGTGCTCGGAGCGGCAATAATTATCGTCAACAGAATAAAATAACTAATAACAGCGTCGTTCCCTTTGACACGGCGCTGTTTACGTTGTATAATATAAATTGTGATTACTGAAACGGAGGCAATGCTATGTCCGATTTTAAATATGAATTTCTCGGCTCGGGCATATATGTTGCCGTTTCAAAGGAGCATACATTCGGTACGGACGCTGTCCTGCTTGCCGATTTTGCATCGCCGAAACGCAATGAAAGAGCGTGTGACCTCGGCACGGGCTGCGGAATAATTCCGATGCTTTGGTGCAGGAATAACTGTGCCAAAGAGATAACCGCCGTCGAATTGCAGGAGAAAGGCTATATGCAAACCTGTGAATCCGTTCGCAAAAGCTCGGTCGGAGAAAAGGTTAAGCCGATAAACCACGACCTCAAGGATATAAAATCAGTTCTTTCCCACGCTTCGATGGATGTCGTTACAATGAACCCTCCGTATAAGGCTGCGGACAGCGGCATAAAAAGCATAACACCCGCCGAGCTTATCGCAAGGCATGAAGTTGAATGCAATCTTGACGATATCTGTTCTGCGGCGGCGTATTTGCTGAATTTCGGCGGCAGACTTTGCATGTGCAACCGTCCCGAAAGGCTCAGCGATACTATCGTTTCCATGAAGAACAACGGCATTGAGCCGAAGCGGCTTCGCTTGGTTGCAAAAACGCCGTATACACGTCCGTGGCTTTTTCTCATAGAGGGCAGAAAGGGCGGCAAACCGTTCATGAATGTTGATCCGCTTCTGATAATGTACGGTGAGGACGGCGAGCTTTCAAAGGAAGTAACCGATATATACGGTGAGTATAAGGAGAACGTTAAATGAGTAAGCTTTATGTTGTCGGAACTCCGATAGGCAACCTCGGGGATTTTTCGCCCCGTGCGATTGAGACGCTGAAAAGCGTCGATTTCATTGCTGCCGAGGATACACGAGTAACCCTCAAACTGCTCAATCATTTCGGTATAAAAAAGAGCATGATGAGCTATTTTGAATATAACAAAAAGGAGCATGGCGAAGCCATAGTTCAAAGGATTCTTGCCGGGGAGAACGGTGCAATTGTGACCGACGCAGGCATGCCTGCCATCTCCGATCCGGGTGAGGATCTTGTACGTCTTTGTCACGACAGGGGAGTGGAGGTTGAATCCGTTCCCGGCCCTTGCGCTTTTTCAACTGCGCTTGCACTTTCCGGCTTCCCGTCGGGACGTTTCACATTTGAGGGCTTCCTCAGCGTGAACAAGCCGAGCCGCCGTGAGCATCTTATCTCGCTTGAAAAAGAGACAAGAACCATGCTTTTCTATGAAGCTCCGCATAAGCTGGGCGCAACGCTCCGAGACATGAACAAGGTGTTCGGCAACCGTGAAATCGCAATAGTCCGTGAGATTACGAAGATTCACGAGGAAGTTATCCGCACTACGCTTGATGAAGCTGTTGAAAAGTACGCCGACGGCAGTGTTAAGGGCGAAATAGTTCTTGTTATCAAGGGTGCAGAGCCCGAAAAGACAGAAGATAAAATGACCGTTGAGCAAGCGATAGAGTGCGCCCGACACAGCGTTGAAAGCGGCATGAGCGTCAGCGAAGCGGCAAAACAGGCGGCGAAGCTGTCGGGGTATAAAAAAGGTGACATCTACAAAGCACTGATTTAGCGGATCTTTTTCCGTTATACAGCCCAAAGCCCTCTCGGCATATAAGAATATAGCCTTCGAGAACTTTGAACTGTCTAACGAAAAAATCTCTCGCTAAATAGGATTGTACAGCACCCAAGCTGCAAAATGCACGGTGAACAATTTTAATTCAATCTAAAAACAGGTTTCGCTATAATGCAGCTTCAAAGTGTTTTGACTGTCTAAAAAAATCTCTCGTCAAATGGTTTGCCTCTTTTTCTGTATAGCCCAAAGTCCTCTCGGCATATAAGAATATAGCCTTTGAGAACTTTTGAAGGTCTAATGAAAAACTTCCTATTGAGGGAAAAGCTGATAAAATTTCAGCAGAGATTATCATAGAGCATGGGTTCCTCCCATGGAGTAGCGAAGTGTCGACACGGTAATGAATGACAGTCCGGCGGACTGTCAGAGCCGTGGCGTGACCGAGCCGCAGCGAGACGCCGACAGCGAAAGTGATAGTGGGCTCCTCCTCCGGGGGAGCTGTCAGCGAAGCTGACTGAGGGAGTGGAATTTCATCAAGCTTAAACTCCCTCCGTCACGACTTCGTCGTGCCACCTCCCTCAAGAGGGCGGCCACGAATATTTAGCGTCGAAATATAATGTTATCAAACTTTCTCGGTGCGACAGTAGGCATCGATCCCCACGAATTATGCCTTTGACAAAACCAATCGCCGGGGGCGAAACATATTGCACCTTGTAATATTTCAAAGCCGAAAATGTTTGCAAAGTAAAGCTTGTAAAATACTGTTTAAGTAAAACTCTAAGTAAAGAAAGGATTTTAAAAATGAGTATGTTCCAATATATCGCACAGCACCCGTGGATAGGGGTTGTGCTTGTGCTTTTAATTGCCCTGACGATTTTTGTGTGGTACAAGGCTATTGTGTCCGGCAAAAGGAGAAATGAAGAAAGGGAGCGTATTATCGCCGATCTTGAAAAGGAAAAAGCACTGAGAAACGAATTCAGAAATCCCGACGAAACAACATTTCTTCCCGAAAAGGACGATTACAGGCTGATCGTCGGCATGTGTGCCAATATTCAGATGAAGCTTGAAAAGGCAACAAACATGAACGATGCTTTTGCGGAGCTTTCCGACGTTAAAAAGAATGTTTACTGCCTCGGCTACGTCTTTGAGGACAGCAAGAATAAGCTTTCCGAGTTTTTTCGCTCGAATGGCGAACCGCTTCTTTCCGCATCAAAGGCGGCAGTCAATGAGACAATCGGCGGCGAATTTGCAGAGATATTTAATAAGGAGTTTATCATGCTCGACGACAACGACGAGACTACGTCGGTTGATAATGAGCTTTTGGCAAAGTATGACGCAGAGTTTGAAAGTCTTATGAATGAAAAGAAGGATGAAATCTGCAAGTCCGCGGCGGACTATATCCGTGCAAACAAGGCGGAATTTCTCGAAAATGATAATCAATAATTTTTTTGAAAATAATTTAAAAATTTTCTATTAACCTATTGACAAAGTAGGTAAATAGTGTTATTATATCATCAACATAAAGAAAACGACGTAAGAAACGGAGGATCAGGCAATGAGAAAGTCATTTAACGCTTGTTCAATGTGTATCGAGTGCTGTATGTGCGCTCTTGTTGCCATGCCGTCGGTTAAGTTTTGATTAAACTTTATTCAGTCGAAACACCGAAAGGCTCCCGGGCTTTTCGGTTATTTTTTTAGGAAGTGATATTGTGAGATTTATTTACGGCAAAATGCTAAGAAGTAACTTCAGATTCGGACGATGTATGAGCTGACATTCCTATTCTTTAAAAACAATTTAAAAAACAAATTCACTATATTTAATTTAATTTTAAGGAGATAATTATTATGTCAAAGATTTATACATCAGCAGATCAGCTTATCGGAAAAACACCCCTTCTCGAACTCACACATATTGAAAAGAAATACGGACTCAAGGCAAAGATTCTTGCAAAGCTTGAATATTTCAACCCGGCAGGATCGGTTAAGGACAGAGTTGCAAAGAAGATGATTGACGACGCAGAAGCAGCGGGCAAGCTCAAAGAAGGCTCGGTAATCATTGAGCCGACCAGCGGAAACACAGGTATCGGCCTGGCAGCTGTTGCGGCGGCAAGAGGATATAAAATCATCATTGTAATGCCGGAAACTATGTCAGAAGAACGCCGCAGACTTATCAAGGCATACGGCGCCGAACTTGTTTTAACAGAGGGTGCAAAGGGCATGAAGGGCGCAATCGCCAAGGCTGACGAGCTTGCAAAGGAATATCCGAACAGCTTCATTCCCGGTCAGTTCGTCAATCCGTCAAACCCGAAGGCTCACTACGAGACCACAGGCCCGGAAATCTATGAGGACACCGACGGAGAGGTTGATATCTTTGTTGCAGGCGTAGGCACAGGCGGAACTGTTACAGGCGTAGGCACATATCTCAAGGAGAAGAAACCCGAGGTCAAGGTTGTTGCCGTTGAGCCGCTTTCATCACCGGTTCTTTCGCAGGGCGTTTCAGGCTCACATAAGATTCAGGGTATCGGCGCAGGCTTTGTTCCCGATGTTCTTGACACAAAAATTTATGATGAGATTATCCCTGTATCAAATGAGGATGCATTCGCAACAGGCAAGCTTATCGGCAGCGAAGGTGTGCTTGTAGGCATCTCGGCAGGTGCAGCCGTATATGCGGCAATCGAGCTTGCAAAGCGTGAGGAGAACGAGGGCAAGACCATCGTTGCACTGCTTCCGGACACAGGCGACAGATATCTCTCAACTGCACTTTTTGAATAATATTACGAGGTTGTTAAAATGATTTCAACAAGAGGAAGATATGCACTAAGGGTTATGATTGACCTTGCAGAGCACAAGGACGAGGGATATATCCCGATGAAGGACGTTGTTGCAAGGCAGGGTATCTCAAAAAAATATATGGAGCAGATCATGCCTTCGCTTGTTAAGAACGGCTTTGTTGAAGGCGTTCACGGCAAGGGCGGCGGATATAAGCTGACCGGATCACCGAGCGAATATACGGCAGGGGAGATACTCCGTGCAGCCGAGGGTGACCTTGCCCCCGTTGCGTGTCTTTCGTGCAATGCCGAGGAATGCCCGAGGAAAAAGGACTGCAAGACCCTGCCTCTTTGGGAGAAATTTAACGACATGACAAATGAATATTTTGATTCGGTCACGCTTGAAAGCTTGCTTTAATTACCGAATGCAGAAAAACGCTCCGCTTGAAGTTCAAACGGAGCGTTTGCTTAATCTTCCGATATAGCATCGTGTAATGTATGGGTAGGAGGCTGTGCTTTTTGAAATCAAATTTTGGTCTTTAAGATATATAAAGAGTTTATCGGGATAGCTCGGACGTGCCTTGGAATAAATTTCACCTTTTTATCAAATTTATGCTCGTTCATATCTTTTGTCCTACACAGAAATCGCCGTCAACGGCGGTTATTTTTATTTTTGATATCTCGCCGCAGGGCAGATCGCCTTTGACCTTGACCGGAGTGTAATTCTTTGTATAGCCCTCGATATATCCGTCGGAATGTCTCGTTTCAAAGAGAACCTCAACGGTTTTGCCTATCTGTGATTTGAGAAATTCCTGTCTTATTTCCTCGGTCTTTTCTATCATGATATGACTGCGCTTTTCTTTAATCGCCTTTTCAATCTGCGGCATTTTGGCAGCTTTTGTACCCTCACGGGGAGAGTAGGGGAACACATGAACCTTTTCAAATCCGACCTTCTGTGCGAAACGGACATTTTCGGCAAAATCCTCCTCACTCTCTGTCGGGAAGCCGACCATTATATCGGTCGTAATCGTCGTATCGGGGAAGCTTGCTCGCAGTTTTTTGCAAAGCTTAAAATAATCCTCCGCACTGTAGTGACGGTTCATCGCTTTGAGTGTGTTGTCGCAGCCGCTTTGAAGCGAGATATGAAACTGAGGACAGAAGCTCGGAAGCTTTGCGAGTCTTTCAATCACTTCATCGGTGATGTGGTCGGGTTCAAGCGAGCCAAGACGTACACGGCTGAAATTCAGCCTGTCGGCAAGCTCAACGGCGTCACAGATGTTCAGTCCTATATCCGTGCCGTAGGCCGAGAGGTTAATTCCGACCAGAACAACCTCGGCAAAGCCGGCATCGCTGAGTCTTTGGAGCTCGCATTTAAGCTCGTCGATCGGTTTGGAACGCACACGGCCTCTCGAATAGGGAATAATACAATAGGAGCAGAAACGGTTACAGCCGTCTTCAATTTTCACAACAGCTCTTGTCCTGCGGTCAAATCCGGAAATATCGCCGCCCGAGAATTTGTCGCCGGTCTTGTGTTCCTCGATGTCGATTATGCGTTGGCCGCAGCTGAAATAGCTGTGAATCAAATCGAAAAGTCTTGAATTATTCTTGTTGCCGAGCACTATGTCCGCCTGTTCAAGGCGTTCGGCATCCTGCGGAAATGCCTGCGGCATACAACCCGTGAGCACGACTATGCTTTCGGGGTGATTACGCTTAAACTTCCTGACAGCCTGACGTGTTTTACGGTCGCTCTCGGCGGTAACGGTGCAGGAGTTGACAACATAAATGTCCGCTTCTTCGTCGGTCGTGACTATTTCAAAGCCGTTTGCTGCCGCTTTTTCGGACATTGCCTGGGATTCATATTGGTTGACCTTACAGCCCAGTGTGTAGAATGCAATTTTCATATCATCAGCTCCGTTTGGTAATCTAAAAGATTATTATAAAGCAAAACAGCATATAGTGCAAGTTTTATTTGCCGTTAACGGGGCATATATTTATTGTGTGCGACAGTGAAAGGGAGGCTTATTATGAAAAAAGCAACTGTAATTTTATTAAGCGTTATTATGACGTTCGGATTGTTCGGCGTTTTCGCTTCGGCGGAGAATGATTCAATGATGCCGGTTGATGTCAAGGCGAAATCGGCTGTTCTGATGGATCAGACAACCGGAACGGTACTCATGCGAATGAACGAAAACGAAAAGCTCTATCCTGCGTCGGTGACGAAAATCATGTCTATGCTGTTGGTGGCCGAAGCGATAGATTCCAACACGATAAGGCTGACTGACGAGGTGACGGCGAGCACCAATGCGTCAAAAAAGGGCGGCTCGCAGATTTGGCTTAAAGAGGGCGAAACAATGACCGTTGATGAGCTTCTCAAGGCAACTGCCGTTTACAGCGCAAACGACGCATGTACCGCTCTCGGCGAATATATAGCAGGCAGTGACGAAGCGTTTGTTACTATGATGAATGACCGTGCACATGAGCTTGGCATGAAAGACACTCATTTTGACAACTGCACGGGGCTTGACGACACGTCAACCACGCATTTGACAACGGCGTATGACATTGCGCTGATGTCAAGGGAGCTGATGAAGCATCGGTTTATTCAGCAGTACACAAAAATATGGATGGATTCGCTTCGTGACGGCAAAACCGAGCTTGTCAACACAAACAAGCTGATTCGATTCTATGAGGGTGCAACGGGTCTGAAAACAGGTACGACATCAAAAGCCGGCTGCTGTATTTCTGCAACGGCAACGAGAAACGGAACAAGCCTCATAGCCGTGGTGATGGGTGCGGACAACAGCAAGGACCGTTTCGAGGGCGCAAAGGCAATGCTAAACTGGGGTTTTGCAAACTATGAAACCGTAACGCCGGAGATCGACAAATCGCTGATTACGAACGTGAATATCATCAAGGGAGAGGAGAAAACACTCACGCCGCAAATCTCGGGCGGTTCACAGTTCCTTATTCCTAAGGGCAAGCAAAAAAATATTACTCAGGAAATTGACCTTGCCGCCGCAGTTGAAGCACCGGTTGAATCAAATCAAACCTTGGGCACCGTGACGGTCAAGCTGGACGGCAAAAGGCTCGGCGAATATAAGCTGACTGCACCGCATTACGTCGAAAAGCTCAGCTTTAAGACGGTGTTTATCCGCATGATATGCTCGATTTGCAAGCCGCAGCAGCCCGTTAGTGTGAACTGAGTGTGTATTTTTTATGCAAACTGCGTAAAAAATGCTAAATACCACTTGAAAAAACAAGTTAAATAGGGTAAAATATAACCAACTAATAAGAAAACAAAATCGGAGGCATACAGATAATGTCTGTAAAGTTAAACACAAAATATGTAACTCCGTTCCTCAAGGAAAACGCATATGCCGACATCAGGTCGGAGGTTGAAGCCGCACACGACGAGCTTCACAACGGAACGGGCAAAGGAAATGACTTCCTCGGATGGCTCAGCCTTCCGGAAAACTATGATAAGGAAGAATTTGCAAGAATCAAAGCATCGGCTGAAAAAATCAGAAAGGATTCCGAGGTTCTTGTAGTAATCGGAATAGGCGGTTCGTACCTCGGAGCGAGAGCGGCGATTGAATTCATCAAGTCGCAGAACTATAATCTGCTCAGACACGGCGCACCGGAAATCTATTTTGCAGGTAATACGATCAGCTCGGCTTCGATTAACGAGCTTGTTGAGATAATCGGCGACAGGGACTTTTCTGTCAACGTTATTTCAAAGTCGGGCACAACCACCGAGCCGGCGGTTGCTTTCAGAATTTTCAGAGAGATGCTCGAGAGCAAGTACGGTGCAGATGAAGCGGCAAAGCGTATCTATGCTACTACGGACAAGGCGAGAGGAACGCTCAAGGCTCTTGCGGATGCAGAGGGCTATGAGACCTTCGTTGTTCCCGACGATGTCGGCGGACGTTACTCGGTTCTTACTGCTGTCGGACTTCTTCCGATTGCCGTTGCGGGAATCGACATTGACGCTATCATGCAGGGTGCGGCTGCCGCAATGAACGAGCTTTGCGACAAGGATATCGAAAAGAACGACTGCTACAAATATGCCGCAACGAGAAATCTCCTTTACAGAAGCGGCAAAAAGATTGAAATGATGGTCAGCTATGAGCCGGCATACACAATGATGAACGAATGGTTCAAGCAGCTCTACGGCGAGAGCGAGGGCAAGGAGAACAAGGGCCTGTTCCCGGCTTCGGCGATTTTCTCGACCGACCTTCACTCAATGGGTCAGTATATCCAGGAGGGCGAAAGACATCTTTTTGAAACCGTTGTCCACTTTGCAAAGTCAAAGTCGGAGGTTGAAATAAAGAACGAAGAGGGCAGTGCCGACGGACTTAATTTCCTCGCAGGAAAGACTGTCTCGTTTGTTAATCAGAAGGCCTTTGAGGGCACATTGCTCGCTCACACGGACGGCGATGTTCCGAACATCGTGCTTGAGGTTGAAGCGATGGACGAATTCAATCTCGGTTATCTCATCTATTTCCTTGAAAAAGCATGCGCTGTCAGCGGCTATATTCTCGGAATCAATCCGTTTGACCAGCCGGGCGTTGAGAGCTACAAGAAGAATATGTTCGCTCTTCTCGGCAAGCCGGGATATGAGGATCGCAAGGCCGAGCTTGAGGCAAGATTAGGCTAAGGCAAAGCCACACAAATTTCGTATAATTTTCGTGCGTGACACGAATGTTAGAATAAAAAAACAGGGAGGATATTATTATGGTATCTCTTATTTTAGGTAAAAAAGGTTCAGGAAAAACAAAGCTTTTGATCGAGAAGGTCAACGAGGCTATTGAGAATTCAAACGGCAACGTTGTTTGCGTTGAGAAGCAGCCCAAGCTCACATATGATGTAAATTATCGTGCACGTCTTATTGATACCGACCACTACAAGGTAAGCGGCTATGACGCATTCTTCGGCTTCCTTTGCGGCATTTGCGCAGGTGACCATGACATCACGGACGTTCTTGTTGATGCAACGCTTAGAATCGGTACCCGTGACTACGGCGAGCTTTGCGAGTTCCTTAAGAAGGTTGATGAGCTCAGTAAGAACCACGTAGAGGAGAAGAGCTTCATATTCACAATCTCTGCCGACGAGGCAGAGCTTCCCGAGGAGATTTTCACTTTCTGTAAGAAGATCTGACGCTTTTTCGGCATATTTATATTTAACGGTCTGCATTTTTATATGCGGACCGTTTTTTTATCGAGAAATAAATCAACATTTTTTCAAAAAGTATTGACATTATGATAATAAAAATGGTATATTAAATCTACAATATATGTAATTGTTTCAGCAGAGGTGGAATTATGTTAAAACAACGCATAAATCGAATGTTTTCAAAGAGCTGCCGATACCGAAGCGGGATCGGGTATCATTGGTCATGCGGTTTTCTGCCAAAATAACGCACAAGTTGAGTCCTTTCGGGATTGACTTGTGCGTTTTTGCTTAATATTTTTACCGAAAGCGTAAAGGAGGACACACATATGAAAGTAGTAATTATCGGAGGAGTAGCCGGCGGAGCAACTGCGGCGGCAAGAATCAGAAGGCTTGACGAGAAAGCGGAGATTATCATTCTGGAAAGATCCGGCTTTGTCTCGTATGCGAACTGCGGACTTCCGTACTATATAGGAGGATTGATAAAGGACGAGCACGAGCTGACCTTGCAGACCCCCGAAACATTATGGTCACGCTACAGAATAGAAGTGCGTACTCTGCATGAAGCCGTTTCGATAGACAGAGAGAAAAAAGAAGTTGCAATAAAAAAGCTTGAGACGGACGAGGAGTACCGGGAGAGCTATGATAAGCTGATACTGGCACCGGGAGCCGTCCCGATAATTCCGGATATCCCCGGAATTAACGATTCGAGAATATACACCTTGAGAACCATAGAGGATGCACTCCATATAAAAAACGGGGTGGACTATAACGATATCATGTCGGCGGTGGTTATCGGCGGAGGATTTATCGGACTTGAAGCAGCGGAAAATCTTTGGAGCCTCGGCATTCATATAACGCTTGTTGACGCTGCGGATCAGGTGTTGCCGCAGTTTGACCGTGACATGGCGGGCTTTGTTCATTCTCATTTAAAGGAGAACGGCTTTGATCTTCGCCTGAACAGAACGGTTTCCGGTTTTGAAAGTGTTGAGGAAGGAATCATTGTCAATCTTGATAACGGTGACGTTATTGAAACGGATATGGTATTGATGGCGATAGGAATAACTCCCGAAAGCGGTCTTGCAAAGGCTGCCGGTCTTGAGCTTGGCGGCAGGGGTGCGATTAAGGTCAACAGACATATGCAGACCTCGGATCCGGATATATACGCAGTCGGAGACGCTGTTGAAATAAAAAGCTTTGTTACGGGAAAAAGAACCTCCGTTTCTCTTGCGGGTCCGGCGAACAAGCAGGGACGTATAGCGGCGGATAACATTGCAGGATATGACAGCAGGTACAAAGGCGCATCGGGAACATCAATAATCAAAATATACGACCTGACCGCAGCGTCTACGGGATTGAATGAAAAATGGGCAAAAGAGCTGGATATTCCTTATGAAAAGGTAATTCTTTCGCCTCCGTCCCATGCGGCATATTATCCCGGAGCACATCTTATGACGATGAAAGTTCTGTTTAACATAAACACATGGAAGATAATCGGGGCACAGGTCATCGGATATGACGGTGTTGATAAACGAATAGATGTTCTTGCGGCTGTTATGCAGTCCGGCGGTGACATCGTTACGCTCAAGGATATCGATCTTGCATATGCACCGCCGTTTTCTTCGGCGAAGGATCCGATAAATATGGTCGGATATATTTCCGAAAACGTTTTGACGGGAAAGGTTAAGCTGTTTTACTGTGAGGACATTGCAAAGCTTAAGGACAGAGAAGATATCCAGAGGATAGATGTCAGGACCGAGGAGGAGCATTCATCAGGAAAGATTGACGGCTTTGACAGGCTGATTCCGATAGACGAGCTCAGAGACAGAATAAACGAGCTTGATAAAGAAAAGCCGGTATATATTGTCTGTCAGTCCGGACTCCGCAGCTATATAGCTTCCCGAATACTGGCTCAGGAGGGATTTGACTGCTACAGCTTTGCCGGAGGATACAGGTTCTACGAATGCTTCAGAAAGGATAGATTTGACAAGGAGGGTCAGCTTGACTGCGGAGTATATATTTAAAACGTGTACAGATTTATGCAGCATTGCTTAAAAGGAGGAATAGAGTATGAGAAAATACGACCTTTGTAAACGGTGCGGGCTGCCTGTTCAGGAGGGCGAACACCTCTGTAAACGGTGCGAAACGGATAATGAACTTCTAAATTCGGATTTGGACTTTGTGCATGACCCGAATGAAGATTATATACTTCATGACGATATTCCGGATTCAGTGAAAAAGAACCCGAATATAAAAAGAATTAAGTAAATCGAAAATATTGCGTAGGACGGCAGGTATAGAACAAATTATATCTGCCGTTCGGATTACTGCCATAGCCAGTATTACCCTCAAAAAGAAAATTTATTTAATAAAAAAACAAAAATTGTGCTAAACTTATTTACAAACGTGAATGAATGTATTATAATTGGATTATAATCCTATACAAGGGAGGCAAACAAATGAAAAAACAAACAATGAAACGGATTTTTACCGTCATTTTGGCGGTGTGCATGCTCCTGAGCATTGCACCTGTCACGATGGCTGCCGACACGGCGGACGGCGGTTATCAGAAAGGGGATATAATCGAATTCGGTTCATATCCTCAGTCAAAGGTGACCAATCCAAGGATCATTTCGGTACTTGACGGCTTCCTGACCGATGACGTGTGGGTGTCATATGACTACTACATCGGCACGGGAACGGAGTATGACGGCAATATGACGTCATCCGATTACATGAAGTATGCCGATCTTAAGCTGAACGGCGAAAAATACCGCGCGGTCAGATTCTCGCAGTACCGTCCTAAGGTAACGAGCGATGTTTCATCCGAGGCTACTTCGGCTCAAGACAATAACGGCTACTATTTAAACACCACATACTTCTTTAAATATGAGCCGCTGACATGGACGGTTCTTGACCCCGAAGAGGGCTTCGTTATGTCCAATATTGCCATTGACGCTCAGGCTTTTGAGAACTTTTCTTATTATGATTCCGCATTGGGACAAATGGTTTATAACGGCAAGGACTGCAAGTATTTGGCCAACGATTGGTCAAAATGCTCTCTGAGAGAGTGGCTGAACAGGGATTTCTTCAATACCGCTTTCACGGCGGAGGAAAAGGCTCAGATAGGCAAAACCTATCTCGACAACACCAATCCGTTCAGTCCGAAATATGACGGAGCAGGCACATTTGATAAGATTTTTACAATAAGTTTTTATGACGCAATAAACAGCGATTACGGTTTTGATGAGGATGGATCACGTACCGATTTTGCGAGAGCAAAACCGGCTACTGATTACGCAAAGTGCCAGGGCGCAGACGCAGCAGATACGACCGGAACACTTCCGTATTGGTGGCTGCGTACAACAGGTCACTACGGCGCATTTGCCTTTGGCGTATCTCCGGGCGGTTGGATCATTTCCAGCGGCGGCGGTTATTACAATGTCAACAGAACCGATATGGGCGTTGTTCCTGCGTTCAAGTTCAATCCGAAGACGCCGACGCTCGCTAAGGGCAGCAAAATCGAATTCGGCTCATATCCTCAGTCCGAGGTTACGGACGCCGATGAGGTCGCAAAGCTTGAAGCGGACTCGGAGAATTATCTTTGGGTTTCCTATAAATATTACAGCGGAACAGGCAATAGCACGGACGGCGAAATGGAGCCCGGCGATTTCATGCTGTATAAGGATTTCTACAGCGGCGGCGAAATGTTCCGCGCGGTTACTTTTTCGGAGTACAGACCGGGCACCGGCGGCGGATTAAAAGGAGATGTTTTTTCTAACCAGAAAGACAACGACTATCACCCGAACAATGTATATTATTTTAAATACGAACCGCTGACATGGCGTGTGCTTGACCCCGACGAGGGATATGTGATGTGCGATAACATAATTGACTCGCAGTCTTATCAGAATTTCGTTATTAGAAAAGACGATAAGCTTTATAACAGCAAGGACTTCACAAATTATGTCTCAGATTGGGAAACCTGCTCATTGAGACAGTGGCTCAACAAGACCTTTTATAACACGGCATTCTCCCGTGAGGAGAAGATGCTGATAGGCACAACATTCCTTGAGAATAACAGCCCGGACGGCACTTGGTTCGGCACCGATACGGGCGATAAAATATTTATTCTCTCATTTGACGATGTAATTAACAGCGCATACGGCTTCGACTCATCGAAATCGGAATTTGACGAAGCAAGAAAGCTCAAAGCTACGGATTATTCAAAATGTCAGGGCGTATATATCAGCCAGGGTTATCCGCATTGGTGGCTTCGTACCCCGGGCAATGCCGAAGCGGTTTACCTCGTCAGCAGCTACGGCTGGGCGGCTCTCGGTCAGGGAGTTTACGGCACAGGCGTGGGCGTCGTTCCTGCACTCAAATTAAACCCGAAGGCTGTTGATGTCAGCGTTGTTTACGACCTTGACGGCGGTGCATGGGCAGAGGGCTACACTGCACCGACAAGCTATAAAGCAAATGAAACGCTTGCACTTCCGACAGCGGAAAACGTTGTGCGAGCAGGTTATACCTTCTCCGGCTGGGAGCAGACGAGCCTCATAAACAAGACTGTTACCTATACGGCAAAGTGGATATCCAAAGGTTATATCGTAAGCTTTGACTCAAACGGCGGAACGGCAGTTGCGGATAAGTTTCTCGCATGGAGCGACAAGGTGCTCGACGGCGTTTCGGATCCGACAAAGGCAGGCTACACATTCGCAGGCTGGAGGTACGCTGATTCGGCAGTTTCGTCAGATACAAAGTTTTCCGACCTCGCTGCAGACGATAAGGTAAGCGAAATTACCTTGACAGCAGAGTGGATGGAGAAAACCTATACGATTAAGTTTGATACAAGAGGCGGCACTCCCGTTGCCGACAAGACGCTCCACTGGGACGACAAGGTTCTCGACGGCGTTGTTTCTCCGACAAGAGACGGCGGCTTTGAATTCATCGGTTGGAACATAGTTTCTCCGAAATTGAGCGTAACAACTTTGAATTGCACATACGGCGAGCTTGTTCAGGACGACAGCATTGACACGGTTACGCTCGGTGCAGTTTGGAGAGATACCGAAAAGCCGGTAATAATCGGTCTTGAAAACGGCAAGATTTATTGCGGACCTCAGAAGTTTAAGGTAACCGACAATGACACATCGGGAACGACAATCGTAATAATAAACGGCAAAAATGTTGAGCCGGACGCAGACGGATATTATACGGCTGAACCCGCAAACGGTGAGTTCAAGGTTATTGCTGTTGATTCTTTTGCTAACATGGCAATGGTTCAAATTACCGTAAACGCCGCTCACGATTACAGCGATTGGAAGTTCGACGAGAACGAGCACTGGAAGGAGTGCAAGTACGGCGATTCCGTAATCGAAAAGGGTGAGCATACCTTTGAATGGGTGACGGATAAGGAAGCGACCGAGACGGAAAAAGGTATCGCACATGAGGAATGTACGGTCTGCCACGCAAAGCGCAACGAGAATACCGAGGTTCAGAAGCTCCAGACAAAATGGGAAAAAATCCGTGATTGGCTTATCTCGATTCTTGTGAAGATAATCAAGTGGTTTATCGACCTTATTAAAGATGTTTGCTGAACAGCAAAAAACTACAGCTGAATAAACAAATAGCGTCTCCTCCTGATTGCTTCAGGGGGAGACGATATTTTTAAAATCGGCAAAAAACGGCGGCCACGATTTGTGACCGCCTTAAATTTTGTTTTATTAAAGGTCAAGCTTGAGGTCATTTTCCTTGATCCAGCCAATCTTTCGGAGAATGAGGCAGAAGGCCCATGAGAGAATAGCAGGGAGAACGAAGCTGATGAGGATAAGTCCTATCCAGTCAAATGCGGTGATGCCTGCCTTTGTGCCGGCGGCAACGTCATTGACCCAGCCTGTGTAAACGCCTATCTGACCGACGAGACCGCATGTGCCCATGCCGGAGGAGACTGCCGCACCGTTCATTTCAAGCTTGAAAATGCAGGTTGCTATCGGTCCGGTTATCATGGAAGCAAGTGTCGGCGGAATCCAAATTCGGGGATTCTTGACGATATTTCCCATCTGAAGCATGCTTGTGCCGAGACCCTGCGAAACAAGGCCGCCCAATTTGTTCTCACGGAAGCTCATGACGGCGAAACCTATCATCTGAGCACAGCAGCCTGCGAGAGCCGCACCGCCTGCGAGACCCGTAAGTCCGAGAGCCGCACAAATTGCCGCACTGCTTATCGGGAGGGTGAGAGCGATACCGACTATAGCCGAGATTATAATGCCCATCAGGAACGGTCTAAGCTCGGTTGCCCACATTATAGCATGTCCGACTGCGCTTGCCGCCTTGCCGATATACGGTGCACAGAGCATTGAAAGCACACAGCCGAGACCAATCGTGACAACGGGAGTTACAAGAATGTCAAGCTTTGTTTCCTTGCTGACAGCCTTACCGAATTCGGCGGCAACTATCGTGATGAGCAAAACTGCGAGCGGACCGCCCGCACCGCCGAGCTTATCTGCGGCATAGCCCACGGTTGCAAGTGAGAAAAGCACAAGCGGCGGAGCTTTGAGAGCAAAGCCTATTGCTATTGCCATTGCACAGCCCTTGACCGCCGATGCGAAATCGCCGATCGTTACAAGAGCTTCGATTGAAAACTGGGTTCCTATCGTTGAAAGAATCGTGCCGACAAGCAGGGAAGCGAAAAGACCCTGTGCCATTGCGCCGAGAGCATCAATTCCGTATCTTTTTGCGGAAAATTCGATGTCCTTGCGCTTGAGAAATGCTTTGAATTTTGACATTGGAGACCCCTCCTGTGTTTTTATAAGGTTTTTATATCCTCTTCGAGGCTGTTTTCGGAAATGTTGTTCCAAAAGCCGCAAGCCTTGATTGTTACCGTGTAATTTGTGTTCGGCTCAAGATCTTGAAATATATACGATCTTGTTTTCGGCATATCATAAAAATAATACTCCGACCATATACTTAAATGTCTGATGACAAATCCGTCGGCGTTTTTGAGCACTATATCGTAGCAGTTGACATAATCCTCGTCAATCCTTGCCTGGTCAAATTCGAGCTTAAACGATGTGTCCGTTACGTCCGAAATTGTCAGCTTTGCATCGTCGGCAAAATAGGGGACAACCTTTGTTTTGTATCTGTCGGCGGTGTATGTAAATGAGCCGATGTCGCTCGGGGTGTCAATTCTGCGTACCTGCGGGAAGAAATGACCTGTCAGCACGTCGAAGGGATAGACCCTGACTCGGTTGTCCTTATCGGCTTCAACGATGAGCATTTGAGCGGCTTTTTCCTTGTTATCGGGAATCGAACCGGTAATCTTGTCAAACTCGTCCATCTCAAAATAGCTGAGAGTGCCCGTTCCGAGCGAGGTGAAATGCTGCTGATGAATCGACCTCGGGTCGTTTATCGGAGCGTGCGAGTGGCCGGAGAAATGAATTATTTGCGGATAATTCATATAGGTCGTTATCAGCTCGTCCTCACCCCAAAGGATACTGCCGTAGACCGTGTTGGTGTTGTGAGGGTGCTGAAAAACGAAAATCGGTTTAGCTCTGTCGCCCTCTGCGGCGGAAGCAAGCTCCCGGGCCATCCAAGCCTTTTTGTCATCATTGTAGTTACAGCTGTGTGACGGTGAAATCGAGATAAAATGGAAGCCGTTGATAATTTTATGCTGATCGGAATCCTGACCGAGAATACGCTTCATCCTTTCGGCTGCTGCCTCGGTGCCTTCGCCGTTTGTTTCGTGGCTCGCAAATGAGGATATGACCTGCGTTTCGTCATAATCAACGCCTGCATCAAGAATGTTCTTGACCTTTTGCATCTGAATTTCCGTTCCCGAGTTCGCAAAGTCGCCGACTATGACGATTGCGTCAAGCTTTTTATAGCTCTCGGAGCTTCGGGCGATAGAATAAGCATATTTCAAAGCAGAAGCAAATCGCTGCTCCTCAATGCATTTTTCGTCCTTAATGTGAATGTCGCTGACGACCAGAAATCGCAGAGACGGGTTGAAATCTTTATCAAGCATCGTTTCAGCCTCCATAGACATATACTTATTCTAATATACTACTAAATAAAACAAAAGTCAACTGTTTTAAAAAAAGAAATAAAAAAGAGGGAGAAAAATGGTTTTTTTGAAGAAAAAAAGCGGAATGACGGCTGTGTTTGCCGTGATTCTTGTGCTGACAAGCTTTCTCGTGGCGGTCAAGTTCCTCTCGGGTGTGGTTGAGGAGCATTATGAAAGAGTAAAAACCGTCTGCCTGGATGCAGGTCACGGTGCGGACGATGTCGGCGCAACCTCAACGGGCGGAGCAAGGCTTGAGAAGGACGACAATCTTCGCCTGACGCTCAAGGTCAGAGACAGGCTGGAGAAAAGGGGCGTAAGGGTCGTTCTGACCCGTGACGACGATTCCGACATCACGCTCAAGGAGCGATGCAGGCTTGCCAACAAAAAGAGGTGCGATTTTTTTCTTTCGCTACATAGAAACAGCTCAGCTTCCGGTTCGGGCTTTGAAGCGTGGATAGCCAAAGAGCCGAAGGACGGCGAGGAGGCGACAGCTCAAAAGCTCGTCGATGCACTCAGCGATATTTCCGGACTGCCGAACAGAGGAGTTAAAAGAGGATATCGCAACTCGAGCGGAAATAATTACTATGTCAATTCCAACACGAATATGCCGTCGATTCTTCTTGAGGTCGGTTTCGTGACGAACGACGAGGACAACAAATGCTTTGACAAAAACCTCGACGATTACGCCGAGGCCATAGCGGAAATTATCTTTAAATATATTCAAAGCAAAAGCCCCACGGAGTGAATTCGTGAGGCTTTTATTACGGCAGTATGTGCTTATTTATCCTTCTTGAAAAGGTTCTTGAACCATTTGAGAATTGCATTCTCTTCAACGGTCTCGGCCTCTTCCTTGGTCTCCACGGACGGAGCTGAAATAGCGGCTGTCTCGTAAACGAACATTACCGATGTGCTTGAAGCTGCACCCTTTGTTGTGAAGATGTCATAATTCTGACCTGCTTCGATCCAAGCCTTTGCACGGGCGATAAGATCGTCGGCGTTGTCTGCAAGTTTTGCATAAGCCTCAAGGTCGTTCTCGGAAATAATCTTGTCAAGTGAGCTCATGATGCCCTTGAGAGAAGCGATAGTGTCGTCATCAAGAGTGTTGCCGAGTGTGTCGAACAAATCCTGATTCTTGTCAATCGTTGTCTTGAGTTTCTTGAGTGTTTCGATGGTCTGCGGAAGATTCTTGAGAGCTTTCTGAACCTCAGGCTTCTGCATATCGTTTGAAAGTCCCGTGATGATAGGCATTACGGTTTCCATATCCTTTGAAAGGGTCGGAAGCTGCTTGAAGAACTTCTGAAGAATCGGGTTGTTGAGAAGCTTTGCAACCTGTTCAAGGTCTGTGTCGTCGGTGTCGGCGATGAGTTTTTCGATTGCTGCGATATTTTCCTTAGTCATGTACTTCTCGAGTACATCGAGGAGAGCCTTGTTGTCGTTATAAAGCTTTGTAACATCGGAAACCGAGGAGGCAAGCTCTGTAAGGTTATCCGTATTGGAGAAGAGCTTGTTGATAAGCTCGGTTGCGTTCATGCTGTTGAACTTGTCGATAACTGCCTGAACCTCATTGAGGGTGTTCTTGACGTCTGCAACGGTGTTCGGGAGGTTGTTCTCAACGCTGTTCTCGATAGCCGAGAGAGGAAGAACGGCGAAAATCATGTTTGAAAGTTCAAACTTATCCGTGTCCGCCGTAATTGTGTAGGTGTTGGAGAAGTTGAAATCGCCGAGCTGCTTGAGCATCTCATCGCTGAGGTTGAGACTCTCCTTGAGTCCGGGTGCACCGACCATGAGCGCAATTTCCTTTGTACCGTCGCCGATGGTCTTGCCGTTTTCAACGGTAACGTTTGAGAAACTATCCTCCGGAAGGATCATGCCGCCGGCAACGATGAACGGCGTGTAGATCGTTGTGTCCTTGCCGCTGACCTTAACGGTCTTTTTGGACTCGTTGTTGACGGTAACAACCATCTTGACCTGACCCTTTTTGCCTGCGATATCCTTGGCTTCGGTCTCCTTGCCGTCAAGGTAGTAGGTTATCTTGAAGTTAACGGGAAGCTCCTTGTCCGTTGTGCCTCTGTAATAGAGGTCGGTTGATTCCATGTTCCAGCGATATGAGCCGTCCTTGTTTTTGACAGGCTTAATGTTGGACTTAACGTTCTTGATATCGGAAAGGTCCGTCTTGTCGTCGATATAGGTCTGAGCCTTATCCGTATGAAGCCAGTCTGTTACGACCTTGCTTGTAACCTCGCCGTCGGAAGCCATGTTGACATAAACCGTTTCATTCTTCTTGTATGAGGTTGCGGCTGTGTTATAGCTTACCTTTGCTGTGTCGGACTGACTCGGAGCTGTGGTCGGTTCGTCTGTGCTGCCATCATTCTTCTTTGAACAGGCAGAGAAAGATGCAAGCATAGAAGCGCAGAGAAGAACACACATGATTTTTTTTAGATTGTTTTTCATATTATTACCTCCGTATTGTTCAGGCATTGTTATCTGCCGTTTTGTTTTCTTTTTTCTTCATTTTAATCTTGAGCTTTTTGCCGAGGAAGTCGTAAGTCGTCTTTTCGATTACTCCCTCAAGTACAAGAAGCAGCGGCGTAAGCATAAATACTATGACGCCTGCGCTGATAAGCGAACCTCTTGCGAGCAGGAGACAAACTTCTTTAACTATCTTGATATCGCAGGTGAGGAATACGCCGAAGGTTGCACCGAAGAATACGAGTGCACTCTGGAATATCGAACGGTCGGAAGCGTTGGCGGCAATCTTGATTGCGTCGAGCTTGTTGTGGCCGTTTCTCATCTCCTCACGGAAACGCGTAGTAAGAAGAATTGCGTAGTCAACCGTTGCACCGAGCTGAACACAGCCGATAATTGTCGGGGCTATGAACGACAGCGTCGTGCCCGTTGCGAACGATATCGCTTTATTGACGAATATCGCAAGCTCAATCGACATAACAAGTATCGTCGGAATCGAAATTGATTTGAAGATGATTGCGATAAGAATGAATATCGAAAGAATTGAAAGTACGCTTGTCAGCTTGAAGTCGTGATCGGTGATGTCAATCAAATCCTTGTACATTGCACCCTCACCGGTGACGTAGCCGTTCTTATCGTATTTTTTAACGATATTGTTTATCTTGGTTAGCTGTTCGTTACATTCGTCCGTTGCTGCAACATATGATGTGTTGACGAGAATCATCTGTCTGCCGCCGGATTTTGCTATGCTCTTCAGCTCATCGGGAATCATTGAATCGGGAATACCCGAACCTACGAAGTTGTTGTATGCGACCATGTTTGTAACGCCTGCGGTATCCTTGATCTCATTCTCCATCTTAACGAGGTCGGAAGCGTCAAGGCTGTCATCAACAATGATGAAGTGCGAGGTTGCCATGTTGAACTCATCTTTCATCTTGTTGAGTGCAGCGATACAGCCGATGTCATCGGGTAACATTCTGTCCATTGAGTAGTAAACATTGACATTGGACTGCATGATGTATGACGGAATGAAGAGAACAACGAAAATTGCAACCCAAACCTTCTTGTGGTTGACAACAAAGTTGTTGAGCTTGTCAAACTTTGGAATGAAGCTTCTGTGGCGATACTTGTGAATAATCTTATCGCACTGAAGAACAAGAGCGGGGAGAACGATTGTAACGGTAAGAACACCGAATACAACACCCTTCGCCATAACAAGACCGATATCCTTGCCGAGCGAAAGATCCATGAAGCAGAGCGCAAGAAAACCGAATATTGTTGTCAGCGAACTGCCGGAGAGAGAAAGAAATGCGCCCTGGATTGCGCTTGCCATAGCGTCTCTCTTGTCTGCATATTTCGGCTTTTCCTCTTCAAATCTGTCAATGAGAAATACCGAATAGTCCATCGTAACGCCAAGCTGTAGAATTGCGGCGATACATTGAGTAATGTACGATATCTGACCGAATATGAGGTTTGTACCCATGTTGTAAACAACCGCCATGCACAGTGCCGCCAGAAGAACCCAAGGCTCAACCCATGACTCCATGCAGAAGGTCATGACAACAAGGGCGATTGCAATAGCGATTGCAATGAATACCGGAGCCTGCGAATCTGCGAGGTCTCTCGTATCCTTCATGATGACGCCCATGCCGCTGAGGAAGCACTGATTGTTGAGCAAGCCTCTGATGTCCTCAATGGCTTTCATGGTTTCATCGGTGACGGCCTTGTATTTATACTGTATAAGCATCATTGTACATTTGCCGTCTTTGCTGTAGAATATGTCCTTGACGGCCTGCGGAATTATTTCCTGCGGAATGCTTATGTCTGCGATATCGTTAACCCAGATAACGCTGCTGACATTATCAACCTTTGCGATTTTTTCTTTCAAGGCTGCGACGTCCTTTGACGGCATATCCTCAATAACTAAGAATGACATTGAGGCGCTGTTGAAGGTTTCATCCAGCTCATTTTCGCCCTTGACCGAATCAAGGTCACCCGGAAGATACGAAAGAATATCGTAGTTAACGAAGGTGTTGATGTAGCCGATTGCAGCGGGAATGAGAAGCAAGACGGCAATAATCGTTATCGTCTTCGGGTGGTAGGCAATAAATTTTGCGATTCTTTTCATCTATAACCGATCTCCTTTTTTGATTTTTATATGGCACTTTACAAGTAATATGTAAAGATTGAAATGGTTTTAAACTGATTTATTTTTTTCGACTGTCGGAGGTTCGGAAATTATGTTTTCAACGCTTCTTAAAAGCAACGGCTTGATTTCCGAAATCTTGAAAGGCGATTCAAAAACAAACGAGTCATAGCAAACCGAGCCGACAAGTGTTACTATAAGATAAATTCTTTTGAGTGTTTCATGTTCGGAAAAACCGTTTTCGAGATTTTCGTGAACCAGTTCGCTGAGCATTGATTTAAGCCGGTCATCCTCAATCGTGCTGAAATAGCTCAGGCATGAGGAAAAATTCTTTCCTATGAGGGTAATGATTTCTTTATGCTCTTCGAGATAATTGATGATTTTTTCTGTTATAAAAAGCATCTGCTCGGGAAAAGACATACGGCAGGTCTCTTTCTTCTTCATCAATTCCTCAAGCACATAGCTTAGAATTAAAGCACACTTTCGGACGATTATACGCTCCATGAGGTCATGCTTATCCTTAAAATACAGGTAAAATGTGCCCTTGGCTATTCCTGCACTCTTGACAACATCGTCAATCGAGGTGTTTTTGAAGCTTTTTTCAATAAAAAGCTCATAGGCAGCATCAAGAATACTCGTCCTTTTATTCTGTTGTTTTTCAGATATCTTACTCATTTTGCATATCTCCGTAATAAAATGACTATCAGTCACTTTTGTTTCCGCTTACCATTATACGCAAAAATGACCGATAGTCAATATTTTTTTTAAAATTTAATAATTTGTTAATATTTTAATTGAGCAGGAACACCGAGAGGTTGAGATAAGCCGCAAAAGTGAGCCATAGAATATATGGGATTTGGAGCATTCCCGCAAGCTTTGAAACTCGGTAAAACATGACGGTCATTGTAATTGCAAGTGACCAAAGAATGATCAGCCATATAAACGAAAAGAGATAGGCGCTAAGCGAAAAGAAGAGAATCGGCCACATGAAGTTCATTGCAAGCTGAATGGTGTAGACCGCAAGCGGCTGCTTAGCCTCGGTTGTGTCCTTTTCGTAAACGAGATAGGAGGAGATTCCCATGAGAATATAAAGTATCGTCCACATCACGGGGAAAAGCCAATCGGGAGGGGACATGGGCGGCTTTGTGACCGCTTCGGAATAAACATCGAAGCCGCTGCCGACTATGAGTGATGATATTCCGCCGACGGCAAGGGGAATAAAAACTGCGATTATCAGGTGCTTAAAATTGATATTTGTCTTGACGGTCAAAAAAATCACGCCTTTCGTATAAGTGTTGCCGAATATCAGCAGAAAATTCCGTTGCAGAATATTTTGCATTACACTTATATTATATACGAAAAGGCATGACCTTTATTCGCTATTCAATTACATTTTCGACCTTGCCGTCGTTTTTCATGCTCTTATCGGCACGGAAAACGGTCAGGTGACCCTTCATCGAGTCCTCAATCGAGGTGCACGAAACGGACATTACACCGTCACGAACATAGCGTACAAAATCCCTGACAAGCTCCATATCGCCGCCGCCGTGGGAATCGTCGGTTACGTTGACGTCAACAACACGGTCGAGGTGCTCGCAGCCGGGTCTCGGATCAATGAGAGACACGGTGAATTTTCCGCTTTCGAGCGTACCGAAAATCTCGCCCTTTGTGCCGATAATGTGAATCTTTCGCTGAGGGATCGCCGCTCCGCCTATCATATTGTGCGTACCGGTTGCACCGCTCTTGAAGCGGATAACAAGGCTCTGGTGGTCAACAACGTTGTTGTCGCTCTTATATGCACAGATGCCGTAGGGGCTTGTTTTGAGAAGCTCGATTTTGTCCTCAATCGTTGCATTTTCCTTATCTTCAAGCTTGTCCCAAACGTAGAACGACCAGCGGTCGGGGTGGTCGATATAAAGCCGCTTTGCCGAATAAAGACAGGTGTCAACGAGCGGACAGTCAACAAGACAGCGTGTACCGCTCCCTTCCGGAGCGTTTTCGGGTCTGAACTGCATCAGCGAGCCGAAGCTTGAAACTCGGGCAGGTGCGTCGTCGCCCATGAGCCACATCATGATATCGATATCGTGACAGCACTTTGCAAGAAGCATCGTTGCGTGGCATTGCTCCTCGTTGCGCCATTTACCTCTTATATGGCTTGTGGACATGTGATGATAGCTGACGTGCTCGACAGTTTGAATATTGACTGTTTCTCCGATCTCGCCGCTGAGGAGCGTCTCCTTGATTTGACGGTAAAACGGAGCGTATCTGAGAACGAAGCAGATCATTATTTTGCGTCCGTTTTCCTCGGCACAGCTTATCAGCTCACGCATTTCCTCTTCATTGACAGCAAACGGTTTTTCAAGCAGAATGTCGTAGCCTGCTTTGAGCAGAGGGATAGATGTTGCAACGTGAATGTGATCCATAGTTCCGTTTATGGCTGCGTCGGCGAATTTCGGTATGGCAACAAGGTCGTTGACGTCCTTAAAGCGGTGCTCGTTCGGAATATTGAAATATTCGCCGATTTGATTCCTGCGGAATTCATTCGGATCGGCAACACCGACTATTTCAAGCATTTCGGGATTTGTTTTTGCCAGCTCGGCGTATATCATCGAGCGATGGCCGCCGCCGACTATGACGGTTTTTAAAGGGTTACTCATATTTTTCACCTCGTATCTGTTTGCGGAATATAATTTCGTTGATTCCTGCACCGAGCAAAAGCACAACGGCTATTATCGGAATAAGCGGCAGGAGAATAATGATTGCAAGAATTAGAATTGTGAGCACGGCAGGACCTTTTTTACTCTCAAAGACCGTTTCTTCATATTTGTTGTTGCAGATCGCATTGACGGTCTTTTTGTCGGCATTCAGGGGCAGGTCGGCGGAGCTGTCGTCGATTCCGCTGTTGTAAAGCAGGGGACGCACAAGGTCGGCGAGTTTGATTTTGATATGAAGAAGCTTCAGCACACTGTCGATAATATTGATAAAGCCTATCACGATTTTGTATTCTGCCGTGTCGGGTGTGTAGGGTGCGTTTCCCGAATACAGATGCAAAACAAGCTGACGAATTAAACCGAACACACTCTCGTTCTCGGCCGAGGAAAGGTCGGCACCGTGCGTTTCACTCTTTACCCATTTTGCGAAAACACCCAGTTTAAGTTTTTTTATAAGCCGTGCAAGGGGCTTGACGAGCCAGCCGATTCGATAGGAAACGTTCGGATGAATGCTCATCGTATCCACGCAGGCGGCAAATGTGTCAATGTCCGAGGCCGCCGCATCGAGCGTTCGGTCAATCATGCCGATGAATTTATTCTCAAAATAATCGGGAAGATTTTCTATTCCGCTGACCTTCTCTGTCGTCGCAACGCTTTCAATATGAACATTGCTGCCGCAGATTCGTACCGTGCGATAAAGACCGGGGTAGCCGGCAAGGGCGGAGGTCGAAACGTCATAGAAAATGTTTCCGCTCGGTGAAAAATCGAATGAAATATCATGCACATGAGAATGACCCGTGAAAACAAGACCTATGCCGAGGTCGGCGAGGAAGTCTTTGATCTCTTCATGCTCGCCCATCATGTCGTTCTTGCCTATCAGCGAATAAGCGGGTGAGGGGGAAAGAATCGGGTGGTGAGTAAATGCAAGCACACGCTTGCCGCATTGCCCGGCCGCATTTGCGATTTTGACTATCCATGCCTTGTGCTCTGCGGAATAGCCGCTTCTGCCCTTGCCGTTTTTGTCGGAATTGAGGGCAAGAAGAATGTAGTTTTCGTCAAGCTCGGCGGCGTAGGACATCTCGAACTGCGAGAACGCCTCGTCGGGGCCGAAGCTGTGGTACATTTTCAGAAGCTCATCACGCTTGGCGGACGGAATTTTTGTTTTTACGTCGCCTGTGTAGCTGTTTGTCATTCCGTCGTCCTGATAGTCATGCGTTGAGGTTATCGCAAAAACACGCTTGCCGCACTTCTTCAAGGCATATAGCAGTTCGATAAACTCAACATGGCTGTCGTAGTCGCCGTCGCAGGTCGCATCGCCGCAGAAAATGACATTTTCACAGTCGCTTTTGGCTATTTGAGCGAATGCGGCGGAAATTATCACAGGGCTTTCCTGTACCGCCTTTTGGTTGGTCGAATCGTATTTCCTGTATGACGGAGTGTCGATGCCGAGCTTCGGCGAATAGTAGTGAGCGTCCGTCATTACAATTAATTCAAGCGGATATTCAAAGACCGTATCATTCATCGATTTCAACAACTCCTCTGCGCTTGATAAGCTCAAGTGAAATTTGCTCCTTCTTCTTGGCATTGAGGTCATAGAAAAGCATCGGGATGATCTGAAGAATAACGAAGCAAGCCGGGATTATTGTGTAAATTATAAGGAACCTCGTCAGTGTGCCGTCGCTCTGAGCCGCATAGGCAACCGACGGGTCTGTTGAGGGGAGATAGCCCGACCATTTGAAAACGAGATATGTACCGAGCGAGGTTGTGAACGCCGAAGCAATCTTGGAGAAAAGGCCGTAGCCGGCATAGCAGAGACCTTCCTGACGCTTGCCGGTTTTTAACTCAATTTCGTCAACGCAGTCGGCAATCATGACGTTCGGCGTGAGGTTGGTGTTGCCGTTCTGAAGTCCTACAAGGAAATTGATGATAAGGAACGGGATAATAAGTTCTTTTCTGAAGCCGATTATCATTGAAACGCCGAAAAGCAGGAGGAATGATACCGCACCGTAGGCACTGCAGGCAATAAAAGTATTTTTCGTGCCGATGGTTTTGATGAGCTTCTTGACAACAAGCATGCTGACCGCCGTGCCGATTCCCATCGGGAGCAGAAGCGCAAGCTTGAGGCCTTTGTCGCCGAGAAGATATATAGCAATATAAAGACTTGCCGCACCGTAAACTCCGCGGCCGAAGCCTGCGAGCTTGGCGAGTGATACCATGAGTAAATTTTTATTGGTGAAAACAAATTTAAGGCTCTGACCGAGGTTGACCTTTTCCGTTGTATAGGGGACACGCTCTCTTGTGTTCTTGAGCATAATTGCGAGAAAAAGGATGAATCCGATTACGCAGACGGCCGTTGAAATCTGCAGGTCGAGACCTCTGCCTTCGGCGGCTTGGAAGCCCTCCTTGCCAATGATAGCCTTCATTACAAGGCCGACAACGATGAGAACGACCATTCCGCCCGATTGGCCGATTGAGCGCATGATTCCGGCGATTGAAATTGCGTCGCTTCTCTCATCGGGGTTCGGCGTACAGACCGCTCCGAAGCAGTTACCGGGGCTTTCGACGCAGACGAGCAGCATTACATATGTACAGTAAATTGCGAACATCCATATTGTTGCGACAGCGAAATTCGACGTTTTCGGTGCAACGAAAACGAGCATTGAGATTATACCGAGCGGAACGCAGCCGTAGAGAAGCCACGGGTGAATCTTGCCTCTTTTCGATTTAGTCTTGTCAACGAGAAAGCCGATTATTATTTCCGCCGCCGCTCCGACAAAGCCGGCAACGAGGAATACGGTCGAGATGAGCGTTGCAAGAGCATCGGAGCTGAAATTCTGATTCTTGAACGCAAAATCGGCAAAGTAGGTTTTTGCATATTCGGGAACCCAGCCCGAGAGCAGGGCAATACCGAAAAGGCCTATTCCGTAAGAGAGAGCCTCTGAGGGCAGCTTGAGCGTCTTTGAGCCGAAATGAAGCTCTTTTGTTTTTAAATATTTTTGCATTTTCTGTATCCTCTCCGCTTATTGTATATTTTACATATAATTTACCACACATAAACAAAAATTTCAATAAAAATCGTCAAAATAAAAGTATTGCAACATTTGCAACAAGATGTTTGACACTTTGCAATTTTATGTTATAATAATGATGTATAAATACGGTAAGGTGATAAACATGTTTGATTTTATCAGATTGGCGTGTGCCGTTCCCGAGGTTGAGGTCGGCAACACGGATTTTAACACACAGGAAATAATTAAATATATCGACATCAACAAGGACGCCGATGTTATCGTGTTCCCCGAGCTTTGCGTTACGGGCTACACCTGTGCCGACCTTTTCTTTCAGAGAACTCTGATTGACGGAGCAAAGAGGGGCATTGCCGAGATAGTCGGGACGACGAAGGACAGCAATTCCGTTGTCGCAGTCGGTGCACCAGTTATTATCGGCGGTCAGCTTTATAACTGCGCCGTTGTGATGTCTCACGGAAGAGTAAACGGCATTGCCGTAAAGACCTTTATTCCGACATATAATGAATATTACGAAAAGCGTTGGTTTTCCTCGGCGGCTGATTTGAAGTGCACTTCTATCGGTTCGAATGAGCTTATGCTTGACGGCGATTATGAAATTCCCGTCGGCAACAACCTTGTTTTTGACTGCTCCGGTGTGAAGCTCGGTGTTGAGATTTGCGAGGATCTGTGGGCACCGCTTCCGCCCTCAACGCTTCTGACGCTTGCGGGTGCGGAGATTATTCTCAATCTTTCCGCTTCCAACGAAACGATAATGAAAAGAAAATACAGAACCGAGCTTGTTTCTCAGCAGTCGGCGAGAAGCCTTTGCGCCTATGCCTATGCGAGTGCGGGCATGAGCGAATCGACGACCGATCTCATCTTTTCCGGCCATTCGATTATCTGCGAAAACGGAGCGGTTCTTTCTCAAAATGACAGCCTTATTGACGGCGGCTATTCGATAAAGCATGACGTTGACCTCGGCAAGATAAGAGCCGACAGGGCAGAGAACAAGACCTTTGCCGATTCGACCTCGCTTTATCTTGAGGGCAGGGATTATGTTAATGTCAAGGTCGAAACGCAGCTTGAAAGCAACGGCGAAATCTATGAGGTGAAAAAGCTTCCGTTCGTTCCCTCGGATAAGAAGGACAGGATCGAGCGCTGCATGGACATATTCCGTATGCAGGTTGCAGGACTTAAAAAGAGAGCGGCGAAGGTCGGCGGAAAAATGATTCTCGGAGTTTCCGGAGGACTGGATTCCACGCTTGCACTTCTCGTATGTGCCGAAACCGCACGTCAGCTCGGACGTGACCCCTCGGACGTTATTGCGATAACGCTTCCCTGCTTCGGCACGACGAAGCGCACCCATTCAAACGCATGGGAGCTTATGGAGACTCTCGGTGTTCATGCAATGGAGATCGACATCAAAGAGGCCTGCACGCTTCACTGCCGGGATATCGGACACCCGACGGATCAGTTCGACGTAACCTATGAGAATATTCAGGCTCGTGAGAGAACTCAGGTTCTCATGGATTACGCATGCAAGGTCGGCGGCTTCGTCGTCGGAACGGGTGACCTCAGCGAGCTTGCACTCGGCTGGTGCACATACAATGCCGACCATATGAGCATGTACGGCGTTAACTGCGGCGTGCCGAAAACTCTTGTGCGCTGGATGATAGCCGCACTGATTGACTATAATATTTTTCCCGACAGCACCCATGTGCTTGAGGATATAATCGATACGCCGATAAGCCCCGAGCTTCTTCCCCCCGATGAGGACGGCAACATTCGGCAGGAGACCGAGGAGATCATAGGACCTTATGCACTGCATGATTTCTTCCTTTATCATCTTCTGCGATTCGGCTTTTCACCGTCGAAGATTTTCTTCCTCGCCGAGGAAGCGTTTAAAGAGGATTTTGACAGGGAAACGGTACTCAAATGGCTCAAGGTGTTCTACAAGAGATTTTTCACTCAGCAGTTTAAGAGAAGCTGTCTGCCCGACGGAGTTAAGATAGGCAGCGTTTGCCTTTCGCCGAGAGGAGATTGGAGAATGCCGAGTGACGCTTCATATGCAATTTGGCTCAGGGAAATTGACGAGATAAAATAAAAAACGGAATGGGAAAAGATTATGAAAAATTTGAAAGACAAAAAAATTCCGATTGTTTTTTTGCTGACGGCGGTAATATTTACAGTTCAGGCCGTTGACGTTTTCTTTATAAAAAGCGACAACACGATTTTCGGCGACACGATTATTGCAAGAGTCTTGAACCTGATAATGGTTCTTGCGGCTTCAAAGGTGTTGGATTTTCACATAGGCAGACGATGCCTGGGTCGCTTCGGTTGGTACTTTGAGCTGATCTACGGCGTCGGATTTTCGCTTGCACCGATCGTGCTCATCTATGCTGCCGAGCTGATTTATTTCAAGATAAAGGGCTTTTATAACGATATAAGCATATCTGTTCTTCCGCCGAACCTGGCGGAGCGGGGAGCACTTGTGTCGCTTGCGATTTATGCGTTTGCATTGATTATCAATGTGCTTTTCAAGGAGCTTTACAGAGGCTTCATGCTCAGTGAACTTTGTAAAAAATTCGGTGAGCGTAAATCGAATTATATTCAGACGGTTGTTTTTACTCTGCTGTCATTTTTGGCGGCGCTGGGTGCTTTCGCCGAGGGCGGATTTGATAACATGCCGATTTCCGATGTCGTTATAACCGTTTTGGCTTCTGCGGCGGCTGTGTTCGTTAGCTCGATGCGCTGGGGCTATTATTACAAGGTCAACGGCTCGGTCTGGATGGCACTTGCCGACCATTTTGTCAATACGCTTATAATGACATGCATCTTTCTTTCACCCGACCGCTTGCCGGATAAGTGGCTGCTTGTGAAATCCTTGGTAATTCAGCTCATTACCTGTGTGATTTTTGTGCCGTTCTATTATCGGCGTGACAGAATCAATGCCGAATATGAAACGGAAATGAAAACACGCCATGATGTTCTCTCGGCAATGAACGAGTCCGAGACAAATCTTGACGAAAAGAAGGCTTCAAACAATTACCTTTTGATGATGAATGAGACTGAGCAGGCAAAAAAATTCGGCGGAATCAAAGAAAATGAGATTCTTGACTTTGACAGAGAGCCTAAGGATTTTTCAAAGGGAGTTTTGAAGGATTACTCGGAAAGCAAGACAAAATCCGAGCACCGTCCGAGGACCGACGGCAGGAGACATCATCGCTCGAGGAGCACGGAGAATGTTCCTGAAAACGCTGAGAGTATCTCAAAGCTTGTTGATGAATATTTCAAAAAGCAGTTTGATAAAAACACATTTGATTGACGGAAAGTCTGTGTAAAACAAAATATAACAAAAGAATTCACCCTCCGCAAATTGAACTGCGAAGGGTGATGATTTTTATACAGTAAACGGATCCACGCCGTTTGTGTTTGTTGGGAGAATTTTGAAAGTGAAATTAAATGTCTTATCGTTTACACTGTATTTCGGGTCGATATCGGGGCCGCATGCACCCGAGCCTGTTCCTGTCATCTTGTAGTCGATGCTGAATACTGTCTCCTTCATCGGCTCAAGCTCGTAATCGTGCTTTGCTTCACGAATCATCTGCGGCGTGAAGTGCTGAGCATTTGACGAGAAGCTGTCGAAGTCCTCGGCTCGGCAGATAAATCCTATACCGCTCTCGTTCGTGACCTTTGCCCACTTGCAGTCGTAATGGCTTGAATTCTCCTGCGGACGGACATAATGCTCAAAGTTATCCGTTACAGTCGTTGTGAAGTCGTCAACATAAGTATAACGCTTCTTGTCGATGTAGCTTTCCTTCGGTCCGTAGCCGAAATATTCGTAGCTCTCGAAGCCCTCGGGCATGATAAGCTGAAGTCCGATCCTCGGCAAAATGTCCATTCTTTCCGCCTTCTTGCCGTTGACGTTGACAAGGATGCTCGAATCGGGGAGGAAAGTGTAAGTAACCTTGCCCTCAAATATCGGCTCATAGGTGTAAACACCGATTGCAAGTTCAACTGCAATTTCAACCTTATCGTCTGATTTTGTCACATTAAGCGAACGGCACTTCTGACCGAGCTTTTCCATACCGACCTTGTACCATTTTTCTCTGTAATACTGAGAATCGTTGTCGATATATGCTCTGTAAAGGTTAATTTCAACGGGCTTCGAGATAAGCTCCGTATCGTCGCAGATTATCTTATTGAGCTTGCCGTAAGCCTTGTCGAAAACATATTTAACACTGCCGACACCTATTTCTACATATCTTTCGCCGTCGTTGACCGTCATTGCGGTTGTCGGGAGAGCAGCCTTTCCTGTCGGAATAGATTTGAGCTTGAACTGCTTGAGTCCGATCTCATAGCCGGCCTTTGCCCAGAGCTTGTCCGTTCTGTTGACAAAGTGGAGCGTGAGGTATGTTTCGCCCGTGAAGCTGTATGCCGACGGGTCGAAGATTGAGAAATCCTTTTTCTCTCTCGGCATGAGCATAAGTCCGGAGACCTCACCCGAGGCGATAAGCTTGCCGTTTGATTTGATTTCCCAGTTTATTCCTACGTCGTCAAGGCCCTTGAAGAAGTTGCGGTTTTTGATTGAAACGTTTCCGTTGCCTGCATATTCTGCAAAGAACGGCTGATAGACGTACTTGGCTTCCTCAAAGCCTGTGTGCGGCGTTCTGTCGGGGTAAACAAGACCGTCAACGCAGAAGTTGCCTGCATTCGGCATATCGCCGAAATCACCGCCGTAGGTGTATTTGTATTTGCCGCTGCCGTCGGGAATCGCTACGGAATGATCCGTGTACTCCCAAATACAGCCGCCGCAGAACTTGTCGTCTGAATCAATAAGCTCCCAATAGTCGCCGAGGTCTCCGGGACCGTTGCCCATCGCATGACAGTATTCGCAGAGATAAAGCGGTTTGTTCTTACGCTTCTTGCTTGAAAGAATCTCCCTGCACTTTTCGATTGAGGGATACATCCAGCTTTCAACGTCGGAACAGTTACCGAGAAACTTGCCTGCAAGCTCGGAATAGCGATAGTTTGCGTTCTCATAGTGAACGATAACGTTCTTATTGCGTGACTTAATGAAGTCATACATTGCCTGATGATTGTCTCCGCAACCCGATTCATTACCGAGCGACCAGAAGATAACCGAAACATGATTCTTATCACGCTCAAAAAGTCTGCGTGCTCTGTCGACATATGCTTCCTTCCATGCCGGATCGTCGGCGAGCAAGCTCCAACGCTCAAAGTGGAAACCGTCAATCGAAGTCGAGAAGCCGTGAGCCTCAAGGTCCGATTCGTCAATTACCAAGAGCCCGAGCTGATCGCACATCTCCAAAAATCTCGGATCGTTCGGATAGTGTGAGGTGCGGACGGCATTGACATTGTGACGCTTGAAAATGTAGAGGTCCTCAAGAACGTGTTCAATCGGTGTTGCATGGCCGTAAAGCGGGTGAGAATCATGACGATTAACGCCCTTGATTTTAATTTTCTGTCCGTTGAGATAAAGAACAGACTTTGAGATAACAAGATCCTTGATGCCAACCTTGACGAGTACGACCTCGTCCGATACGTCAAGGAAAAGGTCATAGAGCAGGGGATCTTCATCGCTCCAAAGAATCGGATTATCGAATTTTATCTTTATTTTTCCGTTAACGCTTTCGCCCGAATCAATGTTTTCACCGTGGGGGGAAACGAGACGGTAGCTTACCTCTCTGTCGCCGACAAGGTCGAGGTCAATGCTCATTATGCATTTTGTATATTTCTTTTTTAGCTCCGTTGTAACGTAAAAATCACGAATTCTGCCTCTTCGGCTTCTTTTGAGAATATATACATCACGGAAGATTCCGCTCATTCGCCACATGTCCTGATCCTCAAGGTATGAGCCGTCGCACCACTTGAGAACGAGGATTGCGATTCTGTTTGAGCCGGCATGAACAAATTCGTTGATATTGAATTCGCTTGTCATGTGGCTTACCTGGCTGTAGCCGACAAATTTTCCGTTTATCCAAAGATAGAAGCAGGAATCGACACCTTCAAAATTGAGGAAAAGGTCACGGCTGAGGTCATTTTCGTCAATCTCAAAGTTACGGATATAAATTCCGCACGGGTCGTCGTCAGGGACATACGGCGGATCGCAAGGGTACGGGTAATCCGAATTCGTGTAGTTCGGCACGTCATAGCCCTTGTCAAGTGCCATTTGCCAGTTCATCGGAACTCTTATTTTGTCATAATTGCCGTTGATTTCATAATCTGCGGCGTAGAAGCCGTCCTCAACGTCAATTATCGAGTTGTAGAATCTGAAATCCCACTCTCCGTTGAGAAGCTGGAAATATTTTGAATCCTCTCTCGGTTTTGTGAGAGCGTTATCCTCGTTGAGATATGGGATGAAATATGCGTGAGGTTCTTCGCAGCCAACGTGCAGGGTTGTCGGATCCTCATAATATTTAGGTATATTCAGCATTGTTTTTCCTCCGATCAAAGCTCGATTTTTGCCTTTCTTGAATTGATTGCACGGAAGATTGATGTTTCAAACTTCGGCTTTCTTGAATAGGTGTAGAGTCCGTTCTGCTCCTGTTCAACATCGTAGAGCTGGGTATAGCAGAAGCCGAACATCTGATCATTGTCGAGCAATGCGTCCGTGAGACCCTTGTAGCGTTCAATGAATTCGTACTTGTTCTTAGGTGCATCTCCGTAGCCCCAGGCGTTCTGCTCATTTTCGTTAACGGACCAGCGGATTCCGCCGTATTCGCTGATGAAGGTCGGACCGCCCGGATATTTCTGGCGGCGCTCGTGATTGTCAAAGAGCTTGCCCTCTGTCATGAGCATATCGTAATGCTCCTTGAATACCTCCGGTTTCTGCTCATAGTCGTGAAGGTCAAAGATATCGGTGATAACATGGAAGTTTCCGCTTGTGTCGATGCACGGACGGGTCTTATCAAGAGCCTTTGTGGTTTTGTAGATAAGAGCGAGAGCGTCGTCAAACTGCTTTCTTCCGTCGTAATCCCATGTCTCGTTGAGCGGACACCAGCCGATGATTGCCGGGTGATTGAAATCACGCTCAACCTCCTCAATCCACTCGGGAATGACGGAGTAAACGATATTCGGATTTGAATGGTCAAGACCCCAGTTCGGGTATTCGCCCCAAACTATGTAGCCCATCTTGTCGCAATTATAAAGGAATCTCGGCTCAAAAATCTTCTCGTGAAGTCTTGCACCGTTGAAGCCGACGTCGAGGGAAATCTGAATGTCCTTAATCATTGCTTCCTCACTCGGAGCGGTGTAGATTCCGTCGGGATAGAATCCCTGGTCGAGAACAAGACGCTGGAAAACGGACTTGCCGTTGATGAGGAATTTCTGACCGTCGAGCTTTACGTCACGCAGACCGAAATAGCTGTCGACCTTATCCTCATTGAAGCGAAGCTCAAGGTCATAAAGTCTGCCTTCGCCGACCTCCCAAAGATAAGATTCTTTAAGGTCAAGGTGAGCTGTTATAAAGCCGCCCTCGGTTTCAACACTTGCCGCACCCATGATTCTTTCCTGATAGAGAGCAAGTGCTTCAAATTTACCTACGCCGGTAACCTCCGCCTGAATGTCAACCGAGCAGTTTTTGACGTTCGGGAAAACCTTGATATTCTTGATTCTCGATTCGGGAACGAATTCAAGCCAAACCGTCTGCCAGATGCCCGTTGTTCTTGTATAGTCACAGTCGTGAGAATAGTATTCCTCACTTTGCTTTCCTCTCGGCTGGAGGGGATTTCTCGTATCGTCCTCGGCGTAAACGGTCAGGACGTTTGTGCCGCCGTTGAGGTAGTCTGTTATATCAAATTCAAACGAGATGTAGCCGCCCTTGTGCGTACCGACCTCCTTGCCGTTTACATATACGGTAGCCTTGTAGTCGACTGCGCCAAAGTGAAGAATTGTTCTCAGATCGGCAAACTTCTCGGGAACGGTGAATTCTCTTTGATACCAAACGGCCTCCATAAAGTCCTTGTACTCAACACCCGAAAGCACGCTCTCGGGGCAGAATGGAACGTTTATTGTTCTTTCAAGCTTTGTCTGCGGTTCGTAATATTTCTTAGCGAGACCGCTTTTTGACTTGTCAATTTCAAAATTCCACTTTCCGTTAAGGTTCAGCCACTCTCTGCGCTGAAACTGCGGATTCGGATGCTCGGGGCGGGGTATATTAATCATATGATATATTCCTCCATAATTAAATTCAGTTTATCATACCATATTAAAATAGATTATACAAGTAATATATATATAATTTTTACAGAATTACAGAAATCCGTGCCGTGCACCGATATTGGCCGATTCGTTAGAAATTTTTATTTTTCTCTGTATTTCTATTGAAAAAAATTGGACAAAATGATAGTATAGTATTAAACGGAGGGGTACTTTTATGGAAGTTAAAAAAATGGAATCGCTCAAAGAACTTTATAAAATCGGCAGAGGCCCGTCGAGTTCACACACTATGGGACCGGAAAAGGCTTGTAAAATTTTTCAAAAGCACAACCCCGAGGCCGACAGATTTGAAGCGATTCTTTACGGCTCGCTTTCTAAAACAGGCGTAGGTCACGGTACGGACAAGGTCATTAAGGTCACCTTTGAACCGACGCCGTGCGATGTTATTTTTAACAATGACGAAATTGAGCTTCCGCACCCCAATACGATGGATTTGATTGCATATAAGGACGGCATTGAAATCAAAAGAATCCGTGTGCTCAGCGTTGGAGGCGGTAAGGTCGAGATAGTCGGCTATAAGAACGTTGATCCGCCGAAAATTTATGATTTGTCCACTTTTTCGGAGATTGCAGAGCATTGTAAAAAGAATCATATGAGGCTTTGGCAGTACGTTGAAGAGGTTGAGGGAATCGAGATACGGGATTATCTCCTGAAAATCTGGAATCAGATGAAGCTGAGTATTCACATCGGCCTTGAAACGGAAGGCGTTTTTCCGGGCGGATTGAACGTTAAAAGAAAGGCGAAAAAGCTTTACTCTCACCAGCATATTGACGAAAGCGCACAGACCAAGGAAAACCGTGTTGTTTCCGCTTATGCATTTGCGGTCAGCGAGCAGAATGCGGACGGTGAGATCATCGTAACCGCCCCGACCTGCGGCTCGGCCGGAGTGATGCCGTCGGTGCTTTATTATCAGCAGATGAAAAGGGGATATACAGACCTTGAAATAATTCGTGCTCTTGAAACGGGCGGAATAATAGGCAATCTGATTAAGACAAATGCTTCGATTTCGGGCAGCGAATGCGGCTGTCAGGCGGAGATAGGATCAGCGTGTGCAATGGCTTCGGCCGCACTCGGCGAGCTGTTTGGACTTGAAACTGATAAAATCGAGTATGCTGCCGAAATTGCAATCGAGCACCATCTCGGATTGACCTGCGACCCGATATGCGGTCTTGTTCAGATCCCGTGCATTGAGCGTAACGCCGTTGCGGCTATGAGAGCTATAAACGCCGTCAGCCTTGCAAGCTTTTTGAGCGACACGAGGAAGATTTCGGTTGACGAGGTTATCGAGGTCATGAGAATGACGGGTAAGGATATCCCCGGTCGATACAGAGAAACGGCCGAGGGCGGACTTGCAACATTGCGCATTAAATAAAATTTTTATATTTGTCTGCCGTAAAAGCTATTGCATTTATTTCTGCGGCATGATAAAATAGATATTACCATATGAGTAGCCGGAAAGTCGGCTGCAAGAGAGAGGAGAAGCATTATGGCATTAAGTGAAAAGTTTAGAATTGAGACAAAGACCCCGAACCTCTATCTCAGCGGCTATAAGGGTCATTTTGTGGCAGGAAGAAGCCACTTGAATTATTATATAGACATTACCTCACAGAAATCATGTCTTTCCGAAGCTAAGGCAGTTGCAAAGGCTGTTGCACCGAACTACAAGCTCCATACGGAGATCGACACAATTCTTTGCCTTGACGGCACAGAGGTTATCGGTACATGTCTTGCAAGCGAGCTGACGAAGAATGACCTTGCAAGCATCAACGCAAACAGAGCAATCAATATTCTCGCTCCCGAGTACACGGCAAGCAACCAGCTCATGTTCCGTGACAACATTGTTCAGATGATTCAGGGCAAGCAGGTTCTTATTTTGGCCGCTTCGGTCGTTACCGGCAGCACGGCTCAGAACGCATTTGAAGCTATCCGTTATTATTCGGGTACACCTGTGGGAATCGCTTCGATTTTTGCAACGATGAAGGAGTGCGAAGGTTTTTCGGTTGTATCGGTTTTCGATCCGCATGATTTGCCCGAGTATGAGAGCCATTCCGCAATGGACTGCCCGCTTTGCAAGAAGGGCGAGCGTATTGATGCACTCATCAACAGCTTCGGCTGCTCGATGCTGTAAAATTGTTTATAATTAGTCTCCGTTATTACTCTGTAATGCATTGCTAAGCTTCATTGTTTTTCGGGGACTTATTTTTTACGAAAAGCTACGATAAAAACTCTTTAATAGAATAAAAAAGGCAGTCTGCAAATTCATGCAGCCTGCCGATTTTTTATTTAGTTTTACAATCCGAGAAGCTCGAGAACCTTTTCTTTTGACATATAGCCGACGGCGGATTTATTCGCCTTTCCGTGGTCTATAACGACCAGTGTCGGAATGCTTGAAACGTTGAAAATCGAGGAAAGCTCGGGTTCTTCGTCAACATTGACCTTGCCGACCTTAACAACGTCGTCGTATTCGTCCGCTATTTCCTCAATGATCGGGGCGAGCATACGGCACGGACCGCACCATTCGGCCCAGAAATCGAGCAGAACGGGGATATCACATTTGAGCACCTCGGTTGTAAAATTATCCTTTGTGATTTTAACTTCAGCCATGATAAAAACCTCCTTAGTCCTTTGACTTATAATAAAGCATACAATGGCAAAAGCCTTCAAAATTAGGGTCTTCTATCTGCTTTTTGAATTCTTCACACATACACTTGTTTTCCGGTGTATGTTCTCTGCGGCAGGGGCAATAGCCGCCGGTGCGTTTGAGACCCTCTTTGACTACCTTGACGATTTCTTCGTCGGGATTGAGTGTGACTTTCATAGCAGAACCTCCGTTTTACGGTATTATAACGATTTTTGCAATGATTAATAGATCTCTCTGCCCATCAGAACGCCCATGACGGAAGCCATCATGAGGCCTCTTGTCCAGCCGCTCGAGTCGCCGAGACAGTGGAGACCCTCAACGTTTGTGTTGAAGTGCTCATCCATCTTGACCCTGTTGCTGTAGAACTTAAGCTCAGGGGAGTAGAGAAGCGTTTCATAGGAGGCAAAGCCGGGAGCAACATGGTCAACGGCCTGAATGAAATTGATGATATTTGTCATGGCTCTGTAGGGCATTGCGGCCGTGATATCGCCTGCAACGGCGTCGGGAAGCGTGGGCTTGAGGTTGGACTGCGAAAGCTCCTTTTCCCATGTGCGCTTACCGTCAAGGATATCGCCGAAACGCTGAACGAGAATGTGACCGGTACCGAGCATGTTTGTCAGCTCGCCGACCTTCTGAGCGTAGGCGATAGGCTGGTTGAACGGATAAGAGAAATTGTGGGAGCAGAGAATGGCAAGGTTTGTATTGTCACTCTTAAGCTCCTTATATGAATGGCCGTTAACAACGGCAAGATTGTTGTCGTAATTCTCCTGGCTTACGAAGCCACCGGGATTCTGACAGAAGGTTCTGACCTTGTTCTTGAACGGACGGGGATAGCCGATGAGCTTTGACTCGTAGAGAACGTCATTGACCTTTTCAATGACCTCGTTTCTGACCTCGACTCTTACGCCGATGTCAACCGTTCCGGGCAGATGAGCGATATCATGCTCGCCGCAGATCTTTTCAAGCCACTCTGCACCTCTGCGTCCCGTTGCAATGATCGTATTGTCGGCTCTGATCTCCATTTCAACACCGTTGTTGTTGGAGACATAGATTCCCTCGCATTTTTTGCCGTTGAGGATGATGTTAGAGCACTCATAGCCGAAGAAGATCTCAACGCCGTTTGCAATGAGATATTTTTCGATTGCAAGGTAGATGTCCTGTGCCTTTTCCGTTCCCATATGACGAATCGGGCAGTCAACAAGCTTAAGACCGGCCTGAATTGCACGGGTACGAATCTTTCTGACTTCCTCTGTATTTCCGACACCCTCAACCTTAGTATCTGCGCCGAATTCAAGATATATACCGTCGGTATAGTTGATAGTTTCCTGAACCAGATTTTCACCGACGAGAGTCGGAAGGTCACCGCCGACCTCATAGCTCAGCGACAGCTTGCCGTCCGAGAATGCGCCTGCACCGGAGAAACCGGTTGTAATGTGGCAATACGGCTTGCAATTCATACATTTCTTAGTCTTTGCCTTGGGGCAGTGTCTGTTTTCGACCGACTGACCTTTTTCGACAATGACGATCTTTTTCTTAGTGCCCTTGCGAAGCATTTCGATAGCTGTGAATATACCGGCAGGGCCTGCTCCGACGATTACAACGTCTGTTTTCATAATCCTGATACCTCCGAAAAAAATAAAAAGCCGAACATTTATCGCAATGCGATCGATGTCCGACGGACGGGTTTTTCACTCCCGTATCAATCTTATTGCAATCTATTATAACGCTTTGATATATTATTGTCAAGTCTGCGAAATGCCCATTTATATTGCGATAATATATAATGCTTTTCAGATGCAGCACAAAATGAAAGCTCCACGAAATGTATCATGGATGACGTGGAGCTTTAATACGTTTATTTAATGTCTGTTACATTGTAGCCGAGGTCCTCGACCGTAGTCTTGAGCGTCGCATTGTCAATATCCTTTTTGAGCTTTACAACAGCCTTTTTGTTCACAAGATCAACCTTGGCATCAGCAACTCCCGAGACGGAAGCGAGTGCCTTTTCAACCTTGGCTGCGCAGTGCATACAGCTCATGCCGTCGATATAAACTTCCTTTGTGATTTTTTCTTTGCCGAATAACATATTGCATCCTCCTGAATTTGAATATTTAAAATTGCTTCTTATTTTTTCGACCCTCTCAGACGGAGGGCGTTGATTATTACCGTGAAGCTCGAAAGCGTCATAGCAAGGCTTGCTATCATCGGATTGATCGTTATATTGAAATGCTTGAGTGCACCGATCGCAATCGGAATCATCAGGCAGTTGTAGAAGAAGGCCCAGAAAAGGTTTTGTTTGATATTTTTGACTGTTGCCCTGCTTGTTCTTATAAGCTCGGAAATTTTCATCAGATCGTCGTTCATCAGTATTACGTCGGCGGAGTTCATTGCAATGTCGGAACCGCTGTTGACGCTGACGCCGATATCACTCAGTGCAAGAGCGGGGGAGTCGTTGATGCCGTCGCCGATCATCATGACCCTGTCGCCTTCGGCCTTAAGCTCCTTGATTACGTTGCCCTTTTCGGCAGGCAGAACGCCCGAAATAACATGCTTTATGCCTGCCTGAGCAGCGATTTTCTTCGCTGTCTGCTCATTATCGCCCGTGAGCATTATCGGCTCGATATTGAAGTTATGAAGCATTCTGATAAGCCTGTCAACGTTATCCCTGATAACATCGTTGATGCCGATGATTGAAAGTATCTGCTTTTCGCCGGCAACATAAACAAGGGTGTTGCCCTCGTCGGCGAGAGCATTTGCATCATCAAGACGGTCATTCTCAATGCCGTATTTTGCGAGCAGCTTTGCATTGCCAAAATAGTACGGCTTGCCGCCGATAAAGGCACGGATTCCCATGCCGTCGATGTTTTCAAACTGTTCGGGCTCGCTGAGTGTGAGAGCGTTATCCTTTGCATACTCGGCGAATGCCTTTGATATCGGATGGCTCGATTTCGCTTCGGCCGAGCAGACAAGGCTCATCATGTCTTTCTCCGGCATTATGCCGCAGTCGACTATTCGTGAAATTTTGAGATTGCCGTAGGTGAGGGTACCTGTTTTATCAAACACAACCTTGTTGATTTTCGAAGCCGTTTCGAGCACGTCGCCCTTCTTGATGAGTATGCCGTTCTTGGCACAGCGACCCTCGGAAACGACGATTGCAAGCGGAGTTGCGAGGCCCAGACTGCACGGGCATGCGACAACGAGAACCGTTACGAACGTGTTCAGTGCGGCGTTAAAGCCTTGACCTGCGACGAGATAGCCGACGAAGCTGAGAATTGCGATTCCGATAATCGTCGGAACAAAGTAGGAGCTTATCTTGTCGGCGATTTTTGCAAGCGGGATTTTTGCCGACGAAGCCTCGGTAACGATGTGAACAATCTCGGAAATTGTCGATTCCTTGCCGATTCGCTCGGCGGAGTATTCAATGTAGCCGTCATAGTTGATGCTGCCTGCGATAACTCTTGCACCGATTTCTTTTGCAGCCGGCTTGCTTTCGCCCGTGATGAATGATTCGTCAAGATGAGTTTTGCCAAAGGTTATCGTGCCGTCAACGGCGATCCTTTCTCCTGGCTTGCAGATGACCGTGTCTCCCTTTTGGATTTCGTCAATCGTAACTTTCTTTTCACCCTCGGCGGTCTTGATAACTGCGTCTTTGGGCGTAATCTGAACAAGGCTCTGGATTGCTTCCTTTGTCTTGTCCTTGCTGACCGAATCAATATATCGGCCGAGCTTTATGAAGTAGATAACGATTGCCGCCGACTCAAAATAGAGTTTGTGAATATAATGGTGGTGTCCGGTGAATATCATCACAACGGAGAAAATGCTGTAAATAAGGCTCGTCAAAACACCGAGAGTGACAAGCGTGTCCATGTTCGGCGTGCGATGGAACAAATTCTTAAATCCGCTTTTGATGATATCGAAGCCGTAAACGAGGAACGGTATCGTCAAAACAAGCAGCGACGAAGCAAAAGCCTTGTCATGGGTGTGCATTGCAAGAAACGGAATTTCCGGCAGGCCTATCATTGAGCCCATTGAGATATACATAAGTATAACCGCCAGAGCCGTCATTATGACAAACCATAATTTTGACATTTTGGGCGAGCTGTTTTTCTCAAATTCGTCATAAAGACCGAGACTTTCAAATCCGGCTTCTTTTACAAATTTTTCAAGCTTTTTCCTATTGAGAACGCCCTCATCATATTCGATGAGAGCGTTAGCCATAACGAGGTTAACGCTTGCAGAAATAACCCCGGTTTGTTTGTTTAGATATTTTTCAAGTCCGTTTGAGCATGCACTGCAGCTCATTCCGCCGATTTTCAAATTGATCTTCTTCATGACCTTAACCTTCGATCTCTTTTAGGGCAGCTAATTCGGATTTATTGACGGTAATTTTTTTGTCCTTTATGAGTTTGACGTCACGTCGGCTGAAAACAGCCGGTGCGGCTTCGGGACTACGGTCAAGGCGAACCTTGAGCATTCCTTTGAGCAGGTCTGATTCAACGACAGTACCTCTGCCCGAGCTTGTGTCAACGATTGCACCGACCTTCGGAGTGACCCTGAGCAAATGTTCATACGATTCCTGCTCGTATTTGAGACAGCACATGAGTCTGCCGCAGGTACCGCTTATTTTGGTTGGATTGAGGGAGAGACCCTGCTCCTTTGCCATTTTTATCGAAACGGGCTGGAAGTCGCCGAGAAAGCTGTTGCAGCAGAAAGGTCTGCCGCACATTCCGAGACCGCCTTTCATCTTCGATTCGTCCCTGACACCTATCTGGCGAAGCTCGATTCTGATTCTGAACACACTTGCAAGATCCTTGACAAGCTCACGGAAGTCAACACGTCCGTCCGAGGTGAAGTAGAAAATCACCTTACTGGAATCAAATGTATATTCGACGTCGATAAGCTTCATATCAAGTCCGTGTGCGGCAATCTTTTTTAGACAGATGTCAAAAGCATCTTTCTCTTTTTTCTTGTTTCTTTCAACGACCTTGAGATCCTCCGCTGTTGCCACACGAACAATGGGCTTGAGCGGCTTAATAATCTCGTCATCATTTACGTCCTTGTTTGCCTGTGCAACTTCGCCGCATTCAAGACCTCTTACGGTTTCGACGATAACTCGGTCGCCTTTATTTAGATTAAATCCGATAGGGTCGAAATAATATATTTTTCCGACTTCCTTGAATCGGATTCCTACAACCTCTGACATATTAAACCTCCTTATGTAGAGTATTTATGTTAAGGCAATGGCACATAATTTGCAGCACATGCCTTGTTTTAAATTATCTTTCATATGCTGAACTGCGCATAACGGCACAGAAGCGGGTGATCAGTAAATTTTTATTAGCGTTTCTGTTTATGCTTTCTCTGAAATTATCTATTTCACGGGTCATTTTCATCAGTGCATTCATCGTCAGCTTTGAAGCTGCCTGTCGGCTGATATCCGCATGGCCGGAAAGCGTGATACCGCTACCTGCCTTTATGATGACGGCGTCACGAAAGATGAGCTGTAAGGCGGGCAGGGTAGGCTCAAAAAGATTTTTGTCTTTTTCAAACTCTGCCGTGATTTTCATGAATTCATATTCTGTCGGCTGTAAAATAGCGGCGGCTAACCGCGCGGCGGTCTCGTCCGCCTTTTTTCTCAATTCGTCGGAGATTTCATCCTTGTCAGCTCCAAGGTCGAACAGCGTTACTCTTGACATAATCGTTTCAAGCATTGCTGCCGAAGAATCACATTCAAGAATGAATCTCGCATATGTCGGCGGTTCTTCAATGAGCTTCAAAAGTGCATTTTGTGCCTGTATGTTCATTTTATCCGCCGAACGAAGGATATATACCTTGCTCCTTGCCTCATTCGGGATAATATAAGCATCGTCCTTGATTTCACGGACAAGGGCAATTTTGAATGTTTTTTCGCCCTGCACCGAGGGGTCGGCGGTTATAATGTCGGGGTGATTGCCGCTCTGCGCTTTAAGGCAGTGGGAGCATTTTCCGCACGGCTTGCTGTCGCCCTCGCACACAAAGGCCTCGGCAAGAAAGAGCGAAAGCCTTTGACGCAAAGCCTCACTGCCGCCTCTAAGCATTATTGCATGAGGCAAACGTCCGTTCTTTATAAGCCCGTCAAGATTTTCGGCAAGGCTGTTTTGAATTCCGATATCGTGAATGCCGTTCATCACATTTTATAGAACTGATCAACATCGAGGACAAAAACGGTTGCTCCGCCGACGGTGATTTTGACCGGAATGGCGTTAACAAGACCCGAGGAGTAGGTCGGAACTACCGGGGTAAGCTCCTCACGCTTGCGGCAGTTGGCTCTGAGAATTTCAAGCAGCTCATCTACTTTGTCATCCTCAACACCCATAAGAAGCGTGAGGTTACCGGCACGCAGAAAGCCGCCCGTTGTGGAAAGCTTCGTTGCGTAGAAGCCTGCTTTAGTTATCTCATCGAGAACGACATGCGAATCGTCACTGTTGATGACTGCAATTAAAAGTTTCATGATTTACCTCCTGTTGTGTATTTGGTATTTATCATCTAAAATTATATAGGTTTCTTTGTGTGGCAGCGAAGTGTAGGCACAGCAGCGAATTGACAGTCCGGCTCTGAACGTTCATCGGGCGTTCATTCACTACCGTCGTGCCGTTTTGCTGCCTTGCTTCGAGGGGAGACTATGAAGTTCCTGTACGAAAGATTTTTTTCGGACTTTCACTGCTCACTAACCACTAATCACTGCCCGGTGATTATATCAAGATTCCTTTTTATGACCTTTTCGCCACGCCATGCGTAGGCTCTGTCGGAAATATTATCTGTTCTTGCCGTCGTTTCTATTCCGTCAAGGAAAACTTCGGCAGGATTTATTTTCACTTTTTTGTTCATCGGGCACACCGTCTGGCAGATATCACAGCCCCATGCGCAGCCGATTTTTTTAATAAGTTCCTTCTGCTCGGGCGTCAGCTCGCCCTTGCGCTGAGTTATGTCCGAAAGGCAAAGATTTTTATCAAAGCCGTTTTCCGTCAGTGCATGTGTCGGACATGCGGCGATACATTTGCCGCAGTTTAAACATGCTGTTTCTTTTATCTCCGCCGCAGGCAGGCACATTGTTGTGACTATCTCCGAAATGAAGAACCACGAGCCGTAATCTTTGTTGATGAGAAGCCTGTTCTTTCCCTTAACGCCCAAGCCGGCGTCCATAGCCGCCTGAACCTCGGGAATCGGCGAATTGTCCGTAAAAAAAACGAACTGTTCATCCGGAAAAGCCTTACGAAGCTTTTGAAGTCCTCCCTCGACCGCCGAATTGATTGCAAGGTGATAGTCCTTGACAACGGCATAGCGTGAGATGTTGATATCCTTATATTCGTCCTCACCGAGATAGTAGGGGAAAAGCATAACTATAATGCTCTTGGCATTCTCGGGAAGTCTGCACTTTGCACGGCAGTTTATAAGCTTATCCCGAAACGGTTCAAAATCACAGAAGCCGTAAACCGGGGAGATTTCAGAAATGATATCCTTTATCATATTATCAAATCCTATGCGACAGTTTCCACTGCCGCAATTATTAAAGGCATTGTTATTATCGACATGAAGCTGACCGTTGCAACAAGCTGTGAAGCAAGCCCCGTGTCTTTTCCGTATTTGGCGGAGAACAGGACGGTGTTGTTAGCCGACGGAGCGCATGAGGATATCGCAAGCGCAGTCAGGAGCGTTCCGCTCAGGCCGATAAGTTTGTATATCGCTATCATGACGGCCGGCAAAACAATCAGCTTTGATAATGCAACAAGAAATATTTTCTTATGCTTAAAAAGACTTCTGAGCTTAGTGTGTGAAAGAAATGTACCGAAAACAATCATCGCAACGGGGGTCTGCGTGTTAGCAATAAAGTCAACCGGCTTTGTCACAAGCTCCGGAAGCGGAACCTTGAAAAGGAAGAACGGCAGACCTATGAGCATTGCGATAACGCCCGGGTTGAGAATGAGTTTTTTTGCGTCGAAGCCCTTGCCTTTGTCCATCATGAAAACGCCGTGGGTAAAGGAAACGACATTGAACGCCATAACGACGGCGGAGCAATAGAACACACCCTCACTGCCGAGCAGAGCTTCGGTCAGCGGCAGGGTCATATAGCCCACGTTGCCGTAAATTGCGCCGTATTTATAAACGCAGTTTTTGTCACGGTCGCCCTTTGAAAACAGGGGAGTATTAATTGCAATCGCTATAAAATGCAGGAGAAATCCGCAGCCGACAGCAATCAGCAGCTTCATTCCGCTGTCTTTTGTAAACTCCCGTGTGAAGAACGAGTTGATAATAACGCTCGGCGTTATTATATAGAAAAGCAGGTCGGTGCAGGCCTTACCCGTTTTCTCGGTGAACCAGCCTATTCTGTCGCAGATAACTCCGACAAGCACCATGACGTAGAGTATGCCGACCTGACGTGCCGCAATGAGAAAATTGTCAAGAAACATAAACTACCCCGATCAATCCTCCGATTCGTTCGTTTGAGCCTTGGCTCTCGAAAGAAGATTGTAGATTATATAAGCTGCTGCACCAAGGTCGCTGTAGGAAATGCCGTAGTGTTCGTTAAGAAGCTCGGAATTTCCCGTAATCATAACTATAAATCTCGGCAGGAAGCAGATCAAAGCGAACACTGCAGCCGGAATGCCGTAGCCGTAGATTTTCCAAAATACGGTCTGAGCGTCGATCTTTGCGACCGTCTGAGCCAAAGCGAGGAAGAAAAGCATAAGAAATACTATTTCAAAAAGCTCAAGCATGAGGTCGGAGACGTTGACAAAGCTGATTGTTCTCTTGAATCTGTAAAGGAGCTTGAAAATGCACCACAAAACAGGAGTAAGAGCGAGAACCTTGAGCTTTGAGCCGTCGGAGTTGCCGAGACTGACAGAAAGACCGGAAACGAAGAAGTAAACTGCGGCGACTGCGCCGGAAACGGCCTGAAGCAGCAGAAGCGTTCCTCCCTGCTTCTTGACATATTCCGTGACGATCGTGCCCGAAGCGTTTGCCGCATCGTAGAGGTCAAAATAGCTCATGAGCTGACCGGCCGAGTCAATGATTATCGTAACGGCGAGAATCAGCGAGAGAACGAGAAAAACGGGTGATTTTTTTACCGAGGTAACGGTAATTATTCGCTTTTTGTTGATGAGCGGGATTACAATCGAAGAAACCGTTGCAATGCCGAGCACCGCATAGATTATATAGACCGAGAAATCCGTCTTTGAATAGAATCCGGTATCGGGTTCAAGAACCTTGAAATACTGATAAACTCTCAGCGGCACGGCGACAAGCAATGCACAAAGAGAAATCAGAAGCGGAAACTTGTAGATCAAATCACTTTTGTTTTTCATTTTTTATTCCCCCTGAATAATTCTTTCTTCATAAGGTACATATCCCTGGTCCGGAGCGTATTTTGCAATTCGTTTGTCGATAGTGACATATTTTCTCTTTGCCATTACACTCTTGTAGGCCGGGCGGATAATTCGTCCGCCGGTTGCAAGCTCCTCAAGGCGGTGAGCCGTCCAGCCTGCGATTCTTGCGGTTGTGAAGAGCGGAGTATAAAGATCCTCGGGAATGCGAAGCATCTCATATATGAAGCCCGAATAGAGGTCAACGTTTGCGCAAATCGGCTTTTTGTTGCCCTTTTCCTTGAGAAATACCTCGGGAGTGAGGCGCTCAACGGTTTCAATGAGCTTGAATTTTTCCGTGTTGCCTGTCTTTTCGGCATACTTGCGAGCCTCCTCCTTGAGGATAACGGCACGGGGATCGGAGAGGGTGTAAACAGCATGACCCATTCCGTAAATAAGTCCCGAGTGGTCGCCGGCTTCTTTTCTGATGATTTTTGCAAGATAATCGGCAACCTGACCCTCATCGTTCGGGTCGGCAACTCCGTTTTGGATGAATCTTATCATTTCGGCAGCCTTAATGTTTGCACCGCCGTGTTTCGGTCCCTTCAGAGCACCCATACCTGCCGCAATGGCCGCATAGGTGTCTGTTCCGCTGGAGGTAAGAACCCTCGTAGCAAAGGTCGAGTTGTTACCTCCGCCGTGCTCGGCATGAACCATAAGGCAAAGGTCGAGAAGCTTCGCTTCGTCATCCGTGAAGGTCTTGTCCGAGCGAATCGAACGGAGAACGGTTTCTGCCGTTGACTGGTCGGGCTTTGCCGGGTGGATATACATGCTCTTTTTGAGATAGTGACGGCGCTTTACCTGGTAGGCGTAGGCCATGATAACCGGGAGCTGTCCGACAAGCTGAACCGACTGACGGACAACGTTTTCGAGAGAAGTGTCGTCAGGCGATTCGTCGTATGAATAGAGAGCGAGTATCGTTCTTGTTATCTTGTTCATGATGTTCGGCGAGGGAGCCTTCATCATTGTGTCCTCAATGAAATCCTCGGGGAGATTACGGCTCACGGCGAGAATATCCTTGAAGCGGGCGAGTTGCTCGGAGGTCGGGAGTGAGCCGAAAATGAGCAGCCATGCAACTTCCTCAAAGCCGAAGCGGTTTTCCTCCTGACAATGCTTTACGATCTCCTGCATGTCAAATCCGCGGAAATAAAGATGACCCTCTTTAGGCACTCTTTCGCCGTCGTCTATGTAGTAGCCGTCGACCGAGCTGATCTTTGTAATGCCTGCCATGACGCCCGTTCCGTCGGAATTACGCAGGCCTCTTTTAACGTTAAAACGATTGAAATAATCTGGATTTATTTTATAGCTTTTGTTAAGCTCTTCAACCAAAGACTGAGTAGTTTGATTGGTAAGGGGATTGATATACGAATTCATTGCTTCACCACCAATATATTTTCAGATTATTATACTATATTATATATATCAAAGTCAAGAATTGAAAAACAAATAAACTGTTAACAAGTTAGATTTTTGCATATTTCCCGATAAAAGTCGGAACTTTAACGCATATTTATACATAAGTTCCGATTTATCATTATTTGCGGAGAAAAGTTTGTGCGGCTTTGGACCGACGTGTGCACCGAAAAATTCTCCCGACAAAAACTTAACCTCCCCGTGAATGAACTGGGGAGGCATGTAAAGCATTTTGAATTAAAGCAGGTTGATGCCGTTATTTTTGCAGTCCTCAACCATCTTGTCTGGCCAGAGTGAAACCTGAACCTCGCCGATGTGAGCCTTTTCGAGTATGAGCATGCTCAGTCTTGACTGGCCGATGCCGCCGCCGATTGTCAGCGGAAGTGTGCCGTCGGCAATGCCCTTGTGGTAGTCATACTTCATTCTGTCCTCTGCGTTTGCCGCCTTGAGCTGATAAGCAAGGCTCTCGGAATCAACACGGATACCCATTGAGGAAACCTCAAATGCATGACGGAGCGTTTCGTTCCAGAAAAGCAGGTCGCCGTTGAGCTTCCAGTCGTCGTAGTCCGGCGCTCTGCCGTCGTGCTTGATGCCGCTCTTGAGCAGGTCACCTATCTGCATTACAAAAACAACACCCTTTTCCTTGGCAATGATGTCCTCACGCTCCTTCGGAGTTTTGTCGGGATACATGTCCTCAAGCTCCTGAGTCGTGATGAAGAAAACATCCGTTGCAAGCTCTTTTTTGAGCTGCGGGAAAGCCTTGTGAGCGATCTTCTGAGTGTTGTCGATTGCGCCGACGATCTTCTTTACGATATCCTTAAGGAATTCAATGTTTCTTTCTTCCTTGGAGATAACACGCTCCCAGTCCCACTGGTCGACGAAAATCGAATGAACGTTGTCGCAGTCGTCGTCACGGCGGATTGCGTTCATGTTGGTGTAAAGTCCCTCGTCAACGCCGTAGCCGTAAGCCTTGAGAGCCGTTCTCTTCCACTTTGCGAGCGACTGAACGATTTCCGCAGTACCCTCGATTTCTTTAGTGTCGAATTCGACCTTTCTCTCAACACCGTTGAGGTCGTCATTGATGCCGCTGCCTTTCCTGACAATGAACGGTGCGCTGACACGTTCAAGGTTGAGTGCGGCGGCAAGCTCATTTGCGAATGTATCCTTAACAAGCTTGATTGCCTTCTGTGTCTCTCTGAGTGTGAGGGCGGAGGTGTATCCGTCCACTATCTGTAAGCCTCTCATAATATCTTCCTTCCTGATTTATCTGATGTTTCCTACTGTTCTGGGGTAGAGCTGAACGTCACGGATATTTGCCATGCCTGTCATGTACATAACGATTCTGTCAAAGCCGAGACCGAATCCGCCGTGAGGAACGGAGCCGAATTTTCTAAGGTCAAGATAATCCTTGTACTCGTCCTGAGTCATGCCTCTTTCCTCCATTGCGGCAAGGAGCTTGTCGAGGTTTTCCTCACGCTGACTGCCGCCGATGATCTCGCCGACGCCGGGAACCAGCAGGTCTGTTGCGGCAACTGTCTTTCCGTCGGGGTTCTGCTTCATATAGAAGGACTTGATCTCCTTCGGGTAGTCCGTAACGAATACGGGCTTGTTGTAAACCTGCTCGGTGATGTATCTTTCGTGCTCCGTCGCAAGGTCGCAGCCCCACTCAATGGGATACTGGAACTCAACATCTGCATCTTTAAGAAGCTCTATGGCCTTTGTGTATGTGATTCTCTCAAAGTCGCCGTCAACGATTTTCTGAAGCTTTTCACGAAGTCCCTTTTCAAAGAACTTTTCAAAGAAAGCAAGCTCGTCGGGGCACTTTTCAAGAACGTCCTTGAGGACAAATTTAATCATTGCTTCGGCAACCTCGATAACGTCGTCAAGCTCGGCAAAAGCGATTTCGGGTTCAACATGCCAGAACTCGGCAACGTGACGCTGAGTGTTGCTCTTTTCGGCACGGAACGAAGGACCGAAGGTGTAAATCTTACCCATTGCCATTGCGGCAACCTCGCCCTCAAGTTGACCGGAAACGGAAAGACCCGCCTTTCTGCCGAAGAAATCGTCGGCATAGTATTCTTCCTCGCTCTTGTACTTGTCGGAATAGCCGATTGTCGTTACCTTGAATACCTCGCCTGCACCCTCGCAGTCGGAAGCGGTGAGCAGGGGAGTGTGGATATAAACATAGTTGTTTTGCTGGAAAAAGCTGTGGATAGCCGCAGCGGCAACCGAGCGAACCCTGAGAACAGCGTTGAATGTGTTCGTTCTTACACGAAGATGGGGAATAGTTCTGAGAAATTCGAGCGAGCAGCGTTTTTTCTGGAGCGGATAGTCGCTCGGGCATTCGCCGAGAAGTGTAATTTCGTCCGCATTGACCTCAACGGCGTTGTTGACTGCACCCTTGACGACCGTGCCGACTACTTTAAGAGCCGTTCCGCCCGGCATGAAAGCCGAAATGTCGAAAAGCTTTGATTTGTCAATAACGATTTGAAGATGGCTGAGAGATGTGCCGTCGTTTAGCTCGATGAAAGCCATGTTCTTGGAATCTCTCGAGGTTCTGACCCAGCCGCAAACGGTGACCTGAGTGCCGATGTACGATGCGTCTTTTAAAATTTCTTTGATGTCGGTGTGTTTCATAATAAATCATTCTCCTTTTTGGAAAAATCGTAATTGACGAACAAAAAAGGCCATTCGTCCCTTAGTATAGGACGAATAGCCTTGTATCCGCGGTACCACCTAAATTACTCATTTCTGAGTCCCTTTACGGCTCGAATAAGCCATGCACATTAACGCTGTGTTCACGTCGCACCTACTGGGTTTCCTGTTCGGCTTGAAGCTCCGAAGTGTTATTCACGCAAGCTCTTTTACGGCGTTCGCACTCTCTGCCGCTCACTGAGAACGATCTCTCACGCTACTTCTCTTCATCTTAGCTTTTCAATATGAACGAATTATACCACCGCTTTTTTATCTTGTCAACAGTTTAAAGAAGTTTTTTCTTCCTGAAAATAATAATACATGATATTACTATCGCAACGCTCACGGCAATGACGGCAGGGTAGCCGTAGGGCGAGGAAAGCTCCGGCATGTTGACAAAGTTCATTCCGTACCAGTCCGTGATGAGCGTCAGAGGAAGAAAGATAACCGTTATGACCGTCAGAAGCTTCATTGTGCTGTTCATTTTCAGGTCGAGCCGAGCCTGATACGCCTCTCTGAGACGGACGAGATTTTCACGGAAAAGATTGATTTCCGAGCAAAGGCGGTTTGACCTGTCGGCGACGGTTTTAAAATAATATGCCTTTTCGCCGTCAAATATTCCGTTTCCGTTTTCGTAAAGCCGTTCGGCGATTCCGACGAGCTGCTCGTAGTAATTCCTCAGCGAAACAAGTTTTTTGTTGTAGGCAAGTATCTGCTCGTTGACGTTCTTGTACCTGCCTTTTTCAATGACCGTTTCCTCAAGCTCGTTTATCGCAATCTCTGTTTCTTCATTCTTTCTGCCGTCGTTTTCAATGAGTCTGTGGAAGAACTGACCCGTAAATTTTTCGACGGAAATGCCGTTCGGCTCGGTGTCGTCGAGTGCGGCATAAACGGCGTTGTAAATGAGCTTTGCGTCGTCCCTTACCGTGACGATAAGGACAAGATTTTTTCTCAGATATATGCAGGCCGAGCTTTCGGCGGTGCAGACAAGGCTCGGGTCAACGACCTTGACGGAGAAAACGAAGCTTTCGGAATTGACTGTTACCGAGCTGCGGAAGCCCGAATCGCTGAGGTCAAAGCAGACATATTCCCTCATCGAAATGCCGAGCAGGGAATAGTGATTTTTGAATTCATCGGCCGAAATAAGAGCGACTGTGAACGGCGAGGACGGAACCTCGTTAAAGCCGATTTTGTTCATTTTTTTGCCGAATGACAGAAGCATAGCATCACCAAAGATTTAATTTGGATATGTATTTAAAGTCGGCAGAAATTCAACTCGCTCCCATTTGGGAAAGCTATCGGTGAAGTCGACTGAGGTTTTTAAAAAGCTCGATGAGTTTTATTTTAACCCTTCAGACTTCGGCACAATCCGCCGAAGCTGCCTTTTTTAACAATCGGGGGTAAAGTCAGTAGAAAATTTTCAAGCCTTCCCTTGCTGTCAAAACGTTTAAAGCCACCTCTAAAATCTAATGTCTAATATCTAAAATCTAAAAAGACCGAAGCCGAAGCCTCAGTCTTAGTATGTGCAATTATTTCTTCTTTTTCGCCTTTGAAACCTTATTTACCGCAACAGCCGCTGCGGTAACAGCCGCAACCGTGCCGATTGCCGTGCCGTAAACCTTGAGCTTCATATCCTGCCTGTCGGTAACGTGTCTCATGTACGGGTCGAGGCTCTTGCTCTTGAGCCCGAAATCCTTGAAATGATACATCTTGGTCTGTACATTTTCGATGTTATTCTCATCAAGAGTTATCATTCTTACGCCCGGTCGGCATCCGTCCGTATAAACCCGGAAGCTTGCCGTCTTGCACTGGCCGAGCATGATTCCGTCGACAAAGCCGACAAAGTCGTTCATGTGGTCGTGACCGAAGAATGCACCGAGAACGTCGCCTGCCTCTTTCCATGCCGCAAACTCGCCGCCGTTGAAATCGGGAACCGCCGGAGCTTCGCCGAGATAGCCCTCAACCTGCGGCTTGAGAACATAATACTTGTCGCTGTAGGTTTTGTGACCCTGAACGCTGTCGAGCCTTTCGTGGAGCTTTGCCTCCCTGAGAAGCTCATATTCCTCGGGAACGGGAATGTGCTGGAAAACGAGGGATGGAATAGGTTTGCCGCCGTTCTTTTCCGCAAGCTCTTTGGCTGTCTTTTTGTACCATTCAAGCTGATCTTCGTGAACAACGTCATAATAGGACCTCGAGCTGTCCTCATAAAGATTATGACTGTCAATAAGCCAAAGGTTGAACATATCCTTTTCGCCGTCATGCGACTTGATGACAATATTATGGTTGCCGCAGCCGGAAATGCTGTCGTCTGCATTGAATGCGTAGCAGTTTTCGTGTTCCTGATAGAGCTTGAGCTGAGTTTCAAGCGGAACTTCGCACTCACGGTCGTGATTTCCGAAAACAAGGTCAAACGGAATCTCGTTGACCGAGACGGGGTAGGTGATGCGGCTGATTATCGACCTCATCTGGCTCTCCGTTGCGGCTCTCGCATTGTCACCGAGATATATTACAAGATCGGGCTTCAGTTCGTTTACTGCTTTTGTGAGAAGATTGAGTGTATCGTCGACCTTTGCCGCAGCGTTGTCGCTCTTCATGTCGTAGTATTCATGAAGATCGCCGATAAGCATAATTTTAAACTTTCCGTCTTTATTAAAACGCAAGGGTTCTTTTTTCATAAATCTGCCTCCGTCGTATTTTTGTTCCGTTCAATTATACAACCGATAGCAGGCTCTTGTCAATAAACATAGGTGATTATTTTGTATAAAGGGTACAATAAAAACATAATTGTTGAGAAAGTTTTGTTAAAAGAAAAAGCATATTTAGAAAAATTTATATTATCTTTTATAGAAAAACTATTGACAAAAACTGCCAAAAAGTATTAAAATCAAATTATGGTACTTTTATTCGCATTTTAAGTATCAAACTTGAGAAGGAGATGTTTTTATGAAGAAATTTATGTCAGCCATCCTTGCTGTAATTATGATGTTCAGCATCGCTATGCCCGTATTTGCAGCAGAAGAAACAACTAAGAGTGTAGATAATACATTCGATAACTTTGAACCGGCTCCCGGAAAGAAAGCTCCGGATAATTGGTATGACCCGTATTGTTATGAGGCGGACGGTAGAATTAATAAATACTGTCTTAATCAGGGCGGAGACGAGTATACCGTCAACGCAATGTATTGTCCGGAGGCAAAAAAATATTTACCGTTCTTAACATGGGTAGAACAGTAATTAATGGTAAAATTAGAAAGTTTTGTCCGTATGATACACTTTGTTCACAGTGGCCTGCATATGAGATTAAAGAAGGAAATTTAACTGGAAATATTATTTACAAGGATTTTACACAGTGGTATTGCCCTTATTGTGGAGAATATAGAAAGGCAAGTTATGTTGACAAAGAAGTTGACAAGGCACAATCCGCTATTTATACGCATATAGAGCTTTCTCCTGTAGTTTATGGGTTCCATTGCAATAAATGTAATACATTTGTAGGAGATTCCGGATTTGCTGAAAATCGTTTCGATACTCCGTTTAAGTTTATCACAGAATACAAAAATGCTTTCGGTCAATGTAAAGATGTAACAGATATCAATACAGTTAAGCTTTATCGCTTCCTTAATGATGAACAGAGAAATGCAGAATACAGTTTTATTTTCACCGAAACAGAAAAAGATTTTGGCGATGGTAAGGATGGAAATGTAAGCGACCTTAAAACAGATAAAAATGGTTATTATAATGAATGGGATAGTCCCGATAATCCGTATCAGAAGCTTACATTTTGGCAGAAGATTGCGAAGTTCTTTGCTAAGATTGCACTTTGGTTCAAGAATCTGTTTAAGTAATTAAGTAAATAACACAATAAAGAGCTACGATTTTGGTCGTAGCTCTTTTCTGTCTGAAGATTTCCTTCAAGGTGCGGAAAAGGCACATTTCGTTGTCATCGCACCCTACAATGAAGTTTGATAAAGGCACATTTCGTAGGGGTCGATGCCCACATCGACCCAAACAAACGTAAGCTCCCTGTCGATTCATCACTCTACCGTAACGCTCTTGGCAAGGTTTCTCGGCTTGTCGATCGGACAGCCACGCTTGAGAGCGGTATAATACGCCAAAAGCTGCATCGGGATGACCTCGAGCATGGGCATGAAAAGGTCGGGCGCATCGGGCACGGTTATATCGCCGCCCTCGGACGAAACGGTTATCGTCCTGCCGTTCCTTGCCTTAACCTCATTGATGTTCGATATCGTCTTGCTTTTCAGCTCGTCAACACAGCAAAGTGCAACGGTCAGGCTGTCCTTATCTATTAAAGATATAGTTCCGTGCTTCAGCTCGCCGGCTGCATAGGCTTCGCACGGGATATATGATATTTCTTTCAGCTTCAATGACGCTTCCATCGCCGCACAGTAGTCGACGCCCCTGCCGATGAAGCAGATATAGCCGGATTGGTCGGCTATGTCGGCAAACGGCTTGATTTTCTCAGGCTCGGAGAGAATCGCTTCAATCTTATCCGGAATCGCTTTCAGCTCCTCAACCAGATCTGCGGCTTCACGGCGGCTTATTGCTCCGTCGGCCTCGGCAAGGCGTATCGCAAGGGCATAGACAACGGCAAGCTGAGCGGAATATGCCTTGGTCGTCGCAACCGCAATTTCCCGTCCGGCTTTGGTCAGAACAACGTTTTTGCATTCCTGCGCAATGGTGCTGTTTTCAACGTTGACTATGCCGATGACCTTTGCACCCTTCTCCTGTGCAATTCGCATGGCGGCAAGCGTGTCGGCTGTTTCACCGCTCTGGCTGATGATTATAACCAGCGTTTTTTCGTCAAGGTGAGGGTGCATATAGCGGAATTCCGACGCGATAACCGCCTGAGAGTGCCGCTTGAAAAGCTGTTCGCAGGCGTATGCACCAACTGCTCCGACGTGGTAAGCCGAGCCGCAGGCAACAAAAACAACATGGTCGAGTGCATTGATTTCCGCCCTCGTCATGTGAAGTCCCTTGAATTTCAGTCTGCCGGTTTCGCCGATTATTTCCGAAAGGGTACGTCTGATTGCCGCCGGCTGTTCCATGATTTCCTTGAGCATATAGTGCTTGTAGCCAAGCTTATCGGAGCTGCGTTCCGCACTTTTCAGCTTGATTTCGCTTTTTCTGATTCGGCAGCCGTCAAGGTCGAAAACCTTAAGTCCGTCTTTTTTCAAAAGGCCGATCTCACCGTCGTTGACCCTGAAAACTCTGTCGCTTTTTGCCGCAATGGCGGAAACGTCGCTCGCAAGGTAAACGCAGTCGCTCGAAACGCCGGCAAAGAGGGGACTTGAGAGCTTGGCACAAACGATACAGTCGGGGTAATCACGGCACATTATCGCAAGTGCATACGAGCCTTTGAAGCGAGAGAGAGCCGCACCTACGGTGCCTTTGAGGTCACCGTTGTAAAGGTGCTCAAGCATCTGAGCGATAACCTCCGTGTCCGTGTCGCTCTTGAATTGAAAGCCGTTTTCGGTAAGCTCTTTTCTGAGTTCTGCATAGTTTTCGATTATTCCGTTGTGCACGAGAGTCACTCTGCCGAATTTGTGAGGGTGAGAGTTTTCGTCACTGACTTCGCCGTGGGTAGCCCAACGGGTGTGACCTATTCCTGCCCTGCCCAAAATATCCTCGCATTTTTTCTCGAGATTTTCTACTCTGCCTTTGCATTTCACAAGGTCTGTTTTGTTGCTTTTACAGTTATATACAGCGATGCCCGCACTGTCATAGCCTCGGTATTCCAGTGCCTTAAGTCCTTTTATAAGTACACCTCTTGCATCACTGTATCCTGTATATCCGATAATTCCACACATAATTTTTCCTCCATCTACTGATTCTTCCAATAATTTCTGTTGCTGGTGCATTTCTCTATCATACCCTGTCCCAGCGATTTATAATGTGTACCTAACTGATACCCTATATATTTGAAACCGCTTTGCATGATCAGATACGGGATCTGTCTGCGCATACCTGTTTCGCTTAAATGTTTTGCTGTCTTTTTCACCAACTGAATGCCCTCACTCTGTGAGGATACTCCTGAAAATACCTCCGGATGCTGTGCCTGTGAAACACCCAGATCAAAATTGCGGCGAAGCTGCTGCATACAATTATAATTGTGTGAATGATATACCCTCGCCTGTGCCTCATATGCGATTCTGTATCCTGCCTCTATGGCATGTCCTGCATAGATCATATCTTCATTAAAGATTGCTCTTTTCTCAAAGCCGCCCAACATATCAAAAATATTGCGGTTATAAGCAGCACATACGTTGGAACAGAAAAAAGTCTTAATCCCCAGCTGTG